>Ga0180732_1000004_pt1 | contig 452035 bp, 423 predicted proteins | sample KR11_01MetaG_FD_148674 | JGI IMG/M metagenome (GOLD analysis project Ga0180732, IMG submission 148674) | Groundwater microbial communities from the Olkiluoto Island deep subsurface site, Finland - KR11_0.1 MetaG | ecosystem: Environmental > Aquatic > Deep subsurface > Groundwater | place...
GGTACGGGTTCCACTGCAACGGATCGTCAACCGATTGGACGGGATCGACGGTGATGAACCGGCCCAACACCGGGTCGTAATCCCGAGCACCAATCCGGGTCAGACCGGTGGTGTCCTTGGTGCCGCCGCCCGAACCGGCACCGAGTCAGCGATTCTGCGCCGGAGCAGAGGCCGTCAGTTGGGCCCGGTTTTCAATGAAGAGCCGTCGTCGCCGGGAACTCAAGCGATCCGGCGCCGACCGGTCGGCACGTTGGCGTCCACTTCATTCCACTCCCCAAGCGCGAAAAGGCCCGCACCTATCGGCACGGGCCACTATTTTCGCCGGTAGCTCAGGTGAAGAGACTGACTCCACCTGGACCCACCAAGAGACCGACTACGATCAGGACGATCCCCCAGAGGATCTGTCCACGGACGAGGCCGAAAATGCCCGAAATTACGAGCACCGCGGCTAACACCCAAAGTACTGTTGCCATGGTCTACTCCTAGTCAGCGATCATTCGAATGGGGCTTGACTGCATCGTGCACGGCATCGGCTACCTTCTCGGCTGCCTTGCCGACTGACGCCTTGGCCTGATCCATCCGGCCTTCGTTTTCGAGGCGCTCATCATCTGTGAGCTTGCCCCAGCCTTCCTTCACCTTGCCCTCAGCGTCTTGCTTCGCGTGACGGGCTTTGTCATCGATTCCCACGATTCGCTCCTTTCAGGCGCTTGATACTCCGGGTACCCAGAGGTGACCGAACTAAACCGAGCCCGCTTGGCGGCACCTACGCAGCCGGTGACGGCCGATTACTTCGCCCCAGCACCAGTGCGCAAGTGGTTTGAGCCAAGCCAATGCCGGTTATTGGTAGCCCGATGACCAAACGAGAGGAGGGCAACCATGCCCACCACACTCCCCCCGAGCCCAGCGGTGCCACCGCAACCAGGTAGCTCTGGCCCCGTCGACGACGAAGACGAGATGCTACGCACCGACACCCAGGAGTGGCAGGAATCGCCCTCGGTACGTCCTGATCGCGGCGAGCCCACACCCGTGGCCGAGCGAATGACCGAGAACCAACCTGAGGATCTACCTGAAGGCGCCGACGGCAGCCCCGCCATCACCCCGGAGGGCGAGGTCGTGGGTCAAACCGACTTCTATCCTGGCGGCTTGCCCGGCCCTCGCGAGTAGCTAGCGCACCCCGTTCGAGCAATCACATCTCCAGCTCGACCTTAAGTCTGGTGACGATGGCGCGGAGCATCCGCGAGATCTGCATCTGGGAGACGCCCATCCGTTTGCCGATCTCACTCTGGCTGTTCCCCTCAACGAAGCGCCATTGGACGACGTCCCGCTCCCTGGGGGTGAGCCCGTCCAGCGCCTGCTGCAACGCCAGCCGCTCGGGCAGCAGCTCGATCGCGGAGTCGTCCATCGGGAGCGTTTCGCCGAAGGTGGCCTCGGAATCCCTACCGTCCAACGGGGCATCAATGGAGAGCGGCCGCTGGCTGGCTGGGTCGTAGAGGCACTCCGCCACCTCCGCTCTCGAGTGGTGGCTGGCTTCCGCGAGTTCCTCGATGCGTGGCGGACGGCCCAACTCCTGCTCCAGCACCCGCCGGGCCTCGGTCAGCTTCGAGCGCCGCTCCTGGAGCGACCTTGGGGGCCGGACCATCCAGGAGTGGTCGCGGAAGTACCGCTTGATCTCGCCGGTGATGGTCGGCACGGCGAAGGAGAGGAACGGACGCTCGGCCTCAAACCGGAAGCGCTGCACGGCGCCAATGAGGGCCAGCCGGGCCATTTGCACCAGGTCATCGCGCTCGACGCCCCGGTGCACATAGCGATTGGCGAGCGCATCGCACACGCCAAGATTCAACTCGACGATTCTGCCAGTGATTCGGGCCTGCTGACTCGAGTTGTGCGAGTGCGACAACCTCGACAGTAACTGTTCGGTTTGATGCTCTCTGGCGGAGGGATTTAGAAGTGGCATGAAGACTCCCAAAGGGATCACGCCTGAGGTCGGCGCAATTCTTGACCGCCCCTGACTACTTCGACCATCCCACCTAGATTTGGCGCCCGCAACCGGTGCTGCCTAAATTTTCGCCTCGCCACCGCCGCCACCATTTGGCACAAATTGCCGCGATTCGGACCCACTCAAGACGCCGACCGCCAGCAGGACCAGCCGACAGCCGGCCGTCGCAGGCGGGCCCGCGGCCCCCGGATTGCCGCCTCCCCCACAGCCCGGCGGGCCCGAGGGCGTTGGAGCGGTGGTCCCGCCTCAGCGGCCCCCGTCCACGCGGTTCGGCTTTCAGCGCTGCTCAGCAGGTACAGGTGAGGTCAACGACAACGAGCGGAGCCCGAAATGCCCAAGGTGGATTGCCCGGTATGCGGCGCAGCCGTGGATCCTGAGACCGCGATCGCGACCGCCGTCCACGATGCGCAGACCTACCACTTCTCATCCACTGACTGCCGAGATGCCTTCGTCGCCGATCCTGGAAGCTACATCGGCAACACCGGGTCATAGGCCGGTACCCAACGCCGCCGCGATAGACTGCGATCGCCCACTGGAACCACACCATGATTCGCTCGGAGTTGCGGTCCAGCCGGCGGACGAGGGACGCAGCGTGCACGAGTTGTCATTGTGTAACTCGATCGCTCGAGCAGTAATCCAAAACGCTCAGGGCCGTCGGGTCACTTCGGTGCGGCTGCGCGTTGGCGCACTCCGCCAGGTCGTCCCCGAAACGCTGGTCTATTGCTGGTCGATCGCCAGCCGCGGACCAATCCTGGACGGCTCGGTGTTGGAGGTAGAGCACGTGCCGGCCGAAATCGAGTGCGGCGACTGCGGAACGCGCAGCGAGCTGAGCCGTTTCAATCTGAGTTGCCCGAGCTGCGGAAACCACGAAGTCAAAGTGGTTTCCGGCGAAGAGATGCTGATCGAATCGATCGAAGTCGCCGATGAAGCTGAGCCGCCAGAGGCTCCGCCCGACCCCCGTCCATCGGGGCCAGCCACGACTGCCGCACACTAAATCCAGCCGGGCGGCCCACCCGGCGACCGCCGTCGCGCAGGTATCCCCGAAAGCCCTTCTGAGCAGGCCATTTGCCGATAGGCTCGACAGGTGAACCAACTGGTCAAGATCGACCAATCTCCCCTGAGCCTTGCTGCACATCTCGCGGCGGTTCAAGACCCGCGGGCTGGCGCCGTAGCCACTTTCATCGGTTTGGTGCGCAATCACGACCCCTCGGTGACCGGCGAGGTCTCGGCCCTGGAATACACCGCACACCCAGACGCCGAAGAGGTGCTGGTGAAGCTGGCCAATGCCGCTGCGGCCAATGACGAGGTGTTGGCCCTAGCCGTAAGTCACCGGGTCGGCCTGGTGAGTGTGGGCGAGGTGGCGATAGTCGTGGCCGTCGCGACCTCCCATCGAGCAGCCGCCTTCGAGGTTTGCAGCGCGCTCGTCGAGTCAGTGAAGGCCAACCTGCCGATCTGGAAACGCGAAGTTCTCGTCGATGGATCCCACCACTGGGTTGGCCTCAACTAGCCAAAGCACTGCCCCAGCCAGCAGTCCTCACCGCCGAGTCGTCGCCGACACCTCAGCCGCCCGCGAAAGGCGGCAACACATCGACGGTTGCACCTTCGGCCAGCAGCGTTGCCGCATCGTCGACGTACAATCCGTTGGCCAGCAGCGAACAGCGCCCAAGTACCTTCGCCAGGCCTGGTCCATGCCGCCCAATCATGGCCGTCCGCAGCGCCCCGACCGAGTCGGCCGACAACGTCTCCGACTCAGCACCAGCTGCTTCAGCGGCCCCGGCGAAGTAGCGGACGGTCACTTGGGTGCTCATAGCTGCCGATGCCAATCGCCCGAACGTCCACCGGATTTGGCGATCAGCCGGACGTCAGCAATAGAGGTGGACTTGTCGATCCCCTTAACCATGTCGACCACTGCCAAGGCCGCAATGGCAACGCCGGTCAGGGCTTCCATCTCCACCCCGGTGCGGTCGGCGGTACGCACGGTGACGGCGATCTCGACCCCTTCGGGGGTGATCTCCACCTCCACCGACACCCCATGAATCCCGATCACATGAGCCAGCGGCAACAACTCCGCCGTCCGCTTCGCCCCACTGATCCCGGCGATTCGCGCCACCGCCAGCACATCACCCTTGGACACCGTTCCGCCGCGAAGTGCCTCAATCACGTGTGGTGCACAGCGCACCAGGCCAGCGGCAGTCGCCTCACGCACTGTTGGTTGTTTCGCGGTTACGTCCACCATGCGAGCGTGACCCGCAACGTCGAGATGGGTGAAAGGCTGCTCGCTCATCGGTCCACCCGGGTTGTCCGCAACCGGTCTCCAGGTCGTACCTCGATGGTGCCCTGCGGCACGACGGCGAGGCCCTGAACTCCGGCGAGGGCGGCAACGAGGTGCGACTGGGAGCCACCTGGCCCAGCCCGTCTGATCAGTTGTTCCATAGCTGGATCCTTGTCTTCAAATCTCACTGGCATGAATTGGGTGCGCCCGGTCAGGTTGCGCCATCCGTCGGCGACCTCGGCGCTGATTTCTGGCCGGTCCAGCTCAACAAGCCCGCGCATGAGCAGCAAGGCCGGTCGTACGAACACTTCGAAGGACACGAACACACTCACCGGGTTGCCGGGCAGGGCAAATACTGGGGTACCAGCCGCCAAGACACCCACACCCTGCGGCTTTCCGGGCTGCATAGCGACCTCAACGAAAGCCATTCCAGGCAGGGGCGCTAGCACTTCCTTGACCACGTCGTAGGCACCCTTGCTGACTCCCCCCGAAGTCAGGATCACATCCACTGCGCCGTCGAGTTCTGCCAGCACCTCACGCAGAGCGGCCGGATCATCCTTCACCAGTCCCACCCGCACCGCTTCGCAACCGGCCGCCCGCACTGCTGCGGCCAATAGGTAGGAGTTTGAGTCCGGGATCTGTCCCAGCCGCAGCTCCTCGCCCGGGGCAACCAGCTCGCTGCCGGTGGACAGCACCGCCACTCGAGGACGGCGGTACACCGGCAAGGTGCCACACCCGGCGGCAGCACCGGCCGCAACCTGGGCTGGACCAAGCAATGTGCCGGCAGTCAGCACCACGTCGCCCTCGCGGGCGTCCCCGCCTGCGGTGCGAATGTGGTCCCCGAGTTGGGCTGCCCGATTGATCTGGACGGTGCTGCGACCGCCATCGGTGTTCTCCACCGGCACCACCGCGTCGGCACCGGCTGGCACCACCGCGCCGGTCATGATTCGCGCAGCGGTCCCAGTGACCAGGGTTGGCTGAGCATCGCTGCCCGCCGGAAGGTCCGCCAGAACCCGGAGGCTGACGGGTGCATCCGGCGCGGCTGCGGCGACATCAACCTGGCGCACGGCATAGCCGTCCATCGCCGAGTTGTCCCAGCGTGGGAGGGCCGAGGGGGCCAGCACGTCGCGAGCGAGCACGTAGGCATCAGCATCCTCGATGCTCACGCTGACCACTGGCATCGCTCGCACCAAAGCCAGTGCCGCTCGGCGATGTTCGTCGATCTGGCGCACGAGTGTCCCTCCATTTAGGTAGTCCCGGTTCAAGCATCCTCGCTACGGCGCGAACCCACCGGGTTTTCCGGGCTCCCGCCTAAGCGATTGGCTAATAGCTCGGCAACTCGGGGTCGACCGCATCGATCCAGGCCAGGACGCCGCCGACCAGGTGGGCGACTTCCGGGTAGCCATCGGCCAGTAGGCACAAGGCCGCCCGTTCGGAGCGCACCCCACTGCGGCAATACAGGACGATTGGTTGTCCGGGCGGAATCGCCGGGCGGCCACTGCCGTCCAGGACTGCGGCCAATGGCACCCCGACCGAGCCCGGAATCGTCACGATAGCCCGCTCCCCCGGCTCACGGACGTCCACCAGCAACCACTCGCTGCCGCCAGCCTCGCGGTCGGCCAGCCGGTCCTTTAGCTCTAACGCAGTCACCGTGGCGACTGCCTCCGCCGGCTTGGCCGCAACGTCGGCACCAATCTCGCAATGGTCGAGGTAATCCGAACTCTCCTGAGCAGGCCGCAGCCGCGCAGCACCCCCGACCAGCGGGATCTCTGACCAGCGGGCCGCTAGCCCGTCCAGCACCAGGACGCGCCCCAGCAGTACCGCACCGGTTCCGGTGATGAGCTTGACGGCTTCGGTCGCCATGACCGCGCCAACCTGGCCGCACAGTGCGCCGAGCACGCCGCCCTCAGCGCACGAAGGGACGCTTCCAGGCGCGGGTGGGGTGGGGAACAGATCGCGTAGCTGGACGGCCGCCGCACCACTGCCTGGCGGCGGGCGACCCCAGAAGACCGAAACCTGCGCATCGAACTGATAGACCGAACCCCAAACCAGCGGCAATCCCAGCCGGACGCACGAATCGTTGATCAGGTAGCGCGTGGGAAAGTTGTCAGTGCCGTCAATCACCAGGTCGTAGCCAGCCAGTATTTCGTCGGCGTTGGTCGCACTCAAGCGAACCGGGTGGGTCACCACGTCCAACTCCGGGTCGATTCGCTGGACGCCTTCGCGGGCGCTGTCCACCTTGAGGCGCCCGACCGTTGCCAGGCCGTGAATGATCTGGCGCTGCAAGTTGGATTCATCCACTCGGTCGCCATCGACGATCCCCAAGCGGCCGATGCCGGCGGCGGCGAGATAGAGCAGCACCGGGCTGCCGAGCCCCCCGGCACCGACCACACAAACGCGGGCGTTGCGCAGGCGGCGTTGGCCAGCCTCACCAATCTGGGGCATCAGCAAATGCCGCGAGTACTTTCGTATCTCCGCGCGCGTCAGCGGCGGCCCGATCTCCACTAGCGGCGCTAGCAGCCGCTCCTCTTTCACCATGCTTGGCACCCAGCCCTGCCCTGCGGGCAGACGCCCGCGGGGCAGGAACGGATCACTCCACCGCGATGGTTACCTCGGAGGCCTTCACCAGGACAACGACGGCCGTGCCTACGGCAAGGCCAAGTTCCTTGGCGGCTTCCAAAGTGATGGACGAGGTGATCGATTGACCACCGGCTAGCGCCACCTTGATGATCGCGGTGACCTGGCCCTCCTGGACCGAAGTGACGGTGCCGGGCAATTGATTACGCGTTGACAAGCGCATTTCGTACTCCCTTGTTCGAATTGGTGTTGTCTATACCCAGAGTCCCACCCCTGGCGTGGTCACGCCAGCGGGCCTTCGGGCCGGAGCTGGGACGGCAGGTGCAGCGACCCATCGAAGGTCTTAGCGATCCGTACACGAGTAGCAAGGATCGATGGAGGCCTGGATCAGGGCGAGGTCGGAGAGTCCCTGTCCGATCGCCATCACCCTCGCGGTGGGCATATTGGCGAAGGTTGGCGTCCGAACTCGGACCCGGGCTGGCATATCGGTGCCATTGGAGGCCATGTAGTAAACGACCTCGCCTCGCGGCGCCTCTATCCGCACACAGGCTTCGCCCACAGGCACTGTCGGAAACAGCCCGCCCGCGATGGGTCCGACTGGCATCATCTCGATGGCCTGCTCGATGATCTTGCAGCTCTCCAGGATTTCCAGCGCCCGAACGACGATGCGCGCATACACGTCACCGTCGGGAAGTACCGGAACATCGAAGCTCAGTTGGCCGTAGGCCTCGTACGGCGCGGACTTGCGGATGTCAGTCGTCACGCCAGAGGCCCGTGCCATCGGCCCAACTGCGCCGTAGGCGATTGCGTCCTCCCGGGTAAGGATGCCTACCCCGGCGCACCTGGCCCGCACGGTGGGATCAGTGGTCATTATCGGGATCAGTTGCTTGGCGGTCGCGTCCGCGATGGCGCGGACGGCGGCGAGGACGCTGGCCGGATCGGTGATGTCCCGGTTCACCCCGCCAGGCCGGTTCATCGCATAGTTCACGCGATTGCCCGAAATGCTCTCCAACAAGTCCATCACCTGCTCGCGCAGCGAGAAGCAAGTCATGAACAGGGTTTCGAAGCCGATCAGGTTGCAGGCAACACCGGCCCACAGCAGATGGCTGTGCAGCCGCTCGGCCTCAGCCATCACCACCCGGATGTACTTGGCGCGTTCGGGCACCTCAATCTCGCCGATGCTCTCCACCGCCCGGCAAAACATCATGGTGTGGACGTTGCTGCAGATGCCACAGACCCGCTCCAGCAGCGCGATGCCCTGGGTGTAGTTCTTGCGCTCTGCGAGCCATTCAATGCCCCGGAAGTTGAAACCGACCGTGATCTCGGCGTCGCTGATCGTTTCACCGGTGCAGGTGACCTCGATCTTGTAAGGCTCTTCCAGGGCCGGGTGGAACGGACCCAGCGGGATTTTGCTCATCGGGACCCACCATCCTTCGCGGCGATTGTGGTGCGGGCAGTTACAGCTGGATCGGTCTGATGACCAACATCGCTGGTGCGGCTGAATAGGCCGGGAGCGTCGGTTTCGCGCAACATCAACGGCTCCGTAGTCTCGCGGCCAACGAACTCGGTGGCGTAGTAGTCACGGATTTCCCGCTCGATCCAATCGGCCGCGGGCAGGATGTCCGAGATCGTCGGGAGGCGCCCCTCGATGGCGGTGGTCTCCAGGTTCAACAGGTGCGCGCCGACGTCCCAGTGATAGATCACGCGCAGACTGCCATCGGCTCCCGGCGTGCCGGTCATGGTCGACAGCCGCACCTCGCGGGCCCGCATCAGTTCCGCCATGGCTCGAACGTCTAGGTCCGGCCACACCGCCCAGTAGCCGTCGCGGCGCAGCTCGTAGGCACCACCTGGATTGAGCTCTTTCAACAGCGCATCAACGTCCATCGTCTTGCCTTTCAGTGCTGTCCGGACCACCAAATGCCTTCTTCATTGCGCGCACCGATGCCCGCTGACGACAGTCACCGCACAGCCGAGCCCGCTCGCGCAGCTCCTCGGCTGCCCCAGGAAGCGCCTGCCGCAACAAGGACTCACTGAAGGGCGTTGCTGGCCTGCCGCACTCGCGGCACGCGGGGTACTCCACGACGATCGTCACCGCCTGGTCACCTGAGAGCCCGTAGGCAGGCCCGCGATCGGTGGCCTGGGTGAGGGCGTCAACCGGGCAATGCGCCAGGCAGGAGCCGCAGAACGTGCAGGCACCCGGATCGTAGGTCCAGGTGCCGCTGCCCTCCGAAGGGACCACCTGGATGGCGTCCGACACACAAACCTGGGCACAGATTCCACAGGTGACGCAGAGGTCTGCGTCCATGGCCACCTGCCCACGGAAGGCCGCAGCCGGCGCCTCACGATTCGGGAAGCGCTGAGTGGTCCGGCGGTGAAACAAGTTGGCGACGGCCAGATTGAGGATGTTCACAGGTGTTTTGCTCCTAGATTCCGGCGAGGGAAAGGCCGAGTGCGGACGCTGCGAGCAAGAGCCCCCACAGCCAGAACCAGCGGGCTGTCTGAGCGAGCTTCAGGCGAGCGGTCGAGGCCGCCACAACTGACAGCAGCACCACCACTGCCAAGGAAACGCCGATGAATACCAGGACGCGCCAGATGTCGGCTGCGCCGACCAACGGCACACTTAGTAGCGCGAACAGCCCGGTCAGCGCCACCCACTCAAGGGCATGCGCCAACTCCCACAAAGCCAGGCGCGGGCCGTCATATTCGGTAGTCATGCCGGCATAGATCTCCTGCTCGGCACTCGAGATGGAGAACGGATTCAGATGCAGTTTGGCTGGCAAGCAGAGCAGGATCGCGGCCATCGCCAACAGGCGCACGTGCCAGGGAGCTGTGGTTGCCAGCAGACTGATCGACAGGTCGCTGTTCCAGGCCAGCGCAATCAAGGCGGTAAGGAAAGGCAGATTGTAAGCGGCAGTCATCACCGCCTCGCGGGTGGCGCCCAAGCCACCCCACAACGACCGGGATGCGAAGCCGCCGAGCACAGCCAGTAGCGGCCCAATCTCGATCAGGGAAACCAGCAGGATCACATCGCCGGGGAATCCGATGTCAGCCGACAGCACCGGCAGGATCGCAACCGCGCCAAGGGTCGCCACCACCGAGACTGCCGGCAGCGCGGTCATGATGAATCCCTGAAGGGGCGGGCGCTCAATCGGCTTCTTACCCAGCAGCTTCACGAAGTCGAAGAATGGCTGGTAGAACGGTGGCCCGATTCGCCCTTGCAGGCGGGCATTGATCTTGCGCTGCACCCACTCCATGAAGAAGCCGGCCATGAAGGCGTACAGCAGCCCGGGGAAAACCAACAGTTGAATGGTCGTGAACAGGGTGGACATCACGCCTCCTGCCCGTCGGAGGCCGAGCTGGCCCGATCGGCAGCTCCGTGAATCGGGCGAGGCTTATCGCCCGCCAGGATTGCCGCGGCTTCGGCCAAACCGGCGATGATCGCGTCCGGGCGAGGCGGACAGCCGGGCACATACACATCAACAGGCAGGACGCGGTCGAGCGGACCAACGATGGTCGGGCTGCCCGCGAACACATTGCAGGTCGCCGGACACGAACCGAGGGCGACGACCACCTTCGGGTCGGGCACTTGACCGTAGACAGTTTCCAACGCCTCGCAGGTGGTGCGGGTCACCGGACCGGAGACCACGATGATGTCGGCGTGGCGGGGGCTGCCCTCATGGTGGATACCAAGCTGCTCTGCGTCATAACGCGGCGTAAGGCAGGTTAAGAACTCGATGTCGCAACCATTACAGCTACCGGCATTGGCGTGGAACACCCAAGGCGACTTGCGCCGCGCGGTATTCATCAAGGACTTGAAGATGCTCATCGCAGGGTCCAATCCTGGAGCAGGCTGGGGAGCAGCCCGGTGGTCATCACTGCGGCAAACAGGACCACAATGGCGAGCATCAGCAGGCGGGGCTCACTGGCCCAAACCGAAACCAGTGGCCGTTTGTCCGGCGGCAAGGGTGCCTCATCTGGTTTGCCACCCCACCACACCAATGCCACCACCCGCACATAGGCGAGGATCGAAAGTATGGTGGCCACAATCAGTAGCGCCAGCAACGGCCAGGACGCGGCCAACGCGGTCGCATACACCCGCCAGTGACCAGCGAAACCAGGCGTGAACGGCACACCAAGGGTAGCGAGTGCTCCGAGCAGGAAGCCGGCCGAGGCCAGCGGATGCTTGCGGGCCACGCCGCGGGAGGACAGCAGCAGTGGAGTGCCGTCGCGTTCGGCCCCGGCAACCGAGGAGAACAGCAGCGCCTTGGACAAGGCATCGGCCGCTGCCCCGGCCGCAGCCCCGGCCAAACCGAGCGGACCGCCGAGCGCGATGCCGAGCACCAGGAAGCCGGCTCCAGTGATCGTTGAGAAGGCGAGCATGCGCTTGACGTCACGCTGGGCCAGCGCGAGCGCCGCGCCACCGACCGCGGAGGCCAGCGCGAGGAAGACCCACGGCCAACTCGGGTCGAAAAGCCAGGCGGCTTGCTGGCGCAGCCCAATCAGTTCGGCAAAAGCTGCCACGTCGACTACCGCTACTACCAGGCCCACCAGAGCCGCCGGCGTGCGCTGAGCCATCGCCGGCAACCACAGATAAGCAGGAATCAGAGCAAGTTTGATCGAGAATCCGACCAACAGCAGAGCCAATACCACTGAGGCTGGAGCGACGTTGATGGCCAGCGTGCCACCGATCAGGGTGACCGAAGACAGCACCGCAGCCGCCAGGTATGCCGAATACGCGCGTCGCCCAACACCGCTAAGAACCAGCAGCGCCACCGCGGCAAAGGCCGCGCCTTCCAGGAGCACCAGTCGCGGCAGCTCCGCGGTAGTCGCCAGCCCACCGAGCACCAGCACCGCAGCCAAGGCGCCCAACCACGCCCGCGGCCGAACGCTGGCCGTGGTGAACATGGCCAGGATCAAGGCGATGGCAGCGACCGCAATCGCAGCGATCAGCGGCCACCCGATACCGACTTCGATTGCAGCCTCAGGCACTCGCACCACACCCGCTGCCAGGCCCGCAACCAAGCCGATTAGAACCGCAGCCACCGCCACTGCTGCCACCGCACGGCGCTCCAGCCATTCGCTGGCCCGTCCAAACACCGCAACGACCCGCAGGGTGGCGTGCCAGATCCACAACAGGTACCGGTCGGGGTCGGCCCAGGCGTAGAACGGGGCCAGCCCGGTAGCTACCGGCTCGGAGAAGTCGCTGGCGCGCAAATGCCCATTTGCTGCCAAGGGTTCACCACCGGTGAATACCGAATCCGACGATGCCAGGTTGGCGCCGAGCCCTACCGGAGAGAGCGCTGCGGGGGCGGGGCCGACTGAGACCAGTTCCCGAGGCGCCCAAGCCACTGCGGCACCAGCCGTCGCGGGCATCTTCGCGCGCTTGGAGTAGTACCGGTAGGCGCCAACTCCGATCACCACCGACAACAGGGCCAAGCCAAGCCCACCGACCAGGAAGCTGCCACCAGCAGCCGAGAAGCCAAACCAGCCCACACCCAGATCCCCGGTTAGCCCCATGGCGGTCAGGGCCGGGTCGATCAGGTAGTCCAGAGCCAACTGCGGAGCAATGCCAAGCACAATGCAACCCACGGCCAGGATTCCCGATCCGATGAGCATCAGGCGGGGAGACTCATGCGCCTTGGCGCTGGCTTCACCGTCGTTGCCGAAGAACATCACCGAGGTGGCCTTCATGAAGGAGAACATCGTCAAGATGCTGACTATCCAGGCAATCAGTGCTGGGACTGCGAAGCCGGCGTCGAGCGCGGCGACGTAGAGCAGCCATTTACTAACGAAGCCGTTGAACAGTGGGACGCCAGCGATGCTGGCCGCCGAGACGAGCCACAACACGGTGGTCTTGGGCATCCGGCGGCCAAGGCCACCGAGCTTGTCCATGTCGCGGGTCCCGGTGGCGTGTTGCACAGCGCCGGCGCCGAGGAACAGTCCGCCCTTGAACAAACCGTGATTGAACGTATGCAGCAGGGCCGCGGCAACGCCAAGCGGCGTTCCCAGACCAAGACCGACCATCATGTAGCCGATCTGACTCACTGTGTGGAAAGCCAGCAGGCGCTTCGCGTCGTGTTGGACCATGGCGAACAACACCCCGACGACCATCGTCACGGTGCCAAGCCAGACCACCGTCATCTGCCAGGACGCAGGCCACGGAGCGAAGGAGTGCATGCGGGCGACGAGGTAGACACCAGCCTTCACGTAGACAGCGGCATGCAGCAGCGCGCTGACCGGGGTCGGTGCGGCCATCGCGAACGGGATCCAGGTGTGCAGCGGAAACTGCACCGACTTGGCGACCGCCGCGACCAGCATCAGCGCGAATACCCCAGTGGTGAAGGCGCCGGTCATGCGGGGGTCGGTCCACAGCGTGGTGCCGGTCCGGGCGAAGATGATCAAGATCGCGGCCAGCAGCGCGTAGCCCGCCAGGTGGGTTATCACCAACACCTTGCGCGCCCCATAGGCGGCTTCCTTGTCGGTGTACCAGAAGCTCACCAACAGGAAGGAGCACAGCCCGACGATCTCCCAGGCGGCGTATAGCAATAACAGGTCAGCCGCAAAGACCAGCACGACCAGCCCCGCGACGAAGACCTGCATGATGATGTAGAAGCGAGTCGCGGCCACATCGTGTGCCATATAGGCCACGGAGTAGAGCAGGATCGCGGCTCCAATGACTGTGCCCATGAAGGCGAACAGCAACGACAACCCGTCGACGTGGAAGGTCAACGAGATCGGTCCATCCCATTGTCCAAGCCGCAGATCCAGCACCTGCCCGGCATAGATGGTCGGCCAGATAGCAATCACCGAGATGGCCGCAGCGGTAGTCACCGCGACGGCCAGCCAGCCCTTGCCCGCACCTGACAGCAGGCGGGAGGCAAGCACCTGGAGGATCACGCCGGCCAGCAAGATGGCGATCGGGACGATCACGAACTCGTTCATAGGCATTTGTTTGGAATCCCTTTCGCAATCATCCGCCGGCGACCATCGGGAAGACAGACACTTCATCGGTGGGGTTCACCGGTGTGGCAAGCCCCCCAGTGATCCGCACATTTCGTCCATTGACCAGGAGGATCATCAGGGAACTGAGTTCCCCATCTTCAAAGACCGCTTTGCGGAAGGGGGTGCCATACCGATCCGACAACAGCTCCAGCAGTTCGGCAATATTTGCCGGCTCGGCGTTTAGGACCAGAGAATTCTCCTTGGTCAACTCGCGAAACGTCGCGAAGTATTTGATTAACACCGCCCACCCTCTATCGATTGCCAGATCCAGGAAGGTGGGCCGCCCGGTCCCACACCGGGCGGCCCCCCTGTTGCCGTGAAGCGACCCCCTAAAGCGCCAGTTCAGCCAGCTTCTCCGGCGTCGGCACGCCAGCGGCGTCCCAGCCGCGGAGCGCGTAGTACTCGGGCAGCATCTGGTCAAGGTGGTTGACCCTGCCCTTGGACGGTCCGGTCTTAATCGGCTCGGTGAGTAGCCGCACCGGTAGCGTGTCGTCGGCCGCGGTGTAGCCGACCTTCAGATTCCACAGCCGCTCGAGGTTCCAGATCCGCGCGCCGGCCTTCATGAACTCCTCCAGCGAATAGTCGACTCCGGTCAACGCGCTGAGCATGCCCGCCAGCTCGGCACCACCAATGCCGAAGGTGGCGAACAGGCACGAGCCCGAGGAATCCAACGCTGAGGTCAGATCCTGGAAGACGATGTCCAACGCCGCCTTACCCTCGGTCGCGTGCGGATCGGTCGGGGCTCCCTGGCCAAGTACCTCAACGGCAATGGTGTAGCCACGCACGTGACAGCCGCCACGGTTGTTGGTGGCGTAGTTCAGGCCGATACCTTGAACGCCGCGCGGATCATAGGCTGGCATCTCCTGCTTCTTCACCGTCATCGACAGATCCGGACGTCCGACGCTGTCAGCTAGGCGATAGGAGCCTTCCTGGAGCCGCTTGCCGAAGCCTTCGCCGACCCCGGTCTTGCGTACCAACTCCACCATGACCTCGGCGTTACCGAAGGAAAGATCCAGGCCGTCGGTGTCCTTCTTGGTCAGCAGACCGAGTTCGTACAACTCCATCGCACAAGCGATCGTTGAGCCCATCGAAATCGTGTCGAGCCCGTACTCATTGCAGAGGTAGTTGGCCTTGATGATCGCATCCAGGTTGTCGATCCCGGAGTCGACTCCGAAGGCCCAGGCGCTTTCGTATTCCGGGCCCTCGCCGACACCGGCGTAGGCCGGATTGGTCACCTTGGTCGCCCGCCCACAGCTGATGATGCAGGCGAAGCAACCCTTCGGACGTACCAGCTGATTGGCGGCCAACGACTCCCCGCCGATCTTGTCAGCCACCGGAGAGTATGCGTCCTGCCAGTTGTTCACCGGCAGAGCCCCGGACTGATTGAGGATGTTGACCAGAACGTCAGTGCCGTAAGCCTTCAAGCCGACCCCACCAACGGGATTAGCCTGAATCTTGCCGCGCGCATCCATGACCGCAGCCTTGAAGGCCACCGGGTCAGCAACAGTGATCTCGCCGGTGCCAATGACTGCGATCGCCTTGAGCTTCTTCGAACCCATGACCGCACCCACGCCAGTGCGTCCAGCGGCACGATGCATCTCATTCATGATCGAGGCGATCAGGGAGAGATTCTCTCCAGCCGGCCCAATGCAGGCGACCTTGGCGTCAGGATCGGTTTGCTCGCGCAGGGCATCGGTCGTGTCTGCCACGGTCATGCCCCACATGGCGCTCGCGTCGCGAATCTCCACCAGGTCGTTCTTGATCCACAGGTAGACCGGCTTCTTGGCCTGCCCCTCGATGATCACCGCGTCATAGCCAGCGAACTTGAGCTCGGGGCCGAAGACCCCACCGGAGTTCGAGCCAGCGATGGTGCCGTTTAGCGGGCTCTTGGTGATCACGTTGTAGCGACCGGCCGAGGGCGCGAACGTCCCGGTGAACGGGCCCGGCGCGAAGACGAGCTTATTGTCGGGGCCGAGGGCGTCAGCGCTGGGGTCAACCTCGTCGGAGATGATCTTCACACCCATGCCGCGGGCTCCGATGTAGTCGCGCGCGACCAGCTTGTTCGTGCGCTCGCGCTTGATGGTGCCGCGACTGAGGTCCACTCGAAGGGTCGTTCCAATCCAGCCGTTCATCAGTTCACTTCCTCGAAAATCGTCTTGAACTTGTCGGCGACAACTTGCTTGCGCGAGCGGGTCTGCTCGGCGTCCTCGACGAACTCGAGAGCCGCGTTCGGGCACATCGCCACGCACTGCGGTGCCCCCGCACAGGTGTCGCACTTCGCAATGCTCTTGGTCACTGAGTCGTAGCGGGCACTGCCGAAGGGGCAGGCGATCACGCAGAGCTTGCAGCCGATGCAGAGATCGGGGTTCAGCTCAACCAGATTGGAGCCAGCCGGACCGTGGTGCATGGCGCCGGTCGGGCAAACGTTGACGCAAGCCGCGTCATCACACTGCTGGCACATCAGGGGAACAGCGAACCCCTCGCGCTCCCAGGTGAACGTATGCACCCGGGTCGCACCGGGACGAAATGTGCCCCCGTGCTCGAACGAGCAGGCCAGCTCACAGTTGCGGCAACCCGTACACTTGTTCGGATAAATCATGAGCATCTTCGACACGTCGGGACCTCCTTCGACATTCGTTGGGCACCACGGCACGGTGTCGCGGGTGGCCCTTGGAGCTATCTGCGGGTCGCCACTGCAGCGTGGCGGGCAAATTCCAAAATCCAGGAACAGCCGGACTGCACCCGGCCAGTTTCTATCAGCGAAATTACCACCGCTGGAAGCCGCCCATCGTCGAATTTGTCCCCCAAACCTGGATAACCGCCGCTCATTTTGGTAAGGGCTGCCTAACGTTGCGCCGAAACCCCGCCAGGGCCGCCCAACGTTGCCTCCATTTTTCAGTAAGGGTTGCCTAACGTTGCAATAGCGGAATTCCCATAGCTCTCCCGCCGCGCAGCCAACACCGGCACTATTGAGAGTGCAGGACGCCGTGTTCTCAACGAAAGGAGGACGGCTCAGTGCCGACATTCGCCGAGGCTCGCGACCTCGTCCTGAACAGCGCAACGCCGTTGGGCGTCGAGGTTGTGGGGCTGTTGGACGCCTGCGGGCGCGTGCTCGCCACCGACCAGATCTCGAACTGGGACCTACCGATGTGGGACAACTCCGCTATGGACGGCTTCGCCGTTCGTGCGCAGGAATGCCGGGAAGGGTCCGTCCTGCCGGTTGTGGGGTTCCTGCCTGCCGGCCGAGCCGCCACCCAGGCACTGGAGGCCGGATCGGCTGCCAGAATCCTCACTGGTGCCCCGATACCTCCCGGGTCGGACTGCGTAGTGCCGTTCGAGTTGACCCAGGAACACCACGATTCGATTCGCCTCCTCACCCAACCCCGGGCCGGCGATCACATTCGAAGGAAGGGCAGCGATCTACGCGTCGGGGACCGCGTCCTTGCGGCCGGCACTCTGATCCGCCCGAGTGAGATCGCCATCTTCGCGTCCCTGGCCATCGCTGGCGTCCCGGTGACCCGCCGACCACAGGTGGCCATTCTTTCCACCGGCGACGAACTACTGCGCCCAGGCGATCCGCTCGAGCCGGGACGCATCTTCGACAGTAACGGCCCGGCACTTGCTGCTGCGGTGCTCGAGGCTGGCGGGACGCCGATCATCCTGCCCATCGCTCGAGACGACCCAGCGGCGCTCAGACAACAACTTCAGCAAGGGCTGCGGGCCGACGTGCTGGTGACCTCAGCCGGCGTGTCCACCGGCGACCGAGATCTCGTGCGGGCAACGCTGGCCGAACTCGGCGCGCAGGAGGTCTTCTGGAAGGTTGCCATTCAGCCCGGGCGCCCGATGGCTTTCGCTGTCACCGAGGAGTGCCGCATCATTTCGCTGCCCGGAAATCCGGTGGCTGCCCTGCTGACCTTCGAGTTGTTCGTCCGGCCGGCCCTGCGTCGCATGGGCGGTCACCGGCGACCCATTGAGGCCACCATCCGAGCAACTCTCGGCGAGTCCGTGCGTCCGAGATCGGACCGAATGACGTTGCGCCGGGTCTGTCTGGAGCAGATCGGTGATCAGTTGGTGGCGACGAGTTCCGGGCAGCAAGCTACCGGCTACGTGCAAACCCTCGTCCGGGCTGATGGCATCGCACTGATTCCCGTCGGCATCGATCCCCTGCCAGTCGGCACCGTGGTCGAAGTGCACCCGTTGCGCAAATCAGGCGACTTCTCAGGAGGCAATTGATGACACCCAGAACTGCCCCACCGCTGAGCGCCGAAAGGTTGGCTGGCATCACCATCCGCACGGCTCACATCGCGGTGACCAGCATCTACGTGGGCGGGCGGCTGTGGGATGTACCGGCGGAGAAGCTGCGCCTGTGGCGCAACCTGACCACCGTCACGGGGGTGGCGCTACTCATTTCCGAGATCCGGCACAGCCCTAACTGGGCCCACCAGGGACGTGGCCTGACCACCATGGTGCACCTCGGCGCACTACTCCCCGGCCATTTGTGGCCGCAGCTGGCCAAGGCTGCCCCGGTGGCAGCGATGCTGGTTGGCTCGATCGGCAGCCACCTGCCCCGGGCTTTGCGAAAGTGGTCATTTCTTGAAAGAAGAATCCTCCCCTGACTAGCCCAAACACGAGTAGAGTTGGGGTCCTAGGTCCTTGAAGGACGGTGCCATGGCGAATCTCGATCTGTCGCCTACACAGTCGTCGCAAGACGGCTCAGTGGTTGCGCCCACTCATACTTCGGCGTGGGCTGCCCACGCCGCGCCGGTCGGCGCCGCCGTGGCCCACCGCCCGGTGGTCTCGCAATCGTGGGGACGCTGCCTGGCTGCTGGCCTTACCCGCGAAAGCATGCGCCTGGCACCGCTTTCGCTGCGGCCCGACCTGCTGGCTGACTGTCACACCAGCCACCCCCTGATGCGGATGCTGCCCATCTTCCGTGACCTGCTCACTGAAGCCGTCCACGATGCAGGCTGTATCTTCGCCATCGCCGATTCAGCCGGAGCCCTGATGTGGGTTGAAGGACATCCGAAGATCCGCTCCGGTGCTGAGCAGATCCATTTCGTCGAAGGTGCTGATTGGTCGGAGGAATCTGCGGGTACCAACGGCCCCGGCACCGCGCTGGCCGTGGGCGGACCGGTGCGAATCCTCGGCCCTGAGCACTTCAACGAAGCCGTCAGTGCCTGGTCGTGCGCTGCTGCGCCGATCTGGGATCCCGACAGCGGCAAGCTGCTGGGACTGCTCGATGTAACCGGCGGCAACCCCGCAGCCAGCCCGGCGATGCTAGCTCTGATTCGGGCCACCATTTGCACGGTTGAGTCCGAACTGGCCCGCCAACTCGCGGTTAGCGATCTGGCCGCCTACCGGGCCCAAAGCCAGCTCCCCCATTTGACCGGGGGCGCAGCGCTAGTCAGTCCTGGCGGGCGCGTTCTGGCGGCCAGTTCTGGACTAGGCCTGACCCGACTTTCCGGCCTGGTAGCTGCCGAGGACGGCTCCAGTCAACTGCCCGACGGCCGACGCCTGCTCATCGAACCAGTCGGGGCGACCGGCTACGTCGTGGCCCGCTTCGTCGAAACCTCCGAGCATCGGCACCCAACCTCACTGGTGCGGATGAGCACGCTGGGACGCGACACCGTCGTGCTCGAAGTGAACGGGAAGCCGATGACCTTCCCGCCCCATCACAGCGAGATTCTGGTCCTACTCGCACTCGCGAAAGATGGCCTCACCACCGAGGGTCTCGCGGCCGGCCTCTCGGCCACCCCACTGAACCCGACTTCGATCAGAGTGGACATGAGCCGGCTACGAACCCGCCTGGGCGAGCTACTCACCTCGCGCCCGTACCTCCTTCGCGGCTCGATCCGCACCGACTTTGACGTGGTGGCTGACCTGCTGGCAGAAGGACGCATCGGCGACGCGTTGAGCGCCTACCCTGGTCCGCTCCTGCCACATTCGCAGGCACCCGGGATCGTGGCGAGGCGCGCGGCGCTGCATTCACAGCTGAGCGCAGCTGTGGCCGCCAGCTATGACTCGCATTTGATGACCGGCTGGCTGGAGACTCCATGGGGAATCGGCGATGCGTCGGTTTGGGAGGCCTTGGCCAAGCTGTCGCCGGAAGGCTCGCCTAGGTGGTCCCAAGCCACCGACCGCGCCCGAGCTATTCGGACCGACTATCCGACGCCCGTTAGCTAGCGGCCAGGAAGTCGAAGCGACGTTGCCCGCAACAGGGGCAATCCGGCGCTGGCGTGAGTGGTTCGCCCTGCTGGAAGTCATTGGCCCACACATCCAGATACACCATGGTGCGGTTCAGGTGATCGCGGTCGCCGGTGAGCAGCTTGATCGCCTCGGTCCACTGGAAGGCTGACACGATTACCACAGCTGAGGCCAGCACTCCGACAGTCGCACAGGTGTCCGTCGTCCCGGACGCCGGCATGGCTGGCGATAGGCACCTCAGGCAGGCCGTCTCACCAGGAATCACCGTGAGCGACATGCCGGTGGAACCGACGGCGCCCCCGTAAATCCAAGGGATTCCCAATTTCACGCACGCATCGTTGAGTAAGTAGCGGGTTTGCAGATTATCGGTGGCGTCCAAGACCAGATCTGCCCCGGAAACCAGCTCCTCGACATTGGCTGAGGTTACGTCCGTCACCACCGCCACGACGTTCACCTCTGAGTTGATCCGAGCACAGGCCTCAGCTGCCGCCACCGCCTTGGGGGTGCCAGCCTGAGCATCTGCTTCCTCAAACAGCGTCTGGCGCTGCAGATTGGACAGCTCCACGACGTCCCGATCGACCACGGTGATCCGGCCCACCCCGGAGCGGGCCAACAGGTTCACCAATCCGGTGCCGAGCCCGCCGCAGCCAATGACTACCACGTGGCCAGCACTGATTCGCTCCTGCCCAGCGCTCCCGACTCCCTGGAAACGAATCTGGCGTGAGTATCGGCCATCCTCTGGCTGAGGTTGGGTGCTCATTCAACGCTCCAATAGATGAGGGCCGATCGCGCCTCAGGCGGCCACCGGCAGCTACCGTCGAGAGGCTCCAATCGGCGCTGCAGCAAGCCGCGGAGGTAGTCGTCATGCTCGGCGGAGTGCGCCAGCCCGAAATGCTGCTTCAGCCGCACCAAGGCATCGTCGGTGGTGGCACTGATCACCGGGCCTGAGGCTTTGGCTGCGAACAGGACGTTAGGCGTCAGTCCAAGCTGCAGCAGGACGTTGTAGGCAACCAGGAATCCCGGACGATCCAGCGGGAGCCCCCACAAGTACTCCGCGGCCTCCGCCAACACCGAGGTGGTGGGTGGCGCCCGCACGATCAGGAAGCAGGTACGCCTGGCGACCTCGGTCATCTTCTCGACGAAGGCCACCAGGTCGGGCGATCCGTACACCGAGTGGGCGGCCAGGCAGTAGTCGTGAGCAGCGACGGACACTTCAGGCCAAGATCCGGCCACGATGTCGATATTCGACGCATCCTGCGCCGCAATGTTTCGCCTAAGGACACTGATCATCGAAGCCGAGCTGTCCACGGCTGTGACCCACTCGGCTCGATCCGCTAGCGGGATGGCCCAAGCTCCCGTGCCAGCGCCGATATCGAGAACGGTGCTGCCAGGGCGCACGGCTTCTAGGACGAAATCGCGGATTGAATCAGGTTGACCATCGCGCGCCTGGACGCGGTCGTGAAAGCTCTCGGCCCTGCCTTCCCAATAGTCGCCAGCGCTGCGTTCGGGCGCTATTTGGGCGGCATGTTCAACAAGATCCCGCCACAACGCCGCCCAGCCGACGTTCAACTGGGCGCGATTATCGCCAACGTCGGGTGCCATCAGGTGCCGGTATCCATCGCTGCTCATGCTTGCACCCACGTGACAGGCGCGCAAGCGGCCGCGCCTGCGCGAATTCGGTAATCGAACGGCGTTTCACCTAGTAGACTCACGAATGTGACGGACAACGCTGTCGGCACCATCGCGAAGCATGACCGCGCGGCCCAACCAAAACTGGAGCCGCTCGCTGGTGGTCGACTCCTTGATAAACACGGTCGAATCGCAACAGATCTTCGAGTCAGTCTCACGGATCGCTGCTCGTTGCGTTGCTCCTATTGCATGCCTCCCGAAGGACTGGACTGGCTGCCGAGCGCAAGCCTGTTGACTGACGACGAAGTGATCCGGTTGATCACGATCGCCGTGCGCGATCTCGGCGTCCAGCAGGTCCGCTTCACCGGCGGTGAACCCCTGCTGCGCAAGGGTCTGGCACGTATTCTGGCCGCCACCACGGCGCTGCGCACGGCCACGGGGGTGGCCCCGGATACCGCACTGACCACCAATGGGGTCGGCCTGGCCACGTCCGCGATGGCGCTGAAGCAGGCCGGACTACACCGGATCAACGTCTCCCTCGACACTCTCGACGCGACCCGCTATGCGCGCCTCACCGGCCGGGATCGACTCGGCGACGTCATCAAAGGACTGGCCGCTGCCGCTGCCGCCGGCTTGAGCCCGATCAAGATGAATACCGTCTTGCTGCCGGGAGTGAATGACGATGAGATGCTGTCGCTGGTTAGCTGGGCACTGAAGCGGGGATATCAACCCAGGTTCATCGAGCAGATGCCGCTGGGCCCTCAGGACACCTGGCAGCGGACGACCATGGTCACTGCCGAAGACATCCTGGACGTACTCCGATCCGAGTTCACCCTCATCCCCATGCAATCGAAAGCCCGCGGATCGGCCCCCGCCGAGATCTGGATGGTTACGGGTGCCGAGGTTCCAGAAGACTTCGTCGCCACGGTTGGCATCATCGCGTCAATCACCAAACCCTTCTGTGAGGCCTGTAATCGCACCCGGTTGACCGCCGATGGCCAGCTGCGTAGTTGCCTGTTTTCCCGGGACGAGACCGACGTGCGCACCCTGCTGCGTAGCGGGGCCAGTGACCTAGCTATCGCCGAACTCTGGCGAGGCGCCATGGCGGCCAAACAGACCACTCACGGGGTCGATGAGGGCTCATTTGTCCAGCCTGACCGCACCATGAGCGCGATCGGCGGCTGAGGAGGTCCCTCAAGCTGCTTTCCGGTGCCGTCCAGTTGGGGCGCCGAGCCGCCGGAGGACGGCAACGCTCACAGCGTCAAACCGATGAGGTGCACCGCCGTAGCCTTGAAAGTGGCCTCAACCAGGTCTCCTTCGCGTAACCCCATCTCGTTGGCTGACGCCTTGGTGACATCCGCGACGACCTTCGCGCCGCAGTCGACGCTGACCTGCACAAAAGGCCCTTTCCCGACGATCTTGGTGATCACGCCACTAAGCCGGTTGCGGGCGCTGGTCGTCGGCATGGGTTGGCTGGATTGCCCGCTCAACCGAAGCGTTACATCCTCGGGCCGAAGGCAACACATCACCTGCTGACCGATTCCGAAGGCGGAGATCGCCTCGATTCGGCCCCCGCCAACCTCAACGACAGCAAGGCCGTCATCGATGGAGGTGATCCGTCCGGGCAGTCGCGTTTGGACGCCGACGAAGGCCGCCACGTCCTCGTCACACGGCTCGGAGAGGACCACCTCGGGCGGCGCATCCTGGCGGAGTCGCCCGTTGATGATCACCGACATCCGAGTGCCCAGTCGCCCAGCCTCGTCGAGATCATGGGTGACCAGGACGGTGGCGCGGGGCGTCTCCCGCAGCAGCCGCCCAGTGTCATCGATCAGTTGGGACCGCGCCGCGGCGTCCACCGAAGCGAAGGGCTCGTCGAGCAACAGCACCTCCGGCTCCAGCACGAAAGCTCTGGCCAGACTGACCCGTTGGGCCTCCCCACTGGACAGCTCGCGAGCGGAACGATCACGCAGGGCCAAGACGCCCAGGCGGTCGAGCCACTCGTCCACCCGGACGTCAGCCTGCCGCCCGCCTATGCCACGGAATCTCAACCCGGCGGCCACATTGCGGCGCACAGTCGTGTCCAGCAGCATGGGCGCGGCGAGCACTAACCCGATGCGACGCCGCAGGTGGAGGGCGAGTCGCGGAGTCACAAGCTGGCCTTTGAGCAGCACACTCCCCTCCTGCGGGCCGACCAACAGGGCGAGCGCCAGCAGCAGAGTGCTCTTGCCGGCCCCATTGGGCCCCACGACGGCCACGGTCCCATGCCTGCTCACCCCGAATTTTGCGATGCTGAGAACCTCACGCCCACCTCGCCTCACCACGAGGTCTCGGGCCTCCAGCACGGGTCGGGTTGCATCTTCGGCGGCGTCCGGGTCGAAAGTCATCTCAATGCCGCTTTCCACTTTGCTGCGCCCAGGTCAAGATGCCATTCACCAGGAAAGCAAGTGCGAGCAGAATGCCAGCCAATTGGATGGCAGCACCGAAATTGCCGCGACCAACATCAAGCACCATGGCAGTGGTCAACACTCGGGTCTGCCCGCTGATGTTGCCGCCCACCATCATGGCGGCACCCACTTCGGAAATCACGCTTCCGAAGCCGGCCATCAGCGCAGCGAGCAATGAGAGCCGGGCCTCGCGCCACAGCCAAAACACGGTTTGCATCCGCGATGCGCCCAACCCCTGGAGCTGAACCTGAAGTCGTGGATCGAGCTGGCCGATGCCAGCGGCCGACAAGCCAAGAATCACCGGCGTGGCGATCACGACCTCGGCCAGGATGATCGCCGACGGCGTGTAGATCAGATTGAGATCGCCCAGCGGGCCACTGCGCCACAGCAACAGCGCGATGGCGAGCCCCGCGACCACTGGCGGGAGGGCCATCCCCGTGTTTACCACACTGAGGACTATCCCCCGGCTGCGGAAGACCGAGAGCGCCAAGACCGTGCCAAGCGGCAGCCCAATCAGCAAGCTGATCGCGGTGGCAATGCCGGAAACCCCCAGAGATAGCAGGGTGATCTGAATCAGCTCGTCCATGACGCTCTCCCGCCGACTTCCAGACCGCTACTTCAGTTCGTCCTCACTCTTACCCGCATCGGCCGAGAACAGCGCCTTGCCGTACTTGGCACTACCGAAGCCTGCGATCAGCTTCTGGCCGTCCGCAGAGGTGACGTAGTCCGAGAAGGCCTTCGCGCCCGCACTATTCACCTTGGGCCACTTCGCCGGGTTGACGCTCATCACGTGGTAAATGTTCAACAGGAACGGGTCTCCCTTCACCAAAGAGGTCAGCTTCAAGTTGGCGGAGTTCGCCAGGAAGGTGGCATCGTCGGTGAGGGTGTAGCCCTGCTTCTCCGAGGCGATCTGTAGGGTCGCGCCCATGCCCTGGCCGGACTGCAGGTACCACGCTTGGCCCTTGGGAGTGATCCCGGCCGCCTTCCAGATGGCGAGTTCCTTGGTCTCAGTGCCTGATCCATCACCGCGGGCGACGAAAGCCGACTTCGAGTTGGCGATCTTGGTGAACGCCTCGCTGGCGGTCTTGGCGCTAGCGATGCCCGCCGGGTCGGCACTTGGACCGACGACCATGAAGTAGTTGTGCATCACGAGTAAGCGATCGATGGCGAAGCCGCTATCGATGATGACTTTCTCTGCGGCTGGCGCATGTACGAGCAGCACGTCCGCGTTGCCCTCTTCACCCATCTTCAGCGCCTGCCCGGTGCCGACGGCGATGGTCTTGACTTGATAACCAGAGGCGCTTTCGAATGCTGGCACCAGCTCGTCCAACAAGCCGGAATCCTGCGTGGAGGTAGTGGTGGCAAGAATCAGGGTCTTGGGGTTGGCAGCAGCCGTGCCGCCAGCGCTAGGAGAGGTACCTGAGCCGGAACATGCCGAGAGCGCCAGCAGTGCTGCGACCGCTATCACCCCGAAACGTGCTGAATGGAAGCGTTTCTTGATGGCCGTCGTGCGCATGCATGGCCCCTCTCAAGGGGGGTAAGTGGTGACCGCTTGGTCAGCCCTCCGACTGTACTCGCGTGTGGCTTCGGTAGCGGCCCAAAACGAGCGCGCACTACCCCCTCAACTACCCGGCCCCGGCTGAGCTGCAGAATATTGCGGCGGCAGGCCCACCGACCGCTGCAGCCTGCGAAGATCTAGCTACCAAAGGTCAGGATCAGACCAGGATCAAGCCCATCAGCACGGCGTGCGCTGTTCACCAATTCGGAGGTACCCATGGAGCCCTGCACGGTGATCACCGTCTCTGACCGAAGCGCCGCCGGCCTCAGGACGGATGTCTCCGGGCCAGTCCTGGCCGAGGCGCTGCGCGCCGGCGGCTTCGAGGTGTCCGTAGTCGTCGTGCCCGACGGGGAGGATTCGGTCCGCAATGCCTTGCGCGCGGCGTTGGCCGCTGGCGCCCGGCTTATCGTCACCACTGGGGGCACGGGCGTCGGCCCCCGGGATCAAACCCCCGAAGGGACCGCTGGGGTCATCGACCGGGTCTTGCCCGGCATCGCTGAAGCATTGCGCACCGAGGGACGTCAGCATTCTGCTCATGCCGCGCTGAGCCGGGGGTTGGCCGGAGTGGCGAACCCCACCCCCACGTCGCGCGGAGCCTTGATCGTGAATCTCCCGGGCAGCCCCAGAGCTGCGAAGGAAGGGGCCGAGGTGCTCCTACCTCTCGCCGGGCACGTCCTAGATCAGCTCGGCGGCGGGGACCACTGACCCGCACTGGGCTCGCCAAAAGGACAACCGAGCGTGGCTCGCTATGCCCCTGGCCTGGGGGCACCGTCCAAAGGGTGGGACAAAAAGGCGAAATCTCTAACCCGTCCGTAATGCCGCAGGGGTTGGCTGTAACCAAACGCTGGTTCGCTAGATCAATAGCCCATCGAAAGCGAGCACACTGTGACGATTACTACCGCCGACCTCCGCGGAGTCACGGGGCGCATCCTGCACCTCAGCGGCACCGTACGCGACTGCACCCTGAATGAGCGCAATGTCATTCCGACCTCGTGCGGAGATCTGATCCCGCGTTACGAGAAGCTCGAAACGCGCACCAAGCCCGGGCAATCGTTGTCGTTCTACAAGTCCGGGGCCCTGCGCAGCATCTACCTCGAAGACCAGACCGAAGTGGCAACACCCATCGGGCCGCTACCGGCCGAGCTGGTCAGCTTCCATGAGGACGGCTCCCTCAACACCATTTTTCAGCTCAACGGCCAACTCAGTTACGCCTGGACCGAAACCGATGAGAAGCGGCTAGCCCAGGAATGGACGTTGGCCTTCGATTTCGCGACCATCACCGCGAAAATGATCGCCGTCCGCTTCCATCCCAGCGGCCAGGTGCGCAGCCTCACCCTCTGGCCAGGCGAAACGCTCATGCTCAACACTCCGGTCGGCGAAATTGCCTGCCGCACCGGCCTTAGCGTGCACCCCAACGGCACCCTGGCCTCCTTCGAGCCGGCCATGCCTGTCGCCCTGGAGACCCCGATTGGCTACGTGCTGGCCTACGACGTGGACGCGTTCACCATCGACGGCGACCAGAACTCGGTGCGCTTCGACGATCAGGGCAACCTCACCCAAGTCACCACCGCTGGCGAAGTGATCGTTGAGGGGCCGGACGGCACCGTCCGTATCTCCTCCAAAACCCGCTACGCCCTCACCGAGGACGTCCGGGTGAAGCTCTCCATCGAGCTCAGCTTCGACGGTGATCAGGTAACGATCGATACCGGACGGGCGGCGCAGACCTTCGCCATCGCCGAGAACAAGTTCACCGTGCTTACCGACATCAACACCCAAGGGCTGACCTCCTGCGATGTGGGTTGCGACAGTGGCAGCTGCGATAGCGGTGAGTGTGACAGTGGTAGCTGCGACAGTGGTAGCTGCGAGACGGGCAGTTGCTCCACCGGCAGCGGTTGCGACAGCTGTGTGGACGGCAAGTGCTCCGGCAAGTGCGCGTAGGGCCAGGCAGCTCGGCTGCTCGGCCCAAAGATCGCGTTGCCCGGTCCAGCAAGGGATACCCCCACCGGACCGGGCAAAGTAGCGATAGCAGCCCTCGGCGCTATTGATTGGCAACAATCACCTGACTGTCGCGCTTGAGCGAGTCCGAGTCACTTGGCCATAGCCCGGCTTGGTGAAGGTCACCTTGAGCACGATCTTCGACCGCCTAGCCGAGGACGGCACCCGCAGCGTCGAGGCCGTGCCAATGATCCTGCCCCGGCTCAACCACTGGTAGCTGAGCATCGCGCCGGAGCTGCCACCGCGCACTTGCGCACGAAGCTCCCACCCCGAGATCGCCCAACCGCGGACGGTCACCTTGCCCGGTTTCAGCACCCCAGCAGCTACCCGCTTGGCGATGGAGAAGCGAGCCACCGAGACTTTGTTCACCACCGAAGCAATGACCCGAACTTGAAGTTTCTTGTTCTGGTCAGCAGCAACCGCGCGATAGCTCGGATTGGTTGCCCCCGGAATGGCCACCCCGGAGCGGTACCACTGGTAAACCAGGGTCGCGCCCCGCTCCCAGCCGCGTGGAAGCGCCTTCAGCACTCCACCCACGCGAGCCGAGCCGGCGAGTTCCACCCGGCCCGCGCCAACCGTTGGCGGCACCGGCTCGGAGTCTTCGGGACGAGACGCCCGCTCGACTACTGCAGTCGCCGCGCTGGTCGTGACTGTATCGACGTAGCCCACCCGAGTACCGGTCACCCGAACGGCGATCTGATGGCCTTGGTCGGCGTTGGCCAGGTTGTACTGGCTCGAAACTGCACCAGCGATCACCTGCCCACTCCGCAACCACTGGTAGATACGCAGGACACCATCGGGCCAATCACCAACGGCTTCCAACGTGGAGCCGACCATCGCTTTCCCGCTGACCGTCACCTTCGTGTCGGCTTGAGTACCCGCCTTCACCAACGAATCGGTCGGCGCCGCGACCACCGTCACCGAGGCCCGTCCGGTTCCTGAGACCGTCACGGCCACATCGACCTGGTGACCAACATCGGTGCCGACGACCTCATAGGTGGCAGCCGTTGCGCCTTCAACTGGTACGCCGTCGAGGCGCCACTGATAGGCCAGGGTCGCGCCCTCGGCCCAGGCGCCGACGGACGCGGTGAGCCGCTGGCCGGTGGCAGCCGTCCCCGCGACTTCGACGCTGGAATCACCCACGCTGACCTCCAACTTGGTGGTGGCGTCATTGACCGCAAGAGTGGCCGAGCCAGCACCGTGACGCAGCGCGGTAAGCACGCTGGTTTTCGGGTTGATAGCCACCACTGCAGTGCTCGGGGCATCACTGGCATCACCGATGAACACTTCCGCAGAACTCGACCATTGGTAGGAGACCGGCCATTCAACTGGCACCTGCCTTGAGCCGTCCTGGGTGACTACTGGGTTCAACTCCACCAGCTGGCCAGGCGTCAGGGTCGCGACCGGTGCGGTTAAGGCCAACGAATCGACCCGGGTCTTCACCTCGTCGCTGATCCAGCGCTGGTCTGCATCAGCCCAACGCCCCTGAGCTGGGTCAATGCCAAGCATCGTCCAGCCGGTGAAACCGCCATCGGCAACGGTAGAGGCTGGAGACTTGCCCGAGTTGCCGTTGATGATCATCGGCACACCGTCCACACTGGAGGTGTGGAACACCCCAACGTGGCCGTTTACCACTGCGATTGACTTGCCCGACTCCTCACGGAACTCGGTCATCCAATCCTTCAGCATTTCGGCCTCCACCCGATCGGTGAGCTGGCTGCCCTTCGTCGCCAGCGGATCGTAGATCGGCATGTGGGTAAACACCACCACCCCGGTAGTGGACGGATCGCTGGCGGCTTCGTCGAGTTGCTTGCGCAACAGCTTGACTTGATCAAAGTCACTTTGAAGTTTGCCGGCGGAGGAGTCCAAACCGATGAAGCGGGTGTTCTTCAGCGCAAAAGTGCGGTTGGTCTCGCCGAAGGCAGCCTTGAAGTTGCTAATCGGACCACCCATCACCTCATGGTTGCCCGGCACGTAATACCAGGGGAAGGTGGCGTTGGCCAGTTCTTCGTCCAGGATCGACTTCGCGAAGGAAATGTCGGCCGTCGAGGCCTCATCAACAAAGTCGCCATCGATCAGCAGGACGTCCGGCTTAGCTGCGACGATCTCGCGCAGGGCATCGCGAGCGCCAGCCACTGCTCCACTCTCAGGATCGCGGGCCACGAACTGGGCATCCGACATCACCGCTACTCGCAGGGGCGAGTTTGCGGTCGAACCGGTTTCGGTCAGCGTCGGATCCTCGAACTCCGCCACCGCCGGAGCAGCAGTGCCTTCTGGAGGCAAGTAGGCGAAGATCTGGGAGAACTCCAGCGACCCCACATATTGCTTCGCAGCGACGGTCTCGAGGGCCCTAATGCGCTGGAACTTCAACGGAAAAGCGAAGGTGCTCGGCACCGCAAAATCGACCCGCTCCCAACCGTCCCAGGTAGCGTGCAGCGACTGGCTGCCACCGGGACCGTCGATCCAGTTGGTGACGCCGTTGGCCTGCATCACCTGCAGGCGCAGCAAAGCACCCTTGGTGTCGCCCTTGATCCAAACCGAGAGCTTCTGCGGACGTCCCGGAATATCGATTCCCGAAAGAGTGCCCTGGACGGCGCCCGGAGCCACCGCGTAACAGCCCCGAGTGGCCGTGGATTTGGTGAAGTCATAGTTGAGTCGAATGCTCGGCGCACCATCATGGCCTTCGCCGTCTTCGATGTTGCAGTCGGGTGCCCTGTCGTTTGCGGCCTTCCAACCGCTGATGTCGTGGAAGTCATCAATCGTCTTGATTTCCAGCGGAACCGCCACCGAAACTTCAGCGGTGTGACCGGCATGGCTGAACCGCAACACGGCGGTGCCATTGGCTCCGACCGCGGTGACATTGATCCGGCCATCTTCAGTGACCTTCACCTCGAAGACTGCCGGGTTGGAATTCTCGATCTTCAAGTCGCCAGCCTCAACCGGCGCCCGGAATCCGTCCGCGTCGTAGCCAGCGAAGCTGAGCACCTGCGACGAACCTTGCTTTTCGAGGTTCACCACGTTCTGCCCAACTTCGAGGCGAGTCAGCTTACCGAGCACTTCGATTGCGGCTCGGCCAGAGGCAACGCCTTTGCGCGCGGTGAGGGCTGCTTCGCCTGAGCTCTTGCCTTCTACGACACCGTCAGTGATCGTGGCGATTTTGGCCTCGTCCGAACGCCACAGCGTCGGAACTCCAGCCACCGGAGAGCCGGCCTCGTCGTAGCCTGCGGCTCGCAAGGTCCGATGGGTGCCCGGGAACAGGCGTAGAGCGTCGTCGTCGGCCAGCACCGAAGTGACTGCGAAGCTCAGCAGCTCACCGGAACTGGGTTGAGCTAGCACCAGCCCCATCCCGTCGCCGTCGCTGCGCTCGTAGCCGTCCGATGGCGAGTTCTCGACGGTGGTGTTGGTCTCGCCCGGATGCCTGGTGTTCATCTGGCTGGATCCACCACCGTCAGCGTTGATGGCGTCCCATGCGCCAAGGTCGCCCATCAGGTTCTGCTGCTGGTCGAAGGCCATGCCCTTGGCATTTCCCTGGCGACCATCAACCACCACGAAGTAGGCGGTCGAGCGATCCTTACCGAAGCCAATCATGGTGCGCGGGTTGACCCCGGTGTAATAGGCCTCGTTCGGGTACGGCACCACCTGGCCATCGCGGATCAGCCGTTGCCACGCGCCGCCAGCTTCAGCCACGTCGACGGAATCTTTGATGCCGTAGCTGATTCCCACCTTCTCGCCGACCGAAAGCGCCTGCAGCGCAGCACCGCCAGCGCGATCGGCAAAGGCCGCCAAGACCTGCGCACCTGCCGCAATCGGGCCGTCGTCTCCGGCCGTCGGACGAGGGCCGCTGGTGACGATGCCGTCGGCGTCCACCCAGACCTCGACACCGGCCCGTCCGGCCTTACTGAAGAGCCGATCCCGCGTGTAGCTGCCCCAGTGTGAGTTATAAAGGACGACGCCTGAGCCGTCGACACCTTCGGCGTTGATCCCGTCGATGCTCAGCGACTGGCCATCGGGCAGAGTGACCAGACCCTCCAGCGCGAGATCAACCAGGGCACCCAGTCCGGAGGAGTTCACCCCCACTGAGGCGTGGGCATCATCGTTGCCGGACTTCAGTATCTTGCCGCCACTGACCCCCCAGCCTGAGGCCGCGTAGGAGTTGTTTATGTCGAAGCGATCCAGGTTCACTCCAGCGATGGCGGAATTCCGATCGACCAGATCAGTCACCGTGGTGCCCTCGCCGGAGACAGTTTCAGGTGAGAGGTACTTCATCTTGACCGTCTGGTCAGACAGTTCCGCCTTCAAGACGTCGATCTGCTGCCAGCCAGCAGCGTCCAGGCGCTCGTAAGAGACGTGCAGCAGGCCTGGTGCGATCTGCTGGGTTTCGAGATCGTTGATCACGGCGTCACCGCCATCATTGAGATCCATCCCAGCGACCGAAATCGTCTTGGTTGTCTCAGCATGGGCAGGGACTACTGACAGTCCCGCCGTTCCAAGGGCCAAAGCCGCGCCTACTGAAAGGGCGGTGCCTGACCTGATCAATCGGCTGGGCCGAGATCGCATGATTCTTGCTCCGTTCTCGGGCACCCAAGCGGCGCCCGAATCACGGTCCCGCAGCCAGTTGTCGTAACCCCAAACACGGACTAGCCGCTTGATGAACCGTCCCCCACAACACAAAACACCGCTGATCAGGGCTGACGCTGCCCAGCGTCGCGCGCGGACTGGGATGCGCTGCGGAGTTGGGCAGCCAGAAGCCCTGGCTCGGCACGGTCCAGGATCCGTCAAGCTATCGGGCTCTCAGCCCACGTCCTCCTGGGGCACCTCAACGGTGGGCTCTTCGCTCGGTGCGGTAATCGGGTCAGCAGTAACCGGCGCCGCGGGCGGCCCGATTGGTGCCGAAAGGTCGATGGTGCGCACCGTCCGCGGTGCTAGCGGAGCCGAAACGTAGGTGGGTCGAGTGATAGGGATCGGATCCCACAACGACCCGACCGGCTGGATCGGCAGGCTCAGCTCGATCGAGTGCTCATGGGCCGCAGCGTCGAGTTGACTGAGCGAAAGCGCGATCGTCTCCTCCTCAGTCCCGTTGCGAATCAGGTCGGCACGACGTTCGAAGTTGGCTCGCATCACCCGGACGCTGAAACGGGCCACCACCAGGAAGCCCACGATCACGGCGGACGGCACCAAGGCGCCCCACCAGGCGCCGATACCGAAGGCGGCCAGCGCAGCCACCAGCACTTGGGCAATCAGCAAGAAGATCAATACTCGACGCCGCCGCTGGGCGGCCTGGGCGTCGAGCAGTCGAAGCTCCCTCAGCCCGGCCCGCCGAGTAAGCGGGGTGGAGATGTCGGCATCCCCGGGATCGGCCTCGGCCAGCGAGGTTCCAGAGCGGACGATCGTCACTTCATTGCTGAACGGAATTGCGGGATCGACGTCATCGACGAGGTCCTCGCCCCGGTGCCGCAGGAAGAAGGGCACCAGATAGATCAGCCAGGCTGCCGCGATGGCGCCAAAGATCAGCCCGGTGAAACCCATACTCGAAACGGTAAGGGCCAACCGGTGACTCAGGGCCGACCAGACCCGGAGTGTCGAGGATTACCCCTGATCAGAGCGGCGTCGAAGGTAGCCAGCGAGCACCGATTCGGTCACTTCCTCCGAAGTCAGCACGAACATGTCATGGTCGCGCCACTCGCCATTGACGTGCATGTAGCGTTCCCGCCGTCCCTCCAGCCGGAAGCCCAGCTTGTAAACCACCGCCAGCGAGTTGGTGTTTTCCGGCCGAATCGCGATCTCGACCCGGTGCAGACCGATGGCAAAACAGTGGTCAGTGGCCATCGCCACCGCGGTCGGGATGATCCCGCGTCCAGCCCACTGGGAGTCGACCCAGTAGCCGACCTGCGCCCAACCGGCCGAGCCGCGGGTGATCCCAGAGACGGTCACCTGTCCCACGAATCTGGGCCGCTCACCATCAGGGGTGTAATCCACCGCCCAGGGCAACACCAGACCAGCCTTGGCCCGAGTATTCAGGCTGCGCACCAGTTGAGCGAAGGTCATCGTTGGTTCGGGCGAGTTGGGTGGCCGGGTGGAATCCCAGCGCCGAAACCACATCGGCGACTGCGCTCGAATGCGGGCCCAGGCCACCTCGTCGCGTCGCCGCAGCGGCCGCAGGGTGACCGGTGGGCTACTCAGCCGGACCGGCCAGTTCGGGTTGGCCATTCGCCGCGGCTTAGTCCAACACCCAGCAGACCACGCCGCTGCCAACTGCCAGCGTGCCCTCCCCTGCCGGGACGAAGATGACAGTGTTGGCGTCCGACAACTCGGCTGCGCCCTGGTCACCGATGAACGGCAGCGGGCGAACCCCTGCCGAAGTACTGTGCGCGAGCACGAGTTGGGTTCGCACCTCATGGCTCTCGACCGGGCTGGTGAGATGGCCATCGACGAGATCCGGCTCGCCAATCTCCTGTCCGCCCAGGCGCTCGACCAACGGCTGGCCGAACAGTTCGTAAGCCAGGTAGGCCGGCACCGGGCTCAACGGCAGCACCAACAGCGGAATCTGATCCGGCCCGAGCAGACCGAACACCAGCGGAGCGGTGAAGCCGTCCACCTGGGCCACATCGAAGGCACCCGCGCCAGCCATGCCCACCAGCAGGTCGGCAGTGAAGTCGGCCACCAACACGACTAAATCGGCCCTGACTAGTTGCTCACTGACCGCGTTGGCCACCACTCGCGGATCCGGCGAGACGATGCCTGAGGCGAAGACCTGGGCGCCATCGTCACGCAGGCTGGCCGCCAGCAGCGTGGTGGTGGAGTCGTAGCGCTCTGTCAGACGGGTGAGCGGCATCCCGGGCTCGATCAGTCCGATAGCGGCAGTCACCACCGCCACTCGCGGGCGGGGCCGCGCCAGGACCTTGTCATGGCCCACCTCAGCGATCAGGCCCAAGGCGCGCGGAGTGAGCATCGCGCCGTGTCCAAGCAGCCGGTCGCCATCGGCAACTCGCGAGCCAGCCAGCCAGAGGTTCTGCTGGAAGCGCGCCTCCACCCGGAACTCGACCTCATTGCCGACCACCAGTCCGTAGCCGAACGGCACCACCGCATCGGCACCCTCAGGCACCGGCGCCCCGGCGGCCACCTTCACCGCGGTTCCCGGCGTTAGGGGTGCGCCGCGGGGGTCACCAGCCCCCACTTCGCCGACAATCGGCAGGATCACCGGACGCAGTTCGCTGGCACCAGCCAAGTTGGAGGCCCGGATCGCCCAACCCTCAAGGGTGGCGGCGGTGTAGATCGGCAGGTCCAGATCAGAGGTGAGCGACTCGCACAAAGTCAGCCCGCTGGCCTCCATTAATCCGATGCCAAACGGACGCATCTCACCGATCATCGAAAGCAGGTAGTCCCGATGCTCATCTATACCGCGAAGACCGTTCGGATCGGTCCCCGGAGCACCTGGTAGGTAGTCCAAAGAGGGCGCTGCCACGGGTTGGGGCGCGGTACTGCCCACTGCTGGCTTCGGAGCTACCTTGGCACGCGAAAACAGAGGCATGCGCATACCATAAGACAATGAATCCCGGCGCAGGGGAAGGCCAGCCGAAATCCTCGGTTCCCCTTCCGGACAAGGCTACTTTGCGGGCCGAGCTGCAAGCAGCCAGAACCGGCCGAGCACCTGACTTACAGCTCGCTTCGCACCGCACTGAACGCGCCCTGGCCGCCTGTGCGGGAGCCTCAGTGGTGGCCGCCTACGTGGCCCGCGCAGGCGAACCGGAAACCGCAGCTTTGATCGAAAGCTTGCACCGAAGCGGCGTCCGCGTCCTGCTGCCAGTGCTGACCACCCAACCCGACTGGGCCTGGTACACCGGTGTGGACGGGCTGGCCCCCGGACCGCGCGGCATCGACCAGCCAACCGGGGCCCGCCTTGGACCCCAAGCTCTCGCACAGGCCGACTGGATCTGGCTGCCGGGTCTGGCTGGCACTCCGGACGGGCGACGTCTGGGCACCGGTGGCGGGTGGTACGACCGGGCTTTGACCCATGATCGAGGAGACGCTCGGCGCGGGTTGCTGCTGTTCGACGACGAAGTGCTCGCTGAGATTCCAGTAGATGCCTGGGATCAGCCGGTCGATCTACTGGTCACTGAACACCAGAGCTTGAGGTGCAGTCCGCGATAGCGTGCCGTCCGGAATATCTGAGGCCGGATTCGGAGTTGTAACGACGGGTCGCTACGATGCCGACGCGTACCCAGGCCTTAGGAAGTGATTTATGCCCACCTACCAGTACCGTTGCACGGCGTGCGATCGGGAACTTGAGGTTGTCCAGAAGTTCACCGACGACGCCCTGACGGTGTGCCCGGAATGCACCGGTGCTCTGCGCAAGGTGTACAACGCCGTTGGCGTGGTCTTCAAGGGCTCGGGCTTCTATGCCACCGACAACCGCACCAAGGGCAAGGCCAGCGCCGCAGTTGGTGACGCCTCGAAGCCAGATGCCGCGAAAGCTGAGTCGGCCAGGTCGGGATCGGCCAAGTCTGAGTCGGCCAAATCCGGTGCCACTGCGGCCGCCTCGTCCTCGTCCACAGGGAAAGATTCTGCGGCCTGAGGCTGTGGATAGCTGAACGGCTAGGCCCAGGGACGCCGAAACTGACGGCGTGCAGCTATCTCAGTTCTTCACCTCACTGGTTCGCGCCTTCCGTTGGCATCGGCGCTGGTTCGCGGCCGCGTTTGCCGCGATTGCCGTCTTCGCCGCCATAAATGTGATCGCCAGTAAAACCGGTGGCGGCACCCCCGTGGTCGTTGCCGCCAGGAGCATTCCCGGCGGCACCACCCTCAGCGCCACCGATCTGAGCATCGTGTGGCTCCCAGCCGCCGTGACCGCCGAGGGAGCCTTCAACTCCATCGATCCGCTGATCGGGCAGGAGGTGACCGCGCCCATTTCGAAGCGAAGCCCGGTCACCGCTGCCACACTGCTCTCCGGCGGCGCTGAAGTCGCGCCGGGCAAGGTGGCCCTCCCGATCAGATTTGGCGACGCTTCGGCCACCACGATCCTCAAGGTCGGCTGCCACCTCGATGTGCTTGGGCCAGCGTCCGGCCAAAGCGGATTCAGCGTGGTAGCCGCCGACGTTCGGGTGATTGCCATCCCAAATAGCGAGCAATCGGGCACGATCGCTGGCCGGGGTGGCGAACTGGTGTTGATTGAGGTTGATCAGAGCCAGGCCGCCGCGATCGCCGCCGCGGCTTCGGCCACCGAGTTGAGCTATGCGCTGCGTTGATTCGCGGAGCGCACCCTGAGCTGGAGGAGCAAACATGGCAGGCTTCAAGGACTTTTTGATGCGCGGCAGTCTCGTTGATGTGGCGGTGGCCTTCATCATCGGGGCCGCCTTCGGAACCGTCACTACCTCCTTCACCAAGCTGGTGATGGACGTCATCGGGAAGGTCATCGGCGGCCAGCCCGATTTCAGCGCGGTCGATGTGGCTGGGGTGAATATCGGGGTGTTCATCACGGCGATGATCTCGTTCATCATCACCGCCGCGGTGGTCTACTTCGGCATCGTCAAGCCGTACGAGGGTCTGCGGAAGCGGCTCCAGAAGCCGGTCATTGATGAAGCAGAGGCCACTGTCACCTCGGAGGAGCTGCTGGCCGAGATTCGCGACCTGTTGAAGGCCCAAAGCAAGTAGCCAAGAGGGCTCAATACCCGTGATGCGGCGGCACTTCCCGCATCAAGCGCTCCTCGTCCGCATTCAACCTTTGACGGCTGGTGGGCGTACGCGTCTCCATGGTGCGCAGGTCGAGTAGTTCACGGGTCCGGGCGATTGCGGCGTGGAACTGGGCCGGTCCACAACCTTGCCGAAGCGCGGCCGGCACGGGATGCGGCCAGGGCTGTTCGGCTTCAATGACCAACCGGGCGTGGGCGCCGATTTGCTGCTCATCCCAGCCTGCCTCAGCCAACCTGAGTAGCAGCGACTCGGGGTCGGGCTGATCGCTGGCGGGCAGATCGACCTCTTCCGCCACTAGGGCGTAAGCCAGGGCCGCCTGCCACCGGGCACTCACCGGTAATACCCACCCGTCCCGGTATCGGCCAGTTCAAGCTCGCCGACGATCTCAGTTGGGGAGTCGAAGTGCCACTCCCCCTGCACTCGCAAGGCCTTGGCCCGACGCAACGATGGCACCACCGACACCAGTTGATCGAAGTCACCGACCAGGCGGTAGTGCTTGGGATCCAGCGAGATTTCGGGAATGTCGGCCACTGCGATCAAGCGTCCGTCCGGACCGAGCTCGAAAACATCAGATCGCAACAGCAGCAGTTCGTTGGTGGTCTTCACCGGCAGGAAGCGATCGCGCGGCACCACAATGGCCTTCGCGCCAACGAACACCTCGATCGCAGCCCCCATTGCGCTCTCCAGTTGAATCACTTTCGGTGAGGACGGCACCGCCGGATCGACCGTCTTCTCGTTGCGAATCAGCGGCAGCCCGAGCACCCCTGCGCGTTCAGTCAGAACCGCGCGCAACTGCACCAGATCCAGCCACAGGTTGTTGGTGTGGAAGAACGGGTGGCGATGCTCATCGGTGAAGAAGCCCATGTCTTCGGGGGCTGTCTGGGCGGTGTCGCGCAAGATTAGTTGCTCATCAGAAATCCGGAGGGCCAGATGTCCCCCCTTGCGGTCATTGACCGTTCGCGGACACAACTCAGCGGCGTACGGCGCCCCGGAAGCGGCGAACCAGCCAGCCAGCCGGGCATCCGGCGCGGCGCCGAGGTTGTCGCCATTGGCCACTGAGGCGTAACGGAATCCGGCGGCGATCAGGGCGTCGAGCACCCCGCTGCCGAGTAGCGCGGGGTAAAGGTCGCCGTGCCCAGGTGGGCACCACTCCAGGCTGGGGTCGGTCGGCCAGTCAACTGGGCTCAGGTCTTCAACGAGGATCTTCGGCTCGGCGTTTTGCAGGAAGTCCAACGGGAGTCCGTCCACGGCCAGGCCCGGCACGTCGGCCAAGTAGTCCAGCGTGTCCTGCCTGGTGCGGAAGCTGTTCATGAACAGCAGCGGCAGCCGTGCGTCATAGGCGCTACGAGCGTGCTGCACCTGAGCCACGATCAGATCCAGAAAGTTGCGTCCGTCGCGCACAGTAAGCAGGGTTTTGGCGCGGTCCAACCCCATCGAGGTACCCAGACCACCGTTGAGCTTGATCAGCACGGTCTGGCGGAGCGCCGCTCGGGCATCGGCTTCGTCCACCGCCACCGAATCCAGGCTCGGCACCTCGAGGAGCGGACGAATGGTGTCTTCGGCGATCAGCCCACTGGCGCCAGCGGCACAGAGGTGCCAATAGTGGGTGAAGTTATCGATCGCGGGCTGGCTGACTCCTGCGTTCCGCATCTTCGCTACGCAACGTTCCAACGCCTCAATGCTCATGGCTTCGATGCTAAGGCAAGCCGGGCTGCAGCCCGTGACGAGCGTCAGAATTCAAACGAGAGTGACGCACCTCGAAGGGCTTAAAGCCGTCTACCCACCCCCAGGAGACAACATCGAGTGCGTCACTCTCGTTACCGAGAGTACCTGACTCCCGCCCGCGATGCCAAGCTATCGACAAACGAAGATCGCGCTAACACTGACCTACGGCACCGGCGCCACCGCGCAGGGTCAAGGTGGTTCGCGGTAGTCTGTCATGGCCCCGCTGGGGCAGGGCCCCATAGCTCAGGGGATAGAGCAGAGGTTTCCTAAACCTTGTGTCGCAAGTTCGAATCTTGCTGGGGTCGCCGTCTGAGTTACCCCCAGCTAACTAGCGCTTCAGTTGGCGTGCTTCCACACCTTCACCGCCGAGGCCAGGAGCAGCACGGCTAGCAGCGGAACTAGCACGATCTCGGGCACGACCCCAAGCAGCATCCCGCCAGCTACGACGCCGACAACCGAACCCAGACCCATCGCCACCAAGAAGTCCGCATTGTCCCGCAGCACCGAAAACGCCTGGTCGCGACTGTAGCGAGCGAAAGCGACCAGCATCGTTGGCAGCGATACTGCCAACGAGAGCGAGCCCGCCAGCTTGATGTCCACACCAAACAGCAGGACGATCGCCGGAATCAGCAGCTCACCACCGGCCACCCCCATCAGGGCCGCCACCACCCCGATGCCGACTCCTGCCACTACTCCCACCACGATCTGAGTGACACCGGTTAGACCGAGGGCGCCCAGGTCGCCCAGGTGCGTCCACACCAAAGTGATCGCGATCAGCACCAGCAGCGAGGCCAGGATCCGATAGAGAGATCTGGAGGCCAGGCGAGTGGCCCAACCGGCACCTAGCCAGGCTCCGATCAGCGTCCCGGCAAGCAGGTTCACGATCACCGGCCACTCAGCCACGACTGCCGGCAGCGGCACCGACAGCAACCGGGCAGGCAACGCCGCGATCACCACGATCAGGCTAAGTGCCTTGTTCAGGATTACCGCCTGCAGCGCTGCGAACCCGAAGACCGCAACAAGGATCGGCAGCCGAAACTCGGCCCCGCCCAGCCCGATCAGGCCGCCCAGCACTCCGACCAAAGCGCCCAGGACGCCCGCCGATAGCAGGCGGCGCAGCGAGTTCGGGTTAGCTTCTGGGTCGGCCAGGGCTGGCCTGGCTGCGCTGAGCATCACCTGGGTGGCCCGAAAGAGGAGGTGTTCACGCTGGGAAAGTAGCGCCCCTCCGCGGGCGAGGCTGGCCAAGCTCAGCCTCGTAACTGCGGCGTCACACCCGCAGTGATCAACACAACATTGGTCGGCGCGGGCAAAGGCCCGTCAACTACCACCAGCCGAGGAGCCAGCAGTCGGCTTCATCTCGGCGGAACCCGCTCAACCTGGCAGTAGCCGGGTGGAGCCAGGCACAGCCCCGCCCGTGGCAGAGTGCTGAACGCACTCGTCCACGACCAAGGCGGAGGTTGTACCGGCCCAGATCAATCGATCTGTGGCCGGTACAACCAGCTGTCGCTAAGCGACGAGCTTTGGCGCTATCGAACGCTCAGAGAGCGCGGATGTTGGTCGCCTGCATGCCCTTTTGGCCACGCTCAGTGTCGAACTCGACCTGCTGACCTTCGTAAAGGTCGCGACGGCCGCTGCCGGTGATAGCGCTGAAGTGCGCGAAGACGTCGGCGGAGCCGTCGTCGGGGGCGATGAAACCAAAGCCCTTGTCAGAGTTGAACCATTTGACAGTGCCACTGGCCATGTCGTCATTCCTTCTTGTTGCGTGGCCGCGAGTTCGGCCATATTGTCCGCACCGACGACGTCGGTTCGGGGGTCTGAGGCGATGCCGGCGTCAGCGCACCGGATCGCAGGGGGGTCGGCAACAACGAAACACCCGAGCAGCGCCGGGGGTTGCCGATAGCGCGGTGACGCACAGTCACTGCGGGAACACTTGCCGCTGGTAGCCGCTGGGCGACGTGGCCCGGCGTTGCGACGATTGCTGAAGTCAAAAGTGGTATTTCGGGTTGCCTTGTCCTAACCCCGGCGGCAGTTGCCGACCTGGAGCCAGGTTCGTTGGTGGAACTAGGGACCTGATCCCTGAACGAGCAAGGAAGAGGCAAAGTCGGGCTAGGCGAACCCAGGCCCGAGAAGAAGTAACGGGGCTGCGAGACGTTCTTGCAGCTGTTCAACGGTAGCAGACCTGGCCCGGGAAGCCGTCCAGTTAACCCGAAAGCGCCCTGCTGTGGGAGACTTGGGTATCGGTCCGCCACCAGGTGGGCCCTGCGCATCGCACTTCATGGCCACTTCGCCGGCGAGTATTCGCTGCGAATCGTGAGCTGAATGCTGGCGATACCCCCTTCTCTTGAAAGTCGGCCGTTCGTGCCCAATCCCGCTGTGAAACCCATGTCGTTCGCGACCCTTGGCGTTCCTACCTCCCTCGTCGCCGTGCTGACCAAGCGCGGTATCGATGCCCCCTTCCCCATTCAGACCGCGACCCTGCCCGACACCCTGGCTGGCCGCGACGTGCTCGGCCGAGGCCGCACCGGTTCGGGCAAGACCCTCGCCTTTGCGCTGCCGATGGTCGCCCGACTGAACAGCACCAATGGTGCTGCCGCTGGTTCCCGACGTCCGCAGGCCGGACGTCCGCGCGGCCTGGTGCTCGCACCGACCCGCGAACTGGCCACCCAGATCACCGAGGTGATCCAGCCGCTGGCCGCTGCCGCCGGGCTTAGCGTGATGACCATCTTCGGTGGCGTCAGCCAATACCAGCAGACCCAGAAGCTGGCCCGCGGGATCGACATCGTCGTGGCCACCCCGGGTCGCCTGGAAGACCTCATCCGCCAGGGCCACGTCCGCCTGGATCGGGTGGAAGTCACCGTGCTGGACGAGGCCGACCACATGGCCGACCTCGGGTTCCTGCCCGGCGTCACTCGGATCATGTCGGCCACCCCGCAAAGCAGCCAGCGCCTGCTCTTCTCCGCGACTTTGGATCGCGGCGTAGATCGCTTGGTCAAGCAGTTCCTGCATCAGCCGCTGGTCCACAGCGTCGATTCTGAGCAGTCGCCGGTGCAGGCGATGACTCATCACATCTTCCTGGTGCGTGACGCCGGCCAGAAGGCCGAGATCGTCCGCACCTTGGCTTCGGGACGCGGTCGTCGGCTGCTGTTCACCCGCACCAAGCACCAGGCCCGCAAGCTGGCCCGCCAGCTCACCGGCCAGGGCATCCCCGCGGTGGAAATGCACGGCAATCTCTCCCAGCGCTCCCGCGAGCGGGGCCTCACCGCCTTCGCAAGTGGCGAGGTTCGGGTGATGGTGGCCACCGATATTGCCGCCCGCGGCATTCACGTCGATGAGATCGAGCTGGTCGTGCATGTGGATCCGCCGGCCGAGCACAAGGCTTACCTGCACCGTTCCGGGCGCACCGCCAGGGCCGGTCACGCCGGTGACGTCGTCACCTTGGTGTTGCCCGAACAGCGCAACGACTTCCGCACACTGGCCCGCGCGGCCAAGATCCAGGTTGAGCCGGTCAGCGTCCGCGCTGAAGACAGCCAACTGCGCGACTTGGTCGGTGGGGTTGCCGCCACCGTGGCCCCCGAAGCCGCTCCGCGGGCAGCAGCCAGCGCGTCGCACGCTACCGATGACCAGAACCAATCCTCCCGCGGACGTCGTCCGTCCGCTGGTGCTCGTACCGGTGCTCGTACCGGTGCTCGTACCGGCACCCGCACGAGCACTCGCAGCGGCGGTCCGGCCTCGGTAAGCAGGTCATCGCGCGGTTCCCGCGGCCCGCAGCGGGGCGCGCAGCTAAGGCGCTCTGCCTAATCCATCCGGTGGTGGTACTTCAGCCCTAACTAGGGCTGAAGCCACCATCGCAGCTTAGGCTGAAGTCAGCGATCGGCTTCAGGCCTTTGGCTTTGCGCTCGGGGAGTCCCTGAGCCCAACCAGTGAGTTGGTAACACCATGACGATCGCTTCGACGAATCCAATTACTTCCCCCACCACCCGCCCAGGCTGGCGCGCCGACTTCAGCACCACTGCCCGCTCGTTCCTAAAGGTCACCGCCGAGGCAAAGACCCACGGCCTGTTCAACCGGGCGCGCTGGTTCTACCTGCTGGTAGCGGTGGTGATCGGCACCGGCCTGGCTGGCACCGCTACCGGACTGGTACTGATCGGTGACAGCTGGTGGCAGTTGATGATTGCCGCTGCCGCCGGGGTCCTGCTCACCCAGGTGGCCTTCCTGGCTCACGAAGCCGGCCACCGCCAGGTGCTGCGAACCGGGCCGAACAACGACCGGCTGGCCCGAATCCTGGCCGCCGGAGTGGTAGGCATCAGCTACTCCTGGTGGGACTCCAAGCACTCCCGCCATCATGCTAATCCCAACCAATTGACCCGCGATCCTGACATCGGCATGGACGTCATCTCGTTCGTCGAAGCTGATGCGGCCAAAGCGACCGGCCTGAATCGCTTCATCACCCAACGTCAAGGCTGGTTGTTCTTCCCGCTGCTAATCCTGGAGGGCATCAACCTGCACTTCCAGGGTGTCAAGCACCTCGTACAGCGAGCACCGGTGCGCGGTCGTTGGCTCGAACTGAGCCTGATTGCCGCCCGGTTCGCCATTGTGCTCGGCGCGATCTTCTGGCTGCTACCTTTCGGCATGGCGGTGGCCTTCCTCGCCGTCCAGCTGGCCGTATTCGGGGTCTACATGGGTGCCAGCTTCGCCCCGAACCACAAGGGCATGCCGATCATCGATCGCGACGCCCGGCTGGACTTCTTCAGCAAGCAGGTGCTCACCTCGCGCAACATCCGTGGTGGCTGGTGGGCGACCTGGCTCATGGGCGGACTGAACTACCAGGTCGAGCATCACCTGTTCCCCAACATGGCCCGACCACACCTGGCGAAGGCCAGGGTGATCGTCCGGGCCGAGTGTGACCGGCTCGAGGTGCCCTACACCGAGACCAGCCTGTGGCGTTCCTACGCCATCGTGGTCACCTATCTGAACAAGGTCGGGCTCGCTGCCCGAGATCCGTTCGAATGCCCAATGAACGAGTTGCGGCGCTGAGCCGTCTGGACGGCTAAGGCTTCACCCCTGGGGTGGGCCACCGTCGCCGCGATGCTGGTGGCGGTGGCCTGCGTCCGGGAAGTGCTCGTGGGTGTGGGTAACTGGCTCATGATCGTGTGGGTGGCTATGCCAGACTCCCGGCGGCACTGGCGGGTCATGCCGGTGGCCGTGATGACCATCGTCGTGGGCATGGCGATGCTCATGCAGCTGGGCGGGGTGGCTGTGCCAGTGCCCATGGCGCTCGCGTAGGTGCAGCAGCACGCCAAGTGCCATCAAGGCTGCCGCCACCGCGACCGTCCAGGTGATCGGGTCGCCAAGAAGAATCGCCAACGTGGCACCGAAAAACGGCGCCACCGAGAAGTAGGCGCCGGCCCGAGCTGTGCCCAGTAGACCGAGCGCGGTGATGAACAGCGCCAGGCTCACCCCATAGGAGAGCACACCAATCGCGGCGGCTCCGGCCAAGGCGGGCCAGGCTGGCAACTGTGCGCCGAGGATGAACGCAAGCAGCAGATTCACTGGCCCGGCGACCGTTCCTTTGACCGCCGCCAACCAGGTGGCATCGGTCAGCGCCAACCGCTGCGTCAGGTTGTTGTCGATGGCCCAGCTCAGGCAGGCCGCCAGCACCGCCGCCGTCGGCCACCAGCCAGCGAACTGCGCCTGGCCGGGCCAACTCAATACCACCGCTCCAGCCGCGATCAGGACGAACCCGGCCACGATGCGGCGATCGGTCGCCTCCCGAAAAACCAGCCAGGCAATCAAAGCGGTGAACAGAGCTTCGGCGTTTAGCAGCAGGGAGGCCCCCGAAGCTGGCATCGAGGCCAGGCCAAACATCAGCAGCAACGGCCCAGCCAGCCCGCCGAAGAAGACCACCCCGATCAGCCAGGGCAGCTGCGGCTTCGCCAGGTGCACCCGTGGTGAACGACGCACCAGGCGCCAGCCGAACAGGGCCAGCCCCGCAGCGGTGTACAGCAGGCCCGCGAGCAGCCAGGGTCCAACCTGACCCAGCAGCAGCTTTGCCACGGGGGTGCCAGCGCCAAACAGCGCTGCCGCAGCCAATCCGGCCAAAGCGCCATTCCTTGCGAACCGCCTACCCATTGCTTGCACACCCCCATCATGAGGCCCGGCAATGCGACCGGCCAATGAAGAACCCGAGCGGACGCGCACCGGCTAAGGGGTCACCACCTGCTTCACTCCTACCCCGCAGGACTGTCTGATCGCGGCGACCAACGCTGGGATGTCACCGATCTCCAGGGCAGACAGACCGAGTTCAGCAGCGACTTGGGACACGATTGGCCGCCGCAGCCTGGCCACGTCTATTAGCTCGGCGTCGCAGAGCAGTTCGGGCGGCGAGCCGTGCCGCAACCGGCCATCAGCCAGGACGGCCACCGAATCAGCCCACCACAAGGCGAAGTCAACATCATGGGTGGAGATGACCACGGTGGTGCCCTCGGCTAGCAGACCCTCAACAGCGATGACCATCTCATCAACTCCCCGCGGATCAAGACCGGCCGTGGGCTCGTCGAGCAAAAGGACTTGCGGCTCCATGGCCACCGCACCGGCAATCGCCACCCGTTTGCGCTGGCCGTAGGACAGCTCATGAATGGGTCGCTCGGCGAGGTCTTCGATCGACAGCACTGACAAGGCATGCGCCACCCGTGCCCGAACGACACCTTCGGACAAGCCCAGGTTGAGTGGGCCGAAGGAGACGTCGCGGCAGACATCGGCAGCGAACAGCTGATCGTCCGGGTCTTGGGTGACCAGCTGCACCAACTGCCGATGGGCGCGCAAGCCGGCCCGGTGGTGGACGAGTTCGCGGCCAGCGACTTCGACCACTCCGGCATCGGGCCGCACCGCGCCAGCCAGGGTTCGCAACAAGGTGGTCTTGCCCGAACCGTTAGCGCCGAGCAGCGCCAGCCTGCTGCCGTCGGGGACAACCAAATCGATGCCCCGCAGCACCGGATGGACCCCGAAGCCCACCACCAAGCCGAGCGCGCGCAAGGGTGGACGGCTCATCGCACCACTTCCCAGGCCACAGCCACCCCCACCAATGAAGCCAGCAACGCCCAAGTAAGCGCCAAGAAGGTGGCCGAACGCACCCGGCGCGGATCGAGAGTGCGCAGATTATCGGTGTAGCCGCGTCCGGCGAGCCCGTCCTCAAGTCGCTGGGCGCGGCTCCAAGAGCGCAAAAACAACATGCCTGTCGCCAGTGAAGCTGAACGCATAGCAGCCGGACGGCTGACGTAGCCCAACCGCGCCACCTGCGCGGCATGGATCGCGCCCGCGTTGTCCAGCAGGCCAGCGGTGAACCGATAGGTCAGCGCGGCAATTTCGATCAGCGCCGCTGGCACCCGCGCCTTGTGTAACGCCGCGAAGAGGTCAACCACTGGAGTTGAGCAGGCCAGCACCAGCATCGCCAAGGTGGCCGCCGCCGCCCGCAGCGCCAACCCGCCGGCCTGTAGCAGCCCAGCCTCGGTCATCTGAACGCGCAGCTCACCTTCGGCGGAGACGCTGAGGGCCACCGTGAGCACGCCGATCAGGATTGAGCTCGCCGGCATCCAGCCGATTCGCCCCAACTGCCGCAGCGTCACGCCGATCGGGCCGAGCAGGACCGCCAGCCCGACCCCTGCAGCCAAGACCGAGCCGGGTACCGGCGGCAGCGCAATAGCACACAGCAGCAGGCCCAGCGACAGCGCGGCCTTGTCCCGCACCGAGCGGACCCGCCAGGGGCTGGACCAGGCAATGCGATCGATCGCCAGACCGTGCACGTCAGGGCGTCGGCTCGGTAGTGACGGGCACGATACTGGCTGCCTTGGCGCCTGAGTCACGCAGCGGCGCCCCCCGGCGCCCCCACAACCCACCAATAGCGAAACCAAGGACCGCACCGCCGATGCCGGCCTGCAGAGCGAACAGCCCGGATTCGATCTCTCCAGATTCCGGCTGGAAAAGCGGGGCAAACCAGGGAACGTATTCCGGGTTGGCTTCTTCGATCTGGCTGGTGGCGGCGCTGTCAGTGCCAGTGAATCGTTCCTCTGGATCGGTGCGGGCGCCACCCACGATGAAGCTGACCGCGAATAGGGCCACTAGGGCCACTGCCAACAAGACGTTGGTTGTTGACTTCTTCATCTCAGACCTCCACCAGTTCCGGCTCACGCTTGCCGACAACGCCGAGGCGTTCCAACTGGGGCAGGGCGACTTCGGTCAATAGCCGGAAGACCAGCACGCCCAAAATTCCTTCGGCGAGCGCGAGCGGCACCTGCGAAATGGCGAAGATCGAAGCGAACTTCGCCAGCGAGCCGACCATCCCTGATGCCGGATCAGGAAAGGCCAGACCCAACTGGGCCGAGGTCACCAAATAGGTAGCCAGATCGGCGAAAGTTAATGCGAGAAACACCCCAACGTTGGTGTGCCACCGCAAGCGCTGCGAGAACCTCCACACGGCATAGCCGACCCAGGGCCCAGCGATCCCCATAGCGAACACATTCGCGCCGAGAGTGGTCAGCCCGCCATGGGCCAGCAGGAGCGCCTGGAAGACCAGCACGACGGTGCTCAGGAATGCCATCACTGGCGGCCGAAACAGCACCGCACCCAGTCCCGTCCCGGTGGGATGGGATGAGCTACCGGTAACTGAGGGCAGCTTGATCGAACTGAGCACGAAGGTGAAAGCACCGGCCGCGGCTAGCAGCAACCGCGATTCGGGGTTTTCCCTCGTTTCCTTCATGACTGCCCGAGCGCCGTGAACGACGAACGGTGTTGAGACCGCAAACCACGCAATGGCGTGGCCCACCGGCAAGAATCCCTCAGCGATATGCATGGGTCCCCTTCGAGACGAGGTGGCTAGACGACGCCCCGCACCGGCACGGGCGTCGGGTTAGGGCGCACAGATCCGATCGAGTGTGAGGCATCCTCGCACTCTAGTTGATAATGATTGTCATTTCCAGTTACAGCTAGAGCTCTCGTGCCAGAAGTGCCCGCCCCAGCCCGGCGCGGAGATCGGCGACCAGATCGGTCGGCTCCTCGATACCGATGCTGAGCCGCAGCATGCCGGGACTAATCCCGGCGGCTGTCTGAACGTGATCCGGCATCGCGGCATGAGTCATCGAGGCCGGGTGCGAGATCAACGACTCCACCCCGCCAAGGCTCTCGGCAAGGCAGAAGTAGTTCAGACCGGCCAGCAATGCGGCCACCGCAGCCTGGTCGGCGAGCTCAAAGGTCACGATGGCGCCAAACCCGTCCGACTGACGCTTGGCCAGTTCGTGCTGCGGATGGGTGGCCAGCCCTGGGTAGTACACCGCTCGGACGGCCGGGTGATCGACCAGCAGCTCCACCACGGCGGCAGCCCCTCGTTGAGCAGCAGCGAGGCGCAAATGCAGGGTGCGCAGTCCGCGCAACGCGAGGTAGGAATCGAAGGCTCCCCCCGTGGTGCCCAAGGTGTTCGCCCACCAGCACAGCTGCCCGCCAAGCTCGGCATCGGCGGCCACGATCACGCCAGCGACCACATCGGAATGCCCATTGAGGTACTTCGTGGCCGAATGGACGACCACATCGACCCCCAGCGCCAGCGGCCGTTGCACCACCGGGCTGGCGAAGGTGTTGTCGGCCACCACCAGTGCACCGGCGGCATGCGCCACCGCCGCGACGGCGGCGATGTCGGTGATCCGTAATAGCGGATTGGACGGGGTCTCCAGCCAAACCAGATCAACACCGGTGGTGATCGCAGCCCGCGCCGCGTCCAGGTTGCTGAAGTCGATCAACTTCAGCTTGAGTCGCCCGGCCTTGGCCAGGGCGTCGAACAGCCGCCAAGATCCGCCATAGCAGTCCACCGGGGCGATAAGGGTGCCGCCGTCCGGTACCAGGGCCAACACAGTAGTGCTGATGGCGGCCATTCCCGAGGCGGTCACACAGCTGGCCAGCCCGCCCTCAAGCTCGGCCACTGCCTGGCCGAACAGCTCCCGGGTTGGGTTGCCGGAGCGGCTGTAGTCATAGGCACCACGCCGATCGAGGCTTGCGAAGGCGTAGGAGGTCGCCAGATAGATCGGCGGGGTCACCGCGCCGTGGGCGGTGTCGGTTTCGATGCCGGCCCGCACCACCGCGGTCTGGGGGTGTGGCCTTAGGGCGCTGGGATCATTCTCGGGTTTGCTGGGCGTGTTCACGGGTCATCCTTGCCGTCGTTGGTGCTGGTCGGAGTTCCGCTGACGGCGGCTCGCAATCGATCCGAGCTGATCCTGACTTACGGTGGTACGCCACCCTCTGGTCAGGAGGCGATTCGGTAGCCGGCCGTTCAGCGGCGACGCATTCGCCCGCGCTGCGCGGCCAGCATGGCTGCGTTGGCGTGGGCGATGAACATGGCAGGAATCCTAACAGCGCGCCGACCGAGCCTCCCTGAGCTCGCCTGCCCTGAGCCACCTTGTTTCAGTTCCCTGAGCCAACCTGTTTCAGTTCCCTGAGCCCGTCGAAGGGCCACTCGGAGGCTTCGACGAGCTCAGCCAACTTGTTTCAGCTCCCTGAGCCAACTTGTTTCAGCTCCCTGAGCCAACCTGTTTCAGCTCCCTGAGCCAACCTGTTTCAGTTCCCTGAGCCAACCTGTTTCAGTTCCCTGAGCCAACCTGTTTCAGTTCCCTGAGCCCGTCGAAGGGCACATCGGGGTCTAGACGAGCAGGTCGGCGTACAGCGGGGTCGACAGATAACGCTCGCCCCAGTCGGGAGCGATTACGACGATAGTGGCACCGGCGTTGGCCGGATCGGCGGCCAGATCGGCCGCGGCGCGCAGGGCAGCGCCCGAGGAGATGCCGAGCAGCAGGCCCTCCTCCTTGGCGACCCGTCGAGCCCACTCGATGGCATCATCGCTGGTCACCTTGATGACGCCGTCCACTACCCCCAGATCGAGGATGGAGGGAATGAAGCCGGGGCTGATGCCCTGAATTTTGTGCGGGCCCTTCGGTTCACCAGACAGCACCGCCGACTCGGCCGATTCGACCGCGTACAGCTTCACGCTCGGCTTGCGCTGCTTCAACACAGTGCCGATGCCGGTGATGGTGCCGCCGGTCCCAACGCCGGAGACGATGATGTCGACCGCACCGTCGGTGTCGGCCCAGATCTCCTCAGCGGTCGTCAACTTGTGAATCTCGACGTTGGCGGCATTGTCGAACTGCCGGGCCAGGATCGCTCCCGGGGTGGCCGCGGCGATCTCAGCAGCCTTCGCATTCGCCTCTGGCACCCCACCAGCAGCCGGGGTCAGCACCAACTCCGCCCCCAAAGCGCGCAGCACCGCGCGGCGTTCCTTGGAGAAGCTCTCCGGCAAGGTGATGATCACCCGGTAACCGCGAGCAGCACCAACCCAGGCCAGCGCGATCCCAGTATTGCCGCTAGTGCCCTCAACAATGGTGCCGCCCGGCCGCAGCGAGCCGTCGGCCTCGGCGGCATCGATGATGGCGACCCCGATCCGGTCTTTCACCGAGTTGGCCGGGTTGTAGTACTCCAGCTTCGCCAGCACCGTGGCGCTTGATTCGCCGTACAGACGGTTGATTCGCACCAACGGGGTACGGCCGATCAACTTGGTCGCGTCTTCGTAGTAGCTCACTTCACTTACCTCTCCAGTAGTTGTTGCTTGGTGGCGCTCAGGCCGCCGGACGGCTGGACAGCTGTTGCAGAGCGCCCAGCACTTCGGATTTGCGCGCGGCGCCGACGATCCGGTGCCGCACTACCCCGGCTCCGTCCAACAGCAGGACGGTTGGGGTGCGGGTGATGCCGAACTCGTCGACCAGGTCGAGGCGGGTTTCGGCGAAGATGTCGATGTGAGCCAGCCCTGGCTCCTCTGCTGCGACCTCGCTCAACAGTCGATGGGTGGTGCGGCACGGCGCGCACACAGCGGCCGAGAACTGGACGAAAGTCGCCTGCTCACCGAGATCGTCGCCCAGGCGGGCGGCGTCCAAGTGAGCCTGGCGCCCGGCTCGCTCCACCTTGGCTCGACCGTCGCTGAGCTGCCGGTAGCCACCGAAAGCCAACGCCAACGCCAATGCACCGAGCACGATCCATACTCCGGTCATGGCCGGCTCAGCCGTTCGCCGCGGTAGTGGCCGGACGGGTGCCCAGACGCTTGCCGAGCAGGTAGAGCTCGCACCCGAGGCAGTAGTTGAACACTGCGTTCAAGGCAGCGGCGACTAGGGCCAGGCCGGCCGCCAGATAGAACAGCGTCGGCAGGCTCACGAGCACTCCAGCCAACGCCGCGAAGGCGAAGACCAGCCCGACGGCTTGGGCGAATCGCGGCGGGCGAGCATCCTCCAGCTCGGTCGGTGGGGCCAGCCTCGGCCGCAGCGTGCGGTGGTAGAGCCAGCTGTAGGGCTGGTAACTCAGCCCCAGCAGGGCCCCGGCGGCGAAGGCCACGGTCTGCAGGATCAGCAGCGGCAGTCCCCACCCTGGGCCGAGGATGATGGCTAGGGCGAGCACCACCGAAGTGATCGCCGCCCCGAACCGTGGCCCGCGCGGGTCGACCAACTCTGGGGTTGGCGCAGATTGCTCAGAACTCATGGGACGTCCTTGGGTGATGCGTGGAATTAGTGGCGGTTGCGGCCCAACCGTTGGCCAGTGACGGCCTGGGGGCGAATGATCGCCGCACCGTGGTGGTAACGATCAGCGGGTGTTGCGGCGGTGGCTCAGGGGCGGCGACAACACATTCGCGCCCGCAGGAAGCCCTGGCATCGGGGTGTGTATACGCTTGCGGACATGGAAATACCGTAGCAGATCCGTCAGCCCGCCCCGCCACCATCTGGACGGGCCCGCCATCGCCTATGCGGCCACCTGACCGGACGCCCGGCCGGGCCAAGGGTCAGCCCAGCGCCCGCAATCGCAGCTGCCGGCTGCGGTCCAGATGGGCAGCCATCGCCTCTCTGGCCTTGTCAGCATCACCATCGGCGATCGCCTGCAGAATCTCACCGTGCTCATGCGCAGTGGTCTCCAAGTCATCAGCTGGCGACGGCGGACCTTGGTCATAGATACGCAATTGCGCCGACCAGCGGTTCAACGTGCCGGCGACAGTGGTGTTGTGGGCCGCCCGCCACAGAGCCAGATGCCAGGACGAGTTGGCCTCATGCGCACCCCGGGTGTCCCCTGCCTGCGCCGCAGCCAATGCGGTCTCATGCGCTGTCCGCAGTCTCACCAGGTCGAGATCGGTGTGTCGACGGGCCGCGGCGGTCGCCGCCAGACCTTCCAGGGCCATTCGGGCCTCGTAGATCTCGATCACGTCTTCGGCCGTGCCGGTGCGCACTCGATAGCCGTTGTCGACCCGCTCGACCAACCCGTCCTGCTGCAGGGCTACCAACGCCTCCCGCACCGGCGTCCGGGAGACTCCGTAGCGCGCCGCCAAGGAGGTCTCCAACAGTCGCTGCCCATCAGGAAACTCGCCGTTCAGGATGTCCTCGCGGATCCGCAGGTACTGGTCTGTGGTCAGCGAACCTGACATTGGTCGATCCGGCATCGGTCTCCAATCAGTGTGGACACCCGAATTCTCCCACATACCCTTCCGACGGGCGGGCGGCGGGCCGGACCCCACCGCAGCGGAGCCCGACCCGTCCGCTCAGGCAGCAGCGCGCAGAGTCTCAACGATCGGGGTGGTCGGACGGCCAATCAGGCCCGCCAACTCCCCATTGGTGACCCCGAGCTCTCCGGCAGCGATGGCCAGGTCCACTCCGACGACGAAGCCCACCAGGCCGGCATCCAATCCGAAACCAGCCAAGGTCGCCGACTTAGCCTCGGCATCCACGTGACGGGCGACCACTTCACGGCCCACCACCATGGCCAGGTCGGCAGCGAGTTCGTCGAGGCTCCACGCCACGTCGCCGGTGAGGGTGTAGGTGCGCCCAACCTCGCCGCTGGCCAGCACGACCGCGGCCGCCTCGGCGTATTCGCTACGTGGCGCGCTGGCCACCCGACCCTCGCCGGCCGCGGTGACAATCTCCCCGGCTTGGGCGGCCGAGGCCAGATCGCCAAGGAAGTTCTCGTGGTACCAGCCGTTGCGCAGGATCACATGCGGCACCCCGGAGGCAGCCAGAGCCGCTTCGGTGGCTTTGTGTTCCGGCGCGACTGGATTGATTGACGCGTCCGGACCCACCGCACTGGTGTAGACGATTCGTCCCACCCCGGCAACCTTGGCGGCATCGATGACGGCCTGGTGCTGGGTCGCGCGGCGGCCAAATTCGCTGCCCGAGACCAGCAGCAACGAGTCCACTCCGACCAAGGCTGCAGCCAACGCGTCCGGTTGGTTGTAGTCGAAGTGCCGGACGGTGACGCCCTTAGCAACCAGATCAGCAGCGGCCTCAGGGCGGCGCACCAGCGCGACGATCTCACTGGAGGGGGTGCCCCGGGTGAGCAGGTGGTCAATGGCCAGGCGGCCCAGTTGGCCGGTGGCGCCGGTAACGGCAAGGGTCATGTTGGTTCTCCAGAGTGAAGTAGGGTTACTTACGATTAGTTAGCACTATACTCTAGTTAGCAACATCGACAAGTTCTTGTGGAAGGGGTGACATGGAGCGTCCATTCGATGCGTTCAGCCCGCACTGCCCGTCCCGCGAGGTTGTCGACGATGTGATCGGCCGCTGGCCCGCTCTAGTGCTGGTGGCCCTGCTCGACAATCCCCGGCGTTTCGCAGACACCGCTCGAGCAGTTGGCGGCATCAGCGATCGGATGCTGTCGCGCACCCTGACCAGCCTCACCAACGATGGCCTCATCAGCCGCGCCGAGCAGCACGGACAGCACGTTACCTATCAGCTCACCGACGCCGGCCGACAGCTCGCCACCGCCTTGAAGGGTGTGGTCGCAGCAGTCTATGAAGTGATGCCCCAGGTGCTGGCCGCTCGGCAGGCTCCAACTCCCTGAACACCCTCCGCCAGCTTGGCTTGTCCTGAGCTCGACGATGAGTCGGGGACGATCTGGAGTCGGTGCTGCCTAGCTATTCGAAGCACCAACTTCGGGTCAATCGCGACGGTTTGCCCGGATTCCCTGCTGCGCACCAGGACGCTGGCGGCGTCCGCTTGGCTCCGGCTCGAGGTCCCCCGCGCAGGGAGGGCGGCCCGGGCTGCTCGATCCTCAATCTGCCGGAGGCAGGAACACCCTGACGGCGTCCAGCTGGGCAGCGGTCAGTCCCACCTCTTGGTCGGCCCCTGTGGCCACCACCGCCTCGGGGGTGATCTTCACTTCCGCGCCGGGACGCACCCCGACCTCGGCCAACTGGGCCAGCTGGCCCGCATCGGCGTCCGACACCCGAGCCACCACATAGCTTCCCGGCGGCAGGCTGGCGAGTTCGGCGGTATCGGCGAGTTCGGGCCAATTGCCGTCGCCATCGGGAATCGGGTCACCGTGTGGGTCGATCCGCGGCTGTCCGAGGAGTTCGTCGACGCGGGTCAGGAACAGCTCGCTGACCGCATGCTCCAGGCGTTCGGCCTCATCATGCACTTCGCTCCAGGAGTAGCCGAGAGCTCCGGCCAGGTAGGCCTCCAGCAATCGGTGCCGCCGCACCATCGCGATCGCCAGCCGTCGGCCAACCGGGGTGAGGACGGCGGGCCGATACGGCCGGTAAATGAGCAGCCCTTGATCGTCCAGTCGGTGCAGCGTCTCGGACACATTGGCCCGAGTCGTCGAGAAGCGTTCGGCCAGCCCTTTAGTGGTGATCGGCGGCTCGCCCCACTCAGAGGCACTCCAAATCACCTTCAGATAGTCCTGAGCGACTTTGCTCAGGTCGCCAACTTCCATTAGCCGACTCCGATCACCGTCAAGACAATCAGCGCCAGGTTCAGCGCCACGATTGCCGCGACTACGATCCAGGCTACGACTTTTACCGGCCGATGGTTAGCCAGGACGCCCATCAGGACAGGGCTGCTGGTCAAACGCACCAGCGGAATCAAGGCGAAAGGAATGCCGAAACTCAGCACCACCTGACTGAGCACCAATGCCCAAGTCGGGTTCACGCCGAGCCCCAGAATCACCAAGGCGGGCACCAAGGTAACGGCTCGGCGAGCCAGCATCGGGAACCGCACTCGCAGCAATCCAGCCATAATTTCCGCCCCGGCGTAACAGCCCACCGAGGTGGACGCCAGCCCGGAAGCCAATAGCCCGACCGCGAATAACCCGGCCACCGCGGGACCCAGGGTCGAGGCGATAGCCGCATGGGCACCCTGAATCGAGTCAGTGCCGGCGACCCCCTGCAGGCTGGACGCGGCCAGCAGCAACATCGCCACGTTCACCGTCCCGGCTATCAACATCGAGATCACCACATCCCACCGGGTCGCGTGCAACATGCGGTGCAGGTCGGTGCCATCGGCCAGCTGGCGATCTCTGGCCAGAGCCGAATGGACATAGATCGCGTGTGGCATCACCGTGGCACCGAGCATGCTGGCTGCCAGCAACACCGATTCAGCGCCAGCAAAGCGCGGCACCAGACCTTCGAACGTCTGCGCCCAGGAGATGTCGCTGACGAACAGGCCGGCGGTGAAACCGATGGTGATCACCAACAACAGACCCATGACGACAAACTCGAAGTGCCGCTGGCCGCCGCGTCCCTGAACTGCGAGCAGCAGCATTGAAACCACGCCCACTATCAGCCCGCCAACCAGGAGCGGCAGACCGAAGAGGATTTGCAGGGCAATCGCGCCACCCAACACCTCGGCCAGGTCGGTGGCCAGTACCACGAGTTCTGCCTGAGCCCAGTAGGCGAGCCTTGGCCCGGTGGACATTCGCCGCCCCACCAACTCCGGCAGACTGCGGCCGGTAACCAGGCCGGCCTTTGCTGAGAGGTACTGCACCAGCATCGCCGCAGCATTAGCCAACACCAGCACCCAGATCAGCAGGTAGCCGTAGAGGGCCCCCGCAGTGAGATTGGCGGCCACATTGCCCGGATCCACATAGGCGATTGCGGCAACGAAGGCTGGCCCCCACAGCCAGGAAAGGCGGCGCGGCGCGGCGCGCCCCGCGCGCCGACTCGTCTGCTCCGGGCCAGGAGACGCCGCGTCACCCATAAGAGTTAAAGTAACTTAACTCAATCACCACCGCAGGCTAACCCCGAAGGTTCGGCTAGCCAGGGCACGAATCGGGCATCAGGTCACCGCTCAGCCGCCAACTTGAGGAAGACTTGAGGCGGCCTTGAAGCCGAGGTGAGACTGCACCTTCCACCATAGAAGGGTCGGGCTCACCTCCCTGGAAACACGGAGGCCCTCCCGCTCGACATCACTTGAATCATCGAAGTCGAGAGGCACTCCATGTCCACCTTCAAGTCGGCACTGGCCAGAGTTCTGCTCATCCCGATCACGCTCGCGGTGTCGCTCACCGTGGGCCTTTCCGCGGCCACGGTGAGTGTTGCTGCCGCACCCACCATCGTCGTAACGACAACGATCCATCCCACCGCGGTCAAGCACTACAAGATGGCCACGGTGAAGAAGCACAACAAGAAGACCAACTGCTGGACGGTCGTCGGCACGAACGTCTACAAGCTCACCAAGTACATCAAGAAGCACCCCGGTGGCTCCAAGCGCATTGTCGCTATGTGCGGCAAGAACGCCACCGCAGCCTTCCGCGATCAGCACGGCAGCACCGGCAAGGCGGCCAAAGCCTTGAAGAAGTACAAGATCGGCGTACTCGCCTAAGTCCCCCTCGGTGAACCGCGGGGCCCCCGGCCCCGCTACCCTGCCCGCCGGGATACCCCAGCGGGCAGGGTGCCGAGTTCATCAAGTAGTTGCGCCGCCGAAGGGCCAGCCGAGGTGCCGCTGGGCAGCCGCACTTCCTGCAGAACCAGCTGGCTGACCCCTTCGGCCTGCAGGATGTCGATCAGCCCGGCCAATCCCGCGGCGGTGTGGAACCGAGGATCCACCGTGGTGCGCACCTCGCAAGCCACTCCGGCAGCCAGCACCGATCTCAGCGACGCCCAGGCCCAATCACCAGCTGTAACCACTCCAGTGATCGCTGGGTACTCGGCCGGGAGTCCTTTGATGTCTAGCCCCACCCAATCCAGCCTCGGCAGCAGCGAGGCCAGCCGCTTCGGGTAGGCGCCCCCGGTGTGCAAACCCACCTGGTAGCCCAGCTCGCGCACCCGGTCCGCCGCTGCCGCGAGGCCGTCCTGCGCGGTTGGCTCACCGCCGGAGAACACCACCGCATCGAGCAGGCCACGGCGCGACAGCAGGTGGGCCCACACCTCATGCCATTGCACCACCCCTGCGGCCCCAAACGCCATCAGGGCTGGGTTGTGGCAATACCGGCAACGCCACGGGCAGCCTTGCAGGAACACGGTGGCCACCAACTGTCCCGGCCAATCGCAGACCGACAGTCTGGCCAGACCGGCAATCGTCAGGTTCACCAGAGATCCTCCGACGATCTCAGGGATCGTGAGCTGGGCATCGCTCACACCAGGATTCGCGATTCTTCAAACGCGACGCGCTCGGCAAACTCGCCCTTTTTGCCGATGTTGAAAGAGGACACCGGACGGTGATAGCCCATCACCCTGGTCCACACCTCACAGGACTGCTCCACCCCAGCCTCAGCGCAGGTCGGGCAGGCGTGGTGCTCCCCGCTGAGGTAGCCGTGGACCGGGCAGATGGAGAAGGTCGGAGTAATTGTGATGTACGGCAAGCCGAAGTTGGTCAGCGAGCGCTTCACCAACCGTTTGCAGGCTGCAGCGTCTGTAACGCGCTCGCTCAGATACAGGTGCAGCACTGTGCCGCCGGTGTACTTGCGCTGCAACTCGTCTTGGCGGGTGAGCGCCTCGAACGGATCATCGGTGAATCCCACTGGAAGCTGGGAGGAGTTGGTGTAGTACGGGTTCTCCTCGGTTCCGGCTTGCAGAATGCTGGCGAAGCGCTTTCGGTCCTCCTTGGCGAACCGGTAGGTGGTGCCTTCGGCTGGGGTGGCCTCTAGGTTGTAGAGGTGGCCGGTGGCCTCCTGGAACTCCACCATTCGAGCCCGAACGTGATCCAACACCCGCACTGCCAATCCGTGCCCCCGCGGATCGGTGATGTCGTAAGCATCTGCGGTGAAGTTGCGAATCATCTCGTTGATCCCGTTCACCCCGATGGTGGAGAAGTGGTTGCGCAGCGTGCCCAGGTAACGCTTGGTGTAGGGGAAGAGCCCCTCATCGATGTAGCGCTGAATCACCTTGCGCTTCAACTCCAGGGAATCCTTGGCCAGGCGCAGCAGCCGGTCCAGGGCGAGCATCAGCCCGGTCTCGTCGCTGGCGTGGGTGAACCCGAGTCGCGCCATGTTGACCGTAACCACCCCCAGCGATCCGGTCTGCTCAGCCGAACCGAACAGACCGTTGCCACGCTTGAGCAGTTCGCGCAGGTCCAGCTGCAGCCGACAGCACATCGAACGCACCATGTTGGGGCTGAGCTCAGAGTTGATGAAGTTCTGGAAGTAGGGCAAGCCGTACTTCGCGGTCATCTCGAACAGGGCTTCGGCATTCGGTGAATCCCAGTCGAAGTCCGGGGTCATGTTGTAGGTCGGGATCGGGAAGGTGAACACCCGCCCCGAGGCGTCACCGTCGGTCATCACTTCGATGTAGGCGCGATTGATCAGGTCCATCTCAGCCTGCAGCTCCCCATAGGTGAAGTCGACTTCGACTCCGCCGATCACCGGAGTCTCCTCGCGCAGATCTTCAGGGCAGACCCAATCGAAGGTGAGGTTGGTGAAGGGCGTCTGGGTGCCCCACCGTGAGGGCACGTTGAGGTTGTAGATCAGCTCCTGAATGCTCTGCTTGATCTCCTCGTAGCTCAGCGAATCCAGCCGGACGAACGGCGCCAGGTAGGTGTCGAAGGAACTGAACGCCTGCGCACCGGCCCACTCGTTCTGCAGGCAGCCGAGGAAGTTGACCATCTGGCCAACCGCCGAGGTGAGGTGTTTCGGTGGGGTGGAATCCACCTTGCCTGGCACCCCATTGAGTCCCTCGCGCAGCAGCGTCTTCAACGACCAGCCGGCGCAGTAGCCACTGAGCATGTCGAGGTCGTGAATGTGGAAGTCACCGTCGCGGTGGGCAGCCCCGATCTCGGGGGCGTACACATGGGAGAGCCAGTAGTTGGCAGTGACCTTGCCGGAGGTGTTCAAAATCAGCCCACCAAGGGAGTATCCCTGGTTGGCGTTGGCATTGATCCGCCAATCGGAGCGGTCGAGGTACTCATTGATCGAGTTGGCCACGTCAACCATGGCGTGACGGGTGTCGCGCAGCTTGTGGTGTTGCTCGCGGTAGACGATGTAGGCCCGCGCCGTGGCGGTGTAACCCACTTCGATCAGCAGGTGCTCGACGGCGTCCTGGATCTCCTCAACATGTGGGGTGGTGCCCCGCCGACCCAATCGCAGGCCGACCTGGCGGGCCAACAGCTGGGCCTCGGCGCCGTCCAGTTCGGCGGTGGCCGCGCCGGCGCGGGAGATGGCTGATTCGATTTTGGCCAGGTCGAAACTCGACCGGCTCTGATCTCGTTTGATGATGTGGGACGGGGTGGTGAGTTCGCTCATGGCGCTTCCTTCTGCAGTTGCCTCTCGCACCCGACACCACGGCGACCGCTGGGGGCCCCAAGGAGTCCCCTGATCCAGACCCCAGAGAGTTCCCTGAGCTTGTCGAAGGGTCAGCCGAAGGGTTTCCGCAGAGCCGATACTCCGCCACCAAGGCCAGCCCTCCCACGAGGCCGCGCTGTCGGCACTCCGCGACGCGGAGTGGCAAAGGCAGGTCTTCGGACTCATGGGCTGGACGCGGACATCGTCCACGTCGGGCCTACTGGCCGTCGCTTCCCAGGATCGCTCCCAGTGCTTGATGACGGCGGTCGTTCCCACTAACCGCTGCGGGGCAGTTCCGGATTCACACCGGATTCCCTCTTTCCTCGACCCACCTGGCAGGCAGGCCGAACCCTTACGCTGTCCACTATATCGGGTGAGTTACATCGACGTAACTAGCTAGATGTTGTGGTTCTCGTCGAGTTCACGCCGCCCGCTCCGAGCCTGGTGAACATCCCCGGGCGCCACCGAGCCCCCACCGTCGGCCCTCCCTGCACCACAGCTTTCTCGCCGCTGGCCCGCTCGGCGGCTTTCTTGGCCAAGGCCAGCGGGTTAGCGTGGAGGCAATATTGGCGATGAGGAGTTCCGATGATCGAATTGAACCCGCACATCGAAGTCATTCCGGCCTGGATTCGGGCTGGCATCCGGGTGCAAGTGCCGATGGCCCAGCTGCAACAGGTCTTTGGCCCCACCTTTGAGCGGGCGGCCGCTGCGATAACCGCGGCTGGCACCGACATCATCGGACCGGCCTACGCCTGCTACTTCGGCGAACCCAGCGACACCGTCGACGTGGAGATCGGCTTCGGAGTCGAGTCCTGGATCGAATCCGCAGACCTGCTGGTCACCCAGGTGCCAGCGTTCGAGGCCGTGGTCGGCACCCACATCGGGCCCTACGAACAGCTGGAGGCCAGCTACGAGAAGCTGGTGCCGTGGATGGTGGATCAGGACGTGAACCTGGCCGAACACATGTACGAGTTCTACGACTCGATGCCAGAGGGGGGCGCGTCCGCGCCGACTACCAGGATGGTCTTCCCACTGCTCTAAGACCGCCCCGATTCCCCTGATCGCTGCCTGCGATCAGGGAATATCAGCCGACCACGGCGAAGCCGGTAACTGCGGGGTGGTTGGCGATCGGGGCACTTCCTCGCTCAGGGGAACTTCCGCGCTGGGTGGCAAATCGGCCGACCACGGCGAAGCCGGCAACTGGGGCGATATTGGCCACCTAGGTGCCTCAACCGAAGGCGGCGGGTCGGCCGACCAAGGCGAAGCTGGCAACTGCGGCACCTCCATGGCTGGCGGCAAATCGGCCGACCAGGGCGAAGCTGGCAGCTTGGGCGGCTCCGCGCTCGGCGAGGGCGCATCCGGCGACCACGGCGAGCGTGGCAGCCGCGGCAACTCCGCACTCGGCGATTGCGGCGACTCCGGGCGCGGCAGCAGCGGCACGACAACCGACTCCGGCTCGGCCTTGACCCTCGGCTCGATCGGGGTGGTGGAAACCTCGCCGGTACGCGCGACTTCGGCGTACCACTGGGCGCTGGCCTTAGGAATCCGGTTGAGAGCTTCGTCTACCCGAACGATCCCGAAGCGTTTGCCGTAGCCCCAGGACCATTCGAAGTTGTCGATGAGCGACCAGACCAGGTAGCCCTGCAGGTTCACGCCGAGTTGCAGCGCCTGGTGCGCAGCCAAGAGGTGGCGGCGAACGAAGTCCAGGCGGTCAGTAGTGTCGTCCACGAAGCCGTCGGCATCCGGCTGGTCGGGGAACGCCGCGCCGTTCTCGGTTATCACCAGCGCAGTGCCCGAAGCGCCGGTGTAGTCCTCATGCAGTCGCACCAGCAGCCGCTTCAGTCCGCTGGGCTCGATCTCCCAACCCATGTCAGTCAACGAGCGATCCCGCAGTACCTGTTTGGCAGCCGGGGCGGTGATGTGCGGGCTGGGTCGACCAGCCGGGCTTCCGTCACCAGCGGCGAATACGTTGGTGGTGTAGTAGTTGACGCCCAGCACGTCGATCGGGGTGCTTATCGCCCGCAGATCGCCCTCGCGTACCAAGTCGGCCGGCCAGATCGCAGCCAGATCGTCCAGCACGTCGGCGGGGTAGAGGCCCTTGAAGATGGCGTCAGCAAAGAAGCGGTTCGCGGTGCCGTCGATCCGGCGGGCCACATCAATATCGGCCGGTGCATTGGTGGCCGGCATCGCCGGGGTGAAGTTGAGGGTGATGCCAAGCTTGGCTTCGGAATCGGCCGCAGCCAGCGCCTGGATAGCCAGCCCGTGACCGAGCATCAGGTGGTGGGCCGCGCGGATCGAAGCCACCGGATCAGTGAGACCGGGAGCATGCTGGCCAGAAGCATGACCGAGGAAGGCCGAGCACCACGGCTCATTGAGGGTGGTCCAGGTGCGCACCCGATCCCCAAGACGGCGATGGACGGTCGCTGCGTAGTCAGCGAAACGGGCTGCGGTGTCCCGATTGGTCCACCCGCCCGGCAGCGCCGCGGGCAGGTCCCAGTGGTAGAGGGTCAGCCAGGGGGTGATGCCCTTGGCTAGGAGTTCGTCGACCAGGCGGGAGTAGAAATCCAGGCCCTTGGAGTTCACCTGGGCGTCGTTCATCACCCGCGGCCAAGAGACCGAGAAGCGGTAGGTGTTGACTCCGAGGTCGGCCATCATCGCCACGTCGGCGGCGTAGCGGTGGTAGTGATCGCAGGCGAGCGTGCCGTCCTCACCGTTGGTGATCCGACCGGGCTGGCGGCAGAACACATCCCAGATCGAGTCGACCTTGCCGTCTTCGGCAGCTGCCCCCTCGATCTGGTAGGCGGCGGTGGCCGCACCAAATCTGAAGCCCTCGGGGAATTGCACACTCATCAGTGCTCACTCCTATCTCGCCGGGGGGCTGGATGGGGGTCGACTAGACCAACCCGACGAAGGCGCCTTCGCGCGGCGACGATGCCTTGCTCAGGAACTGCGACTGAGGCTAGCACCCGACTCGGAGGTGCCGTCAGCCAGTCAGTACGAATCCGGACAGATCACCACGGACCCGACTCACCGCGGTAACGGCGGGATCATTCCTTGGAAGTCGGCTCCTCGGCCGCCGACGGGGAAGACGACTCCTCGGGCTTGGCCGACTTGGCCGGCGGCTCCACGGCGGCCTTACCGGCTGCGGTCTCTTCCTTGAACTCACGGATCGCTTTACCGGCGTTCTTGCCGATACCGGCCAGCTTGGCACCACCGAACAGCACCAAGACCACCACTGCGATGACAACCCATTCCCACCCACTGGGCATACCCGGCATGACCTGCTCCTCATTCACTTTGGCTGGGTGAAGTTCTCCACGATCCAGGTGTCGCGCCGAACCCCTGACCAGCCGTGCGCTGACGATCTGGCGCTAGGTTGAAGTCTCTCACGGACCTGCCCGGCGCCAAAGCTACGTTAGCTCTTGTTACCCAACGCGTGGCTCACTGGCCGCACCCCGCGACCCAACTGGGGCTGCCTAAGAGCTCCAGCGGGATTGGACTCAGCCAAGCTGGCCTCGACGCGCAGTTGAGAAATTCCAACCAAATAGGGGGCCACTGGGGGATGTTCGCATTAACATACCTGTGGGGGTACTGAGAGGAACCATCATGCGCAGCCCCGCAGTTGGCCGCTCAGAGCACGCGATCTGCCCGGTGTTCTGGGCCCACCTAGTGCGAGCTCAATCCGAAGGCGTCGCACTATGACCGGCGAACCCTTCGACGATTTCGAGATCCTTGAGACCATCGCCCCAGTGTCGGTGCCTCCGGTCGGCGGTTGGCTATCGCTGTGGCAGCCGCGCCACACCATCGCCAGCCTCGCCGTGCTTCCTGGCCTGTTCGCCATCAACTACCTTGTCGGCGGCTCACCAACCGGGGTGTTAGCCATCGCGTTGGTGGCGCTAGTTGCTGCTGCCCAAGCAGTAGTGGCCGCCAGCTTCCTGCCCCAGCGCGAGCATGCATTGATTGTCGCTTGCGGGATGATTCCGCCAGCAACCCTGGTCGCCTCCACGATGCTGCTCAGCGAGCTGTCGATAGACCTCACCTTCGGCTTCCTCGCAGTTGCCCTGGCTGCTACCGGCGTCGCGTTCCGCTTCTTCGCCACCACCTGCCCCTCCTAGCCCGTCGGGACAGGCCACTCAGCCGAAGTTGAACTCGCGGCCGATTGCGTCCACTGCACGAATCGTGAATGTCTCCGCAACCAGGTCGACGTCCAGAGTGGCTGCTGCGCCCGCCCTTCGCCAGGTGATTGCCAACCGGTCCGCGGCGGTATCGGCAACCTCGCATTCGGCATCGAAGCCGAAAGCCGGGAAGTCCCTGCGGAACCGCAACAGCTCCAACTGCGACGCCACCACCGGCCGGGTCAACCCGTCAGCCACCGCCTCGGCACTCAAGTTGGAGCGGTTGATCTCCTTGTGTCCACCTTCACCGGCGCGAGCGACCGCATCATGATCGTTTGGCCCGGCGAACAGATCCAGGTACCACACCTGCGGTTTGCCGGGCAGGAACAGCTGGATTGCGCGGGCCAGCAACAGCCGGGACTCAGACTCCCCCAAAGCGCTGAAGTAGGTTGCGTTCACTTGGTAGTAGACGTTCTTCGCGCCGTGCAGGTCCTTCACGTAGCCGCCACGGGCCACCACGACCTCGATCAGGGCCTTGATCCGCTCCTCGCTCAGCAGGCCTTTCAAATCGAGCAGCGGAATGCCGTCATGGCAGCCGAGCATGTTCACCGTACGAATCTTGGCGGTCACCACCTCAGCGATCCAGCGCTTCAGCGTGGACGCGTCCCGAGACTCGAACGCGTCGATGATCAGTCCGGGTGCGAAGAAGTCGTAGGTCATGAACCCCAACTCGCTGAGCTGGGCATAGGTGCCTTCAGCGAAGCTGGCGTGGATCTCGGGAAGCAGGATCAGTCCGCGGGCATCGGCCAGTTGCTTCACCTTGGCCAGTAGGTCCCAGGTGCCAGGGTCATTCAGGAAGTTGCGGGCGCCTGGCTGCTTGGGGGCGTAAGCGAAGGCGTCGAGTCGGACGATCCGCGCCCCGTAGCCGGCCAGCTTGTCGAGGGTCTCGGCGTAGAAGTCCCAAACAAGCTCCGATTCGATGTTGAGGTCCATCTGCCCCAGATAGCGCCGCCGCGATTCGGCCAGGTCGATGGCGGCCTCCCGCGCGCTTTCCAGTCCGGCGAAGTCCGCCTCTCCTGGACGTCCGCCTTCGGCGATGACCTGATTCAGTCGCTCTGCCAACACTGCGGCACCCTGGTACTGCAGACCGGTGGCCGCAAGCAGGTCTTCAGCTTCGAAGACCGGGTAGCGAACCTGCTGGTAGAAGGTGTTCCAGTAGGGATGCTCGGTGCCGTCGGGGAAGCGGACCATCAGGATCGGCAGCCCCGGCTTGCGAAAGAACATGTCAGCGATGAGGGCTGGATCAGGCTGAACGTAGCCAGCCTCGGTGAGTTCACCATGACCGGCCCAGAACTTGTTCCAGTCGACGAAGAAGTCGCGGTAGTCCGAATCGGCCCCTTTTGCCAGGAGATCCTGAAACTGCGGCGAGAGCACCGAGGCGTGATTGAGGATGAAGTCCAGCTTCAAGTCAACCCCGGCTTCGGCCAGCCGGTCCAGGTCAGCTGGGGTGGCGAACCACCGGTTGAGACCGTAGTCGATCACCGAGAAGCCTCGGTCAAGGTCCGTATTGAACACGCTCGGCAACAGGTAGGCCGATTCAAAGACCCCGGCCGCCGGACCGGCAACGAAATCGGCTATCTCGGCCAAAGTGCCACCAAGACTGTCGGGATAGAGGTTGAGCATCGGCCCGGCTCCGGGCAGGTCGGCACCCATCTGGTGCAGGTATTCGGGGTAGTCCAGCAGGTCGGCCGACTTCGCCACGATGATCTTTGCCCGGGAGGCGCCCGCCTGAAGCTTGGCCTGCTCCAGCTTCAGTACCAGCGTGGTGAACGGCGAATCAACCCCACCATCACGGGCCCGCGAGCGGCGATGAGCCAGCGTCTCCTCCGGAGTGCTGTTCAACAGAATCGGCAGGTCCACGCCGCCCAAAAGGGTCGAGTTGCCGTGCGTCCATTCCAGGACGATCACTTGGACGCCACTGAAGTCGAGGCGCTCGTACCAGATTTGATCCGCGCTTCGCCCCATTCGCTTCAACACCAGCGAATCGGCACCCCCATGGAAGGCCGCCAGGATCGCATTGATCTCATCGAAATCAACCTCCGCTGCACTCCCCAGGTAGGCGTCCAGGGCAATACTGCCCGCGCGTAGGTAGGTAGCCATCCAGGAGTGGGCGGCCACGCGAGACGGGTCGGCGTCGGCGCCGTCGCGTTGCAGGTCCGACAGCACCGCCTGCACCGTCGCGTCATACTCGCCGCTGGTCGCCAGGCCACGCAGTCCGCCAGCCCGAAACACCCGCAACCGCTCGGCGTCGTTGGCCGCCGGGATCCGTCGCGGGTAGTTGTCTCCCGACAGGACGTAGGCCCCAACACCGACAGCATTGAGCCCGTAGGCGAGCAGTGAGCCGATCTCGGACTTGCCCACCCCAGAACCCCCGTGCACAGCGACCACCGCACGCCGCTGCGGACTCGCCTGAAGAATCGGGGTCAACAGCTCCCATAGCCGCGGAAAGACCGCTCGCGCTTTGGCCAGATGGGTCTCGTTGATCTCCACCTTGTCGCCCGGCATGTCACCGGTGCGCAGCGCAGCCGCGTCGACGGGCTCGGGAAAGGCAACCACTTTGTACCTCCTGGTGTCTGGGCCAGCCTAGTCATAAGTCCGCCAGGTAAATCGATTTTACGCACGGCCGAGCAGTTCTGCCGAGAAGTCCGGCTGCGGGCAACCGCGGCAGACTCCAAGTGTCAGCTCGCGGTAGCAGCTTTACCCATCAGCACCGGGTTTGCCCCGCCTTGGGCACCTCGCCGCAGGCCAGCCGTGACGGTTCGAATTTCCCAAATGGCAACCAAAACTGGTGATTTGACGGGGCGGCCGCGCGTGGTCGGCCCACCCTCCCCCAACCAAAGCGCGGGGCGCATCACGCCTTGTCAGGCGGCCTTGCGGGGGTCATCCGGCACCGATGGTCACCGGGGAAAGTAAAAGGTCCCTGCCCGGGGGGATGGGGCAGGGACCTGTTAATGAGTATACGCGCGAAGGCCCATTTGTGTCACCCCAACGGGGGACACGCCGTTCAGGACTTTGCGGACTCCGCCGACTCAGCGATCAGCTTCTCCATGTCGAGGTCCTTGACCTGCTGGACCAAAGCCTCGAAGGCGCTCTTATTCAGGGCGCCGGGCTGGCGGAACACCAGGTAGCCGTCGCGGAACGCCATCAGGGTCGGGATGGAGCTGATCTCCAGGCCGCCGGCCAAACCCTGCTCCGCATCGGTGTCCACCTTGGCAAAGACGGCATCCTGGTGCACCTCGGAGACCTGATCGAAAACGGGCGCGAACATCCGGCACGGGCCACACCAGGCCGCCCAGAAGTCGACGAACACGATGCCGTTGTCCTTGATGGTGTCGCCGAAGTTTTCCGCGGTGACATTGATGGTTGCCATTGGGGTTCCTAACGTCTTTGAGTTACTGCCTCACCAACATCGGACACCCCGCAGGGTATTCCCTCAGCCGCGGGTCGAGACGAAGATATGGTCGGCCACATTCGCTGGCAAGGAGACTGGCCATTGGCCATCGCCAACCTCCAGTCGATCGGCTCGGAGCTGGGCCCGCACCGGTACCCCCGGCGTCATTCCTGCTCCGGCCATGGCCTTCAGCACTTCCGCGTCGGACTGAATAGCTTCGCTGATCCGGGTCACCACCACTTCATGGACGCCGCCGAGGCCCAGCCGGGCCGACAGCACCTCAGTGCCGTCCAGGAACTCCTCCCCGGCCGCGGCCGCACCCAAGTCGGCCAACCCCGGAATCGGATTCCCATATGGCGAACTGGTGGGGTTGTGCAGCACTTCGACCAGACGTCGCTCAACATCGGTGGAGATGACATGCTCCCAGCGGCACGCTTCGTCATGCACCAGGTGCCATTCCAAACCGATCACGTCGGTGAGTAGCCGTTCGGCCAACCGATGCCGACGCATTACCTGAGCCGCCTTGGCCAAGCCGACATCACTTAGTATCAGGTGCCGGTCGGCGTGGATCGACACCAGCCCATCCCGCTCCATCCGGGCCACCGTCTCAGAGACAGTGGGGCCGCTCTGCTTCAGTCTCTCGGCAATCCGGGCACGCAGCGGCGGCACGCCCTCCTCACGGAGCTCATAGATCGTGCGGAGGTACATCTCGGTGGTATCGATCAGATCGCCCATCCGCCTCCTGTCAGTCCTGGGGCCAGACTATAGCCATGACCCTCAATGGCTCACGCCAAGTGCACGTGCCGCCCGAACGACTCGCTGGCTGGCTGGACGGCTTCGCGCAGCGCCACGGCACCCCGATCGTGACGGTGACCGAAGGTGCGGTCGCACTACGCTCCCCCGATCAGGCTACGGCGGAAATCGGACTGGTTTGGGGGCCGCTGCCCCCCAGTGACGACCCGCTGACTGAGCTGGTAGCCGCCTACGCCGAACACCGGCTGGTTGGCGCACTGATCGTCCGCCGACGCCGACATGCAGTAGGAGTATTCGAGGGCCCCCGCTTGGTCACCGGACGTCATCACGGTCACTACGTGCAGGGCAAGACCAAAGCCGGGGGCTGGTCGCAGCAGCGCTACGCTCGCCGCCGCGCCAACCAGGCCGACCACGCCTACGCGTCGGCAATTGACGATGCGATCGAGTTGTTGTTGCCTGCCGTTGGACTGTGCGCCTTGGCGGTGGGGGGCGATCAGACCGGGGTCGAGACCGTCCTGGCTGATCGGCGGCTGGCGAGTCTGAAGGAGTTGCCTCGGCTGAAGGTACCTGGGGTCCCCGACCCCAATGCGGCAGTGTTGGCCGATTTCGGCGGCCGTTACCGCCTGGCCCCGATCAGCCTCAACGAATACGCCTGAGTAGGCGCCGGGCTCAGTGGCGGGCGATCACGATGGCGGCCGCGGCGATTGCTGCCACGCCAGCCCCACTGAGCACCCAGAGGATCCGGGAGTTGTCCAGCGCGACGTCCGGGGTGATATCGAGATCGGTGTCGGTGTTATCCGGCTCTGCGGAGGCGCTTGGCGAGGCCGATGCCGCCGGGGTTGGGCTAGGGGTTGGGGCCGCCTGGGCGACCACAGCGGACAGCCCGAGTACCAACGCAGCTCCAACAGCAGCCGCAGCGAGCAGCCGACGCAACACCATCATCATGGGGTTGAGCCTACCGACCCCGCCCTAGTGCTCGCGCCCAGCGCTGCCGGGCGAACACCGGTTCTGGATCCGGCCACAATCCGATGTGCTGCGGATGTCCCCAAAATGAAGATGCGGCCATTAGGTTTAGCCCATGAGCACCCTCAGGCTCTGGGCCATTGGCATTGACGAGGTGCGAGGCATCTTCAGCGCCGACCCAGACACCGCTGACCGGCTTCGCCAAGCCGCCCAACAGCGCTTCGGCGCCGCAGGCAAGCCCCCACCGGGACTGCTCGGAAAACTCGGCCCGTTCCTTCGCGGCGGTGGCGATCCGGCGGCCCCGCGGCCCGGGGTGCCCACTAGCGAGGATGTCGAGGACCTGCTCACCGGACGGTTCGTCCCGCCGTACCGACTCGCCCAAGCCTGGAACCTGCTGGAGTTCTGGCTGAGTGACCTGGCTGCTGGCGCTGGCGAATGGCCGCTCACCGAAGCCGGCCTATCGGAACTCGACTTCGACTTGGCCCGCGCCGAGGTGCCGTCGCGCTACACCATCTCAGATCTGTTCAAGGCCAGCTTGGGGATCTCGCTGACCCGCTGTCCCGGTCTGGCTGCAGGCTGGGTGCCTGGCGGGCACGCGCTGGGCATGCTGGCGAGTTGGCCGCCTGCCTTGGCCGAGTTGAGCCAGGAGAACCAGCAGCTGGCCAGCGGCATCATCGACTTCCTAAACGGCTTCAACCAATGGACCGATCAGGCGCGCACCGAGGGCCGCGCGCAGCCGGACCTGATCGCTATCTTCCGCATCTAGCCGGTGGCGCCTCAGCCGTTGCTGGGACGCCACCATCACCAGATCGGCTACTTGAACAAACCGGTGATCACACCTTGGGCGAAGTAGACCGCGAAAGCTGCGGCCACCACGTAAAGCAAGGTGTGCACTTCCTTGGCCTTGCCCCGGACGATCTTGATCAGCGCATAGGCGATGAAGCCTGCGCCGATGCCGACCGTGATCGAGTAGGTGAACGGCATCAACACGATGGTGAGGAAGGCCGGAATGCCCTCCTCGGGGTCCTCCCAGTTGACGTGGATCACTTGCGCCATCATCAGGAAGCCGACAAAGAACAGGGCCGGAGCCGCCGCTTCCGAAGGCACCATGTTCACCAGGGGGGCCAGGAACAGGCTCAGCAGAAAGGCCAACCCGGTGACCACCGAGGCGATACCGGTGCGAGCTCCATCACCGACACCGGCCGCCGACTCAATGTAGGAGGTGTTGGACGAAACCGAGCCAACACCACCGGCGATAGCCGCCACCGAGTCAACGATCAGGATCTCCTGGGTGCGCGGCGGGTTACCGTCCTCGGCCAGCAGGTTTCCTTCGGCGCCAACGGCGACGATGGTGCCCATGGTGTCGAAGAAGTCACTCAGCAGCAGGGAAAAGACCAGCAGGAGCAAACCCAACACCGCCGCCGGACTGGCGGCGCCAGTGAAGGCCCCAAACAGGTCCACCTTGCCCAACAGACTGAGGTCGGGCAACCCGAACTCCCCCAGAATCGGGACATTCAGCATCCAGCCCGTCGGGTTGACGATGGCGCCAGTGGCATCCTTGGCCGACCCGATCTTGAGCACGGTTTCAACGATGATCGCTACCCCGGTGGCCGCGATGATCGCGATCAGCATCGCGCCCTTGACCTTGCGGATGTAGAGCACCACCAGGATCAGCAGGCCAATCAGGAAGGTCGCGATCGGCCAGCCGATCAACTGCCCAAAGACCCCCAACTGCACCGGAGTGCCCGAGCCAGAGCGAACCACACCGGCGTCGACCAGCCCGATGAACGAGATGAACAACCCGATGCCGACTGAGATCGCGGCCCGCATGGACCTCGGCACGGCGTCAAACACTGCTTTCCGGAAGCCGGCCAGCACCAGGATCAGGATCAGCACGCCCTCCCAGACGATCAAGCCCATCGCCTGCGGCCAGGTGACCTGCCTGACGATGGTGTAGGCCACCAGGGCATTCAGGCCAAGACCGGTGGCCAGGGCGATCGGGAAGCGTCCGTAGACCCCCATCAAGATCGTCATCACCCCAGCGACCAGAGCCGTGGCGGCTGCCACCGCCGCCATTGAGGCCGGCACTGCCCCTGCCGTCGTGATTGGCACTCCAGTAATCAGGTTGCCGTTTACATCGGGCGCCGTGCCGATGATGATCGGGTTGAGCACGATGATGTAGGCCATCGTGAAGAAGGTGACCAGACCGCCGCGGACTTCGCGACCGATCGTGGACCCACGCTTGGTGAGCTCGAACCAGGAGTCCAAGCCCTTGTTGGGAGATGGGGACGGAGCAACCGTCGAAGAGCCAGCGTTCGCCATGGGGGAATGCTAGGACCACAGGATTGGCTCTATGGTTCTGTCCGTGACGCAGAACACGGGTGACCACAAGCCGATGCTGGTACAAGCACCGGTTCGAGCGCTGGATCCCGACGGGGTCGCGGTGGTCAGCTCGGGCACCATCGCCTTCGCAATTGGCGCGGTGGTGTGCTGGGTGTTCGCCGACAATCTCGCCGCGACCGGGCGGCTGTGGTACCTCTACGTGGCCATCACCGGCACCATCATCGGCATGCTGGGCCTCAGCGTCGGCTTGGTGCGTAGCCGCCGTCGGCGACGGCCACTCCCGCGGTATTCAGTCGAAGAGACCGACGTCAACGCTGATGGTGTCCCACACCGGGATCGATAGATCCACGCCACGGCTCGGATCGCTCACATCGGAGTGGCCGCCACAGCCGTGCTCCATGCTCACTACCGCACCATCGCTGGGCGAGAGCTCGTTGGCACAAACCCCGAACATCCGGCCCAGGTCGCCACGAAGTCCGATCAGGAAGCCACAGGTTCCGCAGTCCCCAGGCGCCTGGTTGGCCATCGCGGTCTCTGGGCCACCGACGCCAGCCAGCCAGCGCTCGGCGGCTTCATCGCGTCCGACCTGCGACAACACCCGCTCACGGCCCAGCCCCAACTCGGCGACCAGCGCGCGGATCTGGCTGGCTTCAGCCGGATCGGTGTCGGCGGCATATTCCCCACCGGTGTAGCCCGGCTCCAGCCGGACGTCGTCGACCGCTGTCGGCGCAATCACTCCCGGAGTGATGTCCTTGGGTCCGATCCGATCGGCCCAGGGCACCCACCGCGGCGCCAATAGAGCACCCTCGCCGGGCAGCAACGTCACTTCAGAGACGGTAACCACCCGGGCGCGGGAGGCCCGCACGACCGTCACCGACCAGCGCCACCCGGGGTAACCAGGATGGTCACAGGCAAACAGGTGGGTGGCCACCCGCGCATCCTCGGCCTGGACGCCGAGATGCTCCCCAACCTCCAGCACGCCCGCCCTCGTGATCGCAGCCGTCCGCGCCTGTTCAACGGCGTCGGCACAGGCCTGGTCGAGTTCGAGCGCACTGGTGGTCAAGGTCACAACTCCAATTCGTCTGCGACGGCGCGGAGCACCGAGGCGGTCTTGCCGGCCACCTTGGGATCGGCATAACGGCCACGCCGGTACCCATTGCCCAGACCGTCCAGCATTTTGATCAGGTCCTCGATGATGATCGCCATCTGCTCAGCCGACTTTCGCGACGCCTTAGACAGCGACGGGGGAGCTTCGAGCAGCCGCACCGAAAGGGCCTGTTCGCCCTTCTTGCCGTCGACCACACCGAACTCGACCTTCTGTCCGCGCCTTAGGGTGGTGACACCTTCGGGCAGCGCGGACGCGCGCAGGTAGACGTCTTCGCCACCGTCATCCTTGGAGAGGAAGCCAAAACCCTTCTCCGCGTCGTAGTAACGCACCTTGCCGATAGGCATGTTTCTCATTCCCGAGCAGTATTGACCGATTCGACACCGGCTCACCAAAGCCTATCCGCTCCCGGACGTGGGGGCATCTTGGGTGCTTCCGCGTACGATTCAGTCATGGCCAGCTGGACCGATGGACCCGAGTACGCGCCCGCAGCGCGCCCGGCGGCGTTCGTCGCGCCGGTAGCCGAGGCGCTGGCAGGCCCAGCACCGGTTCCGGCGGCCCCTGTCGGGGTGCCCGGCGTTGAGCCGAGCTTCGTGCCCCCCGAAGGACCAGCACCCGATCTGCGCGAACTGGTGCCCTCTGCTGCTCCTGGACGCAACCCCAATCTGCCCTTCGAGTCGATGACCACCCCGATCACCGCCATCGAGCCGGCCGTAGCACGCCGACCCGAGGAGCCCTTCACCGCTTCCGGCCCGCCGATCACTGGCTACTTGCCGGTGCAGTCGGTGGTGCAACCCACCGCACAGGTCAACCCGGCGCCGTTCCCGGCGCCGGGCACGCCGCAATGGTTCGCACCGCCACCGGGCCAGCCGGTCATTCCGGCGCCGTCCCAGGTGGAGATCGGCCAAATCTGGCGCGAGACGACCAACTGGGTGATGGTGCCGCTGCTGATCGCCATGTTCATCCTGCCAATCTCGCCGATCGCTCTCCTGGTGGCCTGGCTGAGCACCGTTCAGGTCAGGTATCGGAAGGTGGCGATTCGCCGGTCATATCTGATCGCGCTGATCCTGGTCGGGGCGATCAGCCTGATCACCGCGCTCACCGATCCGAGCGTGAGCCTGTGGGACCCGCTCACCATCACCTCGACGTTGGCCGCCTGGGTGCTGGTCTTCGTCACCCCCGGCCTGGTGGGCTCCGCTTTGCGCAACCACGAGCCGCCCGACCGGTACTGAGCTGATGGGCGAGGCACTCGACGGTCACCGAATCACTGCACTGCCAGCGCACCTGCGTCCGCACCGGCTGCGGCGAGCTGCCCGCGTGGTGGTGGTCTGCGAGGACGCGGTGCTGCTGCTTGGTGACACTGATCCCGGCCTGCCCGGCACCCGCTGGTGGGTAACCCCTGGCGGCGGGATCGACGCTGGCGAGACGTCAATCCAGGCCGCCGCCCGGGAGTTGATGGAAGAGCTGGGCCTGGTTGTCGCCGTCGAGGAGCTGCTCGGCCCGGTGGCGGTGCGCGACGCCGTCCACGGCTACTCCGACCGAGTGTTGCGGCAAAATGAAGAGTTCTTCGCCCTGGTTCTCCGGCAGCGTTTTGAGCCGACCCAGCTGCGCCATACCGCCGACGAACTGCTCCGACTGGACGGCTGGGCTTGGCTGCCGCTGGCTGAACTGGACCGACTGGCCGATCCGGTCTGGCCCGCCAACCTTGCCGAGCTGGTCGACCAGGTGTCTCACCCTGAACGCTGGCCGCTGCAATTGGGCGAGGTCGAAGAGTCCACGGTGCCGGTAGGCTGATCAGTCGTGCCGAGCATGAACCCAGCAGATACGCCTACGCCCGCCGTCGATAGCCGCTATTTGGAGAGGTTCCTGTGGCTCTCGATTGCCACCGCGATCCTCACCGTCCTGATCAAGGGCGCGGCTGCGGTCATCACCAACTCGGTCGGCCTCTGGTCGGACGCCTTGGAATCGACGGTCAACCTGGTGGCTGCCATCGTGGCCCTTTGGGCGATCAAGCTCTCTTCAAAACCCGCTGATCACAACCACGATTTTGGCCACGGCAAGGCCGAGTACATGTCGGCGGCAGTCGAGGGCACCCTCATCTTCCTCGCGGCCGGCGTGATCATCTACAGCGCCATCGGCCGGCTCCTCGCCCCGGTCACCCCAGAGCAGCTCGGGCTGGGCCTGATCCTGTCGACCGTGGCCAGCCTGCTCAACCTCGGCACCGGACTGCTGCTGGTGCGCGCAGGGAAGAAGCATCGCTCGATCACCCTCGAGGCCGACGGCAAACACCTACTTACCGATGTCTGGACCTCGGTTGGCGTCCTGGTGGCGATCGGCCTGGTGGCCATCGGTACGGCAATCGGTGCCGACTGGAGCATTTTGGACCCCATCATCGCCATCGGGGTTGGGGCCAACATCTTGTTCACCGGTTACACCCTGGTCCGCCGCTCGGTGATCGGCCTGCTCGACAGCGCCCTCCCCGAGGATGAGGTGGACGTGGTCAACAACGCCGTCCACGCCGCCTGTAAGGACGCCCGGGTGGAGATCACCCAGTTGCGTACGCGGGAGTCGGGACGCCAGCGTTTCGTCTACGTCACTGTCACCGTCCCTGGCGAATGGACCGTGCGCCGCTCCCACGACGTCGCCGACGAGATCGAGGATTCCGTCGACAAAGCCTTTCCCGGATCGACCACCTTTGTGCACATCGAGCCAGCCGCGGAAGTCCCTGCGAAAAACTGAGCCGATCCGGTGCTTCCGCCCGGCTAGGTGGCTTTGCGGTGCCGAGTCTCCTCATCGACAAGGTTTCGCCAGGAGCGCACCAAGCCCTCATCGGCATAGGCCTTGAACGATCCGCCCGGACGGGCCGCCGAAGCGATCTGGAAGGCACGCACCCCGGCGCGAGCCAGCCACGGCACGTGTTCGGGCTTCAGCCCACCGCCGGCCATGATCACGCTGGCCGCCCACGGGTCGGTCTTGGCCCTGGCCAGCAGTTCATTGAGGCCGTGTTCAACCCCACGAGGCGAACCGGCGGTGAGCACCTGATCCAGCCTGGGAAGCTTGGCCAACTCAGCCCAGGCCCGATTCGCTTCCAGGCAAGCATCCACAGCCCGGTGGAAGGTCCAGGCCCACGGTGCGTCCCCGATCAGTTCGGTCACCAGGGGCGCGTCCACCTCGCCGTGGCCATTCAGAAAGCCGAGCACCATGCCATCGGCACCAGCGTCGGCGTAACTCGACATCAGCCCGCGCAGTCGGATCGCCTCTCCGCCGTCGGTGCTGAAGCCTGACCGCAGCCGCACCATCACCCGAATCTCGATCGAGGTGACGCGGCGAATGTCGGAAACCAGCTGCGGAGTGGGCGACATCCCGCCCTCATCCAGGGTTCCGCAGACTTCAACGCGGTCGGCGCCACCCGCCTCGGCCCGCTGAGCATCGGCCGGGTGCAGCGCAACAACTTCGAGCAGTCCGCTCATGACCCAATTCTGGCCCTGCCGGACGCTGCGGTCCGCCGACACGCTGGACGCCTGGCGCCGGGCTGGCGAATATGAGCCTGCCCCAAAGCGAACGGGCCAGCCACCCGAAGGTGACTGGCCCGTTGGACCTTGCGAAGGATCAGAAATCCATGCCGCCCATGCCGCCGTCGCCGGCAGGCATAGCGCCGACCTTCTCCGGCTTGTCGGCGATGACCGCCTCGGTGGTGAGGAACAGCGCCGCGATCGAGGCTGCATTCTGCAGCGCCGAGCGGGTGACCTTGGCCGGGTCGATGATGCCAGAAGCAACCATGTTCACGTACTCACCGGTAGCGGCGTTCAGGCCTTCCCCTGCGGGCAAGTGGGAGACCTTCTCGGCCACCACGCCACCCTCAAGGCCGGCGTTGATCGCGATCTGCTTCAGCGGGGCCGAGCAGGCGGTGAAGACGATGTTCGCGCCAGTCGCCTCGTCACCGCTCAGACCTTCGAGGTTAACCGCAGCCGCCGCCTGCAGCAGCGCCACGCCACCGCCGGGGACGATGCCCTCTTCAACCGCAGCCTTGGCATTGCGGACAGCATCCTCAATGCGGTGCTTGCGCTCCTTGAGCTCAACTTCGGTAGCCGCGCCAACCTTGATCACTGCCACCCCGCCGGCCAGCTTGGCCAGGCGCTCCTGCAGCTTCTCGCGGTCGTAGTCGGAATCGGAGTTTTCGATCTCGCGACGGATCTGAGCGACCCGGCCGGCGATCTGCTCGGAGTCACCGGCGCCGTCGATGATGATCGTCTCGTCCTTGGTGACCTTGACCGAGCGGGCCCGGCCGAGCAGGTCGAGGGTGACGGCGTCGAGCTTGAGGCCCACCTCTTCGCTAACGACCTGGCCACCGGTCAGGATGGCGATGTCGCCAAGCATGGCCTTGCGGCGATCCCCGAAGCCCGGCGCCTTGACCGCGACCGACTTGAAGGTGCCCTTGATCTTGTTGACGATCAGGCCAGCCAGCGCCTCGCCGTCGGTGTCTTCGGCGATGACCAGCAGCGGCTTGCCGGACTGGACGACCTTCTCCAGCACCGGCAGCAGGTCGCGCAGGTTGGAGACCTTGGAGTTGACGATCAGGATGTACGGCTCGTCGAGGACGGCTTCCATCCGCTCAGCGTCGGTGACGAAGTAGGGCGAGATGAAGCCCTTGTCGAAGCGCATGCCCTCGGTGAGTTCCAGGTCCAGCCCGAAGGTGTTGGACTCCTCGACGGTGATGACGCCTTCTTTGCCTACCTTGTCCATCGCCTCGGCGATGATCTCGCCGACGGTGTTGTCCGCGGCCGAGATGGAGGCGGTGGCCGCGATCTGCTCGCGGGTCTCGATCTCGATCGACTGGGCACCCAGTTCGGCGATGATCGCAGCGACGGCCTTCTCGATGCCCTTCTTCAGGCTCATCGGGTTGGCCCCGGCGGTCACGTTGCGCAGACCTTCACGCACCATTGCCTGAGCGATCACGGTGGCGGTGGTCGTGCCATCACCAGCGACGTCGTCGGTCTTCTTGGCGACCTCTTTGACCAGCTCAGCGCCGATCTTCTCGAAGGGGTCCTCCAGCTCGATCTCCTTAGCGATGGACACGCCATCGTTGGTGATCGTGGGGGCACCCCACTTCTTCTCTAGGACCACATTGCGGCCCTTGGGCCCGAGGGTCACGCGGACGGCATCAGCAAGGGTGTTCATACCCCGCTCCAGCCCGCGACGAGCCTCTACATTGAACTCAATCAGTTTCGCCATGTCTGTTCGGCAATCCTTTGGCGTCTCGGGGGGCCGCAGCCCCACGGTGATCTGGGGTAGTCATCAATCGATGTCCGCACTAGGCGGGATCCAGCGGATCTCATCGAGTCAGACGATGGCACTCTCAACATGCGAGTGCTAACCACATGTTTAGCACTCGCACACCCCGAGTGCAAACGGTCTGGCCGACATTTACCCCCGGCTGGCTGGCCTCCCCAACCGCAGAAATGGGCTGTCGCCCGCGTCGGCGCCGTTCCCAGCGGGCAGAATGTGTTCATGGCTGACCGAGCACCACTGAGTCCCGCTGAATGGGCCCGGGCCGTGCTCAACGTGCTCAACTTGTCCACCCCACTCGGACTACTGATCGCGCTGGCGGCCCGCGCTCGGATTAGCCGAGGCGCGGCCGGCCTGATCCTGGCTGAGCACTACCGCCTGGCCATCCCCAAGTCAGGAGCCTTCACCGTCGGCAATGTGGTGCTCCTGCCCGGCGGCAGCCTGGCCGATCTCACCGAGAGATTTCCCGACGTCCTCGGCCACGAAGCTGCCCACGCGTGGCAGTACACCGCCTGCTTGGGGTTGCCGTTCTTTCCGCTTTACCTGTTGGCGTCGGGTTGGTCATGGCTACGCACCGGCGATGTGGCCGCAGCCAACACTTTCGAACGGCTGGCTGGCTTAACCGCCGGCGGCTATGCCGAACTGCCGCTCAACAATGCCGGGCTTCGGCGAATCGTGAGCTTCAGGCGTGCAGATTGACACCGAGCCGACGGGCGGTGCGTTCCTTCTGGCGGGTCTCACGCATCCGCCGCAGCCGCTTCACCAGCAAGGGGTCATGCGCCAACGCGTCCGGAGAGTCGATCAGCGCATTTATCAGTTGGTAGTACCGGGTCGGCGAGATGTCGAAACGTTCGCGGATCTCCGACTCCTTCGAACCGGCCAGCGCCCACCAGCTCTTCTCGAAATCGAGAAGAGCGGCCTGGTGCTCGCTAAGGCCCGAAGTGGCGATCGGCATCGGTGAAGACATGGCCTCAGCCTACCCCCGAAACCACACCGATGTCATTCACTCAGTCTCGTCCATGGCCGGGTCTTGACACCTCGGCGCTGCGCTCTGCTAAGGGCGCGAAATCTGCCTCCCACAACTGGGGATCCTGACCCGCGAAGGCTGTCCGCCCGGACTCGGAGCGATAGACTCAGCAACGGCTGGGAGCCAACCCACTCTGTCGATCAGTGAGGAAGCTAGATGCTGCGGTTACAGGGAGCGGTTCAGCGCTACGCCTGGGGCACCACCGATGCCATCCCCAAAATTCTGGGCCGCACTGGTGACGACACCCCCCTGGCCGAATACTGGCTGGGGGCGCATCCGTCCGCTCCATCGCGGGTCAACGGGCAGCCGCTGAACGAGTACCTTGACCAAAACCCGCAGGTCATCGGTGGGCCAAGCCGGGCCCGCTTTGGTGATCAGCTTCCCTACCTGGTGAAGGTGCTGTCGGCGCGGCACGCCCTCAGCCTGCAGGCGCACCCCTCCCGTGCCCAGGCCGAAGACGGTTTCGCCCGCGAAGAGGCCGCCGGGGTGGCCCTGGACGCCCCCGAGCGCACCTACCGTGATTCGTGGCCCAAGCCAGAGATCCTGATCGCCCTGGACGAGTTCCACACTCTCAGCGGTTTCCGCGACCCCCGCCGCACCGAGGCGCTGTTCGCCGGCCTGGGTGTTGCCGACGACTTGGCCAGTGTGATCGGCCCCCTCACTGAACGCCGCGGTGCCGCTGCCCTCGAAGAGGTCTTCCTGGACGTGCTCAGCCTCACCGGCGAGCGGGCCCGCGTTTCCGAACTGGTCTGCGCTGCGGCCATGAAGCACAAGGACGACGCCGGCGAGCTGGGTCAGTTTGCCCGGACGGTGATCGAACTCGACGAGGTGTTCCCGGCCGATCCTGGCATTCTGGCCGCGTTGTTGATGAACCGGGTGGTGTTGCACCCCGGCGAGGCGATGTTCGTCCCGGCCGGGCACATGCACGCCCACCTGCGCGGCACCGGCGTAGAGGTAATGGCCAACTCCGACAACGTGATTCGCGGCGGGCTAACCCCCAAGCATGTCGACGTCAGCGAACTGATCCGAGTGGTGGAGTTCGAACCTTCGGAGTCGGAGGTAATGAAGCCGCAGCGAGTCGGTGACGGGGTGGACTACTACCCCACAAGTTGCCCCGAGTTCGACGTGTGGCGGGTTACCGCTGGCGCCGAGGTGACCAGCGTCGATTTACCAGGCATTGGCTCGGCCCGCGTGCTGCTCATCATCTCTGGATCGGCCACTTTGAGCGCAGGCGATCAGACTCTCGAACTGGCTCAAGGCGAGGCTGCACTCATCGACGCCGACGAGGAGCCGATCCTCACCGGCACTGCTACCGGCTTCCTGACCGCAGCCGGGGAACGCTGAGCGTGCTGCCAGCAGGCCTACCTGAGGCCGTGGCGCGCGCCGCTGCGTCCGATCCAGCGGTGGTTCTGATTGATGGCGGTGCCGGATCAGGCAAGACCACCCTGGCGGCCGCCCTGATCGCGACCTGGCCAACACCTGAGCCTCAACTGGTTGGCATGGACGAGTTCTACCCGGGTTGGGACGGCTTGGCCGCCGGGTCGGAGTTAGTGCCGGCAGTGATCACTGGTGACGGCTTCACCACTTGGGATTGGCACCGCGGCGAGCCCGGCGCCTTCCGGAAGCTGAAGCCGGGGGCCCCACTGATCTTGGAGGGCTGCGGCGCCATCACTGCTGCCAGCCGCAAACTCGCCACCTTGACCATCTGGTTGGAGGCACCGGCGGCGACCCGCCGCGAACGCGCCCTGGCCCGCGATGGTGAACTCTTCGCACCCCACTGGGACCAATGGGCCGCCCAGGAGGCTGCCCATTGGCGGCTGAATCGGCCCTGGGAGCTGGCCGACCTGGTGCTCAGGGTCGAGTAATCGCTCCGACCGGCTTGCGGAGGAACACCAGCCCGCTTTCCGCCCGGAAATCGACATACCCCGCGCTGCGGTAGTGCGCCAGATTGCGCTCGCTGGCCGCGCCCGTGAACAGCACCAACCAGGACGCCGAAGGTGGCGCTTGGGCCTCAATGTGGCGCAGCAGCTGCCCACCCAGGCCTTCGCCCTGGCGGTCTGGGGCGACCATCAGCCGTCCGATCTGCCAGGTGTCACCATCGGCGAAACCACGCACCGCCCCGACTAACCGTCCGCGATCGCGCAGCACCCAGGCTTGCGGCATCCAGGCGCGGACCACGTCCAAGGGTTCGTGCAGCGGCGGTATCGCCATCGTCTGGTTTGAGATCGCCTCGGCCACCCAACAGCACCGCTGCAGCACCAGCACTTCGGCGGCATCAGATTCGGCGGCAGGCAGCAGAGTCAGCGCATCGGACACACTCGGCACCCTAGCGCGCTGCAGTTGTCCTCGGCTTTTGACACAATGGTGCGTCGGGGCTGCGGTCCCAGGCCTCCGTAGCTCAGTTGGTAGAGCGTCCGCCTTGTAAGCGGAGGGTCGCGGGTTCGATTCCTGTCGGAGGCTCCACGTCAGCAATCAGGAGCGTGTAGAGGGGTCGGACCTGTGGCTCTGCTTCCACCAGGCGTTCGCTACGACAAACACCAAAATCGCTAGCGAGACGTACCACAGGTACTTGCCGTAGAGGTCCATCGCTGCGACCGCAGGCTCACCGATCCAGTACCCGATGGCCAAATAGCCGCCGGTGGTTATTGCCGAGGTGATCAGCGATATGGTCAGCAACTTCTTCAGGCTCGTGCCAGCCTCACCCAACACGGCCAGGATCACCGCCCGAGGCAGCGGAATCGGCAGGAAGTTCACGATGATTGCCAGGGTCTCGTATTTGCGAGCGAACTTCTCGGCCCGCTCGTTCCAGCGGCGTGCCCGCGGCGATCGTCCCGACCAGACCTCGATCAACTCCCGGCCCCACAGTCGGCCAGCCCACCAGTAGACCCAGTCGAACTTGACGAATCCCAGCGTGGCCAGCGCCCAAACCAGCGGCCACCAAGGGTCACCGCCTTGCGCCAAGGCGCCGACCATCACCGCACCGCTCCAGGAGCCCAGCGACGCCAACACGTGCGGTGCGGAGGCGAGCATCCCAGGGCGCAAAACCGAAATCACCACCGAATAGACGGCCACGACGCCGATCCAGGCGAAACAGATGACATCTGAGCGAGTCGGCTTGTGCTTCCAGGGCAGCGAAGGGTCTTCCCACCACTCAGCATCAGTTGACACTTCGGTTGGGGTCGCAGGACTCTCCGCATCACTCACGCCGCGAGCCTACCCGGGTGTCGCCCTTGCGATTTGTGCCTAGCCCTCGATACCGCAGAACCCTAACCAGTGGACGGGCAGCCGTGCGATGATGGCGGTGGCCGCACCGATGCGGCCAAGTTTCCACTACGGATCGTCGGGCACGTACCTGCCCGTGGAAAGGATTTATTGGCATGGCCACAGTTAGTTTTCAGCAAGCAACCCGGGTCTACCCCGGTGGCGACAAGCCCGCAGTCGACAAGCTCGAACTCGAGATCGGCGATGGCGAATTCATGGTCTTGGTCGGCCCCTCTGGTTGCGGCAAATCGACCTCACTGCGAATGCTCGCCGGCCTAGAAGAGGTCAACGAGGGCAAGATCTTCATCGGCGACCGTGACGTCACCGACCTTCCGCCCAAAGATCGCGACATCGCGATGGTCTTCCAGAACTACGCCCTTTACCCCCACATGACCGTGGCCGACAACATGGGCTTCGCCCTGAAGATGGCTGGCATCCCCAAAGCCGAACGCGACACCCGCGTGATGGAAGCCGCCAAGCTACTCGGCCTGGAGGAATTCCTGGCCCGCAAGCCGAAGGCGCTATCCGGCGGCCAGCGGCAGCGCGTTGCGATGGGCCGCGCGATCGTCCGCCAGCCACAGGTGTTCCTGATGGACGAACCGCTGAGCAACCTGGACGCCAAGCTGCGGGTCTCCACCCGTACCCAGATTTCGGCGCTGGTAACCCGCCTGGGAGTCACCACGGTCTACGTCACGCATGACCAGATCGAGGCAATGACCATGGGCGACCGGGTGGCAGTGATGAAGGACGGTCTGCTCCAGCAGGTTGATAGCCCGCTGGCGCTCTACGACCACCCAGCCAATCTGTTCGTGGCCGGTTTCATTGGCTCCCCGGCCATGAACCTGATCGAGGGCAAGATCGTTGAGGGTGGCGTCCGGGTCGGCGATTTCGTGATGCCAGTGGCTCGCGAGATCTTGGCCAAGGCAGCCGGCGAGGATTCCCTGGTTTTGGGCGTTCGCCCGGAAAACCTCGTGGTCGCCGAGCAGGGCCTGGCTATCGATGTGGATCTGGTCGAAGAACTCGGTGCCGACGGCTACGTCTACGGCACCATGGCCGGGCTGGACACTGCCGAGAAGCTCAAGGCTCAGCAGATTGTGGCTCGAATCTCCACCCGTACCCCGCCGCAGCGTGGCACCAGCGTCAAGCTGAATGTGGCTGATCCGAAGCTCATGCACGTGTTCTCCAAGGCGACCCAACAGCGCCTGAACGACTGAGCGACACCAGCCAGATCGGCTCGGCCCCGCACACCGGGGCCGGGCCGATCTGCGTTGGGTCCAGCGCAATGGCTGGTAGTGGGGTAAGAATGATGGGTGCCCCGGTTCTTATCGTCCCGCCCGGACTCCCGGCTGATTCCACTGCCGTGGGAACTGCCGCTGTCGCAGTGGCCCGAAGATCACCTGGTCGCGCTCCCCCGAGGCATCTCCCGCCACGTCGTCCGCTTCATCAAAGTTGGCAACGCCGTCTACGCGGCCAAAGAAGTGCTCGAACACCTCGCTCTGCACGAATACCGCCTGCTCACCGAGCTGCATCGGGCTGGCACGCCATCGGTCGAACCGTTGGCCGTGATCACCGGACGGCTGGGCAGCGAGGACCAACCACTCGACCCGGTGTTGGTCACCAGGCACCTGGAGTTCTCCCTGCCCTACCGCTCCCTGTTCGCCCAAGGGGTGCGCTCGGAAACTGTCGGGCGCCTGCTGGACGCCCTGGTGTTGTTGTTGGCCCGGCTGCACCTGGTCGGCTTCCTGTGGGGGGACGTCTCGCTGTCGAATGTGCTCTTCCGTCGCGATGCTGGCGAGTTCGCCGCCTATCTGGTTGATGCCGAGACTGGCGAAATGCACCCCCGGCTAACCGATGGTCAGCGCGAGCACGATCTGGCGATTGCCACCACCAACCTTTTCGGCGAGTTCTGCGATCTGGAGGCCGGGAAGCTGCTGGACGATTCGCTCGACCCGCAGCGCTTGGTCGATTCGATCCTGGCCCGCTACCGCGAGCTTTGGGCCGAGCTGACCGGAGCCGAGGAGTTCTCCGACACCGAAATGTTCCGGATTGAGAAGCGGGTACGCCGACTCAACGCGCTCGGATTCGATGTGGCCGAGTTGGCCATCGATACCTCCCCGGACGGCTCACGGCTTCGCATCCAGCCCAAGGTGGTCGATGCTGGCCACCACTCCCGGCGGCTGCTGCGCCTGACCGGCCTGGACGTCGAAGAGAATCAGGCCCGCCGCCTCCTCAACGACTTGGACACCTTCCGCGCCCGGAGCAATCAGGCCTCTGTAGACGAGGCGGTGGTGGCTCACCGCTGGGTTACCGAGAGCTTCGCCCCGGTGGTGGCTGCGGTGCCTGATGACCTGCGGGGTAAGCGCGAGGGCGCCCAGATCTTCCACGAGGTGCTCGACTATCGCTGGTACGCCTCCCAGCGCGAGCAGCGGGAGGTGCCGCTGCTGGAAGCCACCGCTGGCTACATTCGCGACGTGCTCACCACCCTGCCCGATGAAGCGATCGCGCCGGAGGCCGTCCACCTGGATGGACGCCAACTAGCCAACCCCTATGACCCCTCGGCCGGCTTCGTTGACGATTCCGACGAACCGATGCCCGTCGACCCCTGGGAGGACATCGAGGAAAGCGAGCCCGAGCCGGGCCCCGCCTACCTCGACATCGATGCGCTGCGTGCCCGATCAAAGCCGAGCCCGCAGTGATCACCATCGACACCACCGCGGCCGAGCCGCCCTATGACCAGGTGAAGCGTCAGCTCTCAGCGATGGTCGCCGCCGGCGAACTGCAGCCCGGCGACAAGCTGCCGACCGTGCGCCGACTCGCTGACGATCTGGGTTTGGCCCCCAACACGGTGGCTCGGGCCTATCGGGAGCTGGAGACGATCGGCCTCCTCGACACTCGTGGCCGGGCTGGCACTTTCGTCACCGGAGATCAGGCCAGCAGGGCCGCCCGGCAGGCCGCAGCGGAGTACGCCGAGCGCGCCCGCAACCTTGGTCTGAGCCCCAACGAGGCACTTCTTCTGGTCGAGCGAGCGCTGGGCGGCAACGCAGCGCAGGCATGACCACACGCCGCGTCCACGCTGGCCGGTAGACTCCCCGGGTGAGTTTCCACCTGTATGACAGCGTTCAGCGCAAAGTGGTCGAGTTCGCCCCGTTAGTTCCTGGCGAGGTCTCGATCTACTGCTGCGGCGCCACCGTGCAGGGGGCACCCCACTTGGGCCACGTCCGCAAGGAGGTCAACTTCGACGTCCTGCGCCGCTGGCTGGAGCATTCGGGCAACCGGGTGACGATGTTGACCAACATCACCGACATCGACGACAAGATCCTGGCCAAATCAGCTGAAGCCGGACGTCCCTGGTGGGCGCACGCGTTCCTGTTCGAAGCCGCCTTCCATGAGGCCTTTCGGGCCCTCGGGGTGCGCCTGCCGACCTATGAACCACGGGCAACCGGGCACATTCCGGAGATGATCGAGCTGATGGCCATCCTCATCGAACGCGGCCACGCCTATGCGGCGGCCGACGGCTCCGGGGATGTCTACTTCGACGTTCGCTCCTGGCCGTCCTACGGGGAACTGTCGGGGATGAAGATCGAGGAGATGACCGCCGCCGAGGACGCCGACCCGCGCGGCAAACGCGATCCGCGCGACTTCGCGCTGTGGAAGGGCGCCAAGCCCGGCGACCCGGACTCCGCCTCCTGGGAGACCCCCTGGGGCCGCGGACGTCCCGGTTGGCATCTGGAGTGCTCAGCGATGGCTGGCAAATATCTCGGTGATGCCTTCGACATTCATGGTGGCGGGCTGGATCTACGCTTCCCCCACCACGAGAACGAGATTGCCCAATCCAAGGCAGCCGGGCGGGGATTCGCCAGCTACTGGATGCACAATGCCTGGGTCACCCTGGCCGGGGAAAAGATGAGCAAATCGCTCGGCAACACCGCCGACGTACTTGCTGCGGTGAATGACCACGGCGGTCGCGCGGTGCGGCTGTATCTGGCCGGGCCGCATTACCGCTCCGCAATCGAGCTATCCGAGGCATCCCTAACCGAAGCCGCGGCCCAACTGGCGCGCATCGACGGCTTCCTTAGCCGGGCCAAGGCGGCCAGTGCCAAGTTCCCTGAAGCTGGCGGACCGGTGGCCCTTCCGGTTGCTTTTACCGAGGCGATGGACGACGACCTGGGCACCCCGGGCGCTTTGGCCACGGTGTTCAACACGGTCAAGGCCGGCAATGTGGCTCTCGACGCCGGCGACCTGGCCGCGGCCAGCTTGGCCCACACTGAGGTATTGGCCATGCTCGACATCTTCGGCCTCAACCCGTCCGCGCCCGAATGGGCTGGCGCCGAGACTGAGGCCGAGCTGTTGCCGGTGGTCGACGGCCTGGTCGCTGCCCTGCTCGAACAGCGCACCCAAGCCCGCACCCGCAAAGACTGGGCCGCTGCTGACGCTATTCGCGATCAGCTGGCCGCCATCGGACTGCAAGTCACCGACACCGCCGACGGCCCGCGCTGGTCGCTGGAGAAATGAGAACTGATGCCAGGTAACAGCCAGCGCAAGGGTGCCGTGCGCAAGAAGGGCAAGACCACTCCGGCCGGCTCGGGCGGCCGGGTTCGCCGCGCACTGGAGGGCCATGGCCCCACACCCCGGGCCGAGGATCGCCCGTACCACAAGTCCTACCGCAAGCGCCGCCCGGAAGAGGCCAACAAGACCACCGGCAACCGGACGCGGCCGGGGCGCAGCACGCCCCGTCCCGCCTCCAATACCGCCACCGCAGGCGCAGATTGGGTTATCGGCCGCAATCCGGTGCTGGAGGCGCTCCAGGCCGGGCTGCCGATCCGGCGCGCCTACGTGGCTGATGGCGTGGAGCGCGATGACCGGCTGCGCGATATCTTCAAGTTCGCCGCCGAGAAGGGCATCCCGCTACTCCAGGCCACTCGAACCGAGCTGGATCGAATGACTGGCGGTGGCGTCCACCAGGGCGTGGCGCTGCAGTTGCCGGCCTTCGAATACGCCGATGCCGAGGACGTGCTGGCCGACGCGCTGGATTCCGAGACTGCCCCAGTGGTGGTGGCCTGTGATTCGATCACCGACCCACGCAACCTGGGCGCGATCATCCGCAGCGCGGCCGCCTTCGGCGCGCACGGGGTGATCATTCCCGAGCGACGTTCAGCGCAAATGTCGGCGGCGGCCTGGAAGACCTCAGCCGGCGCGGCCGCGCGGGTTCCGGTGGCCCAGGTAACCAACCTGAACCGCACGCTGAAGCGCTATGCCGACGCGGGTTTCACTGTCGTGGGTCTGGCTGGTGAGGCCGAGACCGATGTGGCTGGTTTCCCCGGCATCGACGGCCCGGTGCTGTTGGTGGTCGGCTCCGAAGGTGAGGGCCTGGCTCGACTGGTACGCGAGAACTGCGACGTGTTGGTGCACATCCCGATTGGGTCGGCGGTGGAGTCGCTGAATGCGAGCGTGGCCACTTCGATCGCCCTCTATGAGGTCAGTCGCTCTCGCGGCTGACTACCAAGACGGATCCACAGTTCCCCGAGCCCGTCGAAGGGCCAAGTTCCCTGAGCCCGTCGAAGGGTCAGCTGTTGGCTACTGCGGCCAGCAGGGCCCGGTTGAAGGCGGGCAGATCCCGCGGGCTGCGGCTGGTGACTAGATTCGCGTCCACCACCACTTCGGCATCGACCCACGCCGCGCCAGCGTTCCTCAGATCAGTGGAGATCCGGGTAGTGGAGGTCAGTTTACGGCCGGCCACCACCCCGGCTTCGATCATGATCCACGGCCCGTGGCAGATTGAAGCCACCGGTTTGTTGGCATCGAAGAAGGCCCGCACGAAAGCGATCGCCTTGGGATTGTTGCGGATCTTGTCTGAGTTCAGCGTGCCGCCGGGGAGCACCAACGCATCGAAATCGGCCGGATCCGCCTCATCCAGGGTGAGATCGACCACGAAATCCTCGCCTCGATCCCAGTCGCCGATCAGGGCCGTAATCGTGCCGTGCTCCTCGGAGACCAGGACGGGCCGGGCACCAGCGGCGACCAGCGCGGCCCAGGGCTCGGTCAACTCGGGCTGTTCCACCCCGCGCTTCAGCAGGAACGCAACCGTCTTGCCATTCAAATTAGTCATCTGGACCACCTCTCCAACTCGCTCAACACGGTTGACCCCGAATTTGATCCAAAACTCACCCAACGGTGGCAGCGAAGGGGTCGCGGCCCGGGCTCGCAAAGGGGATTGCGTCGGATGAGTTTTCCCCGGGCCGCGACGTCCATCGCGTGAACTTGCGGCGGTCAAGACCTGCTCAGCTGAAGTCCACTGCCCGTCCAGAATACCAGTGAATCGATTCACGCCCGGCAGGCAGTGACCCAAACCGCATTCCTGGCACCGCGTTCAGCGCAGCCCCTGGCGGTAGGAGTTCACCAACGCCTCCACCGCCGCGACATCTGCAACATGGTAAAAGGCCAACACCGAACCGGAAGCGGAACCGCCCCGGGCGCGGAAGACACCGCTGGATTGCAGGGCGCCGAGCATTTGCCTCACCTGCGGCGGCAACCCGAGTGAACGAACAAACACGATAGTGCCCGAGCCGTCAGCGCGCGTGGTCACGTCGAAGGCCTCCACCTGGTTCAGGCGCACCGACCGGACGTTGTCGCCAACCAGCTCCAAAGCCCGCTGATCTGTGAGCGCATACCAAGTCCGCGGGAGCTGCCATGCCCGCATCGCTGACGGGCCGACTAGTTGAGACAGCCCCACCAACACAAAGAACAGCAGGAACAGCTGCACATAGATCGGGGCGCGCGCCCCGCCAAACGCGAACAGCATCGGCACCGCCACCGCTATGAACGCAATGCCGACCAATCCCGCCATCACGTCGCTGAGGCGGAAGACGGAGCGGGCGCCCGGACGTCCCGCCCACAACAGTCGCTCAGTCGGCGAAAGGTGCGATTCGATCAGTCCTGGTGGTGGCTGTACCGAACTCATACCAGGGAGTGTAGGAATCAGTAGGCCCCTGGGGTGCCAAAACCGCCGCCAGCGCTCTAAGCAATCCGCGGCCGCCAGGAGCGTCCCGCTCGAACTCACGGTGGCGATCCCCACCGTGAGGCGCCCCACAGCGGGGATCGCCGAGGAGCCAATTGTCGATAGAGTTGGGGTCTCGCCGAGCTAGGAGCCTGCCCGTGGCTGATTTCGCCAGCACAGTGTCCAACATCTACTCCCAGGCACTGGGGGTGATTGAGGCGGTGGAGCCGCGGATCGCCGCTGCGACCAGGGCCGAGCTCACCGACCAGCGAGGTTCACTGAAGCTGATCGCCAGCGAAAACTATGCCTCGCTGCCGGTGCTGATGACTATGGGCACCTGGCTGAGCGACAAGTACGCCGAAGGCACAGTCGGTCACCGCTTCTATGCAGGTTGCCAGAACGTCGATACCGTCGAGTCAGTAGCTGCCGAGCACGCCAGGGAGCTTTTCGGCGCCGAGTACGCCTACGTCCAGCCCCATTCGGGCATCGATGCCAATCTGGTCGCCTACTGGTCGATCCTCTCCCATCGGATCGAAAGCCCCACCCTGGAGCGGTTGGGCGCCAAGACCGTCAACGACCTTTCTGAAGAAGACTGGGACGCGCTGCGGGCCGAGTTCAACTCCCAGCGGGTGATGGGCATGAGCCTGGACGCTGGCGGGCATCTCACCCACGGCTTCCGGCACAACATCTCCGGCAAGATGTTCAAGCAGCATTCCTACGGCACCAACCCCGAGACCGGCCTGATCGACTACACCAAGTTGCTGGCTGATGCGCGGGAGTTCAAGCCGCTGATTCTGGTAGCTGGCTACTCGGCCTATCCGCGCCGGGTGAACTTCGCGAAGATGCGCGAGATCGCCGATGCGGTGGGCGCCACGCTGTTCGTCGACATGGCACATTTCGCTGGCCTGGTGGCTGGCAAGGTGTTCACCGGCGAAGAGAACCCGGTGCCGTACGCCGATGTGGTGGCCACCACCACCCACAAGTCGCTGCGTGGCCCGCGCGGCGGCATGGTGCTAGCGACGGCTGAATACGGCCCCAGCGTCGATCGCGGCTGCCCGATGGTGCTGGGCGGGCCGCTGAGCCACGTGATGGCGGCCAAGGCGGTCGCGCTGGCCGAGGCACGGCAGCCTTCCTTCGCCACCTACGCCCAGGCGGTGGCCGACAATGCCAAGACCCTGGCCGAAGGCCTGCTCAAGCGCGGGGTCAACCTGGTCACCGGCGGCACCGACAACCACCTGGTGTTGATGGACGTCAGCTCCTTCGGTCTCACCGGGCGCCAGGCGGAATCGGCCCTGCTGGATGCCGGAGTGGTCACCAACCGCAACTCCGTGCCCAATGACGCCAACGGCGCCTGGTACACCTCTGGGGTTCGGATCGGCACCCCTGCGCTCACCTCGCGCGGCTTCGGCGCTGCCGAGTTCGACAAGGTGGCCGAGCTGATCACTGATGTGCTCAAGGCGACTACGCCGAGCATCACCGCCGCTGGCACTCCCGGCAAGGCGAAGTACGCCATCGCCGACGGCGTGGCCGAGCGAACCAAGGCCGCCGCCGCAGAGTTGCTAGACGCCAACCCGCTCTACCCCGGCCTGGAACTCTGATCTCGGGACGGCCAGTTAGCGCCACGAGCTCCAGTTGCGCCGACCCGAGGCCGAGACCAGCCTCGCCAAGGCTACGCAGCGCGAAGGTTGCCGCCTATCATTTCGAGTACCCGGTGAGCGGCTTTGGTTGCGACCGCGGCGTCATGAGTGACGATTATCAGAGCTCGGCCTGCGCAGGCAGCTAACAGGATCTCCACCGCCGCATCCCGTAGGTGAGTGTCGAGGGAACCAGTGGGCTCGTCAGCGAGAACGAGCTTAGGCTCGCCAATCAGAGCCCTGGCGAGCGCTACCCGTTGTCGTTCTCCGCCAGAGAGCTCCTTCGGGTAGTGGCTCGCCCTGCTGGAGAGACCGAGTTCGGCTAGCGCGCGCCCGGCCGCTGCCAACGCCTCAGATTTGCCCTGTCCACGGAGTCGGAGTGGGACGGCCACGTTCTGGGCGGCCGTGAGGTTGTCGAGCAGCTTGAAATCCTGATGGACCAAGCCGATGTGGTCTAGCCGGATCTTCGCTCGCGATTCCTCTTTCAGCGACGACACTTCAGTATCTCCGAACAGTATTCGGCCAGCATCGGGTTGAAGGATCCCGCTCGCCAACTCGAGCAGCGTCGATTTCCCACCCCCCGACGAACCAACAACGGCTAGCCGTTCTCCGGCGGCCAAGCTGAGGTTGACGTCGCTGAGAACCGGAACGGCCTTCCCGCGCTTCCGGTAGGAGAAGCGGACATTTTCAAAGTTGAGCAGCACCTCAGCGGGAGCGGAAGAAGTCACAATTCACCTTTCTGTAAAGACGACCGGATGGACACTGGCCACCCCCGGTAATAGAGGCCCGCCACCAGAAGTGACATCGCAGCCATCCCTATCCCCACCACCAACACCAGAGCTGGCTGTGCGTAGAACCTGGTTGAGACCATTAGCGTCTCCTTCGCCACCAGCACTGCTCCCACGGACCCGAAGACCGCCAGGGCGAAGAGGATCACCTGGGCCGCGTGGGCCAACTGCTTCGGGCTAGCTCCGATCCAAACCAAAGAGAGCGCAGACCGCGCGGTCCGCGAGCTGAGCTGGGCTGCGGTCCGCCAGAGCACCAGCACCCAAAGCCCACCCGACAACAAGGAGACCACCCAAGCCAACGCGGTAAACGACACCTCTGCACCGAGCGCACTGAAGGCATCGGCCCAGTTACCTGGCCCAGTAGACCCCGGGTGGTCATAGGTCACCCAGTGGCCCGGACTGGCGGCGAAAATCGACGACAGTTGCTCGCTACACACCCGCTCAGGCGCGACGACTTGGCCAATGGCGCCTCCTGCAGTGTTGACGGGCCGGGTCGAACCAGTAACCGCAACCAAGCAAGGATCTACGAAATCTCCGCCTTGCAGCACAACCTTGTCGCCGATACCGATACCCCACGCCGCCAAGGAGGCTTCATCCATCACCACACCGTTGTCGGAAATCGTGCCACCAGTGAGGGTCGAGGCAAGGGTCTTCTCGAACGACTCACTATCCAGCGGCTGAATGAGAGAAACCGTTCTGCTTTGCAGATACATACCGTCAGCATTCTCCGGCAGGCTTGGCGAAACATTCACCTCCGCGCCGACATGCAGCGACCGACCACTTAGGGGCGCGTCGGACACCACGCGCGACTGGTAACTCATGCCGACGGTGTAGTAGAAACGATCAAACGGCACAAAAGCCAAGAAAACCAGCATGAACGCCGCGAGCCCGCCAGCACCAGCCAACACCACCGCACTGAACAGCAGCCGATGCCATCCCGCGTCGCGCCACAATATGCCTAGCTTCATCGCGAAGACCCGCGAATCGCAGTGCTGTGCCAGGCCATCGTGGCAGCGACCACCACTGCCAGCAGACAGACACTAGCACTGACCGAAACAAATAACGGAATCAGAGTGGGTGGAAAAGCCACGGTGAGGTGGCCACTATTCAGCACCGCATAGGCCATAAAAGACCCTAGACCAACCCCCAACGAAACCGCCAAACCCCCGATCACCGCAACCAGTGTGGCCGACCCGCTACGCCCGGCCCCCAGAATCCGCAACACCCGCACCCGCTCCCCTGCACGCGAAGAGAATAGAAAAATTTCACGGACTATCAAAGTCAACAACGCCACCGCCGATAACACCGACACGCCACGAATCAGCGACACCCCGGCCGACGTGTACTCCTCCATATGCGCCAACCGCTCCTCCCGAGAGTCCTGACTACCATTACCTTCATAGCCGCCAGCATCCAGGCGAGAACGATAGAATTCCCCGTTCAACACCTCGGCCACCTCCTGCTTAGACTTGCCGGAAATCAGAGCAACGCTCAAGTCCGGACTGTCCCCACTACCATCAATTGTGGAAGAAAACACATTCACCAGAGGTGAGCCTGAAACTACTACCGAAGGATTCGGACTACTACCCAGCGAGGTGATCGCGTAAACACCCCGGACCCGGTACTCACGACTATCCTTCTTTGGCGGACCACCGAAGAACACCTTGTCGCCAGGCTTCAATCCCAAACGATTTGCAGCGAACGCATCGACGTCAATCCAGTTGCTGCCGGCAAACGGCAGATACGCCGTACGCTCGCCAATCGGAAAATAGCTAAACTGGGCATCAGCGGGAAAGACAACGACAGCCTCGACGTCCATCTCCACACCGGCCTCGCTATACAGCAGTGCGGTCCACAGCGAACCCAGCACGACTTTCCCCGCCCCGAAGTCCCGCTCGATTCGGGGAACGTCGGCCGGCACGGCAGCGATATCCGTCTCGACATCCCAGGCCGCATACCGATAGGCCGCAGTGTCCAACTCCCGCTGCACCGGCCACCACCACGCCAAACTGAGCACCAGCAGCGAGCCCAGCATCACTACCATCGCCAGCCTTAACGCCGCCCGCCTGACAAGCTCAAACACAACACCACGCAAGATACACGCTCCTCTAAAGGGTGCCCGAACGAATCACCGTTCGGGCACCCGCCACATGGATCCTACTTCTTCACCGTGAGCTTCTTTATGGCGTGGTCGTTGATGCAGCCGGACCCACAAGTGTAGGTACCGCCGTAAAAGTAGCCCACACCCTTCGTCTTCCCAGTTGCGCTTCCTGCAATTTCCACCTTCAACTCCCCCCAAAAATCCCTACTACCCCGGACCTCCCATTGCGCCTTTTTCAGGTAGGTATTGTAGTGATTGCCATACTTCCGGGAGTCCAGTGGAACATTGCTCGCTTTCAGGGAGGGTTGTTTGACATTTTTCAATGGAAAGCTATTGACATAGAACCCCTTGGCGGGCAAAGGGATCTCGAGAGCCTTGGCTGTAAACACCACCCTGGCTGTGCCCGTTACTTTCTTCTTCACCTTAATGGTGCTCGCCGACAGCTTTGCGCTGGCCACGGTCGAGATCTTGATTGGATAGGTGTCTGCTTGCGCTGGAACGGCAGCCGCTAAACCCGAAAGCAATAAGGCTCCGACCACCATCACAGCAGTTCGCCTGGTTACTGAGCGCACTTGACCCATCGATGTCTCCTCTATTCGTGGGGATGAATATTTGAACCATAGGCGAATCCCTTCCCCGTAGTCCACAAAGGGTCTCGCTTGGTGGACACCGTTCTCCCATCCGCCTGCCGTCCGCACTTGAGTTGCATTCCGTGGCCTCACTTGCTGAATGAGGGAATGTCTAGGTATTTCGTTCGTCTTTGCCATCCTTGAATCGTGCCTATCTGCGGATGCGCGGCACCGCCTTCGTGACCCAGATAATGGCAGCGCGAACACGTCCTATAGGAACTGTCCCCATGAGCAGCTCATTGGAACCGTCCCCAACCTGAGCTGCTCAGATTGGGGACGGTTCCAATTAGCGCAGTCAGCGGCTGAAGAGGGTGCCCTGCAGAGTGGTGACGAAGTTGTTCAAGGAGGCGGGCAGATCAGCCATGTGCCAGCCGTCGGGACCGTGGTACCAATCCAGGTCGGTCGAATCGGGCACGGCATCGTCGTCGGCGTCAGCCATCGCCTTCAGCCAACGATCCCGGCCACCGAGCACCACCGCGTAGGGCAGCACCGGCGAAATCTGCCGATACGGATCGGTGCCGGTGAGGTTCGCCACCGGGTGGGTGAGCAGATTGCCGTGCAAGATCTCAAGCCCACGCAGCACCGCAGCACCGGTTGCCGTCCGGGCAGGCATCTCCTTGGACACGAACAGCAGCCCAAGCGCCAGCAGCACTAGGGCCAGGCCAAGCAGGCCGAAGGTGGTGAGCCAGATCGTCACAATGGCGGCCGCAGTGGCCACCACCAATCCGATCCAGCCGATCACACCCCACCGATCACGAGTGGCGTCCGGACGGTGCGCGAACCAGCCCTTTGCCACGACCTCGTCGTACAACTCCGACTGCACGTCCCCGATGACTGCGCCCAAGCTGCCGGGAAGGTTGGAGAGCTTCACTGCATCGCCCTGAACCGGCGCGATCGCGTTCAGCAAAGTGCGTTCGTAGTCGGCAAGCGGCTCATCATTGGCACGTCTGGTGAACGTCCAGTCGGTCGTGGCATGGTCGGATTCGCGCGGCAATTCGGTAATCACCAAGTGCCCGCGGACGGCCAGATCGAGAATCGCAGCGGTCACATCAACCGGATCGACATGCTCATCAGCCAGCGTCCCAATGGCGCCGGCATGAATACCATCAACCACCTTGAACTCACTCTGGCCCGCGCCAACCGGCTTGAACTCCGCGATCATCACCGGCTCGACCGCGCCAACGAAGTCCTGCCCGATCTTGCGGTGCGCGGCCCAAAGGGCCAGCGCGCCGAGCAGTAGCGCGCCGAGCCCAACGCCCAACGGCAGCGGAGCCACTGAGAAGGCCCGCTCAATCGTCCACATCTGGCGGACGTCTTCGTTCACCGCGATCTGGCCGGCCGGGAAGCCGAGAGTGATGATGACCACATCGCCGGAGCTATTCGCGTCCTGCCGGAAGGTCGGGGTCGGGTAGTCGTGGTTGCCGCCGCCGTAGAAGGTGCAGTTGCCAGGCGATGCCGCAGCACCTGCCGCGCAATCGAGTTGGTTGAACTGGGCCGGGGCGTTCACTTCAGCATTGAACTGCTGCACCGGGACGCTCAACCCTTGCAGCAACGGCCACACCACCAAGGTGCCGCCGCCGGCGTTCGCTACCGCAGCGCCACTCACCTTGTAGGCCAACTTCACCGGCTCAGTCAGACCCGCAGTCGGCAGGTCAACGGTCACCGTGTTTGGCCCGGACGTCACCTTGGCGTCCAGTTTGGTGGCACCGCTGGTCGCGGTGACGTCGGTAATCGCGAAGCGATACTCGGTGGACTGGGTCGTGCGTCGAGCGGTGCTGAAGACCTGCTGAATACTGGCCGGAGCAGTGCCGTCAAAGCTCAGTTCTGCCTCGACCGTCAGCACGCCGTCGACACCAACGCTGGCCACCGCGTTGTAGGTCGAAAGCTGCTCACCCGCGGCACGAGCACTGGGAACCATCGCAATGGCGAGCCCGAATGCAATCAGCACGACCGCCAGGCTTCGCTTCAACCCGGCCCTGAATGTTGCCATTTCTGGTTCCTCTTCTTTGCGCTCGTCAGCACCCGTGGTACAGCCTAGCGACCCACACCAGAGCCACAGCTTGGGAGGCAGCCTAAGGCGAACCGGGCCCGCACCGGTACCCATTGACGCGCCCTCTTCGACTCAACAGCGGCCACCCCAGCTGCGGAGACTGCCGATTTGCCCCCCTTTTTTCGGTTACTAGTCTGGCCGGGTGACGCAAAACTGGGGAGTGCCGAATCAGAGTCAGCAATGGCCGAGCCAGCCGGGCTGGAACCGTCCGCCGAATGCGTGGACGGGGTCAGTTCAGCCACCAGGGCAATACCCGCCCGCACCCCCCACACCGCCCCAGCCGAACTACCAGCCACCACCCGCACCCGGGACGCCACCAGGCGCCAGCAGCCAGCAGGTCACCTACGGCCCGCCCGGCGGTTACTACCCAACCCCGCCAGCAAAGAAGAACCCGCTGCTGGCCGTCCTGGGTGGCGGCGCTTTTGTGCTCATCGCCATGTTCTTCGGGATGGCCCTCATCAACTACCTCAGTGCTGGCGGCAGCGGCAATCCGTCCACTGAACCCACCTATCACCAGGTCGAAAACGTGCCAGCGCCGGATTTCAACCCACCTGCCCTGCCCAAGCCGACCAATGTTGACCAACTGCGGTCCTGGACCAAAGACAACCCGATCTACCAGCAATCCACCCCGGTGCCGACCAACTGCGTGGTGCCCCACCAGGATCCGACTACCGCCACGGCTGCCGAACTGGAGACCCGCCTGAACAAGCTCACCGCCTGCCTTTGGGGAGTGTGGGAAAAGCCGGTCATCGCCAGCGGTTTCGAGCTGCCGCGTACGCCAGTGACGGTCTACTCCCAAACCATCACGACCCCCTGCGGCAAGATCGAGACCCACAACGCCTACTACTGCAGCGCCGATCAGCACGTCTATTTCGCCCACGACATCTTTGAAGTACTCCCGGCAACGCTGCGCGCTAAGCCGTGGATCGTCGACTATGTGATGGCCCACGAGTTCGGGCACCACCTTCAGGGCCGGACCGGGATCATGAACGCTACCGACGGATTGCAGGCCAACTCCGCAAAGCTCCTGGCCATCGAATACAACCGACGAATGGAACTCCAAGCTGACTGCTTCAGCGGGCTGTGGATCAACTCCGTGGGCCAAGCCTCCCAGCTGAGCGCTGCGGATGTGGAAGACATCAAGAAGATCGCGGCTGCGGTGGGCTCTGCCGAACCTGACCCGGAGGACAACCATGGCGCTTCGTCGTCCCGGATGGCCTGGGTCACCGCCGGCATGGGCAGCTCCCAGGTCGGCACCTGCAACAGCTACGTTGCCCCCGCCAATGAGGTTCGCTGAAAGCAGGCTGCAATAGTCCCTGTCCAAGCACTGGGTAATAACGAGTGTGGTGCACCCCTTGGCTGGGACACTAGTCTTTCGACGTGACGCAGAACTGGGGTGCGCCCATCCCGGGCCAGCAATGGCCGGGGAACCAGGGCTGGAATAGGCAACCGACTGCCTGGGGCGCTCCGCCTGCGCCCGGAATGCCACCCCAGCAGCCCACGCCCGCCTACCAGTACGCGCAGTTCCTCAATCCTCCGCCGACGCAGGCCCCAGGTTTCCCGCCTGGATACGGCCAGCCCCCCTACGGCGTTCCCGGCGTCTTCCCACAGCCGCCCAAGCCCCGCAAGAACCCACTGCTGGCGGTCATCGGCGGTGGTGTGTTCGTGCTGATTCTCGGCTTCTTCCTGATCGCTCTGGTGAACTATTTGAATGGCGGGGGCGGTGGCGGCGGCAACGACCCCACCTACCACCAGGTGAACAACGTGCCGGCCCCCGACTACAACCCGCCAGCTATCCCAATTCCTAAGACCTACGAGCAGGCCACTAATTGGCTGCGCCAGAACCCGATCTACAACCAATCGGTTCCGGTGCCCACCAACTGCACCGTGGCCCACGTCGATCCCACCACGGCCAGCAACGCCGAGTTGGAGGAACACCTCGGTCAGCTCACCGCCTGCCTCTGGGGAGTCTGGGAGGGCCCGATGACTGAGGCTGGGTTCAAGCTGCCCCGACCGCCAGCAACCGTTTACAGTGCCAAGATCACCACGCCGTGTGGTGAGGCCGACACCGGCAATGCCTTCTACTGCGCCGCCGACCAACACATCTACTACGCCTCGGATCTGCCTCGCATCCTGCCGACCAAGATCCGCACCAAACCCTTCGTCACCGACGCGGTGATGGCTCATGAGTTTGGTCACGCCCTTCAGGCCCGCACCGGCATCCTGGTCGCTGGCAACGCCTGGGAGCAGAAGAGCACTAAGGCCGATGCGCGCGTCTTCTCCCGCCGCCTTGAAGTACAAGCCGACTGCATGGCTGGCATGTGGGTGAACGCGGTGTCGAAGGCGTCGAACGTAACCGATGCCGATATCGACAACCTGAAGTTCCTGTTCAACAGCATCGGCGATGACGTCCTCACCGGGAAGCCCAACTACGACGGCGACCACGGCCTGGGCAAGAACCGCCAAGCCTGGGCGACTATCGGTCTCGACAACAGCCAAATCGGCAAGTGCAACACCTATGTCGCCCCGGCCAGCGAGGTGCGCTGATCAAGGACGGGCTTCGACCCTTCGACAAGCTCAGGACAGGCAGGCTCAGCCAACTTAAGCTCAGTTCCCTGAGCTTGTCGAAGGGTCAAGGGGTCATCGGGCTTCGACAGGCTCAGCCAACTTGGACTCAGTCCGCTTGAACCAAGGCGACCGCGATTGCGGCCAGGCCTTCGCCTCGCCCGGTCAAACCGAGGCCATCGGTAGTGGTGGCCGAAAGGCTCACCGGCGCACCAACTGCGGCCGACAGCACTGCCTCGGCCTCCCGGCGCCGAGCCGCCAAGTGCGGACGCTGCCCGATCAACTGCACTGACACGTTCACGACCGAGAAGCCTGCTTGGCCCAGGCGGGCCACGGTCTCGGTGAGGAAGGTGACTCCGTTGGCCCCGGCCCAGGCGGGGTCGTCGGTGCCGAAGTTGCCGCCAATATCGCCCAGCCCGGCCGCCGACAGCAGCGCATCGACGGCCGCATGGGCAGCAACATCACCGTCGGAATGGCCCGTTAGCCCAGCTGGCTCGTCGGGAAACTCCAGGCCCGCAACCCACAGCGGGACGCCGGGGGCGTAGGCGTGAACGTCAGTACCGACCCCGATCCGCAGGTTCACACCCGGCTCCTGGCAATCGCTTCGGCCAAAACCAGATCAGCCGGCTCAGTCACCTTCAACGCCTCCCGCGATCCTTCCACCAGCACCACCGCTTGCCCGATGGCTTCGACCGCGGTGGCGTCATCGCTCACTTCGAGGCCGGCCTGGTCTGCGTGGGCCAAGGCGGCCTCCAGCACGGTGCGCTTGAAACCCTGGGGCGTTTGGACGGCTCGCAGCGAGGATCGGTCCACGACCACCGAGCCGCCAGCTTCATCGACGCTGCGGACCGAATCGACTACTGCCACCACTGGCACGCAGCCGACGGCACCAGCTCTGAGTGCTTCGATCACCCGCGCCACCACCGCACCGGGCACCAAAGCGCGCGCCGCGTCGTGGACCAGGACGTATTCGCAGACGGCAAGCAACGGATCGCCGGCAATAGCGTCCAGACCGGCGCGAACCGAGTCCTGACGCCGGGCGCCGCCGAAAACGTAGCCAGCGGGAATTGGGGAATCGGCCAAGGCAGTTTCGAAAGCCGCCTGCTCACCGGGGGCGATCACCACGACTGCGCGATCAACACCACCGGCGGCCAGACCGTCCAGGCTGTGTCTCACCAGGGAACGCCCAGCGACATCACGAAGTGCTTTGGGTGGTCCGTCACCGAGTCGGACGCCAGCTCCCGCTGCGACCACGACGGCCACGACTGGCTGGGTCGGCTCCATTGGTGGGCGCTGCCTCAGGAGGCGAGCACCTCGTCGAGCAAAACCTCAGCGCGGTCTTCCTCGACTTTTTCGGCCAACGCCAGCTCCGAGACCAGGATCTGACGGGCTTTGGCGAGCATCCGCTTTTCGCCAGCCGACAGGCCACGCTCGCGCTCGCGACGCCACAGGTCGCGGACGACCTCGGCAACCTTGAGTACGTTGCCAGAGTGCAACTTCTCCAGGTTGGCCTTGTAGCGACGCGACCAGTTGGTGGGCTCTTCGGCATGAGGTGCGCGCAGGACGCCGAACACTCGCTCTAGGCCAGCGGCGTCAACAACATCACGCACACCGACGAGATCGAGGTTGCAGGCTGGCACTCGAACTACCAGATCATTCTGGCCGACGATACGCAGGACGAGATAGAGCTTGTCTTCGCCTTTGATCGTTCGGGTTTCGAGGGCTTCGATGACTGCTGCGCCATGATTGGGGTAGACCACGGTCTCACCGATTGTGAACGTCATAACAGCGTTTACCACCTTTCCCGACTGCTCACTCTACCACAGCAGAGCCCCCAGATTCCACATCGCACCTAGCCAGGGCGACTTTTGGGTCTTGACAAACAACAGGGGTTGTGCCTGAGATTGGCCCGAATTGGTGAATGCCCTGACCAACGCCACTAACGTTGTTTTCGGGACGGAATCCCCGCGCGCCCGACCTGGATCAGCCGTAGGTGACCTCGTCAGAGAACAACCCCGACACACTTTCGCCGCAGTTGATCCGGTGCACCACCTCAGCGAACAACGGTGCCACTGACACCGTGGTGAGCCTATTCAGCCCGGCTGGCGGCGGGACGGTATTGGTGGTGACGATCTCGGTGATATCGGGCACCGCATTCAGCCGCTCGACGGCCTTGCCGGAAAACAGTCCGTGGGTGCAGGCCACCGAGATGGTCTTGACGTTGTAGCCGCGGACGGTGTCGATCAGCTCCACCACCGAGCCGGCGGTGGCGATCTCGTCGTCGAGGATGATCACGTCCTTGCCGCCAACTTTGCCGACGATGGTGTCGATGACCACCTTGTCATCGGCCAGTCGCCGCTTCGAGCCGGCGGCCATCCCCACCCCGAGCATTCGGGCGAACTGGTTGGCCTCCTTGGCGTTTCCGAAGTCGGGCGAGACCACCACGGTGTTGCTCAGGTCACGGCTACGGAAGTGCTCTGCCAACACCGGCAGCGCGGTGAGGTGGTCGACGGGCATCGAGAAGAAGCCGTGCACCTGCTTGGCGTGCAAAGCCATGGTGAGCACGCGCTGGGCACCTGCGGTGTGAATGAGGTCGGCCACCAGTCGGCCGCCGATGCTGATGCGCGGGGCGTCCTTCTTGTCCGAGCGGGCGTAGGCGTAATGCGGCATCACCACTGTGACGTGAGCGGCCGAGGCGCCGCGGGCCGCGTCCACCATCATCAGCAGCTCCATCAGGTTCTCCTGGGTGGGCGGCACCAGTGGCTGGACGATGTAGACGTCCCGCTGGCGGCAGTTGGCCCGCAGTTGAACCTGCAGACAATCGTTGGAGAACCGGGAAAGTCTCGACGGCGACAGCTCCACCCCGAGGATTTGGCACATCTCCTCGGCAAAGGCCTGGTGGGCGTGGCCGGAAAACACGGTGATATCCGTCACGGCCGGTAACCATAGCTGTAAACCGTGGGATTCCCCAGCCAGCCGGGTGGCGCGAGACGGCTTGCGGGGCAGCTCCGAACCGTGCCGAGCACGACAAACACCACTGACCGTGGACGAGTGGCCGCGGGCCGGGGGGCGCCTGCGACCACTCGTCGATCAGGGGGTGGGGACGGTCAGCTCACGCCAACGCTTCTACCTTCTTCGCTGGCCAGATGGTCTTGGCAGAAACCACCAACGCCGTGGAGACCACCACTCCGATGGCCAGGCTGATCAGGAATCCGAAGATCGCGGCTGGCAGGGGCTGGAAGGCAAACATCACGAAGATGCCGCCATGCGGTGCTCGCAGCCCGACGCCCAGCGCCATGCTCAGCGCACCGGTGACCGCGCCGCCAACCATCATCGAGGGGATGACCCGCAGCGGGTCGGCCGCTGCGAATGGGATCGCACCTTCGGAGATGAAGGACGCGCCCAGCAGCCAAGCGGCAGCGCCGTTTTCGCGCTCCACCTGGGTGAACAGCTTCTTGCGGATCACCGTTGCCAGCGCCATGGCCAGCGGTGGCACCATGCCGGCGGCCATCACTGCGGCCATCACCTGGAAGTTGGCCGTCGTGCCAGCTGACAGCCCAGCGGTTGCGAAGAGGTAGGCAGCCTTGTTCACCGGTCCACCGAGGTCGAAGCACATCATCAAGCCGAGCACTACGCCCAGCACGATCGCCGAGCCGCCCGACATGCCCATCAGCCCGTCCTGCATGGACTTGGTCAGGCTGGCCAAGGGCTGGCCGAGGAGGAAGTACATCAGGCCGCCGGTGATTGCCGTCGCGATTAGCGGAATGATCACCACTGGCATCAGACCAGCCAACCAACGAGGGGCTTTGAAGCTGGCGATCCAGGCCGCCAACAGACCAGCCACCAGGCCGGTCACCAGGCCACCAAGGAAGCCCGCGCCGAGGGTGACCGAAATCGCGCCACCCACGAATCCCGGGGCGATACCGGGACGGCCGGCCAACGCGTAGGCGATATAGCCGCTCAAGGCTGGCACCAGGAAGCCGAAGGCTGCCCCGCCGATGGCGAACAACACTGCACCCAGATACATCGCGAAACCGGCCGGCATGCTCGCCAGGGTGGAGTTGGCCAACACCAGCGCCCCGATCGAGCTCTTGGCAGTGATCCCTGCCTGGCAGGCATCGGAGTTGAGCCAGGCCAGGTCGGCGCAGGTTCGAGCTCCGTTGACACCGGGTACCAAAGCGATATCGAACCCGCCCAGCAGGAAGCCCAGGGCGATCAGCAGACCACCAGCGGCCACGAAGGGAATCATGTAGGAGACGCCAGTCATCAGCGCCTGCTGAATGCGGCGGCCCCAGCCTAGGCTCGCGCCACCAGCGGCCGAGGCGCTCTGGCTGGCGTCGGCGGCGGCACCGGCCACGCGCCGGGCCTTGGGATCTTCAGCCGCGACCAGGGCTTCGGCCACCATCTTCTGTGGTTCGTTGATCGCCCGCTTCACGCTGCCTTCAATCACTGGCAGCCCCGCGAAACGCTCCCGGTCACGTACCGGCAGGTCGGTGGCGAAGATGGCCGCATCAGCGGCCGCGATCATCTCTGGGGCCAGCCAGTCGATCCGTCCCGACCCCTGCGGCTCGACGTGGATCTCTACCCCGGCTGCCTTGGCGGCCTGTTCCAGGCCGTCGGCGGCCATGAAGGTGTGGGCGATACCGGTCGGGCAGGCGGTGACTGCCACGATCACCGGGACCTTTGCCCCACCCGCGGCGACGACCGGGGTGCTAGCCGGCGCAGCAACTTCCTCAGTGCGGGTTGCCTGGTCGACCAGCTCGACAATCTGGGCAGCTGTGGTGGCGCTGCGCAGCGCAGCAGTGAACTCGGCTCGCATCAATGAGCGGGCCAGCATGGCCAACAACTCCAGATGCGCATCATCAGAGCCCTCGCCGGCAGCGATCATGAAGGCCACATCGGCCGGGCCGTCGGCAGCCCCGAAATCGACCGGCGGCTTGAGCCTGACGAAGGCCAGCGAGTTGGTGGTCACCGCAGCCGAGCGGCAGTGCGGAATGGCGATGCCGCCACCCAGTCCAGTGGCCATCTTTTCTTCGCGAGCCAATGCGTCGGCGGCCAACCCGGCCGCGTCGGCGCGACCCGTGTGACCGATGAGCGCCGCCATCGCGGTAATCACCTCAGTCTTGGTGGTACCCAGGTCGGCATCGAGTGCGACCAGATCGGTAGTAATCAATGGTGCGGGCTGTTGGGACATCATCGTTCCTAACTGGTGGGGTTGGGCGGGCTTCAGGTCGCGGGCAGGGCGATGACCTTGACCTGTTCGGTGTGGAGCTGTTCGGGTTTGGGAAGTTGAGTGCCGGCCAGCGAAGCTGCTGCCGAGCCGTAGGCCACCGCCAGGCGCAGCCGATCGGCTGGCGGCAGGCCGCGAGTTTCGGCGAGCACGTAGCCGGCCACTGCAGAATCACCGGCCCCAACCGTGCTGCGAACCACGATCGGGGGTGGGATGGCCTGCCAGGCGCCAGCGGCGGTGACCAGTACCGCACCGGCTGCCCCCAAGGTGACCAGGACGGCGCCGACGCCGTCGGCCACCAGCGACCGAGCGGCCAAAACTGTCGCGCTCGGATCACCGGCAGCAGCGGCAGCCTCCAGCGCCTCGGGGTCGGCGCCGGTGAGCTGGGCGAGCTCTTCGGAGTTGGGCTTAATCAGATCGGGAGCGGCGGCAGGGAAGGCAGCGGCCAGGGCGAGCAGCGGTGCATCGGAGGTGTCCACGGCGATCCGGCAGCCCCACGGCCGCAGCGCCTGGACCAGGTCGGCATACCAGCTGGCCGGCACTCCGGGCGGCAGCGACCCGGAGAGCACCACCCAGTCGGCCCGCTCAGCTTCGAGCACCAGCAGCCGAGCCAGCGCCTCAACGGTGGCCGGGCTCGGCGTCGGGCCGGGTTCGTTGATCTTGGTGGTGGTGCCGTCGGGCTCGGTGAGGGTGAGGTTGGTGCGCACCTGTCCGAGCAGCGGCACCGTCCGGTAGGGCAGCATGAGTTCGTCCAGCCCACGAAGGATCGGATCGCCGGGGTCGGCCGGCAACACCGCCCGCAACGGGTGGCCCGCGTAGTGGACGACCCGAGCGACGTTGATGCCTTTGCCGCCGGGCTCCACGGTGACGGCTCCAGCGCGATGCACTTCGCCACGGGTCAGCCCCCGATCCAACGGGACGGTCCGGTCCAGCGACGGGTTGGCGGTCAGGGTGACGATCATGCGACTACCACCTCTAGCCCGGCATTGAGCAGATCGACTCGATCATCATCGGGCAAGCCGGCATCGGTGATCAGCACGTCCACCTGACCAAGAGCGGCGAAGCTCACCAGCAGTTCGGCGCCGACTTTAGAGCTGTCGGCCAGCACGACCACCCGAGCAGCACAGCGCACCATTGCTTCCTTGACGGCCGCCTCTTCGGCGTCCGGGGTGGACAGACCGTGGCGAACTGAGATCCCGTTGGCGCCGACGAAGGCAACATCGCAGCGCAGCTTGGCCAGCCTCGCGACGGCTTCGGCACCAACGGTGGCGCCGGTGATGCCACGCACCCGGCCACCGAGGAGTTGGACGCTGATCGCGTTCGCGGCCAGCTGGCTGGCAATGGGCAGCGAGTTGGTCACCAGGGTCTTGAGGGCCCCCGGGTGCAGCAGGGTGGCCATTCGTCCTGTGGTGGTGCCAGCGTCCAGCAGCACCGAGCCATTGGCTCCAGGAAGGTAGGCCTGCGCCGCTTCGGCGATTCGCGCCTTCTGGGCGGCGTTGGTCGGCTCGCGCTCGGCCAGTCCGGCTTCCAGTAGCGCCACGTTTTCGGCCACCACGGCACCGCCATGAACGCGCCGCAGGATGCCGCGCTGATCCAGAACGTCCAGATCGCGACGGATGGTCTCGGTGGTGACTGAGAACTGCTCGGCCAGGTCAGCGACTACTACTCGCTCCTGATGCAGGGCGAGGTTGACGATGGTGCGTTGCCGCTCCTCTGCGTACATGAGGCCCTCCGACCGACTCCAATGTGGGTATGTATTGGTTTACCCCGTTTTGGTTGGGTTTGCAAGAGGTTTGGCTGTACGAAGTGTGGCAATGTGTTGTTTTACCTGGACGGATGTTGGTTTCGGGGTCTCCGATCCCCTCAGCCAGGCGTGATGCTCAGTTGTTGAACTTGTAACCCAGGCCACGCACGGTGACCAGCATCACCGGGTTAGCCGGGTCTTCTTCCAGCTTCGCCCGCAGTCGCTTGACGTGAACGTCGAGGGTCTTGGTATCACCGACGTAGTCCGGCCCCCACACCCGATCTATCAATTGGCTGCGGGTCAGCACCCGGCCGGAGTTGCGCAGCAGCAGCTCGAGCAGTTCGAACTCCTTCAGCGCCAACTGCACCGGCTTGCCCCGGACGCTCAGCTCGTGGCGGTCGGTATCCATCCGCACCCCAGCTGCCTCGATCACATCAGTGATCAACTCAATGTCCTGGCCGCGGCGCAGCACAGCCCGAATCCGGGCGAGCAGCTCGCGATGGCTGAACGGCTTGGTCACGTAGTCGTCGGCGCCGAGCTCAAGGCCAACGACCTTGTCGATCTCGGAGTCACGCGCGGTGACCATGATGATGCCGACGTTGCCGCGAGCCCGAAGCTGCTTGCACACCTCAGTGCCCGACATCCCGGGCATCATCAGATCGAGCAGGACGATGTCAGCCCCAGCCCGGTCATAGGCGGTGAGGCCGGCGGCACCGTCGGGCGCGGCCGCTACCTCGAAGCCCTCTTTGGCTAGCAGGAAGGACAGCGACTCGCGGTAGCTCTCCTCGTCCTCAATGATCAGGACTTTAGTCATTCAGATCCCCCTTCTATGCTCTGCGGGAGCCGCAAAGTGAAGGTCGATCCACGACCGACCCGGCTCCAAACCGTCACCTCGCCACCATGGGCGACTGCGACGTGTTTCACGATCGACAACCCCAGACCAGTGCCGCCGCTGGCGCGGCTGCGGTCGGCGTTCACTCGGAAGAAGCGCTCGAAAATGCGCTTCTGGTCTTCGGTGCTGATGCCGATGCCATTGTCGGAGACCCTGATCTCGACCCGGCCGTCGTCTGCCAGCCCGCTGGTCACCGCGACCCGAGCCCCTGGCTCGGAGTAAGCGACCGCGTTCTGGACCAGGTTGGTCACTGCGGTCTCCAGCTCCTCAGCATCCCCGATCACTATCAGGTCCGGTTCGGCCTGCACCGAAATGGAGATGCTCCCGGCCTCGGCGATCTCGGCACAGCGGGCCACCGCCGCTTCCATCACCTGGGTCACTTCCACCTCGTGGGCGTCCAGCAACGGATCGACAGCCTGCAGTCGCGACAACGCGATGATCTGCGAAACCAACTCGTTCAGGCGCCGGGTTTCCTTGGTGAGCTTCCCCAAGAACAGGTGGACGGCCTCGGGATCGCCGGCCGCACTGTCAGCAGCCTCAGCGAGCAGCCCGATCGCCCCGATCGGCGTCTTCAGCTCATGGCTAATGTTGGCCACGAAGTCACGGCGAGTCTCGCTGAACCGGAGGTCCTCGGAGCGGTCCTCACCGACAATCACGGCCGCACCATTACTCAGTGGCACGGCCCGCACCGCCAGCTGCATCGGTTCACCGGAGGCACCGACCAGCCGCAGGTCACATTCCATGGTCCGCTTGGCCTTGCGGGCATCAGCCAGCAGATCGCTGACTTCAGCCGGGTAGAGCGATGAACCGCGCGCCATGCCCAGCTTGCGGGCGAAAGCGGAGGCGGCCAACACGAAGTCGGCCTCGGATACGACGACGACAGCGGCTCGCAGCGGTGCCAGGATCTCGCCGAGATGGTGCCGGTTCACGATCTGGCCCCGAACTTTGCGGGCGGCCCGCTGGATCACCATCCAAACCACCGCGGCGCCCAGCGCGGCGCCCAGCACAAAGCCCAGCAGGGCCCAGGCGAACGGCGTCATGACTTGGAGTCTAGGGCCGCAAATCTGGCCGGACGCGACCAAATCGGGTGGTTCGGTCAGGTCTTGGCCTAACTTTCACCGACTGCTCACCTGTCGTTGGGCTGTCGTCCGACTCTCCTGGGCGCTGGCTATCTACCCTTGAGACACGGGACAATTGCGCCGTCAGTCGATGGTGCAGCCGGACGGGAAGAAGCAGATGCGCGACAACTACCGCGAGAGCCTTGAAAGCGTAGTAACCGACCTGGTCGAAATGACCGGCCTGGTACAGGTGGCCGTTCAGGACGCCACCACTGCGTTGTTGGGGGCCGATCTGGCCACTGCAGAGAAAGTCATCTCGGCTGATGTCGAGATAGACCGGCGCCACGACGATCTCGAAGCCCGCTGTTTCTCGCTGTTGGCCCGACAGGCCCCGGTGGCCGGTGAACTGCGCACGATCGTGGCGGCCATGCGAATGATCGCCGACCTGGCCCGGATGGGAGATCTGGCCGCCCACGTGGCCAAGATTGCCCGCCTGCGCTACCCAGAGCATGCCGTCCCCGAACCGCTGGTGCCCAACTTCACCTTGATGGCCCGAGTGGCGCAGGAGATGGTGACCACTGCCGGGCGCTCGCTGCACGAACGCAACGCCCACGATGCTGGCCGACTGGCCGACAGCGACGAAGAAATGGACGAGCTGCGCAAGAGCCAGTTCCGGGTGATCCTCAGCTCAGAGTGGAACCACTCGGTGGAAGCCGCCGTCGACGTGGCCCTGCTCGGCCGCTACTACGAGCGGATCGCCGATCACGCCGTCATCATGGCTGCCCGGGTGATCTACGTGATCACCGGCCTGTTGCCCGAAGGCGAGAACTGGCCGGTCGCCTGAGGCACCCCGCAGCCCACTGAGGCTTCGACAAGCTCAGCCAACTTGGTGCTTAGTTCCCTGAGCTCGTCGAAGGGCCAACCAGCTGTGGCTACTTCTTGCCCTGGTTCTTGACTGCTTCGATCGCGGCCGCAGCAGCTGCCGGATCGAGGTAGCGGCCACCCCGGGTCACCGGACGCAGGTCATCGTCCAGTTCGTAGAGCAGCGGGATGCCCGTGGGAATGTTGAGCCCGGCGATGTCGGCGTCACTGATGCCGTCCAGGTGCTTCACCAAAGCGCGCAGCGAGTTGCCGTGGGCTACCACCAAAGTCACCTTGCCCAGGCGCAAATCGGGCACGATCGCGTCGTACCAGTAGGGCAGCATGCGCACGACGACATCGGCCAGGCATTCGGTCAGCGGACGGGCCTCGCTGGGCAACTCGGCATAACGCGGGTCGTTGAACTGGCTGAACTCATCATCAGTGGCAATCGCCGGCGGCGGCGTGTCGTAGGAGCGGCGCCACAGCATGAACTGCTCATCGCCGTAGGCCGCCAGGGTCTGCGCCTTGTTCTTGCCCTGCAGCGCACCGTAGTGGCGCTCGTTCAACCGCCAGGAGCGCTTGACATCGATCCAATGCCGATCGCAGCCGTCCAGGGCCAGATAGGCGGTGTGAATGGCCCGACGCAGCAGCGAGGTGTGCACCACATCTGGCAGCAAGCCCTCGGCTTTGAGTAGCTCAGCTCCCCGTTCGGCCTCAGCGACACCCTTGGCGTTGATGTCGACATCCACCCAGCCGGTGAACTGATTCAGGGCGTTCCATTCGCTCTCGCCATGACGGAGCAGAATCAGCGTTGAAGTCATGGCGCCAGCTTATCGGCGATGGTCCGCACCGGTGGCTGGGTGCCCGGCCCTGAGAGAATGCTCACCATGAGCGAACGTGGAGTAGCAGTCGTCACCGGAGCCAGCAGTGGGATCGGAGCCGCCACCGCGCGCCAGCTGGCCGCTGACGGCTTCGAGGTGATCTGCGCGGCCCGCCGAGCCGAGCGCGTGCAGGCGCTGGCGGCCGAGATCGGCGGCCGGGCCGTGGCCTGCGACATCACCGTCCAAGCCGATGTGGACGCCTTGACCGCGGCCGTGGGTGCCGAGCTCGCCGTGCTGGTGAACAACGCCGGTGGCGCCATCGGCCTGGAGCCGGTGTCGGCCGCCGATCTGGACGCCTGGGAACAGATGTATGCGGTGAACGTCCTCGGCACCGAGCGGGTCACCCGAGCCTTGCTGCCAGCGTTGATCGCGGCACGTGGCGCAGTGGTGTTCGTCACCTCGACGGCAGCTGATGCCGCCTACGAGGGCGGTGCGGGCTATTGCGGGGTGAAAGCGGCCGAGCGGATGATCGCTGGCTCTTTGCGGTTGGAGTTCTATGACCAGCCAGTGCGAATCACCGAGATCAGCCCCGGCATGGTGGCCACTGAAGAGTTCAGCCTGACCCGCTTCGGCGGTGACCAGGCCAAGGCCGAGGCCGTCTACGCCGGGGTGCCCGACCCCCTTCAGGCCGCGGACGTAGCCGAGGCGATCGCCTGGATGGCGACTCGGCCCGCGCATGTGAACATCGACCGCCTGGTCATCCGTCCGGTAGCCCAGGCAGCCAACCACAAGGTGTTTCGCCGCAGCGAGTAGGCGCCCAAGCCGTGCCTTGCGGTCAGGACGGCGCCAAGGTGAGGATCTGCGGCCCATCCTCGGTCAGCGCAATGGTGTGTTCGGTGTGCGCGGTCCGGCTGCCGGTGCAGCTGCGCAGCGTCCAGCCGTCGTCGTCGACGATCAGGGTGTCGGTATCGGCCATCACCCACGGCTCGATCGCTAGCAGCAGGCCCGGGCGCAACCGGTAGCCCCGACCGGGGCGGCCGTTGTTGGGAATGTGCGGATCCTGATGCATGGTGGTGCCCACGCCGTGCCCGCCGAAGTCGGTGTTCACCAGGTAGCCGGCCCCAGTGAGCACCTGACCGATCGCTGCGGAGATATCGCCAGTGTGGGTGCCTTGGCCAGCGGCGGCAATGCCGGCCGCCAACGCCTGCTCAGTGGCCTCGATCATGGCCAGGTCGGCCGCCGCCGCTGAGTTGCCAACTACGAAACTGATGGCCGCATCGGCGACCAGCCCGTCCACGCTGACCGCGAAATCGAGGCTGAGTAGGTCACCGTCGCTGAGCACATAGTCGTGGGGTAGGCCATGCAGCACCGCATCGTTGACTGAAGTGCAGATCACCTTGCCGAAGGGTCCTCGGCCAAAGGCCGGCGCGTAGTCGTAGTAGCAGGAAACCGCACCAACCTTGGTAATCAGCTCTGCGGCCCAGCCATCGATTTCGAGCAGGTTGGTGCCCGGCTCGGTGCGTCGCCGCAACTCGGCCAGGGTCGCCCCGACGAACTCCCCCGCCGGACGCGCCGCAGCCAACTGGCGGGCACTCAACACCTCGATCATCGAACCTCTTCCATCCGCCTACGTCTGCCTCGCCAGTCAACAACCTCAGCTCCCCCCAGGCAATCTGGCAACCTACCCAACTGGCCAAAGTTGGCCCGTCCCCGCCCCCACCAGTTCCCTGAGCTTGTCGAAGGGTCAAACTGCAAACTCTTCGAACCGCGGTCAACGCTGACCCAGGAGCGGTGGGAGGACACCGTCGCGTTCGTAATCGGCCAGCATCGCCAGTCGGCGCTGGTGCCGAGGGTCCGCGCTGAAGGGCGTGCCCAAGAAGATCTCTACTAGCTCGCTGGCGTACTCGACGGTGTGCATTCGTGCGCCGATGGCGATCACATTGGCATCGTTGTGGGCTCGAGCAAGTTGGGCGGTCTGCTCTGACCAGACGAGCGCGGCCCTGATGCCGCGCACTCTGTTGGCGGCGAGTTGCTCACCATTTCCGGAGCCGCCGAGCACTATCCCCAGGGACGGTTCGCCCGCCTCACGGTCGGCAGCTACCCCTTCGGCGACGCGCAGACAGTAAGTCGGATAGTCATCCTCAGGCTGATAGCTCCTCGGTCCGTGATCGACCACAAGGACGTCCCGGCTGGCCAGCACCTGACGCAGGTGCTCCTTCAACTCGAAACCAGCATGGTCGCTGCCTAGGTGAATCCGCATCTGGCAAGTGTGGCAAACCCGCCAGCCATTGGCGCCAGCATCACTACCCAGGCGCCATCGGCTTCGACGGGCTCAGCCAACTACAAGTTCCCTGAGCTCGCCTGTCCTGAGCCTGTCGAAGGGTCGAAGGGTCGAAGGGTTAGTCGAGTTCGACCAAGCCTTCGCCTGCCTGCACGGGAGTGCCCTTCTCGACCAGAATCCGGGACACGGTGCCGTCCTTGGGGGCGGTGATTTCGGTTTCCATCTTCATCGCCTCCAGCACCAACAGCACCTCCCCGGCCTTGATCTCTTGGCCTTCTTCGACCAACACCCTGGCCACCGAGCCGGCCAACGGCGCGGTCACCGCATTGGCCGAAGCACCACTCATTGAGGCGGTAGTCGGAACCACCGGAGCTGAACCGGTGCCACCGATGACGATGGTGCCGAGCTGAACGTCGGGCTCTTCAACTTCGACGTCGATGTCGTAGTTGACCCCGTTGACAGTCACTTTCAGTTTCATTGGGCTTTCCTTTCACGCTCTCAGCGCGTGTACAGCGGGTGGTGGGCGTGTTGGGAGCGCCGGGTGCTCGCGGCCCAGTTCCGGCCAGTGGTGAAGTGCCGCTGGCGGCGCTTGGCCCGATGACCGAGGTAGGCGGCCACGGCGGCCGCAATGGCCACCATGGTCTCCTCGGGCACATCTTGATTGAGCACCTCGATGCGCTTGATCCTGGTCTCCAGCCCGTCCACCTTCTCGGTCAGGGCCTTCACCAACTCAAGCAACTGCTCGTCTGTGGCTGACATCGTGGCTCCTTAGACCGGTCCGAGTCCGTGCTTCTTGCTCGGACGCAGCTCGCGCTTGTTGGCAAAGGTCTCCAAGGCCATCGCCACCGCTCGCCGAGTGTCGCCGGGATCGATGATCTCGTCGACCAGGCCGCGGGAGGCGGCCATGAACGGCGTGGCGAAGGTGTCGCGATATTCGGCCACCAACTCGGCCCGGCGGGCTTCGGGATCCTCAGCCGCGGCGATCTCCTTGCGGAAGACCACCGCCGCGGCACCCTCAGCCCCCATGACCGCGATCTCGGCGGTCGGCCAGGCGAACACCCGGTCAGCACCCAGATCCTTGGCCGCCATCGCCAGGTACGAGCCGCCGTAGGCCTTGCGCAACACCACCGTGATCTTGGGCACCGTGGCCGCCGAGTAGGCGTAAAGCATCTTCGCGCCGTGGCGGATGATGCCGCCGTACTCCTGAGCAACGCCGGGCAGATATCCGGGCACGTCCACCAGGGTGAGGATCGGAATGTTGAAGGCGTTGCAGAACCGGATGAACTTGCTGCCCTTATCGGAGGCGTTGATGTCGAGCACGCCGGCCAGCGAGTTCGGCTGGTTGGCGACAATGCCGATGCTGCGACCATTGATCCGGGCGAACCCGACCACGATGTTGGTGGCGTAACCGGCCTGAACTTCAAGGAAGTCGGCGTAGTCGACCATTCGCCCGATGACCTCGCGGACGTCGTAACCGGCCTTGCCGTCGACCGGGACGATCTCGCCGATCTCCTCGTCGTAGTCCAGGCTGTATTCACCTTCGACCAGCGGGGCATCCTCAGTGTTGTTCTGCGGCAGGAAACTGAGCAGCTTCTTGGCCAGCAGGATCGCCTGCTCGTCATCGTCGGCGACGAAGCTGTTCACCCCGGAGACTGCCATGTGAGTGTCGGCGCCGCCGAGCTGATCCTGGGTGACGTCCTCACCGGTGACCTGCTTGATCACATTCGGCCCAGTGATGAACATGTGGGCCTTGCGGGTCTGAATGATGAAGTCGGTCAATGCTGGGGAGTAGACCGCCCCACCGGCACAGGGGCCAGCGATGATCGAGATCTGGGGCACTACACCCGAAAGCAGGACGTTGGCGTAGAACACCCGCCCGTAGCCGGACAGCGAGTCGATGCCTTCCTGCACCCGGGCGCCGCCGGAATCGTTGAAGAAGACGAAGGGGGTGCCGTTCTCCAACGCCGCCTTCATCATCGACACGACTTTGTCGTTATGGGTCTCGCCGGCCGAGCCGCCCATCACCGAGAAGTCCTGACTGGCCACATGCACCGGGCGACCCAACACCGAGCCGGTACCGGTGATCACCCCGTCGGCTGGCATCACTGCGGTGTCCATCCCGAAAGTGACGGTGCGATTGCGGCGGAACAGGCCAACCTCGGCGAAGCTCTCCGGATCGAGCAGCGCGTCCAAGCGCTCCCGGGCCGTCAGCTTGCCTTGCTCGCGCTGCTTGGCCAGCCGAGCCTCGCCGCCACCTAGGCGAGCCTTCTCCTGGGCAGCTCGCAGGGCTGCGGTGCGCTTCTTCATTGACTCTGGTTTCTTAGTCATCTTCAACTCACCTCACGCCATCTCGACCGAGACGCTGTGTTCGCGTCCGCCAAGAGAGACCTTGTATTTGATTGGGCCGCGCACCGCATTCGCCGACCCACTAGCAGCGTCCGCCTCGGCCTTGAGCTGCTCGGCGGTCTTGCCGACATTCTTCGGTCCCTCATCTCGAGTGCTGAAGAAGCCGGGAGCGACCCCGGGGAACATGGCGTAGGTGAGCACGTCCTCATCGGTTCCGTCGGCACCAGGTAGGGCGGTCGCCTCGGAGACCAGCTTGTCCCATTCCGGTGGGATCAGATCGGCCGGACGAACCGTGATCGGCTCCTTCTTGGCCTGGGCCTGGGCAATCGCGACGACCTCAGGGTTACGCTCGCCGATGCACTCGCCGTAGTAGCCGAGCATCAGGTCGGCGAACTCGCCGGTCATCACCTTGTACTTGCCCATCAGCACGTTGAAGACGGCCTGGGTACCCACGATCTGGCTGGACGGGGTGACCAGCGGCGGGTGACCAGCGTCGGCCTTGACCAGCGGCACTTCCTCCATGACCTCTTTGATCCGGTCGCCAGCCCCCTGGGCCTTCAGCTGGCTCTCCATGTTGGAGAGCATGCCGCCGGGGATCTGGCTGGAGAAGATGTCGGTGTCGACCAGGGTCGCCGACTCAAAGGCCGCATATTTGGGGCGAACCTTGGCGAAGTGGTCGCGGATCTTGATCAGCCGATCAGCGTCGAGGTTCGTGGTGTAGGGAGTACCTTCCAGCATCGCCACCAAGGACTCGGTCGGGTTGTGGCCCGGGCCGAGCGACATCGAGCTGATCGCGGTGTCGACCACATCAGCACCGGCTTCGATCGCCTTCATCAGCGAGACCAGGGTCACACCGGTGGTCGCGTGGCAGTGGACGTTGATCTGGACGTCTTCGCCGTAGGTTTCTTTGATGCCGCGGACGATGTCATAGGCCGGCTGTGGCTGCAGCAGTGCAGCCATGTCCTTCAGCGCGATCGACTCAGCGCCCATGTCGAGCAGCTGGCCGGCGAGCTTCACGTAGCCCTCCACGGTATGCAGCGGGGAGATGGTGTAGCAGATGGTGCCCTGGGCATGCTTGCCGGTCGCCTTGACCGCCTGCATCGCCTGGGCCATGTTGCGTGGGTCGTTCAACGCGTCGAAGACGCGGAAGACGTCCATGCCGTTCTCGGCCGACTTGTCCACGAAACGCCGGACGACGTCGTCCTCGTAGTGGCGGTAGCCGAGCAGATTCTGACCGCGCAGCAGCATCTGCAGGCGCGAGTTGGGCATCAGTTCGCGGAAGGTCCGCAGCCGCACCCAGGGGTCTTCGTTCAGGTATCGGATACAAGCGTCGTAGGTTGCGCCCCCCCAGCATTCGACACTCCAGTAGCCGGCCGCATCTATGTCCGCGCAGGCATCAACCATGTCTTCGAGGGCCATTCGGATTGCGATCAAGCTCTGATGGGCGTCGCGGAGGGCGAGTTCGGTCACACCAATAGTTCGCTGACTCATGTAAGCATCCTTGCACTGTGGTTCGGACCGCCTCTGGCGGTCGGCGGAAATTGACAGAACATGAGACAAACTGGCCAACCGGTGAGCAAACGTGCTGGCCCACCCCCGGGACAGCCTCCCGCCGGACCGCTGGCGGGCACAGTCAACGGAGCCGAGGCAAATCCGATCCGTCCGGCAGCCGGGCCCGCCTAGTGCCGCCCGACTAGGGCCGTTACCGCACCCGTCAATGACCGGCCACCTTCGATGTCTGATTCCGTCATCACAAGTTCACCGCCGCCCTGGCGGTTCATTTCGGCGTCGACGACCGTTCACCCGTTACAGGGTGTCCAAAGCCCTAGCACAGGCGATGTTTATCCCGTCGAGTCGGCCGGGGGGGCCGACCACGAGGTTGAAGGGGGTGGCGAGTGACGAACTCCACGATCCTCGCCAACCCCGTCCAGCCAATTGAGGTAGAACCGGCGACCATCGCAGTCCGTCCTCGCCGAATACTCAGTCGCGAATCGTTCGGAGATCTGACCTTCCGCCGAGCCGCCTTCGGTGCCGGGATCATCACTGTCGCGATCATGCTGGCGGTGGGCCTGTTCCTATCGCTGCGAGCCGCCAATGCCCTGGGGACGGTCGGCTGGGCGTTCCTGGCGATTCAGGAGTGGTCGCCGGAAACCAACACCTTCGGGGTGGCGGCCATCCTGTTCGGCACCGTCACCATCGCCCTGATCGCCCTGATCGTGAGCGTGCCGCTTTCGATCGGCACCGCGTTGCTGCTCTCTGAAGTGGTGCAGGGCCGCTTGCGTGCGCTGCTGGTCTCCTTGGTTGATCTGATGGCAGCGGTGCCCAGCATCGTGTTCGGCCTGTGGGGGGTCTACTACCTCCAAGGCGCGATCATTCCGGCTGCCAGGTGGATCTCGATCTGGTTCGGCTGGTTGCCGATCTTCGCTGTCACTGATGCCGAGGGCCGTCCGTTCACCGAGGCCAGCGCCTTCACCTCCTCAGCGTTCATCGCCGGCATCGTGGTCGGCTTGATGGTGGTGCCGACCCAGACCTCGATCATGCGGGAGGCGTTCGCCCGCGCCCCGATCGGTGAGCGCGAAGGGGCCTTCGCCCTGGGTGCCACCCGCTGGGGAATGATCACCTCGGTCGTGCTGCCCTTCGGTAAGGGCGGAATGATCGGCGGCACCATGCTCGGCCTGGGCCGGGCGCTGGGCGAGACCATCGCGGTCTACATGATCATTTCGCCGATCTTCACCATCAACTGGCAGGTGCTCAAGACCGGGACGAACTCAGTCTCAGCCCTGATCGCGCTGCGCTACGGCGAGGCCAGCGAATTCGGCCTTTCGGCGTTGATGGCGGCCGGCCTGGTGCTGTTCGCGCTCACCTTGGTGATCAACTTCACCGCCTCCACGATCGTCGCTAAATCGAGATCAGGAGCCGAAAGTGACGACTGATCTGACTGAGTTGCTGATCACCGACCCTGATTCCGATCAGCCACAGACCATTTGCCCAGACGCGGGCGAGCGTGCCGCCGGGCCGCGCCGCGACGTCCGCGGATTCACCGCCGCCCAACGCTTCGACCTGCTCGGCGGTGGTGCGGCCGCGATTGCGCTGGCCACCCTGCTTTTTGGCTGGTTCGCCCCACTCTCGGGAGCCTTGGGCTGGGTAGTGGTGGCCTTCGCCGCCTTTCTGGGCCTGTACGTGCTGCTGGTCTCAATGGAGGCTGATCTGCAGGAAGTGAAAGACCGGCTAGCCACGGTGCTGTTCGCCAGCGCTGGCGTGTTGCTGTTCGGCTCGCTGATCTTCATCGTGGTTTACACCCTCACCCGCGGCGCCGAAGCCCTGGTCAACCTCAACTTCTTCACCCAAACCATGGAGTTCAGCGGGCCACTTGACCCGCTCACCAACGGCGGCATCGGCCACGCCATCGTCGGCACGCTGATCCAGATTTCGATCGCCTTGGCGATCGCGGTGCCGCTCGGCATCGGTACCGCGGTCTTCCTCAACGAGGTCGGCGGGCGCTTCGCCAGGTTCGTCCGGACGGTCTCGGACGCCATGACCGCGCTGCCGTCCATCGTGGCGGGGTTGTTCGTCTATGCCGCCCTCATTCAGGGGCTCACCCACGAGCGCTCCGGGCTGGCGGCCGGCATCGCCATCACGGTGATGATGCTGCCGATCATCATTCGCTCTGCCGATGTGGTGCTACGGCTGGTGCCGGCCAATCTGCGCGAAGCCTCCTACGGCCTGGGCTCCTCGCGGTGGCGGACGGTGTGGCACGTCGTGCTGCCGACCGCGCGTTCGGGCCTGGTGACCTCGGTGATTCTCGGCACCGCCCGCGGTATCGGCGAAACCAGCCCGGTGCTGCTGACCTCGGGCATCACCGCAGCCATGAACATCAACCCCCTAGCCGGCCCGATGGTCTCCCTGCCCCTGCAGGTCTTCGATTTCGTCCGGTCCCCGGAGCCGACCATGGTCGCCCGCGGCTTCGGCGCCGCAGCGGTGCTGCTGGTGCTGGTGCTGACCCTGTTCATGATCGCCCGCGCCTTGGGCGGGCGAGCCCCCGGAGACCTTTCCCCGCGCCAACGCCGAGCCACCCTGGCCGCGTCCAGACGCGACGAGCTTCGCTTCACCACGCGTTCGGCCACCGTCCCTACCCTCGAAGGGAGCCCCCATGCGTCCTAAGACCATCATTCGCGCCGCCCTAATGGCCAGCCTCACCCTGCTGCTCGCCGCGCCACTGGCCAGCACCGCAGCCCGAGCCGAAACCCCCTATCCGATCACCGGCACCGGTTCCACCTGGTCCAAGAACGCGCTGGAGCAATGGCGCACCAATGTGTTCAGGAACTACCAGATGACGATCAACTACACCGGCCTTGGCTCAACTTCGGGACGCCGCGATTTCATCGACGGCACCGTCGACTTCGCGATCTCCGAGATTCCCTTCCAGGCCAAGCCTGAGGACGGCTCGGCACCGGAGAAGCCCAGCCGTGGTTACGCCTACATGCCGATCGTGGCTGGTGGCACCAGCTTCATGTACCACCTCAAGATCAACGGCAAAAGGGTGACGAACCTGCGCCTATCTGGGGACACCATCACCAAGATCTTCACCGGCGCCATCAGCAACTGGAACGACCCGGCGATCAAGACTGACAACCCGGCCCTGGCGATGCCCGACAAGCGAATCGTGCCGGTGATCCGCTCCGACGGCTCGGGCACCTCGGCCCAGTTCACCTTGTGGATGAGCAAGCAGTACCCCTCGCTGTGGAAGAAGGGGATGACGTCCCAGTTCCGCAGCTTCGGCAACTCCAAGAGCCAGGCGGGATCCGATGGCGTAGCCGGGTACGTCTCGCAGAACTACGGCGAGGGTGCGATCACCTACGTCGAGTACTCCTACGCCAAGAAGGCCGGCTTCCCGGTAGCGAAGGTGCTGAACAAGTCCGGCTACTACGTCGAACCGACAGCCTCCTCGGTGGCGGTGGCGATGATGAAGGCCGAGATCAACGACAACAAGTCCTCAGCCGACTACCTGACCCAGATTCTCGACGGGGTTTACAACAGCGCCGACAAGCGGGCCTACCCCCTGTCGAGCTACTCCTACATGATCGTGCCGACCGAGGTGGCTGGCATCTTCAACACCAACAAGGGCAATACCTTGGGGGCCTTCGCCCGCTACGTCCTTTGCGAAGGCCAGCAGCAGGCCGACACCCTGGGCTATTCGCCGCTACCAATGAACCTGGTAATGGCTGGCTCGGAGCAGATCAAAAAGATCCCCGGCGCTGGCAACGAGGGCGTTGACACCGCCAAGTGCAACAACCCAACCTTCAAAGCTGGCGATTCGCCGTCGAAGAACCAGCTCGCGCTCACTGCGCCCTACCCAGCGGCGTGCGACAAGAAGGGCACCAGCCAGTGCAGCACCGGCACCGGCGGGGCCACCCAGGACACCCCGGTCACTGGCGGCGGCACCGGCGGCAATGCCAACAACAACTCCGGTGGCGCCACTGGCACCGGCACCACCACCGGTACCGGCGGAACCACTGGCTCCGACACTGGCACTGGAACTGGCACCGGGACGGTGACCGATGAGAACGGCAACGTCTTGTCAGCCAACGGCACCAGCGCTGGCGGTGCAGTAGCCAGCGCGTTCACGCTGCCTGACCCTGGCATGGGCACCAGCCAATGGCTGATGGTGGCCGCCGCGTTGCTGTTGGTCGCCTCGGTGGTCGTGCCGCCCCTGGTCTCGCAACGTTTGAAGGCCGGTGAGGGTCATGGCGACTGAACTGATTTCGACCCGCCGACTGCTCGCGCTAGCGGTTGGCTGCGCCTGCGCCCTGGCCTGGAGCAGTGCCGTCCTCGGCACCGCGCCGGCACAGGCGGAATCCAGCGGTTCAGCCAAGACGATCAAAGCCGTCGACTACGACAGCGACGCCGCCAATGCTCCGTTTCCGGATCTCGCGGTGACCGTATCCCAGACCAAGGACGTCATCGCTCAGGGAGTCACGGTGAGCTGGACCGGCGGCAAGCAGTCCGCCCAGCCCGGCGGCACCGTGGGCGGAGAGAAATTCGTCCAGATCGCCCAATGCTGGGGGGACGAACCTGGCAGCAACGGCACTCGTCCGGATCGGCGAACCTGCCAGTACGGGGGCACCGGCAGCTGGGGTGCCACCCGTGACGGCAACACCATGCCGGAAAACGTCGACCCGCGGGACGCGAAGTATTCCGCTGACTTGGGCGGCTACAACTACACCGCCATCCCCTTCGTGGCCTACAACGCCGAGGGCATCGTCGATGAGGAGAAAGCCGCCGAGGACAAGGTCCTGACCAACGTCACAACCGACTCCGCCGGGAACGTTCGCCTCAAGGCGGAGCTGATCTACTTCGATAAGAACCGCTATTTCACTGCGCTGACAACCAATGAGGTCAAGTGGGCACCATCGGGAGCTGACGGCTCCGGCTCCGTGCCTTTCGAACTCCAAACCGCGATGCAATCGCCCGGGCTGGGTTGCGGCACCTCAATCACCGGAGCCGGCGGAGCTACTGTCGGGCAGTCGTGCTGGCTGGTGATCATTCCGCGGGGCACTGGCGACTCCGGCTCAAGCCTGATTAACAACCCCGGCGTCTGGTGGGATGCCTGGAAGCACCACGTAGCGGTGAAACTCGACTTCAAGCCGCTGGGAGCCCGCTGCCCGATCGGGGCTGCGGAGCGCTCGCTGGCCGGTAGTGAACTGATCGCCGAAGCCATCGGCTCGTGGCAGCCGGTGGTGTGCCAGGGCACGGACGGCGCACCCTTCGTGCTGTCGCAGATCCCTGAGTCGGACGCCCTAGTCACCGCGTCCGATACCAGGCCAAGTGCCTTGGCGCTCACCTCAAAGCCATTGGACAAGAGCCTGATCGACGCCAAGACCGACCCCCTGGTCTACGCGCCGATGGCCCTGGGCGGCGTGACGATCTCGTTTGCCATCGACGCCCAGCCGCACCCGATCAATGCCACCCCGGCGCAGCGGGCGCGCACTGGCCTTCCGCTGACCGGCATGAAGCTGACACCGCGACTGCTGGCGAAACTGCTCACCTCCTCTTACCTCGACTCCCTGCCGGGTGGGGCCAGCAAGTCGCACCTGGGCTACCAAAGCATCAAGGATCCCGGCAAGAATCCCCGGACGCTCGTCTACGATCCAGATTTTCAAGCGATCAACGATCCAGAGTGGTCGGCCCAGATCATCATTGGCCCCTCGGTGGCCGATGCCCTCAGTCCGCTCGGCCGCTCCGACCTCGCCACCCGGGTGTGGGAATACATCCTGGCTGACGCGGAGGCGAAAGCTTGGCTGGCTGGCAAGCCCGACAAGTGGGGGATGACGGTCAACCCGTGCTACTCGACCAACGCCAAAGTGAGCGCGAAGTGCCCGATTCCCACGACACCCCTCCAACTCCCCCGCGATGACTTCCCCAAGGCCGACCCGTCGGAGAAGGCTGACACCACCGAAAGCGACCCCAGCAACGGCAGCGGGCCGATCAACCTGGTCACCTACCGGCCCTACACCAGCGGCTTTTCGGATGGGGCCTATCGGGTGCTTCGCGGCGACGGGATGGTCCTAGGCGGCTGGGACGCCACCGCACGTCCGCCGAAGTTCAGCAAGGAGCAGCGCCAGCTGGTCGGCAGTAGGAAGGTGATGGCGCTCAGCACTACTTCGGCCACCCACGTCTACCAGACCGCGACCGCGCTCTTGCGGAACCCAGCCGGAAAGTATGTGGCCCCGACTGATTCCAGCTTGCTCGCGGCTGCCGCCGCAATGACCCCCACCAGCGAGCAGGCCAATGTGGTCTCCTTTCAGCAGGGCTCAGCTAAGGCCAAGGCAGCCAAGGCCGCCTACCCGCTGGCCATTCCGGTGTACGCGGCCCTGAACCCGAAGCAGACCGATGCGAAGCTGCGTGCGGCCTACTCGGAGTTCATTCGCTACGCAGTGGGCGACGGTCAGAAACCGGGCACCAATGACGGTGAACTCCCGCCGGGCTACGCCCCGATTCCGGCGAGCTGGCAGAAACAAGCCTTGACTGCGGCCGCCACCATCAAGAACGGGTCGGCACCGTCGGCCTCGACAAGCCCCACGCCGAGCCCCTCAGCCACCACCGGTTCGTCGGGATCGGGGGGATCATCGGGTTCCCAAACTCCGGCAGCCTCGGGTTCCTCGGGCTCGAGCGATCCGTCGGCAACCGGCACCAGCGCTGGCCCACGCTCAGGCGCCAACACCCCTGATGACCCGGCACTAGGCATCCTGGGCGTCGCAGTGCCCGCCACTGGCATCGTCGGCCTAGCCGCATTGCTGGGCATTCCCGCGATGGCGCGCTTCCGGCGGAGGCCGGAATGAGCCGAATCGCCCCAAAAGTTTCGGGCCGAGGGTACTGGAATACCCCCGGCCCGAAGGGATGGCCGCACCGGCGGCCACCCAGCCATCGATTGGAAGGATCGATTGATGAAGTTTAACCGACCCCTCGCTCTCAGCGTCGCTGCGGGCATGGCAATTAGCGCCTTTGGCGTCGCGAACACGGCATTTGCCGAGCCCGTGTCCCAGAGCTACGTGGTTGTCGGCTCCGACACCCTGCAGGACGTTCTCAACGGCCTGGCCAACGGCACCAGCGTCTCCGGCGCCTCGGTGCGTTCGACCGCTGGCACCATGGCCATTGGTTCCTTCGATGCCACTGGCACCACCTCCATTCAGACCAAGCCGAGCGGCCCGCGTTTCGGCCGTCCCAATGGCTCTGGTGACGGCGTCAAGGCCCTGAGCCGCTCGATCGACGGCGCGCCTTACACCTCCGCCACGGTCGGCAGCCCGGCCGCGGTGGTAATCACCGGCCAGGTGGATATCGCTCGCTCGTCCTCGGGTGCAACTCAGGTCGCCGATGGCGCGCTGCGTTACATCCCGTTCGGCCGCGATGCGCTGTCTTACGCCCACTCCGGCGGCAGCAACACCGCTTTCGACAACATCGACCAGGCCACCCTCAAGGGCCTGTTCGAGTGCACCATCACCCAGGTGGGCGGCGTGACCGTCGCGCCGGTGGTCCCGCAGAGCGGCTCAGGCACCCGCAAAGACTGGCTCAGCAAGATCGGCGTCACCGAGGCGAGCATGCCGGAGGTCTCCGAGGGCGGCTGCGTTCAGGTCGGCCAGGAGCACGACACGACCACGCTTTCCAATGGCACGCCTTTCCCGGCCAACGCCGTCACCGCAATGAGCGCTGCTCAGTGGGTGGCCCAGAACACCGGTGCGGGCATCAACCGCATCGGCGCCGGGGTCAAGATCGGCTCGCCGGTCGCTGGCGTCCTGCCAACCACCGGCTCGGGCACTGCCACCGCGCCGAACCCGGCCTTCTACTCCAACACCACCTGGGGCCGCGATACCTACATCGTGGTCGAAAACGCCCGGGTGACCGTCGGCGATGCGAAGTACGACGCCAACCTCGCCAATGTGGTGAGCACCGCCGCGACCAAGCTCGGCAACATCACCAGCTCGCTGCCGGGCCAGGCCGGATCGGTGAAGAAGAAGTACGGCTTCCTCGCCCCGACCAACACCACTCCCTTCCGCGCCGCACTCGCGTCGTGATCCCGGTCATCACCCACCCATCGACCTGCAAAGGACTCTGACATGAAAACCAGCAGCAAACTGCGCGCGGCCCTGGTCGGCGCACTAACCCTTGGCCTGATGGCCGGTGGCGCAGCCACCGCCTTCGCGGCCCCCGGCGATGTCCTCAACCCACAGGCGAACGGCTCTAAGGGCTCGTTCTTCCTGTGGGACGCCAACACCGGCGACTATGTCGACGGGAACACCGCTCGGGTCTACACCCGCGACGAAGCCCTCATTGCCTCGGCTAACTCGACTGACGTGCTGTCCGAGATCAACCCGGCCGCGACCCGGCCAGTGACCGGCGCCACCTCATTCACCCAGGTACTGCGCTTCATCTCCGCCAAGACGACTGCGGACCTCAACGGTGGCACCAACACCTGGAAGTCGTGGTCGGTTGACTCCGCCGCTGGCCCCAACGGTGGCACCCTGACGCCGGACTTCACCCTCGACGCGTTCGGTGCCGGCGTCAACGACATCGTCGCTGCCGGTGGTTCCTACTACTACGGCGTGGCTTACACCATCAACAACGGTGTGACCCCCGTCGGCGCGGTTTACCGGGAGATCAACATCACCGCCGGTAGCGGCAACTACACCGTTAGCCCGGTCGAGGTTGAGGCACCTGCGGTTGTTGCGGTGAACACCACCACGGCCCTGGCGGCCAGCCCGACGTCGCTAGACGCGGGTAACACCACCACCCTCACCGCCACGGTCGCTGCGGCCGATGCGTCCACCGTTGTCGGCAACGTTGAGTTCTTCAAGGGCGCCGACAGCCTGGGCTCGGTCGCGGTCTCTGGTGGTATCGCTGCCAAGACCGTCGTCGTGGGCACCGCCGGTGCTCACACCTACTCGGCGAAGTTCGTGGCCAACGCCAACTTCAATGCGTCCACCTCGGCCGACGTCACTGTCACCGCCGTCGTGCCGGCGGTCGTGATGCCGCCGATGGCTCCTTCAGACAACGCTCTGAACGCCAGCACGGCTCACGGTGCAACCGCTTCCTACAATGCGACGACCCACGCTGCCACGCTGACGGTTGACGCCGCCAACAACGGCAGCACCTTCCACACGTTCGTCTACTCCACGGCCACCTACCTCGGTGATTTCGCCGTGGCTGGCGGCACCATCACTGCTGACGTCTCCATGCTGGACGCTGGCGACCACAAGATGGCTATCACCAACACCATCGGTGACGTGGTCGCGTGGGCAACCTTCACCAAGACCGACGCTGCGATCGACCCGTCTTTCACCAAGCAGATCAACGCTGACGTCGCCAACGCCCAGACCCCGGCTGATGGCGAGTTCTCGCTGACCAACCTTTCCGGCAGCGTCGTCAACCTGACCAACCCGGCCCTGGTCAACGGCCAGTCCGTGGTTTCCGGTGAACTCGGCAACTTCAAGGTCACCGACCTTCGCCAGGTTTCCAAGCCCGGCTGGGATCTGAGCACCACTGTGGCCGACTTCACCAAGGGCGGCGACACGATCGCTAAGTCCGCTCTGGGTATCGCACCCAAGGTCGTCAGCCAGGCCGGATCCGGCGCCACCGCCCCCACCATGGGTGCGGCGCAGGTCTCCGGAGCAGCCGTCTACCCGTGGGACTTCGCCGAGTTGGCCGGAAGCGCCTTCTCCGGTGTGAGCACCTACAACGCCGACCTGGTCTTCACCGCTCCCGCGGGCAAGCCGGCCGGTACCTACTCCTCAACCCTCACCCTGACGCTGATCTCCAAGTGATCTTGGCCGGGTGAGGTCGCAGCCTGCGGCCTCACCCGGTGATCAGCAGCAGTCGTAGACCTCGTCCGCGCTCAGGCCCACAAGGCCGGGGCGCGGACGAGCTGCATCTACCGCGCGAGGCGCCGACCAGAGCCGTTCGCGCGCTGTTCACTCCGCAGCCCCACAAGCGCAACTCAACACCGCCTCAAGAACCCCAAGGTAGAGACATGACACCTGTGCCCGTCTTGCGCCGCCTCGGTGCGCTGCTGACCATCGCCGTGCTCGCTGTCGGGAGCGTGGCGCTGACCGCCACCACCGCCCAGGCTGAGGACACCGTCGGCATCGCGATTTCGCCGGTCGATGCGAAGGGCAAGACCGACGGACGCAGCCGGTTCACCTATCAGGCCGACCCCGGCCAGAAGGTCACCGATCACGTGCGGGTGAGCAACGCGGGCACCACCCCGCTGAAAGTGACCGTCCTGGCCGCCGACGCCTTCAACGAAGCCAACGGCGACTTCTCGCTGCGCGATAGCGCCACCGACAAGGCCGGGGCCGCCTCCTGGGTCAGCTTCAACGGCTCGCCGCAACTGAAGATCAACCTCAAAGCTGGCGAATCGCGAACCGTCCCGTTTACGGTGACGATCCCGAAGGACGCGACCCCCGGCGATCACGCCGCCGGAGTGTTGGCCTCGGCCACCACTGAGGGCCAGGTGCGGGTGGAGCGCCGAATCGCCAACCGGATGTACGTGCGCGTCTCTGGCGACCTGCAGCCGATTCTCACCATCAGCAGCTTCTCCGGCACCTACCACTCCGGTTTCAACCCGCTGGACGGCTCGATCACTGTGGCCGCCACGGTCACCAACAGCGGCAACGTGGCCTTGGAGGGCACCAACACCATCTCAACCAGCACCTGGTTTGGGCTGGGCGTTGGCCAGACCGTCCGCACCGAGCTACCGGAGATCTTGCCGGGCAACACCTCCACCGTGACCTTCGAAGTTGGCGGCATTCCGCAGGTGGGCTACGGCGTGGTGCGAATGCTGGTGCAGGGCGGCATCTCCGGGGACGCCCCCGACCCCGGCCCGCTGCCGGTCATTCAGCGCGACGCCCTGGTGTGGGCCATCCCGTGGCTGCTGGTTGGGCTGGTCGTGCTCGGGGTTGCCGGGTGGTTCTTCCTGCGCTGGCGCCGCGACCGCGAAGACCAGGCCGCCCGCGAATGGGCCGAACAGACCGAAGCCGAGGCGCTCCAGCGCGCCCAGGAGGTTCTCGACGAGCAGCGAGCCACCAAGGCCGCCGAGTCCGGTGAGCCGCTGCGCCAGGGCGGCACTGAGCTGGGCGACAGCCAGGCCGGGGAGGACAGCCGGTGAGGTTCGCCCGCCACCTCACCACCACAGTGCCTGCGGTCGTTGGCGCCGCGTTAGTCGTCCTGCTACTCAGCGTGGCGCCTACGTTGGCCGCCACCACACCCCCTCCACAGGACGACGTCGGCCTGAACGTGGAGGTAATCAGCAGCAGTCCGACCTCTTCGGCCAGTGGCACCCCCACGCCGAGCAGTTCGACCACGCCCGCCGCTACTGCTACCCCGACCAGCGCCACCAACGCGCCAGTCCCCACCGGCTCCCAGCCGGGCGGCTCGCCCTCACCGAGCACCATCGTCAGCCCCGGGGAAGAACAAACTATCGGCGGGGTGCTCTACGTCAGCGCTCTGACCTGGGTCTATTCGCCGTCGTTCAATCCGCTGGACGGCAGCGTTGACCTGCACTTCACCGTCCGCAACGTCTACCCCGGCGAGGTCTCCGGGTCAGCCAGGTTCTGGCTGACCGGCCCTTTCGGCGTGCCTGTTGGCCAACCGGTGGAGTTCCCGGTGGAGGCGATCAAGGCGGGGGAAACCCGGCTGGTCACCGCCAGGATCAACGGCCTAGCGCAGTGGACGGTGGTGACCGCCAGCGCCACCTTCACCCCGCCAGCAACGTTGGGCGAGCTCAAGCTGACGCCGCTAACCCGCACCACTTTGGTGTGGTACCTGCCCTGGTTCGTTTTGCTGCTGGCGGCGATGGTGACCACCTGGCTGCTCGAACGCCGCCGCCGTCAGTTGCGCCGAGCCGCCCAGGCTGGCCCTGATCAGGAGGCGTCGGGGTGATCGAGACGACCAGCACAGTGGCCGAGATTTCCGCCGACGCCACCGCAGCGCCGCCGCCCGCGCAGGCGGCAACCAGCGGCGAACGACCTTCGGCTCGCCGCAGCGCGGGCACCCGCCCACCACGGCCACCGCACCGTCGGCCGAAGCCGAACCGGCTGCGTGAGCCACTTAGCCCGCGCGAACTGGTGATCAAAGGCGCAATGAGCATGACAGCAGTCGTGTTGCTCGGCTTCGTGGCCACCTTGGCCGTGTTGGGGCCGCTGCAGCACGTGATTTCCCAGCAACAGTTGCGTGGGCAATACGGCGAGCAGCTCGCTGCTGGCATGGCTCCGGTCAGCGAGGGCAACTTCGACAACGTCCTGCTCACCGACGGCGAGCCGGTGGCCCGAATTGAAATCCCGGCCCTGGGAGTCGATGAGATTGTGGCCGAAGGCACGTCCTCAGCAGTGCTGGCCAAAGGCCCCGGGCATCGCCGCGACACCGCACTGCCCGGGCAGGCCGGAGTGACCGTGCTGACGGGGCGCGCCACCGCGTACGGCGGCCCCTTCGGTCGGCTACAGGAACTGCCACCGGGCGAGACGATCAGCATCATCACCGGGCAGGGTGAACACATCTATCGGGTAATCGGGGTTCGCTACGCCGGTGACCCGACCCCGGCAGCGATCACCGCCGCCAAGAGCCGACTGGTGCTGGTGACGGCGCGCGGTGGCCCGTTCATGCCCAGCGGGCTGGTGTGGGTGGACGCGGAGCTGGTCTCTGCCGTCCAGCCAAACGGAGCCCGACTCACCACCTACGCCACCTTGGCTGCCAAAGACCGCGAACTGGCCATCGACCCCAGCACCGCCTGGGCACTGGTCTTCGCCCTGCAGTTTCTACTGGTGGCCGAGGCTGCCGCGGTGTACGCCCGTCGCCACTTCGGCGGCCGCAAGACCTGGATCGTCATGATGCCGGTGCTCCTGCTCAGCGGCCTGCTGGTCGCCGATCAGGTGACCCGCCTGCTGCCAAATCTGATGTGACCGATGACAACCACGAAGGTAACCATGGAGAGCCCAGCTAGCTTCGGCAGCGCCAGCGGCGACATCACCCAGGTGCTGCCGCCACCGCCGCGACCAACCGACTTCCGTCCCGCTGAGCTGTCCGCAGCCCAGACCCAGCCCATTCAGGTCGTCCAGACCCTGCCCGACCCGACCCACCCCGCCGAGTCGGCGGCACCCGAAGGCAACTCGGGCGTGGGTGGTCTGCAAGCCCGCAACGTCTCGGCCTGGTTCGGCGATCATCTGGTGCTCGACCGGGTCAGCCTCGATATGCAGGCCGGTCAGATCACTGCCCTGATCGGGCCGTCCGGGTGTGGCAAGTCGACCTTCCTGCGCATTCTCAACCGAATGCACGAGCTGGTGCCCTCAGCCTCGCTAGCTGGCGAAGTGCTGCTAGACGGCGACGATATCTATGACCGCCGGCATCGCCTGATCGATGCCCGCAAACACATTGGCATGGTCTTCCAGAAGCCGAACCCGTTCCCGGCGATGTCGATCTATGACAACGTCGTGGCGGGTTTGAAGCTGACCGGGGTGCAGGTAAGCCGGGATCGCCGCGACGAGCTGGTTGAGACCAGCCTGATCAGGGCTGGCTTGTGGAAAGAGGTGCGCAACCGGCTTCGCCAGCCCGGCGGCGGCCTTTCCGGCGGCCAGCAACAGCGGCTCTGCATCGCCCGCTCCTTGGCGGTTCGTCCCAAGGTGCTGTTGATGGACGAGCCGTGCTCGGCTCTTGACCCGACCTCCACCAGGGTGATCGAGGAAACCATGTTGGAGCTGCGAAACCAGGTGACCATCGTTATCGTCACCCACAACATGCAGCAGGCCCATCGGGTTTCCCAGCAGTGCGCGTTCTTCCTGGCCAGCTTGGGCAAGCCGGGCGTAATCGTGGAGCACGGCGACACCGAGGCGATGTTCACCGAGCCGCAGGATCCGCGCACTTTCGACTACGTCAACGGCCGCTTCGGGTGAGCAGATGCTGACCAAGCTGATTCCCCCAGAACGCCGGACAGCCTGGCGGGGCGTGGCCACCAGCCTTGGAGCCAGCGCAGTGGTGTTGGGCGTGGTGGCCGCGATCATTGGCGGGTTGTCCATCGCGGCCTTCCAGCGCACTTCGGCCGCAGCGCTGGCCCCGGTGCCGGTAGCAGTGCCGGCCACCGAAGAACCAGCGACTGCGGCCCAACCAACCCGTGCCCTGCCCAGTTCGGTCGGACCCAGTTCAGCGGCGATGGCGCCAACCAAGCGAATCGATCAAGCCTGGGCCCAGCGCGTCTCAACCCGCACCGGCATTCCGTTTCGCGCCTTGCTGGCTTATGCCTCCGCCGGGGTGCAGGTGAGCTCAGAGCAGCCCAGCTGCGGTCTGGCCTGGAACACGCTGGCTGCCATCGGGCTGACCGAATCGGCCCACGGCAGCCACGGCGGGGCTCAGTTGCTGGCCACCGGTGATACTGCGCCGGCGATTCGTGGCCCGGCGCTGAACGGACACGGCGTGGCCGCCATTCGCGACACCGATCAGGGCCGCTGGGACGGCGATGCAGCCTGGGATCGCGCCGTCGGGCCGATGCAGTTCATCCCGTCCACCTGGCGCAAATGGGGGGCGGACGGGAACGCCGACGGCGACGCCAACCCGAATCAGATCGATGATGCCGCCCTTAGTGCTGCCCGCTATCTGTGCGCATCCGGCTCGATGCGAACCGCCGCTGGCTGGCGGGCCGCGGTGTTCTCCTACAACCATTCGAGCGCCTACGTCGACAAGATTGCCAATGCCGCCAACCGCTATGCGGCCCAGGCCGGCCAATGAGCCACCCGGCGCCGCCGCTGGACGCGTCCCTGTTTGGTGGACGGTATCGGCCCGGTGCCCTGCTGGGGGTTGGTGGATCGGCGTCGGTCTATCGCGCCGACGACCTTGACCCAGCAGCCACGGATTCGCAGGTGGCGCTGAAGGTGCTGCACCCACACCTGTGTGCGACCGAGAGCTCCCGGCGGGCCTTCCTGGCCGAGGCGGGACGGTTGGGCACGCTGCGACACCCCAACATCGCCGCGGTACGCGATTTCGGTCTGCACGACGCCGGAGAGGTGTTGATGCCCTGGATTGCGCTCGATTTGGCCTCCGGCCCCACCTTGGCCGAGCACGTCGCGGCCGCTGGACCGCTTTCCGGGGCCGAGTCGGTGGCGGTCCTGACCGGGGTGTTGGACGGGCTGGCGGCGGCCCACGCGGTCGGGCTGGCTCACCGCGATGTCTCGCCGGGCAATGTCGTGCTGCACGGCCTGGGCTGGCTCACTCACCAGGTGCGCCCCGAGCTGGTTCGGCTGATCGACTTCGGTTTGGCCGATGTGGCCGGACGCAGCACGCTCGGCAGCGATTTGTTGCTGAGTGGTGAGGCCAGCCAGGTGCGCACAGTGGTCGGCAATCTCGCCTATCTCTCCCCCGAGCAGGCTTCGGGCCAGCCGGTGAATGCTGCCGGTGACCTCTACCAGGCCGGGGCGGTGCTCTACTTCGCGCTCACTGGGGCCCCGCCGTTTCCCCGCAGCAGCGTGGAGGCTGTGTTGCGGGCGCACCTGTCGGCACCGCCGCCGGTGCCCTCGGCCTTGCAGCCCGCCGCTAGGCGCCTGGACAAGGTGGTCACCACCGCCATGGCGAAGCGCACCGAAGACCGCTTCGCCGACGCTGCCGCCTTCCGGGAGGCGCTGCTGAGCGCTTGGGCCCGCCCGGAAGGTGGCCTGGCTGAGGCCGCGACCGGCCCGGCTTACCCGACCACCCGGTTGATCGATGCTGGCGGCGCCGGCTCGGCCACCCAGCCACCACTCACCCGGCTGAATGCCACTGGACGCCGCGCGGCTCTCGATTACCTCAGCCCAACTGACCCGGGCCCGGCGGCCGTGTCCCGGCCAACCCAAGCTTCCGGCGTCGCCGATGAGCCCGGCGGTTCGGCGGCGGGCATTGCCGTGGCCGCCATTGCCGGAGTGGCCGTGTTGGCGGTGTTGAGTGCCTTCACCGCCACCGGCACGGCGGCCCGTCCCGCGACCTCAGCCGCAACCTCGGCTGCCGCTGCGCCAACGAGTGCTCCGCCTTCGGCTCTGCCCACCGCAACGGCGGTGGTACCGGTGCAGGTTCCGGCGTTGAGTGGCTCGCTGGCCGAGGCCGAGGCCAGCCTCAATGCCGCAGGCCTGGCCGTGGGCGTCATCACCAAGATCCCGTCCGCCCAGTCTGCGGGCACCGTGCTCGGCCAAACGCCCCAGGCGGGCCGGTCCGTCACCCCCGGCGCCAAAGTCGACCTTCGCATCGCTTCCGGCTCAAACATCGTTCCTACCGTCGACGGCCTCACTGTGGCCGAGGCGCGGGCCGCGCTGAGTGCAGCTGGGTTCACCGGGTCGAGCCCGGCAGGCTACCCAGAGGAGGCGGTGGTCAGCGGGTCGCGACCAGCCGCTGACGTCTTGTTTCACCTCGGCGGCACGGTGTTTTTGACCGTGGCGAACCCGACTCCGATCGCGAGCGAACCCGGCCCAACACCGTCGATTTCGAGCCCGCCGTGAGCCCGAGGACGGCCGCGCTGGGGGCGGCATTTGGAGCGGTTGCCAGTGCCACTGTTGGCCAGTCGGCCAAAGTCGCCGCACAGCGCTTCCGCAGCGCTCGCCAAGCTGCCATTATTTCGGTCGTGAACATCGTTCCGCAGCGCCCCCGCATGGGCGCCACCCACCTCTTGCGCACCCTTTTCGCCGGCCTGCTGGCCACCGCCGTCCTCGCCTCAGCGCTGCCGGCAACCCTGGCCCGCGCCGATGACGAAGTGAGCATTCCCGATGCAGCTCTGAAGAGCTGCATTAGCGCCGCTTTGACCGCGGACCACCTGCCCGTCGACTTCACGGCTGCGAATCTCGGCAACCTGGCAAGCATCAGCTGCGACCGTGACCGCGATGGAGTGATCCGGAGCCTCGCTGGTCTCGAGCTCTTTGCTGAATCGAAGCTCACCAGCCTCGACGTCAGCCACCACCACATCAACAGTCTGCTGCCGTTGACGGGCCTGAACCTCTCGGTCCTCGACGCGAACCACAACCACATTGCCAGCGTCGCGGGGCTAGAAGGCCTAAACGCTACTGCCTCGATCGACTTGTCGTACAACTTCATCAAAGACTTCGGCCCACTACCCGACGACCTCACCCCCACCATCGATCACCAGTTGGTCGGCTACAACAACATCAAGAGGGGTCAGTCTTTCGACTTCGGCCTGCGTACGATCACCGGCGAGGCAATCTGCCCGACCATCACACCAGTTGCCGAGTGCCACAACGGAATCGCCACTTTCACCACCATCGGCCGCTACGCACTTGAGACGCCCAACAACTTCAAGTCCGGCATCTACATCGACCCCGATCAGATCACTCCGACCGATCAATGGCTCGGCGGCAGCGTGCGCGTCGGCGGTTTCCTGAGTTCAGGATGGGTCAGTGGCTGGAACCCGGAGCCAACTTCGTGGCAACTCGACTGGTACCGCGACGGCCGGCTGGTTCAACGAGACACTCCCGCAGGGTCAGCCATCCCCCGCTATTACGTCACCGCAGTTGATTTGGGCCATCAACTGGTGTTGTGCCGCACCGGCTACCTAGACGGCTACTCCGCTGTCAGAGTCTGCTCGAACCCGTCCCGGGTTGAGCCCGGGCTCCTGGAGAACACCCGCCGCCCCCGGCTAATCGGCACGAGCAAGGTCGGACGCACCTTGCGGGTAGATCCTGGCCAATGGCCAGCCGGAGTGACCATCAAGTACCAGTGGCGGCTGAATGATCGCCCCCTCAAAAAGGTCACCTCGAACAAGCTGAAGCTCAAGAAGTCCTATCGCACCGAGTGGATCCAGGTGGTGGTCATAGTCAGCAAACCGGGCTACTCGACCGTCCGCCTTGATACCCAGGCCATGCGCGTCCGCCGCTAGTCAGGACGGCTTGCGCATGCCCGGCAGCCGCCGGGCCAACTCCGATTCGAACAGCTTGCGCACTGCGGCAGTGTCGATCTTGCCGTCGAGCATGGGCAGGGATTTGTTGAAGGTCTTCTGACAGACCACCAGCCAGGCCTGGCCCATCGCGAGGGTGAAGCCGGAGGCCACCGAGGCATTGATCACGCCACCGGCAATCGATCCTGCCCCGGGAATGAACTTCAGCAGACTGGACGCGGCCGCCCGTCCGGCCGAGGTGGCCAGTGAGGTGGAGGCCACCGCCAACAGCGCCGACTTCTCCAACCCAATGCCATGCAGGTGGGCTATTCGAGCCATCATCGACAGCTGAATCGGCACCAGCACCACCGCCGAAGAGAACGGGATCGGTACGGCGGCGGCCGCCGCCGAAGCGGTTACCGCTGCCGCGATGGCTTGGTGCGACTGGTTCGCCTTGAGCTCCAGATCGATCTCTTGGGCTGCGACGAGCGCTGCTCTAACTGCCTCAGGTGCAAGGTGAAAGGTGGCCCGCAACACCTCAATCAAGCCGTAAGCCGGCTGACCAGAGAACTGGTCCCTCATCGCGTAGGTCAGGAACGGACGACCGCCATAGATCGGCAGGCCGCGCGCCTCAATCTGGCGAGCCAACTCGACCGCGTCCGGATGGAATTGGCCATCGCGCATCGGCACCTGGGTGAGCACCACGATCACCGGAATCTCCAGGTCAGCCAGGGTGCGAACGAACCGGGCCTCGACATCTTCGAAGCGTCGATCCATGCCGCGCACGCAATACCAGGCCACATGAATCTGCTCGTCAATGGGCTTGCCGCGGGAGTCTTTGACCGCCTTGGTCAGCTCTTTGATCAGCTCATCATCGTCACGGCCGATCTCGAGCCCGCGGGTGTCGATCACGCCAAGGGTGCCGCGCCGGTCCAAATACAGATGAGAGCCCACGGTCACCGGGGCGCCGATACCGGTGGGGGCCACCCGCTCGCCGAAGATCGCATTCACCAAAGTGGACTTGCCCACCCCGGTCTTGCCGAACACGGCCAGGTTTACTCGCCCGAGCTGTTCAGCCTGTGCGGCGTACTCGGCGTTGAAGGATTCGGTGAACCATTGCGTCACGTAGTCAGCCTATTGATCCCGAGCCCGCGCACCACCCCGACCGACCCCGACGGCACCCGGACGCTGCCCTGGTAGCCCCGGGAGGGTCAGGAGGTGATCGCCTTCACTTGCTGCCCGGTCAGCACCGCGATCACCGCATCGGTGGTGACCTGCAGATAGCTGCGGCCATCCTCGGCGATGGTCTCTTGGTCGAAGTAGTGCCGCTTGCCGTTGTGATGCATCGGGCCGAGCTCGATCACGTCGATCCGGCCGTCTCCCAGCGCATCATTCCAGGGCGAAAACGCCGCGTGCGGCCAACGTCCGGCGAACATCACCCCACCGAGCTTCTCCAAAATGTCCTTGCTGCCCCGCAGATGCCACAGGTGTTCGACCCGGTTGAGCCCGGGGTCATCGCTCAACATGCCGCCGATAGAGACCACCCGCACCGGCATCTTGCCGAGCCCGAGGAAGGCGGCCGCCCCTATCGAAATCTGAGCTCCGCCACTCCAACCGATTAGCGTCACCGGCTTGCCACCGTCCAACTGATAGCCGTTGCGCCGCAAGGCAAGCACCACCTCGCGGGCCGTGCCGATGTTGTACGCCGGGCCGTAGCGCCGATCTGCGCTGACAAACAGCTGCATCGCGTTGCGGGCGTTGACCAGCATGCCGGCAACCGCATCCGGGTTCTTCAGCCGCGTCTTTTCCACCCGCCGCCACAACCATGACAGGGGACGTTGCGCAGTCAGGCCCCGGTTGGCCACCGAATAGGGGAACACGTCGCGAATCAGGCAAGTGTTGGGCAGGGCAGCGATGGCCGCGATCAGCGGCTCCTCCTCCGGTGGCACCGAGTGGCCGTCAATGGCTCCAATTCCTGACAGGTACACCACATAGTGCTCATACGGTTCGGGGGTGTCGTCGCCGTCGTCCTCGACGAGAATGTCATTGACCAGCTGGGCGGCTTCATCGGCACCCTTGTGCGACCACCAGCCCAGCGCGTCCAGCGGGGCGACGGTCAGCGCCAACAGGGTGAAAATGCCCAGGCCGATCAACAACAAGGTGATCATCAGCGCTCACCCTCAGCCCGGAAGCCCGCGTCCAGCGGCATGAACATCTGCCCGCTGAGCAGGTCATGCCCGGTCATCATGGACGGTTTGCCGGTTACCACCCGCCAGATTCGATCGCCTACCCAGGAGACCGGACGCGACAAACCCCACGACAACAGCTGCATCACTCCCCAGCCGATCAGGGTGATCAGCAGACTGGAAAAGAAACCGGCCTGGAAAAGCACAGCCACCACGATCCACAGCGTGAGCACCCCCCAGGCCTGCAACAGTCGGGTGATCGCCGGGCCGGCATAGGGAATCAGACCCAGGAACCCGAAGACCATCGGCGCAGTGGCCAACATCACGCCACGCAGGATTGGGACAAGGCCCGGAGTGTGCCCCACCACTAGCGGACCAATGACGGCGATCATCAACGCCTGGAGTACATACAGCAGCACCATCGCCACCCCGTTGAGCAGCAAAGTGACCAGAAACCGCCACCCGCGCACCCGGTTCAGGAACAGCACCACCGAGTCGCCGAACAAGGTGGAGATACCGGCCAGGGCGGCCACCGTCGCCGAAATTTGTAGATTCAACGGATGGGTGCGAAACCACCCCAAGGTGTTGGAGTCGAGAGTGAGCATCGTCCAAATGGCCAGGCCGACGGAGGCGATGAAGTCGAGGAATCCGTCCACCACTCGCCCTTTCGCACGTCCGCCCGGCGGTTTTGACGATACTGCACCGGGCCGGCTAGCCCACCGCCGTTTTCCCAATCCCCCTGCTCAAGTTGGGCACGGTTCCAACTAGCGCAGCGCTAATTGGAACCGTCCCCCTGAGCAGCTCACCGGAACCGTCCCCCTGAGCAGCTCGCGGGGACGGTTCCGCTGCGCAGCTCACGGGGACGGACCACGCGGGGGCTAGCTCAACTGAGGCAACAGCTTGGGCAGTTCCCGGCGCAGGATCTTCCCGGCAGCCGAGCGCGGCACCTTTTCCACGAAAGTGACCCCACCGAGTCGCTTGTAGCTCGCCACCTGGCCAGCCAACCAATGGGTCAACTCGTGCCCGCTTACCTCGGCACCCTCGCGCAACTGCACAAGCCCATGCGGGATCTGCTCCCCGGCGATGGCAGACGCCAACCCCAGCACCCCCGCGTCGGCAACCGCCGGATGCGAGCACAGCAGGGCCTCAAGCTCGGCCGGCGCCACCTGGAAGCCACGACGCTTGATTAGCTCCTTGATTCGATCCACGATGCGCACCACGCCTTCGGCGTCGACCGTCACCAAATCACCGGTGTGCACCCAACCGCCAGCATCCAGCACCGCGTCAACATCGCGCGGGACGCCCAAGTAGCCGAGCATCGCGTTGGGGCCGGTGCACCAAAGCTCGCCCGGCTCGCTTTGACCCTCGGCAGGCACGGCCACGTCCAGCCCGGATTCGGGATCGACCACCCGGAAGCGCACATTGGGCACGGCCAGGCCGATGGTGCTCAAGTCGATGTCGCGCCGATCCAGCGGAATCACGTGGGTCACTGGCGAAAGCTCGGTCATGCCGTAGCCCTGCACCACCCGGGTGTCCAGGCGCGACTGAATAGCCTCGCCCACGGGGCCGTCCAGCGGGGCCGCGCCGGAAACGATCAGGCGAACACTGTCCCAACTCACCGTGGTGACCCCCGGATGCTTGGCCAGGAAGGCGGCCACCGGCGGCACCACAAACAAGATGGTTGGACGGTACTTGGCGATGATTTCGAGGAAGGCGTGCGGCGCGAAGCTCGACATCGTGTATTGCGGGAACCGGCGGAACAGCCCGTAGTTGAGGTTGGTGGTCATGCCGTAGATGTGGCTGTAGGGCAGGAAGGCCACAATCGAGTTGTCCTCGCCCAGCGGCAGCAGCACCTCATTGAATTGCAGCAGATTCGCCACCAGATTGCGGTGACTCAGCATGACGGCCTTCGGCATACCCGAAGTGCCAGAGGAGAACGGCAGACAGGCGATGTGGGTCGCCGGCTCGATGCTCACCTCAGGCAGATCTGGGACCGTGGCCACCAGCTCAGCCCAGGCAGTGTGGGCAGCATCGATTCCTGAGCCTGTCGAATCGATCCCTGAGCCTGTCGAAGGGTCAAGGACGATCACCGCTTCGGGTGCCAGCCCGGCTGTCGCCGCGGCCTCGGCCACCTTCGGCAACAGCAGCTGGTTGGTAATCACGAAGCTGGCCTTGGTCTCCCGCAGTTGGCGAGCGATCTCGCTGGCCACCGCCGCCGGATTCACCGGCGAAGTGGCCGCGCCCGTCCGGGCGATCCCGTGGAAAGCCGCGGCGTACTCCGGGCAGTTCGGCAGGTCGATCGCCACCGCGTCCCCAGTGCCAATGCCGTGAGCCGCCAGCCAGGTGGCCACCGCATCGGTAGCCTGCTTCACCTCACCGAAAGTGAGCGTGGCGCCGGTTTCCGGGTGGACGAAGGCGACCCGCGCGGCATCGGTCTCAGTTAGGCCGGCGAAGATCAGGTCGTAGAGAGCCACCGGTGGGATCTCGATATCAGGCAATGGGCCACGGTGCTCCATGCGTACTCCGATCACTGGAATGAGCGGCATAAGCGTAGGGGTCAGCCGCCGGTTTCCACACCCCCCAAACCTCGCCTTTTTCTGCCCTGCTGCCACCGCCGCACCGCGGGCCAACAGCAGGCCTCGTCAGCCCGCGTTGCCCGCTGGGGCAAGGTGGCTCAAGGGGGCCCCTCACTAGGGGCGGAACGAAGCCAAGCCAAAGGCAGATAGACTTGTCGGGTTTCCCGAAATAGACCGGAGTTTTCCATGTCCGTCCGCGCCGACCTGCGCAACGTCGCCATCATCGCCCACGTAGACCACGGCAAGACCACCTTGGTCGACGCCATGCTGTGGCAATCCGGCGCCTTCCGCGCGAACCAGGACGTCAACGCCCGGGTAATGGATTCGATGGATCTGGAGCGCGAAAAGGGCATCACGATCCTGGCCAAGAACACCGCAGTCGACCACACGATGGCCGATGGCCAGCAGCTCACCATCAACATCATCGACACCCCCGGCCACGCCGATTTCGGTGGCGAGGTCGAACGCGGCCTGGAAATGGTCGACGGCGTCCTGCTGCTGGTGGATGCCTCCGAGGGCCCGCTGCCCCAGACCCGGTTCGTGCTGCGCAAGGCGCTGGCCAAGAACCTGCCGATCATCGTGGTGATCAACAAGGTTGACCGCCCTGACGCTCGCATCGACGAGGTCGTTGAAGAGGTCTACTCCCTCTTCCTTGACCTGCTCGACGACGACGAGGCCCACCACCTCGACTTCCCGATCATCTACTGCGCCGCCAAGGCTGGCCGGGCCTCGATGAACAAGCCCGAAGACGGCGGCATGCCTGATTCGGAAAACCTGGAGCCGCTGTTCACCCTGATCACCGACACCATTCCGGCGCCGGTCTACACCGAGGGCGCCCCGCTGCAGGCCCATGTGACCAACCTGGACGCCTCGCCCTACCTGGGCCGTCTGGCGCTTTGCCGGATCGTCGAGGGCACCATCACCCGCGGACAAACGGTGGCCTGGTGCCGTCATGACGGAACCATCACCAACGTCCGCCTCTCCGAACTACTGATGACCCACGCGCTGGAGCGGCTCCCTGCCGATTCGGCTGGCCCCGGCGACATCGTGGCCATCGCCGGTATTCCCGAGATCACTATCGGCGAGACGATCGCTGATCCGGCCGATCCGCGGCCGCTGCCGCTGATCATTGTCGATGAGCCGAGCATCTCGATGACCATCGGCATCAACACCTCTCCGCTGGCCGGCAAGGTCGGCAAGCTGCTCACCGCCCGCCTGGTGAAGAACCGCCTCGACACTGAGCTGATCGGCAATGTGTCGATCCGGGTGCTGAACACTGAGCGTCCCGATACCTGGGAGGTGCAGGGACGTGGCGAGCTGCAGCTGGCCGTCCTAGTGGAGATGATGCGCCGCGAGGGCTTCGAGCTGACCGTCGGCAAGCCCGAGGTGCTCACCCGCATGGTCAACGGCAAGCTTGAGGAGCCGGTTGAGCGACTCACCGTCGACGTCCCCGAAGACCACGTCGGCACTATCAGCCAGCTGATGGGCACCCGCCGGGCGCGGATGGAGCAGATGGTCAATCACGGCACCGGCTGGGTGCGCGTCGAGTACGTCATTCCGGCTCGCGGCCTGATCGGCTTCCGTACCGAATTCCTGACCGAGACCCGCGGCACCGGCATCATGCACCACGTCTTCGAGGGCTACGAGCCATGGTCTGGCGAGATCAAGACCCGCCAGTCCGGCTCGCTGGTTGCCGACCGTACCGGCACGGTGACCGGCTTCGCCCTGTTCAACCTGCAGGAACGCGGCACCTTGTTCGTCTCGCCGACCGAAGAGGTCTACGAGGGCATGATCGTTGGGGAGAACCCGCGTCCCGAAGACATGGACGTGAACCCGACCAAGGAGAAGAAGCTATCCAACGTCCGCTCCTCCACCGGAGACGAATTGGAGCGGCTGATTCCCCCGCGCCTGCTCAGCCTTGAGCAGGCCCTGGAGTTCTGCCGCGGTGATGAGTGCCTAGAGGTCACGCCGAAGAACGTCCGCATCCGCAAGGTCGTCCTGGACGCCAACGAGCGCGCCAAGACCCGCAGCCGAGCCAAGAAGGCCTAACCGAAGCTCCAACGGGATCGCCGGAGGGCGTTTTCGCCCACCGGGATTGAAAACCCATCCCCTCATCAGTCCGCAATGGCTCTCCCCCTCTAAGCTGACCGACGATGGACACCTTGGAACCCCGATGACATCCCCCACCGGCTGGGATGTGACGGGCTACTACGCTGCCCAGCTTCTCCCTGAGCAGGCACCACCTGACGCGACCGTCCGGGTCGTCGAGCTTGGCATCATCACTGCGCGCCCACTGCAGCTGGGCGACATTCTCGGCGGCGCGTTCCGAGCTGTCCGCTATTCCCCGGTAACCATGTTCGGGGTGACCCTGATGGGCATCTTGATCGCCCAGGTTCTGGCACTGGGGGTGGGCGCCATCCTCAGTCGGGAGTTTGATCTGGCCGGATTCTCTGACGAGTTCGGCGGACTCGGCCCGATGGCCACCTGGGCCACCTTCGCCAGCTACCTCAGCACGGCCCTCGCCACTTTGGTCCTAGGAATCGGCCTGACCTACGCCGTCCACGAGGCAGTGTTCGCCCGGCGAGCGACCCCCGCCGACACCCTGCGCCGCATGAGGTCACGGGTGGGGGCCATGCTCGGGTTCAGCGCGCTGGTCGGGGTGGGCATCATGGTCCTTGCCTTGCTGATTGCGTTCGTGGCAAACACCGCGAGCGGCACGGCGAACGCCGGTCTGTGGCTGGTGCTGATCCCGCTCGTGCTCGCCACCCTGGTCGTGGTGCCGTGGTTGAGCATTCGCCTGTTGCTGGTGCCGCCAGCGATTGCCATCGAGAAACTCGGACCCTTGCGCGCGATTCGTCGCAGCTGGGAACTCACCCGTGGCCAGTTTTGGCGCCTCTTTGGCATCTATCTGCTGTCGTCCCTGCTCATCTCGATGGCCACCAACATGGTCTCCACCGTGTTTTCCTTTGCCGCGCTTCTGGTGAGCGTCGCGAATCAGGAAGTGGGTCTGGTCGCGGCGATGGTCGCCTCCACCGTGGCCACGGTGGTGTTGAGCCTCCCCCTCACGACGGCGGTAGTAACCCTGCTTTATGTGGACACTCGCATTCGCCACGAGGGCTACGACCTCACCATTGCAGAGGCGCTGTACGGATGAGCCCGCCCCTGACCCCGGACGCCGACGAGGCCCGTCGCCAGCTCACCGAGGAACTCTCCAAGCCCATCTATGCCGATCCCGGTAGTTGGCTCCTCGACGTCTGGAACCGGGTGCTCGACTGGCTGAGCGGCGGCACCCCGCCATCGGCGGGCCTGTCCACCGGGCAGCTAGGCGGGATCGTCCTGGTCGCCGTGGTCTTGGCCGCCATCATCGTGTGGTCCACCTTGGGGCCCCTCCAGCGTCGCCGCCGCGCCGAGAAGGCGTTGTTTGCCGATGACGAGCGCAGCGCCAGTGAGGTTCGCGCCGACGCTGTTGCTCTGGCCGCCGCCGGGGACTGGACCGCGGCGGCGCTCGCCATCTTCCGAGCGATGATCCGCACCCTTGCCGAGCGGGGCACCATCGAGGAGTTCGGCGGTATGACCGCCCATGAAGCAACCGATCAGGCCGCGGTTCGGCTGCCCGACTTCGCCGACCGTCTGGACGCCGCCGCGCAGCTGTTCGACTCCCTGGCCTACGGGCGCGGCACGGCCTCGGCCGAGCAGTACGAGCTGCTACTGGGTCTCGATACCGAGGTGGCCACGGCGACTCCCACCCAGGTGGCCGTGGTGACGGCGCCGGTGGCCGTCGCGGTTGAGGCAGTCTGATGAAGCGCCTCGTGATCGCCGGTGGCGTGGCCCTGCTGCTGTTCGCCGCCTTGGTTGTGGCGAGCGTGATGATGCCCGAAAGCCCCGAGCGGCTGCCCTACTCGGTCACCAACGCCCGTCCCGCCGGAACTCGAGCGCTCGGCCAGGTGCTGGCCGCGAACGGCGTGAAGGTCACCCAGGTGACCGCGCTGGCCGATGCGTTGGCAGCACCAGCCGGTGCCACCCTGGCCGTGGTGGTGAACGAGGAGCTCACCCCGGCAGCTATCGGCCAGCTGAGCCGGACGGCCGCGGACGTGGTGGTCGTCTACACCGGGTCTGAGGAGTCCTACACCGTCGAGGCGTTGTCCGACCACCAGGCCGAAACCACCTACTGGTGGCTCGACGCCGACAACGCCCCCCTCGACTGCACCGATCCTGATGCGCTGGCTGCCGGATCCATCACCGAGGACCCGCTGTGGGCCCTGGACAGCCTCAATGTCACCAACACCGCTTGCTTCACCGACGAATACGATGCATCGCTCTACGTCGACCTCATGACTGACGTCCACCGGGTCACCATTGTGGCGGGCCGGACCTGGCTCCAGAACGGCACCATCACCCAAGAAGGAAATGCCGCCCTCGCCCTGCGGGTGTTCGGCCGGCACGATCAACTGATCTGGTATCTGCCCGGTGCCGATGCGAAAACCGCCGCTACGAGCGAAGATGCGCAGTTCGACTCGTTCTCTCTCCTGCCGCCCTGGTCGCGCCCCGTCTTCGCCATCCTGCTAGCTGCTGGCGCGGCAGCAGCCCTGTGGCGCGGACGCCGCTTCGGTGCGCTGGTCAAGGAGCAGATGCCGGTGGAGCTGCCGGCGTCCGAAGCGTCGGCAGGGCTGGCCGGTCTCTATCGGCAAAGCGGTGCCCGAGGCCACGCCGCGGCGGCCCTGCGCGCCGCCAGCATCAAGCGCGCCGCCGCGCGGCTGGGGCTGCCCACCTCCGCCCCACCGGAAACAGTGGTGACCCGTCTTGCCGATGCCAGCAGCATCGATCCGGTGGCGCTGAGCAATCTGCTCTACGGGCCGCCCCCGATCACCGACCAGGACCTGGCCGACCTGGCCACCACCTTGACCGATCTCGACAGGAAGTTGAGCAGCAGATGACCGACCAGATGCCACCGACCGGCAGCCCGATGTTCGCTCCGCCTGCCGGGCAGCTGGTGCCACCCGGCCCCGGAGTCGTGCCGCCGCCGCCCGGGGCACCTGCGGCACCGTTCATGCCCAGTGGCGCCCCGATCCCCACGGCCGCACCCACCACAGCAATTCCGGTGGCCCTGAATCCGGCTCAGGAAACACTGCAGCGCGTCCGCGCCGAAGTGGGTAAGGCGGTCGTCGGCCAGGACGTCGCCGTCACCGGACTCCTGGTCGGGCTCTTGGTCGGTGGGCATGTGCTCTTGGAAGGCGTGCCAGGGGTGGCGAAGACGCTGCTGGTGCGGGCGCTGTCGGCAAGCCTGAGTCTGGAGACTCGCCGAGTCCAGTTCACGCCAGACCTCATGCCCGGCGATGTCACTGGATCGCTGATCTACAACGCCCAGGCGGCGCAGTTCGACTTCCGTGCCGGGCCGATCTTCACCAATCTGCTGCTGGCTGACGAAATCAACCGCACGCCGCCCAAGACCCAGGCCGCCCTATTAGAGGCGATGGAAGAACGTCAGGTGAGTGTCGACGGCACGGCCCGGATGCTGCCCGACCCGTTCATGGTGATTGCCACCCAAAACCCGGTCGAGTACGAGGGCACCTATCCCCTTCCCGAGGCCCAGCTCGACCGCTTCCTACTCAAGATCGTGATGCCGATTCCGCCGCGGGACGACGAAATCAGCGTGCTGTCGCGGCACGCCGCAGGCTTCGACCCCCGGGACCTCGCCGCCGCGGGGCTAACCCAGGCGGCCAGCGCTTCCGACCTGGTAGCCGCCCGCCAGCAAGTCGCGAGGACAAGAGTTGATCAGCAGGTACTCGGCTACATCGTCGACCTGTGCCGGGCCACCCGCTCTGCGCCGTCGGTGTCCCTTGGCGCTTCGCCGCGGGGCGCGACCGCGCTGTTGAAAACCGCCCGCGCGTGGGCCTGGCTGCATGGACGCGACTTCGTCACGCCTGACGATGTGAAGGCGATGGCCACCATCACGCTGGGGCACCGCATTGGGATCCGTACCGAAGCCCAGATGGACGGCAGCAACGCGGCGAGCATCCTGGCCAGCGTGTTGGCCACTGTGCCGGTCCCGCGCTGACGCCCATGGCGATTTCGGGCCGAGTTCCGCTACTGGTGCTGATCGGGGCACTACCGGTAATCGGGTGGCCGCAGCCGCTGACGGTCCTGGGGTGGATGGTGCTGGTGTTGGTGGTGTGCGTCGCCGACCTACTCAGCGCCGTCCGACCCGAGCTCCTGCACCTCGCCCGCGACCTGCCACCGAGCGTCCGGCTAACCGAGTCGGCCACCTCGCAGCTCACCGTGGTGAACCCGACCCGACGCAGAGCATGGCTGCAACTCCGTGATGCCTGGCCACCGAGCGCGCATCCGGCCACCGAGCACCCCCTGTTGCGGGTGGCTCCGGGCGGATCGGTGCGGCAAAACACCACCGTGACTCCGAGCCGCCGTGGCGACCTGGCAGCGGCCGCGGTGACCGTGCGTTCCTACGGCCCGCTGCGCCTAGTGGCGCGTCAGCGCTCCCTGGCGATCCCGGGAGTGCTGCGGGTGCTTCCGGAGTTCCGTTCGCGCAGCCATCTGCCCTCACGGCTGGCTCGGCTGCGCGAACTGGACGGCCAAGCCTCGGTGCACGTTCGCGGACAGGGCACCGAGTTCGATTCGCTACGCGAATACGCCGCCGGCGACGACGTCCGCTCCATCGACTGGCGAGCAACCGCTCGGGCCACCCGAACCATGGTTCGAACCTGGCGCCCAGAGCGTGACCGGCATGTGCTGATGGTGCTGGATACCTCCCGGTGGGCGGCCGGACGAATCGGCACCGGCACCACCGACCAGCTCCGCCTCGACGCCGGGATCGAGGTGTGCCTATTGATGGCTGCACTCGGTTCAGCCTCCGGAGATCGGATGAGCCTATTGGTTGCCGATGCCACGGTGCGTCAGCGGCTAGCTGGAACCGCGAAAGGCTCGGCGCTGGCGTCTTTCGCCGACCGGCTCAGTTTGGCCGAAGCCACCCTCGTCGAAACCGACTGGTCGATGGTGGCAAACCAGGTCGACCAGCTTTGCCGCCAGCGCAGCCTGGTGGTGCTGATCACCGGGCTCGATCCGGCGCTGCACGCCGAGGGCCTGGGCACCGTGATCGGAAGACTGGCTCATCAACACCAGGTAGTCATCGCCCACGTCACCGACCCCGCCCAACCCGACCTGACACCGGAGACGAGCACGGCAGAGGAGGCCTATGCGGCCGCAGCCTCAGCCCGCCTGTGGTTGGCCGGCCAGGGTCTGTCTGAACGGGTCCATCGGATGGGGGTCGAAATCGTCCATGCCGACCCCGATCGCGTCGCTCCAGCCGTCTGCGATACCTACCTACTACTGAAAGCGACCGGACGGCTGTAGCCTCTGGCACCCCTCACGCAGCGACGGCGACCTCGTTGCGGGCTTCCTCTTCGCTAAGGCCTGGGTCGACCCCGGCCTCGACCGCTCGGCGCCCAGCAACGAAGGTGACCACCCAAAAGGCGGCAAAAGCGAGCACTCCCAGGGCGATCTTCACCCAGGGGTTGAGCTGGGATCCGGTGACGAAGCCCTCGACGATCCCGCTTACGCCCAGGGCGATGGTGACCGCCAGCACCACCACGATCGTGGTGCGTCCTTCTTGGGCCAACGAGGTGGCGCGCGTCCGCGCCCCGGGCACCAGCCAGGCCCAGAAGAGCCGCATCCCCGCAGCTCCCGCCACGAAAACACAGCTGAGCTCCAACAAGCCGTGCGGCAGGATGAGGGTCCAAAACACCTCGTCAGCGTTCTGGACGTGCATGACTGCACCCATCACGCCCACGCTGAGAGAGTTCTCGAACAGCACGGTGGCCGGGTAGATGCCGGTGATGCCGGTGGCGACGCACAACGCGGCGATAAAGGAGTTGTTGGTCCAGACCAGGCTGGCGAAGCTCCCGCTGGGATAGGTCGAGTAGTAGGACGCGAACGCCTCTTCGGCGATTTCTTGCTGCCGCGCCGGCGGCACCACCGAGTTCAGCAGTTCAGGATTGGCGACCAGCCACACTCCCGCGACCACCGCGATGAGTAGGCAGGCGACCGCGACCACCACTGACCACCAGCGCACCCGATAAAGGGCGGCGGGGATGGTTTGGGCAAAGAAGGCACCGACGGCGGGCCAACTGAGGTTGCGGGGGCTGGCGATGCGCGCCTTCGCCTTCACCAGCAGCACCGACAATTCGTCGATCAGCCCCGGCTCGGGTGCCCGCGAGCGCAACAACGACAGGTGGGTGGCGGTCTGCCGATAGAGCCGGACGAGTTCGTCAGCCTCACCTCCGGTGAGGCGCCGCTGAGCAGCGAGGACGCGCAGTCGCTGCCACTGCGCCTCATGCGCAACCACGAACACGTCCACATCCACGTCGGCCAGCGTAGCGTCGGCGTGGGGATCGCCGGGAGGGCACGCTAGCCTCCTGTCATGGCCGACGAGATCCTTACCGGCGAAGGGGTTGCGCTTCAGGTGAGCGCCGCTTCGGTGCTCATCCGTGCCGGAGCTTGGTTGATCGACGCCGTCGTGGTCGGTGTGGTGTTGGTGATTGCCCCGCTGACGATCATTGGGGTGCTCGGAGTCGACCGCCTCGATCCTGCGCTGGCCACCGCCCTGCTGTTCATGATTTTCTTCTTCGCCTTCATGGTGGTGCCGGTGACAGTGGAGACCCTCACCCACGGCCGGTCTTTGGGAAAGTTCGCGCTCGGCCTGCAAGTTATTCGCGATGATGGCGGCCCGGTTCGGCTGCGGCACTCGGCGGTACGCGGCCTGGTGGGCTTCTTCGAGTTGTGGGCGCTCACCGGCGGTCTGGCTTTCATGGTGGCCATGTTCAACGACCGCGGCAAAAGGGTGGGCGACTTCCTCGCCGGCACCTACGTGATTCGGGTCAAGACCAGGCCACGCGCGTTCACCGGCTTGTGGCTCCCTCCTCAGCTTGCAGGTTGGGTGGGGGTGGCCGATATCCGTCCGCTGCCAGCTGGACTCGCACTGCGGGCCCGGCAGTTCCTGGGCCGTGCTCGACAGTTCCCGCCATTGGCCCGTTACCGCCTGGCATTGCGGCTGGCTGCCCAACTCGAGCGCCATGTCGCCCCCGCACCACCATGGGGAACCCACCCTGAAGAGTTCATCGCCGCCGTGCTCTTTGAGCGCCGTCGCCGCGATCACGCTGCGTTCGATCGCCGCCAGCCCCACCTCCAGGCTCAGCTCGCCGGGATCGACGTCCTGCCCTACGCGGTGCCCGATCCGGAGAGCTGAGCACTGGCACCGTCCCCGTTTTGCGCGGCCCTACGGGTCAGGCCAGTGATGGACGCAGCTGAGCCCAAGGACGAACGCGCTCCAACTGGGCTGAGACCTGAATTACGACCGGCTCCCCGTCGGGCGGCCCGACCAGTTGGACGCTCAGCGGCAAGCCGTCGGAGCTGAAGCCGGACGGGATCGCTGCGGCCGGGTTCCCCAGCACATTCCACAGCGAGGTGAACCCTGAGGCTTTGGTGGCCTTCGCGGAGGCGGCAACCGCGCCGAGGCCATCCAGCTGTCCGACCGGCACCGCCGCGGTTGGCGTGGTGGGCATCAACAGCAGGTCGAAATCGGCAAAGAAGGTGCTGGCGAACTCCGCCCCGGCGGCGATACCGGCTCGTTCGGCCCACTCGGCTCGTCCGCGCAAAGCGCCAGTGAGTTTCAGCAACGTCCGGGTGCGCTGCTCCAGCAACTCAGCGAACTCGGCCCGCTCGGCCTCCTCAGCCACGCCCGCCGCGGTCTGGGCCATGAAAGCCACCGAGACCTCCGGGAAGGGCGGCTTCACCTGGGTCACCGAATGACCCAACTCGCGTAATGCCGCCACTGTGGCGAACAACGCGGCGGTGGTTTCGGCATCCGCGCTCAGCCCACCCAGCCTGGTGGTGAACCCAATTCGCAGTGGGCCCGGTTCGGTGCGGTAGGCCTGGGACATGGTCATCGCCAGCGGCGCAGCCGTCCACGCATCTGAGGGCAAAGACCCGGTGATCGCGTCGTAGATCAACGCGCTGTCCTCGACGGTCCGGGTGAGCGGCCCAATCACCCCCAGCGAGCGCCACAGATGGGCATTGGGCGCCGCGCTGGTCCGGCCGCGCTGGCACTTGAGCCCGTACAGACCACAGAAGGAGGCCGGCAGCCGGATCGAGCCGCCGCCGTCGCCGCCAATCGCGCCAGCCACCATGCCGGACGCCACCGCCGCCGCCGACCCACCCGAGGAGCCAGCAGTTGAGCGCAGCGGGTTCCACGGGTTGCGGGTGTAGCCGTTCGCGCTGGTCTCGGTCCACGGCCAGATGCCGAACTCCGGCATTCGGGTCTTGCCGATGATCACCGCCCCGGCTTCGCGCAGCCGCCGCACCACTTCGCTGTCGGCTGCGGCCGCAGTAGTGAACGCCGCGCCACCGTAGGCGGTCGGCAGGCCAGCCACATCATTCTCGTCCTTGATCGCGATCGGCACCCCATGCAAGACCCCCCGTTGCTCGGACGGGGTCGCATCGCGGACGGCAGCCTCAGCCAAAGCCGCGTCATCGAGCACATAGGCGAAAGCGTTCAGCCGCTGATCGAGGCGACGAATGCGGCCCAGGGCATGCTCAACCAGCTCAACCGAGGTCACCTCGCCAACGGCCACCAGCCGTGCCTGTTCGGCGAAGCTGGCGAAATCCAGATCTGTCATGGCTGAATCATCGCTCCCGGAGGCCTGGTTCAGCGTGCGGCGGGCCGAAAATGTAGCCCGGCTTCGGGATCGACCAGCACCTCTTGGGAGGCATCGATTCCGGCCACCACCAACGCAGCGTCGACCGGGGTCTGCCGCTTCAGCAGCGCCAAACCGATCGGACCCAGCTCGTAGTGGCGCTCAGCGGTGCCCATCCGGCCAACCACCACGCCACCGGCGAACACTTCGGCGCCGATCGGCGGCAGTTCGTTGGCGGTGCCGTCCAGGTGAAGCAGGGTGAGGCGTCGCGGCGGCCGTCCCAGGTTGTAAATGCGGGCCACCGCCTCCTGGCCGGGGTAGCAGCCCTTCCGCAGGTGCACCGCAGTCCCAAGAGCCTCCCCGTCGGGATTGGCCAGTTCGTTCGGAATGGTGCGCTCATCGGTATCAAGAAAGACCCGTGGTAGCCCGGATGCGATCCGCAGCGCCTCGACAGCCCAGGTGCCAGCCCGAACGGCGCCAAGCACGGCGTCCAACTCCGCGCGAGCCACGATCACCGGACGGCCCCCCGGCGTGACCCCCACCGCGAAGTCGTCCAGGCGATCAGAGATCTCTACCCGCGCCGCAAACACCATTTTGCGTAGCCAGGCGATCAGCGCGGCGTCGTGACCCGGCTCGGTGTGGCATAACAACTGCGCCCCATCATCTACCGCGGCGAAAGCGTGCGTGAGGTGCCCCTGCGGGTTCAGCACGTAGGCGGTAATCGGCACCCCGGGCACCAGCGAGAGGAAATCGGCCGAGGTGATCGCCTGCAGCCAACTCAGCCGGTCAGCGCCGCTGATGGCAAACACCGGACGATGCGACAGGTCCACGCCGGCCTCCCCGGCCACGAGCGCCTTTTGCTCCCGGAACGGATCGCCGTGGTGCCACACCGCACCTACATCCACCCCGGTCTCGACCAGGACGGTCATCGTCGCGCCAGCGTCGCCCAGAGGTAGGGCTGCAGTTCTTCGGTCTCGGTGGCGCGATCGAAGGAGAACATCAGCTTGCCCTCAACCGTGCCGTAAAGGCGTCGCCCGGCGGTGTAGGCCACCTTGGCATCCCGAGTGCGGGCGACCGCGTCGGTGATCAAATCGAGGCGCCCGGGCTGCAACTTGCCGAACCAAATCTCGGCGTAGCCATCCGGCGAGGCCATCATCACGTCCACGGTGCCATCGGCCAGCGGACGCCAAAAGCCGGTCTCCATGAACAGTGGCTTGGCTGGCTTTCCGTCGGCGTCGACTTCAAAGGCCTGGGCCAGATAGTGCAGAAAGTCCTCACCGTTGTCGGCGAAGTCGATCTGGATGGCGTAGCTAACCTTCTCTTCGCCGGGCCACTGGCGATAGCCGGTGCCTTCCCAACGTCCGCGCAGCCAGGCCAACCCGACCAGGGCCGGGTTCAGATCGGCCGGGATTTCGAAGACCATTTCACTCTCCTCGTTTGGCGCGCAGCAGGGCATAGATGCCCAAGCCGGCCAACACCGCCAACACCAGGCAGGCGGTAAACAGCACCAATCCGGTTACGGAAAGTGGGACGAGGCTGAGCACCCGTGCAGCATAACCGCCAGGGCGGCAACGGCATTCCGGCCGCGCTGGCCTTGGGGCCGCGACCTAGGTTTGAACCATGCCGTTCACGCCAAGCCACATCGCCGCAGTGCTACCACTGCGGCGCCTCGGGGTGGCCTTGCCGCTGGCCGCCCTGGCCGCCGGCAGCATGAGTCCGGACGCGCCGTACTACGTGCCCGGCCTATCTGGCATCAGCGCTTGGACCCATCAACCGTGGGCAACGGTGAGTCTCGATGTGGTGATCGGGTTGGGCCTGTGGGTGCTTTGGCGCTCGGTGGCCAACCCGTTGGGCGACCTGGCCCCATCGTGGGTGCGCGAGCGTTGGCGTCCGGCGGGTTGGCGCTCAACGCCAGCGTGGACGGTGGCGCTAGCGGTCGCGCTCGGCGCTGCCACGCACGTGTTTTGGGACTCCTTCACCCACGCCGGACGCTGGGGCAGCACGCAGCTAGCCTTTCTCGCCGTCACCTACCCCAACCCGCTGGGCGGCACTTGGCCCGGCCATCAGTGGGCCCAGTACCTCAGCGGCGCGATCGGGCTGGCCATCATCGCCTGGGTCGGTTGGCGGCAGCCACGAATGGCAGTGCCGGCAGCGCCGCCGTCCCCGTTGAAGATGCTGCTGCCTTGGTTGCTCGGGCTGACTGGCCTGGCTGGGGCGGTCGGCCGGATCGTGCAATACGAAGCCCTTGAGGACGGTGCCGGCGCGGTCGCGTTCAACGCTCTCACCGGTGGCCTTGGTGCGGCGGCCTTGGTCGGCATCGCGCTGTGTTGGCTCCATGGCTGGCGCTCCGCCACCCTGGCCACCAGGGCTGGTCTCCTCGACTCCAAGTGATTGACCGACCTGAGTCGGGCTACGCGCTGCCAAAGCTGATTGGATGGGCCCGTGCGAGCAGTAGTGCAACGAGTCAGCCGAGCTTCGGTCAGCGTCGATGGTGGCGTCGTTGGCCGTATCGACTCCTCCGGGTTGTTGGTGCTGGTTGGGGTCACCCACACCGACACCGCACAAACAGCAACCAAACTGGCGACCAAGATCTGGCAACTGCGAATCCTGGCTAGCGAGACCTCCTGCGCTGAAGTCGGCGCACCGCTGTTGGTGATCAGCCAGTTCACGCTCTACGCCGACACCGCCAAGGGCCGGCGACCGTCCTGGTCGAAGGCTGCCCCCGCCCCAATCAGTGAACCCCTGGTCGAGGCATTCGTGGCCGCCCTACGCGAGCTGGGTGCCCAGGTGGAAACCGGGCGCTTTGGAGCGATGATGTCGGTCGATTTGGTCAACGACGGACCCATGACGCTGGTCATCGACGTCGACTGAACTGCCCCATCCGTGGACCTAAGTACAGCAAAACGCGGCGGGGTCACTAGAGTTTGCCCCGTACGGTGGCCTTAGGAGGGGTGATGGCGCAACTGTTGCTGGTCAGCAACGAGGTCGCCAATGGCGTGCCCGCGGAGCGCTCGCTGCCCGTTTTGGCCCTCCTATCGCACTCAATTCATGGCGTCGCTGCCGACACCCAGGCGCTGACCGAGTCGGCTCGCTGCGATGTCGTGGTGCTGGACGGACGCGCTGACCTGGCTGGCGCCCGGATGATGGCCCGGCTCTTCCAGTCCTCCGGATCGACAGTTCCGCTGCTGCTGGTGCTCACCGAATCCGGGCTGGCGGCGGTAGCCGCCGACTGGGGCCTTTCCGATCTGCTGCTCGACACCGCTGGTCCGGCCGAGTTTGAAGCGCGCATCCGCCTGCTGGCCACCTCGGCTGCCAACGACGGTCTGATCTCGGCTGGCGGCATCGTGATCGACGACGCCGCCTACTCGGTGGTGTTGGACGGCGAGGCCCTCGATCTGACCTACACCGAGTTCGAGTTGCTGAAGTACCTCGTGCAGCATCCCGGCCGGGTCTTCAGCCGGGAGCATTTGCTGGCCGACGTTTGGGGCTACGACTACTACGGCGGTACCCGCACCGTGGACGTCCACGTCCGCCGATTGCGCGCCAAGCTCGGCCCCGAACACGAAGCCCTCATTGGCACCGTCCGCAACGTCGGTTACCGCTTCTCCCCGGACGGCTCCGGCCGCCGCTAATCCGCACGCCCGATCCGGGTGCCGAAGGCCTCCGTTGGCCGTAGCCTTGCCAGGGTGTGGACCCACCAACTCACCTCAGACCAAGCAGCCGCTGTGCGCGCACTGGGCGGCCGGGCCGCCGACTTCGACGGGGTGGTTCCCCTCAATGAGGTAGCCCAGTTTTCACTGGCCGACGCCAACTCCCGGCACGTCCTGGTCAGCGAAGGCACCGAACTGATCGGCTACCTGAACTGGCAACCGGCCCTGGCCACAGTGCAACTCGTGGTCGATCCCGGGTGGCGCCGCCGTGGAGTGGGCACCAAACTCTGGCGTGAGCTTCCCGACCCCGAGAAGGTCGGCATCTGGGCCTTCGGCGATCTCGAACCGGCCCGCGGCTTTGCCACCAGCCTCGGCTTGCGGCCCGCTCGTAGCCTGCTGGTGATGTCGCGTCCGCTGGCCGGGCTACCTGAGGCCACCGAAGCCGACGGATTGAGCCTGCGCGGCTATCGACCAACCGATGCCGCCGAGTTGCTGGCCGTCAACGCCGCCGCTTTCGCCCACCACCACGAACAGGGGTCCCTGGACGCAGCCGGCCTGGCCACCCGGATGGCCGAGGACTGGTTCGATCCGAACGGGCTGATCCTCGGCTTCGATGCTGACGGCCTGGCTGGCTTTCACTGGACCAAGACTGCCGCCAACAGCGGCGAGGTGTACGTGGTCGCCGTGGCACCGCGAGCGCAGGGACGCGGCTACGGCAAAGCGCTGCTGGAGGCTGGCATGTCTCACCTTGCCGCCAAGGGTTTGCCCACCGTTGAGCTCTACGTCGACAGCGCAGACGAGATCGCGATAAGAATGTATGAGCGCGCGGGGTTCATCGAGGCACACCGCGACGTCTTCTACGAATCGATGCAGCAGGAGCAGTCAATGACGTTCACCGACGGCCACGTCGACCTTGACGAACACGCTGAGGGCCTGCCTGATCTTCCTGCCGACCGCTACAACGACCGCGAACTCAGCTGGCTGGCCTTCAACGAGCGAGTGCTCGATCTGGCCCGCGACTCCAAGCGGGTGCCGCTACTGGAACGAGCTCGGTTCCTGGCCATCTTCTCCGGCAACCTCGACGAGTTCTTCATGGTGCGGGTGGCCGGCCTGAAGCGCCGGATTGCCGCCGGGGTGGCTGTGCCGTCCAACTCCGGCATGATGCCCGGCGCTCTGATGGAAACCATCCTCGACCGCACCCGCGACCTGGTGAACGAGGTCACGCGAGTATTCGCCGACGAGATCCGGCCCGAACTGGCCGCAAACGGCATCCAGATTCTGGCTTGGACCGAACTCAACGACGAAGAACGCCAGAAGATGACCGCGTTGTTCGAGAACCGGATCTTCCCCGTCCTCACCCCGCTGGCCGTCGACCCGTCCCACCCGTTCCCCTACATTTCCGGGCTGAGTGTGAACCTGGCGGTGCTGGTGATGAATCCCACCACCGGCGTGCGCCAGTTCGCCCGGGTGAAGGTGCCCACCATCCTGAGCCGCTTCGTTTCGCTGGGCAATGACCGGTTCATCCCGCTGGAAGAAGTGATCGCCCCACATCTGGGCCAGCTGTTCTCCGGCATGGAGATCGTGGCGCACAGCACCTTCCGGGTCACCCGCAACGAAGATGTCGAAGTTGAAGAGGACGACGCCGAAAACCTGCTGTTCGCCCTGGAGAAGGAGCTGCTTCGTCGCAAGACCGGACGCCCGCCAGTGCGGCTCGAGGTCGAGGCCGATATCAACGAAGGCATGTTGGAGCTGCTCATCAGCGAGCTCGATATCGACGAGGGTGAAGTGTTCAAGCTGCCCCGTCCGCTCGACCTGCGCGGCCTGTTCTCCCTGGCCGACCTGAACCGCGATTCGCTGAAGTACCCCTCCTTCCTGCCCAAGACCCACCCCGAGCTGGCCAAGGTGGAGACCGCCCAGCCGGCCGATATGTTCGCGGCGCTGAAGAGCCGCGATGTGTTGCTGCAGCATCCCTATGACTCCTTTGCCACCAGCGTGCAGCGGTTCATCGAGCAGGCCGCCGCTGATCCGGCTGTGCTGGCGATCAAGCAAACCCTGTATCGCACCTCCGGCGATTCCCCGATCATCGATGCCCTGATCGAGGCTGCCCGGGCCGGCAAGCAGGTGTTGGCGCTGGTCGAGATCAAGGCCCGCTTTGACGAGCAGGCCAACATCGCCTGGGCCCGCAAGCTGGAGAAGGCTGGCTGCCATGTTGTCTACGGGGTGCTGGGCCTGAAGACCCACTGCAAGCTGTCGCTGGTCGTGCGCGAGGAGCCAGCCGGACTGCGTCGCTACTGCCACATCGGCACCGGCAACTACAACCCCAAGACCGCCCGGCTCTACGAAGACATGGGCCTACTCACCTCCAACGCGGTGATCACCGAGGACGTCGCCAAGCTGTTCAACCATCTCTCCGGCATGTCGCAGGAGACGAGCTACCGTCGGCTGCTGGTGGCACCGCACTCAGTGCGCAAGGGCCTGATCTCGGCGATCAACCGGGAGATCAACAACCACCGGGCCGGGTTGCCCGCCGGCATCCGACTCAAGTTGAACTCGATCGTCGATGAGACCATCACCGATGCCCTTTACCGGGCCTCCCAGGCGGGCGTGCCGGTTGACCTCTGGGTGCGTGGCATCTGCGCGGTCCGTCCCGGGATTCCCGGGGTGAGCGACAACATTCGGGTGCGCAGCATCCTGGGTCGCTTTCTCGAGCACAGTCGGCTGTTCTGGTTCGCCAACGGGGGTCATCCCCAGGTCGGCATCGGGTCGGCAGACCTGATGCACCGCAACCTCGATCGCCGGGTCGAGGTGATCGTCGGCCTGGCCAATCCAGCCCACATTGCCCAGATCGAGCAGCTCTTCGACCAGGCCTTCGACGAGGGCACGGCCGCCTGGTGGCTGGACGGCGAAGACTGGCGTCAGCACACCACCAACGCCGAAGGCGAGCCACTGCTCGATATGCAGGAGCACATGATCTCCCAGATGGGCCAGCGTCGCGCCCTAGAGCGCTGAAGCCATGACCGAACTAGTCAAACGGATCGTTGCCGCTGGCACCGTGACGCTGCGCATCGGCGCTACCAGCCCAGAGGTGCTGTTGGTGCACCGGCCCCGCTACGACGACTGGACGCTGCCCAAAGGCAAGTTGGAGACCGGGGAGTACCTGGCCGCCTGCGCCGTGCGCGAAACCGACGAGGAGTCTTCGATTAGCACCCGCTTGGGCCTGCCGATCACCGAAATCACCTATCCGGTGGGCGGCGGGGTGAAAGCGGTCACCTACTGGGTGGGCCACCTGGTGGGCGAGCGCAAGCACAAGCCAAACAGCGAGGTTGATCAGGCCGCCTGGTTCCGGTTGAAGGACGCCCTGCGTCAAGACTCCTACGCCGACGAACGCGAAGTGATCCGCCAGGCGGTGAACCTGCCGGCCACCACCCCGCTGGTGATCCTGCGGCACGCGAAGGCGCTGTCGAGATCGGAATGGCGCGGTCGCCCCGATCACGAGCGTGGGCTCGACCCGCGCGGCCAACTGCAGAGTAAGGCGGTCATTCCGCTGTTGGACGCCTACGGCGTGCGACGGATTGTCACTTCGACGGCAACCCGGTGCCTCAGAACGGTGCGGCCGTTTGCCAAGGCCCATGAGCTGGAGGTGGACGCGCGCGCCGCGTTCACTGAGGAAGCTGGCGTTCCGGACCCGAAGACCGTCACCAAGCAGCTACGCAAACTGGCCGCCGAGACCGCCACCAGTGGCGTGCCGACGGTGGTCTGCGGCCACCGTCCGGTATTGCCGGCGATGCTGGCCGGAGTGGGCATCGAGCCGCATTCACTGTCCCCGGCGGCGGCATTGATCGCCCACCTCGCCCCGTCCGGGAAAGTCGTGGCTTTGGAGATGCACAAGCCAGTGCTCTGAAGGCCAGTGCTCTGAAGGCCCGTGCTCTGAAGGCCAGTGCTCTGAGTGCTGGTCTCAGGCTGGCGGGGCGGTGCTTTGGCGAACCACCAGGGTCGGCTCCAAGGCAATGTGAGCCGGATTGGTGTTGCCAGATTCGATCATGTCGATCAGCAGCTGCACGCTCAGGCGTCCGATTTCGTTGAAATCCTGCCGGATGGTCGTTAGCGACGGGGTGAAGAAGGCCGACATCGGAGCATCATCGAAACCGACCAGGCTGAGGCGCTCCGGGCACTGAATACCCCGCTCGTGCGCGGCATGCAGTAGGCCCAAAGCCATCTCGTCGTTGGCGCAGAAGATCGCGGTGACGTCGCTACGGTCGAGCAGTTGAACTCCTGCTTCATAGCCGGAGGTGGCACTCCAGTCGCCGCGAATCGGATCCGGCACTTCGGCGCCGGCATCGGAGAGCGCCTTGCGCCAGCCCGCTTCGCGCTCCACGCTCTCGTACCAGTTCTCCGGCCCGGCGAGGTGATGGACGGTGCGGTGCCCCAGCGCGAGCAGGTGATCGGTGGCCATCCTGGCGCCCAGGCCCTGGTTGACGCCTACCAACGGGTAGTCGCCCTGCATGCCTGCGTGAATCGCCACCATCGGCGGCAGGCCCGCTGGCAGCGCTTCACCGTTGGCGGTCATTCTGGGCTGAACCAGCACCATGCCTTCAGATGAGCGCGACCGCATGAGGTTGGCGCCGCGCACCACCGCGTCCGGACCGCTCTCAGTCAGGTGGGTGATGGTGACTGCGTAGCCGCGCGCCCCAGCAGCCAACTCGATGCCGTGCAGGGCCGCGCTGGGGCCCCACAAGGTGGTGTCTTCGGTCAGGACGCCGATCGTGCGGGAGCGGCCACTGGCCAATCCTTGAGCCATCAGGTTGGGGCGGAAGTCGAGTTCGCGCATGGCCACCAGCACTCGCTCGCGGGTGTCGTCAGCGACTCGAGCCTGCTGGTTGATCACCCGAGACACCGTCATCGCCGAGACGCCAGCACGTCGGGCAACATCGGTGACTGTTGGCACCCGGCGGCCTGGGGTGGGTCGAAACTGGCCGTCTTCCATGGAAGTCATGCTATTGCACGTGCTCACAGATAGCGGTCCACTACCTCACAGACGAACTTTTGGGTACGAATTCACCTTCCGTTCACCAAGCGGTCCCGGCCCGCTCACGCCGACTATCTAGCGTCAGTCCTAGAGCAGAAAGCTCTTTCGACTTCGATACGAAGGAACAGCGTGAAAACCAAGCTGATCAGCGCCGCCGCCCTGGTGACGGCCTCCACTCTGGCATTCGCCGGTTGCGCGGCCAACGAGGGCGGGGCTTCCACCACCACCCTCACCGGCAAGGGCGCCTCCTCTCAGAAGGCCGCCCAGGAAAAGTGGGTTGCCGCCTTCCAGACCGCCAACACTGGCGTCACCGTGAACTACGCCCCCGATGGCTCCGGCGCGGGTCGCTCGGCGTTCATCGCCGGCGCGGCTCAGTTCGCTGGCTCCGACCGTGCGTTCAAGGACGAAGAGATGGGCGCGGGCAAGTTTGCCGGCTGCGCTGCCACCTCCAATGCCCTCAACCTGCCGATCTACGTCTCGCCGATCGCAGTGATCTACAAGCTCGACGGTGTGGATTCCCTGGCCCTGGACGAGGCCACGTTGGCCAGCATCTTCACCGGCAAGATCAAGAACTGGAACGACGCGGCCATCGCCAAGCTCAACCCGAAGGCCAAGCTGCCCGACCTGGCGATCACCGCGGTGCACCGCGCTGACGACTCCGGTACCACCAACAACTTCACCGACACCATGGCCCAGCTGGCCCCGTCGGTGTGGACCGAGTCGGCCTCCGACACCTGGCCCGCCGCCTTCGGTGGCGAGGCTGCCAACGGCACCTCCGGCGTGGTCGGCGCGGTCGCCAACGGCACCGGCACCATCGGCTACGCCGACGCCTCGGCCGCCAAGAACGTCGGCATCGCCGACCTGTTGGTCAACGGCAAGCCGCTCAAGCCCACCGCTGAGGCCGCCGCCGCGATCTTGGATGCCTCCAAGACCGTCCCCGGCCGCTCCGCCAACGACCTGGCCTACAAGCTGGATCGCACCACTGGCGGCGCCTACCCGGCCGTTCTGGTCTCCTATGCAATCGTCTGCGAGACCTACAAGGACGCTAGCGTGGCCAAGCTGGTGAAGTCCTACGTCGGCTACATCGCCTCCGCTGACGGCCAGCAGGCTGCGGCCGCTTCAGCTGGCTCTGCTCCGCTGTCGGCCACTTTGCAGGCCAAGGTCAAGACTGCGGTCGATTCGATCAAGTGAGACCCTAAGTTGTGACGGCGCCGAGCGGATCCCGCTCGGCGCCGTCGGGTCGCTTAGCCTTATCCAGTGACAGTTAGAGAGCAGGACAGCCGATGACTAACCCTTCGGCCGGTTTGATCGGCGGCGCCTCCGCCGGGAAAGCCGACCCCAAGCGGGTTGGCGACAAGGTCTTCGGCGCCTTAGCTGGGGCCTCGGGGATCATGATCCTGGTGATCCTGGCGGCAGTGGCCACCTTCCTGCTCGTCCAGGGCGCACCGGCGCTCTTCGCCGATCCGGCCAAACTCATCTCCCAGGGCTACGGCGAGTTCGCCTCGTGGGTGCTGCCCTACGCTTTCGGCACCGTCTGGGCGGCAACGCTGGCCCTGGCGATGGCCGTGCCGGTAGCGATCGGCATTGCGCTGTTCATCTCCCACTACGCGCCCAGACGGTTGGCGCAGCCGCTCGGCTATGTGATCGATCTGCTGGCCGCCGTACCGTCGGTGGTCTTCGGCCTGTGGGGTGCCGAACTCCTTGCACCCGCGGTCAAAGGCCTCTATTCGTGGCTGAATGCCAATCTGGGTTTCATCCCACTCTTCTCCGGGCAGGTCTCGGGCACCGGCCGAACCATCCTCACTGCAGCGGTGGTGCTCGCGGTAATGGTGCTGCCGATCATCACCAGCCTCAGCCGGGAGGTGTTCCTGCAAGCTCCTCGACTTCACGAGGAAGCGGCACTGGCGCTGGGCGCCACCCGCTGGGAGATGATCCGGATGGCCGTGTTGCCCTTCGCCCGTCCCGGCATTATCGCCGCGGTGATGCTCGGTTTGGGCCGCGCCCTTGGCGAAACCATGGCAGTGACCATGGTGCTCTCCGGTGGCCGCAGCATCTCCTTCGAGGTGCTGACCAGCCAGAACCCCAACACCATCGCCGCCACCATCGCTTTGAACTTCCCTGAGGCCTTCGGGCTGAAGACCAACCAGCTGATTGCCGCCGGTCTGGTGCTGTTCCTGATCACTTTGGTGGTCAACATGATCGCCCGGTGGATCGTCTCCCGCCGCGCCGAATACTCCGGAGCCAACTGATGACCACAATCAGCCAAGCGCTGGCCCCGGGCCAGCTCACGTCCGGTCGGCTGCCGCGGGCCACCATCCCGGTGTTCCTGGTGGCGGCTTCCCTGCTCGGCTTCGCGCTGGCGGTGCTGTTCGCTGGGGGCAATCTGGCCCTGGCCGCGTTGCTGGCCTACCTGCTCTACCTGATCGCGATCGAAGTGGCCGCCCGCATCGTCGAAGGCTCCCGGCAGGCCGCCGACCGGCGAGCGTCCAACTTGATCGTCGGCGCTTTCGCGCTAGCCCTGATTCCGCTGGGCTCGGTCACTTGGTCAGCGATCAGCAAGGGGATGGCCCGCTTCGATGTGGACTACTTCACGATGTCGATGCGCAACGTCGTTGGCCCCGGCGGCGGTGCGCTGCACGCCATCACCGGCACCCTGTTCGTGACCGGCGCAGCCGCCGCGATCTCGGTGCCGATCGGCCTATTGGCAGCCATCTATTTGGCCGAGTACGGCGCCGGCAAGCGGCTGGCGAAAGCCATCACGTTCTTCGTCGACGTGATGACCGGCGTGCCCTCAATCGTGGCGGGCTTGTTCGCCTACGCCCTGATGACGCTGATCATTGGCCCGAACAATGGCTTTGGCCTCTCAGGCAGCGTGGCGCTCTCGGTGCTCATGATCCCAGTGGTGGTGCGCTCCAGCGAGGAGTTGCTGCGGCTGGTGCCCAACGAGCTGCGGGAGGCGTCCTACGCCCTAGGGGTGCCGAAATGGCTGACCATCACCAGAGTGGTGCTACCGACTGCGGTTTCGGGCATCATCTCCGGAGTCATCTTGGCGATCGCCCGGGTGATCGGTGAAACCGCACCACTGCTGGTGGCCGCTGGCTTCACCGCCAGCATGAACAACAACTTGTTCGCCAACCCGATGATGACCCTGCCGGTGTATGTCTACGACTCCTACCAACACCCAGGGGTTGATGTGCAGGTTTACCTCGATCGGGCGTGGGCCGGAGCGCTCACCTTGATCCTCATCGTGATGTTGCTGAACCTGATCGGACGCCTCATCGCCCGTCGCTTCGCCCCCAAGACCGGGCACTGAGAAGGAGAAACTCGAATGAGCAAACGCATCGAGATCACTGACCTGAACGTCTACTACGGCTCGTTCAGGGCCGTCGAGGACGTCACCATGACCATCGCGCCGAAGTCGGTGACCGCGTTCATCGGTCCGTCCGGCTGTGGCAAGTCGACCTTCCTGCGCACCCTCAACCGGATGCACGAAGTGATTCCTGGCGCCCGGGTTGAAGGCGAAGTGCTGCTGGACGGGGAAAACCTGTACGGCCCCGGTGTCGACCCGGTGCGAGTGCGGCGCCAGGTGGGCATGGTGTTCCAGCGACCCAACCCGTTCCCGACGATGTCGATCAAAGAGAATGTGCTGGCTGGCATCAATCTGAACAACCGGCGGATGCCTTCGTCGGCAAAAGATGAGCTGGCCGAGCATGCCTTGCGCGGCGCGAACCTGTGGGAAGAGGTCAAGAACCGGATGAACCTGCCCGGCTCAGGGCTATCTGGCGGCCAGCAGCAGCGGTTGTGCATCGCCCGGGCGATCGCAATGGAACCTGAGGTCCTGCTGATGGACGAGCCGTGCTCAGCACTGGATCCGATTTCGACTCTGGCCATCGAAGACCTGATGAACGAGCTGAAAGAGAAGTACACGATCGTCATCGTCACCCACAACATGCAGCAGGCTGCCCGGGTCTCTGATGTGACCGCGTTCTTCAATATCGCTGGCACCGGCGCTCCGGGTCGCCTGATCGAATCCGGCCCGACCGACAAGATCTTCTCCGCCCCCGACGTGAAGGCCACCGAGGATTACATCTCCGGCCGCTTCGGCTAACCCGGCCAAGTTGGCTGAGCTTGTCGAAGCCCCCGTCGACCCTTCGACAAGCTCAGGGAACTGAACACCAGTTGGCTGAGCCCGTCGAAGCCCCGGTCACCTAAGGAGCAGTTGGCTGAGCTTGTCGAAGCCCCAAAGTTGTCCACAGATTCCCGGTGCCAGGCAAAGCTGACGGGTCTGTTCGCGCACAATCGTTGGATGGCCTGGACGTACCTACTGCACTGCGCGGACGACAGCTACTACGTCGGCAGCGCGCGAGACCTGGACGCGCGGATGGCAGACCATGCCTCTGGTCACGGCGCTGAGTACACCGCGAAACGACTGCCTGTGCGACTGGTGTGGGCCGAGGAGTTCGAGCGAGTGGACGACGCCTGGGCCTTGGAGCGCCGTATCCACGGCTGGTCACGGGCCAAGAAGGAAGCGCTCATCGATGGACGATTCGGCGACTTACCCACGCTCTCTCGTGGTCACGGCCGCCAGCCGCCCAAAAGGCCAGCGTCGACCCTTCGACAAGCTCAGGGAACTAAACACCAGTTGGCTGAGCCCGTCGAAGCCCCCAAGTCGGCTGACCCTTCGACAAGCTCAGGGAACTGAGTGCGGGTGTAGGGAACGAAAGCCCAAGTTGGCTGAGCTCGTCGAAGCCCCCAAGCTGGCTGACCCTTCGACAAGCTCAGGGAACCAAACCTCAGTTGGCTGAGCTTGTCGAAGCCCCAGTTGGCCGGCTCGACCGGGGCTGGATTCACTCAACTAGGATTTAGCCGTGAGCAACGTGGGGTGGTACCCGGACCCGGGTGGACTGCCGGGCCAGTATCGCTACTGGAACGGCAGCACTTGGTCTGCCGAAACCACCACGACGCCACGCCAGACTCCGCCCCCACCCGGGCAACCCACCGCCACAGCCGCCTCCACCGGCGGGGCGAAGAAGCAGTCCGTTGGCTGGTGGATCGCCATCGGCGCCGGGCTGCTGGTGGTGGCCCTGATCATCTGGGCGGTGATTGGCGGCCTGCCGAAGCTCACCGGCCAGGACAATCCCTGGGATCAGCCGGGCACCGCCCCCGTCGAGAACTTCTGCACAGCCGGGGTAACTTCAAGTTCGGCGACTCCCGTGCCCGACAAACCTGGCCGGATTTCGGCTGGCCATCTCTCCTTCCCCACCATGGGCTCCCCCTGGAGAGGTGCCGAGCTCGACAATCGAGTACCTTTCGGCACGATTGCGATGATGCAGTCCGCCCTAGATCAGGCGGACTACGACGGCCAGGGCGTAGGCAATGACTGGGTCTCCAGCGTGCTGGTCTCCGACTTGGTTTCCGGTGACGGCTTTGCCGATGCCAAGTCAGCCTCTGGGGTGGTGCTGAAATGCGTGTTGGGCAAGTACTACGCCAACACCGTGGTCACCCAGAAGCAGCTCAGCTCGAAAGCACACCAGGTAGATGGCCACGCGGGCTGGCTCATCGAAACCCAACTCAGCTTCAGCGTCCCCAACCTCAAAGCCACCGGCGAGCGGGTGCTGCTACTGGTGGTGCAGGTGGAGCCCGATCAATACGGCCTGTTCTACGCCTCGGTGCCTGACACCAGCCCAGATCGCCTACCAGAGGCCCGCGACGCCTTGGCCAAGCTCAGAGTGGACGGTTAGCCAGCAGCATCCGAGGAGCCGACCAGATCGGCTCAGCTGCAGGTAACCAGGCCCAACGACTGCTTCAGACGTAGGACGCGGGCCGCAGCCGCGGTGACTTTGGCGGCGAAAGCCGGATTGGTTTTGGCTTTAGCCACCACACCACTGGTGAAGGCGGTGGCCAACCGCGGATTGACGGTGATCGCGATATCTCCCCCGGCCAGCACGAACCGGTAGGCCCGCTGCTTGGCCGGCACCTTGGCCACGGCCACGGCTACCCCGAGGTCATCGCTGATCACCACGCCGTCATAGCCCCAGCCGCGCAGCAACCCAATCACCTTGGCTGAGAACAGCGCCGGGTTCTTGGCATCAATCCGGGTGTAGATCGCCGAAGAGATCATCACCGCGTCCACATCATCGGCGGCTGCATCGCGGAAGGGCTGCAGCAGCGCAGAGTCGGCGGTGGTAGTGGTGTCTTTAACCTTCGCCACGAAATCGGTGTTGCCCTTGACCGCCCCCAACCCAGGGAAGTGCTTGACCGCAGCAGCCACCCCAGCCGCCTTTAGACCGGCCCGGAACGCCGCCACCTTCGCCGACACCACGCCCGGGTCGCTGCCATAGCCGCGTCCCAACCGGGCCACCGGACGGTTGGCCGCTCGGTTCGAGGCTGGCACCACATCAGCCACCGGGGCCAGATCGAGCAGCACGCCAGCCGAAGCCATCGACTTGCCCAAAGTGGTCACCTTCGCAGTCAGCGCCGCATCGCTGAGCTTGGCCTGCTGGGCCGCCGAAGGCAGGTTCACAAACCCGGCGCCGCGCAGCCGCTGCACCAGGCCGCCCTCCTGATCAGTGGCGATCAGGAGTTGTCCGTCACCCAGCTTCTGAATGCTCGCGGTCAGCTTGGCCACCCGCTTGACCCCGCCGTAGTTGTTGCCCATCAGGATCACCGAACCAGCTTTGCTGGCTGTGATCGCCTTGCGCTCGGCCGCGTCCAGGCTGCCGGAAACCCCGACCATCACCAGTTGTCCGGCCTGCTGTTTCAGGCTCATCGCCTGCGCCTGCGCCGCGCAGGCCGCGGCCGGTTCGCTGGCTGTCGCCTGTGCCGACGCCACCGTCGTCGAGCCGTCCGCTTTGGTCGGTTCGGCCGCGGTCACGGCGCAGCCAGCATTGCTGAGTAACGCCAGCGTTAGCAGCGTCCCCAGCCCGGCGGTGATCTTGGTCATGACTCCACCTCAGCCCAAGCCGGCGCACTAAGCAAGCTCGGATCAGTCCAGACCGAGGGCGAGCAGGGCATTCTCGACCACCTCAGGCAAGGCTGGATGAATCCAGTACTGGCCGCGCGCCATCGTCGTGGCGTCCAGCCCGGTACTGATGGCCTGGATCAGCGGCTGGATCAGAATCGAGGCCTGGGGGCCGATGATGTGGGCACCCAACAGCTTCCCGGTGCCGCGCTCGGCGATCACCTTGGCGAAATGGTCGGTGTCCTCCATCGCCCAGCCGTAGGCCACCCCGCCGTAGTCACGGACGCCGACGACATAGTCGAGGCCCTGAGCCTTACATTCGGCCTCAGTAAGCCCCACACAGGCCACCTGCGGCCCGCTGAACACCGCTCTGGGCGCGAACCGGTGATCACTGGCGATCGGCTCACTGGGGTTCAGCAGGTTGTGCTGGACGACCTTGGCCTCGTGGTTGGCCACATGGCGCAGCTGCCAGGGCGAACTCACATCACCCAGGGCGAAGATGCCCTCAGCGGTCGTGCGCTGAAACTCGTCGACAATGACCCGGCCTGAATCAGCGTCGACCTCCACCCCGGTGCGGTGCAGATCGAGGGTGTCGGAGTTGGGAATGCGGCCGGTGGTCAGCAGCAGTTGCTCGGCGCCGAAGAAATATTCGATGCCGTCGTCGTCGACCGTCCCGACCTCAAGACCGCGATCAGTGCCCTCCACCGAAGCAAGGTGCTGGCCAAAACGCAGCGCCACCCGCTGGCTGAGCAGGCTGGCGAACCGATCCGAAATCGCCTGATCGGCGAACTTCAGCATCTGCTGGCCGCGATGCAGCACCGTCACTTCGGTGCCGAAGGCGGCGAAGATATGGGCGAACTCTGCGGCTGCCAGGCCGCCGCCGACGATGATCAGCGACTTGGGTAGGGCAGGCAGGCGCATGATGGAATCGGAGGTGTGGACGCGGGCCGCGATCTGCGGGTCATTGATCCCTGGCACCTCAGGAATCCGGGGACGCGAACCGGCCGCGATCACGAATCGGTCGGCGCTGAAACGGGTTCGGCCGACCTGCACCGTCTTTGGCGCCACGAAGCGCGCCCGATCCCGGAACAGGGTGACATTGGCCTGGCTGCGGCGGTAGGCCTCACCGGTTTCGGCCAGCGGATCGATGCGGCCAAAGATCCGGCTGCGCACTTCGTCCCAATGCACCTTGATCGAGCCAGCCTCGATTCCCAGGCGAGCGGCGTCCCGGGCAGCTTCAGCGATGTCAGCCGGATAGACGAACATCTTGGTCGGGATGCAGCCAGCATTCAGGCAGGTGCCGCCAAACCACTTCTGGCCGTCGACCAGGGCCACCCGCCAGTCGGCGAAGCGCTTAGTGATGATCGTGTTGCCAACACCGGATCCGATCACGCACAAGTCGTAGTCAGCCATGGGGCAATCCTTCCACGCCGAGGTTGACCCCGCTGAGTGCCACCCAGTACTGAATGTGCGGCGCTCAGGCGCCGGGACGGAACCGCCGCTTCTTTGGCGGCACCAGGTCGCCAGCAGGCTCGGCGTATTCCGCGCCCAGCAGTTGATCACCATCGAAGGTGAAGGTGGTGACGCTGGCCAGTCGGGCTTCGCGCTTGCGCGGGTCATGCACCGGTGAGCGCCCCTGCGCCCAACGACGGGCCATCCAGATCGGCAGCTCGTGGGCCACGATCAGCGCCTCGCCGTCGACGGCTTTCTCGGCGGCGTCGGCCAGAGCCAGCCGCATCCGGGCCAGGATCGAGGGGTAGGGCTCACCCCAGGAGGGTTGCAGAGGGTTGCGTAGCGCCCACCAACTTGAGGGCTGCAACAGCAGCTGGTTGTACTTGCCGAATGACTTGCCTTCGAAGACGTTGGCGGCCTCGATCACCCGCTCATCGATGTTCACCGTCAGCTCGGGATGCCCGGCGGCGATCGGCGCCATGGTCTCCTGGGCCCGCTGCAGCGGCGAACTGACCAGATGCACCAGCGGCGCGTCTGCGAAGTACTCGCCAAGGCGTTCGGCCATCTGCTTGCCGAGGTCAGACAGCCCAAAGCCCGGCAGCCGTCCGTAGAGCACGGCCTCAGGGTTGTAAACCTGCCCGTGCCGCACCAGATGAACGATCCTGGGTGCCATTGGTCTCCTCGCTTCGCTGTCGCGGCCAACTATAGGCAGCCGGTGTCTGCGTCCAGAGCCGAATCGGCGTCTGGGTAGCCCACAACGACGTTCCAAGCCAACGCTTGGAACGTCGTGGGTGTTTGGGCGCTACCGGTAGACGATTAGACCGGTAGCGGACGGCTCACTTGCCGGCGCGACGGCGCTGGATGCGCGTCTTCTTGAGAAGCTTGCGGTGCTTCTTCTTTGCCATCCGCTTGCGTCGCTTCTTGATGACCGAACCCACTGGCAGGACCTCTTTCGATTCCGACTCCACTTTGGAGCGGCAAGTTTGGTGGCTGTGGGCTGCCTAGCAGCCCTACCGAAACGGCTGGTCAATCCAGCCGACGCACGATCTTACTTCACCGGGGCGGTCGGGCTGAAATCAGCCAGCCTGGTAGTAGGAGCCCCGCAGGTAGACGTTGACCGCATGCTCCGGAACTCGGAAGTTTCGGCCGAACCGAACCGCCTCCAAATCACCGGCGTGGATCAGTCGGTAGACCGACATCCGGGACACTCGCAGTGCTGCTGCAACCTCGGCCACCTTCAGGAACTTGACGTTTCCCAGGGGGGTGACCGAATCGCTCATAGCTGGCTGCTCTCTCCGACGCCGGCCACCGCCATGGTGGCCACTGGACAAAGATAGTGGCAGCGAAGGGGTGCATGTGAACACCTGTCTAGAAGAGATCCAAAACTTTACGCAGACCTGCTCAAAACCTGGACCGCCGGACCGATCCGTGCCAGTCGGAGTCACCGGAGCTAGCGCGTGCAGTCGCCGCCGTCGGGGTCATCTACTACACAGATGGCCAGCCCGCCAACCGCTTCGAGCAACGTCCAGGAACCCCGGTCGACCCGTTTTCTCGCACCAAGGGCGACTAGGCGCTCCACTTCGGCGACCCGATCATCAGTAGCCAGATGCAGGTGCCCGTTCGTCTCGGGAGCCAGCATGCTGGGCTGCAAGCGCAGTTCGAGGGCGCCGCCATCGGCCATTCGAGTAGCCAGCGGGTCGGCACGCCTCACTTTCCACTCGCCGCCGAGCAATGCCTGCCAAAACTCCACCTCGGCGTCGTATTCGGCCTGAGGAACGTCCAGGCAGAGCTGATCCAGCCGGCTGTGCTGGCCGCGCGGCCAGCCTGCGGCCGGCGGCACCGTCCCGGTGAAAGCGGCGACCAGACAGAAGACCACCCCGGCGGGTGAGTGCAGCACCACATGGCCGGGTTGGCTAGCGTCGACGATTTCGGCTCCCAACCCGACGGCTCGCCCGGCCACCGCCCTTGGGTCGTCGACGTGGACGTCCAGGTGCAATCTGGTGAAGCCCTCACCAAGTCGTTGCACCCGTAGGTAGGCATCACCGGCCGGCGGCACCAGGGTGGCGAACTCGGCGTGCTCACCGCGGGAATCGGAGAGCTCATAGCCGGTGATCGCGCTCCAGAACTGGGTCCCGGCGTCGAACTCGCCGGCCGCGAAGTCGATGAACACCGTCAGCCACCTCGGTGCCTGCGGCGAGTCAATCACCTCACGGCTCAAGACGAGGCCAGCTCACGACTCCGGTCACGGGCAGCCTCCATCGCGGTCATGAAAGCCGCCTTCACTCGGTGGTCCTCCAGGGCCCGCAAAGCCGCCGCAGTGGTGCCACCAGGGGAGGTGACCCGCTCGCGGAGCTGAGTTGGGTGCGCCCCGGATTCGGCGAGCAGTTTGGCCGAGCCGTACATGGTCTGGACGACCAAGGTGGTGGCAATGTCGCGAGGCAGGCCGAGCATCACGCCAGCATCGATCATGGCTTCCACCACGAAGAACAGGTAGGCCGGGCCAGAGCCGGAGATAGCGGTGACCGCGTCCTGGTACTTCTCTGGGACGGTCACCACCTTTCCGACAGCCTCCAACAGGCCGGTGACGAACTCCAGGTTTGCTGTGGTCGCCGCTGAGCCGCCAGAGATGGCCGCCATGCCCTCATCAACCTGGGCTGGCGTGTTCGGCATCACCCGTACTACCGGGGTGCCGGTCGGCATCACCGCTTCAATCTGGGCGGTGGTCACCCCAGCACACAACGACACCACCAAAGTGCCCGGACGCAGTGCAGCAGCCACCTGCGGCAGCACCTCACCGGTGTCCTGCGGCTTCACCACGACCACCACGGTCTGCGCATCAGCCACTGCTTCAGCAAGCTCGCTGTTGGCGATGCCGTACTTGGCGCTGATCTCGGTCAAGCGGGGCGCATGCCGATCGACCGCAGTGATCTGGGACGGCTCCCAGCCAGCCCGCAAAAGGCCAGCGATCAGGGTCTCACCCATCACCCCAGCGCCGACAACAGCTAGTTGTTTCATCGGTTGGCCACCACCTCTGCGATCTGGACGGCGTTGAGCGCCGCACCCTTGCGTAGGTTGTCCCCCACGACGAATAGCACCAGGCCTTTGCCGTCCGGCACCGATTGGTCGACCCGGATCCGGCCGACGAAGCAGGCGTCCTGGCCAGCACCTTCGCGCGGGGTGGGCACCTCAGCCAGTTGTACCCCTGGCGCGGCAGCGAGCAACTCGGTAGCCCGTTCAACGCTGATGGCCGACGCGAATTCGGCATGGATGCTCAGCGAGTGCCCGCTGAATACCGGGACGCGCACGCAGGTGCCAGCCACCAGCAGCTCCGGCAGGTGCAGGATCTTGCGCGACTCGTGACGCAGCTTCTGCTCCTCGTCGGTCTCCAACCAGCCATCCTCAACGATGGTGCCGGCCAACGGCACCACGTTGTAGGCGATTGGCCGCACATAGGGCGCCGGGTCGCCAGCGGCGATCGCGGCACCGTCCAGCGCCAGGCCACGGGCGTCTCCTGCTGCCGCGATCTGGTCGGCCAGCGCCTGCACCCCGGCCACTCCAGAGCCGGAGACGGCCTGGTAGGTGGCCACCTTGAGTCGGGTCAAACCGGCCTCGTCGTGGAGCGGCTTCAGCACGGGCATCGCGGCCATCGTGGTGCAGTTCGGGTTGGCGATGATTCCCTTGGGCGGGTTCAGCGCGTCTTCTGGATTGACCTCGCTGACCACCAGCGGCACCTCGGGGTCCTTGCGCCACGCTGAGGAGTTGTCGATCACGATGGCACCGGCCGCGGCAACCTTGGGGGCGAACTCCCGGGACGTGCCGCCACCGGCGGAGAACAACGCCAGGTCCAGACCGGAGAAGTCGGCAGTGGCGGTGTCCTCGACCACGATCTCGGTGCCCTGCCAAGCCAGCTTGGTGCCAGCCGAGCGGGCCGAGGAGAAGAATCTGATCTGATCAACGGGGAAACCACGCTCAGCCAGCAGGGTCCGCATGACCCGGCCGACCTGTCCGGTGGCTCCGAAAACTCCAACACGCATGGGGGCAAGCTTACCGGTCGGCCCTCCGCCGACCGGCAGCGGTCAAGGCTGGCGCAACCGGCTCGCCCTACAGCCAGTCGACATATGGCGCCAGTAGGGCATACCCGACGAAGGCGAACAGGTCGAGCAGGAAGTGGGCGACCACTAGCGGGCCGACCCGTTTGAAGCGCATATAGGCCAGCCCGAAGACCAGCCCCATCACCACATTGCCGACGAAGCCGCCAAAGCCCTGGTAGAGGTGATAGCTGCCCCGCACCAGCGCGCTGGAGATCAGGACAACCCACAGCGGCCACTTCAGCTGCAGGCCGCGAACGAACCAGAAGCCCACCATGATCACTTCTTCGAGCACCGCATTCATCACCGCCAGGCCTATCAGCACCGGCACCGTCCACCAGTTTTCGCCCAGATTGGCCGGGGAGACATTGGTATTGAAGCCGAGTTGTCGGGCCACCAGATAGAACGCGATCCCGGGCAACCCGATGACCGCCGCCAAGCCGAGCCCCCGACTCAAATCGAACCGTTTGCGGGTCAGGTCGAAGCCGATAAGCCCAAAGTCGCCGCTGACGCGCAACAGATAGATCGCCAGCAAGGCCGGCACCAGCGGGAAAGTCATCCCAGCCAGCTGATAGGCCAAGTCAAGCCAGGGGCGGTCCGGGGTGATCGCAGAGTTCATTGAGGTGGTCTGCTGGTTCAGCGGCACATTACGGGTCAGCTTCTCGATGATCGACAGCACCGAGTAGACCGCTGAGGATCCCAGCGACACCCCCATCACCAGCAGCAGTTCGATCCCGGGACGCGAGGGCGGCACCGCCGAATCCACGGTCGCTGAAAGCGGCTCGGCCATTACTGCCCCCCGTCCTGGTTCAGCCCCAGGTGTTGGCGAGCGTAATCCAGGGTCTGGGTCAAAGCCTGGGTGCGTTCAGTTCGGTTAAGTCCGCGGGTGCTGACCTCCACCACCACCTGGCCACCGAAACCGGTGCGCGCCAACTCTGCCAGCACCAGATCGGGGTGCTGGTCACCTTGGCCGGGCAGCAGGTGTTCGTCGGTGGGTCCGTTGGTGCCGTCAGTCAAATGGACATGCGCCAGTCGTTCCCCCCAGTAGTGGACCAACTCCAGCGAGGATTGGCGGGCGATGGAAGCGTGGGAGAAATCGAGGGTCAGGTGATCACAGTCGAGCAGGGCTGCGTCCCAGCTGGGGGAATAGGCCCGCACCTCGCCACCGCCGGGACCGCGCCAGGGGTACATATTCTCGATCGCGTAGATCAGCCCGGTGTCTCTTTCCAAACCTCTGATTCCCTTGGTGAAACCAGCGGCGTAACTGCGCTGCCAACGGAAGGGCGGATGCACCACCACCACTTTGGCCCCAAGTTTGGTGGCCGCCTCGGCGGCACGCTTCAGCTTCTCCCAGGGGTCAGTGCCCCACACCCGCTGCGTCAAGAGCAGGGTTGGGGAGTGAATGGCGGTTACCGGCATCTGGTGGTAATCGGCCAGCTCGACCAGGGCGTCCGCATCGGCGGAGAGGGCGTCCATGCCAACCATGACCTCCACCCCGTCGTAGCCGAGCCGGCTGGCCAGCGCGAAAGCTGCTGAGGTGGGCTCGGGATAGACCGAAGAAGAAGACAGCACGACCTGCACCGCAGGTCCGGATGGGCTGGTCACGCCGTCCATGTTAGGCGAGGCAGGCGCTCAACGCCGGGGGCAAATACCCCGGCGAAACCCCTCGATTTCGCGGACGGGCCGGGCTGAGGCAAGAATGTGGACATGCATGTCGATCATCTGACCTTCGCGGTCGGCCCAAAGGGACTGAAGGCGGAGGCGAAACGGCTCGGCGACCTGCTCGGCGACAAGTTCCGCGACGGCGGCTTCCACCCCCGTTTCGGCACCACGAACCGAATTTTGCCGCTCGCCGACGATCGCTACCTCGAGGTAGTCGAAGTGCTCGAGCATCCGGCGGCTGAAAAGGCCGCCTTCGGGCAGGCCGTGCGCGCCCGCTCTGAGGTCGGCGGCGGTTGGATGGGCTGGGTGGTCTCGGTTGAAGACCTCACCCCGTTCGAGACCCGACTTGACCGCCAGGCCGTCTACGGCTCGCGGCATTTCCCCGACGGCCGCCTGCTGGAATGGGAACAGCTCGGGGTCCGCGGGCTGCTCGCTGACCCGCAGCTGCCCTACTTCATCAAGTGGAACTCCGATCACTCGGTGCTACCCAAGGCCCTGCCCGGCACCATCAGGCTGGTCGAGATCGAGGTTGCTGGCACCCGTGACCGCGTTGAGGAATGGCTCGGCATCTGCCTCGACGACGTGTTCGACGGTGTCGGCGTCAAGTTCACCTCCCCCAACGGCCAGCCCGGTATCGAGGCGGCCACTTTCGAGACCACGTCAGGTCTGGTTCGCATCTGAGGCTTAACCACGTTGGGGGACGGTGGGCTATCCCGCCGTCCCCCATCGCTGTCAGAGGCTCCGATTAGCCTCACCGGCATGGCGAAGTCCCCGAACCTATATCAATGCTCCGAATGCGGCTGGACGACGCCGCGCTGGGTCGGCCGCTGCGGCGAATGCCAGGCCTGGGGCAGCGTCGCTGTTGCCGCCGCCCCGCGGAGCCGAGTCACCTCGACCGCGCCCGGCAGGCCAGCGCTGCCTATCAGCCAGGTAGACCTCAACGAGGCCAGAGCCCTGCCCACCGGGCTGGGTGAGCTCGACCGGGTACTCGGCGCTGGGCTCACCCCGGGCGCGGTGGTCCTATTAGCTGGCGAGCCGGGCGTCGGCAAGTCAACCCTGCTGCTCGAGGTGGCCGCCCGTTGGGCCCGCCTGGGTCGACGCACTTTGTACGTCAGCGCCGAAGAATCAGCCGCCCAGGTCCGGCTACGAGCCGAGCGCACCGGCGCGGTGGACGATTCGCTCTATCTGGCCGCCGAATCCGATCTGGCGACGGTCCTGGGCCAAGTGGAGCAACTTGCTCCTGACCTATTGGTGCTGGATTCGGTTCAAACCGTGGGCGTCCCTGGCGCCGAAGGCGTGCCCGGTGGCGTCGCCCAGGTGAAAGAGGTGACCGCGGCGCTGGTGCGGGTGGCCAAACAGCGGGCGATGCCAGTGATGCTGATCGGGCACGTCACTAAGGAGGGCACCGTCGCCGGGCCGCGCACCCTGGAGCATCTAGTCGATGTGGTGCTCACCTTCGAAGGTGAAAGCCACAGCGGGTTCCGAATGCTCCGGGCCTCAAAAAACCGCTTCGGACCGGCCGACGAGGTCGGCTGTTTCGAACTCACCGAGACGGGCATCGGTGAGGTCACCGATCCGAGTGGGCTGTTCACCTCGCTGCACAGTGAGCCGGCACCTGGCACCTGCTTGAGCATTTCGTTGGCTGGCCGGCGGCCGCTGCTGACTGAAGTGCAGGCCCTGGTGGCGCCAAGCGCTGCTCCGGTGCCGCGGCGAATCACGAACGGTCTGGATTCCAGCCGGGTGGCGATGATTCTCGCGGTCCTTCAACGCCGCGCCGGCGTACGCCTGCACACCAAGGAGGTTTACGTCTCCACGGTGGGCGGGGTCAGGGTGAGCGATCCGGCCGCAGATCTCGCTACCGCGGTGGCGATCGCGTCGGCCGCCTACGACCACTGCTTCGTTCGCCCGGTGATCGCCCTGGGCGAAGTCGGGCTATCGGGCGAGCTGCGTCGCATCCCGGCCACCGGCCGCCGGCTGGCTGAGGCCGCCCGGCTCGGGTTCCAAGTAGCGTTGGTGCCGCCGGGAAGCGGCCAAGTGGTGCCGGGGCTTCGCGTCATCGAGGTCTCGGGGGTAGCCAACGCCCTGCAGGTCCTGGGGCTGCGGGCTCGTAAGGACCGCCCTGACACCTCAGCCCCGGCCAGATTGAGCATCGCCGAGGCTGGCTAGCCTGGGCGATCAGTTGGCCGAAATCGTCATCACGAAGCGGGCTGGCGCGGCACCAGTGAAAGTAGCCGTGCCGACGTAGGTCCCGGCTGCCACCGCGTCCTTGGTTGTCTTACAGCTGGCCTTGGAACGTTTTCCGGGCCAATTGATGTCGAAAACGTAGGGTTGGTTGGGGGTGAGCGTCAGCCTCTTGGCAGGCACCCAGGCCGCGCAGTCTGCGGTGGTCCAGATCCGATCCTTGCCACTGGTGACCACCACGGAGAAGGTTGACGCCGAGACCGACAGCACACAGCCGATGGCGCTGTTGTTGGTAACCGAGACTTTGAACGGTTGCGCCGCCCCCGACTTGAGTTTCTGGAACCCGGCCAAGCCCACCCGGAGGTTCGCCGGATCGCAGGCCTGCGGTCCGGTCGGCGTCGCGGGAGCACTCGGTTTGGCCGTGCTCGGCGCGGGCGGGGGCACCGCTGCCGACGTCGGAGCGGATGCGGTCAGCGCCGTCGGCTGCGGCTGTGCCTGCGGGGTGCCCTTCGGCCACAACAGCCAAATCACGCCCGCCAGCACCACAGCAAAGATGACCACGACCACCAGGCGCCGCCGCCAGTAGACCTGCGGCGGCTCCGAGCCCGTGGGATGAAGCAACGAACTCATGGGTTCAGGCTAAGTCGGCAAGTGGCGCGGCAGACTTCACCACGCCGCACCGGGGACCTTCGGCGATCACACCCACGTCTGACAGCAGCTAGATTTGAGTGACGATGAACTTCGGATCGAGGTAGCAATGACCGAGCAGAACCCACCCACCGACGCCGCAGCCGGCGCGGAGCCGACTGTGCCCCTGGTCCCGGCGCAGGGCTACACCCAGCCGGACGTGCCCCCGCTGGAGCCGACCACGGTCGACCCCTTCGGCTCGGCTGGCAGTGGCGGCAGCTACCCGGACTTCAGCTACGACGGCCCCACGCTGAGCGAGCCGACGCCAGCATCGGCCATCGACCCAAATCCGTTCCCAGCGGCCTCGAACTACACCCAGCCGACCGTTCCGGCCGCCGCTAGCTACGCCGACCCCTACCGGCCAGCACAGGCCGCCTACGGTGATCCGGCGCCGATCCGAGATCCCTACCCGGCGGTTGCGGCACCGCCAGCTCAGTACCAGCAGTATCCGGTCGCGCAGACTCCTTTGCACGACCCGGTGGCCTACGACTACGGCTACGCCGCCATGGGCGCACCGGTGGCCGATCATCCCAACGCGATCCCGTCGTTGATCCTGGGCATCGTCGGCTTCTTTTTCCTGCCGATCCTCTGCCCGGTGGGCTGGGTACTGGCAGCAAAGGGACGCCGTGAGGTGGCCTCGAACCCTGGCCGGTGGGCGAATGGCGGCACCCTCACTGCGGCCTGGATCATCAGCATCATCGGCACCGCCCTTTGGGGGCTGTTCATCCTCTTCTTCTTCGGGATCTTCGCCATTGCGCTCGTGGGCGTGGGCCTGTCCTGACCCAGCAATCAAGAAGCGGCCCCGGTTCCGAGTGGAACCGGGGCCGCTTTGCTTGGCTTAGGAGGTCTGGCCGAGCTCTGCGGTAGGCAGATCCGGCACCGCATGCTTGGTCTCACCGGTGAAGGTGAAAGCCAGCTCGGAGCCTTCCGGAGCGACATCGACGACCACAATCTGGCCGGACTTGACCTCAGAGAACAGGATCTTCTCCGCCAGGATGTCTTCGATGTCGCGCTGAATGGCCCGTCGCAACGGACGCGCTCCCAGCACCGGGTCGAAGCCACGCTTGGCGATCAGGGTCTTGGCAGCCGGCGTCAGCTCGATGCCCATATCCCGATCCCGCAGCCGATCCTCGATCTCGGCGATCATCAGGTCCACGATGCGTTCGATGTCGGCAGTGGTGAGCTGATGGAAGACCACGATCTCGTCCACCCGGTTCAAGAACTCCGGCCGGAAGTGCTGCTTCAGTTCATCTGAGACCTTGGCCTTCATCTTTTCGTAACTGCCAGCCTCATCGGAGCTCTGGCTGAAGCCCAGGTTCACCGACTTGGAGATGTCGCGGGTGCCAAGGTTGGTGGTCATCACGATCACCGTGTTCTTGAAGTCGACCACCCGGCCCTGAGCGTCAGTGAGTCGACCCTCGTCCAAGATCTGCAACAGCGAGTTGAAGATGTCGGGGTGGGCCTTCTCGATCTCATCGAACAGGACCACGCTGAACGGCTTGCGGCGCACCTTCTCAGTGAGCTGGCCGCCCTCCTCGTAACCCACATAGCCGGGCGGGGAGCCGAACATCCGCGAAGCGGTGTGCTTCTCGGAGTACTCGCTCATGTCGAGGGTGATCAGGGCGTCCTCGTCACCGAAAAGGAACTCGGTGAGCGCCTTGGTCAGCTCGGTCTTACCAACCCCGGAAGGACCGGCGAAGATGAACGACCCGCTGGGCCGCTTGGGATCCTTCAGCCCGGCTCGGGTACGCCGGATCGAACGAGAAAGCGCCTTCACCGCGTCGTGCTGGCCGATGTAGCGCCGACCGATCTCCTCCTCCATCTTCAGCAGCCGCGAGGACTCCTCCTCGGTCAGCTTGAAGACCGGGATTCCGGTCGAGCTTGAGAGCACCTCGGCGATCGCCTCTTCATCGACCTCGGCCGGAACGTCCTGGTCACCGGACTTCCACGCCTCTTCCTTCTCGGCTCGAGCCACCGTCAGTTTGCGCTCGTCGTCGCGCAGCCGGGCAGCCACCTCGAAGTCCTGGGCGTCAATGGCAGCCTCTTTCTGCAAACGGACGGCCGCAATCTTCTCGTCAAACTCGCGCAGATCCGGCGGCGCAGTCATCCGACGAATGCGCAGGCGGGCGCCGGCCTCATCGATCAGATCAATCGCCTTGTCCGGCAAGAAGCGGTCGGAGATGTAGCGGCTGGCCATCTGGGCCGCGGCAGTAAGGGCCCCATCAGTGATGGTGATCCGGTGGTGCGCCTCGTAACGATCACGAAGCCCGCGCAGGATGTCGATGGTCAGCGCTATCGAAGGCTCAGCGACCTGGATCGGTTGGAAACGTCGCTCCAGGGCGGCGTCCTTCTCGATGTGCTTGCGGTATTCGTCCAAAGTCGTGGCACCAATGGTCTGCAGTTCCCCGCGCGCCAACATGGGCTTCAAAATCGAGGCAGCATCAATAGCGCCTTCGGCCGCACCGGCACCGACCAGGGTGTGGATCTCATCGATGAACAGCACCACGTCGCCACGGGTCTTGATTTCCTTAAGCACCTTCTTCAGCCGCTCTTCGAAATCGCCGCGGTAGCGCGAGCCGGCCACCAGCGCGCCCAGGTCCAACGTGTAGATCTGCTTATCCCGCAAGGTCTCTGGCACATCGCCACGCACGATCGCCTGGCTCAAACCTTCGACGACGGCGGTCTTACCAACGCCTGGTTCGCCAATCAACACCGGGTTGTTCTTGGTGCGCCTGGAGAGCACGGTCATCACGCGCTCGATTTCCTTCTCCCGACCGATGACCGGGTCAAGCTTGTTTTCCCGCGCGGCCTGGGTCAGGTTGCGCCCGAACTGATCCAGGATCGTCGCGGCCGAGGCTGCTGGGCCGACGTCTGGCGCACCCGAAGTGGCAGCCTCCTTGCCCTGATAACCACTCAGCAACTGCAATACGGTGCTGCGCACCCGGTTTAGATCGGCGCCGAGCTTGATCAGCACCTGCGCTGCGACCCCTTCACCCTCTCGAATCAGCCCGAGCAGGATGTGCTCGGTGCCGATGTAGGGGTGATTGATCTGTAGCGCCTCGCGCATGGAGAACTCCAGCACCTTCTTGGCGCGTGGAGTGAAGGGAATATGGCCGGTGGGTGCCTGTTGTCCCTGCCCGATGATTTCCTCGACCTGTTCGCGAACCGCTTCCAGGGAGATCCCCAGGGATTCCAGAGCCTTCGCCGCGACGCCTTCACCCTCATGAATCAGCCCGAGCAGCAGGTGCTCGGTGCCGATGTAGTTGTGGTTGAGCATCCGCGCCTCATCTTGAGCGAGCACGATCACTCGACGGGCGCGGTCGGTGAACCGATCGAACATGCGTGGGACTCCTTAGTCGAGCTGCGGCTAACCCCGGGACGCTGACCTTTGCGGACCGCGCATCCGGAGCTATCAGTCTAGTTAACGCCAGTCCCGCGCGAAGAAGTCCCGTGTTCGCCCCCGGCTCAATCAATCTGAGCCGGGGGCCACGGTCATGCTCAGCTGTGCGCGCGCTCGTAAGCTTCGCGAACCTCGGCCGAAACCCGGCCACGGCTGGAAACCTGCATGCCCTGGGCAATCGCCCAGGCGCGAATCTCGGTGGCGGCGGTTCCACCGGACTTGCGACGCCCCGACCCCTGCCGACGGGCGCTGCGATCGCGCTCCCCTGCGGCAATGAACGGTGCGAATGCGTCGCGGAGCTTGCGGGCGTTGGCAGCAGACAGGTCGATCGAGTATGCGATGCCATCCAATGCGAACGAGATTGTCTCGTCAGCTTCACTACCGTCAAGGTCGTCGGTGTGGATGACCTGAACTCGCTTGGCCATGTCGGTCCTTTCGATTCGGCTACCGGGAGACGGTAGCAAATTGGCTCCCCAATGCGTTCTGGAAGCATATACCTTAGGTAGCTATTCGCAAGCCAACTTCTGAATCTTGGTGCTTTGTTTCATCCTTGCCAACCGCGAAGTTCTGGCTTGGGGTATCGGTCACATAAGACGGGAGCCTGGAGTACGGTGTTCACTAAAATCGACCATCCAAAGCGGCTTGGGTTTGGTAAGTAGTTTTGCACCAAAGTGCACAGACGCACTCCCAGACTGCACGATCTCGCGTGCTTCTGGATGCCATCTGACAGCTATTTCAAGCCTCGCTGGACTCCGGCGTAAACGACATCGCACCCGACCGTTGGGTCGGGTGCGATGCTTAGTTGTCGCCTCAGGCGTGCTTGCGCTGCTCCACCTGGCGCACTGGCGGATTAGCCAGGGCTGCCAGCTGAATGACGGTCGGAAAACCGTCCTCGGTCCACAAATCGTGACTTGCAGTGTCAGCGATCTGGCGTACCGGCAGAGGTACCACATCCGCGTCGAGGGCGGCCTGAACGGCGTCCAGGCTCTCACGCACAGTGGTGAGTTCAAGCGTCCGCTGATTGAGCTCGAACTGCAGCGCGATCTTGTCACCGCGAAGCCGGGAGGCCTCACGGGCAAGAGTCGCCGACTCCGAGCGGGTCTCAGCGAGTTGGTGGACTAGTACTTCATTACGTGAGCTCAACAGCTTCACAATGCCGAGGTGCTGCCGAGTCGCTTGCTGCATCAATTCGGAGGCACGTTTGGCATCATCACGCTGTTCAGCTTGTAGCGTCGTTCGGGTCGTCCTGACTTCTCGCCACCCGAAGGTGGCAGCAAGGACACCGCCAGCAACTGCCAGCACCAAACCGATGGGCAACCACACCCCACCGAATCCAGCAACAACTGCAGCAACTGCCGAACCGAGCAACGAGAGCCGCGTGAAGCGGCGGCGCGGGGAAGGTATCGCTTTCCTCGAAGCGGCTACGGGTAACACGTCGCAGAGTCTAGTCGGGGCTCCCCGGACTTCTCGGAAGGCCCTTCGGCGTGGCGTCCCCGCTAGGGGGACCAGGAATTCGGCAGGAACGCTCCAGAATTGCACCGCCGATAGCCAACCCGATTGCGCCAACTGCGGCCACTGCAGAACTGATCACTCGCTCTCTGGCCAGTTCTGCGGCCAGCCTATTCAGGAAGTAACCGAACACCACCGCATAGCCGGCAGCCATCCCGGCACCAGCCAGCAGGCAAGTTTTCCCGAGCACCAGCAAGGTCACAGCCCGAGCTGGCAGGACGGGCTCGCGTCGCACCTGAATCCGCCGATGGGTCGACCACGCCGCGAAGCCAACCGAGACCGCCAAGACGGCAATGGCCCCCGATCCGATCATCGGCAGCGCCGGCAACGGCCAGCCAAGTCGATCTGGCACATCGAAGATCAACCAGCCAGTGCCGGCACCGATCAGGACGGCCGCGACGACCGCCTGCCAGCCCGTGGGCGCAACCGTGCCCTGAGGCTCAGGATCGGGCATTACTCAACTCGCAGGTCAGCCCGAAGCCGCACGCCAGTCACGTCCACCCCGGCCACCAGGTCAGCGATTTTGCCCTGACCCACGATCTCGGCATCCGGCCTCAACTCCAGCCACGGCACCAGCACGAAGCCACGCTCGTGGGCCCGCGGGTGCGGCAGCGTGATGAAGTCGTTGTTGATCTGCCGGTCATCGACGGCGATCAGATCCACGTCCACCGTACGAGGCCCGCCGGGAACTTCACGGACCCGCTCAAACGCATCCTCGATGGCCAGGGCGCGCTCCAACATCACCATCGAGGCCAGTGAGGAAGAAGTGACCACCACCAGATTCAGGAAGTCCGGCTGATCCAGCGGGCCGACCGGCGTCGTCTCGTAAACCGAAGAGATGCCGGTCACCTTCAAGCCTGGCGTCGTCCGCAGATGCTTGACTGCGCCTTGCAGGTACTCAAATCGGTCCCCGAGATTGGAGCCGAGTGAGAAGACTGCCTCCCGCAGCGGGCTCATCCCGGATAGGACGTCGATATCTAGGTAGTCATCGCTCATTGCTGGCTCCTACGGGTGATTGTGACGCTGACGCCAGTGACGGGAACGGGCATTGGTGCTTGAGGTTTGTGGACGGTCACCTCGACCGCCTCGATTCTCACATCGGCCAGGCAGGTTGCCGCAACCCGTTCGGCCAGGGTTTCGATCAGATCTACCGAACCGGTGCTCGCGGTTTCGGCGATCGCTGCCGCCAGTACTGAATAGTCGACGGTGGTGGCCAACTCATCACTGTCTGGACGCGGCCGCAGGCTAGCTTCGACGTCAATCAGGAATGGCTGCGGTCGCAGCTTCTCTTCCGGATAGACCCCATGGGCAGCGTCCACTCGAATTCCGGTTAGCCGGATTCGGTCTGCCGCTGCCATCGCCTCGCCTCCTTGGCGAACCATAGCCGCTCAGCGGCGCTGCCACATCCCCGCGACCAGGATCGCATCGAGTTGTGGACGCACGGTGTGCGTGCGCACCCCCCAAACCCCAGTAGCCGCCAGCAGCGCGGTCAACGCGGTGGTCGCATCATCACGTTCTTTTGGCGGGCGGGCGCCGTCAGCATCGGCCAGCAGTTCCCCCAGGAAGCGCTTCCGGGACGTACCCACCAGGATCGGTAGTCCCAAGCGGTCGAACTGATCAAGCTCACGCAGCAGCGTCCAGTTTTGTTCCACGGTCTTGGCGAAGCCCAGTCCCGGATCGATCACCAACCGGGACGCCTTGATGCCGGCTGCTTTCGCCGCCGCCACCCGATCAGACAGCTCAGCGATTACTTCAGCAACAACGTCTTGATAGACGGCCCGCTGCTGCATTTCGGCCGAATGGCCCCGCCAATGCATCGCCAGGTAGGCGCAATCAAGGTCGGCTACGGTCGCTAGCATCTGCTCGTCAGCCAGACCCCCAGAGACGTCGTTGACTAACACTGCGCCAGCAGCCACGGCCGCCGCCGCAACTTCTGACCTGGTGGTGTCAACCGAGACCGCCACCCCTGCCGCGGCCAGTCGCTCCACCACCGGCAGAACCCGCGCCAGTTCGGCGTCCAGATCGATCCGACCAGCGCCCGGGCGGGTCGACTCGCCACCAACGTCCACCAAATCGGCGCCTTCGGCGGCCAGCGCCAAACCGCGGGTCACTGCAGCGTCGGCATCGAGAAAGTCGCCCCCGTCAGAGAACGAATCGGGGGTGACGTTCAGCACCCCCATCACCAGGGTGCGTCCCGGACGCGGCAGTTTGCTCACCAGCGAAGCCTAGCCAAACTCGAAGCGTCCAAGGTCCTGCTGGTCAGAGGCTTCGACGGGCTCAGCCAACTGCAGTTCCCTGAGCCTGTCGAAGGGTCCTGCTGGTCAGAGGCTTCGACGGGCTCAGCCAACTGGTTGGCGGGTTCAGCTCAGCTTGGAGTGGGACAAGGACGGCTTGCCCTTGCCCAGGAAGAAGATGCCAGGGTAGCCACGGGTCCAGAATCGGTGGCTCGGATTGTTCTTCAGCGTCGAGTATTCAATCCGCAGCTTGCCGGTCCGGTTGTTGCTAACGAAGAAGATGGCGCCGCCACCCTCCACGGCGTCGTTGTTCTGGATCACGGTGCCACCGATTCGGATGTTGAACTTGTTGCCGTCGGCATAGATCGCGCCGCCGCTGCCGCCGCCGGGGGTACCTGATCGCTTGGGGTTGGCGCCCTTGCCGATCGCTTTGTTGTTGGTGAACAAGCTGTTCAACACCACCCAGGACACCCCGATGCTGCTGAGCGCGCCACCATTGGAGCATCTCCCGCCCTCGAAGGTGCTGGCGGTCACATAGGCCGGCTTGTTCTTGTATTGGCTGAGCACCCGAATCGCGGCACCGCCCAAATCCGGACCAGTCGAATCGCAGGTGTTGCCGACGAAGGTGGAGTTCACCGCGGTGAAACGGCCACCGCGCACAAAGATCGCTCCGCCGCCACCGCCTTCGGCGCGCTGCCCGGTGGAGTTGCCGTCAGCGAAAGTCAGGTTCTGCACCACCAGCCGCGGATACTGCTGGTTTTGGCAGTGTGAGGTCGTCCAAACCTGGGCCTGGTCGCAGGTGTTCTGGTAGAGAATCCGCCGCTTCTTGTCGCCGCTGAGGGTGACCTTCCCGCCACCATCCAGCACCACCAGTTTGCTGGTGTTGCGCACTTTGGCCGTAGCCAGCATGGTGATCGTTACCGGGTCTGGGCCGCAGTTGAACTTGATGATCCCGCCCTTGGCTACCGCAGCCACCACCGCGGCCGAGGTGCAGCTGGCCGGCGTGCCGGTGCCGATCACCCGGTTTGGCTTGGTGGACTTCACCGGTCGCCCATAGGACGGCACCTTCATTTTGCCTTTGGGGTTGCCCGCGGTGGCGGTGAACTGCGTCGCCGTGGCGGTCGCGGTTTGGGTTGGCGTGGCCGGGGCCTGCGGCGTAGAGGTCACCGTCGAGCCGCCATCGGTGGCGGGTCCCGCTACCGCCGCCCCCGAAGGAGCGGCACATGCCGACAAGGAGACCATGGTGGCTATCGCGACTACCAACACACGAGGAGGGGTACGCATCATTCCCCAGACAGTAGTGTGCTGGCTCCTCGAGCGACAGGGGGCCAACGCGCTTGTGGCTATGTCGCAGGTCGCCGAGCTGGCTCAGCCGATGATCAGGCTCATCACTTCGGCCCGGGTGGCCGGGTTGGCCATCACCCCGCGGACGGCGCTGGTGACCGTCTTCGCACCAGGCTTTCGCACCCCGCGCATCGTCATACACAAGTGCTCGGCCTCAATCACCACGATCACGCCACGGGCACCCAGATGCTCCACCAGGGCGTCGGCGATCTGCGAGGTCAACCGCTCCTGCACCTGCGGGCGCTTGGCGAACGCGTCCACTAGCCTGGCCAGCTTGCTCAAGCCAGTCACCCGGCCATGACTTGGGATGTAGCCGATGTGCGCCACCCCTGTGAACGGCAGCAAGTGATGCTCGCAGACACTCCACAACTCAATGTCGCGCACCAGCACCATCTCGTCGTGGCTCAACTCAAAGGTGGTCGAAAGCACTTCGGCCGGATCGGCGTCCAGGCCGGCGAACACCTCCGCATAGGCCCTGGCCACTCGTGCGGGCGTTGCCAACAACCCGTCTCGATCTGGGTCCTCACCGATGCCGATGAGGATTTCGCGCACTGCGGCAGCCACTCGCTCCTGGTCTACTGCCATGACTCAGGCCCCCGGTTGTTTGGGGGCATCCCCTCCGATGCCCTGATCCCCTGGGTACAGCGGCGGGTAGGCCGGCGGCGCCTGTTCGGGCACTGGGTAGGGCGCAGGGTAGCCCGGGTAGCCCGGCATCAGTCCGGCTGGCGGCAGGGCCGGATCCGGGGGCGTCGGTCGCTCCGGCGGATCAATCGGCGGCACGTCGCTGGGTTTACGGGTCTCCGAGCCCGTCCAGGCCGCACGCTTCGGCCAACGCCGCAGCGGCTCGAAGATCTTGGCCACCTGCTCCTTGTCGAGAGTCTCCTTCTCGAACAACTGCCGCACCAACTCGTCCAACACATCCCGGTTGGCAGTCAGGACGTCGAAGGCCTCCTGGTGGGCGGTGGAGATCAGCTTGGAGACTTCAGCGTCCACCTGGCCGGCGATCGCCTCGGAGTAGGTGCGCGAATCGCTGGCGTAGCTCATCCCGAGGAAAGGCTCGCGGTCGCCCGAGCCATATTTGACCGCGCCGAGGGATTCAGTCATGCCGAACTCGGTGACCATCGCCCGGGCCAGCTTGGTGGCCTTCTCGATGTCGTTGCTGGCACCGGTGGTCGGGTCGTGGAAGACCAGCTCTTCGGCGGCCCGTCCGCCCATCATGTAGGCCAGCTGATCGAGCAGCTCACCGCGAGTCTGGGAGTACTTGTCGTCGTCGGGCATCACCATCGTGTAACCCAACGCCCGGCCGCGCGGCAGGATCGTCACCTTTTGTACCGGGTCGGTGGCTGGCATCGCCGCGGCTACCAGGGCATGTCCGCCCTCGTGGTAGGCGGTGATCAACAGCTCACGCTCGTTCATCACTCGGCTGCGCTTCTGCGGCCCGCCAATGACCCGATCAATAGCCTCGTCCAACTCCGGCTTGCCGATGAACCGCAGGTTCATTCGGGCGGTAAGCAGGGCCGCCTCATTGAGCACATTGGCCAGATCGGCGCCGGTGAACCCGGGGGTGCGCTTGGCCACCGTCGCCAAGTCGACGTCGGTGCCGATCGGCTTGTTGGCCGCATGGACTCGAAGAATCTGCAACCGGCCCTTCATGTCCGGAGCCTCCACCGGAATCTGCCGGTCGAAGCGGCCCGGGCGAAGCAGCGCCGGGTCGAGAACATCAGGTCGGTTGGTAGCGGCGATCAATACCACGCCGCCGCGCACATCGAACCCGTCCATCTCGACGAGCAGCTGGTTAAGGGTCTGTTCGCGTTCGTCATGGCCGCCGCCCATACCGGCGCCGCGGTGGCGTCCGACGGCATCGATCTCGTCGATGAAGACGATCGCTGGGGCGGCTTCCTTTGCCTGCTCGAACAGATCACGCACCCGGGAGGCGCCGACCCCGACGAACATCTCGACGAAATCCGAACCAGAGATCGAGAAGAACGGGACGCCAGCTTCGCCAGCCACGGCGCGCGCCAGCAGCGTTTTGCCGGTGCCGGGCGGTCCGTAGAGCAGCACGCCCTTGGGGATCTTCGCTCCGACTGCGGTGAACTTCCCTGGCTCTGAGAGGAACTCACGGATCTCCTGAAGTTCCTCGATGGCCTCTTCGCAGCCAGCCACGTCAGCGAAGGTGGTTTTGGGGGTGTCCTTGCTGGCCAGTTTGGCTTTCGACTTGCCAAATCCGAGCACTCGGTTGCCGCCGCCTTGGACGTTGTTCAGCATCAGGAAGAACAGGATTCCGATGATCAGGAAGGGCAGCACGCTGAACAGGAAGGTGCTCCAGAAGTTCGGCTGGGCCGGCTCGCTCAAGTAGCGGTCGAGCATCCCAGCGTTCACCCGGGCATTCAGGCGATCGATCAGTTGCTGATTCTGCGGCGGGATCCAGGTTGACTTGTACTTCAGCGGCACCGCGTCCTTGGTGGTCACCTTGATGGTCTGATCGCCATCGTTGATGACCACTTCGGTCAGCGGGGTATCGGAGTTGATGAGTTGGACGATCTCAGAGGTCGGCTTTGCCACGAACCCGTTGGCATTGCCCACGACCTCGAAGATGATCGCGATCCCCAAGAAGCCCAGGACAACCCACAAGATCGGGGATCGGAAGATCCGGGAAAAGTTCATAGCCAGCTTTCGTCAAGCATCGAGCACGAGCAAGTAGACGATACCGAACCGGGCAACTCCCCCGCCGAAGGTCAGCTATAGACGTGCGGCGCCAGAATGCCCACGTCGCGCAAGTTGCGGTAGCGGCCGGAGTAGTCCAGCCCGTAGCCGACGACGAACTTGTTGGGCAGGTCGAAGCCGACGTATTTCACGTCCACCTCGATCTTCATCGCTTCCGGCTTGCGGAACATGGTCATGATTTCCAGACTCGCTGGGCTGCGGGAGGCCAGATTCTGCATCAGATAGGTCAGCGTCAGCCCGGTGTCGATGATGTCTTCCACCACCAGCACGTGGCGCCCAACCAGGTCAGTCGACAGATCCTTCAGGATTCGCACGACCCCCGAAGAGTGCGTACCCATCCCGTAGGACGAGATCGCCATCCAGTCCATGGCGCAATCGATGTGCAGCGCTCGGGAAAGATCGGCCATCACCATCACTGCACCGTTGAGCACTCCCACCAGCAGCGGGTTCTTGTCGACGTAGTCGCGGTCTATCTCCGCGGCCACCTCGGCGAGCCGGGCATTTATCCGGTCGGAGGTGTAGAGAACTTCGGAGAGGTCGGCGGCAACATCAACAGCATCCACGCCGCACAACCTACCCTGCTCAGCGGTGCATCAGTTGCCGACCGCCCGTAGTGAGCCCTGGCTTCGACTCACCCGAAGCCCGGGGATTTCCACCCAACGCTGCCCGTGCCAGTCGGTGACCAATCCGGTCACGGCGGCCAAATGGGCGGCGCTCACCTCGGCAGCACCGCAGGCGAGCAACCAGGCCCGCAACACCCGCGAGCGCAGCGCCGGGGCCAGTTGGGCCAGTCGCGCGCAATCGAGCAGGTCAGCCTCCGGCTCGCCCAACTCGACCGCTGCAAGCTCATCGAGCAGATCGGCGTCCGCGCGAGCCAGGGCCGCCGATCGTGCCAGAGCCTCAGCCACTCCAGGACCCAGCTCGGCCTCCAACACTGGCAGCACCCGCTGCCGCACCCGGACGCGAGCGAACCGCTCTTCGCTGTTATGGGGATCAACCCAGGCCGCCAACCCCAACTCGACGCAAGCCGCCTCGGTGACCTGACGGCGCAGACCGAGCAATGGCCGGTGGAAGCGCCCCCGGACCGCAGGCATGCCAGCCAACGAACGCGGCCCCGATCCCCGGGCCAAGCCCAACAACACCGTCTCAGCCTGGTCATCGAGAGTGTGGCCCAGCAACACCAATTCGGAGTCGGTAGCGGCAGCCTCCAGGGCGGCATAGCGGGCCGCTCGGGCGGCAGCCTCAGGGCCGGACGCGGTCGCCACCACCACCACCGACACCACTACTGCGGGCAGGCTCAACTTGGTGGTGAGTTGTTCGACGACACCACCGGCCACCTGGGCCGAGCCCGCCTGCAGCCCATGATCGACCACCACCGCCCGGACGTCAGTGCCCCGCCGATCACCGAGGACGGCGGCCGCAGCCGCCAGCGCCAATGAATCCGGGCCACCTGAGCAGGCCACTAACAGCGGCGCTGACGGCAGGTTCGACAGCGCCTGGACCAGTTGCAGCGTGGCGGGTCCGAGCGCACGACGCGCCATTGAGGGCCTAGATCCGATGCAGCCAGCGCTGCGGGTCTCGTAGCTCTTCCAGGCTGGGCAGCAGTCCGGGGGCGGCGAAGGCCTGGTTCAAAGTGGACACGTCGGCGGCCTCGATCACTGCCCGGCAGAACGCAGCACCCTCCCGGTACTGGGCGTATTTCAGGTCGAAACCGAGCGCCTTCTGCACCCACGAGAACCAGCCGGCGCTGGTGCGTCGCCGCTCGAAAGCCGCCCGAATCGAGGAGTAGCTGGGCACGACGTCAGCGCCGACCCGATCCATCATCACGTCGGCGTGTCCTTCAAGCAGCGACATCACCGCGGTCGCCTGATCAAAGGCCTGACGCTGGGCCGGCGAACCGATCAGCCGCCGCGAGATCGTGGCGTCCTCGGCCTGCCAGCCGAACTTGAGCTCGTCGCCGTCCAACAGCTCGCCGATCAGGCCCAGCAGGTGCTCGCGAAGCCACGGAGCCTGTCCGAACTGGAAGCGGTGCGTCTCCTCATGCAGGCAAACCCACAGGCGGAAGTCAGCCGGGACTACGCCCAGGTCCCGCTCGACCGCCACCACGTTTGGCGCCACCAGCATCAATCGAGTGGGTTGGTAGAACGGATCGAACTGGCCAAGGATTCGGGTGGCGATCGCCGCGAAAACCACCCCGGCCTGGCCGCCTAGTGCCATGGCGCGCGCCTTGGCCCAACTCGATTCGGCTTCCTCCGGGGCGCCAGCGGCACCCACCAGCAGAGCCTGGGCCGATTGGGTGCACGCCTTCAACCAGCCAGCGCGGTCAACCACCAGCACTTGCGCTGGCGCTGGCGCGGCCAACTCGGTTACCTCAGCCACATGCCCGGTGGCCGCCTCGGCGGCCTGACGCAATTGGGCAACGGTCTGTTCGATCTCTGCCGGGTCCAGACGCGGGCCGGCCGGGAGCACCATCGCTCCAGCGGTTACGGCTGCGTCCCAATCCACTGCGGGAAGTTGCTGCATGGGTTCAGCTTAGGAGGCACGTCGAGGCCAACCGCACTCGCCGCCCGGGTGGGCAGCGGGTCGTCAGCGACAGGAGCAGGTGATGGTGGCCGCAGCCGTGCGGTCCAACCAGTTGTAGAGCCGGGTGTAGCTGACCGGCTTGCTGGTGTTGGCAAGCTCGGCGAACACCAGCCGGGCACCATCCTTGGTGGTCAGGTAGCCGACCAGGCCGGCCACCCCACGTAAGGTGCCGGTCTTGGCGTGGACGTTGTGCCGACCGGCCTTCTCGGACTTGTCGTCGAACCGCTTGGCCAAAGTGCCGGTTTCCCAGGCCACTGGCAACCCGGCAGTCACCGGCACGTAGGTCGGCTCGGCCAGCGCGGCACGCATCGCTTTGGCGAGGGTTTCGGTGCTCAACTTGCTGCCCGGCGCGAGGCCACTACCGTCGAGGATCTTCAACCCGGAAGCCCACAAGCCCTTGGCGCTCAGCCAGTCCTTGACGTTAGCGGAGGCACTACTGAAGCTTCCGGCGTGCCCATTGGCCAGCGAGGCGTGGCGAGAAAGTGTCTCCGCGCCGACGTTGTCGCTGATCAGCAGCGTGCGCTTGATGATCATTGCCAACGAGGCCGAGGTGACCGATGCCAGCTCGCTAGCTCCGGCGCTGGCCTTAGCCGCCGCGATCTTGCTGACCTTGATCCCGGCCTTCTTCAGCCTGGACGCGAAGGCCTTGGCTGCGGTCAGCGGCGGATTCGCCTGCGCGCGCCAACCGACCTTGCCAGAGCTGATCTCCAACGCGGCAACCCTGGCTTCGGTGCCCTTCCACTTCTTCTTCCAGTACGGGCTGAAGGTGGGTCCGCTGAACAGTGAGGCGTCATAGCCAAGGGTGATTTGGGTCTGCCCCTTCGCCTTAAGCGCGGCCGCCGTGGCCGCGGCCAGGCGCTGCAGGGAGGCCCTCTTGTAGACCGAGGTTGAGCTCTTGTCAGTGAGCACCGGATCGCCGCCGCCCACCAGGATCACCTTGGCATTGCCAGCGTCCACGGCTTTCGTCGTGAAGCGGTGATCGGCACCGAGGATGTCGACCGCGGCCATCGTGGTGACCACCTTCATGGTGGAGGCCGGAGTGAGTGGCTTAGTGCCTGAGCGCGCGGCCAGCACGATGCCGTCAGTGGTGGTAACCGTCACTGCGACCCTGTCGATCTTGGCGGTGGAAACCTGCGCCAAGCGGGTGGTGAGCTGGGCCGGTTCAGGAAGCGGAGCTGCGGACGCGCTCGCACCAGGGGTGGGTTCCACCTGGGGTTGGGCAGCCATCGAAGCTGGCACGGCACAGCCGGCCAGCACCACTGCTGCCAGAGGCGCGGCCAACATAACGGCTAGTCGACGAGCCGAGACGAGCGTTCGTCTGGGTGCGTCGGCTAACGATAAGGTCGGTGCGTACATAACAGGTCAATCATGACAGAGAGGTGCCGCCCAAAATGGATCACCCAGCTTTTACTCGCCCGACGATCCAACCGAGCCTGCACTTCGACGTGACCGTCGAGATCCCCAAGGGGACCAAGAACAAGTACGAGATGGACCATCACACCGGCCGCATTCGGCTCGACCGGACCCTGTTCACCTCGACGCAGTACCCCAACGACTACGGCTTCATCGAGGGCACTCTCGGCCAGGACGGCGACCCGCTGGACGCCATGGTGCTGGTGCCCGAGCCGACCTTCCCCGGCGCGTTGATCGAATGCCGCGCCATCGGGATGTTCCGGATGACCGACGAGATGGGCGGCGACGACAAGGTGCTGTGCATTCCCGTTGCCGACCAGCGGCAAGGTCAAATCAAGGAGCTAACCGACCTGCCCAACCTCGCCCTGCTCGAGATCGAGCACTTCTTCAGTGTCTACAAAGATCTGGAGCCCGGTAAGTCGGTCGAAGGAGCAGTGTGGGTGGGCCATTCGGAAGCCGAGATGGAGATCCACGCGAGTTGGGAGCGGGCCCGCGGCACCTCCTACGAGAACTCGTTCACCCGGGAGTAAACCGCACCACCATGGCCATCCGCGGCGAGCTGAAGCCTCACTGGCTCTACCTGCTCCGGCACGCGGACGCCGAGGGCGACCTGCTCGGTCTCGGGGACGCGTCCCGCGGGCTGAGCCGGGAAGGTCGCGCTCAGGCGCGGGCGGCGGGCACCTTCCTTGCCAGCGCCCGGATCGACCTGGTGCTTTGCTCCAGCGCTACCCGCGCTCGCCAGACCACCGAACTGCTCAACCTTCGAGCACCGGTGCGCTATTTGCCGCGGCTCTACAACGCCAATGCCCGCCAGGTGCTGGCGGAGCTGTGTGGCGTGGACGACCAGCTGCGCAAGGTGCTGGTAGTTGGTCACGCCCCAGGGTTGCCCGGCTTGGCCTACCACCTGGCCAATTCCGAGTCAGATGCGGCGGCGCTGGCTCAAGTTCGGCCGCTCTTCCCGCCAGCAACCGTGGTGGGCCTGGAGTTCATCGGCGGCTGGTCAGCACTGACCGAAGCGAAGGTGTTCGTATCCCGGTTGGCTGAGTAGCCCGGCCGGGCCGACTCGAAGGCCCTAGCCAAAACGACCCATGCCCGCCATCGTCGCCGTAGACTCATAGCAGTTCACAGCCCCCGACGAAGTGCCGAATTGTGCCTAGACGGCGGTGCGCCCGCAGGGAGCAAAACTGCTGGACTTACCTATATATACCCCATAGGGTATGGCCCGCTGGCCCCGTTGCCAGCTGGAAGGAGTTGACGATGGCGAACGTTGTCGTCCTCGGTGCCGGCATCGCCGGACACACCGCGGCACTACACCTTCGGCGGATGCTTGGCCGTCACCACACTGTGACTGTCGTGTCCCCGAACTCGAACTGGAACTGGATCCCCTCGAACATCTGGGTTGGGGTGGGCAAGATGCCCAAGACCAAGGTGGTCTTCCCGCTCGCCCCGATTTATGCGAAGAAGGGCGTCGATTACCGACAGGCCAAGGCAGTAGCGGTTTACCCCCAGGGTGACGCTGACGACGCCCGCGGCGCTGTCGAGATCCAATACACCGGCCAGGACAAGGCCGGTCAAACGGAGAAGATCCGGTATGACTACCTGGTCAACGCCACCGGCCCCAAGCTGAAGTTCGAGGCCACCGAAGGCCTCGGTCCTGATGCTGGCAACACCGTCTCGGTCTGCACCGCAGATCACGCGGTAGAAGCCGCCGAAAAGCTCGCAGCCACGATCGCGAAGCTCAAGGAAGGCCAGCCGCAGACGCTGGTCGTCGGCACCGGCCATGGCACCTGCACCTGCGAGGGCGCAGCCTTCGAGTACACCTTCAACGTCGATCACGAACTCCGCGAAGCTGGCGTCCGTGATCTCGCCACGCTGTACTACCTGACCAACGAAGCAGCCCTTGGCGACTTCGGCGTGGGCGGAATGATCTTCAACCAGGGCGGCTTTGAGAGCACCAGTGAGCTGTGGACCAGCTCGCTATTCCGGGAGCGGGGCGTCAAGCCGATCCTGGGCACTCACCCGCACAAGATCACCTCCTCGACGATCACCTATGAGACTCTCGACGGTGAGATGCACGACCTGGATTACGACTTCGCCATGTTGCTGCCGCCATTCGGTGGGCATCCAATCAAGGCGTTCGACGTGGCGGGCAACGACATCACCGATCAGGTGTTCGCACCCAGCGGCTTCATGAAGGTGGACGCCGACTACACGCCCAAGCCCTACGAAGAGTGGCGAGCCGACGACTGGCCCAAGACGTATCAGTCGGTTGGCTACGACAACATCTGGGCGGTAGGCATCGCGTTCGCACCGCCGCATCAGATCTCGAAGCCGCGCAAGACGCCCAATGGCACTGTCATTGCGCCGGCCCCGCCGCGCACCGGCATGCCTTCAGGGCTCATGGCCAAGATCGTGGCGAAGACCATCGTCGACCGGATCCAGATTGGTCCCAAGGCTGTGTCCCACCACGTTTCGATGACCGAAATGGGTGCGGTTTGTGTGGCTTCGGCCGGCACCGGCCTCACTCGCGGTTCGGCAGCGGCCATGATTATGGATCCCGTCGTGCCAGACTTCACCAAGTACCCGACCGGCCGCAATCTGGCCACCACTCGTGGCGAAATCGGGCTCTACGGGCATTGGTCAAAGCTGATGCTCCACTACCTATTCATCTACAAGGCCAAGGCTCTGCCCGGCTGGCAACTCATTCCGGAGTGATCATGACTGAGCAAAATATCCAGCCGTCCGAGCCGAAGCCCCAGCCGGTGCTCGATCTGACCCGAGCTCCCATGCCTAACGTGAAGACGCTGAAGGCTCGCTACAACCCGTTCAGCCAGTTTGGCCGGTTCGTGGCGTTCAACTACCGCATCATGAAGATGGTCGTTTCCAGCGGCCACTGACGCAAACGATCAAAGAGGCGCTCCCCGGAATCCGGGGAGCGCCTCTTTGGTTGTCTTAGGAATCGCGAGCGGCACTTGGCCCTTCGACAGGCTCAGGGAACTGGACGGTGAGTCAGGGAACTGGACGGTGAGTCAGAGAACTGGACGGTGAGTCAGAGAACTGCGAGTTGGCTGAGCCCGTCGAAGCCCCCCAAGTAAGCCAGCAGCGACTCAGGCCAGCGAGAGGAAGAGCTTCTCCAAAGTCGCGGTGTCGACCTGGCTACCCTCGGTCTCTTCCAGCAGGCACTGGCGTAACCCGCCAGCGATCACGGCGAAACCAGCCCGGTCGATGGCCTTCGAGACCGCGGCCAGCTGGGTGACTACCTCGGTGCAATCACGGCCCTCTTCGAGCATTCGGATGATGCCACCGATCTGTCCCTGGGCTCGCTTGAGTCGCTTGACTACCGGCACCATCGCATCGGGGTCGAGTTGCATGAATGCACCCCTCTCAACTTCATGTCTGAAGTTGATCCTACTAGTGGTAGGGGCGCCGCCGTCGGTCATGACGAAGACTCGACCGTCTCTTGTTCGGCGACTTCGGCGCGAATGGCTTCCATGTCGGCGGCCTTGACCGCAACGATCAACTCCTCCAACGCCGACGCTGGCAGAGCGCCCGGTTGGGCGAAGACCAGAATGCCCTCCCGGAAGACCATCAGGGTGGGAATGGACATGATCCGGGCAGCAGCGGACAACTCACGCTCGGCCTCGGTATCTACCTTGCCGAAGACCAGGTCGGGGTGCTTCTCTGAGGCCGCCTCGTAGACCGGGGCGAACATCAGGCAAGGGCCACACCAGTCGGCCCAGAAGTCGACCAGCACAATGTCGTTGTCGGCGATCGTCTGCTCGAAATCGGCCGCGCTGAGGTTCTTGGTGGACATCCACCCTCCTTTCGATACCCCCCAGGGTATCACTCGGAGGTTGCGGCCCGCAGCAAGACCCAGAAAGTCGATCCCGAGCCCGGCACCGACTCCACCCCACAGGCGCCCCCGTGAGCCGACAGGATCGCCGCCACGATTGCCAGACCCAGGCCCGAACCGGACGGGCCAGCGGCGGCGACCCGGTAGAAGCGGTCAAACACCTTTGGCAGCTCCGACTGCGGGATGCCTCGTCCGGAATCCGACACCAACACCCGCACCTGCGCCTCAGCACGAATCGCCTGCAATTGAATCGGCGAACCCGCCGGGGAGTACTTCACCGCATTCTCGATCAGGGCGGTAAGCGCCTGGCGGAGCCGGTCTTCATCGGCCAGCACCACACAGTCACCCTTGGTGGTCACCGTCACGCTGCGTTGCGGCTCACGCACCCGCAGGTCAATGGCCAGATCCTCGGCCACCGTGCTCAGGTTCACCGGGTGAAGCGACAGGGTACTGGGATCCCCCAGTGAGGTCAGATCCAACAGGTCAGCCACGATTCGGTTCATCCGGGACGCCTCGGCGTTGATCCGACGCATCGCATCGGCGATCGCATCCTCATCAACCAGACCCCCAGCCGCATAAAGGGCCGAATAGCCCTGCAGCGTGGTCAGCGGCGTCCGAAGCTCATGGCCGGCATCGGCGACGAACCGGCGCAACTGCTCCTGCCCGGCCGCTGCCGTGGCAACCATGGTGTTGAAGGCCTGACCAAGCTGACCGGCTTCGGTGGCCGGATCGGACACCGCCACCTGCACCGGCGTCCGTCCACCAGAGGCGGTAACGCCAGTGGCCGCCTCGGTCAGGCGCGCGATCGGGCGAAGGCCGTGCCGATCGACCCAATGGCCGACCAGAATCGCCGCCAGGGCCACCAGCGCCCAAGCCAAGCCGAGCGCCACCGCCAGCCGGGTGGTGGCCTGCTCCACCGGAGCCATCGATACCGCAACCACCACATAGCGCTGCCCACCGAGTGGGGCCACCTCGACCCGAACCCGCTCCGCAGCACCACCGGTGGTCCCCCTGGTCACCGGGCCAGCATCGCGCTCGTTGCCGAACAGCCGCGGCGCCAACTGCGGATCGCCCGCCGGGGCCATCACCGTGCGCAGCCGTCCATCGGCCCTAAGGACGCCGACATAGGCCTCACTCAGCAGACTCACTGCCGCCGGGTTGCCATCCTCGGCCTTGTTGGCCACCGCGACCAGCGTCTTGGTGTCTCCAACCAGCGAAGTGACCCGGGCATCCAGCTGCGCCAGCATGTACTGCCGCTGCGCCAACGCGACCAGGCCGAATGCCAAACCCGTGATGACCAGCACCGCGGCACCGGCCAACAGGAGCCGCCGACGCAGGGTCACGATGGCTCCCGGACGCTGTAGCCAACCCCGCGCACAGTGTGGATCAACCTGGGCTCAGTCGCATCTACCTTGCGGCGCAGGTTGGAGATGAAGGATTCGATGATGGCCGTCTCGCCACCGAAGTCATAGGCCCACACGTGATCAAGGATGACGCCTCGGGAGACCACCCGATTGGCATTGGACATCAGGCACTCCAGCAAGCGGAACTCGGTGGCCGACAAGCTGACTTCAGCGCCAGCCCGCCACACCCGGTGGGCGTCGACGTCCAACACCAGGTCAGCGACCTCGTAGCGCACCGGCGGTAGCTCAGTTCCCTGCCTGCGCAAGGCCACCTGGACGCGAGCCACCAGCTCCTCCAGGGCAAACGGTTTGACCATGTAGTCGTCACCGCCGACCGTCAGGCCACGCACTCGGTCAGCGGTTGTGCCTCGCGCAGTCAGGAACAGCACCGCGGCGCGACATCCTCCCGCCCGCAACCGTTTCAGCACTTCGTAGCCATCCAGGTCGGGCAGCTGGACGTCGAGCAGGATCACTTGCGGATCCAGCTTCACCGCCAAGGCCACCGCCTCGGCTCCGGTGGCCGCACTTTCAACCCGGTAGCCGTGCAGGCGCAAGGCCGAGGTGACCAGGAAAGAAATGTTTTCCTCGTCATCGACCACCAGGACCTTCGGCACAGACTCCACGCGACAAAGATGCCAGGAGTGTGGCCAAGGTTCCCCTAACCACCCAAAGACTTCCAGGGAACCTCCAGCTTTCGTTGATGGGCGCAGCAGCCTGCGCAGACACGCTGATCCCACAGCAATCAGGAGGAACCATGAAACTGGCACTACTGGCCACCGCCGCAGCTACCGCATTGATCGGCGCTGGTGTGACGCTCGGTGTTCAACAGGCGTCCGCCCAGCCGCCAACCCCGAGCCCACAGCCGACCCCCAGCACCCCCGACGCCACCAGCCAGCGCAGTGGCGCCGCCCGGGTTGCGGTGTTCTACCGCGCGCTCGACTCCACCCAGCGCGACTGCCTCGCCGCTGCGTCCGTCCAGGCACCGGCGGGCAAGCTCACCGACCAGCAGCGCCAACAGCTTGGCGTCGAGGCGAAGGCCGCGCTGGTTGGCTGCGGCGTCCGGCTTCCTGATCGGCTGGCGACCAAGACCCGGCTGGGCGTGGCCTGGTCGAGGCTGAGCAGCGAGCAGCAGCATTGCCTGGCCGACATTGAGCTGACCCGTCCCGGCGGGAAACTGACCCCCGCCCAACGCACGGCCTTCCGCCAGGCGCTCCAAGCGGCGATCGTCCGCTGCGGCATCAGCTGACTGTGCCTGGGGACGGTTCCTCTGAGCTGCGCAGAGGAACCGTCCCCGGGATTGGAGCCGCCTACCAGAATCGAACTGGTGACCTACGCTTTACGAGAGCGTCGCTCTACCGACTGAGCTAAGGCGGCCTGGTTCGCCGGGGCGAACCGAGGCACAACTATAGAGGGGCCGCGCCGGACTCAGCCAACCGACGAGCGGTGGCAGGAATCGCCGCGAGCTGGCTCAACTGCACTTGGTGCCATCAGCTGGCACCTTGCCTCGAACCAGGAAGTTGACCACCAGCTTGTCGACGCAGGCCGACTTGTCGCCGTAGCTGCCGTGACCCTCACCTTCATAGGTCACCAACACCGCGGACTTGAGCTGCTTCGCCATCGAGCGGGCGTACTGAATCGGGGTGGCGTTATCTCCGGTGCCGCCGATCACCACCAGCGGTTTGGCCGAGTCACCGTCCAAGTGCAGCTTCAGATACTCCGACCCAGGGACGGCCCACAGCGAGCAGTTGTATTGCGGGCCGAAGTATTTGCCGAAGATCGGCGCCTTGCCCTGGTCTTCGACCCAAAGCTGATCCGCATCGAGGATTCCCTCCTCCTTGGCATCCAGGCAGCTGATCGCCGGGAAGGCGAAGAACATGGCGTCGTAGTGACCACTCTCGTCGCGGAAGTTCATCTGGTCGGCGGCGTACAGCAGGTTGGTGCCATTGCCGTCGATCGCGCGTTGCACGATGATCCCCAGCGGACTCCAGGCGTCTTTGCCGCCGTAGAGCGCCACCGCTATCCCGGCGACCGCCAGGCTCTGGGTGAGCTTGCGATCCCCCACCTTCAGCGGGTTGGCGTCCAGCCGGTCCAGCAGACCGGTGATGGCCGCCAACACCTCAGCCTTGGTGCTGCCAAGGCCGCAGGAGGTTTCGGCGCACCAGGTGGCGAAGTTGCCCAGCGCCAGGTCGAAGCCCTGGGCCTGAATGACGCTGTCGTCCTCGGTGATGTTGACCGCGGCGTCGAGTACCAGGCGCCCAGTGTTCTGCCCGAACAGTTCTGCGTAGGTGGCCCCGATCTGGGTGCCGTAGGAGTAGCCGAGGAAGTTCAGCTCTTTGTTACCAAGCAACCCACGAAGCAGATCAAGATCGCGGACGGTCTCAATGGTGCCGATGTGGTTAAGCAGGTCGCCGTTACGCTCCCAGCAGGCTTTGGCGAAGTCGGCAGCCGCCTTGACCAAAGTGGCGCGTTCACCCTCATCATCGGGGCTGGAATCGAGGTCGAGATAGGCATCGGCCTGCTCATCGGTGAGACAGCGCACCGGGGTCGAGTCGCCAGCGCCCCGGGGGTCCCAGCCAACGATGTCGTAGCGCTCCAACCCGTCGGTGACAAAGGAGTCCACCATCTCCTTGCCCGAACCCCCAGGGCCGCCGGGATTGATGAACAGCGAGCCGAGATGCGGCTTCTTGGTGGCTGGTTTCATTCGCAGCGAGAGGGTGATCGCCTTTTCCTGGGGGGCGGCGTAATCCAGGGGCGCCAGCACCTCCGCACAGCGGGTGCTGCCATCGCCGCAATCGCGCCACGTCAGCTTCTGCTTGGCGTAGGCGCTCAGCCCGCCGCCAGGAAGCCCATCAGCGACGCCGTCCACCACCGGGGAGACCGACGGATAGGTTCGCCGGTCGACACCAACTCCGGGCACCGTGGAGACCTGGATTCCACCAATGCTGGTTGCGCTCGGCTCACTGGTGGGCGCCCCACTCGACTGGTTGGTCGGCCCAGCGATGAAGGTACAGCCAGAACTGAGCGTGACGACTGCGATTAGGGCAGCGGCGGTCTTTGCATGTGGCACCGCCACAGCCTAACCGCCACTACAGAATCCGCCCTGGAGCGACGCCATCGGGCGTCCCTCCAGGGCGGATTCGTCAGACTCAGGCCTGGCCGATGGCCCGGGTGGCCTTATCCCGGTGACGGGCTGCGCGCAGGCTGTGATCGAGGCTCCAGCTGCCGCCGCCGATGAACGTCAGCAGCAGGCCGACTGCGGTAACCAACAACACGCCTTCGCCGAGGAACCCAAACTGCCCAGGCGCGAACACGCCCCAGCTACCCCAATACACCAGGGCGAGCGAACCAACCCCGATCAGCGCGGCGCCGATGGCGGAGTAACGAGTCGCTAGACCCAGCAGCATCGAGATGGCGATTAGCACCGACGCGACCGCGGTCACCAGACCCAAAGTCGCTGGCATCGGCAGGATGGTGCCACCGAAGAGCGCCTGGGTGGCGGCAGTCTGCACCAGCATCTGCACGCCGTGGATCCCGAAAATGGCCGCCATCACCAACCGGACGAGGAACAGCCCAAGTGAGGCCCAGAAGCCGTCGGTGGTCCGCCTGACCTCGCGGGTCGGCACCGCGACAACCGGGGCCGGTGCCGGGGAGGCTGCCGGGGTGGCCGGAGCCACTGCAGTTGCGGTGAGCGCAGCGGCCCTGGCATCGCGCCGAGCAGCACGCTCGGCTGCGAGCCGACGCTCCTCCTCGGTAACCGCCTGGGCGTCGGTAGCTGCGGCAGCGGCGGCACCGGGATAGGGCCGGAAGATGTCGCTGCTCGCTGCCACTGCTGGCTCATTTGTCGGCGTACCGCCCCAGGTGGGTGCCACCTGAGTGACCTCATCGTTGGCTGCGCCTTCGGTGGTGGTCAGCTCGGGCGCGGGCGGCGTCGGCGCGGGCGGGAAGGAGTGAGCTGGCGGTGGCGGCGGGAGCAAAAGCCCGGGCGCGGGCGCCAAGCCAGGCGCGGTATCCTGGGGCTGTTCGTCAGCCTCGTCCGCCGAGGCCGGAGTTGCGACCTCTTCAACCACAACGGGGTCTGCCACCGGCTCGGGGGCAGGCGGAGTTGGTGGAGCCATCCAAGCTGGCACCGAAGGCAGGCTCGGGCCGGGCAGGCTAGGCGCAGCCTCGACCGGCGGCGGGGCGGCGGGCTCACTCAGGGGCTCAGTATCGACCGGCGCTGGCTCCTCAGCGGCCGCCTCGACCACCGGCTCAACGAACTCAGCCTCAGCCGGGGCCGCGTTGAACGGCTCAGCCTCGACAGCTGGAGCCTCAACGACAGGCTCCTCAACTACCACCGGCCCGACCACGACCGGCTCGACCACCGGCTCGACGGCCACTGGCTCGACCACCGGCTCGACGGCCACCACAGAATCGGCTGCCGGCTCGCTCTCGAAAACCGGCGCTCCTTCAGAGATTTCGTCGGCCTCAGCCGCGGCGATCTCGGCAGCCTCAACGTCGGCCACCTCAGCCACCGGGGCGGCTGGCGGCTCCGAATAGGTCGGGAACGGCTGCGGGGGCGCGGCTGGCACCATGCCCGGGGCCGGCGGCATCGGCGGCGGGGCTGCGGGGAAACCGGCAACTGGGGGCGGCGGGAAACCTGGCGCCGCAGCTGGCGGCGGCGGCCAATGGCCCGCCGGCGTCGATGGCATGACGGGAGCATCCTCGGGCTGAGGTGCCTCTGGCTCGCGCGGTTCGGTCACAGGGGAAGTCCTTTCCTGCAAAGCTAGTCAGCTAATGCTGACACTGACGGACGGTCGCGACACTGACCGACACGATATCGGCCCGGCCAAGCTGAATGCACTTGTGGTGGCAAAGCTCTCACGGCGGGCCGCTGGGCCAGTTCGACGCCGGCCGGCGGCCGCAGCTAGACCGCACCAGAAAGGCTGATCAACAGCGATTCCATCGCCAATAATGGCGAGACGTTGGCCTCCAGCGCCTTGCGACAAACCAGGATCGCATCCAGGCAGGACACAGTGGCTTCTGCAGTGCCAGCATTGGCCACCTGCTCAACCGCCTCGAGCTGTTCGGCGTTGATCAGCTCGGCCTTGGCTCCGGTTTGGAGAATCAAAACGTCTCGGTAGAAGGACGTCAGCTCGGTCAGCACTCGATCCAGCGCATCGCGCTGCAAGCGCTTACCCCGCGCCTTCTGCTGATCCTCCAACTCACGAAGCGCTGCCTGCACATTGCGCGGCTTAGCGCCGGTGGCGGTCATGCCAAGCGCCTCGGAAAGTGCGGTGCGCTCCTTAGTGTCCAGCTCGGCGGTGATCGCGGCCGCATCTGCGGTGGCAGCTTCGACGAGTTGGGCCGCAGCATTCAGGCAGGCTCCCAGGCTGGTCAGCCGGGTGGGCAGCTGCAGCACCTCAGCGCGCCGGGATCGCGCCTCCTCGCTGCGGGCCAGCGCCCTGGCCCGGCCAATGTGGCCTTGAGCTACCCGTGCCGCGAAATCGGCGGTGGCCGGATCGATCCCGTCCCGACGCCGCAGCAACTCCGCGATGGCGGCGTTGGTGGGGGTGGCAAGTTCGACCCGACGGCAACGCGAGCGGACGGTAGCCACCAGATCCTCGGCATTGGGCGCGCACAACAGCCAGATAGTTCGGGCCGCTGGCTCCTCAATACTCTTCAGCAGGGCGTCCGCCCCGCGTTCGGTCACCCGGTCGGCATCTTCAACCACCAGCACCTGGAGGGGACCAAGGGTTGGGGTCATCGCGGAGCGCCGCACGAGATCACGGACCTCATCGACGCCGATACTCAACTGTTCGGTGCGCACCAGGGTGACATCGGGATGTGCCCCAGACAGCACAGTGACGCAGGTATTGCACTCCCCGCAGCCACCCGCCGGGCACTGCAGAGCCGCCGCAAATGCCCGGGCAGCATTCGAGCGCCCCGAGCCGGGCGGCCCAGTGAACAGCCAGGCATGCGTCATCGCATGGAGGTTCCCGCCCTTGCCCCGGGAGCCAACGGCACGGGTGAGCACCTCCACCACTTTGTCCTGGCCAATCAGGTCAGTCCACACGCCGGTAAGGGTCTTGCTGGTCACGGGATCAGCCTGCCTCAAGGGGCTGACAGAAGCGAGGACAGGCGTCCCCGCACCGCCGCCGCGATCTGCTCGATCGGGTCGCGGGCGGCCAGCACCAGATAATGCTGCGGATCACGCTGGGCCAAATCGAGAAAGAACTGCCGGGCGCGGTGGTGCAACTGCTGGCCAGCGCCCTCCAGCCGATCCTTCTGCGCGATCGAGGCCACCCCGAGCTCGGGATCCAGGTCTAGCAGGACGGTGAGGTCGGGCAGCAGATCCTTGGTGGCCCAGCGGGCGATCTGCTCGACGCGATCAGCGTCCAGATCACGTCCAGCACCCTGGTAGGCCAGCATCGAATCGACATAGCGGTCACTGATCACGACCGCGCCACGCCGTAGCGCGGGAAGCACCACTTCGTAGAGGTGTTGCGCCTTGTCAGCGGCATACATCAACGCCTCGGCGCGCGGTGACACGTCCCCCCATTTGGGGTTCAACACCAGATCCCGCAACACCGACCCGAGTTCAGTACCGCCGGGTTCGAGCGTGACCACGACTTCGCGGCCCTGCTGAGTCAGCCAATCGGCCAACAGCCGCGTCTGAGTGGACTTGCCAACGCCGTCCCCGCCCTCGAAGACCACGAAGATGCCTTCGGCGGGCTGGGTCAGACTCACGACGTTTCCTCTCCGATGGCCCTTCGACAAGCTCAGGGAACTGGGTGGTACTCAGGGAACTAGGTGGTGCTCAGGGAACTGGGTGGTGCTCAGGGAACTAGGTGGTGCTCAGGGAACTGGGTGGTGCTCAGGGAACTGGGTGGTGCTCAGGGAACTGGGTGCTACTTCTTGGTGGTGCGTTTGGCTGGGGCCCGCTTGGCCGGCGCACGCTTGGCCGGAGCCCGCTTGGGCGCTGGTCCCTTGGCCCGCTTTTCGGCCAACAACTCCGCGCCCCGCTCGAGAGTAATCGCCTCGACCGAATCGCTGCGGCGCAGGGTGGCGTTGGTCTCACCGTCGGTCACGTACGGTCCGAAGCGGCCGTCCTTAACCACCATCGGCTTGCCGTTGGTCGGGTCAACACCGAGTTCCTTCAGTGGGCCGGCCGCCGCGCTGGAGCCGCGGCCACGGGTCTTCGGCTGGGCGTAGATCGCCTCAGCCTCTTCCACCGTGATCTCGAAGAGCTGGTCTTCACTGGTCAGTGAACGCGAATCGGCACCCTTTTTCAGGTACGGGCCGTAGCGGCCGTTCTGGGCGGTGATCTCTTCACCATCAGCGGCCTTGCCGACCACCCTTGGCAAGCTGAGCAGCTTCAGGGCATCTGCCAAAGTGACGGTTTCGGTGCTCATCGAAGCGAACAGTGATGCCGTCCTGGGCTTCGCCGACTTCGGCGCATCCTCGGCCAGCACCTCGGTCACGTACGGTCCGAATCGCCCGTCCTTGGCCACGATCATCCGACCGCTGGTCGGATCAACACCGACCTCACGATCCTCAGCTGCGGGCTTGGCCAACAGCTCACGAGCTTCGGCCAAAGTGAGCGCGTCGGGAGCCAACTCCGGATCAACATTGGCCCGATGTCCTTCGCCGTCCTCGACATAGGTTCCATAGCGACCCACCCGGACGTCGACGTCCTCGCCGAGGTTGAAGGTGGAGAGCTTGCGGGCGTCGATGTCGCCAAGTTCGCTGACCAGCTTCTCCAGGCCAGCGCCGTCGGAGCCGTAGTAGAAGTCCTTCAGCACGGCCACCCGAGCGGCATTGCCAGCGGCAATCTCGTCGAGGGTGTCCTCCATACCGGCGGTGAAGTCGTAGTCGACCAGCTTGGTGAAATGCTCCTCCAGCAGCCGAGTGACCGCAAAAGCCAGCCAGGTGGGCACCAACGCCGAACCCTGCTTGTGGACGTAGTCACGGGCGGTGATGGTGCGGATGATCGCGGCATAAGTGGATGGCCGGCCGATCTCCAGCTCTTCCAGCTTCGCCACCAGCGAAGGCTCGGTGTAGCGCGACGGGGGTCGGGTCTGATGCGCCTGCGCGGTCACCTTCTCGGCCTCCAGTCGCTGCCCGGAGGTCAGTTGCGGCAGGCGAGCCTGCTCATCGTCTGATTCGCCGTCATCAACCGATTCGACGTAGGCCTTCAAGAAGCCGAGAAAGCTGAGCGTCCGCCCGGAAGCGGTGAAGGTGGCCCGGCCCGATTCGACGATTTCTCCGGTGGCCGCATCAGTAGCGCTGAACCGCTCGGCCAGCGTGGCGCCGATCTTCACCGTGACCGTCTCGCCGACGGCATCGGCCATCTGGGAGGCGATGGTGCGCTTCCAGACCAGCTCGTACAGCCGCCGCTGGTCGCCGCTAAGCCCAGTCTGCTCCGGCGTCCGGAAAGCCTCGCCAGCCGGGCGAATCGCTTCGTGAGCCTCCTGCGCGTTCTTCACCTTGGAGGCGTAGGTGCGCGGCTTCTCGGGCAGGTACTTGCCGCCGAACAGCTGCTTGACCTGCTCCCGAGCCGCGGTCAGCGCGGTGGCCGACAGCGTCACCGAGTCGGTACGCATATAGGTGATGAAGCCGCGCTCGTACAGCTCCTGGGCCACGCTCATGGTGCGTTGGGCCGAGAAGCCGAGTTTGCGTCCGGCCTCCTGCTGCAGCGTGGTCGTGCGGAACGGCGGGTAGGGACGGCGGGTGTAGGCCTTCGCCTCCACTCCCGAGACGGCATAAGAGGCTGTGGCCAGCGCGGTGGCCAGCGACTCGGCCTGCTCCTCACTTAGTTGGAGCAACCCCGAGCCGACCAGCGTGCCGACCGAATCGAAATCTCGACCGGCCGCGATGCGGCGCGAATCGAAGGTGCTCAGCCGAGCGGTAAAAGTGCGCGGTGTGGCGTCCTCGCCAGCGTCCAGCAGGGCTTCGATGTCGGCATAGGAGGCCGGACGGAAAGCGATCCGATCGCGCTCCCGATCAACGATCAACCGGGTGGCTACTGACTGAACCCGGCCAGCCGAAAGCTTCGGCATGACCTTCTTCCACAGCACCGGTGAAACCTCATAGCCGTACAGCCGATCAAGAATGCGGCGGGTCTCCTGGGCATCGACCAAGTCGGTGTCGAGCTCGCGGGTATTGGCCACTGCGGCCTGAATCGCCTCGGGGGTGATCTCGTGGAAGACCATCCGCTTCACCGGGATCTTCGGCTTCAGCTCATCGAGCAGATGCCAGGCAATGGCCTCCCCCTCGCGGTCCTCGTCGGTTGCGAGGTAGAGCTCGTCGGCATCCTTGAGTTTCGCCTTGAGATCGCGAATGGTGGCCTTCTTCTCTGGCGCCACCACATACAGCGGCTCGAAGTCGGCCTCAATGTTCACCCCGGTGCGCGCCCACTTCTCACCCTTGTACTTGGCGGGCACCTCAGCAGCACCGGTCGGTAGGTCACGCACATGGCCACGACTGGACTCCACGACATAGCCGGCCCCCAGGAATTTGGCCAAGCTGACCGCTTTTGTGGGCGACTCCACGATCACGAGTCGACGGATTCCTGTAGCCACGGGCAACTTCCTGGGTCTCGGCAATGCACTGCTGGGCGATCGAGGCCACACTCTAGCCCGCCTTGATCACCGGAATGGTAACGCCGAGCAATCCAGCCTCAGCCCGCAGCGGGTGGCCCGGACGGGATTACCGACTGACTCAGTTCACCTGACTGGCCCCGGCAGTGACCGTCGCATGCTTTGATTTGCCGCTCGCCGTCACCCACCAGATCGTCACCTGCTGGCCAGGCTCGACCGCCCGAATCGCCGCCGCGACATTCGTGGCCTCGGTGATTGTGACGCCACCTACCTTCGTTAGCCGACATCCTTTAGTGAGGCCCGCCTTCTCAGCCGGGCTGCCTGCGACCACCCCGGCGAGAGTGGAACCTCTCACTCCTGTGTAGGTGTTGTCAGCCAACTGGACCCCGATGAACCCCGCTGGCCCCACCCGGACGGTGCCAGCATCCTGGCCGGTCTCGATTTGCTGCACGACTGCGAGTGCATCGCTGATCGGCACCGCGTAGCTGGCGTGGTCGCTGGTTGAGCCGGCGGTGGTCATGCCAAGCACTTCATCTTCAGCATCGAACATCGGCCCACCCGAATCGCCAGGCACTGCCCCGGCGTTGGTGGCCACCAGACCGGAGAGATCCTCGGTGTTACCCCAAGGCGAATCTGAGTTGACGGTGAGGTCTTGATTGGTGCCGGTGATTTCGCCATCAGCTTTCACCAGCTTCATGCCGCCGTTGGCGTTGCCGACCGCGGACACTTCATCGCCGATCGCCGCCGGGTCGTTGTCGACAGTGACGGTTTCCAGGCCTGAGGCGCTCTTCAACTGCAACAGGGCAACGTCCCTGGTCTGGTCGAATCCGAGCACAGTGGCGGCGTAGGTGTCACCGGAGGTCGCGATAGTCACCGCAACCTTCGTCGTCCCGGCTACCACGTGATAGTTGGTGAGCACTTTGCCGTCGGCGGTGAGCACCATGCCGGTGCCGTAGGCAGTACCCCCAGACGTCTCAGCCTCAATCAGGGCCACCCCCTTAGCTTCGGTGGCGGTCACCGTCTTGGATTGAGTCCCGGTGTTAGTGGTCGGCTCGGTGCTGGGCCCATTGCTCGGCCGGACGGGTTGGGTAACCGTCGGCTCAGGAGCCGCACCCAACTGGCCACCGGCAAAGACGTAGCCACTCAGGCCTAGGGCCAGTGCCAGCAGCCCGGCCACCACCACCAGCGGCCAGCGCCGCTTGGGCGGCGTCGGCGGAGCCGAGTACGGCGCCGATCCGTAGTAGGAGGCGTAGTGATCGTTGATCTGGTAGCTGGGCTGAGTCGGGGCCGACGGCGAGTAACCGCCAGTGGCGTAACGGGACGGATGCTGCGGCTGTCCGTAGTACCCGGCGCCCGGCGGGGCCGGCGGTGGGCAGCTGGGCGGGCCGTAACTGGGCGGACCGTAATTGGGCGGTGCGTAGCTTGCACCGGCCGGCGCCGGCTGATTGGCCGCTGCCGGCCCGCTGGTGGTGAACGGCTGGGCGGCAGCGTAGGCATCCGGGCGCGGAATCCAGGCCGCCTCGATTGGCGCCTGGTCAGCGGGGGTTTGCAGCGGGACGGGCGTGGTCGGCTCACTGCCGTGGTTGGCGGCACCCAGCGGCTGGGTGTTCTCCTCGGCCATATTTGCTCCTTCGGTACAACTTCAGTGAAGGCGGCAAATCAATGCCGTAGCTGTCGTCCTCCTGTGAAAACCTGTGAGTCAGGCTGGCAGCAGGAATCCGTCACTGACCAGCCTACGCAAAGCCGGTAACAACTCCGCCCGCAGTTCTACTCCGTCCACCGGGCAGCTTCCGAACAGCAACAGGACCAAGCTTGATCGCCGCCGGCACCAGGCAGCCCGCATGCCTGTCACGAGCCGTGCCGCCCCCGACTGACTTCGCGGGCCATCGCCAATCGACAAAGCGTAAGCCCAGCCCCAACCACCTGCATCCTCCGCCACTAATGACTGCGTCCCTGCACCACTCCGGAGCAACCCCTAAATTGGGTGACGCGTGACTGAAACGAATCGCGATACCATCATCGACACCCGCCTTGCACGCTTTCTACACCTATGGTAGCGTCACTTTTTAACCTAGATCTTGCAAAGCGGGTCGACCCCCGAGGAGCGATATATGCGGTGGCTTGTGGTGATATTAGCTGCACTCTCAATATCCCTTACGGGACTCACCTCCAACCCCGCTGCGGCCATTACTCCAGTGGTTGCACCCCAAGCCTCTACCGTGGCCACGAGCGGCAGTTCAATCAGTAAGAAGCTGAAGAAGAAGATCAAGAAGTACGCCAAAATAGCCAAGAAGTACACCAAGAAGACGTCGTCAGGGAAGCCGAAGTTCAATTCGAAGGCCGCAGTGCGCGCTGGCATGTCCAAGTCCTTCGCAAAAAAGTACTCGGCCAAACTGGCGCAAGTATGGAAATGGCGCATCGATCACAGCACCCCCATCAGTCTTCCGATCCGATCCGCCAGCTCAGCCACCCACCACGCCGACCCAAACCTCCACCCCCAGGACGGCAGCGACACGATCTCGTGCCTAATCAGCGTGACAGGGCTGGTGATCGCGACCATAGCGATGGTGATGGCGGTCGCCGAGACCTTCGGCGTAGCAGCAATAGCCGTCCTTGGCTACGGCACAGCAGCTGTGGCAACGGTGAGGGATTGCTACTTGTCATGAAGCGATTCAATCCAATTCTTGCGGTATTGCTGGTTTCTACCTTGAGCATTACTTGCGGACAAGGCGTCCTTCGGATCGCACGCGGGGACTACGATCCTTTGTCCATCGCGCTGTCCGCCATCGCTGCGGCATGCCTGATCTGGATCATTGTACTTTGGATGCGCGCCGACAAAGATGCCAAGGGTAAGTGATACCCACCTCGCGCGGCCACCGATCTATTTTTCCCGAATTTCCGCAAACTGGCCTCGGTCGATGGTTTATTGAACCGCGATTCCCTTCTCGCGGCTTGCCAATGTGGCCGTCCACAATTCGGACCCTCCCGGCCTGGCGGCCAGGACGTCAATGCCCCTTGGCCTGCTGATAGCCTTTCCCACCGTCATCTAAGCCGCGATTGCTTCCATGTCCGCATGTTGGGCCCCCGGCATTCAGGCGAGACCCATGCCGTAACTGTCGTCCTCCTGTGAAAACCTGTGAGTCAGGCTGGCAGCAGGAATCCGTCACTGACCAGCCTACGCAAAGCCGGTAACAACTCCTCCCGCAGTTCTACTCCGTCCACCTCGAGGATCGAGGCCACCGCCTCGATCAGGGTGCCCAGCGCCAAGTCGCCATCGCAGGCGCCCACCACCGCGGCCAACGCGGTGCCCGGCTCCAGGGCTCGCCCGAAGCCGTACTGCTGGCGCAGCACCAGATGCTGCGGATCGGCGGCCCCCGGGACGCCCAGGGTTTCCTGGATCACCTTTGGGTGCAGCCGCCAACGAGTGGCGAGCAGATCCTCGGTAGCAAGGCGGGAATCAGTGATGGCATCGAAGAAGGCCGCAAACGCAGCCCCCACTGGCTGATGGACGGCGTGCGGCCACTCCTCGAACCGCAACTCGGGTTGCGCCCGGCCGGTGTTGCGAACGGCCAGCCAACCCATGCCCACCTCAGTGATGCCCAGGGCGGCGAAGTAGTCGAGCCATTCGGCGTAGCGCGCGGCGTACTCCGGGCTGCCGACCAGCCCGGCATCGGCCAGCCAAAGCTCCACATATTCACAGGGGTCGAGCACCTCACGCTGCAGCACCAGGGCGTCACAACCGTCGCCGATCCATTCGGCCAGCCGCTCCTGCCATGGCCGGTCGGTGATGGCCCAGTTACCCAGCACGATCAGGGTGCCGCCCGGATTGAGTTGGGCGGTGGCCTCAGCCACCACCCGGCGCATCAGTCCGTCCCCGGTCTCGGTGCCTTCGCGATAGACCAACCCGCTGTGCTGCGGCGGCGACATCACATAGGGCGGATTGGTGACGATCAGATCGAAACGCTCCCCGGCCACCGGCTCATAAAGCGAACCGAGCCGCAACTCGGCCGTCACTTCAGCCAGCCCAGTGGTGATTCGGGCCAGCTCCAGCGCGCGCGGGTTGAGGTCGGTGGCCACTATCCGGTCGCAGTGGGCGGCCAGATGCAGCGCTTGGATGCCGCAACCGGTGCCCAGATCAAGCGCAGCGCCCACGTGCTGGCGCGGAATCAGCTGAGCCAGCGTGGTCGAGGCCGGCGAGGCGCCGAGCACGAAATCGGGTCGGGGCCGCGACGCGCGTCCGTCCAGTGGGGTGGGGTCGGCGCAGATCCAACCAGCGAAGTCATCATCGCCGTAGGGCTTGATCTCCACGTCCGCGCGGAGTTGATCGCCCTCGGCCACTAACAGCCCGGCCGCGAGCAGTGCGTCAGTGACCGAGAGCAGTTCGCGCACCCGGGTCTGCGGCAACGCCAGTCCGAGGAGCCAAAGTCGGGTGAGATCGGCCTGGGCATCCTGGCGCTCGGCCAAAGCCCGCATCGCCGGGACGCTGCTGTTGCGCGCCAGCCCGGCCAAGGCCTGATCCCCAAGTCGACTGGTGACCGCTTCCAAGGTGTAGGCACCAGCGAGCAGGTCAGCGCGCAGGGCGGCGATCTCGGTCTCGGCGAGGTATCGGGGTTCGTCGTTCACGGCGCTCAGCCTGCCATGCCCAGACCCAGCGGGACGACCACCGCTGGCGGTCGCGACCGCGGCCAAACCGCACTAACGAGCTGGCAGCCAACGGGGGTAACGGCGATGGAGTTCGCCGCCGAAACACCGATGCGCGGGTAACCGCTTTTTCCTCGAGTTGCGCCCACGACGGGTGCAACACTGAGCGGGTTCATCCAAGGGGGCTGAAGATGCGCATCATTGCGCTAGGTGCGTCCGGAAAGGCCGGCGCTGAGATTGTCCGGCTGCTCGCAACTTCGCTGTCAGCCGACGACGAACTGGTGCTGGCCGGACGTGATCCTGGCCGCCTCGCCGCCACCAAAGACTCAATCGTTGGCCCACCAAAGGTGACCACGGCGCTCGCCGAGGCCAGCGATCAGGCTGCGGTAGGCGCGCTGGTCACCGGCGCTGACCTGGTGGTGGTGACGGTCAGCCGTCCAGATCTGGTCGGAGCACTGGCCAGGACGGTGTTGGCGGCCGGCGCCGATTGGTTCGACACCCTGCTTTCCGGCCCGACCAAGCTGAATGCGCTGCGGGAACTGGAGCCCGAGATCATCAAGGCTGGCCGGTGCTTCGTGACCGACGGCGGTTTCCATCCCGGGCTACCGGCCGTGTTGGTGCGGTGGGCTGCCGAACAGCTCGACGAGCTGATTGAGGCCGACGTCAGTGCTGGCATGCGGATCGATTGGCAGGCCGAGGAGCTGTCGACCTCGACGATCGAGGAGATGCTGGACGAGTTTGCCGATTTCGACCTGACCACCTGGATCGATGGGGAGCGCCGGGCGATGCGCTGGTCGGAATGCCCCACCGTCGACTTCAGCGAACCGATCGGGCGAAAGTTGGTCGTGCCGATGCCGCTGGCCGAAATGGACGCCCTGCCGCTGCAGTACCCGTCCCTGCGCCGCTGCGGCTTCTACATCTGTGGCTTCGGCCCGGCTATGGACTACCTGGTGCTGCCGTTGTTGATGGGCATGGCGCGGGTGCCAGGGCTGCGCTCGCCCACGATTCGGCTGACCCGGTGGTCGATGGCTCGCTTGGCCAGCAAGCCGCCGCCACATCGGCTGGTCGTGCAGACCGAGGCAATCGGCCAGCGCTCCGGACGGCCGGCGGCAGCTTCGGCGAAGGTTGGTGGTCAGGACGGGTATCTCCTCACTGCCGCCCCGGTGGTCGCCTGCATCCGGCGAGTCCTCGACGGCTCCATTCGTACCCCGGGACTTCATTTGCAGGCTCAACTGGTGCAGCCTGGCCCGTTCTTGACTGACCTGGCCGAACTCGGTCTGGAGGTCGAGACCGGCGTGGTGCCGCTGGACTGACTGGTGCCCCGGGCTGAGCTGTAGAGGCCAGGGCGTTCTGAGGTCGCCGTCGTTCGGCGTCAGCGGTACGTGGCAGGCTTACGGCGTGGTGGTACCGGATTGGTTGAGCGGCGATGAGCGGGTACGCCACCGCCACCACCGTGATGCTCAGGCCGGGATCACCGCCGATTTCCCCGATTGGGTCAGCGATCCGGTTCGCCACGCGCTGGCCAGTGTCGGTATTGAGCGCCCGTGGCAACACCAGGTGCTGGCTGCCCAGGCCGCCTTCACCGGTAATCACGTGGCCCTGGCCACCGGCACCGCCTCGGGAAAGAGCCTGGCCTACCTGTTGCCGGTGTTGGCTGCAGGCGTTGACCGACGCGTCGGTTTCGAGGTTGACCGTGGCCCGCTCGGCCTTGACCGCGGCCACAGTGCGATCTATCTGGCGCCCACCAAGGCCCTGGCTCACGACCAGTTGCGGGCCGCCCGCGAGCTGGGGCTGAGCGGTTGGCGTCCGGTGACCCTGGACGGTGATTCTGAAGAGGGCGAGCGACGCTTCGCCCGCGATTTCGGCCAGTTCATTTTGACCAATCCCGACATGTTGCATCGCTCGGTACTGCCATCGCATCAGCGGTGGACGCGGCTGCTTTCGACGCTGCGCTACGTCGTGGTGGACGAGGCTCATCGCTACCGCGGGGTCTTTGGCGCCCAGGTGGCCCAAGTGTTGCGGCGGCTGCGGCGATTGGCCCGGCACTACGGTGCTGACCCGGTGTTCATCAGCGCCTCGGCAACGGTGAGTGCGGCCGGCGATCTGTTGGGCCTGTTGGCTGGGGTCGAGGGCACCCAAGAAGTGACCGAAGATACTTCGGCCCGCCCAGCCCTCGATTTTTTGCTGTGGCAGCCGAGTGAGGACCCACACCACGAGGCGGCGGACCTGATGGCCAGGTTCGTCGCTGAGGGCCGCCAAACCCTCACCTTCACCACCTCACGGGTGCAGGCCGAGTTAGTTGCGCTACGGACGCAGCAGGCGCTCGGTGAAGCGGACTCGGTGCGTTCCTACCGTGGTGGGTATTTGGCCGAGGATCGCCGTGAGTTGGAGGCTGGGCTGCAGTCGGGGGCGTTGCGCGGCGTGGCCTGCACCAATGCGCTGGAACTCGGCGTCGATATCACCGGGGTGGACGCGGTGATCAGTTGCGGCTTCCCTGGCACTCTGGCCGCCCTGTGGCAGCAGGCTGGCCGCGCCGGGCGTTCCGGGGCTGATGCCTTGGCGGTGCTGATCGCCCGCCCCGATCCGCTGGACGCCTTCCTATGCGGGCACCCGGAGTTGGTCTTCGACGCCCCGGTTGAGCGGACGGTGCTGCACCCGGAGAACCCGCAGGTGCTGGCGGTGCAGGTGGCAGCCGCCGCGCAGGAGTTGCCCATCACCGAGGCCGACGCGCAGTGGTTTGGGCCAGGGCTGCCAGCGGTGTTGGCGCGCCTGACCAAGGCGGGCTATCTGCGACGACGGGCCAATGGGTGGTATTGGCCGCGCCCGGATCGGGCCGTCGATTCGATCGACCTGCGGGCCGCCGGGGGTAACAGCATCGAGGTGGTCGAAGAGGCCACTGGCCGGGTGATCGGCCAGATCGATCCGGCTGCCGGTGACCGCAGCGTCCACACCGGGGCGATCTACCTGCATCAAGGTGAGCAGTGGCTGGTGATCGACTATCAGCCTGCCGAGCACACCGCCTTGGTGCGCCGCACCCGGGAGGGCTACTTCACTCAGGCGCTAGGCGATTCCGAGGTGCACATTCTCGACGTGGCGGCGAGTCGCCAGCTGGGTAGGGCCGAGGTGAGCTTCGGCTCGGTGGAGCTATCTGGGCAGGTGACCGGTTTCTTGCGCCGCGATGAGCTCACCGGGAAGGTGTGGGACAGCCTGCCCCTCGAACTGCCCCGCCGAACCCTGCGCACCCAGGCCGTTTGGTACACCCTGGACGCCGATGCGCTGGCTGGTTTCGCCGCCAAGGAGTTGCCTGGAGCAGCCCATGCCGCCGAGCACACTGCGATCGGGTTACTACCAGCCTTCGCCCCCTGTGATCGCTGGGATATCGGCGGGCTGTCGACCACCTTGCACGTCGACACCGGCAAGCTGACCGTGTTCGTGCATGACGGTGCTGCTGGTGGCGCTGGTTTCGCCGAGCGCGGTTTTCAACTCATCACGCCTTGGCTGAGCGCGACGCTGGATCGGCTGCGCACCTGCCCCTGCGAGCAGGGCTGCCCCGCGTGTGTGGTGTCGCCGAAGTGCGGCAACGGCAACAACCCCTTGGACAAGGCCGCCGCCGCGCGCCTGCTGGAACTGATCGTCGGCTAAGGCACCCGGCAGCGAGGCTTCGACCCTTCGACAAGCTCAGGGAACTGGGGGTCAAGTTGGCCAAGCCCTTCGACCCTTCGACAAGCTCAGGGAACTGAACAACAGTTGGCTGAGCCCGTCGAAGCCCCCAGTTGGCTAAACCGTCGAAGGGGTCACTGCAACGGCTCCAGTCGGCCGGCCTCGGCGCTAGCGCGCACGGTCGGGGCGAGTCCCAGCGGCAGCGCCAGGCGATGGTCGACGCTCACCGCCACGACGAAGTCGAAGCTGTCGCCACTCACCCGGCAGCTGGCTAGATGAGCCCCATTTTCGGCGGCGATCCGGGCGGCCACTTCGCAGGCTGACCCGCCCCTGCTGTAGACCGAGGCGCCCGACAGGGCGGCCAAGTCGGCCGCATTGGCAGCATCACGCTGCGCGGCAGCAAAGACCCCTGCGAGCAGGCCGACCGCCGTGATCACCATGGCCAGGGCGACTGCGGCGCTGACCAGCAGCGAGGCCGCTCCCCGTTCGCCGCGCTGGCCGACCCGATTCATGCCGGTTCCCGCAGCACGGTCGCGGTCGCGCTCAGTGGCACGCTGGGCAGCCAGTCGGCCCACGGTTGGGCCGCCATCTCGACGGTGACGAAGATTTCGGTGGACTTCTGTCGGACGATCACTCGGGCGCCAACTGGGCGCTGCTGGATGATCTTGGCCACTGCCGCTGCATCCCCGCGGGCCTCCTGTCGGGCCACCGCGGTGGCTAAGTCGTTACAGCGGGCCAACAGCATGACCAGGCTCAGCGTCCAGGCCAGCAATGCCAGCGCCGCCGCCGCCCCGAGGGTGGCGAAGGCGAGTTCGGCCGTCACCATGCCTGCTTGGCGCCGATCACTTCCGGAGTTGCGCTGCCCCGGACGGGCCTGGCCGGCCGGGTTGCCCCGGCCGGCCGTGGAGTCGGTGATCACACACCCGAGGGGGCGAAGACCCCGGTGATCGCCAGAAACAGTGCCTCGATCAGCTTCATGAGCAGCTCTTTGAACCACTCCTGCTGGAACAGCCAGGTGAGCACCCCTGCGCCCGTGGCCACCGCCACCGAACCGACCGCGTACTCCGCGGTGGTCATGCCCCGCTGACCCCGACGAATTGCCGCTTTGACGAGCTTGCTTGCCATAACTTCTCCTCTCGAATCCACGCCACCCACGGACGCACCCTTAGCTTTGGCACCTGGAGGGGAAACTGCTCACCTGTTCTGGTGGGCTGTGGATTACGCAGCGTTGAGGAAACAGCTTGTGGACAGCGAATCAGCCGAACAGCCCCGAGACCATGCCGCCGATGATCGGCACCACGCCGATCAGCACGAAGGCGGGCAGGAAGCAGACCATCAGTGGCAGGACGGAGCTCACCCCGACCTTCTTGGCGTTGGCCTCGGCGACAGCAGCGGCCTCGCGGCGAGCATCTACCCCGAGCGCGGTCACCCTGGTGGTCAGCGATACCCCAGAGGCCACTCCGCGGCTCAACTCGCGGCCGAGTTTGGCCAATGCTGGCCGGGCCCCGAACTCCGCCCAGGCCCGCTGCTCGTCGATGCCCAGGCGCACCTTGGCGCTGACTTCGGCCAGCTCTTCGGCCATCGGCCCCGCCAGCGATTGGGCCACTGCTGCCGCCGCCACCCGAAGTGGCAGCCCCGCCTCCAGACAGACCGCTAGCAGATCGCAAACCTGGGAGAGCTCAGCTCGTAGGCGGGCCTCCCGCTTGGCATCAACGCCGTTGGCCAGTTGGCCCAGCAGGTAATGGCTGATCACTATCGCCCCGAACCCGAACAGCGGCGACAGCAGGCCCAGCGAAGCTGTCGCGAAAGCGACAGCGGCACCTGTGGCTACCGCTGAGCCGATTCGCCGCAGGCGGTTGACCCGCAGCAGGGCCGCCGCCGGGTCACCGAGTTCACGCGGCTCCAGCCGAGCAGCCCCCGCTGGCCACCAGCTCAGCACCGCCAGACCGGCGGCGACCGCAGCCACCAACGCCTCCGCCCCAAACGACCCGGTCACGCTAACCACCAGCCCTGGCAGCGATGCGCTCAATCCACCAGACTCCGGCGCACGCCAACGCGACTCCGACGACCAAGCACAGCTGCCCCACTGGCGAACCCAACAGGAACGATCCCGGATCGCCGCCAATCGCATAGCCAAGGAGCAGCCCGAAGACTGGCAACGCGGCCAACAGCCGTCCGGTCGCCCGGGGGGCAGCGAGTTCGGCATCAACCACCCGAGCCACTTTGTGGGCCGCATCCAACCGGTCGGACAACGCATCCAAGGTTGCGGTCATCGAGGCACCCGTGATTTCGGCCACTTCCCAAGCGGTGGCCAGCTCAGCCAGCCCCACCCCGCCGGGTTCCCGGGACTGACGCCGCAGCGCCGCCACCACAGAGCCGCCAACCCGTTGAGCGGCATCTGCTTCGGCGAAAACCGCCGAATCGATGGCGGCGATTCGCAACGCTGTCGTCGGCACATGCCCAACGCGCATCAGCCCGGCCAACAGCTGGCAGGCATCTACGACATCCTCGGTGCGCCGCTTCGCCCGGCTGGCTGTGCGCTGCCAACGCATCGACCAGAACACCGTGACCGCCACCAGCGCTGAGCTCAACCCGATGGCCCCACCGGCGGTGCCGAAGAACACCAGGCCCAGCACCGCCGCTACAACCACCCCCGCCAGGGCCACCACCACTGGCACTGCTGCCCAACTCTGCGGCATTCGCTCGGCCGGGATCAGTCGACCCAACCGGTGCCGCGGCGATGGCCGGAACCAGAGCAGGGCCGCGCCCACCGCAGTGACGGCAACCAGCAGGCTCACAACCCGGCCAATCTGCGCAGCGTCTCCATACCCGGACCGGCCACCATCGAAGCGTCGTTGCGAAAGCGCACCGCAGGGACCGTCCGGCAGCGCCCGGTCACCTCGTCAGCCGACACCAGGCGCACCTCGTCCAGCCAACGCCTGCCATCAGGCAGCCTGCGCACGTGAATCAGCACCTGCAGCGCCGCCCCCAGCTGCGCGTGCAGCGCATCGCGGGACAGCCCACCCAAGGCGCCCAACGCTTCCAGGCGCGCCGGCACGTCAGCTGCGGAGTTGGCGTGCACGGTGCCACAACCGCCCTCATGCCCGGTGTTCAATGCACTGAGCAGATCGGCCAGCTCCGCGCCACGAACCTCGCCCACCACCAACCGGTCCGGCCGCATCCGTAGCGCCTGACGAACCAGGTCGGTGAGCGTCAGGGCGCCGCTACCTTCGGCATTGGCCGGACGTGCCTCCAAGCGCACGCAATGGGGATGGTCGGGTTGAAGTTCGCGGGAGTCCTCCGCGATCACGATGCGCTCCGCGGCAGGCACCAGGCCCAGCAGTGCGGCCAGCAGCGTGGTCTTACCTGATCCGGTACCCCCGGAGATCAGGAACGCGCGTCGCTGGGCCACCAGTCCCGCCAGCAGTTCAGCGGCCGAGGCGCTCAAACTCCCGCTGGCCAACCAGTCCGCCAAGGTGAGCCGCTGCCGATTTGGCACCCGGAGCGATAGGCAGGTGCCCGCATCCGCCACGCAGCCCAACACGGCGTGCACTCGCACCCCGTTGGGTAGGCGGGCGTCCACGAAAGGCGAGCCTTCATCGAGGCGTCGGCCCACCGTTGCCGCCAGCCGCACGGCCAGGCGGCGCAACTCAGCTTCGCTGGCAAAACTGACTCCAGCCGGCTCCAGCCCGGCACCACAATCGAGATAGACCTGATCGGGGCCGTTGACCAGCACATCGGTGACTCCGGGCCGCTTCAGCAGCGGATCGAGCGGACCGGCCCCGACGCTGTCGCGACGCAGCGCGACCACCGTTTGGCGAACCACCGAATCGGTGACCAGTAGTCCAAGGCTGCGCAGGGCCGAGCCGACCTCCACCGGGCCCGGCAGTTGCCCACGCTTGGCCAAGTGGTCGCGCAGTGCGTCCAATTCGGCCTCATTCATTCCCCCGCTCCGCTCAGCACCAGGTCGAGCAGTCGGTCCACCGCTTTGCGGTAGCCCCGCCGCGCTCCCCTGGCTGGCGGCTCACCTCGCTCGGCCGCCCCGGCCAGGCCGCGTTCCTCAGGAAGCTCCGCCAACACCGGCAGCCCGACGGCTTCGGCCACCAGATCCGAGGGCAGCGCCCCGCGGCCTCGGCGCACCACCAGTTCGGCCCGCTCCAGGTCGTGGCCGGCGACTGCCTGCCGAGCGGCCGCAACTCCCCGGACGGACGCCGAGACCAACAGCAGCTGCCGCGAGGCCAGCCGCACCGCTTCTCTGGCCGCTGGGGCCTTCGAGCGACCCGGGTCGAGCACCACAGCGGAATGCCAGGTGCACAGCGAGGCCACGATCGCGGCCAGCGGTTCCCTGGCCAGATCTAGCTCGGCCCCGCGCGCCATCGATACCACCGACACGCCGTCGACCACCGGCAGGTAGGGCCGCAAGTCACCCAAATGGCCCTCAGCCGAGTTCAGTCTCGGCCACCGCCAGCCCTGCACCCGCTCGGCGCCCAACAGCAGGTCGATGCCGCCGCCAAGCGAATCGGCATCGACCAGCGCCGCCCCGGACGGGCCGCGGGCGGCACTCAGCTGAGCCAAGGCAGCCGCGAGGGTGGAGGCCCCCACCCCGCCAGACCCCCCAATGACTGCCACCACCGGTGCTCGGGAGCGGCTGCTCCCCTCACCGAGGACCGCACCCAGCCAGGCAGCCCCCTCCGGCAACGGAATCACCCGGGCCGACAACGGGGCCGACCACATCGACAGCTTTTCGGGCTCCGGCCCCACCACGTAGACGCCTTCGCGGTGCGGCAGTGCCCTACCGGCGACCAACTCGGCGAGATCGTCGGCGACGATCACCGTCGAAGCCGTCCGCCAAAGTTCACCGAGCCGTTCAGGCTCGGTGACCACCTCGGCGTCCAACTCCTGGGCCGCGACTGCAGACAGGATCGAATCCTGGGTATCTCCCGGTGCCGCGACTACCAGAACCGGGCGAGATGGACTCAGCTGTGCCATACCTGCACTTTGGGTGCGCCGGCCCGAAGTCGTTCACCCCTGGCCGAAGTTGTGGAAAAGCTGGCTTCGGCACCGAGTTATCCACAAATCCGGCCGGGCATCTTGCCCCGCAGCCGCGACTACTGCGCGACCAACTGTTCGGAGATCTCCCAAAGCCGCTGGGCCAACTCGGCATCCTCAGCCTTCGCCGACGATTTGGCCACCCGGCGCTTCTCGTAATACTCCCCGGAGCGCCAATCAACCCCCGGGACGCCCTCAGCCAGCCAGACCAGTTGGTCGCTGCCCTCTTCGGAGGTGAGCATGCCCCGACGAGCCAACGGATTGGCGTAGAGCCAGCGCATGAACCCCGAGCCGCTGTTGCCGAAGTTCGACCCCACCACTCCGGGATGGAACGCCGCCGCCGACAGCCCCTGCTCCGCGTAGCGCCGATGCAGCTCCCGGGTGAACAAGATGTTGGCCAGTTTCCCGGCACCATAGGCACCCTGGGCGGAGTAGCCATGCTCAGAATCCAGGTCGTCCAGCTCCAGTTTGGCCATCAGGCGCGCCGCGATACTCGAGGTCTGAATGACCTTGGCTGAGGAGGCGATGAGCTTGTCCAACAGCAGCGTGGTCAGCAGAAAGCCGCCCAGGTGATTCACCTGGAAGGTCAACTCGTGACCGTCTTCAGTGACCGTCCGCTCGCCCATAATGCCGCCAGCGTTGTTGGCCAGCACATCGATCCGGGGATAGGCCGCGTCCAGCTCGGCAGCCAAGCGGCGCACCTGAGCCAGCGAGCTGTAATCGGCCACATGGTGTGGCACTCCCAGCTCGGCCGCCAGGGCCTCAGTCTTGGCAACCGAGCGCCCCACCAGCACCACCGATTCCCCGGACGCGGCCAGCGTTCGAGCCGCTGCCGCCCCGATGCCGTCGCTGGCTCCAGTGATGATGATCGTCTGTTTGGCCATGCCGTCCACCCTTCCTAAGCCCCTGACAACGCTACCCCGACAGCGTTGCCTCCCGGCCCTGATGGCAGGCCCAACCTAGGATCAATCCATGACCAACCGCAGCGGCGGCGGCTTCCCGGTAGCCGCGGACGACTGGCTGGTGCCCACCCCAGGAGCCAGGGTGCTGGCCGTCGGCCAGGGCTCTGCCCTGATGGCCGCCCGGCTGATCGCCCGCGGAGCGCAGGTCACCCTGATCGATCGGGACCCGGCGGTGCTGGGAAGCGCTCGGCGACGCCAGCCGAGTTTGGCGGTGGTGGCGACCTCGGCCGAGGCGCTGCCGTTCCAGCCGTGTTCCTTTGACGCGGTGGTGATCTCCCAGGGAATGCACCTGCTCGCACCCGGCCTGGCGCTGGCCGAGTTTGCTCGGGTGCTCGCGCCTGGTGGCTACCTCGGGCTTGCCTACACCACCCGCGATGACAGCGTGCCGTGGGTGCGGCGGCTGGCTAGGGTGCTGCAGGTCTACGACCCGGAACTAATGACGTCCAAACAGATCGATTCGATTGACGCCCTCTCCGGCAGCCCCTACTTTCCGGACGTCGAAAGCCACAGCTTCCGGCTTTGGGTGCCGATCACTCGCGACGGCATGTTCGAAATGGTCTCCAGCGCACCGAAGCTGTCTGGGCTCCCAGAGCCGGCCGCCTCTGCGCTCCTGGACGCGGTGGGGGCGATCTACGACACCTCTGCCAACTCGCCAGAACCGCTGGCGCTGCCGTATGCCGTGCAGTGCTGGCGGGCCGAGGTGAACCACAGCGAGTTCACCAGCCATCTTGAGCTCGCTCCCGAAGGACTACAGATCACTCTTTAGCAGCGCCACGGCAGGGTTAGGCTGTTGACGAAGTCAGAAAGGGAGTGCGATGGCCGAGTCGACCGATATCGCCGAGGTAATCAAGGGCATCCAGGACGAAGTCACCACCATCGTCCGCGGTGAGATCGCCCTGGCCGCCGATGAAATCAAGGGTGAGGCAGCCAAGGCTGGCGTCATCGCTGGGTTGTTCGGTGGCGCTGGCTATCTGGCTGTCAGCGCGGTCGGGGTGCTGTTCAGCGCCTTCGCCTTCGCTTGGGCGATTGGCTTCCGGGCCTGGTTCGGCCTCGAGGTAATCACCGCCCTGTTCCTTGGCTTCCTGGTCATGGGGCTGCTGATGCTCGCCCTCGCCGCCCTTATTGGTTATCTCGCTGGCCGCGTACCGCAGCCAGGTTCACCGACCAAGACCATCGCCAACGCGAAGGATCAGGTTGAGTTCGTCAAGGCCACCATCGCTGAGGCCAGCGCCGAGGCGTCCGGCAAGAAGGCCCCGGCTTCGACCGCAGTTGCCGAGGCTCTAGGTTCAACTGATGCCTTGGGTTCAAACTGAGCCTCAGCCCAACCGGTAGACCCGCGATTCCCAACCCGCCAGCCGCAACTCCCCGGACGGGTGGGTGCCCACCAGCAGTTCTGCGGCAGTGACGTCCGGCAACACTGACGGCCAGTCGGCCGGCGCAGCGGACCAGTTGGCCACCACCAGGAGCCGATCACCTGCCAAGGTGCGGGTGTAGCAGAACAGCGATTCGTCCTCGGCCAACAGCAAGTCGAATCGACCAAACCGCACTACCTCCAGCTCATGGCGCAGCGCGATCAGCTTGCGGTAGTGGTGGAACACCGAATCCGGATCTGCAAGCTCGGCGGCAGCGTTGATCTCGGGGTAGTTGGTGTTCACCGGCAGCCAGGGAGTTCCGGTGGTGAAGCCAGCGTTCTCGCTGGCGTCCCAACACATCGGGGTGCGGGCGTTGTCTCGGCTCTTGGCCGCGATCACGCTGAGCAGCTGCTCGCTGGGCAGGCCCAGCGAAACCGCCAGGTTGTAGAAGCGAATGCTCTCCAGATCGTTGTAGGCCTCGATGCCGCCAAGGCTGGCGTTGGTCATGCCCAGCTCTTGCCCCTGGTAGACGTACGGCGTGCCTTTGAGCAGGTGCAGGCTGGTGGCCAAGGTCTTGGCTGAGGCCACCCGGAAGGCCGGCGAGTCATCGCCGAAGCGGGACACCGACCTCGCCTGATCGTGGTTCTCAAAGTAGAGCGAGTTCCAGCCAGCCTCTTCCAGGCCGTACTGGTATTCGGCGAGGGTGGCCTTGAGCGCCGACAACTGCAGCGGCACCAGCTCCCATTTCGAGTCGCCCTGATCTACCTCGACATGCTCGAAGGTGAACACCATGCCCAGCTCACGGGCGACCGGATCGGTGAAGCTGCGGGCGAGTTCGGCGTTGATGCCGGGGGTCTCGCCGACGACGAACAACTCCTTCTGTGTGAAACCAACTTCGGCGTTCATCTCGGCCAAGAACTCGTGCAATCTGGGCCCGTTGGCCACCTGCGCCAAGGCGTAGCACAGCCCGTCGGGTCCGGGTGGGCCGTCGACCGGCGGGTAGGTCTTGGAGATCACGTTGATGACGTCCAACCGGAAGCCGTCGACTCCGCGCTCAACCCACCACCGCATCATCTGGTACAGCTCGGCGCGCACCTCGGGGTTCTCCCAGTTGAGGTCGGGCTGCTTGCGGCTGAACACGTGCAGGTAGTACTCGCCACTTTGCGGGTCGTAGGCCCACGCCGGCCCGCTGAAAGCCGAGCCAGCATTGGTGGGTTCTGCCCCCGGAGTGCCAGGCTCGAACCCCGGACGGGCCGGCCGCCAGATGTACCAATCACGTTTGGGTGAACCCGGCTCGCGGGATTCGACGAACCACGGGTGCTCATCAGAGGTGTGGTTGATCACCACATCCATGACCAGTTTCAGGCCGCGCGCATGCAGGGCGGCGATCAACTCGTCCAGGTCGGCCAGGGTGCCCAGGGACGGATCGACATCGCAGTAGTCGGAAATGTCGTAGCCGTTGTCGTCCATCGGTGAGCGGTACACCGGGGAAAGCCACACCACGTCAACGCCAAGCGCCACCAGATGATCGACGTGGTTGATGATGCCGCGCAGGTCGCCCACCCCATCGCCGTTGGAGTCCGCGAACGAACGCGGATAAATCTGGTACGCCACCGCGCCGTGCCACCAAGCCATAAACCCATCCTCAACTGCTCATACCGACTGAACGTCGGGTGCCCTTCACCCACAAGAGGGAACGGCGTTCACACTACCGGGTGCGCGCCCGCACCCCGGGGCCTTTACAGCCTTTCGCTGAGAAATCGGGACGGGATTTCGCTGATGCGACCGGCATCCCACGGTTGTGTCCAGCCGAGCAGCTCGAAGAGCCCGTCGAGCAGGTAGGCGGTGAATCCCCACACATACAGCTCATCTATCCAGAACCCTGGTCCGGTGAAGCCGCTGGGGTGCGTCCAGGTGTCGCGGTTGGCCGGGTCGAGCAGGTGCGCCAAGCCCACCCGGTGCACCGCGGCCAGCTCGCCGACGTCCATCACCTGCAACGGGGACGGACGGGTCCACCAGCCCACCACTGAGGTCACGTCGAACCCGCTGCGGCGGATGTGGGCGGTAGGCAGAATGCCCAGCACTGACACATCGGCTGGCACCACCCCAACTTCCTCCTGCGCCTCACGCAGGGCAGCCGCGATCGGATCAGCATCAGCTGCCTCCATCGAGCCGCCGGGGAAGGCCACTTGGCCGGCATGGTGGCGTAAGTCGGGTCGCTTCTCCACCAGTACGAGGTCGTAGCCCTCAGCTCCGGCACACAGCAGGATCAGCACCGCTGCCGGACGGCCGCGTCCAGGTCGGCGGGTGCCGGAGATGAAGCTGAGGGCATCTGGATGGGCCAGCCGGTCACGGGCCGCAGCCAACTCCGGCGGCACCGGGCTGCCTGGTTGACGGGATTCGGTGGTCATCCGCGGGGCTCCCGCACCAACTTTTCCGCGATTGCTGCCTCGGTCGGACCTTCACCGAAGGACGGGCACAGGTTGGCGACCGGACAGGCGCCGCAGGCGGGCCGGCGTGCATGGCAGCGGCGTCGGCCGTGCCAGATCACCCGATGGTTGAGGCTGTTCCAGTCTTTGCGGACGAACAGCTCGCCCACCTCAGCTTCGATCACCGCCGGGTCGCTGGCTTTGGTCCAGCCAAAGCGATGCGACAACCTGATGAAGTGGGTGTCGGTGGTGATCGCCGGCACCCCGAAGGCATCTGAGAGCACCACATTGGCGGTCTTGCGGCCAACCCCAGGTAGCTTGACCAGTTGCTCCAACTTGGCCGGGACTTCGCCGCCGAAGTCAGCGATCAACGCAGCGCTCAGCCGCAGCAGCGAGTCAGTCTTGGCCCGGAAGAATCCGGTGGACTTGATCAGTTCCTCGAGTTCACCCCGGTCGGCCCCGGCCAGCGCGTCCGGATCAGGAAAACGCGCGAACAGCGCTGGTGTGACGGTATTCACCCGGCGATCGGTGGATTGCGCCGATAACACCGTGGCTACCAGCAGTTGCCAGGCGTCCAAGTGATCGAGTTCGCAGTGGGCATCCGGGTAGGTTTCGCCCAGTGCCCGATGGATGGCTCGGGCCCGGCGCACCACTGCGGTACGGCTTTCGTTCATCAGCTTTCTGCGAGCTCTGCGATCAACTCGATCTCCACCGGCGCGTCCAGTGGGAGCACGGTCACCCCGACTGCGCTGCGGGCGTGCACACCAGCTTCACCAAACACCTGCTGCAGCAATAGCGAGGCGCCGTTGGCCACCGCTGGCTGCCCCGTGAAGGACGGATCGCTGGCCACGAACACCACCAGCTTGAGCACTCCGGCGAGTCGATCGATGCCGCCAGCAGCTGCGGCGGCCGCAGCGATGGCGTTCAGCGCGGCCGTCCGGGCCAGATCGGTGGCCTGTTCTGGGCTCACTTCAGCGCCCACCTTGCCGGTGGCCGCCAGCACGCCGTCCACGAAAGGTAGTTGGCCAGCGGTGAACACCTGAGTGCCACTCACCTTGGCCGGCACGTAGGCGGCCACCGGAGTTGGTACCGCGGGCAGGCTGAGACCCAACTCAGCCAGCCGCATCGAGGCGCGCAACTGTTCGCTCACTGGGCCACCGGTCGCTTCAGGTAGGCCACTAGGTTTTCCGCGTTCAGACCGGGCACCACCTGCACCAGTTCCCAGCCTTCGCTGCCCCAGTTGTCGAGGATCTGCTTAGTGGCATGCACCAGCAGCGGCACGGTCACATACTCCCATTTCGTCATGTGCTCACCCTAGAGGTTGTCGCACCTGACCCGACCGCCAGAGTTGGTTCAGGAAGTGCTAGCCACGTAAGCGCCCGCCTTGGGGCACAGCAGCGAAGTCCAAGAGGTGATGTCGGTGCGCTGGCGGAGCAACTGGCGACGCTCGCGTTCAGTCATTCCTCCCCACACGCCCCACTCGATCCTGTTGTCGAGGGCTTCAGCCAGGCATTCACTGCGCACTGGGCAGCCAGCACATACCGTGCGGGCGCGCTTCTGCTCAGCACCATCAGGGAACAACTCATCCTGAAGCCCGCGGCACTTTGCCAGCAGGGTCCAGTCTTCAGTTTGGAGCGTCATTGCTCTCAACTTCCTCTCGGCGGGGGGCCTGCAGCGTTGGAGAACTACGTACTCCGCCCCTGCACCGCTCAGGTTAATCGTCAACACTGCAATTCGCTAGAGGCAATCACGAGCCCCACCCACCTTCCCACCCGTTCAAGCGGTGGCCAGGTGGGCCGCTTGGGCCCAGTGACGTAACCTTGAGGTCATGCTGCTCGGCAAACGCCTCTATTCGCTGCTCATGTTCGTCCTCGTCTCGATCCTCAGCGGCGTCCTGGTCGCGGGCTTGCTGGTGCCCGCAGTGGGCATGGCTGCTGACGCCGGACGCACCGCCATCAGCGGGGTGAACGATCTGCCAACCGAGTTGGGGGCGCCACCGCAGTGGGAACGCTCCCGACTGCTGGACGGCGACGGCAAAGTTTTGGCTTACTTCTATGACCAGAACCGGGTCTACGTCGATCTGACCAAAATCTCCGACATCATGAAAAAGGCCCAGGTGGGCATTGAGGATCACCGCTTCTTCGAGCACGGAGCGATGGACCTCACCGGCACTCTGCGCGCATTGGTGAGCACCACCCAGGGCAATACCCAGGGCGGCTCGAGCCTGACCCAGCAGTACGTCCGCATGGTGTTGGTAGAGAAGGCCGAAGCCAGCAATGACGAGGCTGCTGTGTTGGCCGCCAAAGAGAACACCATCGCCCGCAAGATCCGCGAGCTGCGCTACGCGATCGCAGTGGAGAAGCAGAACTCCAAGGATCAGATTCTCGAGTTCTACCTGAACATGGCCTACTACGGCGACGGCGCCTACGGCGTCGAGGCCGCGGCGCGGCACTACTTCGGGATTCCGGCAGCCAAGCTCGATTTGGCCCAGGCGGCCATGCTGGCCGGCCTGGTGCGCAACCCGAACGCCACCAACCCGGCGAAGTCCGAAACAGTGGCCATCGGCCGCCGCAACGACGTCCTTGATCGGCTGGCTGAGCTGAAGATCGTCACCAAAGAGGAAGCCGCCGCCGCCAAGGCCACTGGGTTCGACCGCTCGAAGATCACTAGCGCCCGCACTGGCTGCGCCAACTCCGAATTCCCGTTTGTGTGTCAGTACGCCCTCAATACGCTGGTCAACAAGGCCACGACCTTGGGCGCGACCAAGGAGGAACGCCTACAGCGGGTCTATCGGGACGGCCTGACGATCAAGACCCAGGTTGACCCGAAGGCGCAGCGCAGCGCAGAGGCCAAGATGCGCAAGATGATTTCCGGAAAAGACCCGGTTACCTCCGTGATCGTCATGCTCGAGCCGAAAACCGGCCTGATCGTCGCCATGGCGCAGAACCGGCAGGAAATGGGCACCAAAGCCGGGCAGACCTACTACAACGATGCCGTCGAGAAAGACATGGGCGGCGGCAGCGGCGTCCAGGGCGGATCCACCTTCAAGATGTTCGTGGCCGCCGCCGCATTAGAACAGGGCTTCGGCGCTGGCACCAGCTTCACAGTGCCTTACGAGAAGGATTGGAAGGGTGAGACCTTCCGCAACTGCACCGGCCCCTTCATTCAGGGCGGCAAATGGGCAGTCACCGGCACCCGCAGCGAGGTCGGCACCTTTGACATGTGGCGCGGCACATCGATGTCGGTCAACAACTACTTCGCCGCCTTGGAACAGGCCGTGGGCATGTGCCCGGTGGTCAAAATGGCGGTTAAGCTCGGGCTGAAGTCCGCCACCGGCGAAGACATCGTGAAGGAGTATCAATGGCGGCCATCCTTCACCCTCGGTTCGGCAGAGGTGACCCCGCTTTCCTTGGTCAGCGCCTACGCGACAATGGCCAACCGGGGCGTCCGCTGCGATCCGGTGGTTTTGAAATCGATCACCTCCAGTGATGGCACCTCGATCCCGGTGCCTAGCGCCAACTGCACCCGGGTCGTTGATGCCGCCTATGCCGACGCGATCAACAAGATCTTTCAGGGACCCATCTACCGAGGCACCCTAACTAGTGCCCAGATCCCGGGTTACCGGCTAGCGGGCAAGACCGGCACCGTGCCCGACAACAAGGCAGCCTGGGCGATCGCCTACACCCCCGACCTGGCCGCCGGCGCCATGATCAGCGTCGACAACAGCCCCAAGAAAAAGATCAAGAAGTTTTGGAAGGCGCACCGGGGGAACCTGCGCGGCGTGAAGCTGCCCTATTCGGGCACCTGGCTAACCGGCTATGGCTCGGACGCTGGCCGCAAGTTGCTGCGCCCGGCGATGAAGTCCGCGCTGGACGACATCGAAAAACACACCCAGTTCACCGAGCCGACGGCAGCTGCGCTGGCCGGCGATTCGGTGTCGGTGCCCAGTTGCTCTGGTCTCGGTGCCACGGCCTGCAAGAACAAGCTCATTGCTGCTGGGTTCTCCGCCTACACCAAGCGGGTCTACTCCGACACTGTGCCCAGCGGCAGCCTGATCGGCTTGTCGACTACCGGGCAGGCACCCAAGGGGAGTTCCATCGCGGTTCTGGTCTCCAAAGGGCCAAAACCAGCTGACGACGGCCCGCCTGATCCGAGCAACCCAGCCACCCCACCGGGGCGGAAGAAATAGGTCGTGATTCCACGTCTCGCCAAAGGCCTCGCCCTGGCCGGTGCGGCCTGTTTCGCCTACGGCACGCTCGTTGAAGTCCGATCATTCCGGCTGCGTCGGCTGTGCCTGGAGGTGCTGCCGCCTGGGTCGAAGAGCCTGCGGGTGCTGCACCTGTCTGATTTGCACCTGCTGAAACAACAGGGCAGCAAGCAGCGCTTCGTCGCCGCCCTGGCCGGGCTCGAGCCCGATCTGGTGATCAACACCGGTGACAACATCGCCGAGGCTGAGGCTCTGGAACCGCTGTTGGCCGCACTCGGGGGGCTGTTGGACGTCCCCGGCGTCTTCGTCTTCGGCTCCAACGACTACACCGGGCCGGACGCGATCAACCCGCTGGGTTACTTGGTCAAGGACACCGGGCGCGAGGGCGTCCATGCTGATCGCGCGCAGTTACCTACCGAAGAGTTGCGTGCTGGCCTGGCTGCGCACGGCTGGCAGGACCTGAACGCGGCGAGGGCCACCATTGAGGTGCGCGGGCTGAAGCTGGAGTTCCGCGGCACCGACGATGCCCATCTCGGCCTGGACGACTACAGCTTGGTTGCCGGGCCGCCGACGGCCGAGGTCGACCTGTCGGTGGGCGTCACCCATGCCCCCTATCTGCGCGTGCTGGACGCGATGACCGACGACGGGGTCGAGCTGATCTTCGCTGGCCACACCCACGGCGGCCAGGTGTGCGTCCCGGGATGGGGCGCGCTGACTACGAACTGCGATCTGCCCCCGGCTCAGGCCAAGGGCACCAGTGTCCATCGGACGGCTAACGGCAGCTCCTGGTTGCACGTTTCGGCAGGCCTGGGCACCTCGCCCTATGCGCCCTACCGATTCGCCTGCCCGCCTGAGGCGACCCTGTTGACCCTGCGTCCGGTCTCGAATGGCTGAGGCGGGGCAGTTGGGCTAAACTGCCACTCGGCCCTGACCAGTTCAGGGCTCTTCGGGGTGTGGCGCAGCTTGGTAGCGCGCGTCGTTCGGGACGACGAGGTCGCAGGTTCAAATCCTGTCACCCCGACCAGCAAGAAAGCCGCTCTGGCTAGGGATTATATTCCTAATCGGAGCGGCTTTCAGCGTATTGCATCCTAACCGCAGCAGACACGTGCGGGGTTCTGCGCACGCTGTCACCCCGTCACGACGTGGATCTAGGCACGGTGCAAGGTCAGGTAAGCTCCTCCGCCTCCGCAGGATCCACTCCGTTCAGCGCCACACTCAGGTCCTTCAACAGGCCAAACGCGGTTGCGGTTCTCTCCGTTAGCAGAGCACTCCAGTCATCGACAGTGGCAGAGGCAGTCTCGAAACGGATCCTCCGAACTCGCCGGAGGGTCTCATCGCCAACGCGCAGACCAAGCTGCACCCATTCAGCGTCCGTGACCTCCGCTGTAGCTGCGGCATAACCAACCAAAGCATGGACGACGTCGCCCGCGGCCCGGTCAATCGCAAGCGCCACCCTGAGGGACGCATCGGTCTCGGTAATCTGCTCGCCAGGCGTCGGCTCATCACCGAACGGTGAGTAGTACCCCCACATCGGGCGATCGGGATCGAGGCGAGCTATCGCTCGTTCGACGCTATCCACGGCAGCAAGTGCGCTGCTCCGTGTCGGCAAGCTTCGACGATGTCTCCACAATCGGATGATCAGATCGGCAACCTCTGACTCGGCCTGAGCCAACTCGGCTCCCTGCAGCGCATCTAGGGCATCTAGTTGCTCAGCCAGGTAGTGGGCCATCCAGCGCCCGAGGGTGTCAGTATCATCCAGCGCCGAAGCGATCGCCTTGCCGAGTTCCAAGACGGCCGTGGAAGTCGCTCCATCCCTCGCCTGGTCGATAGGTGAAGATCCTGAAGTCGTCATGATCGCGGCCCTCTCCTTCGTTCTCTTCGAGTTCGGTGTCCCTCCAACTCCGGTCTCGCCTGCGCAGTCGGACATCAACCACGAGGGAGCAATCGAGTGAGGTCAAGGCCTCGTCGAGGGCATCTGTTTTGATCCGAAGCCGATATCCCTGTGAGCCCGTTGGCTCGCGACCCTGCACCATGTCCGCCCATGTCTCGCCGACGCAGACCAACTCAAGGCCACCCTCGCGCATCCATTCCGTACCACTTCGAACCTCAAGGTCGAGAGCGCGCATGACCGAGTCGGAGAACTCCGGAAGCAGCGCCTGGAGGTCCACGGCGAACGGGTCATGCCGATCCATCCCGCCCTCTGCATAGGGCACGTCAATCCAGCCGAGCAGGGTAAACGGAGGGTCAGTGATCTCAGACTCCTCGTCGTTCGCCGAGGGCAGTCGGTACGCGTGATACCCCTTGGAGGTCTGGAGCGAACGAATGAGCGCGGCCTTCCCTTCGTCCCCCACCAGCGCGCTCGAGATGGTGACCTCGGCGGAACGCTCATACTGCGCGTACGAGGCGGATTGCTGGACGGTCACCCAATCGGCCGAGGGATGGAGCGCGTTCGCGTAGTCAGTCTCCTGAATAGCGCCGGTGGAAGCGCCCTCTGCTTGCCGCCCAAGAAAGACCCCGAGAGTAGTGGGCACAGGACTGCGAAGGTCTGATGTCCAAAGGCGGTCTTCCCGAGCAAGGTCAAACCGGCGGAGCCAGTCCAGTACCGAGATGTCTCCTGTCTCGGGATCGCGGTAGGGCGCGACCGTCCGCATCAGCCTTCCAGCGATGGTGAGCACTGCGTTGCGCGTCAGGTAGTAGTCAAGGTCTTCGGCCTTCGGGACGTCCGCGCGATAGGAGAATGTCTCGCCCTCCGAGTATGTGGATGCGCTTCGACGTGGGTCTTGGTTTAGAGCCTCGGCGCCCCGCCACCCCCATTCGTCAAGGATCAACGAACTGGCGGCGACCAAGACGGCCTGGTGCTCAGTCTGCATCGACTCCGTCAGTCGAGCGATGAACTCTTCGTCCTCGTCGAAGCCAAACCGGTATTCGGACTTGGGGGCCCCGTGGGTGAAGGGCTTGGGCGCGCGTGGGCGCTCCCATGACGGAAGATCGAGCGGGGCTTGCAGCATGGACGCCCAATCCGTTCCGGGCTGGTCATCCGGATCGATACCCGCGATAACTCCAATCTGCCGGCAGAGGCCTTGGATGTTTGCATGGTCCGGATACTTCTCGCTCAGGTGTGCCACCGCACTCATCAAAGGAAGCACATGATCGGCAGCGGTGCGTCCGGCGCGCTCAACTGCGAGGAGGAGCCACTCTGCGGCGTAGATAGAGTAGAAGGGGAAGCGAGGATCGGTGAAGCCGTCGGGAGCTGGTTCGCGGACGGCCTCGCTCAGCGCGCGGAGCACCTCGGTCAAATCGAGCTCGGCAGCAGTCCTTACTGCGTGCGCAGCTCGCCACCGAGTCTCTATTCGCGGGTCACCAAGGGCGGCCCAAATGAAACCGCCAACCGCGACCTCAAGGGGTATGGGTTCTCCGTTGCTCGATGGCGACGATGGCTCCACGCCAAGGTCCCGTTCAAGGGAAGTGAGTGCCCGCGACAACGCTGCGGCCGCCTGAGCTGGCTGGAGAATCTGGGCAACTCCGCCTGCGAGCCGATAGCAGCTGTCCGCATCCCGGAACGACTCCTCCGGGCTCACATGCTCAAGTGCCATGAACCTGATTTCGCGCTCAGTGGTTCCCAAGAGACTGGCAGCCCCCACCAGGTCGAGCCCGGACCAGTTACCCCCGAGAATCGCGCCACCGTTGTGCCCCACGTAGCGTCGCACCGCGCTGACGAGCGCCTGCACGAAGGCCCGCGACCTCCTAGGCCACGTCAAGGCTGCATTCAGAATGCGCGCCTTCTGGTACTCCGGCACCGAGCCCGACTCCGAGATGCAACTCAAGACTGCACCCCGAGCCAACTCCGGTGTGGCGGCAGCCGCCTCTAGAAGGAGGTCAACGCTGAATAGGCGAGCGACGTCGATAGCTACGATTGCGGCGTCAACGCCCTCAGGCTTGGTCAGGTCGAGCGTGGCGATGAGCGCCCTGCATTCGTCAATGGCCACGGCTTTATCCTCGCCTGACGCGGAGTCGTCGCTGCTCAGCCCCAGGCCGGCCGAAGGAGCCTGCCGTGGTGGAGTCCGAGGCAGCCATGGGTCAGCGACTTTGAAGCGCTCGTCAAGTTCCTCACCGATTCGGCTTGCGAGGCTATTCGCAGTCTGCAGCACGCCGCTGTCAATCGGGCCACCTTCCGCCACCTGGCTCAGCGCCTCGGATAAGGGGACACGCGAGGAGAACGGCGCCAGGACTATCCCTAGTAGCGGAGCGCCGGCCAAGAGGCCGCTCTCGCCGAGCGCTACTCCTCGGAGTTGCCACGCAAGGTCCCCGAAGCAGCGTTCACGCCACTGGGAGAGGTACCTGAACACCTCGCTGCCTCCGAGGCGTGACAGCGCCTCAGTCAACTGCTTCTCGTCGAACCCGTCGTAGAGAGCGGGATGAACCAGCTCCGCAGCTCGGACGACGTGGCTTGCGAGCCGGACGGCCTCCGCGTGCGCAGTACCAGACGCAGCCCTTGTCAGCGCAACGATCGCGCTCCATCGCTGGAAGGTGTCGTCTCCCGCACTTGAAGCGACCTCGACGGCCGCCTGGTAGTAGGTCATGGCTTCAGCTGCGCTATAGGCGTACATGCCTCGGGCAATCCCTATGAACGAGTCAGCCTTAACGTCGGCCAAGTCGCTTCCCGTGTCGATAGCGGTCCGCGCGAGGGACGCCGTTCGAAGGACTGCGCTCTCAAATCGAACGTCGCCTCGTAGTGGTGGGATCAGGTCCAGAGCAGCCACCACGGGCGTTGCGGCCGACGCCTCCGCCATGAGGCTCTCGAAATCAGCCGTGAGGGAGGCGCCCGAGATCCCGTGGGCGATCTGGGGCGCGATTTGACGGGCCAGCCGAAGCTCCAGGGTGAATCCGTCCTGCCCGAACCGCCCTGCGGAGTAGCGGCGGAGCACAGCGCCCCCGTCTTCCGGGCCCAGGCGACCCAGAGCAAACTTCGCCCATCCCGACAACCAGGGGAGGGTGGGTTCGAGGTGCCGCTGCAAGTCCTCGTCGTTCGATCGGGATCGGTCGTACTTCCCCTTCTCCACGGGCACAGCCGGTGGTCGGTAATGACTGATCGTTAGTGGCTCGTCCTGCAACTCCATACGCAACGCGATGGCTAGCAAGAGACCGAGCCGACCTTGGCCGTAGCGGTCACCGAGCCCGAACGGTGGGCCGGCGGGGAGGGTGTGCTCCAATCGCAGGGACAACTCGCTTGCAGCAGCGAGGCCATACCGAAACGCCATTGCCGCAAGCCAGGATGCACCCCGGAAGGCAATATCTTCTGCCGGGCGGTCATCGAAGTCTTGGCTGATGAGCGGCACCCGAATGTCACGGAGGGTCCCCCAGGCGGAGCCCACAACCTCGGCGTCAACGGCAATCCCAAGCCTTTGGAGTTCACCGAACACACCCAAGATCACGCCTGGGTGACGAGTCGCCTTGACCATCGCGGTCATGACTTCAACCTCGCCTCGGGATGCCAAGGTGTGAGCAACCTCCGATGCGGCCTGAAGGACGAAGTGAGCTGGCCTCCAGCGCGCCATGTAGTCCGTCGCCACCTGCGGGCCGCGAGTTCTTAGCAGGGCCATCGTGATGTGCGCGAGATGCGCGGGCTCAATGTTGCGCCGCTCGTACGGATCGTGCGGCGCATGCGCCCACGCCCGAAGCGCCTCCACAGCGAGCCGGGAGCGGCTCCGAGCCGAATCGAGACGCTCTGAGGAAGCCGCAAGCATTGCTGCCTCGGCACCGAGGGTCGAGCCGGGCCAATCCGCAGGCAGCTGGCGTGACGCTAGCAACTCGTCGAGTAGCCGCGCGTCGAGACTCTCGCCAGCAAAGTCCGGATGATCACGAAGAATCCTCAACCGCCGTTCTGTTCCAGCCCGAGCCGCGCCTGCACGGAGCGCAAGTTCGACCACTGCGTCTGCACGGCCCAGGCGGACCGCCGCTTTGAGCGCGAAATCGATCCGAAGGTGTTCGACCTGTCTCCGCTCAACTTCGTTGTCCACAGGCAGCGCATCGTCACCAGCTGCGAGTTGTAGCAAGTCGTCGTGCAGCCCTGCACTCCACATCACTCCGGGGAGCGATGCTGCCGCGTAGTTGGATGTCGCGGCGAGCCTCCGAAGCGTGTTCGCTGCGTCTTCGGCCAGATCGGCGGGCGCAGGGTGCTTCGAACGGAAGTATGTCTCAGTTGGCTCGTCCAGAAACTGGACAGCATCATCATCGAGGATGAGCCCGCGCCCCAGATCGGCCACGAAACTTCGAATGCCAGCGACTGGGCAGCCAGATAACGCTGCAAGTACGGAGACCGGAACGCTGGGACGCAGAAGAGTAAGCAACTGAGCGACGCGTTCCAGTTGGGGTCGACCGGCTCCCGAGTGTTCGAAGACGTCGTTGACGCGCAACTGCAGTAGGGAATCCATCGGCGAAGACGCTCCAGCGGGCAGCCCGGCCAGCGTGCGAAGGCACTCCGAAATCGAGCCCGTCCCCTCGAGTGCGGCCGCCACAACCCGCGGGTTGCCAGACGTCCGTGTGTGGATCTCCGAAATGTCCTCTTCCGGGGCATCAGAGAAGACGCTCCTGACCACTGCCGCAGTCTCTTCACACGAGTACGCGACTAATCTCAGTTCTTGAATCCCCGTAGGTGGGTCCAGTGATTCCAGCCTCTCAGGCCGGCATGTGACTGCCAAGTGCACATTCGCCGGAAGCCCATCTCCGAGCCTCAGGAGGTCGCGAGCGAACGATCGACCGTCCGCGTTTTCCGATGCGGCAATCGCCGCATTGTCAGCGGCATCGACGACGACCACTAGATGCCGTCCGCTCCGTTGTTCCAGTAGCTGGCCCGCAATTCTCAGACGCTCCACGAACAGCTTCACATACTCTTCCGGTTGGACACCGGCCGCTGGAAGGATAGGGACGCTCAGCTCGTGGCCTGCCAACTCAGATGCGATCTGGACCAAGCCGTCTCGGTGACGATGGCGTGTCCGATCAGGTCGTCGATAGGAGCCCTGACCGAAACAGTCATAGATGACCACCACCGCCCGATCCTGAAGAACGTCGGGCAACGCCCTAGCGAAGGTGCTCTTGCCGACTCCACCCTCAGACACGACAGCAACGGGTGATCTTGCTGCCATGATCTCGTCCGCGAGCGTCGAATAGCCCTCCCGCGAAACGATCGGCACCTGCTCCAGCAGATTGGGGGCAGGAAAGAGGTCATCCTGGCGAGCGCCGAAGGCTGCGACGACATCCGCGAGGAGGATCGGGCCACTCGCCTCCGTGCCAGCCCGCTTGGCCACGAGTTCGATCAACTGCGCCGAGACGCGAAGATCGGGGTCAGCGGTGAAGCCGACCACCTTCTGATCCAGCGACGGCCTTAGCGCGGCAACGCTAGGCACTTCCCCACTCACGCTGATCCTGCGGCATAGCGATGCTGCGGCGTCGCATGTGGCCCCGATTCGGCCAAGGAGGTCGTCGGCGCTAGATTCAGGCGTCGGCACCTCGCCAGATGCAATCGAAGCGAGCGCCTCGCGCACGTTTGGGTGGATCGGTCGATTAGTCACAATCTCGAAGTGGATCTGGGCTTGCGGATGGTCGCCGCGGAGTCTCCCCGTTGAGCTATCGAGGACGGCGAACTTTTCGAGGATCGCACCAACATCAGCGATGCCCATGCGCGAATCGCGCCGAAGTGTTGAGTGCTTGAGTTGGGTCACAACCACCTTGGAGAACGGCTCGTCAGGATCGCCGTAGTACTCCATGACGTCGATGACTTCCGACCCATCTGGCTCGGGCTCACCCGGCGCCGTTCCAATCCCCTCTACCGTGACCTGGCGAAGTCGAGTGGCGGGGTCGAGTAGGCGAAGCAGGCGGCTGGCGGCCCAGACATAGTGAAACCGGTCGCCATCGCGCGACGCCCTAACCTGCAGCGAACCTCCGGACCGCCTCGCCGACCCGCCTCCCGGTTTGTCCCCCCGCATCTCAATCGAGCCCCATCAACCTGATGTGCGGCTCCGCTGCCTGCAGCGCCTGGGGCCACGAGCTCCTGACCACCATCAGCGTGTTCTCCCTGGATGCGAGTCGCCAGGTCGGCGATGGCATCGCGGCTTCGTCCATTCGATGGCCGAACTCGAACGTCCGACCAATCCCGCTCCGAGGCGACGGTCTCTGAATGCCTGTGTCCAGCCCCGCCTCCACGCGGGCGAGATCCGCTCGTGTCTGACGTGAATGGGTGAAGCCCCGCGGCCATGGCAGACCCTTCTGGGGTCTTGAGCTTCGGTGACATCCACAGCTTTACCGGCTTCTCTTCAGGCGTACTTCGCACGATATCGGCTGATGAGGACTGATGAAGTGCGAACCATCGGGTGCACTGCTCTCCGGGAGTCAATCGCGCCGCTGGAGCGGCTGTCGCGATCACTCGCCTCCACCACGCGGACCAGGCGGACTTGTCGCCCCGGTGCATCCGTAGACGCAAGCGCGACTGCTCCGGGGTATGCCTCAGCTCCGATTTGCACCGGGCGTATCGGACTTCGGCTGGGTTGTTGGAGCTTTCAGTGGGGAGAGTTCCGTAGGTGGTGTCGATGGGCGATGGTGTCGGCGAGGGAGGCCGGCTGGGAGGGGTGGTGGGATGGTCGAGCGGGTTGGTTGCGAGGGAGCTGTTCGCTCGAGTCGGCTGGTGGCTCTGACCTCGTGGAGGCTAGGCCCGCTACGGTCAGCGCTGGAATGCGCCTGGGATCTCCTCCGGACGAAGAGCCCGGTCTTCGCGCCGCCCGGCCTACGAGGTGGTGGCGCCAGCGGCTTCGGGGGTTGAGGGCTGCCTAATCCAGAAGGGGTCCTCCGACCATGCGGGGAAGAGGCCCATGCCGCGTAGCGGCAGGTCCGGGTGTGTTTCGATCAGGTCGATTAGGCGCTGCGCCCAGCTGCTGTGTGGTGACACGGTGAGCAGGATGGCCTGGATCGAGGTCAGGACCGGGTAGAGCCGCTTGGCCCTGTCGGGGTACTTGGCGATGGCGTCGCGGTCTGCAAGCCACGGCACGGTCGGGGCGGTGGGGAGTGCTGGGTAGACACCAAGGCCGACGTTCCAGAGCCGGCCATGGTGGGCGCAGATGTTGCGCACCCGGTTGTAGGTGCGTAGCCAGGAGACGAGCAGCGGGTCGTTGATGCCGAGCCCGCGGGCGATCTCGGTCCGGTAGCGGCGCTGGCTGATGTTGCCCACCATGTGCGAGAGCTGGCCGATCGTGAGCATTTCGGTCATCACCCACGATGGTGGAAGTTCGGGTTGTCCGTACCGGGTCAGGTAGTGCTCCAACGCTGAGGGAAAGATCACTTGGTCTCCGGCGTCCTCGGCGGGTCGGTTCAACTGGTCATGGCACTCGGTGCGGACGTCATCGATCAAGCGCTGGTGGTCGGACAACGACTTGAACCACGTCGAATCCAGGTACCAGTGAGGGCCGCCCACAGCCGACATCGTGTCGGTCACGTTGGCGCGGACCGCGACTTCGATGCGCTCCAGACCGTCGAGAACGAGCAGCCGCAGCTGGCGGTCGAACACATACAGACCAAGGACATCGTCAAAGCTGGTTCCGGGCTGGAAGGTGTGGTCCCCACGACCTTGCTGGAAGGGAATCATGTACGGCGAGAGCCGGTAGTAGCCGATCTGCCGCAGGTACCGCAAAGCCCGGTCCTGGTCGGGTATGGCCAGGCCGCGGGACCGCATGCGCTCGACGAGCTGCTCATGGGTGAGCGCCGGCTTCGCGTACGCGTCGCTGCCGCGCGCTCGACGCGCGGATCGGCGTGGTGATGCGGGCATGTCCTGATCGTAGGGCCCGGACGAAGAAAATCCCCCTAGTGCGCATCGTGGAGAGGCGAGGGGGATCTGGTACCACCAACGCTAGCAGCCGCAGCCGACAAACCGGAATGAATCGCGGCAGCCATTCTCGACCCTCCCGGTTGGGTCTTGGCCTCACCGGCGACCGACCGCGGCCTCGCCCAACTTCATCACCAAGAAGTCGCTGGCTTCCTGAAGCAATCCGTCCGCTGCGCAAACCTCTTAGCCGCGGGCGACAACACCCCAGGCGCGATCTAGCCAATCGCGGACGTGGAGGAGTTCCTTTGCCACCTTCCGGTCCATCAGAGCAGCACCGCCTCGGTCCGGATGTCATCGTCGATACCAACCTTGAGGCCGCCGTAAGTGATGAGGTCAACCGGCCTACCTGGCACTTCCTGAAAGATGTCGCGACCACCGCACCGACGTGTACCGCCCCTACTGAACGCATGGGCGGTAGCTACTAGCTCCGTTGATCCTGGGTCAGCGCCTGTCAATGGCGTGACTAGCGGCGTATGACGCCCCGCGTTATAGTGGCGACGCGATCAGGTCGTTTCGGAGCCAGGCGACGGAGCTGCTGTGGTCACGCGAACGCAGCAAGGCCATTGATCCCCGGATCGAACGGGTTGCGCTGCGCAAGTTGGTGATGCTCGACGCCGCCGAAAACTTGGAGGACCTGCGGATTCCGCCTGGCAACCGGCTCGAAGCCCTTCGCGGGGACCGTGCAGGGCAACACAGCATCAGGATCAACCAGCAATGGCGGATCTGTTTCACCTGGACCGACGCCGGACCCACCGGCGTCGAGATCGTCGACTACCACTGAAGGAGGTGACCATGACCACCATCGCCCCAATCCACCCAGGAGAGATCCTCGCCGAGGAGTTCCTCGAGCCGCTCGAGCTCTCGCAGAACCGGCTCGCGGTCGCCATCGGCGTTCCGCCACGGCGAATCAACGAGATCGTCCACGGCAAGCGACGCATCACCGCCGACACTGCGCTGCGGCTTGCCCGCTACTTCGGCACCACCGACCGGTTCTGGCTCAACCTTCAGAACCGCTACGACCTGGAGACTGAAAGGGACCGCCTAGGCACAGCCCTCGACCAGATCCAGCCGCTCCAGACCGCCTGATCCGCTCCCGCAGGGCCACGCCCTCAACGAGCGCTCCGGCTGCGCAGCGCGACCACGACGCCCGCCACGACGAAGGCGGCGATGCCAACCAATGTGGTGGCGATCACCACTGGGTAGGCCCCTTGGAAACCAGCCCCAGAAGTGTGCTTGATCCAGATGCCCAGGTAGGCCCAGACCAGGACGAGCCCGTAGGCGATGTCCCGTTTTCGCAGGACGAAGGCGGTGCCAATGACCGCGCCAACCGCGATGATCACCGCAGCCCAGGTCGCTTCGGCGATCCCGAAACCGTCCCAGTTGATGCTCACCAACCACACCGTGATGTTGGCGATAGTGGCCACCGTGAGCCAGCCGGAATACACGCTGAAGGGCAACCGGACGAAGACCGCATCCCGGGTGGAGAGGTCGGCGGCTTGGAGGGTCTGCATGATCACGATGACCAACACCAGCATCGTGGCCAGCAGCACCGTGGAGACCGCGATGAGTTCGTAGTGCCAGCTGAGGATCCAGGTGGCATTGGCCAGCGAGGACAACGAGAACAGCACCCCCACCCGTTCCAACATCGCCACCCGTTGGGTCTGCTGAGCCTCGCCCTCGGCTGGGCCACGGAACAGGCCAAGCTGGTAGAGCACGTGCGCGCCGAGCAGCAGGTAAATGACGCCCCAGATGGCGAAGGTCACCCCGGCCGGAGCGAACAGGTTCTGATAGGCATCGGAGACCGCACCTGTCGTTCGCCCGTTGATTGGCAGCGCGTTAGCCAGCGCGTTCACCGCGATCATCACCACATAGGTGAGGCCGATGAGTGCCTTAATCGAAGCTCTGACGCTCACGCGCTGCATTATTTACCTCCCGCTGTCGGCGATTGGGGGTGACGAGGTACTTCAACGCTAGGCCCCTGGGCGCCCGTCCCGGGGACGCTATGGAGATTTGTTGTCATGCCGCGCCTGCGGGCGGGCCGGCAAAGATCGTTGATACCGTCCCGAGGGCCCGGGTAATGACCACGTCAATCAGCACCGTGTCGCCTAACTGCGTCGGCGACGTCCAGGCTGCACAATGAGCCTGTGTCAACGCAGGCGAGGCGCCACCGACCAGGCGCCGGACGGCAACTGCCGTGGATGATCTGACCTGGAGCTGGGACTACTTCTTCGTCCCACAGAACCAGCCGATGCCCGCAGGGGTCGGCTTCGGAACGTTCTCCGCAATCCATCTCGGCGTGCTCGCCGTGCTGGCCATCGGCATCGCAGCGTTGGTGCTGGCTTACCGCCGCGCCGACGATGCCCGCCGCAAACGCCTACGCCATGTGGTCGGTTGGTCGGTGCTGCTACTCGAGGTGACCCGGCAGCTCAGCTATCTGGCCACCGGCGCCTACAGCCCCGAGATCCTGCCGTTGCATCTGTGTGCGATCACCACCGCGGCCGTCTTCATCGACTCCCTGCGCCCGAATCGCTGGACGGGCGACTTCCTCTACGCCCTGGGCTGGTGGGGCGCTCTGGCCGCCGACATCTTCCCCGATTGGGCCACCCGGCCGATCCTGAACATGTACACCTGGCAGAGCTTCGCCATTCACGCCCTCATCTTCGGCTACGTGCTGATGCGGCTGGTGGGTGGCGACCTGATTCCCAACGTCCGCAATCTGTGGCGGGTCACTGTGATAGCCGCCGTGGCCGCTGGCGTCGGCTATCTGGCTAACCAGACCTGGAATACCAACTTCTGGTTCCTCAACGCTGGCGCCCCAGGATCGCCCCTGGAGGTCATCAACGCCTTCGCTGGTGACTTCTACGTCCCGGTGCTGATCGGCCTGCTAGCGGTCGTGTGGACGCTGCTGTACCTACCGTGGGTGTTGCGCGCCCGCCGTGCGCCAACCTCCCCGGCGCCCTCAGCCGATCAACGGCCCAACCACACCGCCGCGTAGGGCGCCAACCGACCCTCACTGACCGGCTCACTGGCCAGCAACACCTGCCAGCCCGCCGGGAGCGCCACCGGCTCAGCGGCGAAGTTCACCCAGCAGGCGAAACTAGGCTCGCGAGTGAAGGCCAACACCTCCGCGCCTGTCTCCACCCACGACAGGTCACCCTCACCCAGCGCTGGCAGTTCCCGCCGCAAAGCCAGGGCGGCGCGGTACAGCTCCAGCATCGAACCGGCGCGGCCGTCCTGCGCCTGCACGCTGAGGCCACCCCAGTCGGCCGGCTGCGGGAGCCACGGCTCGGCCGCCCCCACCGGGGAGAAGCCGAAGCTGGCCCCCTCGGTGGTCCACGGCAGCGGCACCCGGCAGCCGTCGCGGCCCAACTCAAGCCCACCGCTGTTGACCGCGATCGGATCCTGCTTGACCGCGGCTGGCAGGTCCTCCACCTCGGGCAGGCCGAGTTCTTCGCCGTTGTAGAGGTAGGCGCTACCAGGCAACGCGAAGCTGAGCAGCGCCGCCGCGCGCGCCCGCTTGGCCCCCACCACGTAGTCGGCCCCGCGATCGATGAAGTGACTCAATGCTCGGTCGGTGACCGCGGCCAACGATGGGTCGCGGGCATACCGGGAAGCCGGACGGCACACGTCATGGTTGCCGATCACCCAGGTCGGCGGCGCCCCTACCTGGGCATGCGAGGTGATCGTCGAGTCGATGCTGGCCCGCAGGTCAGCCACCTGCCAAGGCGCGGTCAAGAAGCCGAAGTTGAAGGCGGTATGCAACTCATCAGGGCGCAAATAGGCCACCAGGCGGTGATCGCGGCCGATCCAAAGTTCCCCACAAAACGCTCGCGAACCGGGGTAGGAGTCCGCCACCCGCCGCCAGGAGCGGAAGATCTCATGATTCTCCGGACGGTCCCAGTGCGGGTGATCCAGATCGTCTGGCGCCGACGGCGGCAGCGGAAAGGGCATCCCCTCGGCGTCGAGAAGGTCAGGATGCTTGCTCAGGCCGTGGGCCACGTCGATGCGGAAGCCGTCCACACCGCGGTCGAACCAGAACCGCAACGTGGTCTCGAAATCGGCGCGCACCTCGGGATTGGTCCAGTCGACATCGGGCTGCTCAGGGGCAAACAAGTGCAGATACCACTGCCCCGGACGGCCGTCAGCCTCGGTGATCCGCTGCCAGGCCGAGCCGCCAAACTCGCTGCGCCAATCGTTCGGCGGCTGCTCGCCGTCGCTGCCTCTGCCGTCGCGGAAGATGAAGCGAGCTCGTTGCGGCGAACCGGGGCCTGCAGCCAACGCGTCCACGAACCACGGGTGCTGGTCGGAGAAATGGTTGGGGACGATGTCGAGGATCAGCCGAATACCGGCCGCATGCAGCTCACTGATCAGCGCCTCCGCCTCAGCCATGGTGCCAAAGATCGGCTCGATGGCTCGGAAGTCGGCCACGTCATAGCCGGCGTCCTTCATCGGGGACGGGTACCACGGATTGATCCAAATCGCGTCGACTCCAAGTTCGGTCAGATACGCCAACCGGGAGCGGATCCCGTTGATGTCGCCCACGCCATCTCCGTCGCTGTCGGCGAAGGCCCGCGGGTAGATCTGATAGACCACCGCGTGCCGCCACCACGACGGGTCGTCAACGATTCCTGCCATGGGTGATCCTTCTGCTTCGTTGGAGAAATCTGCCGCACCTCGCTACCAGCGCAAGGCCAACGGCACGTGGCAGCCTAACTCGCCCCATCCCCAGCCCAGGCCGTGGCCCACCGAAGTGCTCAGTACCTCAGCAGCAGATAAGGCGTAGCGATGGCCAGGGTCACCACTGCCACCACCGCGCCGTAGCGGGTGAATTCCCAAAACGAAATCGGGTGGCCACTCTTCTTGGCGATACCGGCTACCACCACATTGGCGCTTGCGCCGATGGCGGTTGCGTTGCCACCAAGGTCGGCGCCGAGCAGCAGCGCCCACCACAGCCCGTTCTGGCCGGCGAAGGGTCCGCCGGGGCTGACGAGTTGGTCGACCACCGGTGTCATCGTCGCCACGTAGGGAATGTTGTCGACCAAAGCTGACAGCACCGCCGAGCCCCACAGCAGCAGCATCATCGCGGCCGGCACGCTATTGCCGGTGGCCGAGACCATGGCCGAGGCAAAGTGATCGATCACGCCGGTCTTCACCAGGGAGCCGACCAGGATGAACAGGCCACCAAAGAACAGCAGCGTCTCCCACTCGACATCAACCAAGTACGTCCTTGGCTGTAGCCCGCTGATCCCCACCAGCAGTCCGGCACCCAGCAGGGCCACCACCGACGGCTCCAGGTGCAGCACGCCGTGCAGGGTGAAAGCGATGAGCACCAGCGCCAGCACGATCAGCGACCGAATCAGCAGCGGACGGTTCTGAATCGCCTCCCGCTCGTCCAGCTCCATCACCTGCGCAACCTGTTCGGGATCGGCGACGAAGTCCTTGCGGAATAGGAACCGCGACAGCGCCACGAAAGCGATCAGCATCACCACGACTATCGGGGCCAGATTCACCAGGAAGTCGTTGAAGCCCAAGCCGGAACGACTGGCCACGATCAGGTTGGGTGGATCACCGACCAGAGTGGCGGTACCACCAATATTGGACGCCAACGCTTCGGCGATGAGGAACGGCACCGGTCGCACGCCGATCTTCTCGCAGACCAGCAGCGTTACCGGCGCGATCAGCAGCACCGTGGTCACGTTGTCGAGGCCAGCCGAGGCCACGGCGGTGATCAACGACAGCAATGTCATCACCCGAAACGGCTGCCCCTTGGCCTTCTTCGTCGCCCAGATCGCCACGTACTCAAAGACGCCTGTTTGCCGGAGCACGCCGACGATCACCATCATCCCGAACAGCAGGAAGATGACGTTCCAGTCGATCCCGGTGTCGTGGGAGAAGAAGGCATCATCCGAGCCGACCACGCCCACCGCGAGGATTACCCCGGCTCCAGCCAAGGCGGCCACTACCCGGTTCACTCGCTCAGTGGCGATCAGGACGTAGACGATGGCGAAGACGATGATCGCCACAATCATCATGGCAACTCGTCCCCACAGACCAGCTCCAGCAGCCGGGCGGCAGTAACCACGCCGAGCACCTTCTGGCCGTCCACCACCGCACACAACGGGCTGCGCAGGCGTGCCATGATCGCCGCCAGCTCAACGACGGTGTCGCCAACGTTCATCACCGGCAGCTCGGCCGGCCGGGACGGCAACAGGTCGGCCACTCGCGCTGCGGCCAACCGGGCCGCAATCCGTTCAATGGGCACCTCACCGAGAACCCCGGCCAGCGCCGGATCGTCCTGGACGTAGTCGGGCACCATGAACCGCACCACTTCTGAGGCTGGCAGCACCGCCATCGGCTTGCCGCTCTCATCGGTCACCACCAAGCCGGGCAGGCGATCCCGGGCGATCAGGCGGGCAGCCACCAGAGCAGAGGTGTCGATACCGACCACGGGATAGGGCTCAGCGATCTCACCGGCACGCATGGCTGCCTCCGCTGCGGATCGGCTGGCGGGTGGTACTGGGGAATGTCATCGGGCCTCCCTAGCTTTCTTACCCTTCGGCGCTCGCCGAAGAGATCGTCGACCAGGCTTCCCGACACTCCGAGACTCATCTTAGCCAGACGGCTGTCCCGGCCCCGGCTCGGCCCAGAAAAGCCGAAAGCCGCCCCGACCAGTCGGTCGAAGCGGCTAACGGCTCAGTCTTGGTTACTTCGACATCGCGTAGCGCGGACGATGGCCCTGGTGAGCGGCCAGCAACGAGCGCAACAGCTCGGTCTGCTCTTCGACTACCTGGGTGTCCACCGGGACGGCGATCCGGCGGCACTCATCCGAAAGCGAACCGAGCAGGTCGATATCAGCCTGGGTGCGATCCACCTGGGCCGAAATGGTGTCGACCATCTCCATGAACGTCGCCGACGAGCGATCCGCCCGCGACAGCCACTCGCGAATCATGGTCTGCGGCAGGTCGAGGAGGTCTCGAAGGGTCGAGATCCGCTCGGCGGCGGCCGTAGCCAGGCTCGCATTTCGCTGGCTCTGCTCGGCGGTGGTCGCCAGGCCTTCGTCGAGCGCACGGCCGAGCTGACCAATCGCCGGACGGGCTTCGTCGGAGCCGGGCACGTTGTCGATGAGCTCAACCACGAACTGCCCAACGGTCCAGTTGTGCAGCACCGCCAAAGCGATGCGGAATCGGGTCTGGGCACAGCTGCGACGCAACTCGTCGAGTTGAACCAGCAACTCGGTGACGATGCCAGCAACTTCGGGCGCCATCTGGGCCCAAACGCGCAGGTAGACCATCGCGGAGCTGAAGAAGCCCTCCGCGTCGTTTTCGTTGATCCGATCGGCGACGTGGGCGTTGGCTTCCATCGTCTGACTGAACTGCGGTGCCGCAGCCAGCAGCGCGTCAGCTACCCGCTGCAGATCGTCCAGGCGGTGCACCCAGAATTGGAGTGCCTCGTCGATCTTGACCGCAATGTCGAGCATGCCAGCCAGGTCGCCGGTGGCCAGCGGACGCTTGGCGATGCCGCTGGCAACTTCCAGTCGAGCCTCAACCTCAGCCGGCAGGGCTTTCCAGATGAATTCCTCATAGGACGGGATACCAGCACCGACCAGCAGTTCACCGAGCTTCTCCGCACCGACCACTGCAGCTTCGTGCGGGTTCCAGCCCTTATCGCGCAGCTCCAGCTCCATCGGACGCACCGCGCCGTAGAGAGAGAAGGCGGCATCGTGCAGTCCGTCCACGAAGGGACGGGCGCGCACCGAAAGGTAGTCATCGCCGAGGGGGGTGATCGTGGCGAACACACCGTAGGTGCTGCCGTCGCCAGCGAGGTTGTCTACGTAGGCGCAGAACGGCTCGCCGGCTTCAAGGGTGTCCCACATGAGCAGGAAGGCACCACCGGGCATGACCGGGTGCCGAATGATGTTGTGCGGTGCACCGATCAAGACATCCCGTGACCGACGGGTCAGGCGGACGAAGACAGAGTTCGCCTGATCGATGATCCCTCGGGCGTCAGTCGTGGAGAAGAAGAGTTCATCTACTCCGACCTCATGCCGGGCGCCCGTAGGCACCACCTTTGCGTCCGTTCCCACGGCGGCATTCTTGCACTTATTCACCCACTCATGGCGAAGTTGGCGCGCTTTAGCTTTGACTAGTGTGCAGTACGGGTTGAGACCGTGAGGGCTCGCCCACGCTCAGCGCGCTTCCCCTTGTCACCCGTGGGAGGGACGGCCCATGCCCCAACTGAGATTATCCTGATAAAAAGCCAAAAGAGACTTGAGGGGCGCGGCTTTTCGCCTTCGCATTACAACTTGGGGCCCTTCAAACGCGTTACCGCCATCACAGCAACGACAGCAGCGCGCAGCCTTCCGGGTCGATTCGGACGCGTACTCGCGCTGGGCGTTCGGTCACGCCCTTCACCCGTACCGTGGCCAACTGCCCGGTGGGCAACTCCACCTCCAAACCGGTTTCGCCGCGTCCGACCACCGCCGCCAGCACCGCCACCTCCACGCCGTTGCCGTCCAGCACGAGGGCGTCCGGGCCGAGCGCGACCAGCTGGCCAGGTGGCGAGATCCAGCCCAACACCGCGGTCTCGGCGGCAGTCAGGAACGGCCGGTAGCCCAAAAACTCAGCCACCTCCCGGTCAACTGGGTGGCGCCACAGCTCGGCCGGCGCCGCCAGCTGCAACAACCGGCCCTTGCTGAGCACCGCCACCCGATCGGCAATGGTGAAGGCCTCATCCTGATCGTGAGTCACATATAGCGCGGGCGTGTCGGTGGCCCGCAGGCCCGCAGCCAGCACCTCAACCAGTCGCTCTCGCAGCGACGCGTCCAGGGCCGAGAGTGGTTCGTCCAGCATCAACAGCCGCGGCTTGGCCGCCAGACTGCGAGCCAGGGCCACCCGTTGCGCCTGGCCACCAGAGAGCTCAGTGACCAGTCGGTCGGCATAGCCGGCCAGGCCCACCAGCTCCAGCAGCTCGGCGACTCTGGTCGCCCGGTCGAGCTTCGGCTCACGATGCAGGGCATACCCGACGTTGCCGCCGACGTTCAGGTGCGGGAACAGCGCCCCGTCCTGAAACATCACCGCGAAGCCCCGCCGGTGCACCGGGACGCGGGACAGGTCGGCGCCGTCCCAGCTGAGGTTGCCAGCGACGATTGGCTCCAGCCCGGCCACTGCCCGCAGTAGCGAGGACTTCCCTGATCCGGAGGACCCGATCACCGCGACCACCTCGCCGGGAGCCACCTCGAGGCTCACCTGGTCGACCGCGGTCAGCTCGCCGTAGCGCACCACGACCTCGTCCACTCCGAGCCCGGCTACCACGGCGTCACCTCCTTGGGTCCGATCGATTCAGCGGCGGCCATCACGCTAGCCGTCAACACCGCCAGCACCACCGAGGCGGCCATCGCCATGCCCAGATTCTCCACTCCCGGCCGCGAGATCAGCCGGAAGATTTCCACCGGCAGGGTGGGACGATCCGGACGGGCCAAGAAGGTGGTGGCGCCGAACTCCCCCAGGCTGGTGGCGAAGGCGAAGCCCACCGCCAGGCCGAAGCCGCGCCAGGCCAGCGGCGCGTCGATAGTGGCGACCAGCCGGGCTGGCGTGGCGCCAAGGGTCGCGGCGGCCTGGTGTAGGCGGGGATCAATAGCTCGCAGTGTCGGCAGCAGGCTGCGCACCACCAGCGGCAACGCCACGATCGCCTGGGCAATCGGGATCAGCAGCCAGGACGACCGCAGATCCAGTGGTGGCCGGTTCAAAGTGATCAGGAACCCGAAGCCCACCGTCACCGCCGATACGCCCAAGGGGAGCATGAAGGCCGCATCAGCCAGGCGCAGCACCCGCCGTCCGGTCGCCGAGGTAGGCCGCCGCGACAGCAAATAGCTGACCATCACCCCCAAAACCAGGGCGATCGCCGAGGCCATCGATGCCGTCGCCAAAGAGTTCAACGTCGCCTGCCAAACGCTCGGCAGGCCGTCAGCCACCCCGAGGGCCACATAGTTGCCCAACCCCACCCCGGAGGCCGTCTGCAGCGAGCGCCACATCAGGGTGGCCATCGGCGCCACCAGGCCCACCAGCACCACCACCGCGGTCAGCACCGCAGCTGGCGTATCACCGCGGCGTAGCCGATGCTCGACTGGCGATCCGGCCAACTTCAACGCGCGTTCCTGCCGGGCCCTGGTCAGATCGGCGGCCAGCAGGGAGGCGGCAACCACCACCAACTGCAGAATCGACAGCGCCGCCGCGGCGGGCAAATCGAGCAGCTGGGTGGTCTGGTACCAGATCTCAGTCTCGATCGTTCCCCAGCTCGCCCCACCCAGAATCAGCACCACCCCGAAGGCCGAGGCGCAGAACAGGAAGGTCAGCGCCGCTGAGGACGCGATCGCCGGGGCCAGCGCTGGCAGCGTCACCGTCCACCAGACCCGGGTTCGCGACGCCCCCAAGCTGCGGGCCGCCTCGGCGATCCGCCGATCCAGGCGCGACCACAACACGCCGACCGTCCGCACGACCACGGCGTAGTTGAAGAACACCAGGGCGGCCACCACGGCCACGAACGACTCGCCCAGACCGAGAAAACCCAGCGGACCGGTTTCGGCCAGCATCGACCGGAAGGCCACCCCGACCACCACCGAGGGGAGCACGAACGGCACCGCCACCACCGCGCGCAGCAGGCGCCGTCCGGGGAACCGACAGCGATAGAGCAGATAGGCCCCCGGCACGCCCAGCACGACCGCGACGATGGTGGCCACCACGGCCTGGGCCAGGGTTTGGCCGACGATGCGCCAGGTGCGTGGCGCGAGCATGACCTCGCTGACCCCACTCAGGTTGAACCCGTTCGCGTCGAAGAAGCCCCTGGCCACCAGGGCGGCCACCGGCCAAACGAAGAACACCGCCAAGAAGCTCAGCGGGACTACTGCCACCGCCGCCCAAACCCAGCCGCGCCCTCGCTGATTCACCCGATGACCGCCGCCGTCCAGGCCTTGATCCAGGCGTCCCGCTTGGCGTTGATCTCAGCGGCTGGCAGGGTGAACGGCGATTCGACCTTTGCGGCCTTCTTGGCCCAATCGGCGGGCAGCTTCACCGACGAGTCCACTGGGTACATGTACATCTGCTCCGGCAGTTGGGCCTGCACCTCATTGCTGAGCAGGAAGTCGATGAACTTCCGCGCCCCAACCTCGTTCTGCGCACCAGCGATCACCCCGGCGAACTCGACCTGCCGGAAGCAGGTCTGATCCAGGTTCTCGGTGGCCGGCTCGAAAGCCGGCGATGAGGAGTAGGAGAGCACCAGCGGTCGGTTGCCCTTGCCCGAAGACCCGGAGAACTCCACGGTGTAGGCCTCGGTCCAGCCCTTGACGACCTTCACCTTGTTGGCCTTCAGCGCCTTCCAGTAGTCGAGGTAGCCAGCCTCGCCCTTGGCGGCGACGGTTGCCATCAGGAAGGCCAGGCCCGGTGAGGAGCTGGCCGGGTTGGCCACCACCAGCAGGCCGGCGTATTCCGGCTTGAGCAGGTCGTCCAGGGTCTGCGGGACGGCCAGGTTCTTGGCCTTGAACCAGCCGGTGTCGGCATTCAGGCAGACATCGCCGTAGTCGATTGGGGTCAGCTTGCCGGCCACGTCCGCGGTGAATTGGGTTGCCGAGGCGGGCAGGGCGGCGGAGGTGTAGCTGTTCAGTACGCCAGCATCGATGGCGCGGGCCGCGAAGGTGTTGTCGATGCCGTAGACCACATCGCCCAAGGGCGAGTCTTTGGTGAGCACCAGCTGATTCACCACCGTGCCGGCATCACCTGGCGCAACGAAAGTCACCTCATAGCCGGTGTCGGCCTTGAACGCGGCGAGGGCCGATTTGCTCAGGTTGAACGAATCGTGGGTGATCACGGTCAGGGTCTTGGTCTCGGTCGGCGCGGACGGGCTCCCCGAGGGCGCGGGGGCACCGGCGCAACTGACCAGCAGGACCGTCCCCAGGATCGCGGCCGTCAGCCTCGGCAGCAGTTTCAACATCTTCATCGTTCTCCTCCAAAAAGCTCGGAGGGCCCGGGATGCCCCGGGGAGATTTTCCCGACTCCCTACGCCGGTGTTAACCGGATCAGGTTCGAGGGTCTGCGGCTTTCCGCACTCTCAGCGCTTGGTAGCGCTCCCCTGTCTGTGCCGTGGAGAGTACCACCAGAGCACCCCCCATCCGGGCCCCGGTTATGCCAATCTTTTCCCCATGGCTGCATCCTCTGACCCGATCGCTGCGATCACCGCTGGTTACACCTTCGACACCCCCTCTATTGACCTGGGCGTCTTGATGGCCGACGGGAATCCGCTGCCCACCACCCGCATCCGGCTATCGCTGTCGATGCTGAACCGACATGGGCTCGTCGCGGGGGCCACCGGCACCGGCAAGACCCGCACCCTGCAGTTGATGGCTGAGCAGATATCGCGGGCTGGGGTCTCGGTGTTCGCCGCCGATATCAAGGGCGACCTTTCGGGCATCGCCATTCCCGGCACGCCGAGCGAGAAGCTACTCGCCCGCACCACCAAGATCGGCCAGGACTGGAAGCCGGAGGGCTGCCCAGTCGAGTTCTACTCCCTTGGTGGACTGGGCAACGGCGTCCCGATCCGGGCCACGGTGTCGTCCTTCGGCCCGATCCTGTTGAGCAAGGTGCTGGGGTTGAACGACACCCAGGAATCCAGCCTCGGCTTGGTGTTCCACTTCGCTGACACCCAGGGCCTCCCGCTGCTCGACCTGGCCGACCTGAAGCAGGTCATGCTCTACCTCACCTCGGATGAGGGTAAGCCCGTGCTCAAGGAGCTCGGCGGCCTCAGCTCGGCGACCGTCGGGGTGATCCTGCGCAGTCTGGTGACCCTGCAAACCCAAGGGGCCGACGAGTTCTTCGGCGAGACCGAATTCGACACTCGCGACCTGGTGCGCACCACCTCGGACGGCCACGGCGTGATCTCACTGCTCGAACTGCCGGACCTGCAGGATCGTCCGGCGATCTTCTCCACCTTCCTGATGTGGGTGCTGGCCGACTTGTTCAGTGACCTTCCTGAAGTTGGCGACCTGGACAAGCCGAAGTTGGTGTTCTTCTTCGACGAAGCCCACCTGCTCTTCGACGGCGCCTCCAAAGCCTTCCTGAGCGCGATTGCCCAGACCGTCCGGCTGATCCGAAGCAAGGGGGTGGGCATCTTCTTCGTCACTCAGTCGCCCACCGATGTGCCTGACGACGTGCTCGCGCAGCTCGGCTCACGGGTGCAGCACCAGCTGCGCGCCCACACCCCCAAGGACGCCAAGGCGCTGCGGGCCACCGTGGAGACCTACCCGACCAGCCACTACGACCTGGCTGAGACCCTGCAGTCGCTCGGTATCGGTGAGGCGATCGTGACCGTCCTGAATCCGAATGGCGCCCCGACCCCGGTTGCCTGGACGCGGATGCTGGCCCCACTGGCCGCCATGGAGCCGATGAATCCCGAATGGCTGACTAATGGGGTGGCTTCCTCGCCGATGCAGGCCAAGTACGGCCCCGAAGTTGATCGCGACTCGGCTTACGAAATGCTCACCCGCCGGCTCGAAGAGGGCGCGGCCAAGGCAAAAGCCGAAGCTGAGGCCGCTGAGCAGGCCAAGGCTCAAGCCAAGGCCGAGGCGCAGGCGCAGCGTCCAACCCGCAGCTCGGGTAGCTCCCGTCCGGCCCCCAAGTCGGGTGTGGAGAAGGTGCTCAGCTCACCGACCTTCTGGAACCAGGTAATGCGGGTCGGCGGTCAGGTCGCCCGCACCTACTGGGGCACCGCGAGGCGCTGAACCGAATATGTCCCTCATTTGGGGGACATATTCGGCACCATTCATAACTGAGCAATAGCTGAATGTCACCCACCTGAGCGACAACGCAGATACCTAGACGAAATCGGCAATTCCAAACAACTGACGGCGTATCCTTGATAGTGCAATACCGATTTGCCACGCACAACCAAGGACGAAGTGACCGCCAGCACCTTCGCGCCCGAGCGCGCACTCGCGCGGCCGACCAGCCGTGTGGGTGCGCTGTGGGCAGAACTCGACGCCCCGATCACGTCCCGGCGAGTGCCTGGTACGGTGCCGATCGCGTTGGCTGCCGTTGTGGTGGCACTACTGGCCTCGGCCTTCCTCGTCCCAACTGGCTGGAGCTTGGCCTACAGCGACGCGCAATCCCACCTGACCATTGCTCGGCGCCTGCTCGACACTCGCAGCGAGCTGGGCCTGACCCAACTGGGCACGGTGTGGCTGCCGGTGCAGCATCTCCTGCTGGCACCATTCGTCATTTCAGTCTGGGCGTGGCAGACCGGTTGGGGTGCCGCCCTCCTCGGGGCTGGTTGCCTTGGGGTGACTGCCGCCGGCCTCTACCGGGCGGCCGCTCGGTGGGGAGCGGGCCGGGCCACTCGATTGGTGACGGTGGCCGCGGTGGTGTTCAACCCGACGATGCTCTACCTCACCTCCACTGCACTCACCGAACCGGTACTCATCGCCAGCCTGGCCGCCACCCTGGCTGGCCTGGCCAACTTCGCCACCCGCGGACGGGTTTCCAGCCCCGGTGAAGTCGCCATCTTCGCCGGGCTGCCAGCGGCCTTTGCCGTCCTGTCCCGGTATGAGGGTTGGGCACTTGCCGTAACCGGAACCGTCTTCGTGACCGTGGTGGCGTGGCGACGCACCCGCAACCTTGGCCGGACGGCCGCGTCGGCGACGGGCTTCCTTGCCGCGCCGGTGGCGGCGATGCTGGCCTGGCTCTCCTACAACTGGGTGGTCTTCCACAACCCGCTGGAATTCCTCTATGGCGAGTTTTCGGCCAATGCCCAACAGACCGAAATCGTCGCTGCCGGGGCCACCACCAAGGGCAGCCTCGCCGCAACGTTCGCCACTTTGAATCTCGCCGTTGGCGCCAGCGTCGGCTGGGCGCTGCTGGTCTTGGCCGCGCTCGGCCTGGTCGCAGCCCTGACCGTGCTGCGGGCCCGCAACCGGCTGCTGTTCCTGCTCACCTCGGCAACCAGCTACCTGTTCCTGATCGTGGCGCTCTACACCGGCCAGGCGGTGATCTGGAATCAGGCCATCGGCGCGACCTACATCTGGAACAACCGCTTCGGCATGGCCAGCATTCTGCCCGCAGCATTGCTGGCCGGGTTGGCCGTTGAAGCCGTACCGCACCTGGCCAATCGCTTCCGCGGTGGCCAGCGTTGGGGGCGCTGGGCCACCACGATCGCCGCCATCTTGACCACCTTGGTGCTGATCGGGCAGGCGGGCTGGTTCCTCCAGGCGCCCGCGGCGCGATCATTGGTGATCACTGAGGCAGCCGAATCAATGACCCGCGGTGCTGATTCCCGGCAGGCCGCCGCTTGGTTAGGCGCCAATTACGACGGCGGTGAGATTCTCCTCGACGAAACCACCTGGTCTAATGCGGTGCTCCCGCAGATCGGGATTCCGTTGCGTGACTTCTACTTGCGCGCCAACGACCAGTACTTCACCGAAGCATTAGCCGATCCAACCAGCCACGTGAAATGGGTTTGGGCCAGCCGTGACTCCAGCGATCTAGTCACGGCCCTAGCCAAGACCACCAGTTTCCAGGCCAGCTACCGGCAGGTCTTCGCCAACGACACGATCATCATCTACACCAGGATCGGAGGCTGAGGATGACCACCATCGATCAGCACTTCCTCACCGACACCGATCCGGTAGATCTGATCGCCCAGCCGCCCGATCCAAAGGTGCTGCACACCGATCAGCTGGCTGATGATCTGTTCCGGCGCTGGCTGCCCTGGCGTTGGCACTACGGCACCTTGTGGGTGGCCACCTGCGTGCCGGTGACTAAGGAGCTACGTGCCGAAGTCACCGCCCGACTTGGCCATGACCGGGTCAACTTCCGTTACACCAGTGCTGAAGACCTCGCTGAGGTGGCCCAGCGCCTGCTACCCAAAGAACTCGCGCACGAAGCAGCAGAGCGGTTCGCTCTAGACAATCCGGAGTTCTCGGCCAAGGCCGGGCTGACCTGGTGGCAGGGCTTGCTGCCAGCCGTTGCCGTGCTGGCCACAGTTGCCGGGCTGGCTCTCGACTGGCGCCTCACTGTCATCGTGCTGGTCACCTTGGCGAATGTGATCTTCCTGGCGAACGTTGGCTTCAAAGTGCTGGCCGCTGGTTTCCGTCCGCTACGCAGCACTCGGGAGCGCAAGTTCCGGGCGGCCGAGCAACGCCGGCTGCGGACTGAGCGGGACGAGACCGAGCAGGCTTCCCTTCGGCGAGCCTTGGCTGACCGGCCCGCCGGCCCAGCCGCCACCGCACCGGACGACGACCTGGGAACCGACTTCCCGATGTACACCATCTTGGTTCCGGTCTACCAAGAGGCCAACGTGATCGGTCAGATCCTGCACAACTTCGAACAGCTGGACTACCCCACCGATCGGCTCGAAGTGTTGGTGCTGCTGGAGGCCGACGATGCCGAAACCATCGCCGCAGCGCGCGCCACAAACCCCCCGGCCCACATCAAGTTGATGATCGTGCCCGAGGGTGAGCCGCGCACCAAACCGCGGGCGTGCAACTACGGGCTGCTGTTCGCCACCGGCAAGTACGTGGTGATTTTCGACGCCGAGGACCGTCCCGATTCAGACCAGCTGAAGCGGGTACTGGTCAGTTTCCGGCACGACAGTGAAGTGCAGGGCCGCCGCAGCGCCGATCGGCCGCTGGCTTGCGTGCAGGCCTCGCTGAACTACTACAACGCTGATTACAACGTGCTCACCCGGATGTTCGCCATCGAGTACGCCCAATGGTTCGACTCGATGTTGCCGGGCATGGATTCGGCCAATACGCCGATTCCGCTTGGCGGCACGTCCAACCACTTCCTGCGCAGCGCTCTGGTGGAGGTGGGTGGCTGGGATCCGTACAACGTGACTGAGGATGCCGACTTGGGTATGCGGCTGGCCGCTTCGGGCTACCGAGTGGACGTGGTGAAGTCGACCACCTGGGAGGAAGCCACCGCCAAGATCGGCCCCTGGATTCGGCAACGGACGCGTTGGATCAAGGGCTACATCCTCACCGCGGCGGTGAACCTGCGCCACCCCGTCGGGTGGGTGCGACGCAACGGGCCGCGCGCGTCGATCACCATGTTCGGCCTGATCGTTGGCACGCCACTTTCGTTCATGTTGTACCCGTTGGCGTTGGGGTTCACCGTGACCGCCTGGTTGCTGGGGCCGCTGGTGCAGATCTGGCTGCCGACGTGGCTGCTCATCTTCGGCTTGGTGAACATGATCGTGATGAACCTGCTGATGGTCATCAGCTCGGGGCTAGCGGCGTGGCAGCGCTACAGCTGGCGGATCGCCGCCTTCGCGGTCTTCCTGCCCATCTACTGGCAACTGCACGCGATCGCCGCCTGGCGGGCCGCCTTCCAGCTGGCCTACGACCCCTTCGGCTGGGAAAAGACCCCCCATGGACTCACCGAGGAATACGACGACGGCACCCTCGACACCCACGGACTGCCGCACTCCGCGTCCACCTGATCGGCACTGTCAGCCAAGCGGACAAGCACCAGCGACCGGATGCACTACGAACAGGCCGGGCTGGGCATAGCCAGCCTCGGAAAAGGCCTCGACGACCGCCGCCCCAATGGCATCGGCTCGATCCTGCGGCACTAACGCAATAGCCGAGCCACCGAAACCACCGCCGGTCATTCGGGCGCCGAGGGCACCATTGGCCCGGGCCACCTCGACGGCCAGATCCAGCTCCGGCACCGAGATCTCGAAATCGTCGCGCATGGACGCATGGGAGGCGTCCAACACCGGCCCGATCGAGGCCGGGCCTTGAGTGCCGAGCAGTTCGACCACGTCCAGCACCCGCTGGTTTTCGGTGACGATGTGGCGCACCCGGCGAAACACCACCTCATTGAGAACGCCCTGCGCTGCGGGCAGATCATCCAGGCCGACCTCGCGCAATGAACCCACTTTGAGCTGTGCCGCGCCTTGCTCACATTCGGCCCGACGCTGCCCGTAGCCACCGGTGGCGTGCTCGTGCTTGACGTGAGTGTCCATCACCAGGACGGCCAACTCAGCTGCCCCTAGGCCAAGGCCGACGATTTGGTATTCCAGGCTGCGGCAATCCAGGAACACCGCCGAGTCCGGCTGCCCCAGCAGGGACGCCGCCTGATCCATCACCCCAGTGGGCGCACCAACCGCCACGTTTTCGGCCCGTTGACCGACTTGAGCCAAAGTGAGCCGGTCGAGATCGAGGCTCCACATGCTGCTCAGCGCCATCAAGGTGGCGGTTTCCACTGCAGCCGAGGACGACAGCCCGGCCCCAACCGGCACTGTCGAGACCACCGCCAGGTCAAAGCCGCACTGGTCGGCAAGTTCCACGCCGAACTCACCCAGCGCCCAGGCCACCCCCAATGGATAGGCAGCCCAGCCGCCGGCCCCCCTGAGATCGTCGAGGCTGGCGGTTACGACGCCCGGCTCGAAGTCGGTAGCCAGCCGCACCAACCGGTCGGTGCGGGGCGCGAAGGCGGCCACTAGCTCGCGATCGATCGCGAAGGGCAGTACGAATCCCAGGTTGTAGTCGGTGTGCTCACCGATGAGGTTGACCCGTCCCGGCCCGCGGGCGAAGCCAACCGGCTCACGGTCGAAGGCCGACCGAAAAACCTCGGCGGCAGCGCTGCTCGTCACAACGGAAACCCTAGCCCGATACCGCTAACATGGCCATCAATTCTCATAGTGACAACTGCGGACGACTCGACACAGGCGGCTCAAGCGAAACGCGCCGTGCGATAGCCGGTTACCGCTATCGACAGCTTCACCGTCCGAGTGGTGCGCACCCGAAGGTCACCGTGATCACCCGCCGAGACGTAGACCACATAGCTGTGGGTGCCCTTGCGAACTTTCAGCCGAACCCCGTCCACCCCGACTCGGGAGTTGCGGGGCGCCAACTCGACCAGGCCGCCGGAGCGGGAAGCGGTGATCTTCACTCGCAACCGCACCGAATCCAGCTGATTCTGGGCCGAACTGGGCACCGTAGATTTCGAGCCCATGATCTGCGGGTAGCGCCGCTTGGACGACTTCAAAGTGGTGCTCAGCACCGTCTTTGTCTTGAGCCCGGTGACCACCAGCCGCGGCGTCGGCAGCTGCCCGCCGAGGCCGGCGATGAAGGTGCGCAGGTGCTGGGGGTTGTCCGCACCGAGCACCCGCTGGCCGTTGGCGATGGCGAACTTGACCTGCTCGGAATACTTCGGACCACCGGTATCGAAGTCGTAAAGGTGCACGCCCAAGCCCATCGCCCGGACGAACTTCAGGTGCCCTACCTCAGAGCTGTTGACGTTGTAGGCGAAGCCATCGGCACCGACCTTCTTAGCCTGCCGGATGTTGGCGTAGGCGGCGTTCTTGCCCAGGCTGACTAGGTGGGCGTACTCCAGGGCCAAGAAGTAGGCCTTGGGCGCCCAGGTGCGGATCACCCCGGCCAGCTCACGCCAGGCAAAGCTGGAGATGCTCATTCGTGAGTGAATCGCCCTGGTCTGGCCGAGCGTCCAGGCCATCCACTGCTTCTTCTGCTGCAAGCTCTGCCCGGAGTAGGTCTTGACCTCCAGATCGACCTTGGCGCCCGGATGGCTGGCCAGCATCGTCAGCACCTCAGCAAGCCGGGCGATGGGTTGGACGTCGCCGCTGGCCTTATCGGTGCAGTGCACATCTGCCACCTGCGCCCAGGTCAGCTCGTGAATCTTCTCACCGGCGCGGGGGGTACAAATAGCACTGCCGCTGCTGCCCCCACCGACTACATCCCCGTGCTGAAGGACGGCCACCCCATCTTTGGTGAAGACCACGTCGAACTCGACCCAATCCACACCGTCCTCGGCGGCAGCGGTGAGCGCTTTGAGGCTCTCCTCGGGGGCGTCGTAGGCCAGCCAGCCGCCGCGATGGGCCTTCACTTCGAGGCTTGGCAGCGCCGCGGCCTGACTCTGAGCCGGCACCGAAGAACCGCCCATGACAAGGGCTATCGCCGTCAAAGCGAGCCATATCGGACGAACGGGCATCAGTTCTCCTGCCTCCGCTGACCCGGCGGGGGCACCGGGGCCACCTCGATCATCACCCAGGTCACTGAGAGCAGCCTGAGATCGCCACCCCGAACAGCCGCCGAAACGCCAAAACAACGCCAACGGCTACCACAGAATGATAACGCTCTGATTACGCTGCAACGCCGCTCGCACTAGGCGTTTATCCTCAACAGGCGGCGTGCTAGATTACGCCGCACTTGCCGAGGAAGGCCGGGCGTATTTGCCACGGGCCAAGTCCGCGGAGGTCGAGAGGAAGTCCGGATGGCAGACACCATCGCTATCGAGGCCCGCGCCGTAGCGGTCCCGATCGCTGGGCGCACGCCCTGGCAGATCACCAAGGCCCGCATCCAACGCGACAAGATCACCATGGTTGCCCTGGGTGCGGCCATCTTCTTCGTTGCCCTCGCCGTCCTGGCTCCCGCGCTCACCGCCCTGGGAATCATCGACCCGATGAACAACCACACCGAACTCGTCGGCGGGCTAGGTTCAATGCCAATCGGCCCCTTCGGCGGGGTTTCGCTTCAGCACTGGATGGGCGTCGAGCCGGGCACCGGCCGTGACATCTTCTCCCGGGTGGTCTCCGGTCTCACCGTCTCGCTCACCGTGGCCATGCTGGCCGTGTTGCTCTCGGTGGTCATCGGCACCATCATCGGGATCATTTCCGGCACCGCCGGCGGCCGGGTCGACTGGTTCTTCTCGCGCATCACTGACTTCGTGCTGAGCTTTCCACAGACCCTGATGCTGATCGCCCTGTCCACCATCGTCATCGACGTGCTGCAACTCGCGTTCAACACTGATCGCACCATCCCGTCGATGGTGTTCATGATCTTGGTGATGGGCTTCTTCGGCTGGCCCTACTTCGCGCGCATCATCCGCGGTCAGGTGCTCAGCCTAAAAGAACGCGAGTTCATCGAAGCCGCCCGATCTCTGGGTGCTAAGCGCTGGCGGATCTACTTCACCGAGCTGCTGCCGCATCTGTGGGCACCGATCCTGGTTTACACGACGCTGATCATGCCGCAGAACATCGCCACCGAGGCGGCCCTGGGCTTCCTTGGCGTCGGCATCCAGTCACCAACCCCGTCCTTCGGCTCGATTCTGAACGACTCGGTGAACTACGCCCTGGCCGATCCGGCCTACTTCCTCTTCCCCGGAACCACCTTGTTCTTGGTGGTTCTGTCTTTCAATTTGCTCGGTGACGGCCTGCGGGACGCCCTAGACCCGAAGGCTGACCGCCAGTGAGCAGTACCCAAGATTCTCCGCACCTATCCACTATCAAGGAGAGCGCATGAAACAAATCAAGATCGTCGCGGGAGTCGCGACGACGTTGGCGTTGGCACTGGTTGCCACTGCCTGCGCCGGCACCGCGTCGCCGTCCGGCGGCTCCGTGGCCGGCACTGCTGGCGGCACCCTGACCGTTTTGTCGGCCACTGCCACCGAACACTGGGATCCCCAGCGCGTCTACGTTGGCGTGAACATCGAGGCTGGCAACCGCCTCTTCACCCGTACCCTCACCACCTTTGGCCCCGTGGCCAAGGACGGCGAAGCGGCCACGTTGGTGGCTGACGCTGCCACCGACACCGGCACCGTCTCCGCCGATGGCAAGGAATGGAAGTTCACCATCAAGGACGGCGTGAAGTGGGAAGACGGCAAGGCCGTCACCTGCGCCGACTTTGCCTACGGCATCTCGCGGACCTTCGCGGTCGACGTGATCACCGGCGGCCCGAACTACGCCATCCAGTTCCTCGACATCCCGAAGGACGCCAAGGGCGGCTCGGCCTACGCCGGCCCGTACAAGAAGACCGGTCAGGACCTGTACGACAAGGCCGTGAGCTGTGAAGGCAACACCATCACCTTCAAGATGGCCAAGCCCACCGGCGACTTCAACATGGCCGCGACCATGACCGCCTTTGGCGCCTTCCGCGCTGACAAGGACAACGGCGACAAGTCGAACTTCGAAGTCTTCTCCAACGGCCCCTACAAGATGGATGGCGCCTGGACGGTCAACAAGGGAGCCACTTTCGTTCGCAACGATCAGTGGGACGCCAAGACCGACACCATTCGCAAGGCCTACCCGGACAAGATCGTCTGGGACGAGTCGCTCAACGGCAACATGGAGACCCTTTACCAGCGGCTGATTGCCAACCAGGGTGAGGATCAGAACGCGATCACCTTCGATCAGGCTCCGCCAACCGCGCTAGCCAGTGTTGCCGCCGCCACCGGCCGCAACTCGATCGTGGCTTCGCCCTACACCCGTTACCTAGTGCCGAACTTCAAGTCCAAGGTGTTCAGCAATGACAAGGCTCGCGAAGCTCTGGCCCTGGCCACCGATCGCAATGCCTACGTTGTCGCGGCTGGCGGCGATCAGGTCGCGAAGGCAACCAACTCGCTGATCAACCCGGCTCTGCCCGCCTTCCCGAACACCCCGCTGCTAGCTGGCGACAAGGGTGACCCGGCCAAGGCCAAGGCTTTGCTGGAAGCTTCCGGTCTGACCCTTCCGGTGAAGATCAACGTCACCTACCGCAAGAACGCCATGATGGACAAGGCATTCGCCGGCATGAAGCTGGGTTGGGACGCGGCTGGCTTCGACACTCAGTTGACCGCTATTCCGGCCGAGCAGTACTACAGCACGCTGCAGGCTCCGGCCTCGGCGACCAAGTACGACGCCTACTGGGCTGGTTGGGGTGCTGACTACCCGTCGGCCTCCACGGTGATCCCGCAGTTGCTGGATTCCCGCAGCCAGATCAGCTCCGGTGGCCCCGGTCAGGACTATGGCTACTTCGACAATGCCGACTTCAACGCCGGGATTGACAAGGCCATGGCCATCACCGATGGCACTGCACGCGAGAAGGCGTGGGGCACCCTCGACACCGAGGTGGTCACCAAGTACTTCGGCGTCATCCCGCTGATCAATGATCAGTTCCTGTTTGCCCATGGCAGCAACGTGCAAGGAGCCATCGTGAACACCACGTTCACCGGCTACTACGACCTGGCGAACATCAGCGTCAAGCACTGAGCCAAGGGCTGGGGGCAGGCTCTCGGGCCTGCCCCCAGCTCCCCTCAAGGAGATTCGTGTTCTACTACATCCTCAGGCGACTGACTGCGGTCGTGGTGATGCTCTTTCTGATTACTGCCACCACGTTCGCACTGTTCTTCGCCTCGCCGCTCGATCCGGCGCGCTACACCTGCGGCAAGAACTGCACCACGAGCATTCTCGAAGGCAACCGCCAGGCCCTGGGCTTCGACCAGCCCGTCTACGTCCAGTACGGCAAGTTCGTGGCCGGGCTGTTCGTGGGCCGCGACTACCCCGATAACGAGCAACTCCGCAAAGACTTCCCCGCGCAGATCGTGCACTGCCCGGCACCCTGCCTTGGCTACTCCACCACGCAGCATCGGACGATCAACGAGATGGTCGCGGAGGCGTGGCCGATTTCGCTTTCGATAGCCATCGGCGCCTTCACCATCTGGATGATCGTCGGCGTGGGCGGGGGCATCATCGCCGCCCTCAACAAGGGCAAATGGCAAGACCGCCTCATCGTCGGCGCCGCTCTGGTCGGCTTCTCCCTACCCACCTTCTTCGTCGGCCTCACCCTGCTCTACTTCGTCTCAATCCAATGGGGTTTGGTACCGATCCCCAGCTACGTGCCGTTCCTGGAGAGTCCATGGCGCTGGGCCCAGAACCTGATCCTGCCGTGGATCACCCTTGCGCTCTTCTTCGCCGCCAGCTACGTCCGGCTCACTCGGGCCTACATGATCGAAACCATGAGTGAGGACTACATTCGTACCGCCAAGGCCAAGGGGCTAGCGCCGGGGGCAGTGATCTTCCGCCACGGCCTGCGGGCGGCGATGACGCCGATCGTCACTGCAGCCGGCCTTGACCTCGGTGGCCTGCTCGGCGGCGCGATCATCACCGAAAGCGTCTTCGGAATGCACGGTCTGGGTTTTCTGGCGGTGCACTCAGTCACCTACATGGACCTGCCCACCATCGTGGCGATGGTGATGATCGTTTCGTCCTTCATCGTGATCGCCAACATGCTGGTTGACATCACCTACGGCTTCATCGACCCGAGAGTGAAGGTGGCCTGATGGACAAGTTCCTGCGGGTCAACGACCTCAAAGTGCACTTCCCCACCGACGACGGTGTGGTGAAGGCCGTGGACGGGCTCACCTTCGACCTGGAAAAGGGCAAGACGCTGGGCATCGTGGGCGAATCAGGCTCCGGCAAATCGGTGACCTCGCTGGCCATCATGGGCCTACACCGCGGCACTCGGGCTCAGGTGAGCGGCGAGATTTGGCTCGACGATCAAGACCTGATCAACGTCAGCGACGAGGAGCTCCGCGGTTTGCGCGGCCGCAAGATGGCGATGATCTTCCAGGATCCGCTCTCGGCCATGCACCCCTACTACACGATCGGTAAGCAGCTGGCCGAAGCGATCATGGTGCACGAAAAGGTCTCCAAAGCCAACGCCCGCACCAAGGTGATCGAGATGCTCGGCCGAGTCGGCATTCCCAACCCGCAACGCCGGGCGGATCAGTACCCGCACGAGTTCTCCGGTGGCATGCGGCAGCGGGCGATGATCGCGATGGCCCTGATCAACGACCCCGAGTTGCTGATCGCTGATGAGCCCACCACCGCCCTCGACGTCACCGTCCAGGCGCAGATTCTCGACCTGATGCGCAGCCTCCAAGATGAGTTTGGCTCGGCGATCATCATGATCACCCACGACCTGGGCGTAGTCGCCGAGATCGCCGACGACGTGCTGGTGATGTACGGCGGCAAGTGCGTTGAGTACGCCGAACTAGACGACGCCTTCCACCGTCCAGACCACCCCTATACCTGGGGCCTGCTCACTTCGATGCCCCGGCTGGATCGGGTGAAATCGGAGCGCCTGGTGCCGGTGGCTGGCAATCCGCCGTCGCTGATCAACGTCCCGCCGGGTTGCGCGTTCCACCCCCGCTGCACCTTCTGCGACTACGCGGCCGCCGACTGCACCACCGTGGTGCCCGAACTGGCCCCGTCCTATCCGAAGCACGACTCGCGTTGCCACATCCCGGCAGCCAAGCGCGCTGAACTGTTCGCCGAGCAGATCGCCCCGAGGCTGTAGGAGAGTCATGAGCCTGCTGAGAGTCACGGACCTGAAGAAGCATTTCCCGACCTACAACCAGAAGCTGATCCGCCACGAAGGCGATCCGATCAAGGCTGTGGACGGGATCAGCTTCTCCCTTGAGCCCGGCGAAACGCTGGGGTTGGTGGGTGAATCGGGCTGCGGCAAGTCGACCGCTGGCCGCACCATTCTTCGCCTGCTGGAGCCCACCGCTGGCACCATCGAGTTCGAGGGTCGTGACGTCACCAAGATCGGTGGCGAGGATCTTCGTAAGCTGCGCCGAGAGGTGCAGATGGTCTTCCAGGATCCCTACGGCTCCTTGAACCCGCGGCATCCGGTGGGCGCCATCATCGCCGCGCCCTTCCAGATCCAGCGCATCACTCCTGAGGGCGGGGTGAAAAAGGCCGTCCAGGAGTTGATGGAGCGGGTCGGGCTGAACCCCGAGCACTACAACCGCTACCCGCACGAGTTTTCTGGCGGCCAGCGCCAGCGCATCGGCGTGGCTCGCGCCATCGCTCTGAAGCCGAAACTGGTGGTCTGCGATGAGCCGGTCTCAGCCCTGGATGTCTCCATTCAGGCCCAGGTGATCAATCTGCTGGAGGACATTCAGGCCGAGCAGAACCTGGCCTATGTGTTCATCGCTCACGACCTTTCCGTGGTGCGGCACATCTCCGACCGGGTGATGGTGATGTACCTGGGCAAGATGATGGAACTCGCTGATCGCGACCGCCTCTACGAGCGCCCGATGCACCCCTACACCCAGGCGTTGATGTCGGCAGTGCCGGTGCCCGAACCCCGCCGCAACCGCGAGCGGATCCTGCTCACTGGCGATCTGCCCAGCCCACAAAACCCGCCCTCGGGTTGCGTGTTTCGCACTCGCTGCCCGATCGCCGTCGAGCGGTGCGCGGCCGAGATTCCGCTACCGGTCGAGATCGAGCCCGGGCACCTGGTGGCCTGCCACTTCCCGGCCGTCCGCAACGTCCTTTAGCAGCCGAAGCCGACCGCGGTGGCTGGCACCCTCGCCGACACACTCCGGCCCTGCTGGGACGCAGAGCTGGCCAGGCTTCCTGGAACCTTCTCGGCAGTGCTGAGCGGTCTGGATGGCCCGCTGGTTGCCCGCGATGCACACGCCAGCCACTACGCGGCCAGCACCATCAAGGTGGCAGTGTTGGCCGCCCTGCTGGCCGCTCGCGCTCGCGGGGAACGAGGGGCCCTTGGCGCCGCGCTGGTACACGCGCGCTTCCCCAGCCGCACCGGTGGCCGCTTCGAGTTGAGCCAGGGCGACGATCAGGATGACGCCACCTGGGCCCGGCTGGGCGAGCGGGTGGAGCTACTGAAGCTGGCCGAGGCGATGATCACGGTTTCGAGCAATATCGCTACCGATCTGATTGCCGAACGCATCGGACTGGCGACAGTGGCCGACTTCCTCACTCGCGCCGACTTGGCCACTGAGCTCAGCATGGAACGCCTGATCGGGGACGCCGACGCCGAGGCGTCTGGGCTGACCAACACAGTCACTGCGGCCGGGCTGGCGGCCCTGTTCGCTGGGCTGGCGAACGACGCCTGGCTATCGGCGGACGATTCTGAGGTGGCGGTGAGCATGCTGGCCCGCCAGACTCACCTGGACGGGCTGCCCGCTGGCCTGCCGCCGCGGGTGTGGAGCGCCAGCAAGGGCGGCTGGGTTCCCGGCGTCCGCCACGACGTGGCCCTGGTGCGACCGGCCAAGGCACCGCCGTACGTCCTCGCGGTCTGCACCACCTCTGGGGTGGCTGGCGATGCCGTGTTGGCGCTGCTGGGGCGGTTGAGTGCGATCACCTATCAGGAGTGGACTCGATGGCACGCCTAGTGGAAGTAGCCACCGCCCGCTTGATTCGCGAGTTACACACCCCATTCGTGACCGCGCTACGGCGCACAACCCAGGTACTCAGCATTGCCGTCCGGGTCACCGATGCCGACGGTGTGGTCGGCTACGGCGAGGCCCCCCAGATTTGGCGGGTGACCGGGGAGTCCCTGGCCGGCATCGAGGCCTGTGTTTTGGGCCCGCTCGCCGACGCCCTGCTCGGACGCGATCTCGCCGCGCAGCCAGCTGCGGAAGTGCACCAGCTCCTGGCTGCGGCGGTCGCGGCGAACACCGGCGCCCGGGCCGCCTGCGAGGTGGCCGTGCTTGATCTGTTGGCCCGGCGCGACGGCGTCCCATTGGCGGAGAGCATCGGCGGTCTGACCACCACGGTGGCTACCGACGTCACCATTGCCGCCCAAACCGACAACCCGTCCGCCGAGACGGTGCCCACCGGCTTCGGTGTCGCGAAAATCAAGGTGGGTCTCGACCCCGCCGATGTGCAACGGGTGATTCGAATCCAGCGCGATGCCCCCGAGGGGGTCCGAATCCGGGTGGACGCCAATCAGGCCTGGGATGTGCCCACCACGGTGGCGAATGTGGAGACCTGGCTGGCAGGCGGGGTAGCGCTTGAGTTCATCGAACAGCCGCTGCCAGCCTGGGACTTGCCCGGCCACGCCGAACTGCGCCGACGACTCAGCGTGCCGATCATGCTGGACGAATCGGTGTTCAGCGTCCACGATCTGCACCGAGCCCTCGAGCTCGAGGCCGCCGACCAGATCAACATCAAGTTGGCCAAATGCGGCGGTCTTCATGCCGGGCTGGCGATCGCCCGCGAGGCTCGCAAAGCTGAAGTCGGCGTGATGGTCGGCTCGATGATGGAATCTGAGCTTGGGGTGAGCGCGGCCGCAGCCCTGGCCTGCGTGGTGGCACCAACCCTCACCCACGATCTGGACGCAGCCTGGTGGTCGATCGACCCAACCAAGGACAGCGAAAGCCCTTATCAGAATGGACAGTTCAGGTTCGGGGTTGGCCCAGGCCTGAGCCGGGAGTCCACCCGAGTCGGGCTCGACTTCGCCGACTGGAGCCTGCGTCGCATCGGATGATCTGCGACCGTCTGGGGCGGCACCTCAGGTCAGCCAAACTCTACTAAAAACGCCCACCACTTGGGAAAACAATCGTTCTCGCTGCGCGGAAAAGCCACTGAGGTCTATGGTTCTCCAGAGTGCTTCAACGGGCAGCAGCCAGGAGGAGACATGGCCACTCAAAAAGACGATTCGGAGGCTCAACCAGCCTCCGATTCTGGTTCAGCCAGTAGCGATTCGATCCGCTGGCACACTGAATACAGCCGCTATGTTCGACCCCCCGGCGGCTGGTGGTGGGGCGCGTTCTTGGGCGTCCCACTCAGCTTGGCATTGGTGGGCGGTGGCTCGTTTGCTGCCCCAATGTTTCCCCCATCCGCCACCACGAGCGCCGCAGCACTGCCGACCCCGGTTCCTTCCCCAATCCCAACCCAACCGCCGACCCAAACTCCGACACCCACCCCCAGTTCAGTGGCGCCGGCGTCTCCCAACCCAAATACCGACTGCACCACCATTGAGAGCCGCGTTGCCAGGGTGGCTGGAAAGAGCCAAGTTCGGTTCTCCTATGGCGCGAGCAATCTCACCAAGAAGGCCAAGATAGCCATTGGGGCCGCCGCCTCGATGCTGAGGGCCTGCCCGCAGGTGCCGGTACTCATTAACGGCTACGCCGATCGCAGCGGGTCGGCCAAAGCCAACAAGCTGATCTCCAAGGACCGCGCGCAAGCGGTTCGCAAACGGTTGCGTTCGCTCGGGGTTAAGAACCCGATGACGGTGAAGGGATTCGGCGATCATCATCCGATAGCCAAGAACTCCACCGCAAAGGGCCGAGCGGCCAACCGTCGCGTTGTAATCCTGATTCCGTAGGGAACCGAAGATGAACTTCCTGATCGATTTCGGTGTGTACCTGGTGGTGTTCGGCCTGGCTTCGCTTCTCACCTGGTTGACCGCCCGAGCCGTGGTGCCCGCCCGCAATGCCGAACAAGCCCGGGCCAGGTTCAAGCCAGCCGACGCGGAGCCCACCCGATGAACCCCAACTGGTGGCTGGTGGCCATCGCATTCGCCTTGGGGGTGCTACTCACCTACCTATGGTCAGTGCGCAGGGTGACCCGCCAGGTTCGGCTGCAAGATTCGTCCTTCGGTGACGGGCTGGCTGCCAGTTCGCGCCCGACCAAGCGCCGCGTCGCAGCGGTCGAACTTGAGGCAGTCGATCAGCACGCGCTGGCGCCAGTTCCCACCGATCCGCTCGGGGTCGCCGCGGTCGAGGAAGCGGACCCAAAACAGGCCCCTATCGAGGAAGCCGCCGAGGTCTCCTGGTGGGAGGAGGCCTTCATTGCCAACCGCCCCGATCCCGCCATGCTGGCCGTCCGACCGGCACCGCTATTCACCACCAAACCGCGTCCCGCCGCGGCGACGCCCGAGACGATCGAGGCGGCAGCCCCTGCGAGCCGGCTTTCCCCAGGCGCACCCACGCGGCTGGCCGGGCCAGCCGGTGAGCAAATCAAGGGCAACCGGGATTCGATGCTCTTCCACACCGCTGACAGCCCGTGGTACGCCCTAACCAAAGCCGAGCAGTGGTTCACCACCGAGGCCGAAGCCGAAGCGGCCGGGTTCACCCGCTGGGATCGACGCAATTCCGACAAGGGGGCCAAGCCAGCCAAACGCATCCCGGCCAGCACTAGATCGAGGACGACCAAAACTCCGGCCCGCCCCAGCAAGGCGGCATCGGCCCCAGCCTCGGCTGCGACGCCTGCGGTAGCCAAGAAGGCTGCTGCGAGACCGTCCGTGCACGCAGCGGCGCCCGGAGGCGAGATCAAAGGCAACCGCGACTCCATGCTCTACCACACCGTCGACAGCCCTTGGTACGGCCGCACCAAGGCCGAAGAATGGTTCGCCACCGAAGCTGAGGCCAAGGCCGCCGGGTTCACTCGCTGGGATCACAAGCGGACCCGTAAGTAAGGGCGGCACGCCCAACTCACTGCTCGGCTGGGACGTCCTCCTCGGTCGCTTCGCCATCGTCAGCCGCTTCATCATCTTCGGCCACTTCGTCGTCTTCGGTCTCTTCGAGCTCAGCCGCAGCCGACTCGTCCTCAGCGACGTCCTCGGGCTCTTCGACAGCAGCCTCGGCCGGCTCCTCGAAAGCGGCCTCGGACAGTGCCACCGGACCCTGGAGCTCCAGCGAATCCTCACCGATCACGTCCAGCAGCGGGCCAGCACCCAACGCGGCCAGCATCTGCCGAACGTTGGTGAGTTGAGCGGTCACTGCCTCCCGCCGCGCGGTCGCGGCGAGCAACTCGCGCTCGGACTCCTTGCGGACGCGTTCGGCCGCCAACCGGGCATCATCGAGCTTCTGGTTGGCCTCATCGCGGGCCACTCGCAGAATCGACTCGCCGCTCTCGCGAGCATCAGACAACAGCCGGTCGGATTCTGCCTGCATGGCCGCGTGGCGCTGCTCGGCGGCCGACAGCGCCTGCTCGTAGGCACCCATTTGCTTGGCAAAGTCTGCGGCGGCCTTATCGCGGCGACTCGCCAGAGTCTTCTCGAAGTCGGCCGCAGCGCCAGCTGCCCGGGCGCGCTGCCGCTCGAAGATCGCCTCAGCCTCCTCGCGCCGCGTGGTCGCCTCCCGATTGGCGTAGTCGAGGATCTCATCGGATTTGCGGTTAGCCGCCTCCACCGTGCGGGTGGCCTCCGCTCCCGCCTTGTCAGTGACCTCGGCCGCCTCAGCATCGGCAGTCGCCTTCACGTGCGCGGCGTAGTGGTCAGCGTCAGCCATCGCGGACTCAGCGTCAGCTGCGGCCTTGGTGCGCAGGTCGGCCGCCTCTTCTTCGGCGAGCCGCAGGATCTTGGCTGCCCGCTCGGTGATGTCAGCAGAGCTCGGCGTCACCGTCTTGTCCAGCGTCTCTTCGAGCTCCTGAATACGGGACTGGTCTACCCGGCTCTGTTCGCTCAGGGCGCTCAGCTGGCGACGAAGGTTCTCATTGTCGGCTGCGGCCTGGGTGCCAGCCGCCTTGCTCTGCTCAGCGGCAGCCCGGCTCTGCTCAGCAGAGGTCCGTAACAGTTGGACGGCGCGATCGACCTCGGTGGGTTCATAGCCGCGCATCACGGTACGGAACTCATGAATGGGCTGCGTCACGTTCGGATTCCTCTCGATTGGGTTTGTGGTCGATCTGTGCTGCACCAGGGACGGCTAGCGCTTCGATTACTCCGGAAAGCCGCCCCAGTTGTTCGTTGATGTCGTCACGGCGGCGGGCCAGGGTTTCAACCTCGGCACGCGCCCTTTCGGTGACCTCGTGGGATTTGGCCCGCACTTCCTGAGCGTCAGCGCGGGCTTTGAGGAGCGCCTCAGTGGCCTCGGCGCGGGTCGCCTTGGCCTGCTCGTGGGCGTCGCGTTGCATCGCCTCGATCGTGGCCACAGTGCGCTCCCGCACGAGCCTCGAGCCGGATTCAGCTTCAGCGAGCCGCAGTCGGGCGCTCTCCAGCAGCGCCGCAGCGGCCTTCTCTGCTTGATCACGCATCTCGGCGGCGGCGTTTTGGGCGTTGCGCCGCAACTCGGCCGCAGCCTGCTTGGCATCGACCAGCAGCTGCTCCGCCTCGGATTTGATGCCGGCCGCGGCCACCTCAGCCTCAGCCACTATCTGACGCACCTGCTCATCGCCAGCAGCTGCCAGCGCTCGCGTCTGCTCCTCAGCCGCTGCCCGCTGTTGGGCCAGCGAGTCGTTGTGCTTGGCCCGCAGATCGGAGAGTTCGGCTTCGGTGGTCGCTCGAAGCTCTGCCATGGACTGCTCCGTCCAGGCCAGATGGGCGGCCGCGGCAACATATTGTTCCTCGGCTCGCAGCCGAGATTCCGCAGCGGCGGCTTCCCGTTCCTCGGCGGCCTGCTGATCGGCCTCCCGAATAGCTTGGCGGGCCTGGCCCTGCTCGACGGCCAGCACTTCGCGGATCCGGGCGCACTCCTTGTCGAAACCCTCCCGCTGCTGTTGTACCAGCGCGTCCGCGGTAGCCCGCAGCGCGAGCGCATCGACGCCGGCCTGTTCAACCAGGCGGGTGCTTTGGGCCTCAGCCTTTGCGCGCTGCTTCTCCAGGCTGGCTTTGGACGCCTGGGCCGCGGCGTTGGCCTCACCACTCACCCGATTGGCCTCGGCCAGCGCTGCGGCCACCATCGCTTCGGCATCGGCTCGCGACTGGGCCTCCAGGCTCTCAGCCGAGGCTCTGGCCCGCTCGCTCAGCTCGGCCGCGGTTTGATCGGCCGAGGTGGTCAGCATGGCGGCCTGGGCGGCAGCGTCCCCCAAAATCACAGCGGCATCGGCGCGGGCACGCTCCAACAGAGTGGCCGCCTGCGTTGCTGCCGCCTGCGCTGCTGCCTTCTCCTGCCGGGCCTGCTCGGCGTGCCGCTGACTTAGCTCCTGCTGGACGAGAGCCTCGGCGCGCGCCGCCTCAGAGCGCGTCTCTGCCTCGGCGATCAGCCGATCGGCGAGCGCTTGGGCCTGAGCGATCAAGCTGGCGGCACGCTCGGTGGTGACGTCACCTCGTTGCGGAACCATTGGCGGCTCTTTTCATCGGCGTCTCAGGGTCTCTGGTCTGCGGAGCACTGGGCAACACCGACGTCACCGAAGGCCGCCAACAGGTCAGCACCCTGAGTCCTTCAATCGGCTCAGGGACGGCAGCGTCGGTGGTTCTGAAGCACGCATCGTGGTCACCGGGGCGGGTGCACCTCGTTTCGCGCTTCGGCTTTCGGCGAGGTCGAGGGTGAGACCAAGCGTTCCGGGAACGCATCCTATCTAGCTCACCTGTGTGGACTTCACCTGGTGGGCAAAACTGACCCGGCGCGACCCTGATCGTCCAGGATCGCGCCGATTTGGAGCGGATGACGGGAATCGAACCCGCACTGTCAGCTTGGGAAGCTGATGTTCTGCCATTGAACTACATCCGCAGCCGCCACGGCTCAGACCGCGACGCGTGGAGCAGTCTAACCCGAGCTGGCCAACGGTCGCACGCCGGTTTGTTCACCACCCGAACGGCGATTCTGGACTAAAACCCGCCTTGCGGAGGTTAGGTCTGCCAAACTGCTGACTTGACAGGGCAGACTGGACTAACTGCACCGAAGCCAATGGAGGGAGGGGGGGTCATGACCAGGGAAGAACGGGCCATCGCCATCCTGGACCTCATGAACCAGGCTTTGGCGGTCATCGGCGAAGGCGATGATGCCGAGCAGCTGATCTGCCGGGTACTGGGCAAAGCGAGCAAAGCCGACGGCGCGGCGCTGATCGGCTTGGACGCAGCCAACCACACCATCAGCCATGCCGCCTGGCCCAACGACCGGCTAGCCACCGCACTGGCTGACGTCGCCGCGCGCAGCGTCCGGCGAACCGACAGCATTTTGCGCGGCGGTCAGCATCCGATTTTGGGCGAAGTGGTGCTCATCGGTGCCGAGCTGGACGAGCAACCCGCCACCCGGGCCCGCAGCCGACTGCTCGTGCTGAGCCGTCGCGGTGGGTTCACCCCGGACGCCAAGGCGCTGCTGGCCGAGGCTGCCGCACCGCTGAGCTTCCTGATGCCCCAGGCCGCGGACGCATGCCAGCGCTCTCGGCAGGTGCACAACGCCGCCGAGGCCGCCGCCGCGCTGAACCTGACCCCGCGCGAGGTCGAGGTGCTCCGCCTACTGGCCGATGGTCTACTGGCTCGCACCATCGCCACCCGTTTGGGCCTCTCGCCACGCACGGTGCACAAACACCTCAGCAACGTGTACACCAAGCTGGGCGTCCACGACCGGCTAGTCGCCGTCAGCATCGCCCGCGAGCATGGCCTGATCGCCGCCTGAACAAACGCAGGGCCCAATCGCCCGGCTCAGGGTGGTCCCCCAAATCCCCCGGACGGCACCAAAATCCGGTTACCGTGCGCGTCAGCAAGGCCTATGTTCGACTCATGAGCAATCTGGAACCCACTGATGTTGGGCCGGCCGCTGGTGGTGACCGAACGGTTTCCGAAACTGACCGTCAGCACGTGATCACCCTCCTCACCACCGCCCATGCTGAAGGACGGCTGACCGTGGCGGAACGTGACCGGCGCGCCACGCAGGCCCGTCAGGCCGAAATCTTTGATGATCTGGTGCCGCTCACTCGCGACTTGGTTACTGTCGGGCCCGCAGCCGTGCGCTACGCCGAGGCGTCCACCGGTGGAGTCGACCAGATCGTGGCCATTTTCGGCGGAGCTGAGCGTTCAGGGCACTGGCCGGTACGGCCACACACCTTCGTCACCACCATCTTCGGCGGCGCCGAGCTTGACCTGTCTGAGGCGGTCTTCGAGGCTCGCGAACTCACCATTGAAGTGTTCTGCCTGTTCGGCGGGGTGGAGTTGAAGGTGCCTGAAGGCACCACCGTCGACAACCAGTTGATCGCCATCTTTGGGGGTTGCGACCACAAGGTCGGCCCGCCTACCCCAGACGGCCCGCGACTGACCCTGAAGGGCTTCGCCGGGTTTGGTGGCGTCGAAGTGCGCAATCCCAAGAAACCCAAGCGTTCCCGATAGCCTGCCGTAATGGACGCCCTGTTCCGACCTGACGGAGAGTGGCAGCGGCTTGGCGATGTCGCCGTCGTGTCACATCGAGTGAGTTCGCTGGTGCTCAATTTGCTGGCCTCAATCGGCTTGCTGGTCGGTGCCTGGATCCTGACCAGCGGCGACCTGGTGTGGGTCGGCGCCGCAGCCGTGGCCGCCGTCGCCTGGACCGCCTGGCGAGTGATCCGAATCGGCCGTTGGATTCGCTCCTTTGGCTTCCGTGAGGGTGAGCGTGACCTGTTGATCACCCACGGGCTCTGGTACAAGTCGCTGACCGCGATTCCCTACGGTCGAATGCTCAGCGTCGAGGTGACCACCGGACCGGTGAGTCGCCTTTGGGGTTTGGCCGATGTGCAACTGATCACCGCCAGCCACCGGTCGAATGCCCAGATCCCGGCGCTGCGCGCCACCGATGCCGCCCGGTTGCGCGATCACCTGATCGCGCTCGGGGAGAAGCAGGCGCTACCACTGTGATCGATCCGCCGCTCGACGGCGTTCAAGCCCCTGAGCCCGCGCCTGCGCACTCCGCGGACCCAGCCGCTGTGCCCCCACCAGCTGCCCTGCCCGAGCCGAAGCGCACGGAGCGACCCCACCCGCTGACCCCGCTGATTCGCGGGTGGGTGGTGTCGCTGGCGCTGATCATCGGCCTCGGCCGCGAGATCCTGGGCTGGTTCACCGAAAGCCGCCCGCTACCGCCACTCCAGCTACTCCTCGGTGGCATCGGCGGCATCGCGGTGATCGCGGTGCTGGTCGGCCTGGCCAGTTGGTTGGCCACCCGCTTCGTGATCGACGCCGACGAACTCCGGATCGAGAGCGGCATCCTGCTGCGCAAATCCCAGCGGATAGCCTTCGACAAGGTGACCTCCATCGACGTCCTTCAGCCGCTCGCGGCTCGCATCTTCGCCCTGGCCGAGCTGGAGATCGACATCGGCTCGTCCGAGCGAGTGAAACTGCGCTACCTCACTAGGGCCCGGTCCTATTCGCTGCGCGACTACCTGCTCTCTCGAGCGCATAGCCACCAGGCCGAACTGGTGCAGGCCGAGGACCCAGGGCTGCGGCTGGGCGATCTCAGTGCCGAGGACGAGGTGCTGGTGCAGATTCCACCGCAGCGGCTCCTGGTGGGGGCAGTCACCTCAAATGAGTTCATCGGCCTGCTCATCACCATCATCATCACGGTCACAGCCGCGGCGGTCGTCTCCCCCTACTTCGGCGGACCGGTGTTGGTGCTGGCCCTTGGCGTCTCCGCGATTTCCGGCATCGGCGGCTTCGTAGTACGCCGGCTCACTGGGCAGTTCAACTTCACCCTGTCCTCGCGGCCGGCCGGCCTGCGCATCTCGCGTGGCCTGACTAGCCTGACCAGCCAGTCATTGCCACCCCGGCGGATCCAACTGGTGCGGCTGAGTCAATCGCTTTGGTGGCGGCGGTTCGGTTGGTACCGCGCTGAAATCGACGTCCTCGGCATGGGCATGCGCAACGAAGAGGACACCCACGCCAGTGTCTCCAGCGTGCTACTGCCGGTGGCCGACCACGCCCAAATGCGCCTGGTGCTGGCCAGGATCTGGCCCGAGGCCGACTGGGAGTCGATCCAACTTCACCCGGCACCGTTCCGGGCCCGGTGGCTGCATCCGGTCGCCGGCCCGTTCCTCGGGCTCGGCCACGACGGGCTGCTCGTAGTCTCTCGCCACGGCTGGCTGGAGCGACGCTGGGATCTCGTGCCACATGCCCGCATCCAGTCAGTTCGGATCGATCAAGGGCCAATCTCCCGAAAACTCGGACTGGCCGACCTCGCCTTCCACACCGCTGGCTCCCGGCTGCATCCCCACGCCTACGGTCTGGACGCCAACCACGTCCTGGAACGCCAAGACGAGCTGATCATGCTGGCCCAGGCCCATCGGCCCGACATCACCTTGGCCTCCGCCACCGGCCCGGCAGTCCCGGCGGATCAGCCTGGGCCGGAGGCCTTGCGAGCCGACCAGGCCGAAGCCACCATTTCCGCCACCGAATAGCGCATCTGCCAATCCAGATCGGCGGCAGCCGCTGAGCCGTCGGCCACGATCCGTGCCGGATCTCCCGGACGCCGCGGACCAATCTCGGGATCGAAGTCCCACCCGGTGCCCTTCGCCATGGCATTCATGATCTGCCGCACGCTCAGCCCCTCGCCACTGCCGAGGTTGTAGGCCGGCCGCAACGGGCGCCCGGCGAGCAATGCCTGCGCCGCCGCCACGTGCGAACGCGCCAGATCGCCGACATGGACGTAATCGCGCACGCAGGTGCCGTCCGCGGTGGGATAGTCCGCACCGTTGATCCGGGGGACCCGTCCGCTCAGCAGAGCCTCGATCACCAACGGGAACAGATTGTGCGGGCTGGAGTCGTAGACCTCATCAGTAGCGGAGCCGACCACATTGAAGTACCGCAGGCTGACGCCGCGGAAGCCGTCCCGGGAGCGGGCCACATCATTGATCAGCCATTCGCCAATCAGCTTCGATTCGCCGTAGGGCGATTCGGGGTGAGTCGCGGAATCTTCAGTGACCAGCTCAGTGTCTGGCGTTCCATAGACCGCGGCCGAGGAGGAGAACACCACCGCTGAAACGCCAGCGAGCTCCATCGCCGCCAGTACCGAAGCGGTGCCGGTGACGTTCTGGGCGTAGGTGTGTAGTGGGCGTTGCACCGAGACGCCGGCGTACTTGAAACCGGCCACGTGAATGACGCCGTCGCAGTGGTGCTCGCGCAACGCGTCCGCCACCAGTTCAGTATCGAGGATGCTGCCTTCGACGAAGGCCACGCCGTCGGGCACGAATTGTTGCAGCCCCGAGGAGAGATCGTCGATGACGACTGCACCCATGCCCTGTTGCTGGAGAGCTCGCACCACATGCGCTCCGATGTAGCCCGCTCCGCCCGTCACCAACCATGCGCTCACAAGCCCAGAGTCTAGGCCCGAAAGCCTAAGTGGGAGCGTGGTTCTGGGTAGTGTTCAGCTATGCAGAACTCTCCCGTGCTTGGGATCGACATCGGCGGCTCGGGGATCAAAGGCGCCCCCGTTGACCTGACGGTAGGCGACTTCACCGCCGACCGTCTCCGCATCCCGACACCCACCAAATCGACCCCGGCCAATGTCGCCGCAGTGGTCGCCGAAATCGTCGCCAACTTCGCCGCTCAAATCGGCGACTCGCCGGTCGGAATCACCATCCCGTCGGTGGTGACTCACGGCATCACCCGCTCGGCGGCCAATATCGACCCTTCTTGGATCGACGCTCCGGCGGCTGAGATCTTCGCCGAGCGGCTGGGCCGCGAGGTCGTCCTGGTCAATGACGCCGACGCGGCCGGTCTGGCCGAGGTCAAGTACGGAGCAGCCCAGGGCCAGGACGGAATCGTGCTGGTGACCACCTTGGGCACCGGAATCGGTAGTGCACTGATCTACCGCGGCGTGCTGGTGCCAAACACCGAACTCGGCCACCTGGAGATTGACGGCTTCGATGCTGAAAAGCGTGCGGCGGCCTCAATACGCACCGCTGAGAAACTCAGCTATGCCGACTATGTGCCCCGGCTGCAGCGCTATTACGAAACTGTCGAGGCACTGTTCTGGCCTGACCTATTCGTGGTCGGCGGCGGAGTCTCCAAGGACGCCGACAAGTTCCTGCCGAAACTGAAGCTGAAGACCCCAATCGTGCCGGCCACCCTGCGCAACCGAGCCGGCATCATCGGTGCAGCCTGGCTGGCTGCCAACAAGCTGGCGTGATCCGCTTCGAGGCGAAGATTGGTTCGCGTGGCATTTACGCACGCTTACGCCCCGGAGGCGCGGCAGCACATCTAGACTGAAAATGGTGTTACTCAAATAGAGTCCAGCAATGGCCAGTACCGACTGGGGGCTTCAATGATCAGCCTGACGAACGCGCTTATCCAGCAAGGGAATCTCACCGAGGAGAGCCTGAACACCTTGGTCTCGAACCACCCCGGGGTCGACTTGCGGACCCTGCTGCTAGAGCGCCATTTGATCAGCGAAGAGCACCTGGCGCGGGCGGTCGCCCTACACCTGGGCCGAGACTACTTCGATCTCGCCGCCAGCCACCCCGATCCAGCGGCGGTTGGGTTGCTCCCCGGGTCCATGTGTCGCCGGTTCCAGCTGATTCCGATCGAGTTGCGCAACAGCCAGCCGTCCGCTCGGCGCCACGTGGGCGGCCCGACCCAGCGCTCCGAAGTGCTGGTGGTCGGCATGCTTGACCCTGGCGACATTGTCGCCATCGACGACATTGCCAGCCTCACCGACCTGGTCGTGGAACCAGTCGTGGTCACTGGAAGCGCGCTACGTCATGCCTTCGAGCTGTATCTGCGCTCTGATGAGGAACTCAGCGAAATCTCAGCCGCAATGGAGGAGGACGCAGCCTCCATAGCCGTGGCCGCCGAAGTTGGCGATGATCAATCCGCCGACGCGCCGGTGGTCCGCTTCGTCAACCTGCTCATTGCCCAAGCGATCGATGACCGAGCCAGCGATATCCACATCGAGCCGGGTCATCAAGACCTCACCGTCCGGTTCCGAATCGATGGCGTGTTGAAGGAGATGCAGCGAGCTGATCGCGGTATTCAGGATGGCATCATTTCCCGGCTGAAGATCATGGCATCGATCGATATCGCCGAGCGGCGTCGACCCCAGGATGGTCGGATCTCCTTCGTCCACCACGACCGCACCGTCGACCTTCGGGTCGCCACCCTGCCCACGGTTTGGGGCGAGAAGATCGTGATGCGGATCCTTGACACCGCCGCCTCCCAAATCACCATGGCGGCGTTGGCCATGTCGGAGGAAAATGGGCGCCGCTTCCGCAAAGCGATCACCCGTCCTCACGGCATGATCCTGGTCACTGGGCCAACCGGTTCCGGCAAGTCGACCACCTTGAAGGCGGCCCTGGGCGAGATTGCCAACCCCGAAGTCAATGTCATCACCATCGAGGATCCGGTGGAGTACCGGATCCCGGGCATCAGTCAGATCCAGGTGAACGTCCGCTCTGGGCTCACTTTCGCCTCCTCGCTGAGAGCGGTGCTGCGTTGTGACCCCGATATCGTCCTGGTCGGCGAGATCCGCGATCAGGAAACCGCCATCACCTCCATCGAGGCCGCCCTCACTGGGCACCTGGTGCTTTCCACGCTGCACACCAACGATGCTCCCAGCGCGCTGACCCGCCTGATCGAGATCGGGGCCGAACCCTATTTGGTGGCCTCAGCGCTCTCGATCGTGGTGGCGCAGCGGCTGGCCCGCCGGCTGTGCGTCTGCCGAGAACCAGTGCCAGCCGACCCCAAGGTGCTGGAGCACCTCGGCTTCGCCTACGACTCAATCGACCCACCGCAGTTGTACCGGCCCGTCGGTTGCAGCACCTGCGCGAACACTGGCTACCGCGGACGCCTCGCCCTGCACGAAGTGATGGAGATCACTGAGGAGATCGCCCAACTGACCGTCCGCAATGCCCCCGTGGCCGAGGTCCGCGAAACAGCGGCGGCCCAGGGAATGCTTCCCCTTCGCCAGGACGGCTGGCAAAAGGTGATCAAGGGCCTGACCACTATCGAAGAGGTACTGCGGGTATCGGTGTGAGCCTCACTGATTGGCCAACTCGGAGTAGATCCCGAAGATCGGCAGGTAGAGCGCCAGCACCATCGATCCGATCATGAGCCCGACTGCCACGATCAGCAGTGGCTCCAAAATGCTGGCCAACTGCTCGGTGACAGCTTTCACCTCGGCGTCGTACATGTCGGCGATGCTGGCCAGCATTTCCGGCAGCGTGCCGGATTCCTCGCCGACGGCAACCATCTGGGCAACCATTGACGGGAACACCCCAGACCTGGCCAACGGACCAGCAAAGGATCGTCCGTCGCGCACCGAGTTCTGCACATCGAGGATCGCCTTCTCCACCGCCCAGTTGTTTGCGGTCAAGCCGACAGTGTCGAGCGCCTGCAGCAGGGGCACGCCAGCCTTCAACATCATCGCCAGGTTTCGGGAGAACCGAGAAACCGCGACCTTGGTCGCCACCCTGCCGAAGATCGGCATCCGCAGCAGGATCGGTCCCACGAAGGCCCGGACCCGCTCGGTGTGTCGATTGCGCACCCACCAGATCCAGCCACCGATGCTGGCCACGACCAGCAGTGGTCCGATCCAGATCATGTTGTGCGAGGTGGCCACCAACAGCTGGGTGGGGAGCGGGAGTTCGCTGCCCAGTGAGGCGAACATCGACTCGAATACCGGCACGATGAAGGTGATCATTCCGATCATCGCCAAGATCGCGATCGTCAATACGACCAACGGGTAGGTGGAGGCCGACTTCAGCTTGTCCTGCAGCTCAGCATCTGCCTGGTAGGTGTCGGCGACCATCTTGAGCGAATCCGCCAGAAAACCCCCGGCCTCGCCAACCCGCACCAAGCTGACCATCAACGGCGGGAAGGCCGCCGGTTGCTTAGCCATGGCCGCCGACAGCGCGACTCCGGATTCCAGATCGGTTTGCACTGCGCTGAGCGCCTTCCGCATCGCGGCATCGTCAGTCTGCTCAATCAGCACCACCAACGCTCGCATCAGCGGCAAGCCGGCATTGATCAGGTTCGAGAGCTGGCGGGCAAAAAGGGCCAGCGGCTTCACCTTCACTCGACGGCGCAGCCCGAAGAACGACAACTCCTGGTGCAGCCCAGTCTTGGCCACCGGCTTGATCGCCAGCGGGACCAGGCCCTGGGTCCGCAGCTTAGAGACAACGGCGGCCTCACTCGCGGCCTCCACGACCCCCCGCATCGACGCACCGCTGACGCGATCCACTGCTCGGTAGGTGAAGGCCTCCGGAGTAGTCGTCATGGTCACCAACTCCTTGCGTTTTCGGTGTTCGACGGATGCGACGCATCCGTCCCGCCAGCCGCATCGGTGCCCGGCAGCGGCTGCGCCAGGTACCCGGCGACGCTCTCGGCACTAACCCGGCCGGCTCGCACCAGTTCGATCAGGCTCTGTTCCATGGTGTGCATCCCCAGATTCGACGAAGTCTGCATCACTGTCAGCAGTTGCGATACCTGAGATTCGCGGATCAGATTCGCCACCGCATGGGTGTGCACCAACACTTCGGTGGCCAACACCCGGGAGGATCCGTCCGCCCCGGGCATCAGGACCTGGCTGATCACACCCTGGAGGGTTTCGCCGAGCTGAGCACGAACCTGGGCCTGCTGGGACGCCCGGACGGAATCGATGATCCGATCAATCGACTTCGCTGCACCCTGGGTGTGCATGGTGCTCAGCACTAGGTGGCCGGTCTCCGCCGCAGTGAGTGCGATGGAAATGGTCTCCGGGTCGCGCAACTCGCCGATCATCACCACGTCGGGGTCCTGCCGTAATGCACTGCGCAGCGCCGCAGCGAACGTCCGGGCGTCGCGGCCGATCTCGCGCTGGTGAACCAGGCAACTATGGCTTTGGTGAACGAACTCGATCGGGTCTTCCACCGTGATGATGTGCCCGGCACGCTGGCGATTCACCAAGTCGATCATCGCTGCCAAAGTGGTCGACTTGCCCGCACCCGCCGGACCGGTGACCAGCACCAACCCCTGGCTCCGCATCGCAAGCCGACTGGCCACTTCCGGGACTCCCAGCGAAGCCAAGGAGGGAATCTCGGCTGGCACCAGCCGGAAAGCCGCGGCGATGCCATCAAGCTGGCGGAACACATTCACGCGGAAGCGACCGAAGTACGGCAGCGAATACGAAAGGTCAGTCTCGCCTTCGACCTCGAACTCAGCCTGCTGCGCAGTGCGCATCAGTCGAGTCAGGGCTGCGGCCAGCCAATCCCCAGGTAGCGGTGCCACGAAGCCGTCCAACGCAACGAGCTCCCCACCGAGTCTCACCAGCGCGGCCTTGCCCGCCGACACGTGCAGGTCGGAGGCGCCCGCCGCTCTGGCCGCGGCCAGCAACGGATCCAGGCTCATCAGCGGAGTGGCCGAGTGTCCCTCGCGAATGGGTAGGGCGGACATCGCCATTCAGCCCTTTGCTGCGAACACTAGGGCGTCCACCGTCACCGTGAACCGCTTGGCGTTGTTCGTCGGACTGGACACCGCTTCGACTACCTGGAGCTGCCTAGGCCCGGCACGCAAGCCGTCCACGAAGGCGGCAGCTTGGCTCGCACTGGAGACCTCGGCCTCGAAAGTGACCGGGATTTGCACCGTTGGGGTGTTGGCATCGGCATTCTCCTGCTTAGCATTCGGCTTGCCGTCGGTGCTCATCCCGCCACCTGTCGGGGCCACGAACACCTTCGGCTCGCCGAAGGTAATCGATTGGACCCTGGCACCAGAGGCCTTTGCCGCAGCCGAAACCAGTGCCGAGGCATCCCGCAGCTCCGAATCCGCCGGGATCTCCCCGCGCAGGGTGGCCAGTTGGGTGTTCAACTCGCCCAGCTTGGCATTCTGCTCAACGCGTTTGCTCAAGAGCTCCCGCATCACCTCGTTGGCTTTCTGGGCCACCGCAGCCTGCGTGCTGACCTCAACGGCCGAACTGAACAGTGGTGCAGCCACCAGCAAGGTGCCAGCAACAATGATGATGACCACTACGGCAGCGCCGATCAGATTGATCAGCCTTCTCGGCATCTCCATCATTTGCCCCCATTCTGAGCGAAGCGCCCGGTGTATCGGCTCTGGTCGGCGCTGAAGGTCGCCTCGAAGACATACCCGCTGTCGTCGGCCTCCAACTTGCCAGCATCAACATCGATGAAGCCGCGCACCGTCCGCAGCCTGGTGACGGTCTCGGCTTGGCTGGCGGTCAGCTTGGCTGAAAAGGTCAGAGTGCCGGTGAGCCCAACCTGCTTGGCAGCCTCAACTCCTTCTTTCGGTGCCGGGCCCGGGGCCAACTTGAAGCCGGTTAGCGTCACGCCACTAGGCAGGACTGCAGTGATCTCGGCAATCAAAGGGCCGAACGCCAGATCGTTGCTGCCAGCCTGCGCGCGGATCCCCTGGAGCTTGTCGACGTCACGGGAGACTCTTGCCGCCTCGGAGTACTTCGCCAGCTCGGCATTGAGTTCATCGCCCTGCTTGTGGCTAGCCGCCATCTGAGCGCTGGTCCGGACCGTCCAGCCGAAGCCCACAGCTGAGACCGAGCCCACCAACACCACGGCCAGCAGGAAGACCCCCAGCCAGCGCATTCGCAGCTCCCGGCGCGCCCGGTTCTCCGCCTCAACGGCTGGTAGCAGGTCCACCCTTGGCGGGCCGCCAAGGATGAGCGGCTTCCGTGATCTGGAAAAGATCATCACTTCACCTCCAGGGTTACGCCCAAGGCACCCATCAGACTGGCCGGTAGCCCTTCCTCGGCCAACGCCGTCGAGGTAGCGATCACGTCGGTCGGCGACAACGTGTCCACCTCAATATCGAGGGCCTTACCTAAGGCCTCTTGGATTTCTGGAACCAACCCCAGTGACCCGGTAATGAGGAGCTTTCGGGGCAAGACTCCGCCGCTGCGCCTGCTGAACTCAAGCGTCTCCCGGATCCGGCTGACCAACTCAGTCAAGGACGGATCCGGCACCGGCTCCACCTCCAGCACTCCGCGGCGAGCGGTGGCGGCCAGGCCGGTTGAACCGAACTCGCCCCGCGCAGCCATCGTGGCGTGCAGCCCGACCAGAACCTCGGCCGGAATGATCCGCACATAGCGCGGCACGCCGTCCTCCACCACCACATAGCTGGTGGTGTGCTCGCCGATTGCGGCGACGGCCACCGGGCCCGAGCCGGGCGGCAGCGCAATCCCGACCGCCCGCGCCAAGCCGAAGGGCAGGAAGTCGACCGCAGACACCCACAGTTTGGCCTTCCGCAAGGCGGCGATGAGGCCTTCGATGCCCTCGGCCGCGCCAGCCACCAGTAGTCCCTTGGCCTGATTGCCTTCAATCGAGAGCGGGTAGAAGTCGAGCACCGCCCGCTCCACCGGCACTGGCAATAGGTCCTGCACCTCGTAGGGCAATGCCGCCCTCAGCTCATCCCGGGGCAAATTCGGGGCGCTGTACTCACGCACCAGCAGGCGCCGGTTCGCTACCGAGAGCACCACTTTGCGCCGCTTGAACTTCGACTGCGCCCAGAGCTGGCTGCAGGCCAATGCGACCGCCTCAGCATCCAAAACGTCGGAGTCGCGAGCGGCCCCGGTTGGCAGCAACACCTCACCGGCGGCGACCAAGGTCGGATGACGCCCAAGCTTCACCTCGACCGCCCGAATACTCTCTTCGGCGATCTCCACCCCGATGATGCTGCCAGCCATCTGTCTCCTCCTCGATCTCAGGTCAACCCAATGAGGCCGACGTAGGCCTGCCCGATCCACTGCCCGAACAAAACGCCAACCCAGGCCCCGGCAAGTAGCCACGGACCGAACGGGACGGCGGTACTGCGGGTGGCCTTCCCTGAGGCGATCAGGGCCACGCCCCAGCCACCGCCCAATAGAAAGGCCGCTAGCCATCCGACGGCCAGCGGCCCCCACCCGAGCCAACCGAGGAATAGCCCCGCCATGCCAGCGAGCTTCACATCGCCACCGCCCATTCCGTCCGGACGCACCAAGCGGATAAGCCAATAGCTGGCAAACATCGCCACCACGCCGACCAGCGCTCGCACCAGATCCGACCACGGCGCCCCGGCAAAGCAGGCCGCAGCCAGCAGCACCAGCCCGACCGCGTAGGTGGGCAGCACGATCCGGTTCGGCAGGGTGAAGGTGCCCAAGTCGATCAGCGTCAACGCCAAGGACGCGGCCGCAAACCAGCTGAATGCCGCCCAGACCAGCACCCCTGCGGCGCCGCCAAGACCAAGCACCTCAGGCACAAACCAGGCCAGCATCGCAAAGGCCGCGCCCGTAACGGCCTCAATAATCGGGTATTGCACGCCAATCACGTTCTGACATGTTTGGCAACGCCCGCGCAGCAGTAGCCAGCTGAGCACTGGGATGTTCTGCCAGGCCCGTACCGGCGCAGCACAAGACGGGCACTGGCTTGGGCCCAACAATGAGATCCCAGCCGGCAACCGATAGGCAATCACATTGACGAACGACCCAACGGCCAAACCGAGCAGCCCGGCGAATGCGATCAGCAAGACGTTCATCCAACCTCCCGCTGCGACACCTGCGTCATGCTGAACGTACCGCCCGAACCGGGGCTTGGCGTGGAGGAATCGAACAGTTCCACCGGAAAATCAATCGGTGTCGCGGTGATTTCGCCTGGATTCGCGTCGGTGGCCAGTAGGTCATTGGCGTACATCGAGCCACTGAACGTGCTGTAGTAGAAGTAAACATCCATGGGGGTGTACAACAACGCTGGCACTCTGAGGTCGGTCGATCTCAGATAGATGTCCCCATCACCCTCGGTGACTCCGGAGAAGTCCTTGACGTCCTGGCCTTCCGACCCGACGATGAACCACAGCCTTGGGTCGGTGCCACTTGCCGCGGTGATGTTGAGGTACTGCAGGTCAAGGTAGGTGGAGACCACCACCACATTGGTGCGCACCACCACATTGGTTACTGCGGTCGGGTGTTGATCCAGGCCATCCCTACAGGCGTTGGCATCGACAACGGTCGGCGCGGTCAGCGTGGCCAGCAGCGTTGCCCAGGTACGCGACGAGCACCACGAACTCGACTTGCTGAGCGTGAGGACGGTGTAGCCGGGCCAATCGGTGGCGACATAGGCGTAATCCACCCAGGACGGCAGCGAGGTGGCCGGCGGCGGGCTGACCTGGATCTCGGCGGCGTCGAGCACCACCGTCGGCGCACTGGGCCGAGCCGGCGCAACGCCCTTGCTCACCGTGCCCCCCACCCGGGCCGCAGCATCGGCCGGAGTGAAGTAGCTGAGGTTGGGCAGAGTCACATCGCCGCCGATGGTGCCGGCCGGGAAGTAGATGCGGCCACCAGCATTGAAGTCGTCGCCGATGGTGCCGTAGATGTTGTTGGTACTGGTGCTCGAGGTGGCCAGGCGCCCCTTCACCCGTCCGCTGTAGTCGAGATTCAGCGGTCCAGCCAACTCAAGGTTGCCGTCGATGACCCCGTACACATAGTGCCGGGTGGTATTCGAGCCAAAACAGTCGCCACCGATGTCGCCGTTGTAATCCACATAGATTCGACCGGCCGCTACCAGGTCACCGCCGATCTTGCCCCGGACGAGCGTCTGCGAGGTCCCGGCCGCGATCACATCGCCGCCGATAGTCGCGTTGTAGGACACCGTCACCCAACCGCCGGCTTGGAGGCCACCGCCGATCTCGCCGTAGACGTAGGTGATGTCGTTACGGGCGGCGATGACATCGCCGCCGACCGAACCTTCGTAATCGATGGTGACTGCACCTCTGGTCCTGAGACCCTTGAGAACCTTGGCGTAGACATAGGTGCGGTCGGTGCTGGTCGCGGTGACCTCACCACCAACTTCGGCGCCGTAGGAGACCGTGACCGCACCATTGACTTTGAAGTCGCCGCCCACCTTGCCGGTAACAGTGCTGCGCAGCGTGCCTGACGCCGTCACGTCGCCAACCACCCAGCCGGTGCTCGCAACGTTCACGTAGCTGCCAGAGCTCAGACTGCCACTGATCTTCCCCTCCACCTGCGCATATCCCGCTGCGGTCAGACTGCCGCCGACCGAACTCCCGCTGTACATAACCGCCGTGCTGGCTGTCTTGACCCACCCTGCTATCGCGCAACCGTTGTAGGCGAAGAAGGCGCCCTCGACCACCAGGTTTGCCGCCACCTGGTTGTAGCACTCATACATTCCGTCCACCACGGTCACCTTCGCCGGGTCAGCAGTGCTGGAAGTGATCCTGTTCGGAGCGTGCAAGGCGAGGTTGTTGAAGAGGGTGAGCTGGCCCACCTTGGTGTCATAGTTCTGGACGGTGGTGAAGGCGTAGACCGCCTCGACTGTCACCTGGCGGCCGTCGGCGGCAGCGCCGGTGGAGGTGAAGGTGACTTTGTCGTCGACGACTGCGCACGTGACCGAATAGCGCGGTGCCACCGAGGAAGTGTGGGTCCCGGCGCAGGCTTCAGCGGTTTTGAAAGCTGCCAGCGCGACTGCAATGCCAGCATCAGCTGCTGCTCGGGCTTCGGCACTACCGCGTCCACTGGCGAGGGTTCGAGTGGTGTTGGAGACGACCACCACCAAAGTGAGGGCGAACATGGTCAACACCAGCATCATCACCAGAACCGACACCAGGGCCGATCCACGATCCTCACGCCTGCGGTCTACCAACATGATTCTGGGCTCCCTGGGCCAAAGGCCGTTGCGGTCACTGCCCCGGCAACCGGGACGGTGACGGTGCCGGAAACGAAGCGGAACGAGTAGGACACCTCGGTGGCACTGCCGCTGAAGGCTGCGCCGCCAGTCAGACCACCGCTTGCTCCGGTCGCGAGCACCGTCCAGCTGGCGTAGTCGGTGCCGGTAATAGCACTGGCAGCGACCTTGTAGACCACTGAGTTGTCATCGGTTAGCGCCCAGGCGGCGCACTGCCAGCCGCTGGTGCCGTCAGCGACCCTGGCCATCAGCCGCCGATTGGTTACTGCCACCGCACTGGCATTTCGGATGCTGGTCTGCAAGGAGTTGGACACCACCATGGCCGCGCCGGTGGCGTTGTCGCGATCACCGGTGACGGCCTGGGCCTGGAAGCCGGCATAGAGCAGCCCGGCAAGGACTGATAGGACCACAGCGGTCAGCGTGGAGTACATGATCACTTCGATCAGGGAAATACCAGCCTGATCGTCGACCATGCTGGCCCGTTGCCTGGTCATGGCGTGGACACCAGTAGCGCAGAATCGAGGGTGACCGTCGCTTTGGTGGCGTCCGGTCGAAACACCGTGACCGTCACCTCAACGACGCCCGGATAACTGTTGGGGCATTCGCCCACCGTGATGGTGGCAACTGACCCGCTGCCGGACGGGTCTGCGATGCCGTTAGCGGCTTTGGCAGCCACGGCCGCACAGGAATTCTCCGCCGAGTTCGGGAAGCTCGCCTGGAGCTGGGCCAACTGGGAGTTGGCAAGGGCGTTGGCGGCCACCACGTCTTGGTTGACCGCGCTCACCTGAATGCCGCTGATCAGCAGCGGCAGCACCGCGGACGACATCACCGCGAGGATGAACATGGCGATGACCACTTCAACCAGACTCATCCCGGATTGGTCGTCCCGGATTTGGGTAGTGGTTTCAGAATAGCTAGCCATCGCAATCACCTCCTCGTGCCGCAGACGGCGTGGCTGGGGCCGGATCAACTCCGACCCCAGCCAGCAGAACTAGCCCATTCAGGGATTCAGCAGCCTGGACCGGACTGGGCGACCTCACCGGCATCGTGGGTCGCGACTACACAGACCGCGTCGATGGTCGCTGGAGCACCAGCGCCTCCCCAAGTAACGGTGACAGCCGCATCACCGGACTGAATCAGGGTCGCCGTGTCGCCATTGGCGATCTGTGCGGTGGCCTGGGTGGCGCCGTTGGCTGCCACCGCTGCCACTGCGTTCTGACGCGCGGTCGCCTGGATGTTGCCGAACACTGGGATCGCGATCGCGACCAACACACCTAGGATCGCCACAACGACGATGAGCTCGATCAGGGAGAAGCCGCGCTCAGCGCCCTGGCGGCGACGCAACTCACTCGTGATCCTCAAGAATGTCTTCCTCATGGTTCTATCCCCTCATTGGGTAGTTCGTTTTGAGTACGGGGCCCGGTGGAGTGACATTGGCTGGCGCTCCATCGCACCTATCTACGACGATATACCCGCTTGTGCGAGCTGGGGATGAATCGAGCGCTTTCCTACCCTGATACCACCCGACCAGGGAAACCCCTAGTCAGACGATCCTTCTGCAGGCTTCGATTTGTCCCCCAAATGGGGGACTATTTTCCCCTCACTTGGTGATTTGAGTGCCTTTCTGAGTTCTATATACACCCATCCGTCACCCACAGGAGGGACATTTCCCAAAGGACGCAGAGGGTGAAGTGATGCCTTAGACACCAAAGGGCCCGGCTAGGAAGCCGGGCCCTGTCTGTAACTGGCTACGTCTCGCCGATCAGCCGTACTGGTGCAACCGCCGCAGCCCGGCCGGGTCCAACAGCTTGACCCGCCCACGGGAGGTGGCCACCAGCCCAGCGTCCGACATCGTCCGCAAGGCCCGGAACACCACCTCCCGGGCCGTGCCGAGGTGGGCGGCCAGCCGCGCCTGGCTCAGCACCACCTCGCCGGAGGAATCGACCACCTCCAGCAGGAAGGCCGCCAGCCGCTGTTCCACGCGCAACGAACCGAGGTCTTCCAGCCGGGACATCAGCTCGAAGACCCGTCCGGAAAGCACCTCGAAAACGAAGCTGCGGAACGTCGGCTCAGCGTTATAGAGCTCGCGGAACATCGCGCCGGGAACCAGCACGAAGCTGAGCTGTTCATCCTCGGTCTCCACCCAGGCCGGGTAGGGATCGCTTCGGAAGGCGGCTGTCAGGGCCAAAATGCAGGTCTGCCCAGGACGGACGCGATACAACGTCGCTTCGTGCCCGTCGGCGGCGATGTAGAAGACTCGCAAGGAGCCACCGACAACCAGGAACACCCCGTCGACGCCGTCACCACGATGCAACACCGGACTTCGCGGGGCGACCTGGCGTACGGGCAGCGCGGTGACCAGATCACGGGTGGCCTGCGAGGCCCCGGCCAAGAAGGGGAAACCCTCAGCCACCCCAACAAGTGAGGTTTGCTCGATCACGGTCACCATGCTCGCACTACCTGTGACCTAAGCGCTCGGGGCGGGGAAGAACAGGTCAGCCGGCGAGATGGTGCTCACCTCGGTGATGTCCTGATCAGGCACGTAGCCAACTGCCAGGTGGGCCCGACGGACCGCCTCGGCGTCCGGCCCAGTAGTGATGCAGGTGATCTTGCCCTGCTCCAGGTTCACATAGCCGGTCTGCACCGACACACCCTCCTGCGAGCATGCTTCGAGGAAGCCTGGCAGGAAGGCGGCCAACCCGGGCACGTCGATGCCAGTCGGGTAAGTGCCGCGGGCCTGGTCATGGGTATCGATGAAGTAGGGCATATGAGCCTCCTGGGTCGTGGGCAGTCTTCGCCGCCGTCGGAGGCCACGCTAGGGACGGGGCCGGGCCATGCTCTGGAACCTGAGTCACACTCGATGCCGCTGGTCGCAGCATCGATCGAATCAGGTCGGGACGAAATACCAGCAGCCGAGGAATAGCTAGACTCACCACTAGCTGCAATCGGCCGTCCCGCCCGTCCATCCGGGCCGCGGGACGATGGCCGACACAGAGAGGCGAACCGGTGGAGACAGTCCCCCTAAGCAGGGATGGCAGCATTCATGTGACCGACGAGCGGTTCAACACCGCTGCCCACATCGCTGGGGCCTGTTTTGCGCTGGTCGGCGCCGGCCTGCTGATCGCTCAGGCCAGCGTCCAGGCGGATCCAGTGAAGATCGTGGCCGTGTCGATCTACTCGTTCTCTTTGGTCGCCCTTTTCGTTACCAGCTCGCTGCATCACGGCATCAACGGCAGCCCTCGGCTGAACGAGGTGCTGCGCACGCTCGACTACGACTCGGTCTTCCTGCTGATAGCTGGCTCGTTGACCCCACTGGTGCTGGTGCTGTTCCTGAATGTGTACGGCATCGCTCTGCTGAGCGGGGCCTGGACGATCGCCATTCTGGGCATCGTGCTGCGTTCGGTGTGGCGGGATGTGCCCAAATATGTCACCAACACCCTCTACATCGCCCTGGGCTGGACCACCGTGCTGCTGCTCGGTGCCGCGGTGGACGTGCCTCCTGGCGCCCTGGCGTTGATGGCCGCTGGCGGCGTCGTCTACAGCGTTGGGTTCGTGGTGTTTGTGATCGAGAAGCCGAACCCCCGGCCCGGCGTCTTCGGCTTCCACGAGTTGTGGCATTTGCTGGTCATCATCGCCGCTGCCCTGCACTACCTGCTCATCTATCTGTACGTCCTGCCCGCCTGATCGCGGTACATCACCGCGCAGATGTGACTGAGGTTCCAGACCCTTTCCTCTCAGCTACCTAGCGTGCTGGTCAGGTCCGGCATTCTGGCCGGCCAGGACACTCGGGAGAGTCGAGATGAGCGCTCTGGATCTGGCGCGGTGGCAATTTGCGATCACCTCGCTGTATCACTTCGTCTTTGTCCCGCTGACCATCGGCTTGGCGCCCATGGTTGCGGTGATGCAAACCCTTTGGCAGCGCAGCGGCGATGAACGCTGGCGACGGCTGACCGACTTCTTCGGCAAGATCTTCCTGCTGAACTTCGCGATCGGTGTGGTGACCGGCATCGTCCAGGAATTCCAGTTCGGGATGAACTGGAGCGCCTATTCGATCTTCGTCGGTGACATCTTCGGTGCCCCACTGGCGATGGAGGCGCTGATCGCCTTCTTCCTCGAATCGGTGTTCATCGGGGTGTGGATGTTCGGCCGCAACCTGCTCTCACCCAAGCTCCATCTGGCCTCGATTTGGGTGGTAGCGGTGGCGGTGAATCTGAGCGCGTGGTTCATCCTGGCGGCCAACTCCTTCATGCAGCATCCAGTGGGGACGCACGTGAACCCAGCCAATGGACGCGCCGAACTCGACTCGGTATGGACGATGCTGACCTCACCCACTGCCCTGGTGACCCTCGGGCACACCATGGCGGCAGCACTGTTGACCGCCGGGCTGCTGGTGGCCGGAGTGAGCGGCTGGTGGCTGGCTAAGCTGCTGCGCGCAGAGCGAGCTGAAGACACGCTGGTCTACCGGCCAGCCGTCCGGCTGGGTCTGTGGGTGGCGCTGGCCGCGGCAGCTGCAGTGGTGCTGAGCGGGCATACCCAGGGCCAGCTGATGGTCGCTGACCAACCGATGAAGATGGCCGCGGCCGAGGGCCTTTGCCAAACCACAGCGGGCGCGGGCTTCTCGGTGGTCGCCTTCGGTGATACCTGCGAGGCAATCACTGCCACCAAGTTCATCGAAATTCCCGGGTTGGCCTCGTTCCTGGCCACCAACGATGCCTCGGCGACGCTGGTCGGGGTCAACGATGCGGCGGCCGCCCAGGCTGCGGCGTATGGCGCCTATGGCTTGAACGGCTCGGGCTACATTCCGCCGATGGCGGCCACGTACTGGTCGTTCCGGGTGATGATCGGGCTCGGGTTGCTCGCCTTGGTGTTCGCAATTCGCGGGCTGTGGTGCACTCGGGTGAAAGCGACCCAGGCCCAACAGATCCGCTTCGGCCGGATCGCCATCTGGATGATTCCGGCTCCCTATCTGGCCTCGTTGGCCGGCTGGATGTTCACCGAGTTCGGCCGGGCACCGTGGATCGTGGTGCCCAACACTGCGGGCGACTCGGCAGTGCGAATGCTGATTGAAGACGCCGTTTCGCCGTTTGTCGATGTGTTCGCGTTGGTCACCAGCGTGGTGTTGTTCACCGCGGTCTACGGGGTGTTGGCAGCCATCTGGTTCCGACTGGTCCGCAACGCGGTGCTGGCGGGCGCTGGTGAGGCGAAAGCCGCCGAGCCCGAACCCAGTGAACCCGACCAACTCATCTTCGCGTACTGAGAAGGAGCCCCGAAATGGAACCAACTGCTCTGCAAATCGCCTGGTTCGGCATCGTCGGACTGCTCTGGATTGGCTACCTCGTCCTCGAGGGCTTCGACTTCGGGGTCGGCATGCTGTTGCCCTTCCTTGGTCGTGAGGAAGCTGATCGGCGCACCATGATCAATGCCATCGGCCCAGTTTGGGACGGCAACCAGGTATGGCTGATCTCAGCTGGCGGCATGATGTTCGCCGCCTTCCCGGTCTGGTACGCCTCGCTGCTTTCAGTGCTGTATCTGCCGGTGGTGCTGATCCTGTTGTCACTCATCGTCCGCGGCGTCGCGTTTGAATTCCGCGGCAAGACCAGTCCGACCGCCTGGCGGCGAGGCTGGGACTGGGTGATCACCATTGGTTCGCTGCTGACCGTCGTGCTGTGGGGGGCGGCTTTCGGCAACTTGGTGATGGGAATCGACGCCCGCGCGTTGTTCACCGACTTGGTGATCACCAACGGTCAGGTTGATCTGGCTGCCTCCACCCTGGTGGCCAGCCCCAGCCTGTCGGTGCTGCTCAGTGCGCTGAATCCGTACGCACTGCTCACCGGCCTCACCCTGGTGGGGCTGTTCGCCGTGCACGGCGCGTTGTTCCTGGCACTGCGCACCACCGGCCCCCTTCATGAGGCCAGCATGGACCTGGCTCGCAAGCTGGCCCCGGTGCTGATTCCGGTGGGGGCTGCCTGGGCGATCTGGACGCAAATCGCTCGCGGCCCGGTTTGGGGCTGGGCGTTGGTGGCTATCGCTGCCGTCGCTCTGATCGGCCTGGTGCCGGTCACCCGCGCCGGCCGCGACGGGCTGGCCTTCGCGCTCACCAGCGCCGTCACGGCCGGTGCGGTGGTGCTGATCTTCGCCTCGGTCTTCCCCAACGTCCTGCCCATCCGGCTGGACGGGGTCGACATTTCGGCAGCCTTCAACACCACCATCGCCGCTGGTTCATCATCAGCACCAACGCTGACGGTGATGCTGGTGGTGGCCGCGATCGCCATTCCCGCGGTGATCGGCTACCAGTCGATGGTCTACCGCAAGTTCAGCCGCCGCCTGAGCAGCGCTGCGGCCTGACGTGGGGAGCCGAAGCCGGAGTTGGCCAGCACGCCGGGTGCGCCGACTCCGGCTTTCGGCTCGCTAGGGGCCTCGGCCCTGCCGCTCTGCGCCCCTTGGGCTGCTTAAGGGGCGCAAGGTCGCTCAGGCGTCCGTGTCCGGACGGATACTGAACAGTTCAGCCGGGGTGGCGCCGAGCACATCGCAGATTTCGGTGAGCGTGGTGAACCGGATGGCCCGGGCCTTGCCGGTCTTAAGGATCGAAAGGTTCGCCATGGTGATCCCGGTGCGTTCGCTCAGCTCAGTCAGCGTCATCCCGCGCTCAGCAAGCACCTCACCCAAGTGGCAGACGATGCGATGAGGGCCAACCTCCGGCTCAGACGACACCTTCGACCTCATCCTGCAGCTTCGCTCCCTGACGGAAGGCCATTCCCAGCACCCCTGCGAGCAGCCCCAGAAGGATGTAGATCCAAGGCAGATCAACGAACCCGGACAACCCGATGACCTCGTAGGCCTCAAGCCACGAGGGTCGGGGGCCATTCATCACTATCGCCGAATGCAATGGAAAGAAAACGGCTCCCGCAGCCACCAAATAGACCGCACTGCCGCCAAGCAACACCGCCGCCAACTTCGGCCACAGCGCCACGGTGGCAACACCGAAGGCGTCGCCGGCGCGAATGGCACCAAGCAGGCGGATGGCCAAGCGGCCGCCGATCAGTGCCGTCACGGCCAACGCGATCGGCGGCAGCGCTGCCGCTACCCGAAACTCAAGCGGAAGATCGAGGATATCGCCCGTGGCGCCCGGCCTCAGCTCTGCCTGAGTGAACTCGTGGACATCGGTGAGCGGCGCCAGCCACCAGTGGCCCAAGATGGCGTTCAGCAAATAGCCGCCGGTGACCATGGTGAAGGCGTAGAAGACCGCACCTAGCACTGATACGGCCACCATCACCATGATCAGCACTCCAGCCGCTCCAGCACCCTTCCTGGCCACTTTCGGTGGTGTGGCCTGCTGCGTCTCAGCCATGACATCTCCATATCGTTTTTCGATGTTATCGAGAAACGATATGGACCGATTGCCTGCCTGTCAAGCATTGACCCAGCTGAGCTCAGGGACCCTTCGACAAGCTCAGGGATCTTGCTTCAGTTCCCTGGGCGGCCGACTGGCTTCAGTTCCCTGAGTAGCCGACTGGCTTCAGTTCCCTGAGCAGCTACTGACTTCAGTTCCCTGAGCTTGCCGAAGGGTCAGCCAGCTGGCTACGGTTCCACAAGCTTGCGGGGCGAATCACATCCGCTCAGGGGCCTCGATGCCGAGTAGGTCCAGGCCGCTGGCGAGCACCTTCTTGGTGGCCGCGCACAGCGCCAGTCGAGAGGAGCGCACTTCGCCCTCGCTCTTCAACACCGGGCACTGCTCGTAGAACACGCTCAGCGCGCCAGCCAACTCATAGAGGTAGCCACAGAGTCGGTGCGGTTGCAGGGTCTCCCCCACGGCTGCCACGACCTCGCCGAAACGGCTGAGCAACAAGGCGACCTGCTGCTCGGCTGGCTCACCAAGCACCGTCACGTCGGTGAAGGGGTAACCCTCAGCCTCGGCCTTGCGCAGAATCTGATTCGCTCGGGCGTGCGCGTATTGCAGGTACGGCCCGGTGTCGCCGGTGGTGGCCACCATCCGCTCGGCATCGAAGGTGTAATCCTTCTGCAAGCCGCTGGACAGGTCGGCGTACTTGATCGCCGCCAAAGCGATGGACGGTGCCGCCTGCTCTTCGGCCGCGTCCAGCAGCGAATTGAGGGTGACGGCGGTGCCTTCGCGGGTGGAGAACTTCTTTCCGTCCGCCCCCAACACCTGGCCGAAGCCGACGAACTCGGCACTCACCGTTTCGGGCAGATAGCCGGCCATCCTGGCCACGGTGAAGACCTGTCGGAAGTGGAACTCCTGCGGTGAGCCGACCACATAGATCAGCCGGTTCGCGCCCAGCTCGCCCACCCGGTGCCGAATCGCGGCCAGGTCGGTGCAGGTGTAGCCGAAGCCACCTTGGGCGTTGCGAATGATGGCCGGGGTCGATTGCCCCTCGACGAAGACCGCTAGCGCACCGTCGTCGACCTTGGCGATCCCGCGCGACTCCAGGTCTTGCGCCACGACCGCAAGGTCGGCGTTGTAGGTCGACTCCCCAGCCAGATCGGCGTCGGTGAGCAGAATGTTCATCCGCCGGTAGGTGTCGTTGAATCCGGCCAGCGAAACCTCGATCAACTGCCGCCACAGTTGCTTGGTCTCGGCGTCGCCCGCCTGGAGCTTCACCACCCGCTCGCGGGCCCGATCAGCGAACTCCTCGGACTCCTTCAAGTGGGTATTGGCCCGCTGATAGAGCGCCTCTGCCCCAGGCAGGTCGAGGGCTGAGAGGTCCAGCTGCTCCTCCAGGATCTGCTCAACCAACATGCCGAACTGGCGACCCCAGTCGCCGATGTGGTTCTGCGGGATCACCTGGTGTCCCTGAGCGCGCAATACCCGGGTGAAGCAGTCACCGATGATGGTTGAGCGCAGGTGGCCCACATGCATCTGTTTGGCCACATTGGGCGAGGAGTAGTCGACAACGACCGTCTTGGGCACCGACGCCGCACCGATACCGGCCCGCTCATCGGCCAGCACTTCGCTGGCCACCCGGGCCAGCACCTCAGACTTGATTCGCAGGTTGATGAACCCGGGTCCGGCGATTTCGAGCGGCTCGCAGACGTCATCCAGTTCGATCTTCGCCACCAGGTCAGCTGCCACGTCACGCGGCGGGCGGCCCGCCGCCTTCGCTAGGCGCAGGGCAACGTTGCTCTGGTAATGGCCAAACTGGGGACGGGTGGCCGGTCGCAGCTCGGGGTCGATCCCAGCCACGTCCTGGACGCGGGCGCTCAATAGAGACGGCAAAGACAACACGTCGACATTCTTCCATGGCCCACACCAGCGGCTGACCGCCGCAATATCGCTGACCTAGCTGCGCTGATCCCACCAGTGGACGGCCAGGTCGGAGACCACTTTCAGGTTCGCCGCCGCCTCCCGCAGCGTGCCGTGGCGCCAGATCCGGCCGCTGCGGCGCATCGTCTCATCGCCCACGCCCCAGGCGTCAATGCCCAGCAGCGCACAGATCGCGATTGCCCTGGGCAGGTGATAACGCTGACTGACCACGACCAGTTCGCGCCAGCCATACTCCTGCCGGGCCCGGCGACAGGACGCGAAGGTGTCCAGTCCGTCAGGGTCGGTAGTGATCGCCGCTTCCGGCACGCCGCGCTCAACCAGGTAGGCGCGCATGGTGGCTGGCTCGTCGTAGAACCGGGAGCGTCCATCACCGGAAAGGAGCAGGTGCTCGACCAGACCACGGGCATACAGCTGGGCCGCCAAATCGAGTCGGGCCTGGAGGAACCCTGAGGGCACCAGGTTCGGGTGGACCTGAGCGCCCAACACCAACGCGACTGGCATCGGCGGCAACTGGTCGGCCGCGACGATCCGGCCAGCCGAAAGCAGCCGCACCCAGGCAGTCACCGAGCCAGCCACCACTAAGGCCAGCACACCGCCACCAGCCAGGACTCGTAGGCCGCGGGAGAGGGGGTTCATCACCTCAGCCTAAGCTCACGACTTCGGAATCAGCACGGTCGCCCGAATCATGTTGTGGTCTGACGGCACGGGGCCGTCAAACCGTCCCGCGGAGTTGATGTTCACCACCGTCTCGTACGCCAAGGTGGTGACCGACTTGGACACCCACACATAGTCGACGTTCGAGCCGTTGACCCAGCCATGCGATTTCGGGGCGCTCGTGAAGTGGTTGCTGGAGTCGTACTGAGTGTGAATCCGCACCTCAGTGGTGGCGCCAACCGGTGACTTCGAGCGATCCGGGTTGCCGATGGGGTCCACCAATCCCGCCGCTCGGTAGACCCGGTACGGGCCGTTGTTGGGGCAGTGAAACTTGTGGGAGTTCATGTCGCCGGTGAGCACCACCGGGAGCCCGCCTGAATGCCCACGAATCGCGGCGACCACCTGGGCCGCCTGCAACTTGCGCATCTTGTAGTACTTGGTGTCGCTCTTTCCACACTTGCCGCTGGACTTCACCGCACCACCGGGGCTGCGCACCAGATGGGTGTTGACGAAGAAGAACTTGCGTCCGCTCGACTTCTGTTTGAAGACCGCCCAGGTCACGTACCGCTTCGGCTTGTTGTCACCACTGAGCTTTGCCGAACCCTGACCGACCTTGGTGAGAGTCTTGGAGTTGTAGATGATGCGGGTGCCTGCGGTGTTGCCGGTACTGGTGATCCGCCAATGGGAGCCGAGCAGGTTCAACAAGTCACGGTATTGCGCCACCCCTGAGGAGACTCGCTTGTGCTCAGCCTCCTGCAACCCGACCACGTCGAGCTTTTGGGCTTTGATCGCCGCCGCCACCAACGTGCGCCGGACACTCCAGGGCTTGCCGTCCCCGGAGTTGGTGCCATTTCGAATGTTGTAGGTGGCCACTCGGAGCCGCTTGGCCAGCCGGTCGCGGGGGTTCTTGGTCGTGGCCGCGATTCGCTTCGACCAGGGGCTGTCGGCTTTATCGTCCCCGCCCACCACGCGGACGCGGAAGTAGTAGCGGGAGCGGCTCCACAGCCCCCCGATGGTGGTCACCGGCACCTTGACGATTCGCGATTCGGCCGCCCCGGTGCGTCCATTCACCCACCGCACCTGATAGCGCACCCCGGTACCAAGGGAATTCCAGGTCAACACGATGGTGTCCGCGCCGCCGGCTGATGCTCTGGCGACCACGCCGCTGGGCTTGGCATAGGGGTAGGACGGACGCGCGGGCGCTAGCGGCTGCCCGGCGGCGGCGCTCGAGGCCACCACCAGCTGCGGCAGCGCCAGCACCAAAGCGCACAGCACCGCCCACCACCTGCCGTGTCCGGGCAGGCCCGAATTGCTCGACACCTACAGCCCCCTCTCGGCACCGATCGCCCCCGTGACCAGCACCAAACTGCCGCCCAAGTGTAGGGGCGTGGGCAACTGGCCCAACACCCGCTGCCCAGCTCAGGACTACGGAATCAACACGCTGGCGCGCACCATGTTGTGGTCAGAGGGATGCGTGCCGACATACTTCAACGTCGAGTCATTGATCTTGACCACCACCTCATATTCGAGGGTCTTGATCGACTTCGACACCCAGACGTAGTCGACGTGATGTCCGTTGATGATGTTGTGCCGCACCGGCTTGCGGGCGTAGTGGTTCGAAGTGTCCCATTCGCTGTGGATTCGCACCTCGGCGGTTGGGTTCACTGGCGTCTTGGAGAAGTCCGGGTTGCCCAGCGGGTCCACCAGCCCAGCGGCGGCATACACCCGGTAGGGCGCATTGTTGGGGCAATGCACCTTGTGGGAGTTCATGTCTCCGGTGAGGATCACCGGCAGACCCTCGGTGTTACGCGCCTTGATCTCGGCCACCACTTGCCCGGCCTGCTCCTTGCGCTTCTTGTAGTACTTGGTTTGGGCGCCGCTGCACTTCTTGGTCTTCACCGATTTCGGGTTGCTCACCAGATGGGTGGTGGCGAAGAGGAACTTGCGCCCGGTGGAGTTCTGGACGAAGTGCGCCCAGACCACATAGCGCTTCACATCGCCTGCCAGGGTCGACAACTGACGCATCCCAGCCCATACCGGGGTCACCGTCGCTGAGTTGTAGATGATCCGGGTGCCGGCAGTGGCGGCCGAGCCGCTCACCACGACGCGATAGGCCGCGCCTTTTGCGTTCAGCATTCGCAACAGGCTGTCGATCTGGTTGATCCCACCGACCTTGTTGAAGTCGGCTTCCTGTAACCCCACCGCGTCCAACCTGCGGCTGAGGATCGTGGCGGCCACCAATGGTCCGCGGACGCTCCACTTGCCGCCGCCGGTTCGTTTCCAGTTGCGAATGTTGAAGCTGGCCACCTGCAGTGGCCTGGCCCCAGAGTCCGCCGGCGCCTGGGCCCCGGTGGTGACAGCTTTGGACCAGCCGCTGACCGCCTTGTTGGCCGAGTTGACGATCCGAACCCGGAAGTAATAGCGGGCTCCGGTCGGCAACCCGCCGATGGCAGTTGAGGCCACCTTGACGATGATGGCCTTACCACCCACGAAGTTGGCTGCCGTGGCGTACTGCACCTGGTAGTGCAGCCCTGGGGTTTTGAAAGACCAGTTCAGCGCCACCACGTCGGCGCCGCGCGCCGACGCCTTGGCCCGTAGCCCCGTTGGCGCGGCGTATTTCATCTTTGTCGCGGCCGGCAACACCACCTGAGGCGCCACAGTCGTGGCGTAGGCGAATGCGCGTGGCGGGAGCGGATCCTGGGCCTGGGCTGGCGTGCTCACCGTGCCGAAAGCCAACACCGGCGCCAAAGCCAGCGCGACCAAAACCGAAGTGGACGGTCGGGACGGGAATCCGCGCACGAGGCAGCCTCTCAGCCGATCTGTTGGCCCTCACTAACCGCGAGGGCACTTCCTGTGAAACTCTACGACAATTCTCAGGTTTTCACTCCACCCAATCTCACCGGAGCGCGACTGGCGGCCCAAACCGTCCGTCCGGCTCTCAGGATTTCGGAATCAGCACGCTGGCTCGCAGCATGTTGTGATCTGAGGGCACCGGTCCAACGAACTTCAAAGTGGCGTCGCTGATGTTGACCATCGTCTCGAACTCCAAGGTGGTCACCGACTTCGAAACCCAGACGTAGTCGACGTTGATCCCGTTCACCCAGCCGTGCTGGTCTGGCTTCGCACCGAAGTTGTTCCACGAGTCGAACTCAGTGCGAATCCGTACCTCAGCGGTGGGTTTGACCGCCGTACGGGAGAAGTCGGTGTTGCCGATCGGATCGACCAACCCGGCGGCCACATACAGCTTGTACGGGGCGTTGTTCGGCTTGCGCCACTTGTGCGAGTTCATGTCGCCGGTGAGGATCACCGGGAGACCCTTGGGGTTGTTAGCCGCAATCTGGGCCAGTACCTGTTTGGCCTGAGTGACCCGGTAGCTGTAACCAGCGTCGGTCTTGGCATCGTCGAGGTGAGTGTTGGCGAAGAAGAAGTCTCGCCCGGTCGACTTCTGGGTGAAGATCCCCCACACCAGGAATCGTCGGACGTCGCCGCTACGGGTGGACAGGCCGTAGATGCCGGCCTGACGCAGACTCACAGTTTCAGAGTTGTAGATGAGCCGAGTGCCAGCGGTGTAGTTGTTCGACTTATCGCAGTTGGGGTTTTCCTCCGTCGCGCAGGTGATCCTCCAGGAGCCACCCAGCACCTCGACCAGGTCCTGGTATTGATGCTTCCAGGCGCCGTCAGCCCCGACCAGGTAGGTGTATTCGGCTTCTTGCAGGCCGACGACGTCAAGTTTGTTGCCCTTGATCTGCTTCACCACCAGATTTCGGCGCACCGCCCAGGAACGGTTGCCAGTATCGGTGGACTTGGTGCCGTTGCGAATGTTGTAGCTGGCCACCTGCAGCGGCTCGGCTGCCGGATCCGCTGGCGTCCGGGTGGCGGTGGCTACCACCTTCGACCATCCGCTGGCTGGCCTGCCGGCGGCGTCCACCACCCTGACCCGTAAATAGTGGACGGTGCTGGTGGCCAGCCCGGTGATCGCGGTTGACGGCCCGCGGACGATGGTGGCCTTGGCCCCGGCAAATGACTTGTTGCGGGCGTACTGCACCTGGTACCGCAAACCAGGCTTGTAGAACTTCCAGTTCAGCGCGATTGCGTCCGACCCGCGAGCCGAGGCCTTGCCCGCCAAACTGGTGGGCGCGGCGTACTTCAGCTTCTTAGCCGTGGCGAAAACCTTCGTCGCCGAATAGACCGACAAGGCGGTGCCCTTGGCATTGTTCTTGATCGCCTGCACCCGGACGTAGTACTTGGTGGACGCCTTGAGGCCGCTCAGCACGATCTTGGAGCTGGTGGCGCGCTTGTAGACCGACTTCTTGAAACTGGCGTACTTGGAGTAGCGCACCCGGTAGCGGGGCGCACCGGCGAAGTCGGGCCAATCGATTGCCAGTCGGGTGGTGGAGGCGCTCGCCAGCACCGGGGCTGAGGCCTTCAGCAGAGCTGCCGCGCGCAGAGTAGGCGTGGGCTGGGCCGAAGCGGGCGCGCTCACATAACCGAGGGAGAGTGCGGGGGCGATTACCAGCGCGACGAGCGCGGTGCGGACGAATCGCGTGGGCGAGCGGTACACGAGGGGGCCTCTCAACTAAGTGGCCGGCCCCCCGCTGGCCGAGTACTAATTCACTGCTGGATCACTCTACGCCAAAATACCGGTCTTGACTCCTGGCCGCCTCGATCATTCCCGCTAGCCCAATCGACTCCTCGGGCCGCAGCATGTAGCTGGCCAGCGCGCCTGCTCGAATCACGGCCGCGAATTCACCGATCTCGTAGCGAAGGCCGTCGCGCGCGAACTTCACGTAGTAGCGCTCGCGCTTCCCGGGGTCCTCATAACGCAGCTCGAAGTAGTCGGTCAGCCACCACGGCGCCGGCACATACAGGTAGCCCTCAGTGCCGCCGATGACCAGTTCGCCCTCGGCCTTCACCCCGATCCCAACCCGCGCGGTGCCGACGCCGTTGGGATAGGTGAGATCGATCTTGGAAAACACCTCCACCTCGGACCCCGGCGGCTTCAGCGAAGTCGTGCGCACCTCGACCGGCTCGGTACCGAAAAGCTTCACGAACGGCAGCAGCACATAGCTGGCCAGTTCCGAGATCGCTCCCCCTTCGGGGGCGACGTGTTCACGACCGCTTGGGATTAGCTTGGTGAAAGTGGCATCGATCGAAACCAGCTGACCAATCGAGCCACCCTGGGCAACGGCGAGCATCCGACGGAAGCCGGGCGCATAGGCGGTCTTGATCGCCTCCATCAGCACCACCTTCGCCTCAGCTGCGAGCGCGAACAGCTCTGCCGCCTCAGCCTTGGTCAGCGCCAGCGGCTTTTCGCACAGCACATGCTTGCCCGCGGCGATCGCCGCGCGCACCAGCTCGGCGTGGGTGCCATGGGGGCTGGCAATGTAGACCGCATCAACCAGTGCGAACAGCTCTTCAACGCTGCCACAGGCCCGATCAAGCTCGTGGGTCGCAGCGAACCTCGCCGCGTTGGCGGCATTCGGGCTGTAGACCACGTCCACACTCACTCCGCTGACGAAGCGACTCTCTGGCACGAAGCGCGCCGCGATCCGCCCCGAGCCGATCACGCCGATACGCACCGTCCCGTGACGCTCGGCGCGTAGATCAGTGCTGGAAATGCCCTTGGTGCGATCGAGATAGACCACGTCGCAGAACGGGTTCAGGTAGTCGAACTTACCCAACCAATCCGAACCGATCGCGAAGGTGTCGATATCGCGGCTCTGCACGTCGTGGAGCTTCTGGCCTTCGTACTCCTCGACGATAATCTCGTCGGCCAGGCCGCTGCGCCGGACGCCTTCGATGCGCTGCATCAGGCCCTCTTGCACGTTCAGCTTGCCGCGAGTGGCGTCGTAGTCCTCGGAAGTGACCCCGACGGTCAGGTGATCACCGAGTTCCCGGGCGCGCTCCAGAAGGCGTCGATGACCTTCGTGGAACATGTCGAAGGTGCCGTAGGTGATGACCCTGGTAGCCACGGCTCAGGCGTCGCCCCGCGAGGTCTTCTTCTTAGCCAGCTTGGTGATCGGTGTGGAGTACTTGCGGCTGTTCCACATCTTGTTCCAGTTGGCCTTGAACTGCTTGTACCCGACCCCGGAGATCAACAGGTTGACCTCGTTGTTGAAGCGCAGGGACGACTTGGTCCAGTTGCCCGAACCGGTGAAGACCACCTTGGTCTTGGAGTTATTGCCCCACTTGCCGTTCACCAGGATGAACTTGGAGTGGATGAACCGACTGCCCCGGTCACCATTGCGGATCAGGATGTTGCCGTACTTGTAGGTGGTCTTGAGCTTCTTCTTGTCCCACTTGCGCAGGATCGGCATGACTTCCAGATCCCACTCGCTGGCCGACATCAACACCTTCACGTCGCAGCCGGCGTTCTTCAGCCGCTTTAGCCGCCGAGCCAGGTAGAGCCGTGAGGACGTCCACTGGTACATCGAGACGAACACCTGCGTCCTGCGCTTGGAGTTGCCATAGCCCTTGGACGCTCCGGTGCACTTCACGTTCTCCAGGAACGAGGTGTACGGGTCAGTATCGGGGTTAACCGTCTGCAGGGAGCTCTTCGGGTTGGCCACTGCCCAGGGGAAGAAGTAGACCTTCTTGTCTGGGCCGGCAGTGGAGGTATTGACCGCATAGTCGTTGCCTGAGGTGTCTTTCCACATCTCGGCGAGCCGGTCGTTCAGGAAGTTGTAGGTGCTCTGATCGCGAACCGAGGTGTAGACGTTGTTCCAACCGTGTTTGACCTGGGTGACGGTGAAGTTGCCAGAAGAGGTCATAGTCACGTAGGGCACCCCGCCAAGGGTGTCGAAAGTCAGGTACTTGGCATGCATGTAGGGCCGGTAGACCGGGTTGGCGGTGGTGGCCACCCGCACCCGGGCGCCCTTCCATTTGTAGTCAGAGCTGCAGGACAGGTAGCACGCCCTGAACTGCGAGCCAGCGTTTGGGTTGGCCACCACGGCAGAAGGCGTGGCGGTGGGCGCCGGTGGCGGGGCCCAAGTAAGCACCCGCTTGGTCGCCTGAGTGGGTCCGGTAGTGACGGCATGATCGTCGGTGAGGTACTGGATGTTCACCCCGCGGCAGTGCGCTCGAATTACGGCTTTGGCCGAGTCCCAACGCGACATCGAATACATCGCGATCTTCACGGTGGATCCCGCGGCAGCGGCCCGCACCCCGTTGAGCAATTGCCGAATCACCACCGTGCTCGCCGAACTGAACGGGTTATTGAACTTCGCGCCTTCTTTGGGCACGAAGCCGATCACGTCCGGACGCTGACCCAGCGCTACTGGCGAACCAAAATAGTCGGCGGAAAGTCCAGCCTTCTTCTTCGCCGCAGCGCTCAGCAGCGTCGAGGGGTCAGCGCAGTAGGGGTTGCGGTAGGTGGCGGTCGAGGCTGGCACCTCGGCTGGCTGCACACCTGAGGTGGTGCTGGCGCTCGGGGCAGCCTGCGTAACCTCAGTTGCCACCGAGGTCGGCTCAGTGGTTGGCGGCGTGGACGGCTCGGTGGTGGCAGAGATCGACGGCTCGGGGCTCGGCTCAGGGGTTTCGGCCAGTGCGGTTTCCGCACCGGTCACCAGCAGAGCACAAGATAGGGCCAGGCCCATCAGCTTGGTCGCAAGCCTCACCCTGCCTCCAGGTCAACTCGGTGGCGATACCAGACTCGCCGCGCGGAAAAGACTGTACCAGCCGAACTTGTGAAGACGATTGGGCCGCTGGCAAGGCCTCGCTTCGATCATGGATCGGCTCGTACCGTCTTCTTCTTCTTCAACTTGGTGATCGGTTTGGAGTACTTGCTGCTCCACAACTTGTTCCAGTGGGCTTTGAACTGGCTGTAGGCCAAGTTGCCGGTGATCAGGATGCTGGTCTCATTGCTGAAGCGCAGGGACGACTTGGTGAAGTTGCCGGACCCGGTCCAGACCATCTTCGCCTTCGTGTTCGCCCCAACGCGGCCGTTGACGATGATGAACTTGGAGTGGATGAAGTTGTCGCCGCGATCACCGTTGCGAATGGGGATGTTGCCGTATCTGCTCTTCCTGCGCAGGATCGGCATCACTTCCAAGTCCCACTCCCCGGCAGACATCAGCACCCGGACGTCGCAGCCGCGGTTCTTCAGCGCCTTTAAGCGGCGGGCCAGATACAGCCGAGCCGAGGTCCACTGGTACATCGACACCAGGACCTCGGTGCGGCGCTTGGAGTTGCCGTAGCCAGCAGCCATCCCGGTGCACTTGATCTTGTCCAGGAAGTGCGCGTACGGGTCGGTCTTCGAGGTGACGGTCTGCTTCGAGCTGCGCGGGTTCTTTACCCCCCGGGGGAAGAAGTAGGTGACCTTGGTCGGCGCCGCGTAGGAGGCCTTCACCGCATAGTCGTTGCCGCTGGAGTCCTTAACCATCTCGTTGAAGCGGTTGTTCAGGAAGTCGTAGGTGGTCTTGTCCTTCACTGCGGTGTAGACGTTGTTCCAGCCGCTCCACATCTGGGTAGCGGTGAAGTTGCCCGAGGACAGCATCGAGACGTGCGGCACGCCTGCCAGGTTGTCGAAGGTGAGGTACTTGGCGTGCATGTAGGGCCGGTACCGCGGGTTGATGGTGGTGACCACCCGCAGCCGCCTCTTGCGCCAGGTGAAATTAGAACTGCACGACAGATAGCAGGCCTTGAAAGAGCTGCCGGTGGGGCCCTGGCTAAGGAAGGCCTTCACCAGCTTGCTGGCCTGGAAAGACATGCCGTGATCGTCGGTGACGTAGCGGATGTTCACCCCACGGCAGTAGGCCCGGACGATCGCTGAAGCGGCCTCCATCCGCGTGTTGGAGTACATCGCGATGCGCACATTGGTGCCAGCCTCGGCCGTCTGTAGTGCGTGAAGCATCTGGTTGACCACCGCCCAGGCACCCGCGGTGGTATTCGGATCGCCAAACACTGTGCCTTCGACCGGCACCCATCCCAGTCGATCTGGAGCCTGGCCCAACGCCACCGGCTCTCCTAGGCCGTAAGCGGGCAGCCGATCACACTTCGGCCGGTAGGTGAGTTCGGCCGCAGCGATCCCCCCGGTGGGCACGGTTGCCGAAGGTACCGCTGACTCCTGGCCGGCCACGGTGGGAGAAGGAGCCGCGGTGGGCTCACCGGATGCACTGGGATCTCCGGTTGCACTGGGTTCCTCCGATGCACTGGGTTCCTCGGAAGCACTTGGCTCCCCGGAAGCACTTGGCTCCCCGGTTGCCGTGGTTTCTTCAGCTGTACTGGGCTCACCGGTTGCGGTGGGTTCCTCGGCTTGGTTCGGCAGCGCGGTCCCCTCAGCCATCGCATCCGTCGCGCTCGGGCTTTGCGACTGCTCGGCGGGCGTCGCGCTACTGGCCGGGGCTGCGGTTTCCCCCTCAGCGAAGGCAGACTCCAGCCCGGTAGGAATCAGCGCCATCACCATGAGCGCGCCCACTAGCTTGAGTCCGAGCCTCATCTGCCCCCCACTCAACTCGACTACCCCTCACGCAACCGCGTGGTCGAATTCTACCAGTGCTAGAGAACGCCGTTCACCTCGTTCTTGGCAAGTGCACACTTACTTCTTAGCTACCTCATCCACCTGGTCTCGCAATGAAGTAACCAGGCTCACTGGCTTGTCAGGTCCCTCAAGCAGTACATAGGCCAGCACGTTGCCGTAGCCGACGGTGGCCTGGTAGTTGCCCTCGGGATCTTTGATCAGCCACCACATGGCCGACCCTTCCTGGCCGGTCTCGACGGTCTTCACCGCGGTACCGGAGTCAATTTCGGCCTGTTCCGCCGCACATTTCTGGTTGAGCCCGAACAGGTCCACCACCACCCCAGCGTCGCTGAAGAGTTGCACCACAGCGCTGCCCTCTTCGTCGGCAGCCTGGGTCACCAGCTCCTCATCAGCGACCTTGTTCATCTTCACGCACGACAGCGCTTGGCTCTGTTCCTGGTTCTCGGCGTCCTCGTTATCTGGATCGCTACCCGTACCTTTCGGGAATGACTCCAGCTTCACCGTGCGGTCGCCAAGCTTGCCGACCTTGATCATCTTGGTGAACTGAGTAGCGGTCAGATTGGGCCCCAACGGGGCTGTTGGTGAGGGCAGCGGACCGGTCGGCGTCGAAGGCGAGGGTGCCGGGGTCGTCGAACAGCTGACCAGAACCAGTCCAAAGGACATCGCGGCCGCCACAGCAACCAATCGCCCCGCCAGCTTCACAGCGCCCGCCTTCTGGCTTCCCCGTCAGCGACGGTCTGTCGCACCTGTTCGAGGAATACTTCAGCGTAGGTCTGAGCTGGCAGATCCCCCAAGTAGTAGATCCGCAACTCATTGCGAATCTCTTGCATTGGGTCAGAGCGCAGCATCTGAGTCAACGCCGCCGCTGGGCTTTCGATCTGCGGCCGCAGCAGGTAGCCGGCCCGCATCATCGGGTATTCCTCCAGCGGATCGGCGCTCGGATCCCCGACGTCCACCACCGCGAACGGCTTGCCAGAGAACAGGAAGTCCGCAGAGACGCTGGACACATCGGTGACCAGCCCGTCCACAGCGTTGAAGCTGTCGAACAGGCTCATCGCGGTGGCCTTCTCGCCGTAGAGGTGCTCGCCACCGGCCGCATTTGCCTTGGCCAACACCTGGTTCACGTCGCTGATCTGGCGCAGCGAGGGGGCGTGCTTGAACGAGTAGGGGTGCGGCCGGAAGATCACCCGGGCGCCGAGATCGAGCAATGCCTGCACCACTTCAACCGCCCAAGGCAGCGAGGTCAACGAGGTGTCTTCGTAGAAGCCCTGCCAAGTCGGCGCATAGAGGATCACCGGTGCCGTCTTGGTGGTGATCGCCTCGGTGCTGTGTAGCACCTTCTCCACCTGCGGACGGCCGACGATCCGGAACTTCTCCCGCGGAATGTCGACGCCGTGCTGGGCGTAGCGATCGATGCCGCCCTGCCCAGCGACATAGACCTCATCGAACATCGCCGTGACCGGGTTGTAGCTCGGCGGCTTGTCGGATTCACCGTGCAGGATCTGCACATGGATCTTGTCGGCGAACCGAACGCCCTGGCTGTTCTTCATGGAGTTGTTGACGTAGAACACCGCGCTCGCGCTGCCCTCCATGACCGCATCGACACTGGCCAGCGTCGGACACAGCACCACTGGCGCAGTGGTGGCGTTGGCGACGATGTCGTACATGTTCCGCTCCCGGATGACAATCAGGTAGCGCAACCCCACCCGCTCGAAGACCGGTAGCCACATCAGGATCTGATATTCCGAATCGATCGGCGCGGAGAAATAGACAAGGAACTTCGGGTCATAGGACGTAACCGCCTTGCGGTAGTTCGCCTCGATCCGGGACGGCGGCCAACGCCACATCCCCCAGCCGATCACGCCGAGCGCACCGGCGAACCCCAAGAGGATCACCAGCATCACTGGCAACATCGGCAACTGGAGAATGCCAGCCAGGCCGAACACCAGCAGACCAAGAGTGGTCACATCGAAGGTGAAGGTCTGATCGATGTAGCCGACCGAGTGAAAGCCGGGTAGCCGTTCGGCCTGAATCGAGGTGCCGCTGCGGCTGCGGATCTGGTAGCGCATGCCGGCCTCCAACAGGCTGGCACCCACCACCAGGGCCGCGGTCACCGCGGTCAACCAGACCTGATCGCCCTTGGGCGCACCAACCGCAAAGGCCGCACCCAACACCGCGTTGGTCGGCAGCGATTGGAACCGACCAAACCGCCAAGCGACCAGCACCACGGCGATCCCGACCACCAGCGGCCAGATGCCCAGTTGACCGGTCAGCTCGAGAGCAAAGACCAACGTCGCCAGGGTCGCCAAAACGACGTCGCGGACCAAATTCTTCAGCGCGCCGAGGTTGATGTTGTTCACAGGCGCACAACCAGGTTCTGGCTGTCGACGAAACGGCCGTGGTCGCTGGCGAGTAGCTCGATCACGCCAGCCACGTCTTCGGGCTGCATGATCGTGCTCGGATCCTCATCCGGGGCCAGCGTGCGGCGCAACGCAGTGGCACAGCGTCCCGGTGAGATGGTCACCACTCGGGTGCCATAGATGCTGAGCTCTTCCTTCATCACCTGGCTCATCGCGATCATCGCCGCCTTCGATGCTGAGTAGGTCAACCAGCCCGATCGGCCGTTGATCCCCGCGGTAGAGGCGATGTTGAGAATGAACTCGAAGCGGTTGCCAGCGTGTAGCAGCCCCTGGGTCAGCACGAAGGGCGCGTAAAGGTTGACGTGCATCGTGCGCTCGAAATCCTCGAACCGGACCTCATGGATTGGCGCGGGCAGGGTGTAGCCAGCGTTGTTGATCAGATACTCAATCGAGCCGACCTCGCCCATCACCTTCGGCAGGAGAGCACGAATCTCGTCCAGCTCGTTCAGGTCAATTTCGTGGTGAAAGAAGCGCTTGCCCCAAGGGTTCTCAGCCATCAGGTGCTCGCGCAGCTCATCGAACTCAGTCGATTTGCGCGCCAGCAACACGAACGTGTCGAGGTCGTTCTTGGTGGCCCAGAAGCGCTCGACGGTGGCCTGGCCGATGCCTTTGGACGCACCGGTCACCATCATCGTTTTAGTCATCGGTCCCCTCTGCTCCCAGCAGGTATCCAGCCAACTTCACGTCGGTCTTGGTGGTCACCTTGAAGTTGCGGTCGCTGCCGGGGATGAAGTACACCTCGGCGCCCGCAACCGCACACAGGGTGGCGTCCTCGGTGAACTGTAGGTCATGCTCGCGGGCATACTCGTGGGCGGCCTCGAGGGTCGAGAGCCGGAACTTCTGCGGCAACTGGACGTTGCGCAGCTTGTCGCGATCCAGGTAGCCGGTGACTCGTCGGGTATCGGGGTCCACCGGCGCGACCGTGAACGGAATCTCCAACATGTAGGAGACGTTTTCGTGGGCGGAGGCGATCAGTGCCGAGAACTCCTCGGTGGTCACCAGCGGCCGCGCGGTCTCGTGCACAATCACATGCTCGTTTTGGCAATGCGGCAGCATCAGGCGCACCGAGTCGTGGCGCGAGTCGCCGCCGGGGACGTAGGTGATGGGCGTCGAGATCGCATAGTCGTGGACCAGCTTTTCGATCTCTTCGCGCCAACCTTCGGGGTAATTCAGCACGATCTGGGTGACCTCGGGCAACGGGTCGACTGCGACCAGCGGGTAGACCATCGCTGGAATGTGGTTTACCCGGATCAGCTGTTTTGGTTGGCCCGCGGCGACTCTGGTGCCTAGACCGCCATTCAGGAGGGCAAGGGTGTACATGCCAGCATTCTACTCAGCCGAACCGTCAGCTCTTACCCGCGACGACCGGTTCACAGCGCTTACCCAGGCTCACACTGCAAGGCCGGGCTGGGCTGGTCGCCCTATCTGGAGGCCAGGTAGGCGGCAACCACATCTTCGGTGGGGCCGTCCATCACCAGTTCGCCCTTGTTCAGCCAGAGCACGCGATCACAGGTGTCGCGAATAGAGGCCATCGAGTGCGAGACGAGGAAGACCGTGCCGGCATTGTCGCGAATCTGACGGATCCGGCCTTCGCTGCGAGCCTGAAAACGCTTGTCGCCCACCGCCAAAGCCTCATCGACGATCAGGATGTCGTGCTGCTGAGAGGCGGCGATGGCGAACTTGAGCCGAGCCTGCATGCCAGAGGAGTAGGTGCGCATCGGCAGGTCGATGAACTCAGCCAGCTCAGCGAACTCGACGATCTGATCCCGCAACGCGGTGATCTCCGACTTCTGGAAGCCGAGGGCCAGCCCGCCCAGGACGATATTCCGCTCGCCCGAAAGGTCGGGCAGCAGCGCGGCGCCGACGCCCAGCAGGTTCGGCCGAGAGGTGGCATAAACGGCCCCCGCCGAAGGCGGAGTCAGCCCGACGAGTGCCCGCATCAGCGTCGACTTGCCCGATCCGTTGGAACCGATTACCCCGATCGACTCGTTGGCGTAGGCAACGAAAGACACCCCCTTGAGGGCGTGCACGCTACGGATGCCGCGGGTGGCTCGACGCAGTCCCTTGGCGTTGGGATTGACGGCCTTGCCACTGGCGTAGACCTTGTATTCGACGTGGACGTCATCGACGACCACCACCGGCCTGCGGTCACTCCCGTCCATAGCGCTCCTCAGCGACCCAGAAGAAGGCGAAGCCCACCACTAGGGCGAAAACCGCCCAAGCGCTCAGATATACCCAGAACAGCGGGTTATAGGCGGCATCGGACATCAGCAAGGACCGCGCAATCACCAGCGTTTGATAGACCGGATGCCAGTCGTAGAGCTGAACCAGCCACGGGTACGTGGCGAAGATCCTGGTCACGTCGAACAGCGCGCCGGAGGTGTAGAACATCAGCCGCGAAACGAACGGCAGAATCTGGGTCAGGTCGCGGAAGTGGACTGTGAGCCGTGCGGTGAACATCGCCACCCCGGTGTTGAACAGGGTGTACAGCACCACCAACGGGATCATCAGCAGCCACTTCCAGTTCGGGAAGTGCCCCATCATGATCAGGATGGCGAACATCACCACCATCGACAGCATCAGCGAATAGAACTGCTCGACCACAACAGCCAGCGGCAATGAGATCCGCGGAAAAGCCAGAGACTGCACCAGGGGACGGTTGCCGGTGATGGCCTTGGCACCCTGGACGAAGCAGGAAGAAAAGAACTCGAACAGGAAGACGCCGATCACCACAAAAGCTGCGTAGCCCGGGCCCAGGCTGGAGCCCTGCAACACTCCAAAGATCAGGCCGTAGATCAGCGCGTTCAGCGTCGGTTTCAACACCAGCCAGACACCCCCGAGCCGGCTCTGTTGGTTTTGCACCGACATGCGGTAGGCGGCCATCGTCGTGATGAAGTCGCGACGCGCCCAGGTCTGCTTGAGGTAGGACCACAAGCCGGGGCGAGCACCTACCCGGTGCAACCCGTTTTGCTCGGCCAACTCGGTCAGGTTCATCCCTGCTTGGACTCCAATCGGCGATCCGCCCAGGCGCCACGTCCCACGCTGGGAAGCGCCTGTGCGAGCTTAGTGCACTCTAGGCACCCAAGCCGAAACATCAGGAGTGCCTGCGGTTACGCAGGTAATAACTCACCAACGATCTGGTCGACGGATCCTGGGCTGCCACGGAATCTTCGTCGCCAGCCACGGCTGGTGCGATTTGCAGCGCCAGCTGCTTGCCCAGCTCCACCCCCCACTGGTCGAAGCTGTTCACGCCCCACACCACTCCCTGAGTGAAGGTGATGTGCTCATAGAGCGCGATCAACTGCCCAACCACCGCTGGGGTTAGCGCTGGCGCCATGATCGAGGTGGTCGGCCGGTTGCCGTCGAACACCCGCGCCGAGACGATCGCCGCCGGGGTGCCCTCGGCCCGCACCTCGGCTTCGGTCTTGCCGAACGCCAACGCCTTGGTCTGGGCGAAGAAGTTGGCCAGGAACAACTCGTGGACGTCTGCGGTGCCGTCCTTGGTGGGATGGGCCGGGTTGGCCACGGCGATGAAATCGGCCGGGATCAGCTGCGTCCCCTGGTGAATGAGCTGGTAGAAGGCATGTTGGCCGTTGGTGCCCGGCTCGCCCCAGAACACCTCGCCGGTCGCGGTGGTGACCGGCGTACCGTCGCTGCGCACGCCCTTCCCGTTGGACTCCATCGTCAGCTGTTGCAGGTAGGCAGGGAAGCGATGCAGGTGCTGGTCGTAAGGCAGCACCGCATGGCTGCCAGCGCCGAGGAAATTGACGTACCAGACGTTGAGCAGGCCCATCATGGCCGGCACATTCTCGGCCAGCGGAGCCTCGACAAAGTGGCGATCGATGGCACCGAAGCCCTCGAGGAACTCTGCAAAGTGCTCGGGGCCGATCGCCACCGCGACCGCAGTACCGACTGCGGAATCGACTGAGTAACGACCGCCAACCCAGTCCCAGAAGCCAAAGGCATTGGCCGGGTCGATGCCAAAGGCGGCCACCTTGTCCAACGCGGTGGAAACGGCGACGAAGTGCTTGGCGATAGCTGCCTTGGCGCCCTGTTCGTCCTGGTCGATGATGCCCGCCGCGCGCAGCTCGCCCAGCAACCAGTCGCGCGCCAGGCGCGCATTGGTCAGGGTCTCCAAGGTGGTGAAGGTCTTCGACGCCACGATGAACAGCGTGGTCTCCGGATCGAGGTCCGCGGTCTTGTCCGCAACATCTGAGGGATCGATGTTGGAAACGAACCGGCATTCCAGGCCCGCCTGGACGTACGGCTTCAGCGCCTCATAAACCATGACCGGCCCAAGATCGGAGCCACCGATCCCGATATTCACCACGGTGCTGATCGGCTTTCCGGTAACGCCGGTCCACTCTCCCGAGCGCACCGAGGTGGCGAAGGCGTAGACCTGATCCAGAACCTTGTGGACTTCTGCAACGACCTCGACCCCATCGACGATCAGGGAATCTGTGCGCGGACGCCGCAGGGCGGTGTGCAGCACTGAACGGTTCTCGGTCACGTTGATCCGCTCGCCGTCGAACATGGCGTCGCGGCGAGCCGGCAGCCCAACCTGCTCGGCCAGTTCGACCAGCGCCTGCCGGACCGAATCGGTGAGCAGGTTCTTGGAGAGGTCTACGAACAAATCCGCGGCCGTGAGGCTGTACCGCTCGGCGCGGTCTGCGTCCTGGGCGAACCAGGAGCGCAGATCGGGGGTGAGCTCGTCGGCCAACTTGGCCAACTTGGCCCAGGCTGGAGTGGTGGTGGGGTCAACCGGTTTGGTCATACCGGCAGCCTAACCAGGCGGCTGCGGCCAGGTGCCCCGTCCAGCAACTGGTGGACGACTACCTCGCGGCGGTCACTCGGGCTACGTGGCCCTCGAAAGCCGCCTGCGGCCCGTCCGGGGTATCGCCGAGGACGTGCTTCTTCATCGCCAGTCGGGCCGGCGCCAGCGGGTCCTCGCCGAAAGCCAACTCGAGGGCCTGTTCCAATCCCTCCAGATGCGGCCCGATCAAGTACGAGCTGGCCTGGGTGGGGAATTCCGCCACGAAGTCCGCCTGGGCCATGCCTTGGGGGTTGCAGGTGAGCACCGGACGCTCGGTGTAGAGGTAGTCGGTAGCGACGCTGGAGATATCAGAGATCAACACATCTGCCTTGGTCAGGCAATCGTTGAGGGTCAGCTCTTCGTCGGCGGTCACCAGATGGCCATCGCCGGCTTGGCGCAGCATCGTGGAGATCTCGGTGATCGCGGCCAACATCGACGGCCGGTACACGCCACTGGCCGGATGCGGTCGGAACCAGACCCGCATTTCGGGGTGCTTGCGTAGCAGCTGGCGCACCAACCGCACCCCCATCACGTCCAGGGAGGTGTAGGAGGTCTGGTCGTAGTATCCCTCGAAGGTGGGGGCATACAGCAGGATCGGGTGCTCATTCCCGGTCGGGCCGATCGGCAACTCGGCCACCTGGGGCCGACCAATCACCGCGAACTTCTCCCGGCCCATCTGGATGCCTGCGGCCGGGTAACGCTCCATCGCGGCCGGTCCGGCCACCCAAACCTCGTCAACTCCGCGGGCCTGGTTGTTGGCGCTGGTGGCCTTATCGGAATCGCCGTGGAGCAACATGATGTGCAGCAATCGGGGATCACGTTGCAGCTGGCCGTTGCGCTCGCCATAGGCGAGGTAAAAGGCCACCCGCAAGGTTGGCAGGAGCATCCGCTCAACGTCGCGCGGGGACGGCGCATAGACGACCGGGTGCCTGGTGGCGCCCAGATCGGCCAACTGACTGGCCTCGCGCACCAACAGCATCCCCTGCTGAGTCAGCGCATCTAACGCCGGGAGCCACTGATTGGCGATGTACTTCGATTGCCGGGCACCGAGGGAGACATAAACCAGGAAGGACGGCTGCTTGGCGGTCATCTCATCAACGAGGCCCTCGTACATCTTGGCCGCGTCACGTCGTGCGGTATGGGCCTGCCAGGCCGTCCAGCCCAGATAGATCAGGGCCGTCTCGAGCAGCGCACCAGACAGCGTCAGGCCCAGCAGAGCTGCATTGGTGCCCACGGGCACGGACGCAGCCAGGGTGGCCTCAACCAGGGCGACGACCTCGATCGCGAGTATCACGGGGTTGGTGCCGGCCCCTCGGGCATAGATCCGCAGGTGCCGGGCGGTAGCGGCGGGTTGCTCAGCTGATTGCGGCTCGAAGCGCAACGCCGGGGCGCTGCGGGACACCCAGGTGGCCAGGACCGGCTGGAGGTACCAGGCCAGTTGGACGAACAGCACCACCGACACATAGGACAACGCCGCAGTGATGGCGTTGGGGGCAACGACAGCGAAGACCGCCGAGGCGGCGAGCAAGCTGCGCAGTAGCCCGCGAACCTGCGGACGGATCCCGACCAGATCGAGCAGGCGGGAGGTGGGCGGATCGGCCCGGGTAGACAGCCAGTCGGTAACCGAGGAGACAACCCAAGCGCCCAGTGAAAGCCAGGGCAGGTGTGCCCAGCCGGCCACGAACTGAGTTAGCAGGCCCAGCAGCAGCAGCGTTAGATTCGCGCGTCCGCACCAGGCCGCGACCGCGAGGGGCACCTTCCCCGGCCAGGCCGCGCGGGCGAGTTCTTCCCATTCGGGCACGGGCGCCCGTCCCAGATTCTCGATGGCTCTTCCCCGACTCACTGGCGTAGCCTAACCGGCCAGCCCCAAGTTCGTGCGCCGACCGTCGCGGTGGTGATCAGCGAGCGGAGGAAGCTACGGCCACGTGGACGTGGTTGTAATGATTGGCATTGATCGAACCGCGGTCGGCCATCTTGCGCCAAGTTCCGCTGCTGGGAGTCCAGATCTTCTGCTCGAAGATGATGTGATCGATCTTGAACTCGGAGCGGTGGGCGATGAGGTACTTCGTGATCCGCCAGCCCATGGCGCTCTCTTCACCGGGGTCGAGCATCAAGTCCAGCGCCCGCCCGTTCTTGTGGAAGGCCATTCCGCCGGCTCGCCAGCCACCGACCGAGTTGATCCCGGGGAACAGCGGGCAAACGGAGCGATAGATGAAGATCGTGGTCTTGCGCAGCTTGTTCTCGACCTGGGAACCGCGAGCGCAGGGCTCCATGCTGGTGCCTTCCGGCACCGCCATGGTGTCGGAATCACTCAGGGAATCGGTGAGCACCCAGCCGAAGCCACCCTTATAGAGGATCCTGCGGTAGTCGCCTTCGATTTCGGAGGTGGCCTCCACTTTGGTGGCGACATCGACCCGCCCCAGCAGCTCAGCCTTCACATCAGGCTCGGACCGGACGTTCAACGAACCCTCGGTGTATTGGCGGCTGACGGCGATGGCCGGATCCTGCGACTTCGATTTCGACTTCAACGTCGCTGGCTTGATCAGCGACAGGCTGTCGGCGATCAGCGGAGAGGAGCCGGCGGCAGCAGCCATCGGAACCCCAACCGCAGAGGCCGCACCGCCGGTCGCACCGATCACCACTGCCGCGGCGGTGGCCGCTACCGTGACCAGCGCGGCGACGACGCCACCGCGGTGAAAGAGCTTGTCAGTGAGGGTTGATGCGGCTCGGCGAGGGGCCAAGTCGGTAACCTCAGGTTCAGCGACAACAGCGGGCGCGTCGACTAAGTCGGCGACTCGGCGTGGCTGATAAGACATTGAGCAGCTTCCTGCTGGGAACCTGAGTGGATTCTCAGACTAACTTAAGAATTCCCTCACCGGCAAGCGGCCGTCCGCGGCTGGCCGCCAATCGCTGGCCTGGCCGCCAGGTTCGGCTCGATCGAACTCAGTCCTCCAGATGCCACAACTGCAGTTCTGTGCGCAGCCCGTCAAGACCAGCGGCCATCGCCAACTCATCGGCGAACAACTCCGGCGGCCAGACCCCGACCGCACCCGACTCGAGCCACAGCGCAGCCAGGCCCCGCTTCATTCGCCCGGCGGCGATCAGCGGCGGATAGCCCAGCAGCCCCGGCAGAGCGCGGGCGTAATCCGAGCCGAGAGACTCCGACGGCACCACTTGAACAGCAGCGGCACCCGCGGCCAAACCGGCTCGCAGTTCGGTGGGGGTCAACCCGCCAAGGATCACCGGAAAGCCCGCCACCGCCTTGGGCAGCTTTGGTGCCATGAAGTCAGCAGCGGCAAAGGCCGCGCCGACTTCGGCAGCCTTCTGCACCTGCCGGGAATCGGTCACGCCGTGAACACCGATGCGGGCCCGGCGGCCAAAGCCGGCCCGCAACTCAGCCAACTGACCCACCCGATCCGCCGACAGCGACCAGGTAGTGAATCCCTCCTGGCAGAGCACCTCACAGACAGGGAGCAGTACGTCCGGTTCAAATTCGGGCAGGTTGACGATCACCTTGCGCTCGCCCAGCGAGGGAAGTTCCACGGCCACGGCTTCATCCTGCCCGATCCCGACCCGATCGTCGCCGCAGGAGTACCGAGCCCGGGGCCCGTGACACTGCCCCAAGGGTGGTGGTTAGCTGAAACACCACCGATGTGAGGAGTTCTCCGAAATGGAAATCCGCAGCTTGAGCATCGCCCCTGACAGCTTCATCGACCTCAAATATGCCGAGCCCGGAGTCGGCGGCCAGAACACCAGTCCCGAGTTGAGTTGGACCGAGGGACCTCCCGGCACCGCCAGTTACGCAGTCACCTGCTTCGACCCCGACGCCCCCACTGGGAGCGGCTGGTGGCATTGGGTGGTCACTGACATTCCCGCCGGGATCACGACACTGGCTGAAGGTGCACCACTGCCCGCTGGCGCGCGCACCTGGGTCAACGACTACGGCTATTCCGGCTGGGGCGGACCATGGCCGCCGCCCGGGCCAGCCCACCACTACGAGTTCCGCGTGTTCGCGGTTTCGGTGCCTTTGCTCGACGTCCCCGACGAGGCCAGCAGCGCCTCGGCGCGCCTGACCTTGAGCTTCAACACCCTTGGGGTGGCCGCTTTCACTGCCCTGTTCGCCAACCCGGCAGGCTGAGGAGGGCTCCCGCTCCGAATGGCGATTCTGATCGACCCCCCACGCTGGCCCGCGCACGGCACCCGCTTTGCCCACTTGGCCTCAGACACCTCGTTGGCCGAACTGCACGAATTCGCCCGGGCAAATGAGGTGCCAGACCGCGCCTTCGACCACGATCACTATGACGTCTCCGAGACCCGACTGGCCGAACTGGTTGCCGCCGGTGCCCAGCCGGTGGAAGCCCGCGAACTCGTCGGGCGCCTGGCCGCAGCCGGACTGCGGGTGCGGCCCCAGCAGCGCGTCCCAAAGCCAGCTCGGGCGGTCGCCGAACTAACGCGAAGGTGGCAGCAACTACTGCCCGAGGAACCGCGATTGGGAGCCGATCTGGTCGGCCGTTGGCTGGAGCCGCATCGGCGTTATCACGACACGCGACACCTGGTCCAGATGTTGGGCGCCCTGGACCAGCTGTACGACGGCCTGACCCCACCTCCAGTGGCCTTGGCCGCGTGGTTTCACGACGCTGTCTACCGTGGCGAACCAGGGGCAGACGAGGCCGCTTCGGCCGCCCTGGCCCGCGCCGAACTTGAGGCAGCCAGGGCGCCGACCGACCTAGTCAACGAGGTTTCGCGCCTAGTGATGCTCACCGTCGACCACCGGGCCGAACCCACCGACACCGCTGGCCAGGCTCTGGTGGATGCCGACCTGTCGATTCTTGGTCAGGTGCCAGGCCGGTACCAGATGTACGTACGCGGGGTGCGACTGGAGCACCCGGAACTCAACAACTATCGATTTGGGTTAGCACGGCTGGGTGTGATTAGGGCATTATTGACCGCAGAGACGTTGTTCGGGTCTGGGCTCGGGCAGCAGCTATGGCTCGACCGGGCGCGGCACAACCTGGCTGATGAAGAGATTCACTGGCAAGGGATTGTGGGAAACCAAACTCCGGAAGAGCGTTCACCAGGTATCAGTGCAGTCGGGGGGAAACGATGGCACGGGCTGCCAATGTATGGCTTGCAGCCGCCGCCTGCGTAGTGGCAGGCGTTGTAGTCGCGCCTCCAAGAGCCGGTGTGCCGACACTGTCGGGCGGCCCTGAGGTCCAAGTCACTGTGACGGTCACCTACGGACCCAGCACCACTACCCCGACCCTGCCCACGCCCAGCGTGTCTGAGCCGAGCAACGAGTCGACGACCACCGAGCCGAGCGACGAGCCCACCACCGACAACAACCAGGTTCAGCCGCCGCCGGTTAACCCATCGAAGCCGAGTGCCAAGCCGACGTCCTCGGCCAATCCGACGCCGGATCCTTCGGGCACGCCGACTGAGGCCAAGCCGGATCCGAATGAGGGTTCACCCAGCGCCACGCTGCCCTTCCCAACTGACAGCACCAGTCCTACCCCGACGCCGACGGTGACCGTGACGGTGCCGCCGACGGAGGTGCCGACCAGCACGCCAACTGAGGTGCCGACCGAGTTGTGCCCAACTGCTTCGCCTTCGGTGAGCACCGATCCGACAGCTACGCCGACGTACTGCCCAACTGCCAGTCCGTCGGCGTCAGGCAGCCCGACCAGCTCGGAGTCGATCAGTGCTTCGCCAAGCCTCAGCGAGCCGTCCAGGGGTGTTTCGCCGGTAGTCCGCAAGGTGACGGCGCCAAGCAGCCCCGCGACCAGCAGTTCGGCCACGCCGTCCGGCTCGCCGACACCAAGCAACCTGCCCTCCGGCTCAGTGATGCCAAGTCAGACGCCGTCGCCGCGGGCCAGCGAACGCCACCACCACCACGGTGACGCGGGCCAGAGCACCGAAGACGCACTGCAGCGGATCCGCGACTGGCTGAACAGCCTGCGCGGCTGATCTTGCGGTCGGTCAGCCTCACCGTCCTCACCGCAACCGTCTGCCTCACCTTGGGCGGTTGCGCGATAACGCCGCCGCCCGGACTAGCCCCCACCGCCGGTAGCACTGCGGCGGTGCCGATCCAGCCAAGCTCGTCCGCCCCGTCGTTGAGCTCGACGCCCACACCGAGTTCAACGGCGCCGACGCCAGATCGCCGCAAGGGCCGCCAGCTCAACCAGCCCTACGCAGTCAACGGTTTGATCGTGGTCTCCAAAAAGCACCGGATCTCGGCCAGCTACGGCCCGGACAATCCAACTGGTGCCAATCAGCTTGATTCGGCCACCGCGAAGGCCTTGGCCAAGATGACGGCTGCGGCCAAGGCCGACGGTGTGGTGGTCGTGGTCAAGTCGGGCTATCGAAGCTGGACTACCCAGAAGGCCACCTACGACCGCGCTTTACGCACCCAGCCGCAGAACATCAGCTACTACGCCCCACCTGGGGCCAGCGAGCACCAAACCGGCCTCGCGGTCGATCTGTGGGATGGCCGGGTCTGGTACCGGCCGATGGAGAACACCGCGACCGGCAAGTGGCTGCACAAGCACGCCCACGAGTACGGCTTCATCCTGCGCTTCCCGAAGGGCAAGCAGAAGATCACCGGCGTTGCCTATGAGCCCTGGCACTTCCGCTATGTCGGCCTGGAGCATTCGATCAAGTTCGACAAGGCGAACTCCCTGACCCTCGAGGAATACCTCGGCCTCGACTGATCCGCCGCCCGGTTGATCAAAGCCGGGCCAGCCGGTCCTGATTGGGGCAGGATTGGGCCATGACCACTGACATGGCTTCAGCTTTACCTGGGGCCGGGAAACGGATCGGCATCCTCACCAGCGGGGGCGACGCGCAGGGCATGAACGCCGCAGTTCGTGCTGTCGTACGCACCGCAGTCACCTTGGGAGCGCAGGTCTACGCCGTTTTCGAGGGCTACCAAGGCATGGTCGACGGCGGCGACGGAATCCGGGAACTCGATTGGGATGACGTCGGCAGCATCCTCGGCAAGGGCGGGACCATGATCGGCACCTTCCGGTCGAAGGACTTCCGCGAGTACGCCGGACGCAAGCGCTCCGCGCTGAACCTGCTGGCCAACGGCATCGATCGACTGGTGGTGATCGGCGGCGATGGCTCACTCACCGGCCTGGACCAGTTCCGCGGCGAATGGAGCCAGATCCTGGCCGAGCTGGTCGCTGAGGGTCAGCTGGCTCCAGAAGTGGCGGCCGCCCACCCTGCGCTGATGTTCGCTGGCCTGGTCGGCTCCATCGACAACGACTTGGTGGGCACTGACATGACCATCGGTGCCGACACCGCCCTGCACCGGATCGTCTCGGCGATCGACGACCTGTCCAGCACTGCGGCCAGCCACCAACGCGGCTTCGTGGTCGAGGTGATGGGACGCCACTGCGGCTACCTGGCCCTGATGAGTGCCATCGCTGGCGGTTGTGACTACGTGTTGATCCCGGAAACCCCACCCGAGGCGGGCTGGGAGCAGAAGATGTGTGCTGAACTGCGGCGCGGACGCCAGGCCGGGCGGCGAGACTCGATGGTGGTGGTGGCCGAAGGCGCCTGCGACCGCCAAGGCCAGCCGATCACCTCTGGCTACGTCCGGCAGGTCATTCAGGACACCCTCAACGAGGATGCCCGCGTGACCATCCTCGGGCACGTCCAGCGCGGTGGGGCGCCCAGCGCCTACGACCGGTGGGCCTCAACTTGGTTGGGCCATGAGGCGGTCCTGGAAGTGCTCAACGCCACCCCGGGCACGACGGGCCCCGTGATCGGCTTCCGTGGCAACCGCATTCATCACGCCCCGTTGATCGAAGCCGTCGCCAAAACCCGCAAGGTGCCCGAGTTGATCGCTGCCGGCGACTACAACGCAGCGATGGAGTTGCGCGGCGGCTCCTTCACCGAGGCAGCGCGCATCTTCGCTGAGATGTCCAGTCCCAGCAGGGTCGATGCGGGTGCCGGTTCCAAGCGCATCGCGATCATTCACGGCGGCGGCTTGGCCCCCGGGATGAACGCTGCCGCGGCGGACGCCGTCCGGCTGGGGATCAGTCGTGGCCACACCATGCTCGGCATCCAGGGCGGCTTCCCGGGGCTGCGTGACGGCAAGATCACCGAATTGGAGTGGGCCGACGTCGAAGGATGGCTGGTCGGCGGGGCCGATCTGGGCACCCGGCGCACCGTCCCAACCGTTGAGGAGCTGTACCGAATCAGCCGCACTTTGGAAGACCAGAAGGTCGACGCCCTGCTGATGATCGGCGGCTGGAACGGGTACGAAGCCGCCCACCTAATGCATGCTGAGGCCGAAAGATTCCCGGCCTGCGGGCTGCCGATCGCCTGCCTGCCCGCGTCCATCGACAACAATCTGCCCGGATCGGAGCTGGCCATCGGCGCCGACACGGCGCTGAATGTGATCACCGAGGCGATCGACCGAATCAAGATGTCGGGGGCCGCCTCCAGGCGGGCCTTCGTGGTGGAAACGATGGGACGCCACTGCGGCTACCTCGCCTTGATGAGCGCCCTGGCAGGTGGCGCCGAACGGGTCTACCTGCACGAGGAGGGCATCAGCCTCAACGCGCTGATTGACGATGTCGAATGGTTGCGCAGCAGCTTCGCCGCTGGTCGCAAGCTGTTCTTGGCGGTCCGCAACGAGGAAGCCAACCCGCTCTACACCACCGACTTCCTGGCCCGACTGCTGGAGCAGGAAAGCCAAGGTCTGTACGACGTGCGCCAAAACGTGCTCGGCCACATCCAACAGGGCGGCAGCCCCAGCCCGTTCGACCGGCTGCTGGCCGTACGGCTGGTCTCGCGCGCCCTCGATCTGCTCAATGAAGGCTTCATCAATGCCAAGCCGGAGAGCTTCTACCTTGGTCTGGTGGAATCCAAGGTGACCGCCAGCCCATTGGCACACATGCTGGACGACATGGACACCACCTTCCGCCGCCCGAAGAACCAGTGGTGGTTGGCATTGCGGCCAGTGATGAAGGCGGTGGCCGATGCGCCCGTCTGAGCCATTTCGAGCAAAAAAGGGGTCATGATGCATTCAGTACCGCAGCCAGCGGTAGAGCGGATTGTGCCGGCGCCTGGCCACCCCCTGGTGGTCGGGGTGCGTCCTGGGCAGTCGGAGCTGGTGGCCCATACCGCTGCGGTTTGGGCGCTGGCCAGCGGGGCGAGTCTGTACTGCGCCTACGCAGATCCGAGCCGGCTGGCCGAGGAGGAGTTCGCCGACGGCACCGTCCGCCATGTCGGGATCGACCCAGATGGCGATGACGACGGTTGGCATCGCACTGAACAGCAACTGCGCGACTGGCTGACCGGCCTGGAGCTCGAGGTGCCCTGGGAGTTCCGCTATCTGGCCGGACGACCCGACCGGGCCCTCACCCACCTGGCTCGGGCGGTGGACGCTTGCGCCATCGTGGTCGGCGCGCGCCGTCCACACTCGGCCAGATTCGGGCTCGGCCGCTCCTTGGGCCAGGACCTCGCCAGGCACCAACACCGTCCGGTCCTGGCCGTGCCACTTGAAGTTGTGGACTGGAAGCTGCAGTGAGTCGAGTCGGCAATCTGGCTCTCATCGTGGTCGGCGGCATGCTGGGCACTGCCGCACGGGCCAGCCTTGAGGCAGCCGCACCGGCGGCCGTCGGCCAATGGCCCTGGACGACTTTCTGGATCAACATCTGCGGCTCGTTGCTGTTGGGATTGCTGCTAGAGGTGTTAGCCGCCGGGGACGATGTGGGCTGGCGGCACTCGATGCGCCTTGGGGTCGGTACTGGGCTTCTTGGCGGCTTCACCACCTACAGCGCCTTCTCGGTGGAGACTGTCGGGTTGCTGCACGCTGGCGCGTGGCCGTCCGGGCTGGGCTATCCGGTGGCCAGCGTCCTGATCGGCATCGCGTCCGCCGTGGTGGCCATGGTGGTGGTGCGCAAGCTGCGGGCCCTCAGGAAGGCATCATGATGCTGATCGCGCTTGCCGGTGGCCTCGGTGCACTGCTCCGGTTTCTGGTCGACGGCTGGGTAAACGCTCGGGCCAGGGCGTGGGTACCTCGGCTGGGCGCACCTCTGGGCACGGTGTTGATCAATGTCACCGGATCGCTGCTGCTGGGCTTGGCCGTGGGTTGGTTGATCGGCGCCGGGGACGACACCTGGGCACTGCCGATAGGCACCGGCCTACTGGGCGGATACACCACTTTCAGCACCGCCAGCGTCGAAGCCGCCCGCCTGATCCTGGCCGGACGGGGTCTGCTCGCTACCCTCCACGCTGGCGGAATACTGCTGGCCAGTGTGGGCGCGGCCGCCCTTGGTCTCTGGCTGGCGTCATAGGCGCCCTCACCCCGGCGAAAGTGCTCGAACCCACCCGTAACTTTCTGGGCAGCTCGCTCGGTTAACACCGTGAAGGCGTCCGCCAGCGCCTTCACTCAGTTCGAGAGAGTGACGAACCCCCCAAGAAAGAGGTTTCGCATGACCACCACCAAGCTGAGCCGCACCGTAGTCGGTGCGGTTCTGGCCGTCGTCCTAAGCACGTTCTCGCTGGCCCCGGCCGTCGCCGCCACCGCCCCGACCATCACCTGGGCCGGCGCGATCACCGAAGGTGCCAGCTACGTGTACGGCCAAGTTCCGGCCGCCAACACCTGCGCCGCGGTCGATGAAGCCGCTGCTGCTGTCGACTGCACCGTCTCCGGCTACGAGACCACCGTCGGCACCCACGTCCTCACCGCAACCGCCACGGCGGCTGAGGTCACCACCACCCAGACCATCAGCTACACCGTCACCGCCTGGACGCTGAAGGGCTTCTACCGTCCGGTGAAGATGGGCGAGAACGTCTGGAACAAGGTGAAGGCCGGTTCGGTCGTCCCGCTGAAGTTCAAGGTTTACACCGGCGCGACCAAGGCGACCAGCACCTCGGTGGTCACTGGCTTCACCTCCCAGCTGGTCTCGTGCACCGACGCGACGGCCACCGCTGATCCGGTGCCGCTGACCATGACCAAGAAGGGCTACGCCCTGAAGTACCGCGACGGCGCCTTCCGGAAGAACTGGAAGACCGCCAAGGCGGCCAAGGTCACCAAGACCGTCACCAAGGTGACCCACAAGGGCAAGAAGACCATCGTTAAGAAGGTCAAGGTCAAGGTGACTGCCTGCTACGTGGTTACCGTCACCACCGACGACGGCTCGGCGCTCAAGGCGCTGTTCCGCCTGCGCTGATCCAGGCCGGACTCAGGCCCGCAGGCCTGAACCGAAGCAGGGCCCGTAGCTACTCGCTGCGGGCCCTGCTTCCTTCACCAGGCTAGTGCGCACCTACCTTCGAGGCCGCGGTAACACCGCCTACGACGTTCTGTAGTAGTTCTTCCTCCGTTCCAATCACAGAGGACTGTCGGTCACTTTGGACCACTGGGATGGGTCACGACCCCGGCTGCTGACCGGAATCGGCTGGTCGGGTATCCGCCGGGGCTGATCACGAGAGGAACTCATGTCCCGACGTAGCTTCAGACTGGCCGCGACTGCGATTGTCGGCACCATCGCACTCACCGCCGCTCCGTTGACCACCGCCACTGCATGCGGCAACAGCAGCAGCGACATGGACTACAAGATCGCTAATCCCTACGCAGGGGTCAACTGGCATTGGCAGCAGTACAAAGCCGGATTCCACAACCACACCACCGAGTCCGATGGCGGCAACACCGCCACCGAGATGCTCGAGACTGCCTACTCGCTCGGCTTCAACGTCTACGCGATGACCGACCACAACGTCGTCAACACCACCTGGGACCGCACCGACACCGCTCACGCGCAGGCTGATCCCAACTACTACCTGACCACCGAGCGCATGATCGAGATGAACACCGGCGTCGGCCGGGACGGACAGGCCGGCATGATCGGGATTCCCTACTCCGACGAGCAGTCGCAGGCCGACCACCTCAATACCTTCTGGACGAACTGGAACAACTCCAGCGGCGCCACTCTCGAATCCAAGACCGCCCACGTCGACGAGATGAACAAGGCCTCCGACGCAGCGTTGAAGCCGCTGATGCACATCAACCACCCCGGCCGGTATTACGGCGGCAGCAACACCACCACCGGTGGCGCGGCTGCGACCGATCCGGTGAAGGTTGCCCGCTACGTCGGGCTGTTTGAGAAGTACCCCGACACGCTGGTCGGCATGGAGATCGTCAACAAGGTCTCCGACGGTGACTCCTACTCCGACCGCATCCTGTGGGACTCGGTGCTGCAGGAGACCCTTCCTGAGCGCAACGTCTCCGGTTTCGCCAATGACGACGCTCATTCCACCAGCGCGCTGGGCTACGACTACAACCGGCTGCTCATGCCCGCCCTAACCGAGGCGAACATCCACGACACGCTGATGTCGGGCGCGTTCTACTCCACCGCCCTGGTGGCCAAGCGCGAGCTGGGCTCGAGCTTCAAGGGCGACCGCACCAAGCCCGCTCCGACGATCACCCGCATCTCGGTGAACGAGGCCAAGGACACCATCACGATCCAGGGCACCAACTACAACACCATCGAGTGGATCGCCGACGGCAAGGTGGTGGCCACCGGGAACACGGTGGATCTGGACAAGGTGGCTGCGGGCGTCGACAACTACCTCCGCGCCCAGTTGAAGGGCGACAACGGCATCTCGTTCACCAACGCCTTCGGTGTGGAGCTGAACACCAAGTCGCACCACGGCCACTACCTGAGCGAGGCTGAAGCGGCCGCTGTTGCTCTCGCCTCGGTGGATCGCACCACGGCACAGGTGAGCGTTACCCGCGTGTTCGGCACCAAGTGGGGCCAACAGGTCTTCGCAGTGAAGATCACCACCCTCGTGGACGGCCAGCCCGCCACCACCGTGGTGAAGGTCGACGCCAGGACTGGCGAGATCTGCTGAACCTTCTACCCAACGCAGTGCAGGGCCGCCACCTCGATTGGGTTTCGAGGTGGCGGCCCTTTCCTACGCGGCAACGCGATAGCTGCTCGGATTCGGGCTACCGAGATCTGTCCGTTCCAGCGATCATTCCGCCTCGCCGACCAGAACGTCGCCCTGGGCAACCTTGGCGTGGCGCATGCCCAGGAAGCTCAAGATAGCCAGCACCACGGCGCCGACGAAGGCCGCCGCCGCTGCGATCCCCGCGATTACTCCCATGGTGCCGAAGGCGTAGGCAGTGAGCAGAATGCTGCGCAAGGTGTCACCCATGAACATGGTCTGGCGCAGGTCGCCTAGCTCCTTCACCTTGGCCGGATCGGCGGCGGGGTCCTTAGCCAGCTTGAGGTATTCGTTGCTGACCTCGCCGTAGGTCCGTCCACCACCCAGCGCAGTGAGGTGCGCTTGGATGTAATGATCGGCAAAGGCCTTCGCCTGCGCACCGGTGGTCATCGGCTGGCCCGCGAACGGCGCCAGAGCCGCTTGATCGGCTGGCGACAGGTTTGCGTAGGCGGCCTGGGTGGGCATCGTGACCTTCTGGGCGGCCAGTTGATCAGAGACCTGGCCACCGATGAATGTACTTGCGACGGCGAGCAGACCTCCCGCCACCAAGAGAACGGCGGCTAGGGCGAGGCCGATCCACGAAACCAATCGATCGAGCGCGCTGCGTTTCATTGGGAGCACCTTCCACTATTGGTTGAATCGTCAATGATTAACCGTTGAAAGATTACCACCGTCGGGGCAGCATTACCTCTAGTCAGGCCAAAGTACCCGGTGCGTAAAGTGCCCAAGAACACGTCCGCCGTCCGCCCAAGACTGCCGTCCGCCCAAGACTGGGGACGGTTCCAATTAGCGCTGCGCCAATTGGAACCGTCGCCTTGTCGAGCAGGAGTCAGGCGGTGAAGGTGGCGGTGTCGATCACAAAGCGGTAGCGGACGTCGGAGTGCACCACTCGGTCGTAGGCGGCGTTGATGTCCTCGCCACCGATGACCTCAATTTGGGCAGCCAGGCCGTGCTCGGCACAGAAGTCGAGCATCTCTTGGGTTTCGGCGATCCCGCCGATCTCTGAGCCGGCCAGGATGCGGCGTTGGCCAACCAAGCCGCCCAACGACAACGCCACTGGGTGTTCCGGCAGACCGACATCCACCAAGGCACCACCGGTGACCAGGCAATCGATCAAGCCGTTGAGATCCTGCTCGCCGGAGATCGTGGAGACGATGAGGTCAAAGCGCTTGCGCAGCTTCTTCAGCGTGCCGGGCTCGCTGAGGGCGAAATACTCCGTGGCACCGAACTTGCGACCATCGGTCTCCTTCGACAGGGTCTGCGAGATCACGGAAACCTCGGCGCCCATCGCCGCCGCGATCTGGACGCCCATGTGACCCAGGCCTCCCATGCCGACGATCGCCACCCGCTTGCCCGGGCCGGCACCCCAGCGCTTCAGCGGGGAGTACATCGTGATACCAGCGCACAGCAGCGGAGCGCTTTGAGCCAAGTCGATTTCTTCGGGGATCCGGCACAGGTAGTCCTGCTCCACCGTGATCGCGGTGGAGTAGCCGCCCGCGGTCGGCAGACCGTCGCGTCCGGTGGAGTTGTAGGTCCAGATCGTGCCCCCCGTGCCGTCGCAGAACTGCTCCTCGCCACGCTGGCAAGCCTGGCACTCCCCACAGGAGTCGACGAAACAACCCACACCAACCCGGTCACCGACTTTGAACCCGGTGACCGCCGAACCGACTTCGCGCACTATGCCGGCGATCTCGTGGCCTGGCACCAGCGGATAGCTGATATCGCGACCCCACTCACCACGCGCGGTGTGAATATCGGAGTGGCAGATACCGGCGAAGCTGATGTCGAACAGCACCTCGGTTGGGCCGGGCTCGCGTCGCTCGATGGTGGTACGGGAGAACGTCCCGGTGGGCGAGTCGATTGCGTAGGCAAGTGCCTGGGGCATTGGTGGCTCCTTACAACTGAGGCTGAGGGTCCATTCTCCCCCCTGCCAACTCGGCCAACCCAACGGCAGCCAAAGTTGTACTCATCACGCACTCGACCCCACCCCCGGACGGGGATGGGGTCGAGTCAGCGCCGGAGAATCAGCCCTCGTTGCTGAGCCATTCATAGTGCTTGAACCGGATATTGGCGTCGTCCTGTGCCTGCTCGGCCATCTTCTCGGCCAACTCCGGGTTGGCCCGGTTGACCGACTTGTACCGGGTCTCCTTGCCGTAGAAGTCCGCCATCGAAGAGGACGGGGCCTTCGAATCCAGCTTGAACTGCGGGTTGGCGCCGGCCGTGGGCTCCGGGTGGTACCGGTACAGCGGCCAGTGACCCGAGGTCACTGCCTCCTTCATATGGTCGGCAGTGTTGGCCAGATCGATGCCGTGGGCGATACAGGTCGAGTAGGCCAGAATCAGCGACGGGCCGGGGTAAGCGGCCGCCTCCAAGAATGCCCGGACGGTCTGCACCTCGTTGGCGTTGATGGCGATCTGAGCCACATAGACATCGCGGTAGGCCTTGGCGATCATGCCCAGGTCCTTCTTACGTCCGGGCTTGCCACCAGCAGCGAACTTGGCGGTCGCACCACGCGGGGTCGCCTTGGACGCCTGGCCGCCGGTGTTGGAGTACACCTCAGTATCGAGCACCAACACGTTGATGTTCTGCCCCGAAGCGAACAGGTGATCCAGGCCACCGAAGCCGATGTCGTAGGCCCAGCCGTCGCCACCGACCACCCACACCGAGGTGGGCACCAGCGCTTCGACGATCACACTGAGCACCTCGACGCCGGGGACGCCGGTGTTGGCGGCAAGGGCGACCTTCAGCTCCGCGACGCGCTCGCGCTGCTCGGCCACCGCGGTCTCATCGACCACGCTGATCTCGGTCGAAGTGATCGCGGCCACGAACTCATCGGCCAAGCCCAAGGCCCCGGCCAACTCAGTGACCAGCGAGCGAGCCTGCGCAGCCCGCTCGCTGACACCCAGCTCCAGACCCATGCCGAACTCGGCGTTGTCCTCGAACAGGGAGTTGTTCCAGGCCGGGCCACGGCCATCAGCGTTCTTCGACCAGGGCGTGGTAGGCAGGTTGCCGCCGAAGATGGACGAACAACCGGTCGCGTTCGCCACCACCATGCGGTCACCCAGCAGCTGGCTGACGAGCTTCAGGTAGGGGGTTTCGCCACAGCCGGAGCAGGCGCCGGAGAACTCGAACAGCGGCTCAAGCAGCTGCGAACCCTTCACCGTGTCGGTCCGAACCGTCTTGCGATCGGTCTCGGGCTGCGACAGGTAGTAGTCGAAGCCGATCCGTTGCGCATCGCGAACATCTTCGGCTGGCACCATGTCGAGGGCCTTGTGGTTCGGATCAGTCTTGGACTTGGCCGGACACACCGAAACACACACTGTGCAACCGGTGCAGTCATCCGGGGCCACCTGAATAGTGAGCCGGGTGCCTTCGGGGAAGTCCCGACCCATGGTGGCTTTGGTCTCAAACTCGGCCGGCGCACCAACGATGGATTCGGGAGTGAAGGTCTTCATCCGGATCGCCGCGTGGGGACAAGCCAGAGTGCACTTGCCGCAGTCGATACACAGGCTGGCATCCCATTTCGGCAGCTCGGTGGCCAGGCCACGCTTCTCCAGCTTGGCGGTGCCAGTCGGGAAGGTACCGCCGGGTGGCATGGCCGAGACCGGCAGGAGTTCACCCTCACCAGAAATCAGCCGCTTCACCGTGGCCAAGGTGGCGTCATCGGCCTGCATCATGTCCGCTGGCGTCTCGACGGTGGCCGGAGCCGCGCCGATCTTCAGCTCCGAAAGCGAAGCGATCGCGCTGTCGATGGCGTCCAGGTTTGCCTGCACCACGGCCGGGCCGCGCGCGGCGTAGCTCTTGGCAGCGCTGTCCTTAGCCAGGGCCAGTGCCTGCTCAACCGGCAACACATCGGAGAGCCCGAAGAAGCAGGCCTGCATGACGGTGTTCACCCGCTTGCCCAGACCAGCGGCCCGAGCCACCGCCATCGCGTCGATGGTGTAGACCTTCAGACCCTTGGCGATGATCGCAGTCTGAACCGCCGGGGTCAGCTTGCCCCACAGCTCCTCAGGTGCGTACGGCGCAGCCAACAGGACGGTGGCGCCAGGCTTGGCGATGTCGAGCACCGGCAGCTGGCTGAGCAATCCGAACTGGTGCACGGCTACGAAGTCGGCCTGCTCGATCAGGAAGGGATCGTTGATCGGATCCGGGCCAAAGCGCAGGTGCGAGACCGTGGTCGAACCGGACTTCTTCGAGTCGTAGACGAAGTAGCCCTGCGCAAAGAGGTCGGTGTGCTCACCAATCAGCTTGACCGAGTTCTTGTTCGCGCCAACGGTGCCGTCCGAGCCCAGACCATAGAAGACGGCTTGACGGGCCCGGGTGGGCAGCGTGAAGGAGGCGTCGGTCGCCAGGCTGAGGTGAGTCACGTCGTCGACGATGCCAACAGTGAACCGGCGGCGGGCCGACTCACCGGCCACCAGCGCGCTCAACTCGTTGAATACTGCCGCGACATCACGCGGGGTGAACTCCTTCGAGCCCAAGCCATAGCGGCCACCGATCACTCGAGGACCACCCGGTCGGTACTCAGCCAGGGTGGCCACGGTGTCGAGGAAGAGCGGCTCGCCCAGGGCGCCGGGCTCCTTGACCCGGTCCAGCACCGCGACGGCCTTGACGGTCGCCGGCAGCGCGGCGACGAACTCCTCAGCTGGGAACGGCCGGTACAGCCGGACCACCAGGACGCCGACCTTCTCATCGGCCTTGACCAGCTCGGCCACAGTGCTGCGGACGGTGTCGGTGCCCGAGCCCATGATCACCACGACCCGCTCGGCGTCTGGCGCTCCGTAGTACTCGACCAGGTTGTAGCGACGGCCGGTGAGGGCGTAGAACTCGTCCAGCTTCGCCGCGACGATGCCCGGCACAGCCTCGTAGAACGGGTTGGCGGCTTCGCGTCCCTGGAAGAAGACATCGGGGTTCTGGGCGGTGCCACGCAGCACCGGCTCGCTCGGCTGCATCGCCCGAGCGCGATGTTCCAGCACCTTGGCGTCATCAACCAGCGAGCGCAGCTCGTCATCGGACAGGATCCGAATGCGGTTCACCTCATGGCTGGTCCGGAAGCCGTCGAAGAAGTGCAGGAACGGCAGCCGAGCCTCCAGGGTGGCCGCGTGCGAGATCGCAGCCATGTCGTGCGCCTCCTGCACGCCATTGGCGGCCAGGATCGCCCAACCGGTGACCCGGGCGGCCATCACGTCGGAGTGGTCACCGAAAATGCTCAGCGCATGGGTTGCGACCGCGCGGGCGGCCACGTGGAGCACCGCCGGGGTGAGCTCGCCGGCGATCTTGTACATGTTGGGCAGCATCAGCAGTAGGCCCTGCGAGCTGGTGAAGGTGCTACCAAGGGCGCCGGCCTGGATCGCGCCGTGCAGAGTGCCTGCTGCGCCAGCCTCGGACTGCATCTCGATGATGCGCGGCACCGAGCCCCAAACGTTCCGCTTTCCCTTGGAACTCCACACGTCGGCGAACTCACCCATCGGAGAGGCCGGGGTGATCGGGTAGATGGCGCAGATGTCGCTCAAGCGATGTGCAACCGAGGCAGCCGCCTCGTTGCCGTCGACGCAGGACCACTTGGCGCCGATTTCGCGCGTGGACGGGTTCTGGGTGGCGTCGTTGCCAGTCGCTGTCGGTGTGACAAGTGCGGTCATGGATGCTCCTTGGATTTGGCCTAGTTCAGTATCAACCTGTAACGCAGCAACTGCAGCCGAAAGGGGAAGATATGCATCTTCATCGGCTGCAGCGCACGGAGTTCAGGTCGGCCCGCGAGGAGGTGAGTAGTTACCTCGCTGATCTGCTCGTTCGAACGCTCGGGGTCTATGCCTCGGTTCGGGTACGCGCCACCGGTGGGGGTTCGCCCAAGTGGTGACAGTTCAGGGCTTTGATTGCCGGAAGGTTACCGGTCTATTACGTCCCCGGCTAGTCCCAAATTTTGACCCAGTCTTGTTCTGACAAGGTTAGATTGTCAGGACCTTACCCCGTCCGGGGTCACTGATCACTCCTCCGGATGGGCCCGTCCCGGGCTGTGCTCGCCTCGGGTGAGCGGTTCAACCACCCAGTAGACGGCGCTGGCCCCAATGCCTGCCACCAACCACCCCAACGAATTTCGTCCCAACCAGGTCTCAGCCAGCGGACCAGCGAACCAGGTCGTCTCACCCACCTTCACCGCCGTACACAACAATCCGAAGACGGTGCCGGCCAGCCAGGCCCCAATTGCGGGCCAGTGGAAGCCGTGGTGGAACCAGTAGGGGCTCTCCGGGCTGGTGTCGGTTAGATCCTCGGCGAACAGGTTGCGCCGCAGCAGCAGATCCAGCCCGAAGACTCCGACCCAAGCCACCAGTGGCAGGGCAAACAGTGCGATCAGGGCGGAAAACGCCTGCGAACTGAAGTCGTCACCGCTGACTGAACGCACCACGACAATCGTCACCGTGCCCAAGGCAACCACGGCGGCGCTGATCAACAGGGTCTTTGGCCGCGACAGCGGCACTCCGGTCGCCTGAAGGCTCAAGCCGGAGGAGTACATCGCCAAGTCGGCTGCGGTGAGTAGGCCGAGCACAGCCACGATCAAGTAGGGAACAAGCAGCCACTCCGGCAGGGCCAGGCCGACGGCCTCGCTGTTCCCGAGGGCGAGCACGGCTCCGGTGGAGATGAGTAGGACCAGCGGTGCGCCGGATCCGAGCAGCGTTACGCCAAACAGCTTGCGCTCTGAGGTGTCGGCGGGCAGGTATCGGGTGTAATCGGCTCCGGCCGACATCCAGCTGACTCCCGTGCCAGCGGCGATAACCCCGATCCCAGCCAGCACCGAAACGAAGTCTCCGCCTGGGGCAGCCATCGCGATCGGCCAGTCGACGTTGGCCAGAGCCACCACGCACAGGACGGCGGTGAGACCGCCCAGCGTCCAACCCAGCCATTTCTGAACCAACATGATCAAGGTGTGCCCGAAGTAGCTGACCGCGGCCGCACCGGCGACCAGTAGCAACGCGACCGGGATGGTGAGCCACGGCTCGACGGGGAAACCGAGTATCTCGACGATGTTGGCCAGGGCGAAAGTGGCCATCGTGCACATCACGACTTCCAGCCCGGTCAGCACCGCCCACGAGATCGCTGCTGGGGCGAGATTGCCACGGACGCCGAAGGTAGCCCGAGAGGCCACCATCGTGGGCGCACCGCTGAGTGGACCGGCCAGGCTGACCAGCGCGACGAAGGCGAAAGAGCCAGCCGAGCCGACCGCCGCCACGATGATCGTCTGCCAGAAGTTGAGGCCCAGGCCCGTCACCAGACCCGACCCGAGAGTCACCCCGAGGACGCCGATGTTGGCGGCCAGCCAGGTCCACAAGATGCTGCGGGTAGTGCCGTGGCGGGCATCGGCCGGAACCGGCTCTAGGCCGCGTTCCTCCACTTGCCACAGCGTCGGGGCCTCCTCTGGGGCGGCCCGACGGAATTTTTCACCCACGAAACCTGAGAATAAGCCAAAGATGACCCAAACGCCGATTCGCCCGCGACCGCCACCTGACTCATCCCGGCCGGGTCGCGCCGCCATCGGTTGGGCAGGTAGTCTTGATTCTGGTTCCCCGCGCGGCGGTACCTCGCCCAACTCCCCCAGGGTCGGAAGACAGCAAGGGTAAGTGAGCTCTTCCGGGTGCGCGGGGGCCGCTGCAATTTCGCCGGCGGACAGCTGTCGGTAGCAACCGTTAGGGTTCAACCGTGGACTCCGAAGACGACGACTTTTTCGAGGCTGAGCCCTACGACCCGCAGAACGGCCCCGACCTCTTCGGCCTTGCCGAGCCCGAGATTGCTGACGTCCCCGACGACGCGACCGAGGCCACCGGCCGGCGCCGCTCCGAAGAAGAGGTCACCGCCTCCCTGATGGAGGTGGTGGACGCACTGCGCGAGCCGGCTCAGACGATCTCCCGTCCCGAGACTCCGCTAGCTCTCTACCGGCGGTATCGTCCGGAAAACTTCGCCCAGGTCATCGGCCAGGAGCATGTCACCGACCCACTGCAACGCGCCTTGGTGAACAACCGGGTCAACCACGCCTACCTGTTTTCCGGCCCGCGAGGTTGCGGGAAGACCACCAGCGCCCGGATTCTGGCCCGCTGCCTGAACTGCGCCGAGGGGCCGACCCCCACCCCGTGCGGGATGTGCCAGTCCTGTCGCGACCTGGCCAGAGGGGGCTCGGGCAGCATCGATGTGATCGAGATCGACGCGGCCTCCCACGGTGGCGTCAACGAAGCTCGTGACTTGCGGGAGCGAGCCTTCTTCGCCCCGGTGCACAGCCGCTACAAGGTCTACATCATCGATGAGGCCCACATGGTCACCAAGGAGGGATTCAACGCCCTACTGAAGGTGGTCGAAGAGCCACCGCCGCATGTGAAGTTCATCTTTGCCACGACCGAACCGGAAAAGGTGCTGGGCACGATCCGCTCCCGCACCCACCACTATCCGTTCCGGCTGGTACCGCCGAAGACGCTGTCGGCCTACCTCGCTGAGCTCTGCGAAGCCGAGGGAATCGCCGTGGAATCGACCGTGCTGCCGCTGGTGGTACGAGCTGGTGCCGGTTCAGTGCGCGATTCGCTGTCGGTTCTTGACCAGTTGCTCGGCGGTGCTGCCGAGGGTGGGGTTAGCTACCGGCAGGCCACCGCATTACTGGGCTACACCCCTGATGCTTTGTTGGACGAGATCATCGATGCCTTCGCCGCAGGTGATGCCCAAGGGGTGTTTGCCGCCGTTGAGAAGGTGATCGAGATCGGCCAGGATCCGCGGCGCTTCGCCGAAGACCTCCTGCGCCGGTTGCGCGACCTGATCATCGTGGCTGCCGTACCCGAAGCCCTCAGCAGTGGGTTGGTCGATGTCTCCGGCGATCAGGCAGAGCGATTGATTGCCCAGGCTGATGCGTTGGGGTCCGGCGAACTCACCCGGGCGGCCGAAGTGATGGCCGTTGGGTTGACCGAGATGCGCGGCACCACTGCCCCGCGGCTGCACCTGGAGTTGATGTGCGCCCGGGTGCTCCTGCCTGGGGCCGATACCGACGGCCGCGGCCTGCACGCCCGGCTGGATCGGCTGGAGCGCCGAATGAATATCGCCACTGCCGGGACCGAGGCCCCGGTCGCCACCGTCGCCACCGGCACTGCGGTCGCCGAACCGAGCCACCTCCCTGAGCCCGCAGTTGAGCCCGCCACGTCCCGTCCCGCGCGGGGTCGAAGCCGAGCTACTGAAGCGGCCCCTACTCCGGACGCCGCCCCTGATACCGTCCCGGCACCAACCGAGCGCCCCGAGGCGAGGCGCCAAGACGAGCAGACGCCAACTTCGCAGCCGGCCGAAAAACCTCAACTGCCCAACCCGGAACCCCGGCAGGCTCCCGTACCACCAGCGGCGGTCGGCGATCCGTCCGCCCTAGGTTCGGCCGATCTGCGGCGGCTTTGGCCGCAGGTATTGGACAACGTGAAGGGCCGCCGCCGGTTCACTTGGATCCTGCTCAGCCAAAACTCCAAGGTGGTCGAACTGCGCGAGGGTGTGTTGACCCTCGGTCTGGCCAACCCGGGCGCTCGGGAGAGCTTCGCCAAGGGCGGCAGCATCGAAGTGCTCCGCGAAGCGATCCTCGAAGTGGTCGGCGCCGCAGTTCAGATCGAGACGATCGTTGATGCCACCGCCGAAGCCGAAGCGGTCCCCGCCCCGGCTCCCAGCGAAGCGCCGCCCACCCCTGCGCCGCGTTCGGAGGCGGCCAAAGCCGCCCGCGCCAGCCTTCGTCCGACCCGAAACCGGCCCAGCCCGCAGACCGCAGACGAACCCGAGCCAGAGCCCGACCGCGACGACGCCGAAGTAACCGGAGATGCGGCCAGCACCGAGGAACTACTGATGAAGCACCTCGGTGCGGAACTGATCGACCCGTCGTGAGCTAGCCGTAGCATGGCTGCGGCTCACTATTTAAAGGAGTACCGATGTTCGACCCCGGATCGATGGACCTGGCCGGCCTACTGGCTCAGGCGCAGGAGTTGCAGGCCCAACTGGAGCGGGCCCAAGCCGAACTCGGCGCCATGACTGTCACCGGCACGGCTGGCGGCGGCCTGATTGAGGCGACCGTTACCGGCACCGGCGAACTGGTTGGACTCGTGATCAAACCCGAGGCAATCGACCCGGCCGACGCCGAAACCCTGGCCGATTTGATCGTGGCTGCGGTGCGGGATGCAAATCACCAGGCGGTAGCCCTGGCGCAGGCGACGATGCCGCCCATGCCCGAGATGGGCGTCTAACCACCACATGTACGAAGGTCCGATCCAGAACCTCATCGACGAGCTGGGACGGCTGCCAGGCGTCGGCCCCAAGGGCGCCCAGCGGATCGCGTTCTACATCCTGTCCACTGACGCCGATGATGTGCAGCGGCTGGCTGACGCACTTCGGGAGGTGGCCGAGAAGGTGCGGTTCTGCCAGACCTGCTTCAACATCTCCGAAGAGACCACCTGCCGGATCTGCCAAGACGTGCGCCGCGATCGCACCGCCATCTGCGTCGTGGAGGAATCCAAGGACGTTGGCGCCGTCGAGCGCACGCACGAGTTCCGCGGCCTCTACCACGTGCTGGGCGGGGCGATTAGTCCGATCGACAACATCGGGCCCGCCGATCTGCACATCCGAGAACTCCTCACCCGGCTGGCCGACGGCACCGTGACCGAGGTGATTCTGGCCACCGACCCGAATCTTGAGGGCGAAGCGACTGCCACCTATATCTCCCGGCTGCTGATCGACACCGATGTGGTGGTCTCGCGGTTGGCCAGCGGATTGCCGGTGGGTGGTGATCTGGAGTATGCCGACGAGGTCACGCTCGGCCGAGCCTTCGTGGGTCGCCGCCGAGTGAACGATCCTCGCTCGTGATCGGCATCGCGGCCGTTCGGCTGATTGCCACCGATCTGGACGGCACGTTGCTGCGTCCAGACAAGACCATCTCCCGACGCACCATGGCCGCCCTACGCGGCGCTGCCGATGCTGGCCTGCGGCTGGTGGCGGCCACCGGGCGCCAGCCAGGCTCACTGCCGGTGGATCTGGACACCTGCGGATTCGGCCACGTGCTGGGGGCCAATGGCGCGATCTGCGTCGATCAGGCCACCGGCGAGATCCTCTTCGAAGAGCTGATCAGTCTCGAAACGGTGCAGGCAATTGCCACCGTCCTGCGCCGGGAACTGCCGGCCGCGAGGCTGTCGGCCGCCCGCGACCACGGCCGACGGTATGCGGTCGAGCCGGGCTACACCGAGCTGATCCATGGCGACGAAAAGGTGCCTGACCGCTACTTGCAGCAAGAACCCGCCGAGGCGGTGGCCAGCGAAGCGACCTTGAAGCTGAGCATTCGCCACCCGGAGCTGACCTCAGCGCAGCTACTCAGCACCATCACCGCTTTCGGGCTGGCTGGCTTTCACGCGACCACCTCTGGTGCGCCGTTTGTGGAGATCAGCGGCCCGGGGGTGACCAAGGCCAGCGGCCTGGTTCGGCTGTGCGCCCTGCTTGGCGTGGACGCGTCGGCGGTTCTAGCAGCCGGGGACGCCAGCAATGACCTGGAGATGATCCGCTGGGCCGGGCGCGGGGTGGCGATGGGCAACGCGACCGAGGAACTAAAGGCTGTCGCTGACGAGGTGACAGCCGCCAACACCGAAGATGGCCTGGCTATCGTGGTGGAATCCCTGCTGATCGAACGGAAGAGCCGATGGAACCGACACCCGACCGCGTCCTGACTGCCTGGGCCGCCGACTGTGCCGAGCACGTGCTGGCCCAGTTCCCCGACTTCGCCGATGACGCCGCTCAGACCGCAATTGCCGCCGCGCGGGCCTGGGCCGTTGACGGCGAAGACTTGGACGCCTGCCGGGACGCCGCTTACGCCGCCCACCTTTCCGCTCGCGAACTGGCCGAGGCCGGCTACCACGCGGTAGCCAATGCCGTCCGGGCAGCCAGTAACGCCGCGGCCAGCGCAGATGATTCAGCCCTGGCCGAGGCGGGCGCCGATTACGCCCTGGAGGCCATCAGTGGCAACAGCGCGCCGTGTGAGTTCCAGCACAATCTCGAAGCTGAGCGCCGCTGGCAGTGGGAGCAGCTGCCTGCATCGCAACGAGGTCAGGTGTTTGAGGCCGAGCCGCCCGAGCCTGGCGCTGCTGCCTGCGCGATCTAGGCAGTTCGACCCCCGCCAAGGAAGTTCGGAAGCTATTCACAGCTTCCACACAGCCTCGCGACGCATCTTGGAGTCGAGCCGTTAAGGAAAAGGAGGCTCAGATGCGTTACACGCCAATGCCTGGCCCGAATGGGATGGGATTCCTGTTCGGCATCGCCGGATTCGTCGGCACGCTGCTGCTGATCGCCATCGCCGTTGTGCTGGTGATCTACTTCGCCCGTCGCAACAAGAACAGTCCGGTGGCCGCACCAGGACAGCGTCCGCCAGCCCAGTCGGCCCTCCATATCTTGGACGAGCGGCTGGCCAGTGGACAGGTCGAGATCGAGGACTACCTGAACCGCAGGGCCGCTCTGCTCGGGCAAGTGCCTCAACAGCCCCAATGGACGTCCACGGCTGCACCTGATGCGCCTACCACCGAACAGCCCGAGGCTCCCGCCAAGGACTGACCCAAGCTGTGGCCCGTCCGCGCTCTTCGGGCCACCTGAGCCCCCGGCAGTTCTGCCGGGAGGGTGCGGAAGTGCCCGCAACTGGACGGACGCCGATGGCCCGGCGTCCGTCCAGTTCGTTTTGAACCACCCGATGCTGGCCAGCTTCACCGACTGCCCCCATCCGGAGTGGGCCTAACGCGGGCTGCCACTGCGGGAAATGGGCAGCCCAGCCGCACCCAAGCTAGAATCGTCGAGTCGCAAGGCGCTGATGGGGCCATCACCCCGGAGCCGCCGGAAGAACGGAGCTTCGGCTCCCATTAGAACCGGCCGCGGCGAGCAATCAAGAGGGGCGCCGTCGGCGTCCAAGGAGGGTGGTACCGCGGGGCCTGGCCTCGTCCCTTCGTCCCATTGAGTAGACGAAGGACCACCCATGACCATCGAATCTGCGCCCGCTGGCAACTACCGCCCGGTGCCGACCAGCATCGACCTGCCGGCGATGGAGCGCGAGGTCCTCGACTTCTGGGAAGCCAACGACACTTTCGCCGCTTCACTGGCTGCCACCGCCGACGGTGCGCCGTGGACCTTCTATGAAGGCCCGCCGACCGCCAACGGCATGCCCGGCACTCACCACATCGAGGCGCGGGTGTTCAAGGACGTGTTCCCCCGCTTCAAGACCATGCAGGGCTTCCGGGTCGACCGGAAAGCCGGCTGGGACTGCCACGGCCTGCCGGTTGAGCTGGCAGTGGAAAAGGAGTTGGGCTTCAACGGCAAGCCCGATATCGAGGCGTACGGAGTGGAGCCGTTCAACGCCAAATGCCGCGAATCGGTGAGCCGACACGTGGGCGAGTTCAGCGAGCTGACTCGCCGAATGGGCTACTGGGTCAACCTGGACGAGGCCTATTGGACGATGAGCCCCGACTATGTGGAGTCGGTGTGGTGGGCGCTGAAGCAGATCCACAGCAAGGGCCTGCTGGTGGAGGACTACCGGGTGGCCCCTTACTGCCCGCGTTGCGGCACCACGCTGAGCGATCACGAGCTGGCCCAGGGCTATGAAGACGTCTCCGATCCCAGCGTGTATGTGCGCTTCCCGCTGACGTCCGGACCGCTGGCGGGCAAGGCTTCCCTGCTGGTGTGGACCACCACGCCGTGGACGCTGGTGAGCAACACCGCCGCCGCAGTGCACCCGGAGGTGACCTATGTGGTGGCCACCCAGGACGTGCCGGGCGGCGAATCGCTGGTGTTGGCCGAGGCCTTGGCCGAGAAGGTGCTGGGCGAGGGCTGGCTACTGGGCCAAACCTTTGTTGGCAAACAGATGGAGTACTGGACCTACTCCCGCCCGCTGGACCTGATCGACTTTCCTGATGTCGTCGGCGGCACCCACTACATCTTGATGGCCGATTACGTGACCACCGAGGACGGCACCGGCGCGGTGCATGAAGCACCGGCCTTCGGTGAGGTCGACATGGAAGTCTGCCGCGCCTATGGCCTGCCGCTGGTGAACCCGGTGCGTCCCGATGGCACCTTCGAAGAGGGCCTCGATTTGGTGGGCGGGTTGTTCTTCAAGGACGCCGACCAGGTGGTCATCGACGATCTCACCGCCCGTGGGGTGATGTTCAAAGTCGAGTACCACACGCACTCCTATCCGCACTGCTGGCGTTGCCACACCGCGCTGCTCTACTACGCCCAGCCGAGCTGGTACATCCGCACCACCGCGATCAAAGACGCACTGCTGCGGGAGAACGCTGGCACCAACTGGTACCCCGAGCACATCAAGTGGGGCCGCTATGGCGACTGGCTGAACAACAACATCGATTGGGCGCTGTCGCGCTCCCGCTACTGGGGCACCCCGCTGCCGATTTGGCGCTGCGAAGACGGACATCAGACGTGCGTGGGCTCGCGCGCGGAGCTGAGCGAACTGGTCGGGACTGATCTGGCCGGGCTCGATCCGCACCGTCCATTTGTGGACGAGGTGAGCTTTGCCTGCCCGACCTGCCGAAAGCCGGCACATCGGGTGCCGGAAGTGATCGATGCCTGGTTCGATTCCGGCGCGATGCCGTTCGCGCAGTGGGGCTACCCGTGGGCTGAAGGATCGGCTGAGGTCTTCGCCACGGCCTACCCGGCCGACTTCATCTGTGAGGCCATCGACCAAACCCGGGGCTGGTTCTACTCGCTGATGGCCATCGGCACCCTGGTGTTCGACGAGTCGAGCTATCAGAACGTGCTCTGCCTTGGCCACATCCTGGCCGAGGACGGCCGGAAAATGAGCAAGCACCTTGGCAACATCTTGGAGCCAATTCCACTGATGGACGCCCACGGGGCCGATGCCGTCCGCTGGTTCATGGCCGCTGGCGGATCACCGTGGTCCTCACGTCGAGTCGGCCACCAGACGATCACCGAGACCGTCCGCAAGGTGCTGATGACCTACCTCAACACCGTCAGCTTCCAGACGATCTACGCCGGGGCCAACGACTGGACGCCGACCCTTCGACAAGCTCAGGGAACTGAGATCAAGATCCCTGAGCCCATCAACCAGATCCCTGAGCCCATCAACCAGATCCCTGAGCCTGTCGAAGGGTCTGCCCACGTGCTCGACCGCTGGCTGGTCAGCGCCCGCAATGTGCTGGTGCGCGAGGTGACTGACTCCCTGGAGGATTTCGACACCCAACGGGCTGGCACGCTACTGGCCGACTTCGTCGACAACCTGAGCAACTGGTACGTCCGGCGGTCACGGCGACGTTTCTGGGAGGGGCAACCCGGCGCTCTGCAGACCCTGCATGACACTCTGCACGTGGTCACTCGGCTAATGGCCCCGCTGGCGCCGTTCGTCACCGAGCGGGTTTGGCAGGATCTGTTCGTCACCACTGACCCCACCGAGGTGGCCTCGGTGCACCTTTCAAGCTGGCCCCAGGTCGACGTCGCCATGATCGACGAAGACCTCGATGCCGCGATGGGGCTGACCCGGCGTCTGGTGGAACTGGGCCGATCGGCCCGCGCGGAAGCGAAGATGAAGACCCGCCAACCACTGGCACGAGCCCTGGTGCCCTCGGCCGCCTATGCCAGCTTGGACGCAGAACTGCTCGCCGAAGTGGCCGAGGAACTAAACGTGTGGGCGGTGGAATCCTTCGCCTCTGCTGGCGATCTGGTCGACTACTCCGCCAAGGGGAATTTCCGCAGCCTGGGCAGGCGCTTCGGCAAGCAGACTCCGCTGGTGGCTGCGGCCATCGCCGAGGCGGACGCTGCCGCCTTGGCAGCTGCGATTCGCGCCGAGGGCACCGCGATAGTCACGGTCGCCGAGCTCGGCGAGGTTTCGGTTGATGCTGAGGAGGTGCTGCTCACCGAGCGCCCCCGCGAGGGGTGGTCGGTGGTCAACGAGCAGGGCGAGACCGTTGCCTTGGATCTGGTGCTCACCCCCGAACTGATGCAGGCCGGGCTGGCTCGTGATTTCATCCGTGCGGTTCAGGAGGCGCGCAAGCAGTCTGGCTTCGCAGTGTCCGACCGCATTCGGCTCACCTGGGCTGCCACCGTCGAGGCGACCGGCACCGCACTGCGAGCCCAAGCCAGCCAGATCGCCGAGGAGGTGCTGGCGGTTGAGATGAGCGAGGCAGCTGCTACGGCTGACTGGTTCGTCGACACCGACCTGGGCTTCGCCTTCACCGTAACCAGGGCGGCGGGGTAGCCATGGACGCCCCAATTCCGGTGCTGCTGTTGCATTCGGCTGGCCGCACGCCGCAGATGTGGCAAGACCAGGTCGAAGCAATCGGCGCTGGCAAACCGGTGTTGGCACCATGGCTGGCCGGGCTACGTCCAGGACGCTCAACAGAGCTGTCGCTAACCGGTGCCGCCGACGAAGTGCTGGCCACCATGGATCGCAACGGCATCAGCAGCGCCCGCCTGGTCGGTCACCAACTCGGCGCGATGGTGGCCCTGCAGGTCGCGGCGACCGAGCCAGGGATGGTTGCCGGGCTGATGCTGTCTGGGGCGATGATCGCGCCGTCGGCGATGGCACTGCGCCTACAACGGGCGGTAATCCGGCTGCTGCCCAACAAGTCGCTGGCCGAAAGCGGTGCGACCAAGGCCGACCTGCTGCGGGCGCTGGATCTGATCGCCACCGCCGATTTCGGCAAACGAGTCGGCCACATCACCGCCCCAGCTCTGGTGGTGGCGGGTTCGGCCGACCCGTCCCGCTCGGCCGCCGAGGAGCTGGCCGCGGCCTTGCCGAATGGCCGCTACGAGGAAATCCCCGGCGTGGGAGCCGACCCGAGCCTCGATGCGCCCGGGGAATACAACCGGCTTCTGCTGGAATTCCTGGAGCTGAATTCCTGACCTGCCCCGCGCCCGGCGAGCGACCACCTACGCACTACCCTGGGCCCGCGTTGACACCACTACTGCGCTGCACCTACTGTCTGCCGAAACCCGTAGTCGGGATACCAAAACGCGCAACCCAGCGATCTGGCGTCACCCGACCGTACAACTCGGCAATGACTGGCCGGACCCCACCGGAGTCCGGCCATTGCTGTGTCCCAATGAACCCACCCAATGAAAGCGACCAAATGACCGACGCGCACCCGCCGGCCGGCGTTCCTGAAGAGGACGCCCCGGAATTCCATCTGCCGCCAGACCATTGGCCCCTGCCGGAGTTGAGCACCTTCGAGGCTCATCCGCATCCGTCAGCAAACAAGTACGCCGAAGCCAGCCACTCTGAGGAGTTCGTCAACCTGCGCAAGACCTTCCGCACCTTCGCCTTCCCGACCGTGGCCACGGTGCTGGTTTGGTACTTCGCCTACGTGCTGATGTCGACCTACGCCGTCGGCATCATGAAGACCCCCGGTCTGGGCGGCCTCAATCTCGGCTTCTGGCTGAGCCTGGTCCAGTTCCCAACCACCTGGATCGCCACCTGGTTCTACGTGAGCTATATGAGCCGCAAGATCGATCCCATCGCCGTCCGCATCCGCGCTGAACTGGAGGCCCAGGCATGACCGGCAACCCGCTGATCAACATGGGCATCTTCGCCGCCTTCGTGGTAATCACCCTGTTGGTGGTCATCAAGGTGACTCGCGACACCGAGAAGAAGGCCTCTTCCTTCTACACCGGCGGCGCTTCCTTCTCCGGACGCCAGAACGGTCTGGCCATTACTGGCGACTACCTCTCAGCTGCGGCCTTCCTCGGCGTGACCGGCGCGATCGCGGTCTACGGCTACGACGGCCTGCTCTACTCGGTCGGCTTCTTCGTCGCACTGCTGTTGGCGCTGTATCTGGTGGCTGAGCCGCTGCGCAACACTGGCCAGTACACGATGGCTGACGTGCTCAGCTTCCGGATGCACCAGCGTCCGGTGCGTACCGCCGCCGCACTGTCCACCCTGGTGATTTCCTTCCTCTACCTGCTGGCCCAGATGGCTGGGGCCGGCGGCCTGGTGGCCTTGCTGCTGGGCGTCTCTGATCCGCTGGCCCAATCCGGCGTCATCGCGCTAGTGGGGGTGTTGATGATCGTCTACGTGCTGATCGGTGGCATGAAGGGCACCACTTGGGTGCAGATGATCAAGGCCACTTTGCTGATCGGCGGCTCTGCGGTCATGTCGGTGTGGGTGCTGGCCAAGTACGGTTTCAACCTCACCGAGTTGCTGAACGCCGCCGTGGCGAACAACCCGGTGGACGCCAAGGGCAAGCCGTTGGGCCAGTCCCTGCTGGAGCCGATGCTGAAGTACGGCACCAGCGACATCAGCAAGCTGAGCTTCGTCTCACTGTCGATCGCTTTGGTGCTTGGTACTCCCGGCCTGCCACACGTGCTGATGCGCTTCTACACCGTGCCCAGCGCCAAGGAAGCCCGCCGCTCAGCGGTCTGGACGATCGTCCTGGTCGGCATCTTCTTCCTGCTGACCCTGATCCTAGGATTCGGCGCAGCAGCCGAAGTTGGCATCCTCAACATTCTGGCTGCTCCGGGTAAGGAGAATGCCGCGGCTCCGCTGCTGGCCTTCAACCTTGGTGGCGAGGTGCTGATGGGTCTGATTTCCGGTATCGCCTTCGCGACGATCCTGGCGGTTGTGGCCGGCCTGACGATCACCGCTTCGGCCTCCTTTGCCCACGACTTCTACAACTCCGTGTTGAAGAAGGGCAAGGCCGACCCGGCCCAAGAGGTCAAGGTCGCCCGGATCACCGCGGTGGTTATCGGCGTCCTGGCAATCATCGGCGGTATCGCGGTCAACGGTCAGAACATCGCGTTCCTGATCTCGTTGGCCTTCGCGGTGGCGGCTTCGGCCAACCTGCCCTCGATTCTGATGACCCTGTACTGGAAGCGGTTCAATACCCGCGGCTCGGTCTGGTCGATCTACACCGGCCTGGGTTCTTCGGTGTTGCTGATCGTCTTCTCCCCGGCGATCTCCAGCCCGGGGTGGGCCAACCCGATGGCTTGGTTCCCGCTGACGAACCCGACCATCGTGGCGCTACCGCTGGCGGTCATCGCCGGAGTCGTGGCAACTATGAGCGCTCCCAAGTCGGCCGATCCTGTTCTGCAGGCCGAGATGGAGGTCCGGTCGATGACCGGAGCGGGCGCCTCGGAGGCAATCGCTCACTGATCGACCAACCCCGGAACCGCCGCGGTAGCGCCTCCCTGAGCGCTACCGCGGCGGTTTCGCTTTTGCCCGACTGCGACGCCTTTTCGAAGCTGGAGCCGTGTCAATACCCCACCCTCGGCGCGTTCCCACAAGTTCGGAGCCCTTGAGTTGGTTGAATCCCACTACTCCGGCCCGGGAGCGAAATTGCTCGACTCTTAATTTGGCCATCCACATCTTGAGACGTCTGTCCAACCGGTGGGACGAAATTGCCCCTGACCGGCCTCCTGCGCTCAAAAACCGCCTTAACGGTGGCTGAGAGCCGCCCCTGTCACTACGCAATTACCTCACTTATGAGTGTTGACACTCCTTGTGGCAGCCCGTACGTTCCAGTCCATTCCGGGCACGGGCCTACCGCGCGGACGATCCCAGGCACTACCAGGCCCGCCGGAATCCAGTTAGGAAGCTGTTGTCACGACGAACCCGGATGTCGGGCCAACAGCACCGAAGAAGCTCATTTCTCCACGCCTGAATAGGGGGTGCGCTGTGACGCATTCACAATCACCGGACGGTCCGCCAGATGAGGACAGCCCGGAATTCCATCTGCCGCCAGACCACTGGCCCCTGCCCGAATTAAGTACCTTCGAAGCTCACCCGCATCCAAGCGCCAACCGGTATGTGGCCGCGCGTGACTCCGAGGAGTACCAGAAGCTCCGCAAGTCGTTCACTAACTTCGCCTTCCCCATCGTCATCACGGTGCTGGTTTGGTACTTCGCCTACGTGCTGATGTCGACCTACGCCGTCGGCATCATGAAGACCCCCGGTTGGGGTGGCCTGAACCTCGGCTTCTGGCTCAGCCTTGCCCAGTTCCCAACCACCTGGTTCGCCACCTGGCTTTACGTGCGCCACGCGAACAACAAGCTTGACCCGCTGGCCGCGACGATTCGCGCCGAGCTTGAGGCTGAGGAGGCCAAGTAATGTCGGGCAACCCGATCCTCAATATCGCCATCTTTGGCCTATTCGTTCTGTTCACCCTCGTGGTGGTCATCGTCGTTTCCCGCAACTCGGAGAAGAAGTCCGGTGCGTTCTACACCGGCGGTGCTTCTTTCTCGGGACGTCAGAACGGTCTGGCCATCACCGGCGACTACCTTTCAGCTGCATCCTTCCTGGGTGTTACCGGCGCGATTGCCATCTACGGCTACGACGGCCTGCTCTACGCATTGGGCTTCTTCGTGGCCTGGCTGGTGGCTATCTACCTGGTGGCTGAGCCGCTGCGCAACACTGGCCAGTACACGATGGCTGACGTGCTCAGCTTCCGGATGCACCAGCGTCCGGTGCGTACCGCCGCGGCACTGTCCACGCTGGCAGTTTCGTTCTTCTACCTGCTGGCTCAGATGGCTGGCGCTGGTGGCCTGGTGGCGCTGCTGCTGGGCGTGAGCGATCCGGTCTGGCAGTCGGTCGTGATCGGCGTCGTCGGTCTCGTGATGATCGCCTACGTGCTGATCGGTGGCATGAAGGGCACCACTTGGGTGCAGATGATCAAGGCCACCCTGCTGATCCTGGGCGGCGCTGTAATGACCGTGTGGGTGTTGGCCAAGTACGGCATGAACTTCAACGCCCTGGTTGATGGTGCGGTCAACAACCCGAACAATGCCGCGTCAGTGGCGAAGTTCAAGTGGGAGAGCGCAGCTCACATGCTTGACCCGATGGCCAAGTACGGCAAGGACGACATCAGCAAGCTGAGCTTCGTCTCACTGTCGATGGCTCTGGTGCTCGGCACCGCTGGCCTGCCGCATGTGCTGATGCGCTTCTACACCGTGCCGACCGCCAAGGAAGCCCGCCGCTCGGCGGTCTGGGCGATCGCACTGATCGGCATCTTCTACCTGTTCACCCTGGTGTTGGGTCTGGGCGCCACCGCTTTGGTGGGCATGGACACGATCCTGGCTGCTCCGGGTAAGGAGAATGCAGCGGCTCCGCTGCTGGCCTTCGCTCTGGGTGGCGAGGTGCTGATGGGCATCATCTCCGGTATCGCCTTCGCGACGATCCTGGCGGTTGTGGCCGGCCTGACGATCACCGCTTCGGCCTCCTTTGCCCACGACTTCTACAACTCCGTGTTGAAGAAGGGCAAGGCCGACCCGGCCCAAGAGGTCAAGGTCGCCCGCATCACCGCAGTAGTCATCGGCTTGCTGGCAATCGTCGGCGGCATCGCGGTCAACGGTCAGAACATCGCGTTCCTGATCTCGTTGGCCTTCGCGGTGGCGGCTTCGGCCAACCTGCCCTCGATTCTGATGACCCTGTACTGGAAGAAGTTCAACACCCGCGGCTCGGTCTGGTCGATCTACACCGGCCTGATTTCCTCGGTGCTGCTGATCGTCTTCTCCCCGGCAGTCATGCTCGGAGCCGGTAACCCGTTGGCGCTGTTCCCGCTCACCAACCCAACCATCGTCACCATCCCGCTGGCTTTCATCGCCGGCTGGTTGGGGACTGTCACCTCTAAGGAGCCCGCGGACGCGGACCTGCAGGCTGAAATGGAGGTCCGGTCCATGACCGGAGCGGGCGCTGCCGAGGCAGTCGCTCACTGACAAGGAAGGACGGTCTCGTCAAGCCCGGGTTCAGCCTGGCGAGGCCGTCCTTTCGCCTGACTTCCGCGCTGTTGAGGGCCAGTCTTCGTTCACGAAGGCTGGCCCTCAACGCGTCCCGTCCCCTTCGCTCTGCGCCCCTTAGCTCGCTTTGCGCCTGCTGTAGCGGGCGCAAAGCTGCGTAAGGGGCGCAGGGTGGGGGTGGGGGCCGAGGGGGGACGAAGGTGGGTCGGTAGAGTTGGCCGGTGAGCGAATCCCCCCAGCACCAACAGCCTCTGGACTCCAAGGGTCTACTGCTGGCCTTCGCCGCGTATCTGATCTGGGGCGCCTTCCCGTTCTACTTCAAGCTGCTTTCGGCGGCTGGCTCCTTCGAGATCATCGGCCACCGGATCGTCTGGACGTTCGTCTTTTGCCTCCTCGCGGTGGTGCTGTGGCGAGAGGTCGGCCACCTTCGGGAAGTGCTGGCCAGCCCGAAGCTGTTCTGGGGATTGACCGCCTCCGGGCTGCTGGTCACCATCAACTGGTCGATCTACGTGTGGGGCGTGCTCAACGATCACGTCGTCGACGCCGCCCTCGGCTACTTCATCAACCCCCTGGTCACCGTCGGCCTGGCCGTAGTGGTACTCAAGGAGCGCCTCCGCTTAGCCCAAAAAGTCGCCGTCGGGGTCGGCGCGTTGGCGGTAGTGGTGATCGCCTTCGGCTACGGCCAGGTGCCCTGGGTGGCGCTGTCGCTGGCCATCACCTTCGGCCTCTACGGCCTGGCCAAGAACAAAGTGGGCGGACGGGTGTCACCGCTGGTCGGCCTCACCGTCGAAACGGCCCTACTCACCCCGATCGCGCTAGCCTTCCTGGTTTGGCTTCAGGCCAGCGGCACCAGCCAGTTTCTGGCCAACGGCCCGGGCCTGACCATCGGTCTGGTGGCAGCCGGTCTGGTGACGGCGGTGCCGTTGGTGATGTTCGCTGCGGCCGCTGGACGCATACCGCTGAGCATGATCGGGCTGATCCAATACCTGACCCCGACTATTCAGTTCGCCTTCGGGGTGTGGATCAACCATGAAGTAATGCCGCTGCCGCGCTGGCTCGGCTTCGGGTTGGTCTGGGTGGCGCTGGTGATCCTCACCGTGGATAGCCTCCGGGCCGCGCGGGGCCAGGTCCCGGTGGGCGAACCCGAAGTCATGAACTAGGCCGGCGCGACCCTTCGACCCTTCGACAGGCTCAGCAAACTCAACAACCCAGTTGGCCGAGCCAGTCGAAGCCCAAACCTGACCCTTCGACAAGCTCAGGAAACTGGATTACGGCTCAGGGAACTCAACAACCAGCTCAGGGATGCTCAGTCGGGGTGCGCCGCGCGCTCGGTGTCAGAGATGTTGAACATCCACTCCAGGCCGAATTTGTCGGTCACCATGCCGTAGACGTCGCCCCAAACCTGTTTGGCCAGCGGCTGACTCACCGTGCCATCGGCCGCCAGCCGATCGAACCACCCGGTGAGTAGGCCCAGCTCGTCACCGGCCAAGGACAAGTAGACCCTCATGGTGCCCCAGGTCGCCTCGGCGCCGCCCATCGCGTCGGATGCCATCAGACTGACCTGGTCACCGGCCAGCGAAGCGTGCATCGTGCCGTCAGCAGGCATGCCCTCGACGCCAAAATCGGCGAAAGTGGCAATCTCTACGCGCCCGCCGAAGATGCCTTGGTAGTAGCGCATCGCTTCGGCAGTGTTGCCAGCGAAGTTCAGGTACGGAACGAGCGTGACAGCCATCTTGATCCTCCTCGATGAAGTGGGTCATTTCAGCCTTCCCGACCCACTTCCGGCCCACAACCCCCACCCCGGGCGGGCAATTGCGCAGGCCTCAGCGGCCGAGGCTGGCAAGGACGGCTGCCATCACCTGTTGGACATCCAAGGTGTCGGCCAGCGGCAGCACCGGGCTCTCGGTGAGCCCAGCGGCCAAGCAGGAGTTCACGTGGGCGATTTCGTGGGTATAGCCAGCACCGGTGTTGGTGAAGCTCAACTCCTGGCGCTCGGCGCCGGTGAGCTGGACGACCAACTCACTGGCCCGATGGAAACGCGGTTTGACCTCCACCCAACCCAAGGTGCCAGCCACCACCTGGCGTCCCGGCCCGGGCGCGGTGAAGTCGATCGACTGATTGGCGTAGCGGCCCCCGGGGTAGCCCAACAAGATGCCGGCACCGGATTCGACCCCATTGGGGAACCGTCCCCCCACAGCATGGACGACCTCAGGGGTGCCCAGGAACTGCTGGACGAAGGAGATCACGTAGACGCCGAGATCCAGCACGGCCCCGCCGCCGAGTTCTGGATTGAACAGTCGGTCGGCCGGGTCATAGGTGCGGAAGGCCAGCAGGTCGCCGTAGACCGCTCGAACCTCGCCCAACGCGCCGGAGGCGACCAGTTCACGCAAATGGGTGATGGCCGGCAGGAAGCGCGTCCACATGGCCTCCATCACGAACACCCCCTTGGCGCGGGCAGCCTCGATGATCGCGGTGGTGTCAGCTACCGAAGTGGTGAACGACTTTTCGATCAGCAGCGCCTTGCCTGCTTTGATCGCGGCCAGGGCCAACTCGGTGTGCTGGGCGTGTGGGGTGGCCAGATAGATCGCGTCCACCTCGGCGGCGAAGAGTTCGGCGTAGCTGCCATAGGCCTGCGCAATGCCGAAGCGCTCGGCGAACTGCTCAGCGCGCTGGGCTGAGCGGGAGCCGACCGCTACCAGTTCGGCATCCGGCACCAGCGCAAACTCGGCTGCCACGATCTCGGCGATCCGGCCAGGGCCCGCGATTCCCCAGCGAATGGTCATTGCCGCTTCCGGTGCTTCTTCATTTCCCCGGCGATCGCACTGGTGAGCGAGCTCAACACCAGCACTACGACGATATTCAGCCACCAGCCGCCGACCCCGAAGAGGGCCAGGGCGATCGCCACTGGCCACGCCACCGCGCCAATCACGTTCAGCCCCGATTCGATCACCGAAGGCGGCGGTGCCGGGGTGGCTGGCACGAGCACCGCACCGCTCAACGGCTCGCCGAAATCGATCGTTGCCTTGGGCGGATCGGACTCGGCGTCAGCTGTCGGCGCGTCCCAGGCTGGCTGCTGCCAGTGTTGCTGGTCTTCGGGCGGCTTGGTTGTCACCTGCTTAGCGTAGATCGGTGAAGCCCGGACGCACCCCGGCATCCGTACGATTCACCGCAGCCAGGCGCTGATAGGTGAGCTGCCAGACCCGGCGGCGCACCACGATCGAGACGACCAGGCCGAGAACCAGGAACTGCCACCACGCTCCGGTGAGCAGGGCAGCGACCAGCACCAACGGAAATAGCCAACGCCGCACCAACCGCCAGCGCTGTTCCTCGCTGTTCGGCTGGGTCAGGGGCGGCCGGGCCTCGCCGTTGACCAGCACCTGGCCACTCAGGGTGGGGCCAGCGAAGTCGGGCTGTTGCCAGCGCTGCTCAGTTTCCGGGTTGACCCAATTCGTGCTCATACATCGAGGCTAGCCAGGCCCACCTAGCTGGACCATCCGGTGATCCCATGAGACTTCCCTGGGTGTTGTCTGGCAAAGTAGAGCGGTGCGCGTAGTTCAGAAGTTCGGTGGCTCCTCAGTGGCGAATGCCGAGAGCATCAAGCGGGTGGCCCGCCGGATCGTGGCGACCCGCGATTCCGGCTACGAAGTGGTCGTGGTCATCTCGGCCATGGGTGACACCACCGACGACCTGCTCGAGCTGGCCCAGCAGGTCTCACCGAACCCGCGTCCCCGGGAACTGGACATGCTGCTCACTGCTGGCGAGCGGATGAGCGCGGCCCTGCTGGCAATGGCGATCAACGACCTGGGCGCCGATGCCCGCTCGTTCACCGGTTCTCAGGCCGGCGTCATCACCACCGGCACCCATGGGGATGCCCGGATCATCGACATCACCCCTGGCCGCATCGTCGGCGCGCTGGCCGATGGCGACATCGTGATCGTGGCTGGCTTCCAGGGCGTCTCCCAGACCAGCAAGGACGTGACCACGCTGGGACGCGGCGCCTCCGACACCACCGCGGTGGCGCTGGCTGCCGCGTTGGGCGCCTCTTACTGCGAGATCTACTCCGATGTGGACGGCGTCTTCACCGCCGACCCGCGGATCGTGCCGGGCGCTCGGCAGATTCCCGAAATCGGCTATGAAGACATGCTGGAGATGGCCGCCAACGGCGCCAAGATTCTGCACCTGCGGTGCGTGGAGTACGCCCGCCGCGAGAACGTACCGGTGCATGTGCGTTCGTCCTTCTCGGACAAGCCCGGCACCTGGGTCAAAGAACTCAACTACGAGGAGAGTGGCATGGAACAGCCGCTGATCACTGGGATAGCTCACGATCGCAGCGAGGCGAAGATCACCATCGTCGGGGTTCCCGACCGGGTTGGCGAAGCCGCCGACATCTTCACCGTGGTGGCCGACGCCGACATCAACATCGACATGATCGTGCAGAACGTGTCGAAGGAAGATGACGACCGCACCGATATCTCCTTCACCCTGGTCCAGTCCGACGGCGCCAAAGCGATTGCCGCCCTGGAAGCCGCCCGCGAGCGAATCGGCTTCAGCAAGGTGATCTACAACGATCAGGTGGGCAAGGTCTCGGTCGTGGGCGTGGGCATGCGCTCCCACCCGGGCGTGACTGCGCGCTTCTTCCGCGCGCTGGCTGAGGCCGGGGTGAACATCGGGATGATCTCCACCTCTGAGATTCGGATCTCGGTAGTGGTCGACATTCACGAGGTGGACACCGCGGTGCGCGCCGGTCACACCGCTTTCGGCCTGGACGCCGATGGCGAGGCCGTCGTCTACGCCGGCACCGGCCGCTGACCCTTCGACCCTTCGACAGGCTCAGGGAACTGAAAAGGGCGACTGAGCCCGCCCGGAGCCCTTCGACAAGCTCAGGGAACTGGATCAAGGTGGCTGAGCCCGTCGAAGCCTCCCCAAGGTGCCAGGCGGCCTAAACTGGGTTAGTGATCTTCAAGCGCGTCGGCGATAACCGTCCCTACCCCGAGCACGGCTTCGTGCAGAAGCAGTGGGCGGCGATCGCGCCGCAACAGGTACGCCTCGACCAGCTGGTTACCACCAAGCGAAACCTCGACCTGGACGCCCTGCTTGAAGAAGACTCCACCTTCTACGGCGACCTGTTCGCTCACGTGGTTTTGTTCAACGGCGAGCTCTACCTGGAGGACGGACTGCACCGTGCCTTGCGCTCGGCTCTGCAGCAGCGCGAAACCATGCACGCCCGAATTCTGGAACTCAAGTAGTCTGGGCGGCGCAGCACCGCGACGACAGGAGTTCAGGTGGAGCAGTTGAACCAGGTGATCCGAGTCTTGAAGACTCCGGTGACGCTGATTGTGCTGCTGCTCTTCGTGATCGGCGCCGGTTTTTGGAGCCTGAAGGCAGTTAGTGCGCCGTCGGCGAAGACCGCCAATCCGTGCGTATCTACCGATGTCGGCAAGGAGCTCACTCCCAACCGGGTTTCGATTCGGGTGCTCAATGCCAGCGAGACTCCCCGCCAGGCGAAAGACACCGCAGCTTTCGTGCGGCCCTACGGCTTCAACGTGATCCGGGTGAACAACTCCGAGCGGCAGGTACCGGTGACGACGATCATCGGTTACGCCGCCGATTCGCCCGAGGTGCTGTTGGTGCAGCAGTTCTTCCCCGGCTCGGTCACCGAGGGGGACGGACGCGCTGACCACGTCGTCGACGTCCTGCTCGGCCCCAACGCCGAGCGGGCAGTCTCACCAGTGACCTCGCTTCCGGTATCTGGCCAGGTCTGCCTACCCCCGCGGACGGTCAACACCCCGGCACCATCTGCGTCGGCCACCACCGCGACCAGCCCGGCGCCGAGCGCCACCAAGTAGCGCTCAGCGCTCCATCCAGTGGCCCAATCGGCCGCCTCGATGGATGCTGCGCAGGCGTCCCTCCACCCGTTTCCGATCATCGCCATTGGTGACGATCAACAGGTCGTCGCCCACCCGGACGATTCGGTCCGCGCCAACCGGGAACGGCTCGCCATTGCGGACGATCAAGGAGACCACCGAGTTCTTGGGCAGCCGCAGCTCCCGAATCGTGACGCCATGCAGCCGGGAGCCTTCGGGCACATGCACCTGCATCATGTCGGCCGAGATGGTGTCCAACGGCGCGAACTCGATTTCGACGTCGGTGGCGTCCTCTCCGCTGGATACCTGCAGCCGCCGCGCCACCCAGGGCAGGGTGGGTGCTTGCAGCAGGGTGAACACCACCACGAAGGCGAACACCATGTCGAACAGAGCTTCGGCCCCTGGTGCCCCGGCGGCCAGCGGCACCGTCGCCATGATGATGGGCACCGCGCCGCGCAGGCCGGCCCAGGAGACGAAAAGCTGCTCGCGCCAGGGCACTTTGAACCAGGACAAGCACAGGAACACCGACAGCGGCCGCGCCAGGAAGGTGAGCACCACTCCTGCCGCCAGCCCGGCCAGCACCGCAGCCCAGGTGATCCGTCGCGGCTCGGCCAACATGCCCAGCATGACGAACAACCCGATCTGGGCGATCCAGCCGATCCCCTCGGCGAATGATCGGGTGGCGTGGCGGTGCGGCAGCTTGCCGTTGCCCAGCACGACCGCGGTGACGTACACCGCGGCGAAGCCCGACACGTGGGCCACACTGCCCAGGCCATAGGCGAGCACCACCCAGCCCATCGCCGCTAACGGATACAGCCCTGATGACGGCAGCGCGATCCGGCGCAACGCCCACACCCCGAGCCAGCCGAGCGCCACCCCCAACAGGACACCACCGGCCAACTCCAGCAGGATCAGGACGACCATCCAGACCGGACCGCCTTCGGCGCCGGTGCCCAGCGACCACAGGGTTGCGGTGGCCACCAGCAACACGATCGGCGCGTCGTTGAAGCCGGATTCAGCCTCAATCGTGGCCCGTAGCTTCGCAGGCAGCGGCACCTTGCGCAGCACCGAAAAGACGGCTGCGGCATCAGTCGGCGAGGTGATCGCCCCCAAGAGCACAGCCATCACCGGATCCAGCCCGAGCACGAAGTGGGCGAAGGTCGCCACCACCACTACCGAGACGCCGACGCCCACTGTTGCCAGCAGCACTGCGCCGGGCAGCGCGCCTTTGATCTCCGACCACTTGGTAGTGAAACCACCCTCACCGAGGATGATTACCAGGGCGGCGAAACCCAGCGAGTGCGCCACCGCTGCATCGTTGAAGGGCAGGACGAATTGGCCGACAAACACGCCAAGGCCAAGGAAGATGAGCAGCGATGGCAGCCCGAAGCGGGTGCCCAGTCGAGCTGCGACGATGGAGACGAGCAGCACGACCGAACCAAGCAGCATCACTTGATCCAGTTCCACGGGCGGCCTCCTGGGCGAATCCTATCGGTCGCCGATGTCGACGACCGCCCACTACGAACGGTCGGGGTCTAGTGGGCTTGCGCCACCAGCCGCAGCAACTCCGCCGCGACGAGTTTGCCGCCGGTCGCGTTGAGGTGGCCGCCGTCACTGGTGTAGCCGGAGTACAGCGCCTCGTAGTGCTTCCCGTCGACGGTACCGGCCAGCCGGCTGCCGTCGGGTCTGGTGGATTCGATCAGGGCAATATCCCAAAGCTGTCCGGTGCTGGCGTACTCGGCGCGAACCAACGCATTGAACTGGGTGCGGGCGGCATTGCTTGAACTGGCCCCCGTCTCCAGCGGGTTGGTTGCATATAGGAAGGTGATCGCGGGGAACTCCGCCTTCAGGGCGGCCATCGTCGAGCGGTAGTGGTTGAACCTCGCCGTCACATCGGCACCCTGATAGATGTCGACGTAGCAGTACTTCACCACCGCCACCTGCACCTTCGCGCCAACCCCGCCGCGCAGGTAGGCGGCGAAGTCGTCCACCTTGCCGTCAGGTTCACCGTTGGTACCAACTTCGGTGTGGGCAAGCGCGCCGCCAGAGGTGGGCGAAATCGCGGACGTTGGGCTGTCGACCCAGGCTTGCGGCGGGCCAGCGATCTTGGCCGCCGAGTACAGATCGGCCACGCCGCCAACCACGTTCCAGCCCACCGACTGGTGCCCGAAGAACACCCGCTTGGTGGCCGCGGTCTTCAACTCAGCAGTGCTGATCGGGCTGGAAGTGGGCACGAACACGACGTCCACGAAGTAGTTGGTGTTCGTGGTCTTCTTCGGGCGGGTACTCGACTTGCCGTAGGCGTAGCGGCCGCCCTTGGCTGGCACGGTGAGGCCATCATGGCTGCGCTTCTTCACAAACGCGCTCTTGGTCGTCGGGTAGCGTCCGCCGGTGGCCAGGTAGGAGGCGTAGTAGTAGCTGCCCTTCTTGATCGAGACCGGCTTAGTCAGGCGAGCGGTCTGCCAGCCCACCTTGGTGGATTTCGCGAAGGTCACTTTCGCTAGGCGCTTGCTCTTCGAACTCCACAAAGAGCCGGTGTAGGCCTTGGTCTGCTTCGAGCTGCGGTAGAACTTCAGCGCCGTGACCACCCCGCTGGCCGAGGCGGTGAACTTCACCCCGATGTTCGCTGACCGGGTCGATGAGACCGCCGCGATCCTGGGCACGTCGGAGTTGACGAAGATGCTGCGCGGCGTCGCCGCCGAGGCGGGAACGGCCACCAAAGTGGCCGCGAAGCAGGCCAGCGTGGCAATCAGCGCCGGCACCCGCCAGCGCGCGAGTTGAGTGGAGTGGGAGGCCGTGCGAACCATCGTTGTTCTCCTCGATCGAGCGATCGGGCTGCCCCTCCCTAGCCGAGGCGAACCATTGCCCAAACGCTAGAACCGGGCCGCGCTCAGGTCAACGATCTTCAGCTGATGAGTTCCGCGGCGCACCAAGCTCCCTGAGCTCAGGACCCTTCGACGGGCTCAGGGAACTGGAGGTTCAGTTGGCCGAGCTTGTCGAAGCCCCAAGGACCCTTCGACAGGCTCAGGGAACTGGAGGTTCAGTTGGCCGAGCTTGTCGAAGCCCCAAGGACCCTTCGACAGGCTCAGGGAACTGGAGGTTCAGATGGCTGAGCTTGTCGAAGCCCCAAGGACCCTTCGACAGGCTCAGGGAACTGGAGGTTCAGTTGGCCGAGCTTGTCGAAGCCCCAAGGACCCTTCGACGGGCTCAGGGAACTGGGGGTTCAGTTGGCTGAGGCTTCGACGAGCTCAGCCAACTTGGTGTTCAGGTCCCTGAACTCAGGTGAACAGGTCGCGCGCCCGTCCGGCGGCCACTACCTCCGCCAGATCGCCGCCAACTTGAGCGGTTACCGCAGCAGCTACCGCACCCTCGACCAGCGGCCCGTCAACGAAGCGGACGTGCACCGCCTCGTCGGCGTCGAGGAAGTCGAGCACCGACTCCACCGTCATGGTCGCCGAGCCAAGGTCGCTGAGGATCGCCACATCGTGGCCAGCGGTGCGCAACTCACTCACCGCATCGTTGACCAGATCGAAGGAGGTGCCAATGCGACCGTCCTCGGTGCCCCCGGCTGCCCGCATCTGGACGTCCTTGGCCATTTGCGCGGCCAGTTCAACGACCCCAGCAGCCAGGTTCGCCGAATGCGAGACGATCACCAGCGCGACCACCGCGCCGTGAGCCTTTCGATGGCTCACATCGACTCCGCAGCCTCAGCAGCAGTAGCCAACAGGTAGGCCGTCGAGGTGGCCCCAGGGTCCTGATGGCCGATCGAGCGCTCACCCAGATAGGACGCCCGACCCTTGGTCGCCTGCATCGGAATCGTGGCCTCAGCGCCAGCTTGGGCAGCAATGGCCGCGGCGCGCAGCGTCTCGGCCGGACTGCTTCCCGCCGCGGCTGCAGCGCTGGCCGCGGCCAGCGCTGGCGTCCAAGCGTCCACCATGGTCTTCTCACCGGTGGTCGCCTTGCCGCGGGCCACAATGCCCTCCAGGGCGCCGGCGATCACGGCGACCACGCCGTCGGCGTCCAGATCGCCTTCGGTGGCCTTGGCGGCCCTCATGAAAGCGGTGCCGTACAGCGGTCCGGCCGCACCACCCACGGTCGACATGAGCGTGGACGCCACTACTTTCAGCACTGCTGCGACGTCGGGAGCACCGGCGTCGAGCTTGACCACCACGGCTTTGAAGCCGCGGTCCATGTTTTCGCCGTGATCGCCATCACCGATGGCCCGATCCAGATCGATCAGTTCCATCCGGTGTTCGGCGAGGACAGCCTGGGCGCCGCGTATCCACGACAGCGCCCAGGCAGCATTTAGGTTTCTACTCACCTATGAATCCTCACACGCCCCGACGGAAAGCCGGAGTGTTAACTGGGGCATCCCAAAGGGCAGTCAACTGGTCATCGAGCACCAGGACGGTGATCGAGCAGCCCTGCATCTCCAAGCTGGTGATGTAGTTGCCGACCAACGACCGGGTGACTTCCAGACCGGCGGCTTCAAGGCGCTTGCGAGCGTGGTTGTAGACGATGTACAGCTCGGCCTCCGGCGTGCCTCCCATGCCGTTGACGAACAGCAACACCTTCGAGCCCGACGGGGCCTTCAGGTCGGTCAGGATCGGATCAACCAGCTGATCGGTGATCGAATCGGCCGGGGCCATCGGGACGCGATGGCGGCCGGGCTCGCCGTGAATGCCAATGCCGATTTCGATCTCGTCTTCGGTGAGATCGAAGGACGGCTTACCGGCGTGTGGGACGGTGCAGGCGCTCAGCGCCACCCCCATCGAGCGCACCTGTGAGTTCACCTTTTCGGCCACGGCCAAAACGGCATCCAGGTTGTCGCCACGATCAGCGGCCGCACCTGCGATTTTCTCCACCAGCACGGTGCCGGCCACGCCGCGCCGTCCGGCGGTCCAGGTGGAATCCTCAACGGCGACGTCGTCGTTGACCACGATCACCTTGACCACGATGCCTTCCATCTCGGCCATCTCAGCAGCGGTTTCGAAGTTCAGCACATCGCCGGTGTAGTTCTTCACGATGTGCAGCACGCCGGCGCCGCCGTCCACAGCCTTGGTGGCTTCCAGGATCGGATCCGGGGTCGGTGAGGTGAAGACTGCGCCCGGAACGGCCGCGTCCAACATGCCCTTGCCAACGTAACCGGCATGCAGTGGTTCGTGACCCGAACCGCCGCCAGAGACCAAACCAACCTTGCCCTTAACCGGAGCATCAGCACGGACGACGTAGTCAGGGTCGAAATGGACGGTTACCAGATCGGCATGAGCGGCCTGGAAACCGGCCAGGGTCTCGGCCACAACATTGGCCGGATCGTTGATGAGTTTCTTCACGTGGCTCTCCTTTGAGACATGGTTCGAGGTGGGCTGCAACCCACTCTGCCCGCTCCCGCCCAACTCGGGAAGGGGAGGACCTACGCACCTTCGTTCAGGAGCGGGCTGTTCGCTGAGCGAAGGTGCGGGCCGAAATCACCAGACGGCCCTGCAGTTACGCGCCGCGGTGTCAGTCGGATTCGACTTCAGCACTTAGAGAGTGCCCTTCCTGATCAGGTAACAGGCGTACGGCAGCGTCTCGCCGGTCCGGACGGTGACATAGGCCTGTTCAGCAAGTTCGTAGAAGCCGTCCATCCTTCTACGGCCGTCTTCGGCAACCGCACCGCCCTCGGCAAGCTCCCATAGCGCGCGGACTTCGGGAGTCGCTGGCGATTCGAGTCCGTCGTCGGTGAGCATGTGAACCACCGCTGCAGCGCCGAAGCGGTCAATAGGCAGCACGCTGAGCACTGCATCTAGTGCCGAATAGGCAGTGGACTGTGGCAACTCCACGACCCGGGCGCCGCTTGAGTGGGCCGGGAAGTTGCGATCGACCACGGCGACTAGGTCACCGTGCCCCATCTCAGCCAGCGCCAACAACAGCTGTGGAACCAACTGGACGTCCAACCCCTTAAGCATCAAGTGGTCCTGGACGCGGCGAGGATCGCCGCCGCCAACTCGATGAGCCGCTGCGGGGACGAGTCTTGGTCACGTTCGACCACGAGCGCGCGGGCTACCCGCAGCACCCCTCTGGCGGCACCTTCGCGCAAGGTCTCCGGAAGGGACTCAATGTCTTTGGTCTTGGCGGCGCCAATGATGCGCCGCGACATCTTGGCCGCCGCGAATAGCCAGGCTTCCGAACGCCAGGTGGCCAGCAGCTCGTCCAAAAAGACCTCACCCCACACCCGCGAATCGCGCCGCTGGGGCCAGCGGCGGCGGAACTCGTCCTCGAACCCTCGCCAAGTCTGCTCGACCAACTGAAGGCACCAAGTAGCCCGGTCGTCTTCGCCCAATGCGTAGGCGCGCGCCGCCGCGATCACGTAGTTAGCAAACAGCGCCCCCAGGTCGAAAGCCAAGGGCCCGTAGAAGGCAAACTCCGAATCGAAGGCCTTCACGCTGTCGCAGCTTTCATTGCCTGCAAGCTGGCGAACCATCACCGAACCGGTGTGCAGGTCGCCGTGGATCAGCGCCTCAGCTTTGGTGAGGAACAGCCACTTGGCGTAGCCCTCGGCTCGCATCATCGCCGCGTCGGCCTGGAACTCGGCAACGTCGGGCTCGTTCGCCGCCAAATAGGTGTTGCGCCCGGCGTCCACCATAGGTTCGGTGAACACCAGGTCCTCAGTGATGGAGCACAACTGTGGATTGAGTGCTGCCGAGATCGCCTCGGCAAGGGCCTCGCGTTCCATTGCGAAGACCGAAGTACCAAAAGCCAGCGCACCGACGTAGGTGCCCATGGCTTCGGCCGCGCCGTCGCTACGTTCACCGTTGTTCAGCGCCCCACGCCACACTTGGTGATCGCTGAGATCCTCCATCGCGATGATGTACCGCTGGGCGTCGTACAGGTAGACCTCCGGCAGCAGCTCCGGCACCAAAGCGGCATGGGCCCGCAGCGATTCGACCTCGTGCCTGGCCCGATCCGGAGTCATCGGCCAACCTTCACCGGTCATCCGGACGTAGGGCAGCGCCTGTTTCAGGCACATCCCCCGGCCACGGTCATCGCTGGCTAGGAACACCAGGTTCAGGTTCCCATCGCCGACCTCGCGGATCGATACCAAGTGATCTGGATCGATCTTGCTGGAGAGCAATTCTGAAGCTCGAATGTAGTCAGCCACAGTCTGCTCGGTTAGAAACTCGTAATCAGCCATCGTCATCTTCTTTGGTAACTAGGTGTGGTCAGGTTGCTGGTGTGAAGCGGACTCTCTTGCGTGACATCGTGTAGGAGAAGACCAGTGCTACCAGCAGCACCAGCCCCTTCGCGGTGTCCTGGTAGTAGTACTGGAACCCCATCATGGTCATGCCGGTAAGCACGATGCTGATCAGCAACGCGCCAAGCAGAGTGCCCCACGCATTCGGCTTGTTCGCACCCAACACTGAGGTGCCCACTAGCGCCACGGCGACCGCCTCCAGGAGACTGGACGATCCGGCGTTTACGTCGCCCTGCCCGATCCTGGAGACCAGGATCAGGCCACCGACAGAGGCCAGCAAGCTAGTGAGTACATAGGCCAATCCCCGGTAGAAGCCGACCCTGACCCCCGACAGCCTGGCCGCCTGGGGATTGGCACCAACCGCGTACATCAGCCGCCCCCACCTGGTGCGCGACAAGAAGAACCAAGTGAAGACCGCCAGCAGCAGCATGATGACCACCGGCAAAGGCACCGGGCCTACCATGCCCCTGTCGATCTGAAGGAAGCCTTCAGTGAACCGGCCCGGTGCTACCGAGCCGTCCGGCAGGACCATGCCCGCCGACACTGATTGCCCCGACACCGGGATCAGCTTCACTCCCTGGATCACGAACATCATCGCCAGTGTCGCCAGCAGATCGGGGATTCGGAAGTAGACGATCAACACGGCGTTGGCTAGGCCCACCAGCACTCCGCCCAACACCACGATGATTCCCGCGGTGACGCCAGTCATGTTGTAGAAGACCATGGTCATCGCGGCCAACTGCACGGCCAAGCCAGCCTGCGAGCCGATTGACATGTCCATCCCGCCGACCACCATCGAGAAGGTCATCCCTAGGCCGAGGATCGCGGTTACTGAGGCGTACTTCAGCATCGCAAACAACGAGTCGGAGGTGGCAAACGCAGACTGAGTGAGCGCGAAATACCCAAACAGCAGCACCGTCACTGCGACGAAGCCATACTTCACCACGCCGTCACGCGTCTTGCTCCAGAGAGTGAACTCCTCGGGTGTCGGCGCCTTCTGCGGCTTCGGCTTGGCCTGCAGCGAGGTTCCATTTGTTGTCATCGTGATACCTCCGACATGCTCGTCATGATTGCGTCTGCGTCGACTTCTGTTGCGGTGCGGTCCAGGGCGATCTGCCCCTCCACCATCACTAGGATCCGGTCAGCGACTTCGCGGATCTCTTCGATATCGGAGGAGAACACCACCACACAGGCCCCCCGCGCTGCGGCATCCCGCGCCTTGAGCGAGAGGTCGTGGCGGGCCCCGATATCCACTCCGCGGAAGGGCTCGTCCATCAGGACGACCTTTGGATCGCCGCTCATCCAGCGTCCGACCACCACTTTTTGTTGGTTGCCACCGGACAGCGCGTCGACCAGCTGGTCGGGGCCAGTGGTTACCACACTGAACTCATCGATCACCTTTTTGGCCCGGGACCGCTCGGACCGGCGGTTGATCACTCCGCCAGCACTTACCTTGGTCAGGAAAGGCAGGCTCACCGTGCCTGCCAGGGACCAGCCCGGCAGCATTGCTTCAGCGGCCCGGTTCTCCGGAACCAGATAGATCCCTCTGTTCACCCCGTCGCCAGCTCGTCGCGGCGCATAGGGCAAGCCATCGAATCGAATGGTGCCGCTACGAAACGGCTCAACGCCAAAGATGCCGCGCGCAAGCTCAGACTTGCCGGCGCCCAGCAGCCCGACGACTCCGGTCACTTCGCCATAGTTCAGGTCCAGATCCAGTGGCGCTGACCGCTTCAACAGCTGCACTCCACGCAGTTCCAGAGCAAGTCGGTTGCTGCGGCGACGATCGGTCTGTTCGACTTCGACGGCCACCGCCTCGCCCAGCATCGATCGGACGGCTTCACCCATGTCAAGGGGGGTCGACTGCCGGTCTTTGATCAGGCCGTCGCGGAGCACCACGAGTTTGTCAGCCAGAGTCTGGATCTCGCTGAGGTGATGGGAGACATAGAGGATGGCCACACCTTGGCTCCGCATTTGCCCCACCAGACCGAACAGCCGCTCGGCTTCGGCTTGGGAAAGAGTGGAGGTGGGTTCGTCCAGCACCAGTACTTTGGGTGCTTTGACGAAGGCGCGGGCCAGCACCAAGAGCTGGGCATCAGCGATCCCCAACTCGAACGCGTCGCTCATTAGTTTGGCATCTGACCACTGCAGGTTGAGCGTCTCTGCCATCGCCCGGGCTTTGGGCAGCAACCCGCGCAGCGACCCGATTACCGGCAGTTCACCGCGGGCGAGCTCTTCGAAGAGCAGATTCTCAGCGACGGTGAGGCCAGGAATGATGCTCTCATCGATGCGCTGATGGACGGTATGGACCCCGGCGTGCGCCGCGCTCAACGGGGAGGTGATCTCGACTGGGTCACCTCCAACCAGGATCTCACCTGCGCCCCGGTCGTAGGCCCCAGCAAGAATCTTGATCAAGGTGGATTTTCCCGCACCGTTGGCTCCCAGCAGCGCGGTGATCTGTCCAGCTTCAAGGGTGAGGGAGACGCCCTTCAACACCTGATTGGTGCCGAAGGACTTCTCGATTCCCCGCAACTCCAGGGCGTACCTGGGTAAGGCCTGATCAGAGGTCATTTCAAATCTTCCTTTCTCAGAACGCCCTGGAGTATTGGGAGGGGGACCGGTCAGAACTTGATCGCCGGGATCCAGGCAGCCGAGGCCGTGTCGGAGATGTTCAACGACGGCTCAGCAGCTCGGAGGTCATCCATGTTCTTGATGTTCTTGTCGCGCAGCATCTGCTGCGTCACCAAGATCGGGGGGAACTCAACATTCTTGGTGGTGAGTTCGCCAGCCAGGTCGAGTGCCAGCACGCGGGTCACCGCGGCACCGATGGCATTCGGGTCAGTAGCGCCGGTGGCGACCCAGGGGCTGCCGTCGGCACGCATCAGTTCAATGTCCGCCGCCGAGATATCGGCGCCATAGACCTTGACCTTGCTCTTCATGTTCGCCTGTTCCAGAGCCGACAGTGTCGCCTTCGACAACTCGTCATAAGGAGCGTAGATCGCAACGACGTCCTTGTTGGCCTGCAACGCGTTGTACACCATCGGAGCCGTGTCGGTTGCGGTGGAGGAGCTGAACTTGCCAGTGAAGAACTTCTGGGACCAGTTGTTGTCCTTCTTGTACTGCTCCCAGACCAGGTTGCGGCGATCGAGCGGCGCGATACCCAGCACGTTCACGTAGCCGACCTTGGCGTCCTTGCCGATGTCTTTTGCCATCTGGTCAAGCACCAAAGACGCCATCTTTGCGTCCGACTGCTGGGTCTGCACCGCGTCAGGCGCACACTTCTGGATCTCCACGTCGTAGATGACGACCTTGATCCCAGCCTTGAGGGCCTTGTTCACGCCTGGGCACAGGGTGTCTGCGTAGCCGTGCCGAACGATGATCCCCTTGGCGCCAGAGGCGATGGCCTGGTCGAGTTGAGTTGCCTGGGTGGCGTTGTCGCCCTGAGCGTCATAGACGTCGAGCTTCATCTTCAACGCGTTCGCCTGAAGCTTGGTGCCGTTGAGGTACTGCTGGAAGTAGTCGCCCTGTCCGGTGTTCTGGACGATCGCAACGTGTACTTCGCCAGCATTGAACGGCGCCGGCATCGCTGCGGTAGCCGCAATGGTCTGGCCGCTGTCGGCGTTCGGGTTGTTGGTGGCAGCCCCACCGCCTTGCGAACATGCCGTGACCGACAACATCGTGAACCCCACGATGCCAGCAGCCATCATTTTGCGTTTGGTGAACATTGGTGCTTTTCCCTTCATGACTATTGGAAGCTGTCTCGCCCGCTTCCATCGGGTTGTTGGCGTGCTTCAGCCGACGATCTTGGCCAGCAGCCGGGGTTCCGGAGTGCGATCCGGTTCCACGACGCCGAACTCCGTGACGATCGCGGAGATCAGGTCGTGAGGGGTGACATCGAAGGCCGGGTTGAACCCCTTGGCCTCGACAGGAGCGGTACGAACGCCCCCATAGGTGAGTACCTCCACGTCATCGCGGAGCTCGATCTCAATGTCCGCACCAGTTGCGGTGTCTAGGTCCACCGTGGACGACGGCGCCGCAACAACAAATGGGATGCCTGCATATTTGGCGGCCAGAGCCAATGCCACCGATCCGACCTTGTTGGCCGAGTCGCCATCGGCAGCGATTCTGTCTGCACCGATGATGGCCACGTCCACCAGTCCCCGAAGGATGGTGCTGGACGCGGCCCCGTCCGCTTCGATTAGGTGGGGAATCCCGTCCTGGACAAGTTCCCAACTGGTGAGCCGGGCTCCTTGAAGGAGCGGTCTGGTCTCGTCGGCATAGACCATTTCCAGTACACCGCGCTCATACAGTTCGTGGATGATGCCGTATGCGGTGCCCCAAGCGGTCGTGGCCAGTGCCCCTGTGTTGCAGTGGGTAACCACCCGAACCTTCTGCCGTCCGGTGCGTTGAAGGATCCAGTCGGCCCCCAGCACAGAGAGCCTCCGGTTGGCGGCTTCGTCTTCGGCAACTATTTCCAAGGCTCGGCGTAACACTGCGGCTACCCCTTGGTCAGCGAATGGCCAAACCTGGTCCACACCCCAGGCCAGGTTGACTGCCGTTGGGCGGGCCCGTCGAACGCGGTCCACTTCGAGGGCGAGCCGGTCGGCAGACCAGCCCTCTCGCGAGCCCTGGTTGATCGCCACTACGACGCCCAACGCACCAACCGCGCCAAGGGCCGGGGCACCTCGCACTGCTAGCGATTGGATCGCATCAACGAGTACCTCAACGGTGTCTACGTCGAGGTACGTCTCCGTACCAGGAAGCTGCGTTTGATCGATCAGCCGAAGCGTCTTCGACTCATCAACCCACTCAAGCGCCCGAACCATGTCCATCCCTTCGAACCGCGTTGTCCGACCTCTTGCCCGCACAGTAGTTACAACTGGATTAACATGTCAACGGTTGTTAGGCGAATGTTATCGACTGCGATAATCTCGGCCCGACGAGGAGGAGCTACCCATGGCGAGTCGCACCACACTGGTTTCGAAGGTCTCAGAGGACCTGCGCGCCGAGTTGGCATCTGGGGTCCACGCACCTGGCGGCAGACTGCCAGCCGAGTCCCAACTGGCAGAGCACTTCAGTGTTTCGCGCCCCACTATCCGAGCCGCCCTGCGCGAGCTGGAAGCAATGGGGCTGGTCAAGACTCAGCACGGCGTAGGGACCTTCGTGGTTGACCGCCCATCGGTTCGGGCCGGGCTGGAGCGGCTGGACTCGATCACCGACTCCATTCGGGCCATGGGCAGCGAACCTGGCATGGTCTACGCGAGCCGAGTGGCCCGTCATGTGATGCCAGATGAGGCCAGCATCATGGGGGTTCCCGGCGAGACGCAGGTGCTGGAGTTGCGCCGCACGATCACCGCAGATGGCGAAGTGGTGGCGTATTCCTACGACCTGATCCCGCTGTCAGTACTGCCGAAAGGCTTCGACACCTCGGCCCTTTCCGGGTCACTGTTCCGGTTCTTCCGCGAGGAGTTGGGCATCGATCCACACCACGGCCTGGCCGAGGTGCATGCCGCCCACTCCGAGCACGTTGGCTGGGGTCCAGAAGCCCAGGCCCACCGGCTGTTCGTGATGTTGAACCAACTGCACTACGACATCAAAGACCAACTGCTGATGTACTCGCGCACCTACTTCATTGAGGGCCGGTACAACTTCACCATCTACCGCAGCGGGCTGTAACGGCCGCCGCCCAGCGAACGCTCCTGGGCACCCAGCGGGGATCATCCCCCAGGCCCCACCCCACCCGCGGCTGGGGCCCGAATCTCCGTCGCCAGCGCACCTTCCGGGAGCTCGGCGGGCTGTTGACACCCCTCAAGGGATAATCTAACTTGTAAGACAACTGGTGTTACATGTTCGACCACGATGAGGTGAGCGCATGACAAACGAGCACGACTTCACTGCCCATTCCCCAGCTCTCACCGCGCTGGTGGCGGCCAGCAAGGCCATCGGAGGTGACCCCTCCCTGGTGTTGCACGGCGGTGGCAACAGCTCAGTCAAGACCGTCACCGCTGACATCACCGGTGCGGCCGTGAACGTCCTGTATGTCAAGGGCAGCGGCCATGACATGGCCACGATCACTGAGGCGGGGTTCGCGCCGCTTCGGCTAGATCAGGTGCGGCGGCTCCTACCTCCAGTTGTCGTGCCCGACGAGTTCCTACTGAACGAACTCCGCTGCGCGCTGCTTGATGCCGACGCCCCGGATCCTTCGGTGGAAACCCTGCTCCACGCCCTGTTGCCTGATCCTGCAGTACTGCATTCGCACCCCGATTCAGTCCTCACTCTGAGCAACTCCGTCAACGGTGCCGATCGGCTTCACCAGCTCCTGGGAACCCAGTGTGTGATCGTCGGCTACGCCATGCCGGGCCCCGACCTAGTGTTGGCCTGCCACCAAGCGTGGCAGGCCCGCCGCGGCGATGAGATCGGTCTGGTAGTAATCGGTCACGGCATCTTCACCGTCGGAGACACCCCAGCGATCGCCCTGGAACGGCACCTTGAGATAGTCAGCATCGCCACCGCAGCCCTACCCAGGCTCGCTGAACCAACCTCTGCCCCAAGACCGGAGGTTGTGCTGCCGCCAGCCACCTTGGCGTCGGTCCGCAAGCAGCTTTGCGAGCAGGCGGGCCAAGCACTCCTTTTGCATCGAGTCGTCAACCCGCAGACCCAGGCGTTCATCAACGACGTCGGCCTGATGAACGCCACCCAGGATGGCCCGCTCACCCCAGACCACGCCACTTGGACCAAGCCGTTCCCTCAACTCGGGAGAAACTTCGCCAGCTACGAGCGGGCCTACACCGCCTACTTCGAGGCCAACAAGAACCGCCGGGGCGCCACGCTAACCATGTTGGATCCTGCCCCCAGAGTCATCCTTGACCCCGAACTTGGTCTCGTCACTGCTGGACGCACCCCCGCTGAAGCCCTAGCGGTGAGCGAGATCTATCAGCACACGATGACTGCGATCGCCAACGCCGAGGCGCTCGGCGGGTACCGTCCAGCCAGCGTGGAGCACGTATTTGACCTCGAATACTGGCTCTTCCAGCAGCAGAAGCTCGCCCGCAGCGCTGACCAAAAGGTCTTGAAGGGCCAGGTAGCGCTGGTAACTGGTGCAGCCTCAGGAATCGGGCACGGTTGCGCGGCCCAACTGCTCGAGGCTGGCGCCTGCGTCGTGGGTTGGGATCTCGCCGCTGGGGTGGCCAAGGCCTTCGACAACCCCAACTACCTGGGCCTGCAGCTCGACGTGACCGACCCCGAAGCCGTTGCCAACGCGCTAGCCCAGCAAGTGGATACTTTCGGTGGCCTGGACATTCTCGTGGTTGCGGCTGGCATCTTCCCCACCAGCACCAACCTCGGTGAGCTCACTGCGGCGGCTTGGCGCAAGACCATGGCGGTCAATGTCGACTCAGTGATGGAACTTTACGGCCAGGCGAAGCCACTGCTGGCCGCCGGCTACCCCTACGGCCGGGTGGTCTTGATTGCCTCCAAGAACGTCGCCGCGCCAGGCCCCGGCGCGGCTGCCTATTCCGCTTCCAAGGCGGCAGTGACCCAACTCACCCGGGTCGCCGCACTGGAATGGGCCGGACTGGGGATTCGGGTCAACATGGTTCATCCCGACGCTGTCTTCGACACCGGCCTTTGGACCCCAGAGCTCCTCCAGGCCCGCGCTGAGCACTACGGCGTATCAGTCGAAGACTACAAACGGCGCAACCTACTTCACACCGAGATCACCAGTGCAGCGGTCGGCCGCCTAGTCAAAGACCTCTGCACCGACACCTTCGCCTGCACCACCGGAGCGCAGATCCCCATCGACGGCGGCAACGAGCGCGTCATCTGAGAAAGGAAGTGACCTGATGCAGTCAGGCAGATTGGATTCCGTCCAGCCCCGAAACGGTGATTGGGGCCCCGCCTATGTCATTCAAGGGGCAACCAGCGACATCGGGCTGCTCACCCTGCGCCCCGGCGACTCGATGACCAACCACATTCATCACCACTGCGACGAGTCCTTCATCGTGACCGAAGGCGAAGCCACCTTGTGGGTGAGCTGCACCGCCGAATACCAGCTGAGCGTCGGCGACGTCTATCGGTGCCCGCCTTCAGAGATGCACTACTTCATCAACAACTCCGACCAGCTCTTCAAGATGGTGTTCATCAAGTCGCCAGCCAGCCCCGGCGACACCATCAACCTCCCCTGGCAACCCGGCGAACCCGCCCCCGAAGTACCGGCCCCTCTTACCGCCAACAACTGAAAGGCAATCGCTATGGCAGATCTCGAAGGCAACATCAACGCCAAAGACTGGGGCACCGACACCCCCCAACGCACCTGGGACTTCCACATCAAGGGAGCAGGGCAACTCGACTTTGGTATGCAACACCGACTGTCGCGAATCTTCGGTGCCGATGGTCATACCGCGATGCTCGCCTTTGACCACGGCTACTTCCAGGGCCCCACCAGCGGCCTAGAGCGAATCGACCTGAACATCGTGCCGCTTGCGCCCTACGCAGACGCCTTGATGGCTACCCGCGGTGTGTTGCGCTCAGTGATCCCAGCCTCGGTCGACAACGCGTTGGTCTTGCGGTCCTCCGGAGGGCCTTCCATCTTGAAGGAATTGTCGAACGAGCGAGTGGCCATGGAGATGGCCGATGCTGCCCGGATCGACGCCGCCGCGGTCGCCGTCCAGGTATTCATCGGCGGCGAGTACGAGACTCAATCGATCGCGAACCTGAACGCCCAGATCGACGCCGGCTATCGCTACGGGATCCCGGTGCTTGGCGTCACTGCGGTCGGCAAAGAGCTCGCCCGTGACGCCCGCTACCTCGGCCTCGCGACCCGCATCATTGCGGAATTCGGCGCGCAGTTGGTGAAGACCTACTACGTCGAAGAGGGCTTCGATCAGGTGGTTGCCGGTTGCCCAGTGCCGATTATCATGGCGGGCGGGAAGAAGCTGCCAGTCATCGACGCGCTCACCATGGCGTTCAATGCCATCGACCAAGGTGCAGCCGGCGTCGATATGGGGCGCAATATCTTCCAGCGTGCCAACCCCACTGCGATGATCCGGGCTGTGCGCGGCATCGTCCACGACGGCCTGGCCCCTGAGCAGGCCCTGGAGTTGTACAAGGAGTTGTCGAACGGTGCCGAAGACTGACCCCATCGCCGAGGCTCGGCTGGCCATCTGTGAGGTCGGCCGAGCCATGTGGCAACGCTCGCAAGTCGCAGCCAACGACGGGAACATCTCGGTTCGCGTGGGCGATCAGGTGGTCTGTACCCCGACGGGGGTGAGCAAGGGGTTCCTGCGTCCGGAGTGGCTGGCTGTGGTTGACCTTGACGGCGCCCAAATCGCCGGCGAGCGGCCGCCGTCCTCGGAACTGAAGATGCACCTTCGGGTCTACGAGCTGGATTCGAACGTGACTGCGGTCGTCCATGCGCATCCGATGTACGCCACGATGATGGCCATTCAGGGTCGAGACCTTGAATGCCGGATGATGCCAGAGACGATCGTCGCCCTGCCGAAAGTCCCGCTGGCACCGTATGCGACGCCGTCCACCATGGCGGTGCCGGATTCGATCTCTGATCTGGTGCTCAACAACACCGCCTGCTTGCTAGAGAACCACGGGGCGCTCACTTGGGGCCCGGACCTGATCACCGCCTACCTGACTATGGAACGGCTGGAATACACCGCCGAGTTGGTTTGGCGACTCGAGTCATCCGGCGGTGGCCGTGATCTTCCTGACGCCGAAATCGAGAAGATCCGCCGCCTGTTCGGAGTGTGATTCCTCGACACCATCGTTGGCCAGCCAAGACGCCTGAACGTGTTCGGCTCGATGGCCAGCGGTTCGCCCGTCCCATCGGCGAGCATCAAACGGCAAAGCCGGTGAACCATCTCTAAGGTTCACCGGCTTTCCGGTGCCCGAAGCACCCTCGGCGGTGGCGGAGGGATTTGAACCCTCGGAGGGTTGCCCCTCACGCGCTTTCGAGGCGCGCTCTTTCGGCCGCTCAGACACGCCACCGCGGGCGAGTTTAGCTAGCCGAGCCCGGGTGGGGCCAATCGCGCCCTCTGGCCGGGGACGGTTCCCGTGAACAGCTCACGGGGACGGTTCCAATTAGCGCTGCGCATATTGGAACCGTCCCCAATAGGTGAGGTCCGTCCCCGTGAGCTGCTCGGAGGAACCGTCCCCGTGAACAGGGGGTCAGCGGCGGTGGGCGAAGAAGTCTTGGAGGAGGGCGGCGCACTCGGGCTCGGCGATCCCGCCGACTACCTCGGGGCGGTGGTTCAGACGCGGGTCGCGCACCACGTCCCAAAGGGAGGCGACGGCACCGGCTTTGGGGTCGTAGGCGCCGAACACCAGGCGGCCTACCCGAGCGGCGACGACCGCTCCGGCGCACATCGTGCACGGCTCCAGAGTGACGACCAAAGTGCAGCCCTCTAAATGCCAAGAGCCGAGCGCCTCGGCAGCCCGGCGCAGCGCCACCACTTCCGCATGTGCGGTCGGATCGTGATGCAACTCGCGTTCGTTGTGCCCGACCGCGATTACCGCACCGGCTGCGTCCACAACTACCGCACCGATCGGGACGTCACCGTGGTCCAGCGCCAGCCGGGCTTCGGCGAGCGCGGCATCCATGGCCGAGCGCCAGCGGTTCACTCGAAGCTGGCCAGCGCCTTGGCGTACACAGCTGCGAAGCCGGCCTTCTTGACCACCAATTCGAGCAGAGTGGTCGAGTCTTCGTCGTAGTCCTCGGCCATTGCCTCCAGCTCGAAAGCAGGCATGCCCACATCGGCCATGATGTCGGAATCACCGATCGGGTAGCCGTCCTCGTTCTCGTCGGGCAACTCGGCATCAAGGAAGTCGACCACGTCACGCGCGATCGGCCACTCGAAAGCGGCCCCCGCATCCGAGCAGAACACCTGGACGTGCTTGCCGCGCACCCGCACGATCACAAAAACCTCATCGCCAACCGAGACCAGGCCCACCGCGCCAGCATCACCTGGCAGGCGGCGTAGCTGAGTGATCAGACCGTCCAGATCATTGGCCAGATCAAGCTCCAATGCCATCGCGACCGGTTCCCCGTCCTCGCGGTACAGGGCGATCACCAGGTCAATATCGTCCTCGGTGGCATCCTCGGGGTAGTCGTCGTCATCCTCTTCGATGTCCTCGACGACAACGTCCTCTTCCAGATCCTCGATGCCTGGACGGTCATCGCCGCGGGCGGGCAACTCGAACTCGAACTCATCTGAGGTGTTCACCGTTGCCTCCTGACCTGCCGTTGGGTCTCCATAGTCGCAGATAGTTGGGCGTAGGGCACAGTCCGGGCAAGTGTTCGCTGACCGCTCACGGTGTGCCAAGGTAGCGGTGTGGAACTTCTCGTGATCGAACACCCGTTGGTTGCTCACAAAGTGAGCCTGCTGCGGGACGTAAACACCTCCAGCTCAACCTTCCGGCAGCTCGTTGAAGAGCTGGTCACGCTGCTGGCTTATGAGGCCACCCGCGAGGTGCGAGTCGAGCCGATGCAGGTGGTCACGCCGATCACCACCACCACCGGCGTCGGGCTGAGCCGTCCCCGTCCATTGGTGGTGCCGATCCTGCGCGCCGGCCTCGGCATGCTGGAAGGCATGATGCGGCTGATGCCGACCGCCGAGGTCGGTTTCGTCGGCATGGTGCGCGATGAGGAAACCCTGCAGCCGTTCACCTATGCCGAGCGCCTGCCCAAGGATCTGTCCGGTCGCCAGTGCTACGTGCTCGATCCGATGCTGGCCACCGGCGGCTCCCTTGGCGGCACCGTGCAGTTCCTGGTGGATCGTGGCGCCGATCACATCACCTGCATCTGCCTGATCGCGGCCCCTGAAGGGGTGCAGAAGATGCGCGAGCTGGTCGACCCGATCGGCGTGCCCTGCACCCTGGTTTGTGCCGCCCTGGACGAGAAGCTCAACGAGGTCGGCTACATCGTGCCTGGCCTCGGCGATGCCGGCGATCGGCTGTACGGACTGGCCCAGTAGGGCTTCGACAAGCTCAGCCAACTTTCGACAGGCTCAGCCAACTTTCGACAGGCTCAGCCAACTGAGGAAGGTGCGATGGATCTAGCTACCGCCTGGCCGCCCTTCGGGTTGCGGATTGAGGCCGGGCCACTGCTGCTGCGTCCGATCACCGATGAGGTGCTACCCGAGCTGATCGAACTGGCCCTGAGCGGCATTCACGACCCTGACGCGATGCCGTTTGCCATGCCCTGGACGGACGCGCCGCCCGAGACGCTGCCCACTAACTACGTCCAGTACCAATGGGGCGTGCGCGCCAACTGGACCAAGGAGCACTGGAATCTCGAGTTCGCGGTCGAGCGTGAGGGCCGCCTCGTCGGCATCCAGGCCTTCTTCAGTTCCAGCTACCTGGTGACCCGCACCGGCGAGACCGGCTCCTGGCTGGCCAAGGAATTCCACGGCCAAGGCATCGGGACGGCGATGCGGCAGGCGATCTGCGCCTTCGCCTTCGACCACCTGGACGCCGAGGAGGTTACCTCGGCCGCCTACGCCGACAACCCGGCCTCAAATGCGGTGAGCCGCAAGGTCGGCTACCGGCCCAACGGCACCTTCCGCAAGACCCGCCGCGAGGGCGAGTGGCACCCCAGCCAGGAGTGGACGCTGACGGCGGAGACGTTCGTCCGTGGCGAGCCGATCATCGCCACCGGGGTAGCTGAGTTCCGCAGCTTCATCGGCTTGGACGCACCGATTGCTCTCCCGCTGCGATCGACCTAATCGTCCAGTGAGCCGGCTGCAGCTTTGGTCGACCAGATCAGGGCCTTTACCTCGGCGCTGATGTCCGCGTAGGGCTGAAGCTGTTGGTGTTCGTCGGTCCAGAACTCCAAGATCTCGCGTTCGTCCTTGCGGTGGAGGTCGTCGGCGATGATCACCGCTCCCGCCTTCAAATACGGTGCGAAGACCGGCAATGCAGGGTAGCGGGCATGAGGGCCAGTGCCCCCGGGCGGGCCGTCCACTACAAGCAAATCCACCTCGCCCAGTTTGGCTGGGTCGATGTCGTACCACTGAAACGACCCCCTGGCCGTGCTGACTTCGGTGAGCGGCGTCAGCAGAACCTCCGCCTGCTCAGTCACTTCGTGAAGGCGTAACCATTCGGTGGTCTTCTCCGCATAGGTGGCCGAATGCTCAAGGCATACCAGCCGTCCCCGGCCGGCTTTCTTCAAGGCCAGCGCGATCCAAAGACTGGTGGTGCCGCTGCCGCATTCGACGACGAGTTCGGGACGGGTCTGCTCGACCAGGTAGACCAGCCAGCGCAATCCGACCGGCGCCATCGCCCAGCCCGCCACCAGCGGCAGCGGCGCCTTCGGGCTGAACTCGGCCAGCAGTTGATCCATCGCCTGCTGCTCGGTGAGCAACTCGCTGGGCAGCTTGGCCATCGCATTGGTTAGTCCACGGGTGGACGTCACCAACTGCTGCTCAACACCTTTCGCAGCAACCATTGCGTCTCGAAGGCCATCGATTCGGCGATCAACCGCGGCTAGCTGGTCCGCCTCTTGACTCAACTTGACTCGAATCGCCTTGAGTGCGGCTTCCGCCTTGTGTTGCCGCTTGCCGATTGTCGCCACCTGGTGCAGCAACCTCCGCAGCGTCCAGATCTGCCATCCACCCAGCGCCAACACGATTAGGGCGGAGCCGCCAATGGCCACCAGCAGGTTGCCCAAGGCCAGGCCGACGGCAACCGCCAACACACCCACAACGCTTGATGCTGCGAAGGCTCGGGGAAGCACCCAATCGCGCTTCACGAGGTCGTTCCGTCCGAGTGCCGCGTAAGGATCACGCGCTCATCCTAAGGCGCTTTGATTCCGCAGCGCCCTGATGACGGTGACCATCTCAGGGCGCTGCACCAGTTCGAATCTGATGGCAAGGCCGCGACTAATCGGGCGGACGCTGCCTGCTACGCCGCCGAACGTGTCGGCAGCCGCCAAACCACTGCAGCCAGCACGGCCAGGGCCACCGCCAGTAGCAGACCGACCGGCAGCGCCACCAACGGATTGGTGTCGATCAGGATGAGGGCGAAGAAGCCGACGGTGCCGTTGAAGGCACCATGCAGGAACGCTGGCGCCAGCACCGACCCTGTGCGGGCCCGCACCCACCACAGCAGAAACGAGAACGGGGTGGTCCAAGCCACCATTAGCGGAATGCCGATAGCCCAATCGGCGCCGTAGTTGTGGCCCAACATGATGATCGGCGCGTGCCACAAGCCCCACAGCAGACCAGTTAGCAGGTTCGCCCGGACGGCTCCGAGCGGGCGCAACTCATCAGCAAGGAAGCCCCGCCACCCATACTCCTCGCCGAAGGCGAACAACGCGTTGATGGTGACTCCGGCCAGCAGGCCGTTCAGCACTCCGGCACCCACCACGACGGCGATCCCCGGGAGCTGGGTTTCGGGGGTGGCGCCAGGCACCATTTGCCGCAAATGCTCGGTGAACTCGGCGTCGCTGCCGACCAGGTGACCGGCACCCGGCACACCTAAGGCACTTGCCGCCAGGCTCACCGCCAAGCCAACCCCGAGCACGGCCACCATCACCGCCACCGCGTAGCCGACACTGCGGCCCACGGTCGGCCAGAAATTGGCGCGCAGCCGCCGCCACTGCGTGGTCAGCAATGGCGTCCGGCCATCGCGACGATCAACTATCAGCGCTGCCACCAGCGGCAGCGGCATGTAGAGCAGGGCCGCACCTAGTTGAGTTACCAGCGTCGCTGAGGATCCGACCATCGGGCCGACCAGCCACAACAGCAGGGCGACCAGCACGGCACCACCGAAGGCGATGCCGTAGAACCACCAGACCCGGCGCCAGGCGGGGTGAGCGACCGCCGCGGCAGGCACCTCTTCGGTGGCTGCTGCGGCACGGAACGAAGAATCACTGGACACAGCTAGATCGTATGACCAGGATGCGTGTTATGCAAGCTAGCTGGCTATGCGGCCCACCGATCTGCGCGATCTCGAGCAATCTCGCCTTACTTAGGTGGACGCGCCAGCTTCAGTAGTAGTAGGGGAACTTCGACCAGTTCGGCGGGCGCTTCTCCAGGAACGAATCTCGACCCTCGACGGCTTCATCGGTCATGTAGGCCAGCCGAGTGGTTTCGCCAGCGAACACCTGCTGGCCGATCAGACCGTCATCGATGGCGTTGAACGCGAACTTCAACATTCGCTGCGCGGTCGGGCTCTTGGCACACACCTTGGCCGCCCACTCCAGGCCGACGGTTTCCAGGTCAGCATGAGGGACGACGGCGTTCACCGCGCCCATTTCGTAGGCGCGCTGGGCGTCATAGGTATCACCAAGGAAGAAGATCTCCCGAGCCGCCTTCTGGCCCACCTGCCGAGCCAGATAGGCCGAACCGAAGCCAGCATCAAAGGAGCCGACATCAGCGTCGGTCTGCTTGAACCTGGCCTGCTCAGCCGAGGCAATGGTCAGGTCGCAAACCACATGGAGTGAATGCCCGCCCCCGGCCGCCCAACCGTTCACCAGGGCGATAACCACCTTCGGCATGAACCGAATCAGCCGCTGCACCTCCAGAATGTGCAGCCGCCCACCTTCGGCCGCTGCCCGGTTGGCGTCCACGGTTTCAGCGGTCTCCCCCTCGGCGTACTGGTAGCCCGAACGACCCCGGATTCGCTGGTCGCCGCCGGAACAGAACGCCCAACCGCCGTCTTTGGCCGACGGCCCGTTGCCGGTGATCAGCACGCAACCCACATCGGAGCTCATTCGGGCGTGATCCAAGGCGGCGTACAGCTCGTCCACAGTGTGCGGACGGAAGGCGTTGCGCACCTCGGGCCGGTTGAACGCGATCCGCACCGCCGGTACGTCCTTGGCCCGGTGATAGGTGATGTCGGTGAACTCGAAGCCTTCAACCGGTTCCCAAAGCTCGGGCTGCCACGGATTGTCCATGCAGGTCAGATTAGGGCACTTCGGCTGGCTGCAGCGGGAGCGGTCGGGCACCTTAGCTGGGCCCAAGCGGCGCCCGATAGTATCCAGACAGCCAAAATCCACTCGACCCAGGAGGCCGCCGTGCCGGCAGTGTCGGTGATCGTCCCAGTCCACAACGGCGCCAAGCATTTGCCGTCGTGCCTGCGCAGCATCGTCGAGCAGACGCTCACCGATCTGGAGATCCTGGTAATCGATGACGGCTCCACCGATGATTCGGCCAAGATCGTTGCCGAGTTCGCCGCCGCCGATCCGCGAGTCAGTTGCCTGCCCGGTCCTGGGCTGGGCAGCGCCGGCGAGGCCCGCAACGTCGGCCTGGACCGCGCCACCGGCGATTACCTCAGCTTCCTCGACGCCGACGACTTCTTCGCCCCCACGATGCTGGCCGAGTTGCACGCCAAGGCCGTTGCCGATGACGCCGACATCGCGATCTGTAAATTCCGCGTCTACGACGAGCGCACCGAAGATGCCAACCCGGTGAGCTGGCCGCTGCGCCTGGAGTATTTCCCCGAAAAGACCCCGTTCAGCCCGGACGCAGCCGGCGACGCCCTCTTCCTGGCCACCAACCCAGCCGCCTGGAACAAACTTTTCCGCACTGACTTCGTCCGGCGTACCGGGCTGCGGTTCCAAGGCCTGCGGCGCACCAACGACGCCTTCTTCACCTACTCAGCGCTCTCCCAAGCCAACCGGCTCACCTACCTCGATGAGTACCTGCTCAGCTACCGCACCGGCAATGCAGCCAGCCTGCGCGGCTCGCGCGATCAGCAGCCGCTGGCCTGGGTGGACGCCCTGGTGGCGATTCGCACCGAATTGGGCCGGGTCGGCCTTTTCGAGAAGTTCGAGCGGGCCTTCACCAACCTGGCCCTGGATTTCTGCCTGGCCAACCTGCGGCGCCCCACCAGCTCCGAGGCCTACCTCACCATGCATTCGGCCCTCACCGATGGCGTCCTGGCCAAGCTGGGCATTCTGGGTCACCAGACGGATTACTTCCTGCGCGCCGAACTGCGCGATCAGCTTGCCGATCTGCTCAACCTGACCCCGATGGAGTTCCTGTTCACCCGGCTGAACCTGGCCACCGACCAGCTGAACGCGGCCCGCGCCGAAGTGCGGGCCAACCTGCGCGAACTGGACGTGCTACGCCAGGGCGAGCCGGCAACTGAGGTGATCGCACCAGCTGCGGCGGCAACCAAAGCCAGCGCTGGCGCTGACCGCGTGGACGTTTCGGTGATTCTGCGGGTACGCGATGCCGAGACCCTGGTGGCCGAAAGCCTCGACAGCGTGCTGAATCAGCCCGGGGTCAAGGTCGAAGTGATCTGCCTCGATCAGCATTCCGCCGATCTTTCCGGCCGGGTGCTGGCCCAGCGCAGCGCCGAAGATGCCCGAGTCAGGCTGATCACCGCTGGCGTGGATGCGTCCGCATCGCTCAATGCCGCCATCGCCGCGGCCACCGGGCGCTACCTGAGCTTCCTTGAAGCCGGTGATCGTTGGCAGCCCGGCGTGCTGGCCGGTCTGGTTGCCCACGCCGATGCCGCCGAACTGCAGCTCCTTGGCTTCGATGCCGACACCGTCGCCGACCCCGAGGTGGACGCGGCCACTTGGCGGCGCGAAAACGGCCACTACCGCCGGACGGCCACTGCCGGCGGGGCCCTGCCTGGCCCGGCGCTACTCACCCAGCTGCACCGAGCGGGGCACTACCGTCCCCAGGCCTGGCTGCTCTTGGCCGATCGGGAGTTGGTGGCTGGCCTTGAGCCGACCTTCGTCATCGGAGCGCCCAGCGACATGCTTTTCACCGTCCGGCTGCTGCTGGCCGCCTCGCTGGCCGAACACTCGCCCACCGCACTGGTGTTGCATCGGGTCGGGGCCAAACCGCCGGTGACCCCCTCGCAGCGCGAGGCTGACGCACGCCACTACTTCAGCACCTGCTTGGAGTTGTCGCGACTGGGCGCGCGAGTCCAGCTCGGGCGAGCCGAGGCCGCCACTCTTGGCGCGTTGATCTTCGAGGCTTACCGCAACGCCAGAGCCAACTTCATCCGGATCAATGTGGACGCCGGCAATCGCATCGCCGGCCTCGATTCGGCTCCCGACGCGCAAGCGTTGGCGCTACTACTGAAGCAGGCCCACCAGGAAGCTCAGTACAAGCGAGGGGCCGGTGGAAGCCGACCGGGACTGTACGGGCGGTTGAAACACAAACTGCGCAACGCGTTGCGCCGCTGAAGTGACTGCAAGCAGGGCGCGGGCCGACTTTCGGTTAGCCGTCGCGGCCAAAGACCCCGCTAGACTTGCTGCCCGTTGAGCCGCCGCTGCTTAGAGAGGGTCGAACCAAATGAAGGCAGTGCTACTTGCTGGCGGGTTGGGTACCCGGATGCGGGAGGAAACCGAGTTTCGCCCCAAGCCAATGGTGGAGGTCGGTGGTCGCCCGGTCCTCTGGCATCTGATGAAGACGTTTTCCGCCCAGGGCATCAATGAATTCGTGGTCTGCGCAGGCTACAAAGGCGAGCAGATCAAGTCTTACTTCCTCAACTACGGCGCCCTCAACGCCGACTTCACGATCTCGCTCGGTGATCACAGCAAGGTCGACGTGCATAGCGGACATCTGGAATCCGACTGGACTGTAACCGTCGCTGACACCGGCCAGGCGACCCTCACCGCCGGACGGGTTGAACGGATCGAGCCTTATGTCAAAGGCGAACGCTTCATCGTCACCTACGGCGATGGATTGGCCGACATCGACATCAACAAGCTGCTCGCCTTCCACGCCAGCCACGGCAAGATGGCCACCATCAGCATCGTCCGCCCATGGTCGCGGTTCGGTTTGGTGGACGTGAATGGGGATGGCATGGTCACTCGTTTCCGGGAGAAGCCTCAAATGGATGACTGGGTGTCAGCTGGTTTCTTCGTCTTCGAGCCGGAGTTTTTTGACCGCATCCGCGATTCTGACGACATGATGTTGGAACATGAGCCTTTGAATCGTTTAGCTGCCGAAGGCCAACTTGGCGCATACCGTCACGAGGGTTTTTGGCAGCCGATGGATACCTATCGTGAATCGCAGCTGCTCGGCGAGCTTTGGGCGTCTGGAAACGCTCCGTGGAAGGTGTGGTGATGACCGCAGCCGCATCATCGATAGACGCCGGAGGCGCCGAAAAGAAGCTGATCTCAGTGGTGGTCCCGGCGTACAACGAGGCTGAGTGCATCGATGAGCTTGCCCGTCGCCTCAGCGCAGTGTTCGACTCCGAGCCGGATTACGATTTCGAAGCGATCATCGTCGAAAACGGCTCCGAGGACGACACCTGGGAGAAGCTGCTGAAGATCCGCGCCGAGGACCCCCGATTCAAAGTGCTGAAGCTCGCCCGCAACTTTCGAATGGATGGCGGACTGACGGCCGGGCTGAGCCAGGCGACCGGCGACGCAGCGGTGCTGATGACCGCCGACCTGCAAGATCCCCCCGAACTGATCACGACCTTCATCCGCAAGTGGGAGGAGGGCTACGAGAACATCTACATGACCGTCAGCGAACGCCGGGGCACCGGGCCGCTTCGCCGGTTCAATTCCGTAGCGTTCTACTGGCTGGCGGGCAAACTCACCGGCGGGCGCATACCCAAAAACGCTTCGGACTTCCGCCTCGTTGATCGCAAGGTCTACCAGACCATCAACACCATGCAGGAACGCAATCGGTTCGTCCGTGGGCTGTTCGCGTGGGTGGGTTTCAAATCAATCGGGGTCGAGCACGAACGCCCGCCGCGTTTCGGTGGGGAGTCCAAAGCCCACTCGCTGAAGGTGCTCGACTTGGCCTCCAAGGGCATCCTGGCGCACTCCTACCTGCCGCTGCGACTGATCACGATCACCGGCCTGGTGATCTTCGCGGCTTCACTGGTCGGCCTGGTCATCGCCGCGATCCAGTTCGTGGTGGATGGCGTGCCGTTCCCGGGCTACGGCACGATCATCAGCCTGATGCTGCTGATGTTCGGACTGGTCTTCCTTTTCCTCGGCGTGATGAGCGAGTACATCTCCCTGATCTACGAAGAAGTGAAACAGCGGCCGAATTACGTGGTTAGCCGCCGGGAGGGCCTGTGACTGGACCCACTGGGTTCCACCCGATCCGATGGGCGCGCCAGATGTTGGAGGTCGAAATCGTCCGGTTCGGCCTGGTCGGTGTGGTCAACACCATCTTCGGGTACGGCCTGTTCGTGGCGTTGCAGCTGACGCTCGGCAGCTTCATCCAGTACACAATTGTCCAAGCGATTTCCAACCTGATTGCGATCGTCCAGGCCTATTGGCTGCAGCGATGGCTAGTCTTCCGCCACCACGGGAATTGGTGGGCCGGGCTGGTCAAGTTCGCTTCTGTCTACGTCGGCGCCTTCTTCTTCAGCCTCGCAATGGTCGCGATCCTGGTAGAGGGGTTCAGGGTCAGTGTGATCCTGGCCGGTGGCATAACCGTGATTCTCCAGGCCTTCGGCACGTACGGGGCCAACAAGTGGTTCACCTTCCGTTCCGGCAACGGAACCGGACGTTCCACAGCGAGCGGACCCGACGAGCCCACAACCCCCGACTCTGCAACGAGCGGCCCCTCGGCCCGAATCGGATTCACCCAGCCGCGGGAAGCTGTGGCATGACGACCTCCGGCGAAAGCGTCCAGCCCACATCCCTAGTCATCGGCGGTTTCGGCGCCCTCGGTTCGGCAATCGCCGAACGGTTAGCGTCGGACGGATTCCGGGTACTGCGCGCCAGCCGGGCACCCCGGGGTGAATCGGACGCGATCGTCCTCGACCCGTCCGACTACGGCTCGCTGCCCATTTTGGACGTGGTGTGTTGGGCCCAGGGCGCCAACGTCAACGATTCCGCCACGAACTTCACCGACGACAATCTGGCTGGGCTATTTGCGGCCAACGTGGCCACCATCGCCAGCCAACTCCGAGATTTGCTGGCCGCGGGGAGGATTCGCGATGGCGCCTCGCTGGTGGTGATCAGCTCGATCTGGGAACAAATCGCACGCCCAGGAAAGTTCTCCTACACCATCACCAAGGCCGCTGTGGGCGGCCTGGTCAGGGCCGCCGCCACCGATCTCGCCGATCGTGGGATTCGCGTAAATGCGGTCCTCCCCGGTGTCGTTGACACCCCGATGACTCGAGCGATGCTCTCACCCGATCAAATCGCCGGGGTGGAAGACGCCACCGGCTACCGCCGAATGGTGACTGCGGCCGACGTCGCCGACGCTGTAGCCTCACTCGCACGCGGCAGCAACGGCATCAGCGGGCAGTCCCTACTAGTCGATCTGGGGTTCACAATTGGCCGAACGATCTGAGTTCGATGTCGCCACCTCCACCGGCGACTATCGAGTATCGCTGGGCAGTGGCCAACTAGCGCAGGCGGTCGGCAATGCTGACGTGATCTTGGTGGACGCCTCGTTGGCACACCTGCTGCCGTCCAGCGCTGAGCGGGTCATCACGATCGACAGCACCGAGGAATCCAAGACCCTGACTGGCTGCGAGCAGGTAATCCTCGAGTTGCGCTCTGCGGGCGTGCGCCGTGGCCATCGGTTGTTGGCCGTTGGTGGCGGCATCGTGCAGGACGTCGCAACCTTCGTCGCTGACGTTTACATGCGCGGCCTCGCCTGGAGCTATGCCCCCACCACCCTGATGGCCATGGCGGATTCCTGCATCGGCGGCAAGAGCTCGATCAACGTCGGCGAAGTGAAGAATCTCGTGGGCGGGATCTACCCACCCCAGCAGGTCTACATCGATCCGGTCTTCCTCGACACGCTCAGCCCCGCAGCCCTCGGCTCAGGCTTCTCCGAGGCAGCCAAGATCGCGTTCTGCCGCGGCCCGGGAACGTTCAATGAATACCTTCGCCGCTACGCAGCATTCGACACCGACCCGATCGCCCTGATCAGCCACGTCCTGTCGGCCAAGAAGTGGTTCGTCGAGATCGACGAGCACGACAAGTTGGAGCGGCGACTCCTCAACTTTGGCCACACCTTCGGCCACGCTCTGGAGTCGGCGGTAAACCACGCCCTGCCCCACGGGTTGGGCGTCTCGGTAGGCGTGCTCTGCGCCAGTGCTCATCCTGACGCGAGCAACAGCGAACCTGTCCAGGCCCTGCGGGATCACTGCCTACACCTTCTCGAAATGGCTCCCGATGTGGTGGAGGACGCTTTGGCGCAGTTCGACCGCCAGCGATACGAGCGAGCCTTCAGGTCGGACAAGAAGCACTCCGACGGCTTCTTCCACCTGATCTTGCCGCAAGGCGACAGCGTGGCCGAGGTCCGCATTTCGGCCAACACGGGCTGGGACTCGATCCTGGCCGCCACGAATTCGACCATCGACGTCGTTAGGAGCCACGTCCGTTGAAGTATTCAGACCTGTTGATGGGTTGGCTCAACGAGCTCGGCTACACCCATTGCTTCTTCGTCGCTGGCGGCAACTCGATGCATTTGCTCGATGGCGCCCGCCAGACCATGACCTGCATCCCGGTGGTTCACGAGGTGGCTGCGGGGATCGCCGCGGAGTACTTCAACGAACGGGCCCGCGCGGTCGGCAACCCCGAACGGGCCTTCGCCATGGTGACCGCAGGGCCGGGGCTGACCAACATCCTGACTGCCATGGCTGGCGCGTACTTGGAGAGCCGAGACCTGTTGGTGCTCGGTGGCCAGGTGAAGTCGACCGACTTGGCCGGTTCCACACTGCGGCAGCGCGGCATTCAAGAAATCGACGGATTGGCTCTTGCCGCACCAATTTCGGTGACAACGCAGCGCATTGAGACTCCGGCAGACCGCCGCACCTTCACTTCCTGGGTTTTGCAGGGCACCTCTGGACGACCCGGGCCGGTCTTCATTGAAATCTGCCTAGATGCCCAGGGCGCCCCGGTTGATCCCGCCACGCTGAACACACCGGCGGCCGCCCTGGTGGACCCCCACTTCGGATCGGCGCCGCTTGCTGCTGCCGAAGCAGCGATTCGCTCCTCGCAGCGTCCAGTTCTGCTACTTGGCGGAGGCGTTAGCCGTCTGGCAGTGCAGTCGGTGCTGCCCCGGTTGAGGGAACAGCAGTTGCCGACGATGACCACTTGGAACGGCGCTGACCGGCTGGGAGCGGACGACCCTATTTATGCCGGCCGCCCAAATACCTGGGGACAGCGTGGGGCGAACGTCGTACTACAGCAGGCCGACCTAGTCATCGCTTTAGGCACCCGGCTGGGTCTACAACAGACCGGCTTCAACTGGCAGCAGTTTGCACCAGTAGCCACTGTGATCCAGGTCGACATCGATCGCGCCGAACTGGAGAAGGGGCATCCGCGAGTAGACATCCCCTGGCATGGTGATGCCGATCAGGCACTCCAGCAGATTGTGGGTCTGCTCGGCCGGCAAAGCGGCTGGGGAGAGTGGCTGGACACCTGCGCAGAGATACGCAGCCTGCTTCCAAACGTCGAGGAGACCAACACCACCGCGGCGGGATACCTCGACCCATTCCGGTTCGTGGCCGATCTATCGGCGCGATGTGTTGCCGAGGACATCATCGTGCCGGGTAGCAGCGGCGGTGCCTTTACTGTCGCCATGCAGGCGTTCGAGCAGAAGGCCGGCCAGACCATCATCACCGACAAGGGTCTGGCGAGCATGGGCTACGGGTTGTCAGGTGCCATCGGCGCCGCATTGGCCTCACCCGGAACCCGCACTGTTCACCTGGAGGGCGACGGCGGATTCGTCCAGAACCTTCAAGAGATGGCCACCGTGGCCGTCAATAGTCTGCCCGTGAAGACCTTCATCTTCAGCAATGAGGGTTATGCGTCCATCCGGATGACTCAGCGCAACTACTTTGGCGGGGCCTACCTGGGCTGCGACGTCCGCACTGGCTTGGGGTTCCCTGATTGGGCCCTACTGGCCAAGGCTTTCGGACTGCCCTACCTTGAGCTCACCCAGGGCCTGCTCACCCCGGGCTTCGATGCGCTCTTCGATTCGAGCCAGCCCGCGTTCTTCCTCGTTCCGATTGATCCAGAACAGACTTACTTCCCTAAGATAACTTCGCGCGTGACTGAGTCTGGGAGCATGGAGTCCAATCCGCTGCACATGATGTCTCCAGATCTTCCCGCAGACCTCGCCAGCCAGGTCTTTCGCTTTTTCCCCGTCAAGTAGAAAGAAGCAGCCGATGAACAAGACCGAACGCAAGATGACCGAAATCCTACGCAGGGGCCGCGAAAAGTACGGCTATGCCTCGGTGAAGGCGGAGTTCGAAGCTGAGGGCACTCGGGTGGATGAGTTGCTGCGTCTGGTCGAGATTGCTCACAAGGCTGGCCTGGATCTCACCGTGAAGATCGGCGGCTGCGAGGCGATCCGCGATCTCCTAGAGTCCAAGCAAATCGGCGTGCGCTACGTGGTGGCGCCGATGGTTGAGACCCCGTACGCATTGAGCAAGTACATCGAGGCGCGCCACAAGATCTACAACGACGACGAGTCTTTGGACACCGACTTCCTGTTCAACATGGAGACCATCACCAGCTTCGAGAATCGTGAAGCCATCGCGGATCTGGCCGCGGCTCCCGGCGGGGTAAACGGCATCGTTTTCGGACGGGTGGACTTCTCCGGCTCGATGCGCGTGGGACGGGACGGGATCGAGAGTGCCGCCGTCACCGAGAAGGTGCTCGCGGTGTCCCAGCTATGCAAGGAAAGGGGGTTGGATTTCGTGGTGGGCGGCGCGGTCTCGATCGACGCGCTGGGCAACCTGCACGCCTTCCGGGAGTCCTACCTGACTCGGTTCGAGACCCGAAAGGTCGTCTTCCATGCCGAGGCGCTCGACTCCGCCGATATCCATGACGGCCTGCTCAACGCCGTTCACTTCGAACTTCTCTGGCTGATCAACAAGCGCGAGTACTACGGCGCGATCCACGCCGAAGATGCCAAGCGGATCGAAATGTTGGAGAGCCGATGGAAGCTGCTCAACGGCGAGAGCTGAGCCCGTCCGGCCTGCTCGCGGAGGCCCTGAGATCCAGCGCGGGACCCATCTGTGTCACTGGCGCGACTGGGTGGTTCGGACGAACCACCCTGGAGATGATCTCGGTTGGCCTCGGACCCGAAGCGCTTGCTCGAGTCCGGGCCTACGGGAGCCGTCCCAACGAGATTCGGCTCGATTCGGGCGCCACTGTGCCAATACGGCCCTTCAGCTGGGTGCTGGAAGACCCAGCTCCTTCAGTCGTGTTTCACTATGCCTACTTGACCAAGGATCGAGTCTCTCAGACCGAACCGGACGCGTATCTGGCCACCAACCTGAGCCTAACCGCAACGATGCTCAGCCTCCTCGACCGGCACCGCCCAGAGGTCTTCATCACCGCCTCCTCGGGAGCGGCCAAGGGGTACGCCGGCGCCAGTGGGTACGATTTCGCTCTCAACCCCTACGGGTCGCTGAAGCGCCTAGACGAGCTGGCCTTCCTTCAGGCGGCTCACGAGTTCGGGCTGCGCTGTGCGATCCCTCGGGTGTACTCCGTGGCCGGTCCGTGGATGACCAAGGCATCGGAGTACGCCCTGGGTGGCATGATCTCGATGGCGCGAGCCGGTGGCCCCATCGAGATCTCAGCTGTACGTCGGGTCTTTCGCAGCTACTGCGGCGTGGACGAGGTCATCGCCCTCGCGACCTGGGCGGCACAGCACCGCCCGCCGCTGGTCTTCGACACTGGTGGCGACACGGTGGAGATGTCCGACCTGGCCCAAGCGGTTAGCGAAACGGTGGGCCAGGCTTGCCCGATCCGCCGCCTCCAGTTCGATGCCGATGCACAGGCGGATCGCTATGTTGGTGATCCCAGGATCTTCAACGAATTGACCAACGAATCCGGCTTGCGGCTGAAGTCGCTGCGAGAGCTTGTCGCGACAACTGCCGACCATTGATACTGCCGCCAATAGTCTGCGTTCCGACTTCGTCTTGAATCGACACCCGAGGGTGGGTCTTTGCCGCTCAGCGCGGGGCGACGGACAGTGGCCGGCCAGGTCAGAAGATCACAGAGTCAATCACAGGCCTACCACTGCCTCTTCCAGACATCTATGTTCTCAAATGTGCCCAGCTTCGAGTAGCGCGTCGACACCAGCTCTTCAACCACGTTCCGGATCTCTCGCTGGCCACTTCGTTGCCCGCCGCGGAAAGCGTCTTCATGGAATTTCCAATGCAGTTCAGAGATGTTGGCCCACACGATGATGTCAGGCGGAGCATCATGAAGACGCCTTGCATCGTCCTGCGCTACTTGGTCCGGGCAGACATCCCAATAGCTGACCGGCGCAAAGGTCCCGGTCGAGGTCCGCCCCGTTAGGGTATTGAAGAGGGCAAGGTGCGGGAAAGTGTAGACGGTCGAATGCGGGTCGGTGTTGTCCTCGATGAGTCCGGTGATTCCCTCCACCGTTCGAGCGGTACGCGCCGAGACCCGGAACCCCTGGAGTCTATTCACCGCTATCGCAGCGGAGTTCTCCTGAACGATGGCGGGTTCGCGCCACCCCCACCACCAGTAGGGGTCGTCCATCTTCTGGGTGACCGAAAAGGTGGTTAACACCACCAACAGGAACGAGACCAGGTACTGAAGCAGGCGGCGTCCCGGCACCATGATCGTCAGCAGGATGCAGACGATGATTGGAAGCGCCAGCGACATTGCATGCGCTTCTACTGCGTAGGACATGCCGTGGGCATACATCCAAGCCACGGCGCCCACCAGCACCGCCCAAAGCCCATCGGGCATCAGCCGCCGGAACCCTAGAAGGTGGCCCAGCAACTGAGCGCCCGCGAGTAGCACCGACGCGTAGAAAACAATCATGACGAGATCCGCTTTGACGTTGAAGAACCCCATATCGGAGTACAACACGTGGCGAGACTCAGGAGAAATGAACCACACCGCACCAACCGCCATCAGCTCAAGCACTGCTATCGCCAGAATCGCGATCACGTCAGAGTGACGCTGGACGAACTTGGCCGATGGCGTCGACCTCGTCGCGGCGAGGCTACCTGCCAGAAGACCCAACACCATGACCCCTGCCACGGCGGCGAAGTAGAACCGCACATACGCATGACCCATCATCGTCTCGGTAGTCGTAGCGAGACGCTCGCCCCATTTCACCCATCCAGCAACGATCGCGGCCAACCCAAGTGCGCCTGCGACGCCAGCTTTCAGCCACTCTCCCCCGCGGCGCGGCAATGGGCCGTTTCGCCACCACCACAATGCGGCGAGCGCGACGGTAGCCAGCGCGAAGAACCAAACCAACTCCGGGTCGTACTGCCTCCCCCAAAACGCGAAGAGAATGTCAAGCAATGCGCCCTTCGAACTGGCGCCGCCGAAAATTTCGCTTACTGCTGGCCCTAATGCGCCTTGGGATGCGAGCCATATGCCGCAGGCGACCAGCGGCGTGGCAAAAGCTACCAAAAACTCCAACAGGGCGAAGACGACAAACCACACCCCCCGCCGTTTCATGATCACACTCAGCACCACCAACGAGGCCGCCACTAGCAGCGCCCCCGCGGACTGTTTGTAAAGAAACGCCACTCCGAGCATCGCGCCCGAGGCGATCAGCCACCATCTCGCGGATTGCCGGCCTTCCCTGAAGCGATCGACGAACTTGAGCATCAGGAAAATCGCCGCAGTGGCCACTAGGAGACTCGACTGGTAGTAGCCGTACACGATGTCCTGGCGATTGCTCGCGTAAACGATTGCTCCGACCGCAGTAGCCATCCAGGCGTACTTGACCTTGAAGAAGCGAATCAGGACAAAGTAAATGAGTCCGGCCAGCACCAACCGTTGGACCAGCCCATACACCCTGAATGCAAGGAACTGCCCGCCAGCCAGTTGGTTGACCAAGTGCATTTCCAACGGAAACAGCGGGGGTATGAAGAGGTAGAAGTCCCGGTACATGACCTCGCCCTGAGCCATCAGGTCCGAGTAGAGCTGAAACCAGCCTTCCTGAAGGGGGAAGAACCGATTTATGAAGGTGAGATGGTAGGCGATTACGACGAGCACGACCATGACCAACCCGAGCGCTCGCGTCGTTAAGGGCTCCTCCGCTTGACGGGTTCCGAACGCGCACGCATTCGCTTCCGATTCGATTGCGTTCCCCGTAGCCACGGGGCCACTGTATTGCCTCCGGCCTCTCTGCCTCTCACATCGATCCGCAATACTCAGACCAAACCTTCGCCGAACACTGCCAGCCCTACCCAAGGGCAGCACAGGGACTGCCGCCAGCTCGGGTTCCCACTCAACACCCGCCCGAGTCTGGGTCCAACGGCGCCTGACTCAGGATCCGGTCAGTATCGATTCGAAGCTGGCCACCTGCTCGGCGCACACCGCTCGCGGGTCCTCCCCGGCAGCAACCCGCTTGGACCAGTCGACTGTCCATGCCATCGCGTCAGTGAAGGTGAGGCGGTCCTGCCAGCCCAAGGCCTGTTTCGCCTTGCTTGCGTCCAGGGCCAACAGGCCAGCCTCATGGAGTTCAGGGGCTGCGTCAATCACCACGCCCGCATCGGTGCCCCACAGCCCAGCCACGGTCTCGGCGACTTGGCCGACTTCGACAAACGAATCCGGACCCGGCCCAAAGTTGAAGGCCTCGCCAGCCTGCTCGCCAGCCAACAGCGCCTCGACCAATGCGAGGTACCCGGCCAGGCAATCCAAGACGTGCTGCCAGGGGCGTACCGCCTTGGGGTAACGAAGGTGCACGTCATGCCCAGCGTCAAAGGCGGCCACCAGGTCGACCATCAGTCGCTCGGCGCAGACATCGCCACCGCCGACCACATTGCCAGCCCGAGCGATTGCGGTCGGGGTGGGGCAGCCGGCCGAGGCTATCCAGGATTGGGTCAGCAGATCGGCGGCCGCTTTGGATGCCGAGTAGGGGTCGACGCCGCCCAGCGGCTCGTCCTCCCGGTAGCCCGCAACTCGATTCAGGTTGCGGTAGACCTTGTCAGTGGTAATCACCAACAGCGCCTGCACGCCGCCTTCCTGGGCCACCGCATCGAGCACGTTGTAGGTGCCGAGCACATTGGTTTCCCAAGTGGTGCGCGGATCGCGGTAGGACTCCCGCACCAGCGGCTGCGCGGCCAGGTGGATCACCACATCGGGCGCCACTTGGGCGACCGCCGCAGCGGTTGCGGCGGCGGCGCGAATATCGACCCGCAAATCGTGGGTGAGTAGGTCGGCCACCCGGGCGCGAGTGAACAATGCCCCCGACACCGGCTCCAGCGCGAGCCCTGATACCTGATGACCGGCCGCGGCCAACAACTGCACCAGCCAGGCGCCCTTGAAGCCGGTGTGGCCAGTGACCAGGTAACGGGTCACAACTTGGCCTTGCCGGTGACGAAGTCGATGATCGAATCGGCCATGTAGTCGAGCATGGCTTCGGTCAGCCCTGGGTAGGTGCCGATCCAGAACGAGCGGGTCATCACCTTGTCGGAGTTGGCCAGATCAGAGACCACCCGATGCTCAATGTCGCGGTAGGCGGGCTGACGCAGCATGTTGCCGGCGAAGATCAAGCGGGTGCCGATTTTCTTCACCTCAAGGAAGCGCATCAGCTCTTCGCGGTCGATCAACAAATCGTCAGCCAAGGTGATCGGGAAGCCGAACCACGCCGGGTCGGACTTCGGCGTGGCTACCGGCAAAATCAGCCCGTCGACGCCGGTGAAGCGGGCATAAAGGTGGGCGAAGTTCTCCTTGCGGCGGGTCACGAAGTGATCCAGCTTCTTCAGCTGCGACAACCCAAGGGCTGCCTGCATGTCGGTGCCTTTGAGGTTGTAACCGATATGGCTGTAGATGTACTTGTGGTCGTAGCCCTCGGGCAGGTCGCCCAGTTGCCACTCGAAGCGCTTGCCGCAGGTGTTGTCGCAGCCGGTCTCGCAATAGCAGTCCCGCCCCCAGTCGCGGAAGGACTCGACCTGGCGGGTTACCAGCGGGCTCTTGGAAAACACCACCCCGCCCTCACCGGTGGTGATGTGGTGGGCCGGGTAGAAGGAGACGGTCGCGGTGTCGCCGAAGCTGCCCACCTTCTTGCCGTCGTAGGTTGAACCGAGAGCATCACAGGAGTCTTCGACCAGCAGCAGATTGTGCTCTTTGCACAGTCTGGTGACGAGATCGAGATCGAAGGGATTGCCTAGGGTGTGGGCCATCATGATCGCCCTGGTTTTCGGGCTGATCGCGGCCTCGAGTTGCTCTCCGATGGCGTCGTAGGTGCCGATCTCGACATCCGCGAAGACCGGTATCAGACCATTCTGCAGAATCGGGTTGAGCGTGGTGGGGAAGCCGGTAGCGACCGTGAGGACCTCATCGCCCTTCTTGAGTGCCTTCTCGCCGAGCTTTGGGCTGGTGAGCGCTGAAAGGGCGACCAGGTTTGCACTCGAGCCACTATTCACGAAGGAGGCTGAGCGGACGCCAACGAAGGCGGCCAACTCGCGTTGGAAGGCCGCAGTGAAGCGGCCAGCAGTCAGCCAGCCGTCCAGGCAGGCGTCCACCATGGTGGCGATGTCGTCGCCGTCCAGTACTTTTCCCGACACAGGGGCCGACGACTCACCACGGACGAACGCACGCGGTGCCAGCGATTCGTCGGCGAACGCTTTGACGGCGTCCAGGATTCCGACTCGATCGGCCGCAACAGGTTCAGGCATTTCTCTCCTTGTCGAACGCCCCGATCGGGGCTACTCCAGCAGCAGATTTGGTGCCGACCGCACACAAGCGGTCGATGGGCCGCGCCATATTCTAGCCCGGCGCCTGTTGGCGTCTGCCCTCGCGGCAGAGGCCGAGCGCTCGAATCGCGTATCACCGCCAGGGTCAACCCGGAGCCCTCGGCACCGCGCTCAGGTCGTAAAAGTAGATGGCAGGCCCGGAGAAGCCTCCGCCGAGATACCCGGCCAGCACGGCGGCCTGGCCCTGGATGTTCAGCGGCTCCCAGACCGACGGAGGTCCCTGGGTGACCGGTTCGATCACCCTCAGCTGCGGCAGCGATTCGGTAACCGCTCGGTAGAACTCCTGCTCAGCCGCATACTTCGATTCGGCCAGATACCTGGCTCGCATCCCACCGCTGAGAATGAGGAATTTGGCCGGGTCAAGTGCCTTCTGGCTCAGCTTCAGTTCGCCGGAACGCAAGTCGAACTGATCGAAGACGCCCCACGGCGCATACGGAAGCATCGGCGTGTAACCCTCAAAAATGGTGTTCTTCTTCGTCGCCCCGATCGACTTGGTGTAGTCCCTCCCGACGACGCGAGTGTCCTTGGCCGTCAATGACACCGAAACGACCGTCGCCGAAAGCAGCTGGTTCACCGCCAGCAGGGCCAGGCCCAGCACCACCACTGCCTTAGCCAGCAATCGTTGCCATCCAGCGGTCAGCAAAGTTGTGCGCCACACCCACGTGACCAGGGCATAGATGCCGATGCCCCCGAAAAGCAACGGTGTGACGTACATCGGCACCGCCCAGCGCGTCCAATGCAACGCCACACCACTCATGATGAGCCAATAGACCAAACCTGCCCAGATCGGAAGGGTGGAAATCGGATGATGCCGAAGCGACCAAACTGCGCCACCTAGCGCGGCAACGGCAAGCAGCAATCCGGCCGAGCCCAAAAAGGTCGACGCGTAGAACCCCGCGTTGCCGGCCCACCCCAAGCCGTCAGCACCCAGATGCTCAGGCACGGCCATCCGGAAGACCGCCTCGTGGACCCGACCGAAGCCAGTGATTAAGACCGGTGAGACGACCGCGATCGTAGCCAACACCGATCCGACTGCCACCAGGCCGTGGCGCACGAACAACCACCCGTCGCGTTTGCGAACCGCCACCACCGTGACGACTACGGCGATCATCACTGCGGTGATGATCGCCGGATACTTGATGGTGCAACCCACCCCGACGCTGGCGGCCGCCAACACCACAAACAGGGTTCGCGGTGACTCCAGGTACATCATGCAGAACAGCATGAGCAGCAGCGTGAAGAACAGCTGAGGCGACTCCGGCGTCGCGTAGTGGCTGTTGAGCACCAACGGCGGGAACACGGCAACCAGTCCGGCGGCTACGACCCCCGCCCAGGGCGCGACGCGGCGCACGATGAGGTAGGCCAGCACGATGCAGGCGACCCCGAATACCGCAGAGATTCCGCGACCGATAAACACGAACTCCAGCGGATGCTTCGTGTAGGCCTCAACTAATGACATGCCGTGACGCAGCCACGCGTAAACAGAATCTACCAAGAAGTTGAGTTTGATCTCGAAGTGATCCGGACGGTCCACGAAGGTGGGTTCGAATGAATTCCGCTTGGCAAGGTCGATCGCATTGTCGATGATCGCCCATTCATCTGGATGCACTCTCAAGGGGAAACCGAAAGTGAGCCCGACGAAACGCAGGGCAGATCCCACCAGCACTGCCACAGCCAGCCACGCCCGCAACCACCACGAGCTCGCGGACTTCATTGATTGCTCAGATGGTTCCACGGCCACTCCAGGCGACTCCTGCACGGCCAAGATGCTACCAGCAGCCCGGATGCTCTGACCCGAGCGTGGGGCGAGCGTCTGGCTGGCGTGGGCGCGTGTTGGCGAGATTTGCGGCGCTGGGTTCAGGCCGGCGTCGGGGGTTTCCTACTCTAGGGGCCGACCAATCCGAGCCTGCCGTAGAGCTGTGTGGTGTTGTACCAGTCGACCTAGTTCGGAGATGGTCTTGTAGGGGCCAGCGTGGAAGAGGGTCCCGGCCTGCCGCGCCCGTCATGAAGCGCCGTGACCGCTGTCGACCGTGCGCGTTGGCAACCCCAGCAGACCGATCAGCATCGGAATCAGCACCAATAGGTCCACCGCCCTCAGCAGCAACGCGTTAGCTGCGTACAACACCGGCATGATCACCATCGCGTACATCATCGAGTAGACAAGGTAGATCCCGTACCCGAACCAGCGGGCACGCCTCGACCCGGTCATCACCAACCACAGCGCAACCATGGGCAACCAGACGAAATAGTGCGGCCAGGCGATCGGCGCCACCACTGTGGCCGCGGCACCCACAGTAAGCAGGGACTCCATGCGCTCCCCCCGAAGGAAATGTTGTCGCGCTCGCCACAGCGCCGCCACGATCACAACTACCCCCAGCAGCACCCACAACCAGGTTTGCTGGCCCAACTGCGGCGAGATTCGGGCCAGCGCCGAATGGATCGAGAGGTTGTCCGGCCTGGCTGGATCACCGAACTGGCTGCTGCCCCCCACTCGGGTCCAGAACTGCAGCGATCCGGCTGGAAAGACCGCCCAACCGATCATGGTGAACAGCCCGAAGGAACCCATCGCCACCGCAGCCTGTCGCCGCTGCCCGGTGACTAGGTAGTAGAGGACGAAGATCAGTGGGGTCACCTTGATCGCCCCGGAGAGTCCCACCAAGACACCCTGGAAGCGCCGCGGAAGTAGACCGGCGGTGTCGACGAATGCCAGCGCAAGGACGAGCAAGGAAAGCTGGCCGTTGGTGAGTTGGCTGCTCACTGGAAAGGAGATGACCAGCAGTACCGCGTTGGCCGAAGCCCAGATCACCAATCCCCAGCGATCGAGGCGCCAATGCTGCCCGGAGGCCTCCATCGCCCGAGCTGACAGCACCAGCGACACGATCAGCAGGATGGCCAGGGAACCGATCGTCCACAGCTGGTCTCCCAGCACCGGCGGGACGACCGCGAGGAACCACAGGAGCAGGAAGACGAACGGGGGGTAGGGCAGGACGTCGTAGGTGGCGCTGGCGCCAGCCACGACTGCCCGCACGGCGTCCCTGTAGGAGTTAATGTCATAGAACGAATAGGGCTGCGGCCCAGCCCAGAATGCAGCCCAGATCGACCCGGCCGCGACACCCAGCACCACCAGCGAAATCACCCCGCCCACCCTCGACCGAGCTTCCTGACTCATTGCCGCGCCTTTCCCTTGGAGCTAACGATAAGCGGCAACCGGGCAAGTGCTGAGCAGGCACCCGCCTTGGCGCCGAGCTCGGATGCCTGAGCACCCCGAACCGGCCACCCTCGTCTGCCGGTATCATTACGCCGCAGTTGGATAGGCTGGCTACTCCCGGCCAGTGAACCCCGAGCGAGCGAGAGTCAGCATATTGCGAGTCGCGAAATCGATACTGAAAAAGGCCATCACGACCATCCGCGCCCTTGGGGGCAAGGCTCTTTCCGGCGCATCAAATGCAGGTAGTCGAATACAGGTTGCCCTGTTGAGCCGCAACGCAGCGCTCGCCGCCTTCCGCACAATTCACCGGCACCCCTCGTATCGTCAGCGCGCAGCAAACCTTCTGCTGACCTCTGGGCTGTTCGATCTCGAGCTGTACCTAGCCCAGCAGCCCGACTCCCCGACGACCCTCAGTGGCGCCGTTGAGCATTTCCTCACCGTCGGCATGCCGCAGCTAGCCACGTTCCACCCCGCGATCATGCCGGGCTACTTGCCGCCGCACATTCAGCGACACTGGCGTGCAGCCAACTTGGGGCTCGTGTTCGGCCAGTTGGGCAACGTGCGCGGACTGCATCAGTCCTGGGCGCCATGGTTCCATCCCGGCCTGCACGTGGAGATTGTCAACGATGCCCCCCGGCGCGAGGCCTTCGTAGCGACGATGCGATTCCTCCAAGATCTGAACGACCAGACCTGGGTCCAGCCAGATCCCGCACTCACATACCGCAAGCCGCAACGGTGGAAGCAGATTCGGGACGAGTCCATTTCGGTGGCCAATCGCCACACCGCCCAGCGGGCACTCCATCGCCCTCGCTGGAGCACTGAATGGAACCACCAAGCCACCAAGCAGTGGATCGCAGCGCTTGCCAACGCCAGCCTCCCAGAGTCCGCCACCGGCCCGGTGGTCTCGGTGATTATGCCCGCCTGGAACCGCGCAGGCGTGATCGCGACCGCGATCAAATCCGTTCAGCAGCAGACCTTCCAGGCCTGGGAACTGCTCGTTGTCGATGACGGATCTGAGGACGACACCGCCGAGGTGGTAAGTGAGCTTGCTGCCACCGATACCCGGATTCGGTTGGTTGGCGGCAACCACTCCGGTGTGTGCGCCGCTCGCAACCTAGGGATCGAACAGACCAACGGCGAGTTTGTAGCCTTCCTGGATACCGACAACACCTGGCGCCCACGGTTCCTCGAACTGTCTTTGAAGGCCATGCACCGCGACGGGTTTGAATTTGCCTACTGCGGCAGCAAGATCGATGGCGACGGCAATCCGACCCGGTATCGCGGGTCGGCCACCTCCCTGGAAGAACTGCAACTGTTCAACCACGTCGATCTCAATGTCTTGATCGTGGGCGCGTCGTTGCTGCGACGTGTCGGCGGTTTCGACCCCGACTTGCGCCGGTGGGTCGACCACGACCTAGCCATTCGCCTCGCAGCGGTGGTGACGCCGGAGTTCCTGCCCTTCATCGGCTGCGACTACTACAACTCGAACGACGGCTTGGCCCGGATCACCACTTCAGAGGCCGACTACTGGCAGTACGTCGTCCTGGGCAAGGCGTGGTGCGATTGGGATGCGGCCGCGGCAACTGAACGGGTGCCGGGGCGGGTCTCGGTCGTGATGCCCATTTACAACGATGTCTCGATGACCGTCGCTGCGGTGACCGCGGTGCTGGAACACTCCACCGACCACGACCTCGAAGTAATCGCCATCGACAACGGTTCGCGAAGCGAGGTTTCACTGGCGCTAGCCGCTGCTTTCTCCGACGTACCGCGAGTTCAGCTTCACCGGCTACCCATGAACCTGAACTTCGGCATCGGCTCCAACATTGGGGTGCTGCGCTCGACGGGAGAGTTGATCCTCTTCCTCAACAACGACACCTTGGTGCAGCCGGGATGGCTCGCACCGCTGGTACAGCGACTCGCGGACCCCGAAGTGGCGGGGGTCCAACCGCTGCTCGTCTATCAAGACGGCGCCATCCAGAGCGCCGGAACGATCTTCCCGACCACATTGCCGCTGCCCACCCATTTCCTCACCGGGTTCCCACCAGACGACGGGCGGCGGGTCGGCGACTATCGCTTCTCGGCAGTCACCGCCGCCGCGTTGTTAATGCGTGCTAGCGAAGTGATCGCGCTCAAGGGCTTCGATGCCGCCTATTCGAACGGCTCGGAGGACGTGGATCTCTGCCTCCGCTTCACTGAGTCGCGCGGCGGCTATTTTGCCGTCGAACCCCGCTCGATTGTCACCCACCTTGAAAGCCGCACCCCCGGTCGCGGAGCCCGAATCGCAGAAAACCGCGAGTTCTTTGTTCGTCGTTGGGCCGGCCGCACTCCCCGCAACGAAGATCACTACCAACGTCACGGCTTCGAGATCGCCCATATCGGCGTCGACCAACTGCGCAACCCCGCACCGAAACTGATACTGAGGCGCACGCCCCCAGACCCAGCGGCGCTAGGCGAGGGTCAGCATCCGGTCTTGCGCTGGGGCATTCGCAACCCGGCGACGGCCGGTCCTAGCGGTGACCGCTGGGGCGACACCCACTTCTGCGGCTTGCTGGCTGACGCCTTGCGCTCGGTCGGCCAAGAGGCGGTGGTTACCCGCCGCCTGCCCGCGGTGGACTTGTCGATGGCCTACGACGATGTGTCAGTGGTAATCCGCGGGCTATGGCGCGTTTCCCCACAGCCGGGCAAGACGAACGTGTTGTGGGTGATCAGCCACCCAGATCTGGTGACCGTCGATGAACTGGCCGAGTTCGATGTGGTCTTCGCCGCCTCCCCACAATGGGCCAAAGCCATGACTGAGTTGTCGGGACGAGAGGTCCTCCCGCTGCTACAGGCCACCGACCCTGCCCTATTCGCCCCCGGAGCGACGCAGCAGATGCCCTGCACCGAGGCCCTATTCGTCGGGCAGGCAAGGGCCGACGGAACGCCACGGCAGATCGTGATGGACGCAATTGCCGCCGATCTGCCGTTGGAAGTGTGGGGCCCGCGTTGGGAGTCGCTGATCGATGGTCGCTACCTTCGTGGCGAGTACCTTCGGCATGATCAGCTGCCAGCAAAGTACCGAGCGGCTTCGGTGGTGCTCAATGATCACTGGCCAGACATGGCCTACCACGGCTTCCTCTCCAACCGGCTATTTGATGCCGTAGCCTCCGGTGCCCGGGTGGTATCGGATCAGGTTGAGGGACTCGACGAACTGTTCGCCGGGGCCGTCCAGACCTATTCCTCACTAGCAGACCTGAGCGACCTCTGTTCGCCAGGAGGCATTGCCAGCCGGTTCCCCTCAGCCGATGAGCTGGCCAAGATTGCCGCCGATGTTGGCCAGCGCCACAGCTTTGCGGCCCGGGCGGCCACCATGGTCGAAGAAGTGCTGCGCGTTCGCCGGTCAACCTAGCGGCGGCCGGGTGGGTGGCCCACCATCTAGTGACAGCCGCCTTCGGCCGAAACCAGGCACGAAAAACTGGCTTCAGAATTCCCTAGGCTGCAATAGCCCCCGGCCGTAGAATGCGCCCGTGGATTGGCCAGCGTTTACGCTGCTCGTGCTGATTTCGGGCGCAATACTTCTGGTCCCGGGAGGGGTTCTGGGATATGCCGTGGGGCTTCGTGGCGCCCTGGTGCTGCTGTGCAGCGCCCCGCTGACGATTGGCCTGGTCAGCGCGGTCGCTGTCGGGCTGTCCTACCTGCCAGAAGCCTGGACGCCGCTCAACTTCGCCCTCGGTGCCGCCACCGTGATTTCGGTCCTTTTTCTTGGCTGGTGGTTACGCCGTATTGGCTCGGCCCACACTCCCGATCTGCGGCTGGCCAATTTCAATCCGATCGCCGCGCTGATTGGCACCGTCGCGATGGCGGGCATCGTGATCGCCACCCTGGTGGCGCGGTTCGGGTCGGCGGAGTATTTCGTCCAATCTGAAGCCAACGCCTTCCACCTCAATGCGATCCGCAACTCCCTGGACGCCGGGCAATCCGCCATCTTCAGCATCGCCCAAATCAACGCCGGTTCGGCACCGTTCCTTTACCCCGCCGCTTGGGAGGACTACGTGACGCTGGTGGTCGCCACCGCCCGCCTCGTCAGCCCGTCAGTGAGCATTCCCGCTGCAACCAACGCGGCCATGATCGCGGTCCTGATCCTGGGCTGGGGGCTGGCCTGCCAGGCCATTGCGCAGGTCGTCGGCGGGCGCTCGATCCTGCAGGGGGTGTTGGCTGCGGTGCTGGCCACGTCTTTTCTTCTGTTCGGCTGGCTGCCAATCACCGGGGCCGACTACTCCAGCCTGCTGGCCTACAGCATCCTCGCCAGCGCCCTGGTGGTGCTCCTACTCCTCACCCGCCTGCATTCCGACAACCCACCGCTGCGCGCGCTGGGCAGATTCTCCCGCGAGGCGCGCCAGCGCCGATTGACTGCCCGCGGCGCACCGCTGCGGGTACAACCGGCCGAAGACCCCGAAACCCTGCACCTGTACGGTGCGCACCCTCGCACGATCCTGACCGTCGCAGGGCTGTTCTATCTAGCCGGCGCTGCCGCCGCGCACCCCTCCGCGGCCCTGGCCCTGGGCGGGATAGTGCTGATCGCCTGTTGGGGGGTGTTCTTTCATCGGCTGTTCCAACCGGCCAACTGGGTGCTGGTCCTGGTACGGGTGCTGGCAGCCCTGCTGCTGATCGCGGCCAGCGCGGGCTTCGGCTACGGCTGGTTACTGCTGGCCCCCGCCAAGCCGTCCCAAGCCCCTCAGCTCACCGGGGTGGTCACGGAGCTGTTGAACCTGGCGATGGGCACGCCCGCCGGAGTCACCGGCACCACCGTTACTACCGTGATGCTGGTGGTTGGCGTGGCTGGCGCGGTCTGGCTGCGCCGATTCACCGCACTGGCACTTTGGCTGGCCGCCACCGCGCTCTATGTGCTCTCGGTGGGCGGGCCGGATCCGGTGTTGGCTTCGGTGCTCGGCTACGGCTTCGGCTACGACCCCGCGCGGCTGGCCGCCTTCTGGATGGTGGCCACCATGCCCCTGCTGTTGGCCGGCACCGGCGGCCTGGTCAAGGCGCTCGCGCTACTCACCGGCAACCTGGACGATTTGGGCCGCGGAACCGTCACGGCCTGCGTCGGTGCCGCCATCGCCGCGGCCATCGCGGTGCCTCAACAGCTGTTCTCAGTGCAGCCCCAGTTGCAGACCTTCGCCGCCGACCAGGTGATTCCGTCGGCGACCACCCGGCTCTCCCCTGAGGAGTTGGCCCTGCTTAAGCAGGCAGGCGGCATCATCACCGGCGGTGATCGACTGATCGGTGATCCAGGCAACGGCAGTTCGTTCGCCTATGCCCTCACCGGAGTGCCGGTGGTCTATTCGGGGCTGAACTTCACCGAATCGAGCGCGGCTACCCAGCTGCGCAACTCCCTGTTCGACCCCACCCAATTGAGCGCCACCTGCGCGGCAGTGCGGCAGCTGCGCGCCTACTACTACGCCGACTTTGGCGCCAGCGCCGACCCGGGGCGTTACCCCGGCCTGGCCGAACCCGACCCCGCGATGCTGGAACTGGTGGCCCAACAGGGGCAGGCGGCGATCTACCGGATCACCGCCTGCCCGCAGTAGCTAGTGCTCAGCGCTGGTATTCGATCAGCTGGCGCAGGTAGGCGCCATAGCCCGACTTTTCCAGAGCCGCCGCGCGAGTGAGCAGTTCGGCATCAGTGAGGAAGCCCTTGCGCCAGGCCACCTCTTCTGGGCACCCGATCTGCAATCCCTGCCGGGCCTGAATGGTGCGGACGAAGTCGCCGGCCTCGATCAGCGAATCGAAGGTGCCGGTGTCCAGCCAGGCCGTCCCTCGGGGCAGGATCGAAACGCTCAGCTGGCCACGCTCCAGGTAGTACCGGTTCACATCGGTGATCTCATATTCGCCGCGCGCCGAAGGCTGCAGGTTGGCCGCGACCTCGACCACCGACTCGTCGTAGAAGTAGAGGCCGGGCACCGCGTAATGCGACTTCGGCTGAGCCGGCTTCTCCTCGATCGAGATCGCTTTGCCGTCCCTGCCCACCTCAACCACGCCGTAGGCGGTTGGGTCGGCCACCCAATAGCCGAATACCGAAGCACCGTCGACCTCAGCCAGTACCGAAAGCTTCGCGCCCAGGCCGGGGCCGTAGAAGATGTTGTCGCCCAGCACCAGGCAGGACTTGTGCCCGGCGACGAAGTCGGCGCCGATCGTGAACGCCTGCGCCAGGCCCTTGGGCTCAGGTTGGGCGGCGTAACTGATCCGGACGCCGAAGTCGGAGCCATCGCCCAACAGGCGCTTGAACGCCTCCTGCTCATGGGGAGTGGTGATCACCAGGATGTCTCGGATGCCAGCCAACAGCAGGGTCGAGAGCGGGTAGTAGATCATCGGTTTGTCATAGACCGGCACTAGTTGCTTGCTGGTAGCTCGGGTAATGGGGTGGAGCCGGGTGCCGGAGCCGCCGGCGAGGATGATTCCGCGCATGGCCCCGATTCTTCCACGCCGAGCGGGTCGCGTAGGATCGCAGGCGTGTCTTCACTGCTGGTTACCGGTGGCGCCGGGTTCATTGGAAGCAATTTCGTCCGGTTGGCCCTTGCCGAAACCGATTCCTCGATAACCGTGCTGGATTCGCTCACCTACGCCGGGTTTGAGGCGTCGCTGGTGGGCCTGGATCCGGCCAGATTCAAGCTGGTGCGCGGCTCAGTTTGCGACCACGAACTGGTCAACGAATTGGTCGCCGCCCACGACGCGGTGGTGCACTTCGCCGCCGAGTCACACAACGACAACTCGCTGAACGACCCGTCACCGTTCATCCAGACCAATCTGGTAGGCACCTACGAACTGCTGGAGGCAGTGCGGCGGCACGAGAAGCGCTACCACCACATTTCCACCGACGAGGTCTACGGCGACCTGGAGTTGGACGATCCGGACCGCTTCACTGAGGCCACCCCGTACAACCCCTCCAGCCCATACTCGGCCACCAAGGCTGGCTCTGATCTGTTGGTGCGCGCCTGGGTGCGCTCCTTCGGTGTACAGGCCACGATCAGCAACTGCTCGAACAACTACGGGCCCTTCCAGCACGTGGAGAAGTTCATCCCTCGCCAGATCACCAACCTGGTCGACGGCATCCGTCCCAAGCTCTACGGCGCCGGGCTGAACGTGCGGGACTGGATTCACGTCGATGATCACAACTCCGCCGTGCTGCGCATTCTGGAGGCCGGACGGATCGGCGAGACCTACCTGATCGGCGCCGACGGCGAACTGGACAACAAGCGGGTCATCGAAATGATTCTTGAGCTGATGGGTCAGCCGACCGATGCCTACGACCATGTCAACGATCGGGCTGGCCACGATCTGCGCTACGCCATCGACTCGACCAAACTGCGCGACGAACTGGGCTGGCTACCCCGCTACCGAAACTTCGACTCCGGCCTGGCGGCCACCATCGCCTGGTATCGGGAAAACGAGGCCTGGTGGCGTCCGATGAAGCAGGCCACCGAGGCCAAGTACGCCAAGGTCGGCCAGTAGTGGCGGCACTCGGCGTCCACACCACCAACATCACCGGCCTGCTGGTGATCGACCTGGTGGTTCACCAGGACCCGCGCGGCTGGTTCAAGGAGAACTGGCAGCGGGCCAAAATGACCGCGCTCGGCCTGCCTGATTTCGGCCCGGTGCAACACAGCCTGGCCTACAACACCAGCACCGGGGTTACCCGCGGCTTCCACGCCGAGCCCTGGGACAAGCTGGTATCGGTGGCCCACGGACGGATCTTCGGCGCCTGGGTTGATCTGCGGCCCGGTCCCGGGTTCGGCTCGGTGTTCACCACTGAGGTCGGCCCCGACAAGGCGGTCTTCGTACCCCGTGGGGTGGCCAACTCCTACCAGACCCTTGAGCCGGAGACCGTCTACTCCTACCTGGTCAACGATCATTGGAGTCCAGAAGCGCGGGCGTCCTACAGCTACGTGAATCTGGCCGATGAGACCCTCGGGGTCGAGTGGCCGATCCCGCTAGCTGAGGCGGTCATCTCCGAAGCCGATGCCGCCCACCCCCGCCTGGCCAACACCACGCCGGTGCCGCCAAAGCGGACGTTGATCGTGGGCGCCAACGGCCAACTGGGCCGGGCCTTGCGCGCGCTGCTGCCTGAGGCCGACGGCGTCGATCTGCCCGATTTTGACGTCAGCGACGCGGCCGCGCTGGCGTCCTACCCGTGGGCTGGAGTGGGCACGATCATCAACGCTTCGGCCTACACCGCAGTGGATGCCGCCGAAACCCCCGAGGGCCGCCTGGCCTGCTGGCGGGCGAACGTCACCGGGGTGGCCAATCTGACCAGGACCGCCACCGAGCACCGGCTGAAGTTGGTGCACGTCTCCAGTGATTACGTCTTTGACGGCACCGCTGAGCTGCACTCCGAGGATGAGCCGTTCAGCCCGTTGGGCGTCTACGGTCAAACCAAAGCCGCTGGCGATGCCCTGGTGGCCCAGGTGCCGCAGCATTACCTGCTGCGCACCAGTTGGGTGATCGGGGCTGGCCACAACTTCGTCCGGACCATGGCCGAGCTGGCCGCCAAGGGCGTCAGCCCGACCGTGGTTGACGACCAGTACGGCCGCCTAACCTTCACCACCGACCTGGCCGCGGCCATCGTCCACCTGCTCAGCACCGGCGCCGCGCCGGGCACCTACAACTTCACCAATCCCGGCCCGGTCGCCTCCTGGTGCGACATCGCCCGGGAAGTGTTTACCCGCAGCGGGCGGGCTGCCGCCGACGTCAGTGGCACCACCACGCAGGCCTACGCGGCCGGGAAGCTGGCCGCACCCCGTCCGGCCAACAGCGCCTTGGATCTGACCAAAATCGAAGCGGCCGGGTTCAGCGCACCCAGCTGGCTCGAACGTCTCGACGGCTACCTTCAAGAAGGGCAAACCAGGCCATGAAACTCTCAGTGATCGGCTGCGGCTACCTGGGAGCCGTGCATGCCGCTTGTATGGCCGAGCTTGGCCACGAAGTCGTCGGCATCGACGTGGACGCGACCAAGGTGACCGGGCTCAGCGCGGCGCAGCCGGGGTTGTACGAGCCAGGCCTGGTTGAGATTCTGGCCCGCAATCTGGCCAACGGGCGACTGCGGTTCACCACCGACTACGCCGCAGCGGCTGAGGCCAAGGTGCACTTCCTCGGGGTTGGCACGCCGCAGAAGCGGGGCGAAAACGCTGCCGACCTGGCCTACGTCTTCGCCGCCTTGGACTCACTGGCCCCGTATGTGGCCCCCGGCGCTTTGGTGGTGGGCAAGTCGACCGTCCCGGTGGGCACCGCAGCCACTTTGGAGACCCGGCTGCACGAGGTGCAACCGGAGGCCGCCCTGGCCTGGAATCCGGAATTCCTGCGGGAAGGGGTGGCGGTGGCTGACACCATCTCCCCAGACCGCATCGTGTACGGATTGCCTGCTGGCGACCAGGCCGAGCTCGCCCAAGCACTTTTGGACGAGGTGTACGCCCAGGCGCTGGCGGCCGGCACCCCACTGGTGGTGGCCGACTACGCCACGGCCGAGTTGGTGAAGGTGGCCGCCAACGCCTTCCTGGCCACCAAGATCAGCTTCATCAACGCGATGTCCGAAATCGCTGACACCGTCGGTGCCGACGTCACCAAACTCGCCGACGCGATCGGCTACGACGCGCGCATCGGCCGCAAGTTCCTCAACGCTGGCGTCGGGTTCGGCGGCGGCTGCCTGCCCAAAGACATCCGCGCCTTCCGGGCCCGCGCCGAAGAACTGGGGCTCAGCGACACCCTCACCTTCCTCAAAGAGGTGGACACGATCAACCTGCGCCAGCGGGAGCGGGTCGTGCAGCTGACCGAAGAGGCCCTTGGCGGCCAGCTAATGGACCGACGGGTGGCCGTCCTGGGCCTGGCGTTCAAGCCTGAATCCGACGACATTCGCGACTCCCCGGCCCTCGATGTGGCCGTCCGCCTGCACGGGCTGGGCGCCGAGGTGGCCTGCACCGATCCGAAGGCGATTCCGAACGCCGCCCGCCGGCACCCGCAGCTGCACTACGTCGAAGACACCTTCGAAACCCTGCGGGACGCCGAAGCCGTCCTGTTACTCACCGAGTGGTCGCAGTACCGGGAACTCCAACCCGAAGCTCTGGCTGAGGTGACCACCGGGCGGATCGTGATCGACGGACGCAATGTGCTCGACCCGGCCCGCTGGCGCACCGCCGGCTGGACCTACGTCGGCATCGGCCGCAGCTAGCCGCAGCGGCACGGCTACCCCACCCAGGCACCCGCGTTGAGCGCTGGTAGGGTCTGCGTAGCGATCACCCATCCCGAAAGAGCGGCCGAAAGGCAAGGAGTTTTATGCGGACCTACGGTGTGGTTCTGGCCGGCGGCGTCGGATCCCGACTCGGGCTGAGCGTGCCGAAGCAGATGATCAAGGTGGCCGGGAAGACCATCCTTGAGCACACCGTGGCAGCCTTCAACGCCGCTCCGGAAATCGACGAAGTGATCGTGATGGTCACCCCCGGTTGGACCGAGCGGGTGGCCACTTTGCTCGACAGCCACTACCCGAAGGTCAGCCAGATCCTCGAGGGCGGTTCCACCCGAAACGAGACCACCCGCCGGGTGGTCGACGCGCTGGGCGATATCGAGTGCAAGATCCTGTTGCACGACGCGGTTCGCCCACTGCTCGACCAGCGAATCATCGCTGAATGCGTCGACGCCCTGGACAACTTCGGCGCCGTCGACGTGGTCATTCCTTCGGCCGACACCATCGTCACCGTCGATGACGAGGACGTGATCACCCATATTCCGAACCGCTCGCGGCTGCGCCGTGGCCAGACCCCCCAGGCCTTCCGGCTCTCGGTACTGCGCAACGCCTACGAGCGGGCCGTCGAAGACCCGTACTTCAACGCGTCCGACGACTGTGGCGTGGTGCTGAAATACCGGCCGGACGTGAAGATCAAATGCGTGCTGGGCGCCGAGCACAACATCAAGGTGACCTACCCGGTAGACCTGTTCATCGCCGACAAGCTGTTCCAGTTGGCCTCGGAGTCCTCGACTCGCCGCACACCCGAGCAGCTCCACTCCGCCCTCGCCGGGTTGACCATCGTGGTGCTAGGCGGCTCCTATGGCATCGGGGCCGAGGTCGCCCGGCTGGCTCGCGACGCCGGCATGAATGTGGTCGCCCATGGCCGATCCACCACCGGCCTGCATGTGCAGGACTCTGATTCGTTGGCCAAAGCACTCGATGAAGCGGTGGCCGAGTTCGGCTCGGTCGACGCGGTAGTGCTGACCGCTGGCGTGCTGCACGTTGGCCCACTGGCCGAAGCTACTGATGAGTTGGTGAACGAGTCGATCGCGGTCAACTACACCGCCCCGGTGAATGTGGCCAGAGCCTCGTTCCGGCACCTGAAAGCCAGCGGCGGGCATCTGCTGTTCTTCACCTCCTCCTCCTACACCCGCGGCCGCGAGAACTACGCGCTGTACTCCTCGACCAAGGCGGCGGTGGTGAACCTCACCCAGGCGCTGAGCGAGGAATGGTCGGCCAGCGGCATTCACGTGAACGTGATCAACCCCGAGCGCACCAACACCCCGATGCGCCAGCAGGCCTTTGGCACCGAACCCCCCGACACCCTGCTGCCGGCCGCGTTGGTCGCGCAGGCCGCGCTGGAAATGATCGCCTCGGAAGCCACCGGGCTGGTTATTGACGTCCGCCGTGAGCAGCGCAGCGCTACTCACCGTCCCGGCGGGGTTGCCGGGATCACCGACGAGGCGGTGTTCGGAGAGGCCGAAGAGTCTCAGCTATGACCTCCCCCGAATCCGGCACAGGCGTTGATCGGTCAAAGCGCGAAGCGCAATCCCTGACTGATCTGCTTTTCCTGAGTAGGGGCGACATCGGCCCGGGCGGAGTTTTCGCGGTGCTGCTCGCCGTGGCTTCGATGGTGGTGGTGCTGGTGGCGCTGGCCGGCCAGACTCGAATCGCCGCGGTGCTGCTGGCGGTGCTGCTGGTGGTGCTGGGCCTATTCACCGTTCCCCTGGGGAATGCGACCGGCGTCCATCCAACGCTCGGCATGCACAGCGACACCCGCTTACTGGCCCTGATCAGCGTCGGCATCATCGGCCTGCACCAAGCCAGCATCGATGGGTTCGGCTGGCTCACCTTGGTGCTGCTGGCCGGGGTGATTATCGGTGAAACCGCCCTGCGCCGGCTGCACACCTACACAGTGAACGCGGTGGCGAATCTGCCCGGTCAACCCCAGCACCGCGTCGATCGGCTACCGACTCAGCTGATGAGCGCGGTTAGCGTGCTGGCCATCGCCCTGGCCGCCGCGAGCGCCGTCTTCGGCTTCACCTGGCTGCCAGCCTTGGTGGTTACCTTGGTGGTCGGGACGGTAGCCATCCTCGATCTTTTCGGCCGCATCAATCGGTTGCGCTTCGATCGCCGCAACCGCAAACGCCTGACCAAAGCCGTCCAGGCCTATGCGCCGACTTTCGCCGTGCACTGGCGGGCCGACCCCGGCACGGACTACCAGATTTCGATGTGGCTGCCGTTCCTGCAGCGACTGGGCAAGCCCTTCATCGTGATCGTGCGCACCCCGGAGAACTTCGCCGAGGCCCTGGCGCTGACCGACGTGCCGGTGCTGCTGCGCCGCAATATGGTCGACCTGGATGACATCGTGGTGCCCTCCTTGAAGACGGTGTTCTACGTGAACAACGCCACCGCGAACAGCCAGATGGTGCGCTATCCCGGGCTGCGGCACATCATGCTCAACCACGGCGACTCCGACAAGGCGCCCAGCTACAACCCAGTGTCGCGAATGTACGACAAGAACTTCGTCGCCGGCCAGGCCGCCATCGACCGCTTCACCAGCCACGGGGTCGAGATCAGCCCGTCGCAGTTCGCCATCGTCGGCCGCCCCCAGATCGAGGACGTCGCCAAGGCGTCCGGCCCGATCGGCGAGGTGTCCCGTCCCCGGGTTCTGTATGCACCCACCTGGGCGGGGTTCACCGCTGATGCCGCCTACTCCTCCCTGGCGGTCGGCCCGCTGCTGGTCAAAGCCCTATTGGATCGCGGCTGCGATGTCGTCTTCCGGCCACACCCGTACGCCTACCGCTCGCCAGCGCTGACCGCAGCCTGCACCGAAATCGCGGCCCTGCTGCACGCCGATGCGTCCCCGGAAGCCAAGCACGCCTACGGCGAGCAGGCGGAGAAACTGTGGAGCCTTTCGGAGTGCTTCAACAACTCCGACGCGATGATTTCTGATGTCTCCGGGGTGGTGGCCGACTACTTGTACTCCAACAAGCCACTGGCCATGTGCGCGGTGCACGCCTCAGCTGCCGACTTCGTCACCGAATTCCCGCTGGCCGAGGTCGCCTACCTCCTCGAAGTCACCAAGACGGGCATCACCGACCTGGACGCCACCCTGGATCAGCTGCTGAAGTCAGATCCATTGGCCGAGCCGCGGCACAAGCTGCGCACCTACTACCTGGGCGATCCCGGCGATCGCCCCTACGCCGACCTGTTCTTCGATGAGGCCGCCAAGTACGTCTAGACGTTGCCTTCGCTGCGCGCGTCGAGGTGAATCGCCCCATCAGCAGCGACCAAGGTGCGCCAGCGCACACCGTCGCATTCGGTCGCCTCAGGCAACGCACGCAGGTAGCGCGCCCCGGCCAGCACCCGCGCTTTGTGGGTACGGCTGCCTCGCCCGAACGCTGCGATCAGGGTGTAGCCACCTTCACCGACCGCAGCCAGCGGCACCGACCACAACCCCACGCCAGCCGGTTCGGCGGCCACCTGGCGCCCGCGGGCGCGCAGCAGCACTCGCTTCAGCTGCCAACCCGGCTGCACCTGATGCTGGACAGCGAAGGTCACCTGCCTGCTGGTGAATCGCACTTCGGCCCGAGCCACGCCGGGCGCGTGACTCACCTGCAGCACCGCCTCGGCATCTGGACGCACCCGCACCCCGGGCCCATCGATATCGCACTCGCCTGCGGCCAGCAGCGGCACCGCCGAGCCGTCAGCCAACACTCCTGTCAGCGGTCCTGACAGCTGCGCGAGCGCCGACCAGGCCAGCCGAAGCCGACCCTGGTCGTCGGCAACGAACTGTTGGCCACCCAAGCGCACCATGCTGAGATGGTCACCGCCCAGTGTGAGTACCAGTTCACTGCCGATGGCGGTCACTTCGCTCACCCAGGCTCGGGTCGAGATGACCTCAAGCTCGGCGGGGCACTGCTGAAAGCGGGGCAGTGCCATGAGATTCCCCACACGCGCAGGCGGCAGCACTCTGGCACTGAACCAGGTGATCGCACCGCCCAGCTCGTCGACCAGTTCGAGCCCGTCAATCGCGGTGCGCACCACCAAGCGGTAACGCCCTGGCGAGAGTTCAGCCAGCGGCACGTCGGCGGTGAAGGTGCGCTTCCCGCGGTCGCGGGCTGGGCCGACCGGCGGCTCGGTAGAGCGTGCGGTTGCCACAATGACGCCGACGCCGTTGTCGAGTTCGACGCGGTGCTGCACGGTGCTGTTTTCGGTCACCACGCCTGGCAGATAGTGGTGGCCGCTCACCTGCAGCGTGTCGCGACTCCAGGCAGCATTCAGCAGGCTCACCCGAGCCGGGAGCAGCGCGTTCACCGCCACCGCGCCGCCGACGTCGTCGGCAGGCAGCTCAGCGGCTGGCAGCCACCGCAGTCGGCCGTCCTGCACCTGGTAGCGCTGAGCATCGGTGTCAAACACCCCCGCTCGCCACCAGCGCAGGTAATCCTGATGGCGATCGTCGGCGAGGAGATCTAGAGCGAGCCGCTTGGCCGGAGTCAACGGACGGGTGCACTCCCCCAACACCGCCAGGCCGGTGATCGCTTGCCGCAGGGCGGCCCAGTAGTGCGGCTGCTCGATGGATGCGCTGTTGAGGTAGAAGTGCACGTGGGTGTCGTAGATCGTGTAGAGCCAGGCGCTGCGCACCGCCGCGGAGCCGCGGAGGGTAAGCAGATCGACAGCGGCATCCCACGACTGGGCACGGTCTGCAAGATCGCGCATGGTGTGAATCTGTTGGTGAGCCGCGCTTCCGTCCTCGCGCTCACGGTATTGGTAGATCGGTTCGGGCAGCGACACGATGCCGCGGGCGCCCATCAGCAGCTGCGAGCTCAACGGCAGGTCTTCGTAGCGCACGCCCTCACGAAAGGCGGCGTGCTCGCGCTGCCAGAGGCTGCGCCGATAGAGCTTGGACGGCCCGTAATGGTTGCGCAGCAGCTCGGGGCGTTCCTCCAGGCTGTCGAAATACTCGTAGCGCGGGTGCAGCGCCGCCGACCAGCGCGGAATCCAGGTGCGCTGCGAGGTGAAGCGAGCCAGCGGCGCCACCACCAACTCAGCCTGGTGCTTCTCGGCCGCAGCAACGGCCCTGCTCAGGGCATCAGCGGGGAGCCGATCATCGGAATCCAGGAACATCAGGAATTCGCCGCGAGCAAGGGCAGCTCCGGCATTGCGCGCCGCACCCGGCCCGGCATTGACTTGCTCGACCAGCCGCAGCTGCCGATGCCGTTTGACGTAGCCACGGCAGATCTTCAGCGAATCGTCGGTGGAACCATCGTCGACCAGAATCACGTCGATGGCGCGGTGCTGTTGACCCAGCAGGCTGTCCAGGCACTCGGCCACGTACTCCGCGACGTTGTAGACCGGAATAATCACGCTCACCAACGGACCGCTCGAGGCCGCGGGGGCCCGGACACCAAACCGCTTCTTCAGTTCCTGGAACACACCCATCGCCGCTCGCCTCAGCCCTTTGTTTTCGCGGCATCGTCCCGGACGGCCAGCGCCACCGCCGGCACGTCGGTAAAGAAGCCGTCGACACCGGCCGAAATCAGTCGGCGCATCCGTGATGGCGAGTTCGCCACCCAGGGACGTACCGCGAGCCGGTGGCGATGGGCGCGCTCCACCCAACTGGCTCCGGGCAACAACCGGCGGTCGGGATGCACGCCGCAGGCCCCCAAGGAATCCGCCGTGCGGAAAGGTCGAGCCAACGGTCGGGAGTAAATCAGGGCGACCTCAGCCAAGGGCGCCAACGTGGCCAGCCGCCGCACCGAGTCGTGACTGAAGGAGGAATAGATGACCCGCTCGCTCAAGCCGGCAGCGGCCACTGCGGCCAACACGATCTCTTCCATTCCTGGGTAGGCGACTTCGGAGTTCTTCAGCTCGATGTTGATCTTCACCTTGGTGGGGGCAACCAGTTCCAGCACTTCGGCCAGCTGAGGGATCCGGACGCCGGCGAAACCCTCCCGGCCGCCGGAAGCGTCCAAGGCGGACAGCTCGGCCAGCGAATGATCCTTAACCCAACCGCTGCCGGTGGTGGTGCGGGCCAGGGTTTCGTCGTGGATCACTACCGGCTGGCCGTCGCTGCTGAGCTGGACGTCGAACTCAATCCCGTCCGCGCCAACCTCAATCGCCTTCGCGAAAGCCACCAGAGTGTTCTCCGGCGCGTCCGCACTCGCGCCGCGGTGGGCCCAGATCTCGACCACGAATCCTCCTGACCAAGCGATCGACACTGGTGATCTTAAGCCAGCCGACCAATGCGGCTAACAACGGCTAAGGTCGGTGAGGTGAGTGAACGCACACCAAGCGCGATTGACGCCATCGCCGACACCTACACCAGCCGCCTCGCCGAGCTGAACCCGCTCGAGGCCACTTTCATGGGCATTGCTGGCCACGACCACCAGATGAGCGACTTCTCGCCTCAAGGGTTGGCAGAAGTCGCCCAGCTCGACCGGGACACACTGACCGCCCTGGCCGCAGCCGTCCCAGTTGATGACACCGACCGGGTCACCCTGGCCGCCATGCGGGACCGCCTCGGGCTCGGCGTGGAGATCTATGAGGCCGGCGAGCTATTCGCCGACCTGAATGTGATCGCCTCGCCGTTGCAGAACCTGCGCGACGTGCTTGATCTGATGCCGACCGCCACCGTCGACGACTGGGCTAACATCGCCGCCCGAACCCGGCTGATTCCGGACGCCGTCCGCGGGTACATCGCCTCACTGCGCGAAGGGGTGCACCGGGGAGTGGTGCCAGCCCAGCGGCAGGTTGATGAGTGCATCAAACAGGCCGCCGAACTGGCCGACCCTAGTAGCTCCTTCTTCGTCACCTTCGCCGCTGGGGCCAGCCCGGACGGCACCGCAGCCGTCGGCGGTCTGGCCAACGATCTGGCCCTGGCCGGTCGCAACGCGGCGTCCGCCTATGGCGACCTGGTCGACTTCCTTAGCGACGAACTGGCCGGAGTTGCCCCGGTAGCTGATGCGGTCGGTCGCGAGCGGTACGCCCTGCATTCGCGAGGCTTCGTCGGGGCCGAGGTTGATCTGGACGAAACCTACGCCTGGGGCTTGGACGAGCTGGAGCGGATGGCCGCTGAGCAGCAGGAGATCATCGAGCAGCTCGCCGGGCCCGGTGCGACGATGGCCGATGCAGTCAAGGTGCTCGACAACGACCCAGCCCTCACCCTGCAAGGCACTGAGGCGCTGAAGGAGTGGATGCAGACCACTGCTGATGCCGCCATCGCCGCCCTCGACGGCACGCATTTCGACATTCCGGCCCAGCTCCACACCATCGAGTGCCTGATCGCGCCCACCGAGAACGGCGGCATCTACTACACCGGCCCCAGCGACGACTTCTCCCGTCCGGGTCGGATGTGGTGGTCGGTACCACCGGGGGTGACCAAGTTCGCCACCTGGCGGGAGAAGACGACCGTCTATCACGAGGGCGTCCCTGGCCATCACTTGCAGATCGCCCAGGCCGTGCTGGTGCGTGACCAACTGAACTCCTGGCGAAGGTTGGTCAGCTGGAGTTCCGGACATGGCGAGGGTTGGGCTTTGTACGCCGAGCGGTTGATGGAGGAGTTCGGGTTCATGGAGCATCCCGGTGACCGACTCGGCCTCGTTGACGGCCAGCGGATGCGGGCGGCGCGAGTGGTGGTCGATATCGGCGTCCATTGCGGCCTGCCGGCTCCGGCGCGTTGGGGCGGGGGCATCTGGGACGCTGACAAGGCCTGGGAGCTACTGAAGGCCAACGTGAACATGGACGAGTCGTTTCTGCGGTTCGAGCTGAATCGCTACCTGGGCTGGCCCGGCCAGGCACCGTCCTACAAGATCGGGCAGCGGCTGTGGGAGCAGGCCCGCGCCGAGGCTCAGACCAAAGCTGGGGCGTCGTTCGATCTGAAGGCCTGGCACACCAAGGCCCTCAACCTGGGCTCGGTGCCGCTGGCGATCCTGCCGGAGGCACTGGCCTGATGAAGGTACTGATCACCGGTGGAACCGGCTACATCGGCTCCACCATCGCCTCGGCCTGCGCGGACGCCGGGCATCAGCCGGTGATTCTGGAAGACCTGTCCCGCGGGTCTGGCGGCTTTCGCGCAACGCTTCGACCACTACGTGGGCGATTACGGCGATCGGGAGTTGGTGCGCCAAGTCTTCGTCGAACACCCTGATATCGCCGCGGTGGTGCATTGCGCGGCCAGCGTGGTGGTGCCGGAATCGATCGCTCAGCCCCTGACCATATTCGCCTGACGACCCGACTGCGCACGGGGACGGTTCCTCCGCGCAGCTCAGGGGGACGGTTCCTCCGCGCAGCTCAGGGGGACGGTTCCTCCGCGCAGCTCAGGGGGACGGTTCCTCCGCGCAGTAGGTAGGACCGTCACTGTTTGCTTGTCGGTGGTCGCGGCTAGGTTGTGATCATGCTGGCCCAGCACACCACCTGCTACTTCGACACCTTCATCGCGGTTGCCCCGGATTCGACTGCCGAGTCTGGGGTGGCGCCACCCGTCCGTGATCCAGGTCAGCTGAGCGTGGCATCGCGCACTTACCGAATGATCGCTGACGCGCCTTACCGGTTCACCTCTGACGAAGTGATCTTCACTGTCTGGGCCGACCGCCGAGGCGTGCCCGTCGAGGAACGGGAACTGGCCCGCGTCGAGTTCTTCAGCAAAGGGCAGCCCTGCTTACGAGCCAGCGACTTGGGCAAACGCTACGGATGGGGAGTGCACTCAGATTCGGCCGGACGGGTCGCGCTGTACGCCGTCGGCACCGCGGAGTACGACTCCTTCACCGCTGGCAGCTCACCACTGGACGGACGCGCGGTGACAGTGAAGAAGGCCATGCGCGCAAGCCGCTGACTAACTCGCCTTGTCGTTGGCCCAGGTGCATTGAGCCCGGCCGCCCGTGACGGTGGTACTCGAGCTGACGTTCACTGAGCCGTCGGCCGACGTGATGGCGCAGTTGATGCCCGCAGCTCCGGTGGGGTCGTCGGCCGAAGTCGAGATGAACTCTATCGTCACGACGACGGCATCACCGAAGGCGACCTCGGGGCGCCAGACCCTAGGGGTACCGAGGGGTTCTATTCGGGAAACTTCGGTTGTCGATGACCTGGTGTAGGTGACCACCCCGTAGGCGTAGTTGCTGGTCACTGTGACGGTGACCGATTTGCTCGGACCAACAGCGGCCGGTGCCGTCCGGACCAACACCACCACGCCCAAGCCCAGCACTGCCACGGTCAACACACTTAACGCCACCGCAATCGCGGTGAGGACGCCAGCCAGTGGGTGCCGCTGCTTGGGGGCTGAATCGACCACCGGCTGGGTGGCCTCCGCCTCGGAGGAAGTCTGATTCACTGCTACTCCAATTCGATCGAAACGATGAGCCCAGCCTGACACAAGCACCATCGAATAGGAGTACGGTGTTCACCGATTTGGACACAGATTGCCCACCGGGCTGCCCATCGGGGACAGTTCCGGTGAACTGCGATAAATGGAACCGTCCCCAATATGAGCAGTAAGTCGGACTGAGCTGCGCGGAGGAACCGTCCCCGTGCGCTGCGCGGAGGAACCGTCCCCAATAGCAGTGGTCAGCGACGCAGCAACCGATCGGCCCGGGTCGCGGTGGCGGCCACCAGCGTTGCGTTGGGTTCGTCGACCGCTGCTACCCAGGCGCGGGCGTTGGCCGACGATTTGCCGAACTGCTCATGTCTGGCCCGCAGCCGTCGCCTTCGCTCCTGGTCATCGAGTTGGACGAAAACCACCTCGTCCAACAGGTCGCGCACCTGGACCCACGGTTCCTGGTCAACCAGCAAGTAGTTGCCCTCGGTGATCACCACCGCCACCTCAGGGTCTACCGCGATCGCAGCGGCCAGCGGCTGCTCCAACTCCCGGTCGAAACCCGGGGCGAAGACGGTGTGTTCAGTCTCGGCCCGCAACCGCCGCAGCATGCTCAGGTACCCGTGGCCATCGAAGGTGTCGGGCGCGCCTTTCCGGTCCAGGCGGCCAAGGTGACCCAACGTGGCGTCAGCCAGATGGAAGCCGTCCATCGGCACCGCGACCGCGACTACACCGCGCTCGGCCAGGGCTTGGCTGAGTTCAGCGGCGATGGTGCTCTTGCCGGCGCCAGGGGCGCCAGCCAGCCCGATCAGGCGGCGTGGCCCGCCAGCAGAGTGACCAGCGGCGAGTTCGGCAGCGAGCTGGGTGATGGTGACGACTGCAGGCGACATCGGCCGCTCCGGTTAGCCAGCCTCGGCGGGAATGTTGAGCACGCCCAACTCCGCGAACGCCGCCAACGAATCGGCGGCCGACTGCGGGTCGAGCACGTCCATCACGAAGCCGTTTTGGATCAGCACGTAGTCGCCAACCGCGGCCTCGGGAAAGTAGGCCAGTTGGCAGTCGAGTTCTTCACCGTTCAGCGAAACCCTGGCCATCGGCAGGACGCCGCTGGTGATCTGCAGGATCTTGGCCGGAATGCCGACACACATCTCAATAACCTCCGTCAGCCGACACGATATCGACCTGTAAGCCCATCCCGCCGACCGGTGCGGAACTGCACGGCAGACAGGGATCAGCTTCGCGCACTGCGTCTTCCAAGTCGAGGGCTGCGGTCGAACCGGCCGCAGCCGAGAGCAGCAAATCAGCAAGCCACGGCTCGTTCTGGGCGGTCGGGGTGAGAATCTGCGCAGCGGTCAGCCGACCGTCAGCGCCGGTCTGGTAGCGGTGCACTAGCAGGCCGCGGGCTCCGTCCACCCAGCCGACGCCGACGCTTTCCGGCGCGCACGGGCCTACCTCGACCGTCGGCTCCCCGCTGACCAATTCAGGGGCGTCCAACAGGGCAATGATCGCCTCGACCGCATGGACGGTCATGATCGCGCGGGCCCCGCCCGCGTCACCGCTCTGGGCCAGCCAGTCCCGCTGGAGCCCGGCAGCGATTGGCGTGGTCAGGTCGCCGACCCGCAGCTGAGCCATCGGTCCGACCCGATAGCGGCCGTGATCGGGCCCCAGCGCCACCAGGTAGGGCCGGGGTGCTGGCGCGCCGACATACTGCTCGGCGACCAGACCGTCCCAAGCTGAAGCCGAAGCACCGGAGAGGATCGTGGCGCCGCTGGCCGCCACCGCCCGCACCCGTTCGCCCAGCAGGTCGGGGCTGGCACCAGGATCGACCAGGGCCACATCGGCGCCGGCGTAGGCGGGCAGGGTGCTCGGGGTTTGAAGCTGCTTGACGGCCACCGCCACCAACTGGGTCAGCAGTTCGGCCGCAGTAGCTGCCAAGCCATCGCGGGACTCGGGGCTCACGGCAGTCTTGACTCCGCCCGGAATGGCGGTGGTGGGGAAATGCCCTGGCGAACCCGCAGCCGCCATGGCCGCTTTGCCGAAGCGCCGCATCGCTAGCGCGGTCTCCCGGTCAGTGCTGATCAGCCGGGGGGCGTGCGTCTCCAACGCCGAGCCGTAATGCAGCAGTGCCCGGACGGCCTTTGCAGTGGGAGTCAGCTCGGGGCTGCCAGCCAGCGCCTCCAGGGCCCGCACGCCGGCGAGGTGGTGTGCAGCCGGGCAAATGCCGCACAGCTTTTCCACCAGATTCGGGACGCCAGTGACCGGCTGACCAGCCAATAGTGCGTCCACTCGGGGTAGCCCAGCCAGATCGAACCGGGCCGAGCTCACCGCCCCAGCGGCGTCGCGCTCCACCAGCACCTTCGCGCCGAACGGGTCGACGATCTCGTCCAACACCCAGCGCTGCGTCATGGACGTTGCTCGGTTAGGGCTTCGACAAGCTCAGCCACCTTGGGGTTGGGCTCAGCCACCTTGGGGTTGGGCTCAGCCAGCTTGGGGTTGGGCTCAGCCAGCTTGGTTTCGGCAGGCTCAACCGGGTGCACCTCTGCCATCATTGGCGGGTGCACGAACTGGGACTCCTCCGCACCGTGGTCGTGGCCGTTGAGAAGGCCACCGCCGACAGCGATGCCGCCATCGAGGCCGTCGGTCTGCGAGTTGGCGCACTCGCCGGCGCAGTCCCCGAGGCACTCCTCGGCTCCTGGCCCATCGCAATCGCAGGCACCCGACTGGCAGGAGCCCGCCTCGAAATCGAGACCGTTGCAGCACAGATTTGGTGCAGCGCCTGCGAGCAGGCTCAAGAGGTCGACGAGTTCTTCGCGCTCACGTGCCCGGCGTGCGGCGTCGGCTGCGGCAACCTGATCCACGGACGTGAGTTCGAGGTCGCCTTCGCTGACCTGGCTGAGGATTCCTGAATCGGTCATCGCTCAACCACCCTACTCGTCGGCCTCGGTCGACTCGTCCAGTTCGGCCAACCAGCGATCCAACACCGCCCGCGCTTGGCGCAGCGCTTCATCAATCGCAGCGGTCACCGGAGCGCTCAACTCCAAGCCCAGATCGACGACCTGCGGCACCACCCCAACAACTTCAACCTGGGCTGGTTCGGTGCCCAGCATCCGCGAGGCGGCGAACAGATCGAGCAGGCCCACCTGATGCGGCGACAGCTTGGTGGCCAACAGCCGCGGCACCTGATCGCCGCTGAAAGAGACCACCTTGCCCGGTTCCTTGCCAGCCACCGCGTCCAGAATCAGTAGCCGGGTCGCTTCCTGCACCACCGGCAGCAACTCCATGCCGCCAGTGGCGCCATCAACGAAAGTGATCCGCTCATCGGGACGCTCGGCTTCCAACCGCTCCAGCAGCGCCAAGCCGATGCCGTCATCACCCATGATCAGGTTGCCGACGCCGAGGACGGTGATCGGGGTGATCGCCGGTTCGAAGGGCGGACGGTTCTCCACACTCGCCGGACGGATCCGGCTGGTCGAGCTCTGCGAAGGCAGCGAGGTCATTTGGGCGTCCTGAGGTTTGGGGGGAAATGGTGCTCCCCGGGGTCCGACGAAGCGAACCCCGGGGAGTCTAGTTGGTGTTGATCACCCGATCTTTGGCGCATCGACCGGCTTCGAGCCGCGACGCATCCACACTCCACCGTTGATCATCGAGGAGATGCCGCCGTGACGCTCCAGGGAGTCCGACCGCACCGCCAGGTAGATATGCAGCACCACGAAGCACCAGATGAGGAACATCATGATGGCGTGGAAGACCCGCACCGGGCCGATGCCGAACCAGTCGGTCGGCGCCGACATCATTGCCCAGAACCAGCTGCTGTTCTTGTGCACCAGACCGTAGAGGGTCAAGCCGGTGAGCATCTGGATCGCGCCGAAGACGTACATGCCGGTGTAGCCGAGCTGCTGCAACGGGTTATGCGCCATGTAGAGCGGGGCGTGGTCCTTCAACAGGAGGTAGTGGCTCAGCACATTGCCGAGCTGCTTGACGTCGTCTTTCTTCTTCAACGGCCACAGGGTCGGCCAGCGCAGGTACCGGTCACGCGAACGGAAGGCTGAGACCACCCGAGCCGCGCCAATCACCAGCCAGATGAAGGCGGTGGTGAAGTGGATGAAGCGCACCCAGCCCATCAGGTAGCCGGCCTGTTGGGCGTTGTCGGTGGCCACCGGGCCGAAGAACGGATCCATGATGTAGAAGCCGGTCAGGCTCAGGATCACGATCGCCAACACGTTCGACCAGTGCTGCAGGCGCAGCGAGACCGACCACAGGTTCACCCGAGCCCAGGAATCCGGACGAGCCGCGACATCATCGGCGAAGGCCCCAGGAGCAGACGAGCGCAGCTCGACGAAACCCTGGAACTTGAAGTCACCAACCTTGTCGCCCTCTTCGACGATGGCCGAGGCCACCGCCAACACGCGATTACCGCGGCGCGAGGACAGATCCGCGTTCTTCAGCACGACAGAGCGGTCTTCACGAGTGGTCTTGGTTTCGGCGAGCACCGAAGCCAGGTCGCCCCGCATGATCACCACATCGCGGTAGCCCTTTTCGGCCGGACGCTGTAGGTCACGCACCCGAGTGAGGCTGTAGCGGCGATCAACCCGAGCCGGATCAACGTCGTCCTCAGCCACCGTTACCGGTGGAATGTCGGGACGCTCCGAAGCCAGCTGTGCGGCCAGCACCACGTCTACCGGATCGGAGCTGTCCGGCGCGGCGGCCGCAGCCGCCATCGCCAGCACCCGACCGGCATTGAGGGTGCCAGCGCTGAAGACCGCCCCAACGCTCAGCTTCAGCGAACCGGCCTCGGCCGGAGCCGGTGCTTGCTCGTCGACCGTCATGACACCACGACCTGGATTTCCTGCCCGTCCGGATCGAGCACATGGACTGCGCACGACATGCAGGGATCGAAGGAGTGGATGGTGCGCAGCACCTCAATCGGCTGATCGGGGTTGGCCAGCGGATGCTGCCCATTGCCGGCCAGCGACAGCTCGTAGGGGCCGGGGTTACCGTCCTTGTCGCGGCCACCGGCGAGCCAGGTGGTCGGCACCACGGCCTGGTAATGCTCCACCTTGCCGTTCTTGATCTTCACCCAGTGACTCAGGTTGCCGCGAGCCACCTCGACGAAGGAGTACCCGGTGGCCTCGGCCGGCCAGCTGGCCGGCTCCCACTTCGAGGAGTCGAAGACGTCGATGTCGCCCTTCTTCAGGCCCTCAACGAAGGTGTTGAAGATGGTGCCCAGCGTCTCCACTGAAGTCACCGCCTCGACACAGCGAGCAAGCGCACGACCGGCAGTGGAGTTCAGCTGCGCCGGCTTGATGCCGTACATGCCAATTGCCACGTTCACCAGTTCGGCGGTGCGCTTATGGCCACTGGCGTAGGCGAGGATGACGCGGGCCAGCGGGCCAACCTGCATCACCTTGCCGTCGTAGCGCGGCGCCTTGCTCCAGGTGTACTTGTCGTCATCGGCCAGCCACTTGTACGGCGGCTTGGGGCCGGTGTAGGCGACCTTGGTTTCACCGGCTGCCGGGTGCAGCGGGGTGTCGCCTTCATACCAGGCTGAGGCCACCGATTCGGTGATCTTGGCCGGATCGAAGGGATGCACCTTGGTGAAGTCACCGTCCAGGATCACGCCGGGCTTGACCTCGGCGTGCGGGGAGGTGCTCTTGGCCGTGTTCGGGTCACCGGCGAAAGTCGCCCCCGACATGCCGACCGCCAGGAAGTTCGGGGCGGAGGTGCCGATATCGAAGTACTCCTTGTAGACCCCGACGATGGCCAGCGCGTCCGGCAGGTACACCTTGTGGACGAACTCGTCGGCCTCGGCGATCCAGTCGGCGATCTGGTCGATCTGCACCTGGTTGACCGTCTCGGACTTGTTCGGGTCGATGCTGCAGGCCATCCCGCCGACCAGGAAGTTCGGGTGCGGGTTCTTGCCACCGAACACGGTCACGATGCGGATCATCGAGCGCTGGAACTCCAACGCGTCGAGGTAGTGGGCCACGGCCATCAGGTTGGCCTCCGGCGGCAGCTTGTAGGCCGGGTGGCCCCAGTACCCGCCGGTGAAGACGCTGAGCTGGCCCGAATCGACGATCGACTTCACCGTGGCCTTCACCTCGGCGAAGCGCTCGACGGTGTTGCCCTTCCACGAGGTCACCCCCGCCGACTTGGCGATGGCCTGAGCGAAAGCCAGGGTCTTGGCCGGGTCGGCTTCCAGCGCCTTGGTTACGTCCACCCAGTCCAGGGCGTGCAGGTGGTAGAAGTGGATGACGTGGTCCTGCACCTCTTGGGCGGTGACCACCAGGTCACGAATCGCCTTGGCCTGCGGGGGCGGGTTGGAGCCGATGGCGTTTTCGACCGCACTGATCGAGGCGATGGCATGCACTGAGGTGCAGACACCACAGATGCGCTGGACGAAGGCCCAGACGTCGCGTGGGTCGCGGCCCTGAACGATTTCTTCGATCCCGCGGAACTGGGTGGTTTCGCTCCAGGCCTTGGTGATCTTGCCGCCCTCGGTTTCGAGCTCAATGCGGAGGTGCCCCTCGATCCGGGTGATCGGATCAACTACTACTCGCTTGGCCATTACTTACTCCGCCTTCTCAGAATCGTCAGTGGTCTCGGCCGCCGGAGCCTCCGGGGCCACCTCGACCTTCTTGGGGTTTGGCAGCCACACCCGCTCGGAATCACCGAAGGCCTGCAGCGGCTCGTTGCCCTCAGCAGCGCGGCGACTGGCCGCCTGCTTCACCGCAGTCGCACCAGCGTGGAGGGCGACGCCTGCGGCGGCGATGCCCACCACCCCAAGGCCGATGGCCTCAGCGGTGCTCTCGACCCCGAAGCCGCCAACATTCGGCAGCGTCTGGTAGAAGGGCGTGTAGTTGTCGAAGAAGTTCTTCTCGGTGCAACCAAGGCAGGGATGCCCAGCCTGAATCGGCCAGCTGGTGCCCTTGTTCCACTTGATGATCGGGCAGGCGGCGAAAGTGCTCGGGCCCTTGCAGCCGACTTCGTAGAGGCACCACCCGTTGCGGGCACCGTCATCGTCGAAGCTCCGGACGAACTGGCCGGCATCGAAGTGCGCCCGGCGCTGGCAGGAGTCGTGAATGCGCTGGTCGTAGGCGAACAGCGGACGGCCCTGCGCGTCCAGCTTCGGCAGCGCGCCGTGGGTGAGGACGTAGGCGACGGTCGCGGTGATTACTTCGCCGATCGGCGGGCAGCCAGCCACGTTCACCACCGGCTTGTCGGTGATGATCGCATCGACGCCAACCGCGCCGGTCGGATTGGGCTTGGACGCCTGCACTGAACCCCAGACCGCGCAAGCGCCGACGGCCAGGATGCCAGTGGCATTCTTCGCCGATTCGCGCAGCACCTGTTCGGCTGACTTGCCGCCGATGGTGCAGTAGATGCCACCGTCCTTGACCGGGATCGAACCGTTGACCACCAGCAGGTGGGGCTGGGCATTGGCGTCGTCGAGGGCCTTGTTGGCCGCATCTCCGGCAGCCGGCATCACCAGCTCGTTGTACTCCACCGAGAGCAGCCGCAGCACGGCGTCTTCAATGGTCGTGCCGCCGGAGCGCAGCGTGCTCTCCATGCAGCCAGTGCATTCCTGCAACTGCAGCCAGACCACCAGGGGCTTCTTCACCGCTCCGAGCTTCTCGGCGATGACCTCAGCTGGCACCGACGCCGCAGACGCGGGGGTGGCCGAGCCGATAACCGCGCCGCCAACGGCGAAGACGGCAGCCAACTCACCGCAGTACTTGAGGAAGTCTCGGCGGTCGAAGCCCGCCCTGATCAGGTTCTCTTCGAGGGTTGGTTCAGTCCAACCACTGAGTTCGTAAGACACGAGCGTGCTCTCCCTTGTCGCTCAAACGGCACGGGGAGCTCCCCGTCCGTCACGCTCGACCTCGCACCCCTACTCAGCAAGATTGCGGATCGAGCCTGAGGCATCATAGCCAGGCCGGGGAGCGATTTGCACCGTAAATCGGCGAGAATTAGTCAACAGGCTTTGCCGTCGCGCTTGAGAGCCACTCAATCCAGGCTTCGACACCCTCCCCGGTACGTGCGGAGAGCTCGAAAACCCTAGCCAGCGGGTTGACGGCGGTCAGGTTCTTCCGAAACAGATCCATGTCGAAATCGAGATATGGCGCGAGATCCATTTTGTTAATACAAACAGCCTCGACTGACCTAAACATGACCGGGTACTTCAGGGGTTTGTCTTCACCTTCGGTGATGGCGTAGACCATCGCCTTGGCATGCTCGCCCACCTCGAACTCGGCCGGGCAGACCAGGTTGCCGACGTTTTCGATCAGCACCAGATCGAGGGTGGTCAGGTCGAGGTCGCGAAGGGCGCGGGCGATCATCGGCGCGTCCAGGTGGCACTCCCCGCCAAAGCCGTTGCCGGTGTTGAGCAGCGAGATTTGGGCGCCAAGGCCGCCGAGCCGCTCGGCGTCCAGTGGGGTCTCGATGTCGCCCTCGATCACGCCGATGCGCACTTTGCCCTGCAACTGCGCCAACGTGCGCTGCAGCAGAGTGGTCTTGCCGGAGCCCGGGGAGCTCATCAGGTTCACCGCGTGCACGCCGGCCGCGTCGAAGGCCCGTCGGTTGCGCTCGGCCAGCCGATCATTCTCGGCGTAGATGTCTTCCAGGACCTCAATACGCTCCCGCCCGGTCTGATAGCCGGAGTGGTCGCCAATCAGCTCGGCCAGCGCCTCATCGTGGGCGTGGTCGTGGCCCTCGCCGTCGGCATGGTCGTGTGGGTGGGAGTGCGCCTGACCCTCGTGATCATGATCGTGGGAATGGACGTCCTCGTGATCGTGGTCATGATCATGGGAGTGGACGGTGCCGTCGTCATGGCGGTGGAATCGGCCCATCAGGGCTCTCCTCTCCTGTCTCCGGGATCGGAGACGTCGATAGCGGTGAGAATGAACTCCTCACCACTGCTCAGATGGGTTTGCGCTGAGCCGCAGGTGTGGCAATCGAAGCCAAGCTCGGGGCCGAGTTCGGCGCTGGCACCGCACGCATCGCAGGCCAGCACAGCTGGAATGGAAGTCAGATTGAGGGCGGCGCCGTCCAGCCCAGTATCGCGCACGACGAAGGTCCAGGCGTGAGCCATCGCTTCGGGCACGACCTGGCGCAGCTGGCCAACGTCGACGTGGATCGCCTCCACCCGGCGAACTCCAGCGGCCCGGGTGACCGCAGCGGCCAGCGAGCGGCACAGGGACACTTCGTGCATGCCCGCCTCCTTCTGCAACTCGCCGCACAGTGTTCCACAACTTCGCTTTACCCCCAGCGGGATTGGCGACGGTTTCGCATCGACTCACCCGCCCCCGCATTGCGCCCCTTACTCGGCTTTGCGCCCGCTACAGCAGGCGCAAAGCGAGCTAAGGGGCGCAGAGTGCGGGGGACGGGGCTTTTCGGTGCACAATCGCGCCCAGTCATCGCATACTTGGCCCATGCTGACGCGTCGGGAGTACCTGCTGCGTGGCGTGGTGCAGGGAGTGGGTTTCCGTCCGCATGTGGCGGTGGTGGCCGCACGGCATTCGATCACCGGGTTGGTCGGTAACGATGACCGCCAGGTGTTTCTGGAAGCCCAGGGCTCGGTTGAGGTGGTGGAAGCTTTCGTCGCTGACCTGCTGGCCACGCTGCCGCCGCTGGCGCGGGTGATCGCGGTTTCCCACCGGGAACTGCCGATTGTGACCGAAGACGGGTTCCGGATTGTGGCCAGTCGGCACCTGCCGGGCGTGCGCACCCTGATTCCGCCGGACGTGGCCACCTGCGCGGACTGCCTGGCCGACATGGCTGACCCGGCGAACCGGCGTTACGGCTACGCCTTCACCACCTGCACCAACTGCGGGCCCCGGCTGACCATCATCGAAGACCTGCCCTATGACCGGCCAGCCACCACGATGCGCGCCTTCGAGATGTGCCCGGCCTGTCGGGCCGAGTACACCAACCCCACCGATCGCCGCTTCCACGCTCAGCCGATCAGCTGCTTCGACTGCGGCCCGCACCTTTGGCTGGAGGAAGCCCCTACCCTTCGACAAGCTCAGGGAACTGGGGTTGCTCAGGGAACTGGGGTCGCTCAGAGAACTGAACCCCAGTTGGCTGAGCCCGTCGAAGCCCCCCAGTTGGCTGAGCCCGTCGAAGCCCCCCAGTTGGCTGAGCCCGTCGAAGCCCCTCAGTTGGCTGAGCCCGTCGAAGCCCCCCAGTTGGCTGAGCCCGTCGAAGCCCCCCAGTTGGCTGAGCCCGTCGAAGCCCCCCAGTTGGCTGAGCCCGTCGAAGCCTCCCCGACAGCCGAACAAGGCGCGGTGATCGCCGATGCCCAGCGCCGATTGTTGGCCGGCGAGATCTTGGCAGTGAAAGGGCTGGGCGGCTTTCACCTGATGTGCGATGCCCGCAATGCCGAGGCCGTAGGACGGCTGCGGATGCGCAAGCGCCGCTCGGGCAAGCCGTTCGCGGTGATGGTCGCTGATGCTGCGGCCGCGTCCCAGCTTGCTGAGTTGAGCCCCGATCAGGTTGGGCAACTGACCAGCCCGGCCCGGCCCATTTTGATCGCACCGATGACTGCGGCCTACGACCTCGCCGATGGTGTTGCTCCCGAGCTGCGCGATGTCGGTCTGATGTTGCCCTACACCCCACTGCACACGCTGTTGTTGGCCACCGGGATGGCCCTGGTGGCCACCTCAGGCAACCTCAGCGAAGAACCGCTCTGCTTCACCAACGCCGACGCCCTGGCTCGGCTGGCGCACCTGGTTGATGCCTTCCTGCTGCACGACCGCGACATTCATGTGCCGGTCGAAGACTCCGTGATGCTCGCCTTGCCCGGCGCGGACGCGCTGCCGATTCGCCGCTCCCGTGGCCATGCGCCCCTGCCGGTGCTGTTGCCCGTCCCTGAGGCTTCGACCCTTCGACAAGCTCAGGACAGGCCAAGCTCAGCCAACTTGCTGCAGGTCCCTGAGCCCACCCTTCAGATCCCTGAGCCTGTCGAAGGGTCACCCTCGAACCCACCGGTGGTGTTGGCCGTCGGCGGCGAGCTGAAGAACACCTTCGCGCTGGCAGTCGAAGATATGGCTTTCGTTTCGGCGCATGTGGGCGATATGGGTTCGCTGGCCTCCCAGCAGGCGTTCGAGGCATCGGTGGCGCAACTGGTCGGCATCCATCGCCGCGAACCAGAGGTGCTGGTCTGCGATCTGCATCCGGGTTATGCGACCACCGGTTGGGCTGAGCGGTACGCCGACGCTCACCCGGACGTCCGACTGCTGCGGGTGCAGCATCACTACGCCCACGCGCTGTCACTACTGGCTGAGTACGGCATCGCGTCCGGACCGGTGGTGGTTGCCGCTCTGGACGGCACCGGCTACGGCACCGATGGCACCATCTGGGGCGGGGAGATTCTGACCCTCGGCGGTGGCGGCACCTCCCCAGCGAACTGGGAGCGCACCTGGCACGTACCCACTTTCGCCCTGGTCGGCGGCGATCGGGCGATTCGGCAGCCGTGGCGAATCGCGCAGGGACTGGCCCACTCCTGGGGGCTGGACGTCACCGAGACTCCGGCGACCACCGCAGCACCGGCGGCCGAGCTTCGCTTGGTCGCCTCGCAACTGGCCTCAGGTCAAGGCGTGGTGGCCACCAGTTCGGCCGGACGGCTCTTCGATGCCGCCGCGGCGATCTTGGGCCTCTGCCTGGAGGCCACCTACGAAGCGCACGCCGCGATGGCGCTGGAGCGGGCCGCCGCCGAGTGGGCACAGACTGCGGACGCCCAGTTGGCTGAGCCCGTCGAAGCCTCCGCCCAACAGTTGGCTGAGCCTGTCGAAGCCCTTCGACAAGCTCAGGGAACTGAATCACAGTCGGCTAAGCCCGTCGAAGCCCTTCGACAAGCTCAGGGAACTGAATCACAGTCGGCTGAGCCTGTCGAAGCCTTTCGTCCCGGCAGCCTGGCGGAGGTCTTCGCCGAACTGCTGGCCCACCCGCAGCGCTCCATTGGTGACCGAGCGTGGCGCTTCCATGTCGGCTTGGCTTCGGTCTTCGCCGACCAACTGGCCGTGGCCGCAGCCACAGCCGACACGACAACCGTTGGACTAACCGGCGGAGTGGTCGTGAATCGCCTCTTCTCCTCAGCCCTGATTGCCGATCTCGAAGGCCGCGGCCTCACCGTCCTGACTCACCGGGTGGTGCCGCCCACCGACGGCGGCCTCAGCCTCGGCCAGGTCTGGGCCGGGCGGCTGCTCGACGACTCGGCACCCTGAGGGATCGGCAAACCGCACGCACCCCGACACCTGCTTGGGCCCGGCTAGTAGGTTCATTACCAGCCCACCCTGAGCGTGAGGCGGCGATCTGAGGGGTTCGCCGCCTCACTCCACTTTCAGCCCAAGGCGGCCAGCCAAGATCGGGGCCAGGTCGAAGAGCTGATCAGTAGAGATGGTCACCCCGCGCAGGCCTTCCAGGCCGGAGACGTCTTCAAAGGTGGCGCCGCGCAGGTCGAAATCCTCCAGGCGCGAATGCCCAAGCTCGAGGCGACGGATGCGACAACCCGCCAGCGAAACCCGCTTGGCTTTGGCGCGCAGGAGGTCGAGATCTTCGATCACACAATCGGTGAAGACCAGGTCGGCCAGATCGGCGTCGCGCAGGTTGACGTAGCCCAGCTTGCAGCCAGTGACCGCCACCCGACGCAAGTTGGCCTGATGCAGCTCGGCCGAGCCGATCCGGCTGTCGATTAGGGCGACATCACGCCAACCCGATTCGGGTGCGGACAGCGCGACCACGTCCAGCTGACTCAGCTGCGAGTCCGAGAAGGTGGATGCTCGGGCCCGCCAGCGGTTGATCCTCACCTCGTGGAGTCGGGACGAATCCAGGCGGCGGCGTCCGTCCCAATGCACTTCGGCGAAGCTGGCGCCGCTGAACTCGATCGCTTCCAGGTCGTCGCCGTCGGTGGCGGTGAACTCGTCGGCAGAGATCACGCGGACTTCGCCGAGGGTCACTGCGCCGAGCTTGGGCGCCACGGTGCTCGTGGGACGGGAGGCCATAACCGCACCCTATTCGCCGAGACCGACAGCCCGGCCCTTCGACAAGCTCAGGGAACTGGTGCGGGCTCAGGGAACTGACTCAAGTTGGCTGAGCTCGTCGAAGCCCCGGTTGGCCGACCCTTCGACAGGCTCAGGGAACTGGGCTCAGGTCACGGGAACTGGTGCGAGCTCAGGGAACTGGGCTCAGCAGATGCGCGGCAGCGGATCGCCAACCAGCATGTCGACCATGCGGGTGCCACCGAATCCGGTGACCAACACGACCGATGAGGCCGGTTCGATGACGATTCGGCCGACCAGCGCGGCCTCCTCGCCGCCGGGCAGGCCCTGCACTGCCGCGAGCGCAGCTTCGGCTTCCTCTGCAGCCACCACCGCGACGAATGTGCCTTCGTTGGCGACGTAGAGCGGGTCGATGCCGAGCATGTCGCAGGCGCCCCGAGTCATGTCATGGACGCCGACGGCCTCGTCCTCAACGACTACGCCCAAACCAGTGGCCTGAGCCAGTTCGTTCAGCACCGTCCCCAGCCCGCCCCGGGTGGCATCGCGCATCCAGCGGGTGTTGGGGGCGGCAGCCAGCAGCGCCTCGGTGAGGTGATTCACCGCGCGGGTATCGGACTGAATCGGCGCGTCAATGGCCAAGTCACCCCGGGCCAGCATCACGGCCATGCCGTGATCGGCGATGGCCCCGGAAAGAAGAATCTTGTCCCCGCGCTGCACCTTGGCCGCGCCAAGTTGGCGTCCGGCCGGTACCACGCCCACCCCGGCGGTGGTGATGAACAGCTGATCGGCCGCCCCGCGCGGCACCACTTTGGTGTCGCCAGTGATGATGCGGACGCCGGCCGCCTCGGCTGCGGCGCGCATGGCGGCCACCTCACGACGCAGCACCTCAACTGAGAGACCCTCTTCGATCACGAAGGCGGCCGAAATCGCCGCTGGCACCGCGCCAGAGACGGCCAGGTCGTTCACCGTCCCATTGACGGCCAGCTCACCAATCGAGCCACCGGGAAACTGAATCGGGGAGACCACATAGGAGTCGGTCGACATTGCCAACCGGGTGCCAGCGGCCAACTCCGGCAGCTCGATGACCCCGGCGTCCCCCATCTCGGCCAGGACGTCGTTGCCGTAGCCCTCCAGGAAGACCGAATCGACCAGGGCAGCCGAGGCCTTGCCGCCAGCTCCGTGGGCCAAAGTGATGTGTTCGTCGGTCAGCCGGGGACGCCGGGAGCGCACCTCTTCGATCCGCTGGTTGACCTGCGCTTCGTCGAGATTGAGACGATTCTTGGGATCCATGCCGCACTCCAGTCGCTGGTGACGGGGCTCCGGCTAGCGCAAACCCCACCTCGGAGGTGATGATAGCCGTTGCACCGGTTTTCGCCGGGCCTAGCTAGGAGTGCACATGTGCCTGGGTGTTCCCGCCGAAGTGGTGGCGATTCCCGACCCGGAGATTCCCCGGGCCCGAGTCGCGATTAGTGGCGTAGAGCGAGTGGTGGCCACCGACCTGCTAGTCGAGGACGGTTTGGCCGTCGGCGACTGGGTGCTGGTGCACGTCGGCTTCGCGCTAAGCAAGATCGACGCCGACGAAGCCGCGCTGACCCTGGAGCAGATCAAACTCCTTGGCAACAACACTTTCGAAGACGAGTTGGAGTCGTTCAAGAGCTCGGCGATCGAATGAAGTACGTCGACGAATACCGCGATCCGGCAGCGGCTAAGGCGCTACTGGCCAGCATCGAGGCCCAGGCGGCCAAGCTGGAGCGTCCGATCGCGGTGATGGAGATCTGCGGCGGCCACACCCACACCATTTATCGCCACGGGCTGGAGCACCTGCTGCCCGAATCGATCGAGCTGATTCACGGTCCGGGTTGCCCGGTATGCGTCATCCCGATGGGACGGGTCGACGACGCGATGTGGCTGGCCAAGCAGCCGAACGTGATCCTGACCACCTTCGGCGACATGATGCGGGTGCCTGGCTCGAAGGGGCTGTCGCTACTCGATGAGCGCGCCAACGGCGCCGACGTCCGCTTCGTCTACTCCCCGCTCGACGCACTTCTGATCGCCAAAGAGAACCCCGACAAAGAGGTGGTGTTCTTCTCGGTCGGCTTCGAGACCACCGCCCCCTCAACAGCGGTGACCCTGGAGCGGGCGCGTATCGAAGACATTCCCAACTTCTCGGTGTTCAGCAACCACGTGACCATTGAGCCGCCGCTGCGGGCGATCGTGAACGGCGGCGAAACCCGCGTTGATGCGTTCATCGGGCCCGGCCATGTGGCCGCCGTGGTTGGCACCGACGCGTTCGAGTTCCTGCCGCAGGAGTTCAACCTGCCGGTGGTCGTGACCGGTTTCGAGCCGCTCGACATCTTGCAGGCGATCGCGATGCTGCTGGAGCAGTTCGTCTCCGGCGATGTGGCCGCGGGCAAGGCTGCGGTGGGCAATCAGTACGCGCGAGTGGTGCGTCCCGAGGGCAACAAGGCTGCCCTGGCCCTGATGGGACGGACGTTCGCGCTGCGCGAAACCTTCGAATGGCGCGGCCTCGGCTGGATCGAGCGCTCCGGGTTCGGCATTTCGCCGGAGTATTCGAAGTGGGACGCCGAGGTGAAATTCACCGTCCCCGGAGAGCGCGTTGCCGACCCAGCAGCCTGCGAATGTGGCGCGGTGCTGACTGGACGGATCAAGCCGTGGGAGTGCCGGGTTTTCGGCACGGCCTGCACCCCAGACACCCCGATCGGCACCTGCATGGTCTCTCCGGAGGGTGCCTGCGCGGCCTACTACAACTTCGGCCGAATCGATCGGACGACGGCCCAAGCGGTTGCCATTCAGGACTGAGCTCAGCTAAGGGCGGGGGCTTCGACAAGCTCAGCCGTCTGTTGTTGGTGTGGATGCCTGCACCCAGTTCCCTAAGCCACCCAGTTCCCTAAGCCACCCAGTTCCCTAAGCCACCCAGTTCCCTAAGCCACCCAGTTCCCTGAACCACCCAGTTCCCTGAGCTTGTCGAAGGGTCGAGGCTTCGACCAGCTCAGCCAACTGAGCCAGTCGAGCCGATCAGGCACCGTTGAGGTAGGCCAGCACGGCCCGGACTCGGCGGTTCTCCTCATCGGGGCCGAGATCGAGCTTGGCGAAGACATTGGCGACGTGTTTGGCCACCGCTGCTGGCGTGATCACCAGGGCATCAGAGATCTGGGTGTTCGACGACCCGTCCGCCATCAGCGACAGCACCTCATGCTCCCGCGGCGTCAGCCGGCTCAACTTCGAGTCACCCCGGCGCGACAGCAACAGCGAGCGCACCACCTCAGGGTCGATCACCAAACCGCCAGCCGCAACCACTTGCAGGGAATTCATGAAGTCGGCCACCCGCCCTACCCGCTCCTTCAGCAGGTAGCCAGTGCCGGGGGCGTCCGGCAACGCGGCCGCATCGAGCAATGCCGAGGCGTAGGCCGGGGCCACGTATTGGCTGAGCACCATGATCGGCAGGGACGGATAGCGCTGCCGGATCTCTACTGCCGCCCGCAGGCCGTCATCGGTCATGCCCGGCGGCATCCGAACATCGGTGAGCACCAGATCGGGAAGCTGATTCGCTGCAGCCAACTCGGCCACCGCTGCCACCAGCGAAGGCGCGTCGCTGGCCTCGACGACAACCTGATGGCCGGCGCGTTCCAACAAACCAACCAGTCCGGCGCGCAGGAGTGCGGCGTCGTCAGCCAGTGCCAGCAACATAGGTTCGATCGTAAGGCAGAGTGACGCTGATCCTGGTTGGCCCGCCTTCCGGGCTGGTGAAAGTGAAATTGCCCGCTGCGGTCTGGGTACGTTCGGCCAACCCGCTGATGCCGTGGCCGGGCACCCAGCGCGCCCCACCCCGGCCGTCGTCGGTGAGCTCGATCCGCAACTCCTGATCGGCGAACACCAGCACCAACTGCGCTTGGCTCGCACCAGAATGTTTCGCCACATTCGTCAGCGCCTCGGCCGCCATGTAGTAGGCGGCACTCTCGACCTGTTGCGGCAGGGCCCGGGGCGTCCCGTGGTAGACGAAACTGGTGGGCACTGGCTGGCGGGCGGCAAGTTCTTGCAGGGCAGCGACGAGCCCGCGGTCGCTCAGCACCTGTGGGTGGATTCCTCGAATGGTGTTACGCAGGGCTGCCAGGGCGTCTTCCAGGGCGGTTTGGGCGCCCAAAACCGCACCCCGCGCGCCGTCCGGATTGTCTTGATCCAACCAGTAGACCGCCTCGCCCAGGCGCATCGTCGAGACCACCAAGTGCTGCTGAGCCCCATCATGCAGGTCGCGTTCGATGCGTCGACGCTCGGCCTCGAAGACGTCCACCAATTCGCTGCGTGAACTGGTGAGTTCGACCACCTGGCGAGTCAGGGACGAATACGGCAACAGCATTGACTGCTCGACGTAGGCCTGCCCGGCAGCCAATACCCAGGCCACGTACAATCCGACGGTCAGCGAGAAGAACAGCCAGCCCAGGCTGAGCGCCAGCACTACCGGCTGAATGCCACCCTCGAAACTCGACTGGACGCCGAGGACGCCGGCGTACACCGCCACCGCCAGCAATACTGCGGGGATGGCGTTGATCAGGCCGAAGACCGCAGTGATCGCCCACACCCCCAAGGCGGCTTCGCCCCGACCGGCGAAAGTCGCCCGCCAACCGGGACGGACGGGGGCAGCGGCCACCAGGCTCGGCAGGCCCAACAACACCATCCGGTGCCGCTCAATTTGGGTGGTGACGTGGGCGATCCAGGGCAGAAAGATCAACCCGAGAATGCCGAGGAGCAACGCCGACCCGCCGACGAAAACCGCGGTCACCGCATACACCGCGCAGCGCCATGCCAGCGGGCTGGCGATGATCAGGAATGGGTTGCGGGTGATCGTCAGCCGTTCCCGCAGCTCAACGTACGGATCGGCGGCACTCGGACTGGTCACGGCTCCAACCTAGAACCTCGCACTGGCCGGCTTGCCGAAATCACGTTCGCCCAACCAGATCGGCGGTGAGCCCCCGGGCCACGAATCCGGTAGCCCAGGCGCCCGACATGACCAGCGCTGCGGTGCCCAGCACGCTGCCGACAAAGAGCACCACCACCTCGGGGACGACGAACGCGCTGGTGCCGACGACCGGCACCATCACGACCAGCATGCTGACGGTGGCCGTGCCGAGCGCTGCGAGCAGCGGAATCGACGTCTCCCGGAGCCGGGCGCGATCCAGCGTCTTGGTATCAGTTCCGGCCAGCACGAGATTGCGGTACTCCTGCCGTTGGTCGATCAACCGCCCGGCCTGCATCACCCCGGTGGAGACCGCGGCGAGCACGCCAGCGATCACGAGAGTCAGCAGCCCGCCGGTGGTCAGATCGACCACTAGAACCCGCTCTTCCTCGTTGACGGAATTGAGCCCGCCGAACAGGCCGATCAAGGAGGTCAGTCCGGCAATGAAGGTGGCGATGGCCACCCCGCCGACACTGCGCCAGGCGGCCTTCGGATCATCAGCGATGCGCCGTCCGGCCAATAGCGTTGCCGCGGTGCGGGCCCGACTGGCGGTGATTCGTCCCACGATTTGCAGCACCAGTGGCCCGATCAGATTCAGCACCGCCATTGCCAGCGCAACGAAACCGCCGAAGACCAGCAGGACGAACAACCCCACCAACGACCCCATCAGGTTGATGGAAAGGAAGGCGCCAGCCGCAGCGGCTACGAGAAAGACCAACCGGCCAATGCTCAACTTCGGACGAGTCGTGCGCGCCGCCACTCCCAACGGGGTGATCACCACCCGCTGCAAACTGGACGCTGCCGAGACCAGCCCGACCGCCGCCACCCCCAACACCGTTGCGCCCAGGAGCGGGAACCCCACCCACAACTCAGCCAGCCCGAGTTGGCGGCCCTGAAAGCTCAGCGTGGTGACCAGCGGCAACACCGCTAGATAGCCGAGGACGCCAATCAGCGAACCTGTTGCCGCCTGCAAACCGGCGTCCAACAAGGTGATGGTTGACACTTGCCCGGTGGTGGCACCGGCGAGCCGGAGCGCGGCCAGTCGGGCATCGCGGCGGGCCATCGCGAGCCGGGCCGCAGCCGCACCGAGAGTGGCCAGTGGCACCAACAACAGCAACACGGCGAAGCCGGCGAGCATCACATAGACCAGCGGAGTCGTATCGCCCACGGCCAGGCCAGCCTGCCAGCGTCGGATGAAGGCCAACAGACCGCCGACCACAACCAGCGACACCGCTGAGGTGGCGGCGAAGGCGATGACGGCCAGCACCGAGGTGAACCTTGCTGAGGCGCTGCGGTCAGCCTGGGTGCGCTTGCGCAGCAGCAACCACAGTTGGATCGAGTTCATCGAGTTGCTCCCCACGCCCCAAGGGAGTCCATTGGCATCGGTGGCCGAGGCGGTGGGGGCGGCGGCGTGCCGCCGTAGTTTGGATTGGGGTCGGGCACCCGCTGGCTGGCAACCTGGGCGATCCGCCCGTCGGCCATGGTGACGGTGCGCGAGCACCAGTGCGCCACTTCGGGGTTGTGGGTGACCACCACCAGCGCCGCGCCACAAATGTGGGCAGACTCCCTCAGCGCACGCATCACGTCCCAGCCAGTGGCGTTGTCCAGGGCGCCGGTCGGCTCGTCGGCGAAGATCACCTCCGGGTCACTGACCAGGGCTCGTGCGATCGCTACCCGCTGGGCCTGACCACCGGAGAGCTCACCAGGACGGCGGTGCCCAAGGCCGTCCAGCCCGAGTCGCGCCAGTTGTTGACGCGCCAGATCAACTGACAGCTTGCGATCAAGGCCGGTTAGCAGCAGCGGGAGCGCAACATTTTCCTGTGCTGGTAGCTCGGGCAACAGTTGGCCCGACTGGAACACGAAGCCAAACTCCGAACGCCGCAGCTTGGTGCGCTCGCCGTCTGACATGGCCGCCAGGTCACGTCCGCGCCAGGAGACCGTCCCCGAACTCGGAGGCAGGATGCCGGCCAACAGGTGCAGCAAGGTGGTCTTGCCGGAGCCGGACTGCCCCATGATCGCGATCGACTCGCCGGGGGCGATTTGTAGATCGACGCCGCTTAGGGCGTGGGTCTCAACTGGTGCGATGCCGTAGGTCTTGGTCAGCGCATTGGCCCGCAAGACCGGACCTTTGTGGGTCACCTCGTTGGTTTCAGGACGGTCGATAGCGAAATAGCTGGGCGTAGTTGCGGTGTCGTTCACACCAGCAAGCCAACCCTTTGCGGCAGCGATAGGCACGGGCGCTGCCCGGTGTCTTCAGGTAGTGCTGGGACTACCTATCGGGCGTCCCCGCCTAGGTGAAGCCGGAACCGGGACTCAGTTTTCGTAGCCCTTAGCGGTCAGTCGGAGATGGTCTGCGTGCCGGTAGATGTCCTCGACCCGGTCGATCGGAACTCGCGTCTCCTGCTTGTCCGAGTCGAAGAGACCGAGGTACTTCTGGCCGCGATTGAAGTGCAACCGGCAAATCGGCTTGCGGTTGTTGTCGTCGAGCAGAATCCCGCAATAGGACTTCGTGTCCCGCGCCACGACACGCAAGTAGTCGACTTCGCTTACGACGATAGCCCGGACGATGTTGTAGCCCTCGACCTCATCGAGGGTGGTTTCAATCTCGTCACGCTGATCAGTCGGGCCAACCGTGGGTGCCGGCTCGACACTCGGCGCCGCACCTACTGCAGAGCTCTGACCCTTCAGCGCCGTCTTCAGGCGGTCATTCACCCGATCATTGACATACTGGGCGAGGGCCTTACGGACGATGCCGTTGAACACTTCCCTCACCTTCGCAGTAATAGATCCTGAATAGACCCGCAGGATCAGCAGGCGCACAAAGTCCTCAGGCTGATCAGCAAAGAGCTCTCCAACCGCACGCTTCACTGCGCTCACGTACTTAAGCTCCCCAGCTGCGGCCAGGACGGAATCTAGATCGAACTCATCCTTGGTTAGCTTCTTGAGTTCGGGGAGGATGTAGGGGTCAACGTTGGCCAGGTCCAACCTGAGGAAGGGTTGTGCGTCCATCACGTTTGGACGATCAAGGTCGGTGTAGAAATGCCAGTCGCGACCGTTGGTCAGAATGGCGATCCGCGCATTCGAGACGTGGAAGTACCGCACCAGCTGCCCCGCGTGTTCGATCTTCAGCGGCTCACCGATCTTCTTCGCTTCGACTAGAACCTGCACCTTGTCGTCGCGGACGAGCGCAAAGTCGATCTTCTCCCCGCGCTTCGTGCCAACATCACACACGAACTCCGGGATGACTTCAGCAGGGTTGAACACGTCATAGCCGAGTACCCTCCCGATAAAGGGCATGACGACAGCTGTCTTCGTGGCCTCTTCGGTTGCCAGGGTGGAGCCGTAGGCCTCAATCTTTGAGGCCAAGTCCTCTAACGCGTCCTCGAATGACATCTCTAGCCTCAACTCTCCATCGGGCGGATGACCTACCCGATCATGGCGTGAGTTCGCGCCTTTAGGGAGAATTACGGCCAATTCAGTGCGGAAAGTCGCTACCAAGAGACAACGGTTCGACTCCACCTCAATCAGTTCATCCACCATGAACGAGCGCTGACCGGGCGGCTAATCGAACTCCGGTCGGGTGGGTGTGTCGGTGGCGACCGGGTTCGGCATCATCGGCCACGGGTCGCCATCGGCGCGCTCGGCGCGCTCCACCAACAGCGGCTCGTAGCCCGAGGCTGGGTCTGACAGTGCCGGACGCAGGAACTGCTGCAACGGGCCGGACGCTCCGGCGATGAGGCGGCCTTCCCGCTCGGCGGCGCTGAAACCCTCGGTCACTGAGGCCGCCAGGCCACGATTGAGCCGGCGCAGTTCCCGTCCCAGGGGCAGGGCGAGCGGGCCTTCGATATGCCACTTGCCAGGCCTGATCTCGACGCCAAGTTCGGCTGCGACCCGGCCGGCTCCCTCAGTTAGGGTGCGGTCGCTGAGATATTGGCGAGGCTCGTAGAAACTCAGTAACACCAGCACACCAAGTCCGATGAACACCCAGCTCCGAGGCGTCGCGTTTGGGGCGAGGTAGGGAAGAACCAGCATGGCAACCCAGGCGATGCGCACCACGATTCGCAGGAGGCGCAGCCAGTTGGCAGTGACCCGCATCTTGTAGCTTCCGCCGCCGTATTCCACCAGCTCCAGCCGTCCGCTGGCCTGCCAAACCCATTGCTTCTTCAACTCGGACGCCTTTCTTTTGACATTGGCAGCATCGGCCATTCGGGCTCGGGATAGGACAGCACCGGCCACGGCTCGCCGGGAGTGTGGGAGGCCGATTCAACCTGCAACGGCTCTGGGTCACGTCCGGTGGCGGTCAGTACTGGCTGCAGATACTCCCGCAGCGGGTCTTGGGCGTTGGCGAGCAGGACTCGCTCGCGGATACGGAGGCGCTCGGGCCCATCGGGGGCTCCGGTGATGGTGATCCGATTGTGGAGCCGAGCGAGCTCAGCGCCGATGGCGGCGGCCTCAGCACCCTTAAGGCGCCAGCGTCCCGGCTTGAATTGGTGGCCGCGCTTCGTCGCCACCCAGCCGGCAGCGAGGGCCAGCACCTCGTCGGTGAGGTGGATCTTGTTGACGTTGGAGACGTTCACCGCGAAGACCACAAAGATCACCCCGACTGAGCCCGGAAAGAAGGTCGCATCAGTGAAGAGGGCCCACAGCGCGTAGGCGACAAAGGCGGCAGCGATGAGCACAGCACCAATCCGCATCCAGCCGGGAAACCGGCGCACGATGACCTTCCTGGCCCCGCTCGCGCTGTACCCTTCCGCGGCGATCTCAAGCACGCTGAACTGCACCAGCCAATCCTTGATCCTGCGCATGGGTCTCCGTCCCAGGGGTGAGGCGAACACCATTCTTGCTCGCCGGATCGCGGGCTCCAAACACCCTGTCCATGGACGCAGCTTCGACCCGCTGCTCCCTGAGCCTGCTTCAGTTCCCTGAGTCTGTACTTCAGTTCCCTGAGTCTGTACTTCAGTTCCCTGAGTCTGTACTTCAGTTCCCTGAGCTTGTCGAAGGGCCGCCCCAACCTCCAGTTCCCTGAGCTTGGCGAAGGGCCGCCCGATCTCCGCCCACCTCACCCAGTTCCCTGAGCTTGCCGAAGGGTCAGCCGGCGCCACGAGCCGACCGTTGTCAAGCGATTTGGAGGCCTGTGGATAAGTTTCGATGCTATCCACATAATCGTATTTACGTTCGATTTTGCCTGGGATTTGCGGGAAACTTGAGTCATGACAGGTGACGCACCAATCCCGGCTGGCGAGGCGCTGGCGCAGGTCGAGCGACTTCTCGACCGGGTCGACCCCGACCGCGGCCAAGTCGCGCCCGAAACCCGCCTCGCGTGGGTGCGGACGGCCCGCAAGGTACGCACCCGCGTTGAAGCCCTGGCCTGCCTGTTGACCGCCGAGGCTGAACGCACCCAGGCCGCCGAGCGCACCACCGGCACCCCGTTGGCATCTTGGCTCAGTATGGGCGAAACCCTGTCCCGCAGAGAGGCCAGTGGTGCCATATTTCAGGCTCGGACGCTGGCCCAGCACCCGCAGGTAGCGCGCGCCGCCTCGGACGGGAAAGTTGGCGGCGCACAAGCCCGGGCCATCACAAAGGTGCTCGACGGGCTAGCGCCACAACTCTCAACTGAGCAACGCGTGAACGCCGAGGAGTTGATGGTCCAACTCGCCAGCCACCTGGATGCCGACCAACTCAGCAAAGCCGCCGGGCAAGTGCTGGCCGAGGTCGCCCCGGTCGAGGCCAACGAGCTCCTGGAAGCAAAACTGCAACGCGAGGTCGAAGCCGCCCACCGCGCCCGCAGCCTGCGGTTCTACCGCGAAGGAGCCTCCGTCCGGTTCGACGGATCACTACCCCGCCTGGAAGCCGAAACCTGGCTGGCCCAGCTGGACGCGCACAGCGAAGCCCTGCGCCGCAATGCGATCGAGGCCCGCGACCCGGCCGCCGAACTAACCACCGCTGAACAACGCCGAGCCGATGCGCTGATCGCTCTCATTCATGCCGCAGCCAACACCAAGCCAAGCCCTGGGGTGGGTGCGGCCCGAGTGATCATCAAGCTCGACTACCACCAGTTACGCGCCGAGGCTGCCGCCGCCGGACACCTAGACGAGGGCGACCCACTGTCTGCTGGCGAGTTGCGCCGGTTGTGCTGCGACGCCGAGCTAATCCCCTCAGTGCTCAACGGAGCCTCCGAAGTGCTGGACGTCGGACGCACCGCCCGCCTAGTCACCCCTGCCATCCGCACCGCCCTGATCCTCCGTGATGCCGGCTGCGTCTTCCCCGGCTGCGACATCAAGGCGAACCTGTGCGAAGCCCACCACCTAAAGCCTTGGTGGGACGGCGGGGAGACCAAGCTTTCGAACCTCGTCCTGTTGTGCCACACCCACCACGGCGTCGTCGAACCAGCAAAGTTCACCCTGCGCGACCAATGGGAAGTGAACCTAGCCGCCGACGGCCTTCCCGAGTTTCGACCACCCGCCCGAATGGACCCACAACGGGTTCCCGTCAGACATCGAAGACACCGACCACCCCAACGGCCAAGCCGGCAACTGATGAGCGTGGCGCGATGCTGACCCGGTGGAAATCAAGACCACGCGCGCGGCGCCATCGACGACCGGAAGTCACTGGCCGCTGGACGATGGCGTCCGGATCACGGCCGATGGCAGGTGGGCCGGATGTCGGGTGGCCGATGGCCCCGGTCGGCGGGCGATGTCTGGATGGTTTTGGCGCGACGTTGGTCGGACAGGTCAAAGTGGCGGGCGCCGCACCTCGGTCTGACCATCGCCGAGCTGGGGCCACTGCAGGTTCCCGGTATCGAGTGTGGGCCACGGGTCGCCTTCAACGTGAGAAGAGGTGTCGACCTCCAACGGCTCGTCGCGATGCGCCTGCGCAGTGAGGATGGGGCGAAGGTACGCGCGCACCTCTGGCGGCGCCGCCGCGATCAGTTGCCGCTCGCGTTCGATCCGGGCGAATCCCAACTGATCTGCACGAGCCAAGGCGAGATCATTCAGCTTGATCAGCCCCGGGCCGACGGCTCGGGCCGGCTCGCCATCGATTCGCCAGTGCCCTGACCTCTCCTTGACGCCGAGAGTCTCCGCTGCCCGGACGGCTGCCTGCGCGAGCAGCGGCTCTAGCAAGGGCAGCGAATCTAGGCCACCGCCCCAGACACCCAGCCCGACGGTGAAGAAGATGGGGAGGAACACGGGAACCGGGTTTCCCACCACCAAGGCCCAGATCGCGCCACACCCGATAAGCAGCAGCCCGGCCACCAGCAGCACCCGACGCCAGCCCGGTGAGTAGTGAATCGTCACGTCGGAGGCCGGTACTGGCCAGTCTGACGCCGACACTGACAGGCGGTCGAACTGACGCGCCCACTCAGCAAGCCGTCGCACCGGCCCCACCCAATTCTGTCATCGACTATGGGCGCCATCCTTGCGCGTCGAACGACCCCGCGCGAGACCCCGTGCCCTACGCACCTGCCCCAACACTCACATCCCGATCGCCCCACCCACCTCGCCGACCAGCAGGGCAAACGGTGGGCCGCATCAAAGCACGAGCAGAGCAGGCCGAGGGTGGCTACGCCCTTTCGCAGGCGATGCCGTCCTTGTCGCGGTCATGGCTCTTGCGGTACTTGATGATCTTCTTGTAGAGGGAAGTTGAGTGGCGGAAGTTGGTCACCGGAGTTCCGCTGGTCTTGTCTTTGGCACCGCTCTTGCCAACGCCGTGCGGGTAGACCTTGTTGAGGGCAGTGCAGTTCTTGAACTTGTATTTCGCTGCTGCCGGTTCGAATACCGCCGCAGCCCGCACCGACGTCGTAACCGCTGTCGGCTCCGCCGCCGCGCTCGGTGCGACTGCCAATCCGGCGGCCACCAACCCTGCGGCCGCAACTAGAGCAATACCTCGCATCTCGTCCCCCTTTTTTTGCTGGTGTGCGGTGCCCCGTGTGGAGTGCCTCATGCGCTCAGCTCGGTTTGCTGAGCCTGGCTCTCCCCGCCGCAGTTGGCTGACGCTAGCCCGCCATCCCCAGCTGCCCCACGCGAACCTGGGGCATGCCGCACTTGGCCACGCCCAAGAGCTGAACTTCTGGCGAGCAATTCCGTGGTGCCCGCCGAACTGCCCGCCCCCAGGCCGCCGCAGACCGCCAGCCGGCCCTCCCTACTGGCCTCTGGCGGTCTGGGCGTACCGCGCTACTGCACCGACCAACCACCATCGGAGGGCAGAATCACCCCGGTGAGATTGGTGGCGTCATCGCTCAGTAGGAAGGTGATCGAGGCTGCCAGTTGATCGGGCATGGCCACCGGCGGGATTGTCGCCAGTAGTGTCCCGATGCGCTCCTGCCCCAGCGGCGAGTCGAACCTTGCTTCGATGTTGGTCGCCACCGGTCCCGGCGCGACGGCGTTGACCCGGATGCCAAGCCGAGCGTAGGTGAAGGCTGCGCTACGGGTGATACCGACCACGGCGTGCTTAGAAGCGGTGTAAGCCAAACCCGCCGCCGAGCCACGGATGCCCGCTTCGGAGGCCACGTTCACGATCGAGCCGCTCTTGGCCGCCACCATCTTGGCCAGCACCGCCCTGCTCAACCGGAACAGCCCATCCACGTTCACCGCGAACACTCGTTCCCACACCTCGTCGGAAACCTCGTGGAGCGGAGTCATGTTGTCCATGATCCCGGCGACGTTGGCCAGGGCATCGATGCGATCGCCAGCTGCCGCAACGATTGTGTCCACCGCGTCGGACTTGGTGATGTCTCCGGTGACGGTCTCCACTTGGGCCTCGGGCACCGAAGCCTTGAAATCGGCCAACCGCTCGGCCGAGATGTCGACCGCGATCACCCGGCCGCCCTCGCGGGCCACCCGAGCCGCCGTCGCCCGGCCGATGCCGGAGCCAGCCCCGGTGACGATCACGGTCTTGCCAGCGAAGCGTCCGGGGGTGATCTTCTCCGTCCAAACCCCCGCGTCGGCTTCGGCCTCCGCGGCGACCTCGGGCATCACCCCGCCATTGGCGCGCAACACCAGATCATCGACGACACCTTGGGGCACTTTGCCTTGACTCAAAGCCACCAACTGCTGCAACGGGAAAGTCTGAATGGGAGCAAGCGAGCTTTCGTCCTGCCCACCGAGGGCCAGGAACTCGCGCAACAACTGACCGCCAACCGGGTCGGCCAGCCAGGTTTGAATAGTGGAACTACCGGTTAACGGCGCTGTCTGTTCGGTCATGGCGAAACGATGGACCAGGCAAAACGGCGGGTCAATGGGCGCTCAGCATTTCGGTACTGCCCCTTGTAAATCCGGGCCAGCTCTGATCCGGCGGCTGTGAGTTAACTGTGCGGCATCTTCGTCCAAGTGGCCGGGTTGACCACTCGGGTCCGGCTCGCGGCGGGGTAGGAGCACACCTGCCAGAGCCGGTCGATCGGCATCGCGTGCAGCCGATCGGCATAGGTGTAGGAGCGGGTGCCGGTGGTCAGCACCACCCCGGCGCGGAACTTCGGCCCGAGCGCATCGCGTAGCTGGGCCAGTCCGCTGAAGACCGGCGCGGTGGCTCGCTCGTTGGCCTCCACCTCGAAAGCGACCACGTCGCCGTCGTCGAACTCGACCACCAGATCAATCTCAGCACCGTCACTGGTGCGCCAATGACCAAGGGTCACCGGCTCGTCCAACCAGGTCGCCTGCTTGCGAATCTCCCCCACCACGAAGGTCTCCAGCAGCTTGCCGAACGGCGCTGTCGCGGACGCCTCCAGCCCGGCCAGCTTGGCTGGCGTGAGCCGCAGCAGCCGGGCGGCCAATCCCGAGTCGACCAGGTGCACCTTCGCTCGGGCGCTGACCCGCGAGCGCAGATCCGTCCCCCAGGACGGCAAGCGTGACACCAAGAACAGGTCTTCCAGCAACCGGAGGTAGGCCTCGGCGGTCTTGCGATCGACCCCGACGGTGTCGGCCGCCTTGGTGACGTTTATCAACTGGCCGGCCTGGGTGGCCACATAACCCAACAGGTCGGCCAACGCCTGCCGCTGGCGCACCTGACTGAGTTCCTGGGCGTCCCGATCCACCGATTGGCGCACGTAGTCGTCGAACCAGCGGGCCCGGGCGGCCTCCGAGCGACCCATCGCTAGCGGCAGACCGCCAGCACAAACCCGCTCGGCATAGCCCTCGCGGGTCTCATCGGAGAGTTGCTGAGAGGCGACGGTCTCTTCGGCGTCAGTGCGAATGGAGGCCAGAAAGTCTTCCTGGACGCCCATCAATTCGCCCTGGGAGAGCGGCCAGATGGTTAGCGAATGCAGGCGTCCGGTGAGCGCCTGGGCGGTGCGTGGTAGCGCGTCCTGCCTGGTGGAGCCGGTGATCACCGCCAACCCGGGACGGGTGCCGTCGCGGTTCAGCCGGGCCTTGATCGCGTCCAGGATCTCGGGCACTCGCTGGTATTCGTCGATGCACAGCGGGACGTCGCCGGAGGTGACCACTCGCGGGTTGCCAGCCAGCGCTTCGCGGGTCTCGACATCATCGAGGTCGATCACCCCGACCTGGTGCGAATCGGCCAGTTTCCACAGCACCGTCGACTTGCCGACCGAGCGCGGGCCGTGCAGCGCGATCACCGGTTCTTCGGTCACCAGCCGCGCCAGCAGGTCGCTCACCCGACGTTCCAACATCCCGTATCCGCTCGCCATGCCAGCCAACCTAACAGCGGGCGAGTTCGGAGTTCCCCATTTGTGAGCGTGTCTGATCCGCAATCATGAGTGGCTCTACTCCCCGAACGTGAGCACGCCTACTCCCCACATGTGACCAAATCCCAGCGCAGCGGTGCCCGCCTAGTCGCCACCTGTCCACGCGAGTAACCGAGCTGACATCGGGAATCCGTAGTCTGCGGTCCAGTATTTCGAAGCCCCTGGACGCTGCCTCGCGTCCCCAACTAGGAGCGTGGAGAGAAAATGCCCAATCTCAAGCACCACATCTTCGTTTGCTGCAGCTTCCGCGGGAACGGCAACGCCCAAGGCATCTGCAATAAGGCCGGTGCGGTATCACTGCTGCCCTATCTCGAGGAAGAACTTGCCGATCGCGGCCTGCACGACGTACAGGTGTCGAGCACCGGCTGCCTCAAGGTCTGCGATCGCGGCCCAGCCATGGTCGTCTACCCCGAAAAGTGGTGGTACGCCGGCATCCGCGGCCAAGATGACATCGACACCATCCTCGACGCGCTCGAAGAAGGCACCCAGGCCGCCGAGTTCGCCATGTGAGTTGCACGGTCCGACGAGGCGCCTCAGTCTTTGTTGCCCCAGGTGGGCCACTGCCGGTTGCGGGGCTCCATGGTGGGCCACGGGTCGCCCTCGACGTAGGGCTCTACCTCGACCGTCTGCGGCTCAACACCGGTGGACGCCTTGTTCGGGGCCGGCAGGTTACTGGCCAACTCCGGAGTTAGGTTCTCTCCAAGCCACGCCTGCTTGGCCATTTCCATTGATAGACCCGGGACGGCACTCACCTGGGCTAGACCAGCGTTGAGGCGCCCCAACTCCCTGGCCAGAGCACCTGCCTGCGGTCCCGTAATCTGCCACGATCCCTCTTGGTGTGGGCCCTCGAGCTCTTCAGCTGCGGCTCGCGCCAACTTGCCAAGGTCCTTGCTGCCCAAGGGGTGCCAACCACCGGAACTGAGCTCAACCAGGCCAATCCAGGCCCCCGCGCCCAGCAGCGCAGCCAGGCCGGTTAGAAGCCCCGTGCCACCTCCAGCAGGGACGGGGAGGAACGCCGACCCCACCACCAAGGCGCCGGGCACAATGGCGCCGTAGAGCCTGACCCAACCGGGGTGGAACTTGAAGCTGCCCCCCGGTGGGCCGCGCCACTTTCGGCGCGGATCGTCAAGATAAAGCAGATCGAACTTCTGCTCGATCGCCCTTAGAAATCGCGTAATCCACCCCCGCCTGAACGCCCGCATCCATCCCCGGCCGAACTCCACCCCGCCGAGCATGCAGGACGAGACCAATGTGTTTGGCAAGGCTACTGCGGGCACCGCCCAGGTCATCGGCTCGCCGAACAGGAGGGAGGCTGGCCGCAACGCGTTGCCGTCCAGCCCCAACTGCGCGCACAGCTGGCCAATCTGCAGGAAACGATGAAGGCCCCCGCGGAAATCCACCGCGGAGGCCTTCATCATCGTCTCGCCAGCTTGGCTGACATCTGCGCGCTCGGAGGGACTCGAACCCCCAACCTTCTGATCCGTAGTCAGATGCTCTATCCATTGAGCCACGAGCGCAGCAAAGCGTCTTTAAGCTTACGTCACCGGCTCCGGCAGCGTCCAACTGACCCCATCCAGCGCTCAGCCGGCGTCGATGCGGCCTGAACTCTCACCCGCAACCGGAGCCTGCGGCGGCGGTGACGCTGGCGTCCAGAACCCGCAGCCCAGGGCCAAATGACCGGACATTGGCGCCTGGTCGAAACCGTTGCGGCTAGGCCGTAGGGTCGCGTCAAAGGTTTTACTGGCCGATCCGCCGAAGATCGGACAGTATGGCTGTCCCGCGCCTCACCATGCGCGAGAATGATCCCTACCGGAACGCGTCGATTCCAAACTCTGAGGAGATCCACATGGCACCAGAGGCAGCAGCCACTCCCAGCAATGCGCCCGCCAACGCGCCGCAACCGCTTCTTGACTGGGTTGCTGGTGTAGCAGGGCTCACCCAACCCGACCAGATCTACTGGTGCGACGGCTCCGAAGCTGAACGCGACCGCCTGCAGGCGCAGATGGTTGAGGCTGGCACCTTCGTCAAGCTGAACCCGGAGATCCGGCCCAACTCGTTCCTGGCGCGCTCCGACCCAGCTGACGTCGCTCGAGTGGAGGCCTCCACCTACATCTGCTCGGTGAACGAGGCCGACGCCGGCCCCACCAACAACTGGGCCGACCCCAACGAGATGCGCGTCAAGCTTGCTGGCCTGTTCGCTGGCTCGATGCGCGGACGGACGATGTACGTCATTCCGTTCTCGATGGGCCCGGTGACCAGCCCGCTGTCTCGCCTGGGCATCGAGATCACCGACAGCCCCTATGTGGTGCTGAACATGCGGATCATGACCCGCATGGGCGCCGAGGCCCTCAACCGCATCGCCGCCGGTTACTACTGGGTGCCCGCCGTCCACTCGGTCGGCTACCCGCTGATCGATGCCACTGGCAGCACCCGTCCCGATGTGGCTTGGCCGTGCAATGAGACCAAATACATCACGCACTTCCCCGAGACCCGTGAGATCTGGTCCTACGGCTCCGGCTACGGCGGCAACGCGCTGCTGGGCAAGAAGTGCTACGCCCTGCGCATCGCCAGCGTCATCGCCCGCGACGAGGGCTGGCTAGCTGAGCACATGCTGATCCTGAAAGTCACTAGCCCCGAAGGCAAGGAATTCCACCTGACGGCGGCGTTCCCGTCCGCGTGCGGCAAGACCAACCTGGCCATGCTGCGTCCGACCATCCCAGGCTGGAAGATCGAAACCGTCGGCGACGACATCGCCTGGATGCGTCCCGGCAACGATGGACGTCTTTACGCCATCAACCCTGAGCGCGGCTTCTTCGGCGTCGCCCCGGGTACCGGCGAGAACACCAACCCCACCGCGCTCGCTGCGCTCGGTCATGACGTGATCTTCACCAACGTCGCCCTGACCGACAACGGCGACATCTGGTGGGAAGGTTTGAGCGAAGAGGCACCGGCCCACCTGATCGACTGGCAGGGCAACGACTGGACGCCTGCTTCGACCACCCCGGCCGCGCATCCGAATGGCCGCTTCACCGTGGTCGCCGACCAGGCCGAGTCGATCTCTCCCGACTGGGAAGAGCCGGCTGGCGTGCCGATCGACGTGATTCTGTTCGGTGGCCGCCGCGCCACCAACGTCCCGCTGATCTCGGAGTCCTACGACTGGGAGCACGGCGTCTTCGTCGGCGCCACGGTCTCCTCTGAGCAGACCGCAGCTGCCGAAGGCACCGTTGGCGCGCTGCGCCGCGACCCCTTCGCGATGCTGCCCTTCTGTGGCTACAACATGGGCGACTACTGGGCGCATTGGCTCAAGCTCGGCGAACAGCTCGGTGAGGGCGCTCCGAAGATCTTCCAGGTCAACTGGTTCCGCAAGAGCCCTGACGGCAAGTGGCTGTGGCCGGGCTTCGGCGACAACTCCCGTCCGATCGAGTGGGCGCTGCGGCGCGTCGCTGGCGAGGTTGGGGCCGTGGACGCCATCAGCGGCCGGCTGCCTCGTCCGGGTGATCTGAACCTGACCGGTCTGGACATGAGCAAGGAAGACCTGGACGCGTTGTTCGCCCTGGATCCCGAGGCCTGGGCCGCTGAGGCGGATCTGACCGAGGAGTACTTCAGCCAGTTCGGCGAGAAGTTGCCCGTTGAGCTCACCGACCAGCTGGCTGACCTGCGCGATCGGATCGAGCGCGTGAAGGCTGCCACCGCCTGATTTTCGACCAGCCGAAAGGCGCGGCCCCTCACCGGGGTCGCGCCTTTCGGCTTTTTGGGCTGCGGCCAAGGGAGCCGGGAACCGTCCCCGCGCGCAGCTCAGGGGGACGGTTCCGGTGCGCAGCTCAGGGGGACGGTTCCGGTGCGCAGCTCAGGGGGACGGTTCCGGTGCGCAGCTCTCTCTGAGAAGGCGCTCGCCCGTAGATATCAGTACGCTGTTCTTGGTCTGTGCCTCACTCTGCACAGCAAAGGGGATACCGCCCACCACCGAGAGGTGTCTGGCGATGAATGGAGGAGTAGTGCGCATCACTTCGTATGTTCGTAAAACCGCTCTAGCGACGGCCGTTTTGCTGGTCGCGGGTGTCGGGCTGATTGGCCCGGCGACCCAGGCTCACGCCGTCGCGGGCCTCAGTCAGGTCACCTTGACCAGCGCCAAGATCGCGATCCCGACCGGCAGCGCCACCGTCACCAAGCTCGCCTTGGGATTCGCCGGCCCGACCGACCCGACGATCACCTACGGCGCCACCGCCAAGATCAAGGCGGTCAAGTCTCCGATCAAGAAGTCCAAGCTCAAGCTGCCGATCGTCAAGGTGCCCGCCACGGTCGCCCCCGGCTCGGCTGCCGAGGTTCAGGTAGTCAGCTACCCGAACACTTCGCGTGGCGAGTACCGCGTCACCGTCGTGATCACCCAGAGGGTGAACGGCGTGGCCACCAACACGGCCACCATCAACTCCAAGGTGATTCAGCACCACTCGGCGGCCAACTCCGAGATCCTGAGCAAGTTCAGCAAGGTGTCCTACTACTACGGCGCGAAGTCGAAGCTGAAGGTGTCCGCCTTGGTGCCGAAGTACCTGGCCGGCGCGAAGGTGAAGATCATTTTCGCTCAGATTGATGGCTCCGGCATGAAGACCATCGGCTCCGGCAAGGTGAGCTCCAAGGGCAAGATCAAGATCACGACCAAGAAGATCGTGGTTCCCTCCCAGTTCTACCTGGCCTTTTCGGTTAAGGGACGTGCCTACATCGACGCCTTCACCAAGTGGGGCGGCTTCCAAAAGGCCTGATCACTAGCCAGCAGCAAGACGGCAAGACGACCATGGGGTGCGGTTCCGCAAGGGGCCGCACCCCATGGCCATTTCGAGCTCAGCGGATGGGGTCGGCCGTCGGCCACCGCCCGCGAAGATAGGAGCTGGGATACCGCGCCAACGCGTCGGCGTCCAGTTCGGCAGCTGCGCGGAGCGGCCAACTCGGCTCCCGCAGCGCCACCCGTCCCAGCGAAATCACGTCGGCCTGGCCGGCATCCAGAATCGATTGCGCCTGCAAGGGATCGGTGATCTGACCGACCGTGCTCACCGGCAATCCGGCAGCTCGGACGGCCGCAGCCAGCGGCACCTGATAGCCGGGCGCCGCGGGAATCTTGGCCATCACATTGCCGCCACTGGAGATGTCCATCAAATCCACCCCGCGCTCAGCGAGCAGGCCAGCAACTTCAGTTGCCTCGGTGACGGTGAAGCCACCCTCGGTCCACTCAGTGGCCGACAGCCGCACGAAAAGCGGCTTGCCAGCTGGCCAAACCGCCCGGACGGCCCCCGCAACTTCCAGCAACAGCCGGGCCCGTCCGGCCAGATCGCCGCCGTAGCCATCGGTGCGCTTGTTGCTCAGCGGCGAGAGAAACTCGAACAGCAGATAGCCGTGGGCGGCGTGCAGTTCGATCGCGTCGAAGCCAGCAGCTTCAGCCCGCTGGGCGGCAGCAACGAAGTCGGCCACCACTTTCGCCAGGTCCTCCTGGGTCGCCTCCCGGGGAGCGGTCAGCCCCGGGAAGGGGATCGCCGACGGCCCGATGGTCTGCCAGCCGCCAGCCTCCAGCGGCACCGAGCCCGCCTTCCCCGACTCCCACTCGCGATAAATCGAGCCCTTGCGCCCGGCGTGCTGCAGCTGCACCGCCATTTTGGCGCCCTGGGAGTGGCAGAAGTCGACGACCCGCTTCCAAGCGGCCACCTGCTCGTCGTTCCACAAACCGGCGCACCACGGGGTGATACGGCCTTCGGGAGAAACGCTGGTGGCCTCGGAGATGAGTAGGCCAAAGCCGCCCGCGGCGCGCGCGCCGTAGTGCATCAGGTGCCAGTCGGTCGGCACCCCGTCGCGGCCCTCGCATTGGTATTGGCACATCGGCGCCAGGAACATGCGGTTGGAAACGGTGAGATCGCGCAGCTGGAGTGGATCAAACAAAGAGGACATGGTTACAGATTAGGACGGACCGGCTGTATGGCTGCCACCGTCGGTCCGCAGCGCTTAGCCTTGCTCAAGAGGTGAGGCGATGACTGACTCAGCAAGCTGGACCGAACGCTACGCAGCGGCCGCGATGGTCTGGAACACCGACCCCAACCAGTTTGTGGTCGAGGCCTGTAGCAAGCTGAGACCCGGTCGCGCCCTCGACCTGGGTGCTGGCGAAGGCCGCAATTCGCTCTGGTTGGCCGGACGGGGTTGGAAGGTCACCGCCGTCGATTTCGCCAGCATTGCGGTGGGACGGATCTCCGGCCGGGCCGCCGTTCAGGGGCTGGTGGTTGATGCCATCGTTGAGGACGCACTGACCTACCATCCCAAGCCGGGCACCTACGACCTGGTGCTGCTCAGCTATCTGCAACTGCCGTTGCCGCAGCTGCGTAAGGCGTTGACCAATGCCTGCGCTGGGCTGGCTCCCGCCGGGCGGATCGTGCTGGTAGCCCATGACCAGTCGAACCTGCTTTCCGGTTACGGCGGTCCGCGCGACCCCAATCTGTTGACCACACCAGAACAGGTCGCCAAGATCCTCACCTCACTAGAGTTGCGCGTGGTTCGCGCCGAGGTGGTGCAGCGCCAAGTCCCGATGGAAATCGGCTTCCGCTGTGCATTGGACCACGTGGTCGAAGCCGTCCGTAGCTCGGTGGCGTTGGCCTGACTCGCAGTCCGCAACCTCCCCGTCAGGTTGCCGTTATTGCAGTTACCTGGAGGCTGTTTCTACATGGCGACACATCACATCGCAACCACACTCGACCCGGTCGACCCCACGGTCCGCACCGAAGCTCGGGAACTTGCCGCGTCAACCGACTATGCGAAGACGGTGTCCTACCGTTCCGCCGCCTGCCCGGTAGCCGGCACCACCGCCTCCGTGTGCAGGACGTCGTCGACCTAACGGCCGCAGCCACTTCGGCCGATACCGCATCGAGGCGGCCCTCTATCGAAACTAAGCCACGGAGAACCTCTCGCCTGATCCTGCGGATCGCGTCCACGCCGCTGCCTGCGTGTATGGCGATGTAGATGTGCTGCTCACCCGAAACGTCAAGCACTTCCGAGCGTCCGCCCTCCCGATCCAAAAACCCGGATCCGGCCGTGCGGCGCGCGGCAGGCGAGGTCAGTTTTCTCTTGGCTCCGCCGTGGTGTTTCGGTTGGGTGGGGGCTCATGGAAGGCTGGGGGCATGACTCGGGTTCTGCCGCCACCGATGGAACGTTTTGATCCGGTCACCGCGCGTTGGGTGACTCCGGGTGGGCCGCTCCCCGACCCGCAACGTGACAGTTTCGACCCTGATCATCGTGAGCCGGTGGAGCTGGTCGGCCCAATCCCTGGAGAACTCGCCGGGCTCGACCGGCTGGCGACTAGTGACGGCGACAGGAGCATGCGTCGTTGGCGGCGCCGCCGGTGGATCGTCCTCGCCATTGTTGGGTTGGCCATTGTCGCGATGCTGATCAGTGGATCACTGACCGGGTAGTGCGCCCGGGTTAGGTTGGTTTGGGTGAGCGACCATTGGGAGATCCAAACCGAGCGCCTGCTGATGCGGCGCTGGCGCGACAGCGACCGGGCGCCCTTCGCGGCCCTGAACGCCGATCCCGAAGTCATGCGCTACTTCCCGGCCCCGTTGGATCGTGGCGGAAGTGACCAGCTCATCGACCGCATCGAGGATCGCTTCGATCAGCAGGGCTTTGGGCTCTGGGCGCTAGAGGTCCTGGAGTCCGGTGAGTTCATCGGCTTCACCGGACTCAATCCCATGCCCGCTGGTGTTCCAGGCGCCGGCGACCAGGAGGTCGGCTGGCGGCTCGATCGGCATGCGTGGCACCAGGGCTATGCGACTGAAGCGGCGCGGGCGGCGCTCGACGTGGGGCTCGACCAGCTCGGGCTACCGGTGATTTGGTCGATGACTGCCGTCATCAACCTGCCGTCGCAGGCGGTGATGCAGCGGCTCGGCATGGTTCGCCATGGCCTATTCGACCATCCCAAGATTGAGCTGGGGCGCGCCCTGCGACCGCACGTTGCCTACCGGATCGGGCAGCCCGTCCGGTCGGTCGTTCACCCGGGGGTTCAGCCGTGACCGGGCATGATGTGGGGATGATGGATTTCGGGCTTGACCGAGAAGTGGCGCTGGTGACGGGCGCGTCCAGTGGCATCGGGCAGGCCATTGCGCTTGCGCTGGGACGGGCCGGGGTTGCTGTCGGGTGTGGCGCGCGGGCGGGCGCTCGAGCTGCTGAGACGGCGAGTCGAATCGAGGCTGCCGGCGGGCGGGCGGTGACCATCGAGTGGGATGTCACCGATTCCGCACAGGCGGGGGCTGCGGTCGCTGCAGTGGAGCAGGCGTTCGGTCCGCTCAGCCTTGCGGTTAACAACGCCGGGGTCGGTGGCGGCACGCCAGCGTTGGACATGACCCCCGATCAGTGGCAGGTCGTCTTCGACACCAACGTCAACGGCGTGTTCTACTCCTGCCAGGCCGAGGCACGGGCCATGCAACAGCACGGACGCGGCGCGATCGTGAACATCGCTTCGATCTCGGCGACCATCGCCAACCGCAACCTGACCCAGGCCCAGTACAACTCGAGCAAGGCCGCGGTCGTCCACCTCACCAAATCGTTGGCTGTGGAGTGGGCGCCGCTCGGCATCCGGGTGAACGCTGTCAGCCCCGGCTACACCCTCACCCCGATGAACCGCCGTCCCGAAGTGGCCGAACTGGTGACCGAGTTCGCTGACACGACGCCGCTGGGACGACTAGCCGAACCTGAGGAGATCGCCGGCCCGGTCCTGTTCCTGCTGGGTCCGGCGGCCAGCTACATCACCGGCGTCGACCTGCTGGTCGACGGAGGATATTGCTGCTGGTAGCCGTTGTCGGCAGCATTCTCCATTGCCGGTGTCGGGGAGCCGGAGCAGGCTGAAGTTCTCGACCCAACGGAGGGTTCCATGGGGAAGTTGATCTACGCGGCCAACATCTCGCTCGACGGTTACCTCGAGGACGAGGCCGGTTCGTTCGACTGGTCGGTGCCCGACGAGGCGGTGCACGCATTCTGGAACGAGTACGAGCGCCACATCGGCACGTCGCTTTACGGGCGACGCATGTACGAGACCATGCAAGTGTGGGAAAGCGATGACTGGCTGACGAACGAACCTGCGGTGGTTCGTGAGTATGCCGAAATCTGGCGTAACGGCGACAAGGTGGTCTACTCCACCTCGCTGGCCGACGTCTCGACCGCACGCACCAGGATCGAGCGGCAGTTCGAGCCCGAGGCGGTACGACGGCTCAAGGAGACCTCGGGCTCGGACCTGAGCATCGGTGGCGCCATGATCGCGGCGGAGGCATTCCGGCACGGTCTGGTCGACGAGTGCGTGCTGATGCTGTGCCCGGTCGTGGTGGGCGGCGGCAAGCCAGCGCTGCCCCGGGGCATGCGACTCGACCTTGAGCTGCTGGACCACCGGCGATTCGACAACGGCGTGGTCTGCGTCCGCCACGCCGTCCGATAGGGACGCCCGCGCGAGCCCCGGGGGGGCCGCCAGTGCGGCGAAAGAGCGCGGGTCAATCGACGCCAGGCGGTTCGGGAACCGAGCCGCCGAACCTAGGCAGGAGGTCCACAGGGATGGCCTCGTCGGAGGTGAGTCCAAGTAGGCGCACCACTCCAACCGCAAGGGGCCGGGACACCTCCCAGGAACTGTCGGTCTCGTGACAAGGGGCACAGTCGAAGGTCAAAGTCCCCGGACCGACCCGGTCGGGTTCGGCGAGCGCTCCGGCCATAACACCGCCCGCATACTCAAAGGGCAGGCCCACACGCGCCTGTCCGAAGGGGTCGGGACCAGTGGCTGCGAGGGTCAGGGTGGTCGCGACAGAGAGCCGCAGATACGGGAATTCGTGCGGCTCGAAGGTCGCCCCCAGGACCCCGTACTCTCCGTGACCACCAAAGCCGGCTCGATACCCCCAGGCCGCCGCACTCCTGTTTGTCGATCTGGGTACGGCCCCCGCCAGCGCCAGTAGCTGGTCAGATGACCGTCCGGAGACACCACTGGCCACTCAGGTGCCTCGTCCACCCAAGCAAGGGCGTCACCGGCAAAGCGGGCGAACTCTTGTTGCACAGCACACATCGTGTCAGTTCGGGGGCCATGTGACCCGGGCATCAACAGGTTCTACCAAGCACCTGTCCATCCAAGCGCGACAAAGCCAGGATTGTGGCGTTGCCAACCACGAAGTCAGACCCAACACTCAGCGGTGGTTGACAGATCCGACGCGCAGAGAACCCACCCGGCAAGGACGTCACTAGCGACAATCCGTTTTCGGCGTCTTGCAGGCACCGGCCGAGTCGTGGCCTAGGTCGCACCTGGAATACCCAGACACCGTGCTCACTTGTCTGCGGTGATAGTCCCTCCCGGGAATACCTGTTCGCAGGTGGTTTCGGTGCAGGACGCCTCGGCGGTCGGGTAGCCATAGCTGCCGGCGTTCGAGTTCGCATTTGTATAGACCGCGAGGATTGGTGCCAGCACAGCGTGCGCCCCAGTGGCCTCTGACCAGACGATCGAACCGTGCTCGAACGACTGGCTCTTACCGTCGCTGTAGACCACTACGCCACCGGTCGGGTTCCCCAGGTCACCGGTCGGGCCGTCCTCAGCCAGCCACCGCAGTCGAATCGCATTCGATGTGAGCCAAGCCTGGCCGTCGGCTGAGACGATCTGACCATGCTCAAACTGCTGCCAGCACGCACCGCTTTCGCATTCCTGCCCCGCCGTCGGGTAGCCGAGATCACCGTCAAACCCGCCCGCCTGGCCGTAAGCGGCTCCAATGGGCTGCAGCACGGCATGAGCTCCGGTGTCTTGTGACCAGTAGATCGAACCATTCTCGAACGACTGCGCCTTACCACTGCTGTCCGACCCGCCGGTCGGCAGCCCCAGCGAACCATCCACGCCGCCCGTAGCGACCCAACGGTTACGAATCACATCCGTCGTGGTCCAAACAGAACCACCAGCCGACATAATCTGCCCGCCCTGGAACTCCTGCCAACACACACCATCTACACACTGCTTCTCCGAGGTCGGCCAACCCAAATAGCCACGCTCCCAACTATTTGCCCGCCACACATCACGGAAAGCCCCAACC